>Ga0070676_10000001_pt1 | contig 443830 bp, 413 predicted proteins | sample KBSM53metaG_FD_64667 | JGI IMG/M metagenome (GOLD analysis project Ga0070676, IMG submission 64667) | Miscanthus rhizosphere microbial communities from Kellogg Biological Station, Michigan, USA - KBS M5-3 metaG | ecosystem: Host-associated > Plants > Roots > Rhizosphere > Soil ...
CACTATGTTACGCAAAACACTCAGGGCGAACGGAACAGGATATAACAAATTTTTTTGTATCATTAAACTTGAATGTTTCATTTTCTTAGATCGAACTCACGTTATTTATAAAAACTAATCGCACAATTCCTTGGTAATGTATCCTATCCCGAATTATACTAAGCGTAGCTTAATGAATATTGGTGAATATATGACTAAAAAAATACATAATCCTCATGTTGGAGAAATCTTGAAATTTGAATTTCTTGATGAGTTAAACATGAGTCAAAATACCCTAGCAAAAGCTATTGATGTTCCTGCAAATCGAATTCATGCAATTGTGAAGGGCGAGCGAAGTATTACCGCAGATACCGATTTACGATTATGTAAGTTTTTTGGATTATCTGAAGGATATTTCTTGCGATTGCAGCTATCCTATGATCTTCTTGATGCCAAACGAGGATTAGTTAAAAAAATTGCTAAAATTAAACCTTATGCACAAGTAGTACAAGATGTTTCCTTATTACCGCTTAAAAGATAAATGCTCGTTAAAGAAGAAAAGGGCAAATGAAAATAGCACACTAAGTTTTATAACCAATAGCCTTAAGCCTTCGCAAAACTTGTTCAGGAGACATGCTAGCTAGCATTACATCTCCTCTTTTTGCATCTACAAACGCTGTTGCTATCTCTTCTGCATCTTCCATCTGCATGTAAAGCACATAAAAAGCATCGCACGAATTTATTAAGGTACAAAAACAACTACTTTGACTACTTTCAAAGGCAATCTCAGCACTCGTTTTTCCTTCAGCATTTTTCTTTCTTAAAGCCTGCTGTATTTCAAAAGCCATAAGCGTTTTTCCAAGAGGTTCCAGCTCTTTGCTTTCTAAACCTTTACGTGCAGAATCTTGCAAGAGCTGCGCAAATTTTTCAGTTTTTGGATTATTCTTTTTTATAGCTCTTGTAGAACCAACAGAAACAGAACAAACTAGAGCGGTTAAAAAAATCGCTATTTTCGTAATCTTCATAGCATTCCCCCTTTACAACAATCGCCAATACATCACAGTCTCGATAGATGTATCACCAAAATTATTTTTGATCGCCCTATTTCCTCTTTCATAATCAGTCTTAATGGAATCGGCATATTCTTTGCATACATCGCAATCAAATGAATCTAGATATGCAATAACATCTTTACCATCAATTTTTGTTTCAATAGCCTTCACCAAATCTTCAATAGTAGCAGAGTTATTATTCTTCAAAAATTGTAATCGCTTTGCTTTCATTTCTTCAGATGATGCTGTTTGACAACACAAGGCAACCTCACGCATTTCACGTGCAATTTTTATAACAGTATTACCATTATCATGCTGAGGTGAAAAAACACCTCGCTGCATCAAAAGCAAGAAGGAGATTGTTATTAAAGATGCAAGTATTATTAAATATTTCATGGTTTTTCTCCCAACTCTTTTTAAGCGGATTTTTTCGAGTATTCAAGTAATCCTCGAGAAAGCAATGTCTCTACGGTAACCCAACTAAAATATCCTGCTCCTATACCGCGCTGGTAATCTGAATCAATAGATGCAGCATATTCGTCACAAATTTCACATTTAAATGATCTGAGCAGTGTTCTAATATCCTGACCATTTATTGGTTCTTCAATTGCCCCAACTAATTCAGCGATTGTTGCAGTTTTATTATTTTGTAAAAAATCTAAACGTCGCGCTTGCATAGCTTCAGATGAAAGAAATCGGCACTCAGGACCAATTTGAGACATTTCTTGTGCTATCTTTGCTACTTTATGTAAATCGACCTGACCAAATACCAATGAACTCATCTGCGCTATGAATAAAAACAAGCTCATGTTTATATATTTCATAATTTCCCCTTCATTATTCCCCTATATTATAAGGGTATCATAAAGAGAATCACCTCTCAAAAGGGCCCATAAAACCGTGATTTTTTAAGATTAAATGAACTTTTTAGGATCATGCAAACAAAATCAGACTTTTTTGATCATCAATAGACAAAAACAATAAAAACTACTATACCAAGAATAGATGTATAATAATTCCAAAAAAAAAGGATGTCCGATGAAAACAAAAATTCATCAATCGTATCTCGTTGCTGCTGTATGTTTACTTACGGCAAGCATCTCAGCAAAACACAACAACGAAGTTGTTGCTACTATCAATACCGGCGTTAACCCTGCAGGAATGGCTATTACACCAGATAGCCGCTATGCATACGTTGCAAACAACAATAGCTATGATATTGCAGGAGAAGATAGCGTAAGCATATTAGATCTCAAACATAATCTTCCTTTGGGAACACTTCAAGATCCTAGTTTTAATGCACCATATACCGTAACTATGGGCATCAATGGAGCAAAAGCATACGTCACCAATAGCGGCGGCTCAACAATTACGGTCATTAATACCGCAACAAATACCGTTTCTGCAGTAATTAGTGGTTTTGATGGTCCTTCTGGAATGGTTATCACTCCTGCAGGCAATAGAGCATATGTTAATAACTATGGCTCACCTGAAGGCGTAGGCAGCGGAAATGGCACAACGATTCGTGTGGTAGATTTAAATAGCAACTCTATTATTGGTGCACCGATTGAAGTTGGCCTTGCTCCTGCAGCACTTGCAATATCACCTAATGGCCAATATGTATACGTGGTGAACTATGAAGATGGCAATCCGGGAACAGGCACCATGGATGTTATTCGTACCAGCGATAATACAGTAGTTGCAACCATTGGAGGATTCTTTGGACCATTTGCAATAGCATTAACACCTAATGGTAGATATGCATACGTTACTAATTTTGGTAGCAACAATTTTGCACCATATGGCTCAACAGTAAGCGTTGTTGATCTTATGACTAATCAAATAATTGATACCGTTAACGTTGGCATACAACCATCAGGTGTTGCTATTACCAATAATTGCTTGGTATATGTAACTAACAGTAATGTACTGTATGCCGGTGAAGATTTTACCGATTTAACACCAGGTCAAGGAACAGTAAATATTATTGATACTAAAACTAATACGGTAATTGCTCCAACAATTCTGGTAGGCGACGCTCCGGGAGGAATTTTCATAGCTCCAAACGGAAAACATGCATATGTAACTAATTACATATCTAATACCGTCAGTGTTATTAAATTAAAAAAATAACTTAAGTAACAAAAAAAAGGACTTGGAAAAAAATCCAAGTCCTTTTTTTATTATTTTATTATCGATGAGGAGTCTCAAACGTCTCTTCTGCTTCATCTAATATTTTTATTTGATCATCTACTATTTTTCTTTGATCTTCCAGTTTTTTACGTAATTTCTGCAATTCTACCTCTAAAGACAAAGCAAGTCTTGCACAAGGAATAGATCCCTTTTGTTTATGGTTCTCTAAAGCAACCTGATAAATATTTTTACCATTTTCATCTTTGACTGCAAAGTTTTTCACTTCTAATTCAATATGTTCAGTTATGATCATTTTTTCTTCTGCACAGTCACGAGCACGCATCAGCCAATATGCGTCGCTGTGATCATCAGCTGTGATAGTAAAACTACTCACAAGCCCAATTACTAAAGCAGATATTTTTATACTTTTCATAAAAAATAATTCCTTACTTGTTAGGATCATGAGGATGCTCCAGATATTGTGCATATTTCATCCTCTCTCTGTTGGTTTTTAATGCCATTCTATTCAAATATATTTCTTCTGATTTCCTTAAATGAACTACTAGTAATCCACTGATAGGATTACCTGATTGCTTAAATATCTTTTTTGCTTCTTTCTTGGCTGTGTTTCCGTTATTGTTTTCTATCAAAGGGTTGGGAAGCCAATTATTATTATCTGCTCTGAAAATCCTTTCCTTTTCCACCACTTGAGACCAATCTTGAAAACGATTGCTAGCAAATGCTAGCTGATGCCAAAAAGTATTACCATCCAAATCTTGTTTGTTGTGAGGAACTTTCAACCCAAATTTCCTGATATCATCTATTGCTGGCTTTTGAGATGCGGCGACATACATTGAATAAGCACCAACTATAATTCCTGCCAAACTCATTAATTGTTTTTTTCTCACGTGCTATCCTGCTACCTGATTAATCAATGTTTCTATTTCTCTTTTCTCTTGTTCTCTTTTTTCTGCGACGGCTATCTCTTCTTTGATCATGTCAACCGATACTTTGAGCAGTAAGCATCCAAGTTTTCCGCTCATTTGTTTCTCTTGCAGAATATCAGATACTGTTTTTCCATCTTGATCAACAGAAAAGAGCATTTCTTTAAGATTGTCTTGGGCAAATGCTTTCGCATTACGCGTTGCTTGATCTTCTAATTTTTGCAGATATTTAGCGGCTGCTGCATTTGCTACTGGATTATTGAAGAAATTTTCTAAATCTTCCAGTGTTTCAAAAGTTCCCAATTTATTAAGAATCGCAAAAGGCTTTCCTCTTGCTTGTAAGGTAAGCTCAAAATCATCGTTATCACAATTACACGCTAAATCACGCAAAACATTCCCACTATCATTATGCGTAGCAGAAAGCTGAGCCCACATATGCTTATTATGTCGAAAGATATTAAGATTACGTGTTCTTCCTGGTAAATTTTCTGCATTGATATTTATAGAAATAATAAACGCGCTAGCACCTATTAATAACTTTTTTGAACGCTTCATACTATTTTCCTTTTGGTGATTTATACCCTAGTTTTCGTTATTCAATTTATTTAATAATTCTCTTTCTCCTGCTTCTCTTCTTTTATTAATTCGCTCATTTCTTCTTCTATTTAACTCATTCAAAACATCAATGGTTTCTCGTTGAGTATCGATAGTGCCTTGCTTATGGTTCAACTCCTGCTGCTTGCTATGTAACTCATTAAGTAAAATTAATTCATTTATGAGCAATTTTTTTTCAGTAAAAGCAATAATCTCTTGGCATGCCCGTGCATTATCATTTTTATAACATTCTGTAAATAGATCAGTAAATCTATCTCTAGCAGTATCATGCTGAGGAGCTTCCTCAAAAATAACAACTTCCACCGTAGAAGCAACCGGTAGTATATCCTCTCCATCTCTGTAAAAATTGGCATCTTCGCATGCACCACATGCTGAGTAAATTACTGCTGCTGCTAAACTAAGAAACAATTTTGTATTTTTCATATACGACCCTTTGTAGATAAAAATGTATAATATATCTCATGATGCAATTTAAAAAAATTCTTAATATGGGGTCCCCGTGTGAAATGACCTGTCCTTCGTAGCTCGAAGAGCGAAGTAGGAAATGGCACATGGGGTCAAAAAAATGTAGTAACTCACTCGGGATCATACAGTAATTCAAAAAAATTGCAGCATTTTTTTATGCACGCGCCTGCCCACGCAAGCTTTCTTTCAATGATGCAGCAAGAGATTTTTCTTTATTTACTTTTTCTTTTGTTATTTTCTTGGGTTTTGTCAGTTTGCTTTTTTTAGTAGATTTAAGAGCCTTTTTGAGTTTTTCTACAAAAGTATCTTTATATTTGCTGAGATCAAAATTTTTACGCGTTAACTTATTAATTAATAATAAAGCGAGATCCAATTCTTCTTTGGTTGCTTTGATTTTCTTGGCATGAGTAGTAACATCACGTATTTCATATTCATAGTGCAATGTATTAAGCAAAAGCATATTTTTATAAAAACTGATTGCAACAACATATTCTTTTTCACGCATGATAAATCGAGCAATGGCAACCTTATTTGATTTTTCAAGCGCTTGAGCGAATAAATAAAATGCTTTATCCGTTTCTTTTGTTGGTGCTACATAATAATGGTTTTCAATATAGAGCGTGTCTATTTCATCTTTATGAACAAACTCGGTAATGGTGATTGTATCTATTTTCTCCGGCTTTAATTTATTAATTGCTTCATGCGTCATAACAAAAAAAGAATCTTTATCCTTCTTAAAACCTTTGACCGTATCATCCCATGCCACTGCCTTTTTGCAATGTTCACACCAACGCACATTCTTTAACGGCGTATGGCATATACCACACAATATACGAAACCCAAATTTATGTTCCGTAATTGCCGAGTAAACATGAACGGGAATATTCAATAAACCAAATGTTAAAGATCCTGACCAAATAGCTTTCATACTATTCCTTTCTTAGCCCAGCCTTCATGTTATTTCAGTCGGGCGCCCATTTAAAAAAATGATTTTTTTATCTACAACATAAACATATAATTCATAGAACAAAATTGATAAATGTTGCTACAGTATAAAAATCTGAAACCAGTTGGTTTAAAAAAAAAGGAAATACTATGTCTTTTTTACATCTTCTTTCTCCACAAGAAAAAAAATTAATTCACAAAAAAACTATGTCTGCCTTTATCAAACCAATGCTTGCCACTTTAACAGACGAACGGTTTTCAGATCCAGATTGGATATTTGAGAGAAAATTAGATGGCGAACGATGCTTACTTTTTAAAAAAGGTAAAACTATTATCTTAAAATCGCGCAATGATAAAATACTCAACCAAAGTTATCCAGAAATTGTTGCTGCACTTAAAGAACTCGATTTACCTGATTGTATTTTGGATGGTGAAATAGTAGCACTCACCAAAAAAGCGACGAGTTTTTCACTATTGTCTCAGCGGTTTGGCGTTACAGCCCTTAAACCCGAATTACTAAAAATGCGAATCTGTTATTATATCTTTGATATTCTCTATTGCGATGGATATCTGGTAACTCATCTGCCGTTGCTGACGCGCAAAAGCATTTTAAAATCTATTGTTCCTCAAGACAGGACTATTTGTTATGTAACGCATAAAAAAGAAAAAGGCGAAGCTTATTTTAAACAAGCATGCAAAAATAAGTGGGAAGGCCTCATTGCGAAAAAATCTGATAGCACGTACGTTTCTAAGCGCTCATCAAATTGGCTTAAATTTAAATGCCACAACGAACAAGAGTTGGTAATTGGTGGATACACATCCCCCGGCGGGTCTCGTCTTAATTTCGGTGCACTATTGCTAGGGTATTATAAAGATGGAAAACTGCATTATGCCGGCAAAGTTGGCACGGGATTTAATCATGAAATTCTGCAGGATTTAGGATCAAGGTTTAAAAAATTAGAAACAAAAAAAAATCCGTTTATCAATTTCGATGTTTCAATGCAAGATGTTCATTGGGTTAAACCCGTTTTGGTATGTGAGGTTCAATTTACAGAATGGACTTCAGGAAACAAATTACGTCACCCTAGTTATTTGGGATTGAGAAGAGATAAAGATGCGAAAGAAGTAAGACAAGAGAAGGCTAAAAATTAATTATCGTCTTTTTTTTCTTGAAATCGTTTTTCATACTCTTCCAGCTCGTCAGCAAGATGCTCACAAAAATACCAATCTTCTCTACGTTTTTTTTCAATACCCTGAATCGCAATCTCACGAGCTGTATAGCCTTTTTATCCTTAATAAAAGATCGATGGCATCCCTATCCAACATCGTGCTGATACGGCATTTTGGTCTAACAAAAAAACAATCTTGCGCTAACTCATGAAGATCAGTTCCGCCATGTGAATAATTTTGGCATTGTACCAAGGTAGTCGCAATAAAAAGGAACAACGCATTTATTATAAAGTTTTTCATCAAGTAAAGGTCTTTCCGGGAAGGGACTTTCGACTTTTTACTTTTATCGCCCAGCATTTATACCCCAGCTCCGCTTTTCTTCGCCGGGTCCCCCATCGAAATCATGATGAAGATGGGGTTAAGCAGGCAGCCTACGCTTTGCCATCAAAATTTCTAAAAATTTTTATCATTACTTCGTTTGAAAAGCTGGCCCTACTTCGTTCTTCGAACTACGAAGGGCTGGCCGTGCCATACGAAGCCTTGGTGAAAAAATTGATTTTTTATTTTTATCGCCCTACTTCGCTAAAGCTACGAAGGGCATACTACACTCTAGATCAATTAATATCAAAACCTTTAAAAAGATGGCCGCGCCATACGAAGCTCGCTAGAGCGTAGTATGGTGGAGGCGATGGGAATCGAACCCATGTCCGCAGAGCAAGTAACCCCAAGTACTACATGTTTATTCTTTGATTATACTCATATAACGCCTCAAAGGCACAGCATTGTTACATAAGACAGCTTATAATACTCGCTCAGCTACTAAACCGTTCAATCTCGCTTTGCGACTTCTATCTTTTATAATACGTGTTAGTTTAGCTGATAGACACGTCAAACTAACAAGACAAAATATCCTAAGCTTACGCTAATTGATAGTTTGCTGAAACACCAAATGTGTTGTCATTTATTGTTCGATCAATTGTTTAACGAGCACTCAATCAACGCTCGACATGCACTCAAAGCGACCAACAACACGTCGAAGCCAGTACGCCCCCAGAGTTTTTCAAAGATCAACGATTAAATTCTTTCTTATACGGGGTCCCCAATGAAATAAAATGTAATTGGGGTAAAATCCAGTACGCCCCCAGTATTTTTCAAGGATCTATTTTCTACTTAATATATCAAAAATCTTTCTTTTGCGGGGTCCCCAATTAAGTGAAACGCAATTGGGGTTAGAGGACGCCCCCAGATTTTTTCAAAGATCTGATGATTATTTCTTACCTGTAAACTATATCAAAAATAGTGAAAATTCACAATATTAGATCACCACTGATTTATTTTTTATTGAATTCCTCATTCACAGCATTTGCCGTAAGCTTTACTAACATTGCACATTCTGTTGCAATCTCTTTATCGCTAGCTTTAGGAATAATTGTTCTTACAGCTTCTTCAATTCGATTATGATAATCAGAATCTGCCAATTGTGTAGCAACATCTCGTGTCAGTTTTGCCAAAGTTGCAGCACTATCTATCCAATCTTTTTTGTGCTTTGCAATGTAAACCTGATCACGAATGGTAACAACAAACTTATGGGCTTCATCATCCAAAAAATTACATGCTTTTTCTTTTCTACTTTTTGGAAGAAAGAAAAAACTTCGCTCTAGTCCTTCGCATTCACATTTAACCTGCGCATATCGAGGGAGATCATTTAAATGGTGAAATTTATTAGCACTCTGCAAAAATGAAATGTGGCCCATAAATCCGAACATACCTAAAATAAATAATTTTTTCATAAATTCCTTCTGTATTGATTTATCAATGATTATGTTGATCTTGCAACTTCCATTCCGCAGCCATAAGGAAATATCCTTTAATCAAATTTTCTTCTTCTCTTATATCAATTTCAGACAGTGCCAAAGGTTTTAATATGACTCTTACATCACTTTGTATAATGCCAATATTCTTCTTAGTAAACCAGTGCTTTCTTATCCAATCTCTTTTTATTAAAAGAAGATCTACTTCGCTGTAAGTCCGCTGAACCCATTTGGGTATATGCTCATCCATATGCTTTATCGCAAGTGGAAAAGCATTCTCTAAATTTTGACATCTTGCCGCAATTGCCTCCTTAAGTTCATCAGCCCATTCAGCAGTATCATTTTTTTCACACTGCTGAAGCACCGGAGACTTTGGAGGAAGATGAGAGCTAAGACAGGGATATTCATCACCAGGAATAATTATTCCCATGAAGCTTAAACAGGCAATCAAAATCAATTTTTTCATATTACTTCCTCTCAAATAACAAGTTATCCTTGTTTGTTCTTCTATTGGATGCTTTTTCTTTCTGTTGCAATGCTTGTTGTACTTCTCGATCTTTATACACTTCTTGAATAATAAGCGCCTTGATGGCATTTTGCTCTATTCCTATTTCTTCTTCATTGCTATCGCCAACTATGGCAACAATTTTATCTCTGAATTCGCAAGATTCTAAAAATTGCGGTAATTCAAACTCCAGTATATGTCTTTCAAGATATTGACCCTTTACAATCTTATTTTTAGCTTGATCAATAAGATCCCCAATAGCAAAATTCATGTAATCACACGCGGTTTCTTTTTCGTCAAAATTAAAAAAATTCCAGAATCTTGACAAATTCTCACATGTATCTTTCACCTGCCATGATTGTGATAGCTGATGCAAACGCGGGAATCTATTGGCATTGCTACTCATTTCTTCCGCATTTTGATGAGATTTATCAGCAGCGCCAATACAAATCACCATCATCATTATCACCGCTGCATATAATTTTTCCATAGCTAACCCCATCTAAAAATACCTATCTTTATTTACGGTTATAAGTATACCGTAGCCCCAAAAATGCACAAGCTGAAATAAAAAAGGCTTTCAAAAGACAAAGTTCCTTGTAATTTCTAATTCAAATTTAGAAATTACAAGGAACTTTGTCTTTTGAAAGCAACTTACTAACCTTCTTTGCCTCTCAACACAGCACAAAAATTGACAATGTGAAACAATTTGATATGCTAATAATAAAGGGATACATGAAAATACAGATCAAATAAGGGGCATTATGATAACAAGAAAACCGTTTTTAATCCCATTATTTATTGCGATAATCTTTCCTACCTATTCTTCTGCAAAAGTTGAATTTCCTATTTCAGATCAGAAAATGGCTGTTGTTCGTAAAAATAACAAAGCCTTAAAAAGTTTTCTGGATCCCGATTATATTGATCTTGATGGTGTTGACTATAATCTTAATCTCATGTGGATTAATAAAGCATTAAAGGAAGAACAAAAAGGCATTCATCCAGAAAATGATACATTCATAGAAACCATAGCGAATTGGGCAAAAGGCAACCAAAGAAGCGTTGTTAACGTTTGGTTTGATAGTGCATTAACTTCGGAACAATCTGTTCAGTATACTCAATCTTTATTGGATAAACGGGTTGATCCATCAAGAACACGTGTTGTGTTAAAAGACATAAGATCATTGCAAGCCGTTCAAGATAACTCAGCTATTTTTTCTGATCCACGAATGCCTGTTTATTTTCGTGCGGATCTTGCCCGCGCTCTCGTTCTTGATGCTATGATACAAGATAATCCCAGTCAATATAGCATATATAGTGATTTGGATATTGCACCTTTAGCAAAATATCGTCTGTTTGATAAAAACACCTTAGAAAACCTCAAAAAATATGGCTTTGTTATGGCTAAGTGTAAATACCATTACATTGAAAACGGCTTTCAAATCATGAGTAACCATCAAGCAAACCTTATTAAAGCACATAAAAAAGCTGTCCTTGACGTTAATATTGCACGAGCACATAATGCAATTAATGGCACCGCGTGTCTCTCTGATAGAGATAGAAATGATGGAATTTCACCTTTCAATAGGATTGCACAAGCAGTATATGGTAGCTATACACCAATGTTTGAATATTTTTATACGCTTGAAGATCAGGGCCGCTGTGTATTAAAATACGACAATACTGATTATGATCCAGATAGAGATGGCTTAGAAGCATTTGGTATACAGAAGAAGTTTGTTCAGCAATATACATTTCAGGCCGCTACGCACGAATGTATGGAGAAAGATAGATATGAGCGAGTAAAAATTCCGCGCAAAGATGTTAATTATCCTCCTCTTTCTGGTCAATATTATTTATAGAATAAGAAATCATGTTTTTTTCATATTACCAAAAGACCATCCAAAAATTTTATTCAAAAAACTTACTCAAAGCATTATTTTTTGCAATACCATTCAAGCCATATACAGAAATATTTTCCGATAAAGGAAAATCAGTCTTTCCTGGGTAAACAACGATAAGATGATCGAGTTGTAGATCATTCAAGGCAATTGTCATCGACTTGGTAATTTTTGGAGCATCAGTATATTTTAATTCGAAGCCAATTCGCTTATTATTTTTCATGATTAATAAATCAAGCTCTGCGTGAGCCTGCGTAGCCCAAAAATAACATTCTTCTGCTGATGCTTTGCTTGCAGCAATAATTTCTTCTAGAGCAAATCCTTCCCAAAAAGCTCCAAGACGAGGATGCTGGTGCAGTTGCTCTTGCGTTGTCAGTTCAATAAGTGCATATAAAATACCACTATCGCGAAAATAAATTTTTGGTGATTTCACTTGTCTTTTTGATAGATTCTCAAACCACGGTATAAGTTCTCGCACCATAAATGTTCCAACGAGGATATCCAAATACTTACGTACTTGGTGATCGGAAATACCTAAAGATCTACCAATTTCACTTGTATTAAAAATTTGACCATGATAATGAACTAACATAAGCCAAAAACGCCTCATCTGTTGAGCTGGAATGTTAAAACCTAAATTAGGAATATCCCGCTCCAAAAATGTAGTTATATAGTTTTGCCGCCACAGATAACTATCAGCATCATTAGCTGCCAAATATGAATTAGGAAAACCTCCACGCAACCATAATTTCCGCTCATCATCAACTTCAAAAAGCGAAAAGGGAAGCAATTCGATATATCCCACACGCCCAGCCAGTGTTTCTGATGATTGCTGGATAAGATCTCGTGATGCGCTGCCTAATATGAGAAACTTCTTTTGCTGCGCTCTTATTTCTTGGTTGCGAACAGAATCTTTCTCATCTAGAGGAATATTGGTAGAATCAACCAAAACTCGCAGCACTGGAAATAAGTCAGGCCTTCTTTGTATTTCATCAATAACAATTAATTTTTGTGAAATACTTTGCAAAGCAAGCATTGGATTTTCCAATCGAGCTAAATCCAACGGATTTTCCAAGTCAAAAAAATAGGCATCTGCTGCAAAGTATTTTTCCACATACATTTTAGCTAAAGTTGTTTTACCTACCTGCCGAGGACCCAGTAAGGCACATACGGGATGAACGCGAAATTGTGAAGTAATTAAATCTAAAAAACGCTCTCTTTTCATCAAAGGTCCTTGTAATTTTTGAATTATATTTAGAATTTACAAGGAACTCCTTAAAAAAACAAGTGTTCCCGAGTGAATTTTTAATCTTTTTCCCGCATCGCTCGGCTCGTCTATACCCCATATTACGATTTTCTTCATATGGGGACCCAAACAAAAGAAAGACCCTCTTTTGTAGCCTACAATTAGAAACTTACCAAACATCCCTTCATTGCCCTGCTCGTCTCGCGCTTCACGCTCTTTGAGCTCTTTTTTAACGACTAGGAATTTCTAAAAACCGATATTCATGCTGCGTGAGCGTGATGAATTTTTCGACTTCCTCTCCTGAGATAACAACCGTTGCAGTATTGATAAGCGGATGGCACTGCAAAGCTTTATTTTTAAGTTCGACATCCAAAATAACCTTCACCCTCTGAGTTACATCATTAATAAGACCAAGAATCGTCACCGATCCAGGCGTAACGCCCAAATGTTTTTTCAAGCGCTCTTCTGATGCAAAACTGAGATTGGATAAGCATAATTGTATTTTAAGCTCTTTAAGATTTACGCGCTTTTCATTCGATACAACAACGAGAAAATGCTGTTCTGTTTTTTTATCATAGAGAAAAAGATTTTTTATAGATTGCCCGGGCATTGCTGGGCATAGTTCATTGGCCTGTTCGCAAGTAAATACTGCTTCATGATCAAATTGTTCATAGGGAATGTTGTGAGTATTGAGGAATGTATAGATAGTAGCCATAAAAACTTCCTGAACCTATCTGCTTTCTTTCATCGCCCTACTCGTTTCACGCTTAATATCGCGCTCTTTGAGCTCTTTTTTCTTGCTTGGGGCTTTTTTATGCTTTGCAATACCTAATTCCACTTTAATCTTACTTTTATCATTAAAATAGAACATCAAAGGAACCACGGTAATACCCTTTTGGGCTATTTCACCAAGTAATTTTAAAATTTGACGTTTGTGGAGTAATAGAACGCGACTGCGCACGGCAGCCTCTTCATCTTTTTGATACGCCTTTTCATAAGGCGAAATACGACAATTCACGAGCATCATTTCGCCATGGCGAATATTTGCAAATGAACCAACCATTGAAACTTGTCCAGCTCGAAGTGATTTAACTTCATCACCAGTCAGCACTATACCTGCTTCAATTTTTTCTAAAATATCATAATCATGATAAGCTTTTTTGTTTTGAGATATTATTTTCATAAGCAACCTTGAAGGCTATAGTAGGACTGGTGCTGGAGACATTAGAATTTAAATATTTTGTAAAAATCCGCTTCATAACAGGATACAGCATAACACTAGTTCCTATCGCAAGCAAATTACCCCCCACAAAGAATGCTGTTAAAGAAAAGCCGCCAATGCCTGTTTGCGCCTTTAAAAGCACATTCCAAGATTCTATCCATGCAGGATCCCAAGCCCTATAATCAATACCAAGGTAAGAAAATACCCATGTGCCAAAAAGATGATCAAAAGCATAAACTGGCATCATAGTCCATGGATTATGTATCATTGCTGATACCAAAAAAAGTACGGGTATACTCAATGCAAACATCCATCCCAAAACAAAAACCATAACCGTATGAAGCCCTACCCACGGAGAAATACCTATATATACACCAAGGGCGCAGGTGAATGCCAACTTACGTGGAGACTTTTCATACGTCATTATACGAAGAATCAATGCATGAATACGGGCAGAAACCATAAAAACCTCTCATTTCAGAGAAAGCATAGTATTTGAAATTAAAAAATCTTTAAGCTATCATAGTTTTTAAATGATCAGGACATTATAAAATAGGTGCACTATGAAAACAATAAAAACAACGTCCTATAAACTATTATTCCTTATTTTCGCCATTCTTTCAACAGCCCAAACTGTTCTCGGTGCCCCATCATCAATAGGATGTACCATTCAGTACACAAAAAATTCAACACTTGTACCTCTTAACGTCATTTGTGGTGGAACCCAACCTGTGGTAAGCACCCATGAAACGGCAATGCCAAAAATCACCTTTGAGATACCAAAAGGAAGCGATCAGTGGCATTTTGACCTACTCATCACCGCAGCAAAAATTGATTATCAGCTAAAAACCCTACCGGAACAAGAAGATTTTCAGAACACCGTTGATTATCTTAAAATCGCCCCTAAAGCCTCTTATAAATATTATACCCTCGATTTCATCGAGGATGCATGGCAAATTACCGAACAAGAATTACCAGAAACAGGAAGAATTCCTGATCGTGCTATTATCATTGAATGTTATCCGGAATGGATTCAAGAAATCAAAGGTGGATCTGCAGTAGAATTGCCTACTCTATACCTCAATAATGCAATCGCCATTCTTGGTGAAACGGAAGAAGATTTTAAAGAATCTCTCATTAAATTAGAGCTTACAGCTCTTGATTCTAAAACAATTCATTCTCCAATGCGCCGCAAAACGCAAACTATTTCTGATAAAAAACGAATTCTCATCATGGATTTAATTGTCTAAACCAGCATAGCCCAATATCTATCCCCCAGCTTCGTTTACTCTTAGCCGGGGTCCCCAAATGAAACGGAGTGGAATATGGGGTCAAATTTTATCACTCTTGGCATCGAAACATCATGTGATGAAACGGCAGCAGCTGTTTATCATAGCGAGCAGGGTTTGCTTTCAAGCGCACTCTATTCACAGATAGAGCTGCATAAGAATTTTGGCGGTGTTGTACCAGAATTAGCTTCTCGCTCTCAGCTGGAAAAAATTAATCCGATTGTCAGTGAAGCTCTTACACGCGCACACATCACTTTAGACGATGTTGACGTAATTGCCGTTACTAATAAACCAGGCCTTCCTGGCTCATTGCTTGTTGGCATATGTTTTGCAAAATCTCTTGCATGGGCAAAAAATAAAAAATTAATCGGCATAAATCATCTTGAAGGCCACGCTTTTTCCACCGGTATAGAACACGATGTTCCATTCCCTTACATATGTTTAACCGCATCAGGAGGACATACTTCATTATATTTAATGAAAGATTTTGGTGATTATGAAATTCTGGGTGAAACACAAGATGATGCTGCAGGCGAAGCCTTTGATAAAATTGCAAAATTGATGCATTTGCCTTATCCGGGTGGACCAGTTATTGAAAAACTTGCACGGGAAGTTAACTTTCAAGATTTTTACCACTATCCCCGGTCAAAACATAAAACGGTAGATTTCAGTTTTTCAGGTCTTAAAACCGCAGTGCTCTATGATTTAGTAAATCGCGGAGCATATGACTTATCAACCAAGACATTCTTGCGCCCCGATGACGAACAATTGAAAAAAGAAGTTGCCAGTTCATTACTTGTCTGTATGGCAGATATTTTTGAACAAAAATTAAAGCTTGCCCTTGAACAAAATCCAGAAGTTAAAGCAATAACATTTGTTGGTGGCGTTGCATGTAATACGTATATCACCGAACGCCTTAAAACTTTTTCCACATCACGCCATCTTCCCTTTTTTCATCCTTCTCGTGCATATTGTACCGATAATGCTGCAATGATCGCCTTTGTCGGTAACTATAAAGCGCAACAAAATATATTTGATGATTTTACATTGGATATTTATTAATAAAAACAGGACCGATCATAAGATCAGCCCTGTTTTATTTTCTTCTTAATAGGAGATCCCCATACGACCCGTCCTTCGTAGCTTCAGCGAAGTAGGAAGTGAGGATAGGATAATTATACTTCTGCAGTACGCCTATTGATTGAGTCAAAAAATTCTGCATTTGTTTTGGTCTTCTTCATTTTATCAATCAAGAATTCAATACCTTCAATGGTATTCATACTTGAAAGTAATTTTTGTAAGATCCAAACTTTATTAAGTTCTTCTTCAGAAAGAAGTAGATCATCACGACGAGTACCAGAGACAAGAAGATCAAAGGCTGGAAATATTCTGCGGTGTGAAAGTTTACGCGTCATATTCATTTCCATATTACCGGTACCTTTAAATTCCTCAAAGATAACCTCATCCATACGGGAACCAGTTTCAACTAATGCTGTAGCTAAAATGGTAAGAGAACCGGCTTCTTCCGTTGCACGAGCTGCACCAAAAAATCTTTTTGGACGTTCTAATGCATGCGCATCAATACCACCAGTAAGAACTTTACCAGATGCGGGAGCAACAGTATTATAGGCACGAGCAAGGCGAGTAATTGAATCAAGCAAAATTACCACATCGCGATTACATTCTACTAAACGTTTTGCTTTTTCTAATACAATTTCTGCAACCTGCACATGACGCTCTGCTGATTCATCAAAGGTTGAACTAATAACTTCTGCCATAGTTCCTTTGAGTGCTCTACGCATATCAGCAACCTCTTCAGGCCGTTCATCAACACATAACACAATCAAATGCGCTTCTGGATGATTTTGAATAATTGCACGCGCAATCTCTTTTAGAAGAAGTGTTTTACCAACCTTAGGAGGAGCTACTATTAAACCACGTTGACCTTTACCAACAGGAGTAAATAAATCAAGAATACGTGTTGAAAGAGCTGAAGGATCAAATTCAAGGTTAAATTTTTCAGTAGGATGTTGCGGACTTAAACTATCAAAATGCGATCTATCGATCATTGAAAGCGGTTCTGCATAGTTTACTTGCGATACTTTTAATAAAGCGAAATATTTTTCACCCTCTTTTGGCTTTCTGATTTCACCTTTAATTGTATCACCTGTCCGTAAGCCAAATCGTCTAATTTGCGAAGGAGAAACATAAATATCATCTGGACCTGAAACATAATCATACAAAGCCGAACGCAGAAAACCAAATCCATCGGGTAATTTTTCTAATACTCCCTCAACAGCCATTTCAAAATTAGGATTTTCTTCTGCATAACGCACTTTTCTCAGCAGCTCATCTTTTTTAGTGATAGCCGCTCCCATAATCCCATAACGTCGCGCATATTGAACCAACTCTGATAATGATAAGTCTTCGAGTGGACGTTTAGTATATGACGATCTTTCATAGGAACTATGAGACTGATGATGGTACGGTTGTTGTTGCTGTTGTGCTGGACGGCTATATTCTTCTCTTGCTGATGATACATCCTTGCGTTCCTCAACAATATCTCGATCAACACGTTCTACTGGCACTGACGGCATTACCGGTGCTTCAACGATAGGCTTTTGCACCTCTACTTCTTGAGGTCGTGTTGTTTTTTGAGAATTTCTCGGAGCACGTTGCCGTGTGGGTTGAGATGGAGATAGAGGCTGTACTACTTTTTTTGTCGTTTCTTGACTTTCTTCAGCATTGCTTGCAGAATCACTAGTTTTTATGTCGCGAGTTTTCATCCAGACCTCCTATAAAAAGACACTCTGACGATTTTCGTCATGCATTATTCCTTGAATTTATGTAATAAAAAAATGAGATAAAAAAATGATAAGCTTTGGCATTATTCACTAGATCAACAGTGATTTTGCTATAAACATAAGTTGATCATTTTGATCATAAAGCAATATATTTTGCCTTCATAGATCAAAATGATCATATTTAATTAAATTCGTCAATGAGTCAATGTATATTTATTGCTTCGGCTGCAATAACATCATAATTGGACTTGCAATATAAATTGAAGAGTAAGTACCAAAGATTATTCCAATCAATAACGCAAGAGAAAAATCTTGTAACGCCTCTCCACCAAATATAAGCATTACCAACACAGGCAATCCTGTTGAAACACTTAAAAGAACTGTTCTGCGAAGGGTATAATTAAGACTATCATTAACAATAGTCTCCAAAGCTACACCTTTTCTTTTTCGAAGAAATTCACGTATTTGGGCAAAAATAACGATGGTATCGTTAATTGAATACCCAAGTACCGTTAAAACCGCAGCAATAAAATTAATTGATATTTCACGATCGAGAAATAAAAATATTGCTAACATCACAATTGCATCATGAACCAACGCAACGATTGCGCCTGTCGCAAATGCAAATGACCAAAAGCGCATTGCTATATAACCAAGCATAAAAAGCAATGCTATGACTATTGCGTAGAGTGATTTGCCACGCAAATCAGCACCTACTCCGGAACCAACGCTTTCTGTCTGTAAAATACGCACATGGTTATCTGGCAGCTTATCTTCGAGAGCAACTCTCATGCGCTCGCCCAGACCAACATTATCACTCTCAAACTCTTTAACACGCACAAGAACTTCATTTTTACCAAATTCACGCGTATTTGCGCTTATTAATCCAGCATCGATAATTATTTGCCTTACCAATGTAGTATCAACGGGATTATCAAACTCAAAAAGAACTTGCGTTCCACCAGTAAAATCAACACTATACGTATACACTGAACCACGAGTTTGGTATCTATACACAGCCATTGCACCAAAGGCAATGATTAAGCAAAGAGATGATACCGCTGTTACGGTACGATATTTCAAAAAATTAACCATCTGTATATCCGTTCTTTTTTCGCCATCGCACCTTATTTGCCTATTGGCCTATTAAGGGCACGTTTTTTTAAACCTTTTTTACTCTTTTTTTTTATAACACCTAAAATACCATAAAAGCACCTTAAGAGCCAACCTCATTCTACTCAAAAAACATTACTACTTAGGGCTGATAACAGAAACGTATTTACGACCTTTAGGACCGAAATGATATTTAATCAAGCCTGGAGCAGTTACAAAGAGGGTGTCATCACCACCACGAAGCACTTGTTTGCCAGGATGAATATGTGTTCCACGTTGACGAACAATAATTTCGCCGCCAAAAACTTTGTGGCCGTCAAATAATTTACAGCCTAGCCGCTTACTATGACTTTCTCTATTATTCTGGGTACTTCCACCCGATTTACTGGTTGCCATTGGGTATGTCCTTCAAAAAATGAAACTATTTATTTGCTGAATATCTACAGATATGTATTTAAAATAATGGCCCAAAACCTCCCAAAAGTCAAATTATATAACCCCAGCCTGATGGCCGGGGACCCTGTAATAAATCCTTTGCCGGAGGCTTTTGACTAAATAACAGGCTTATGAGAAACTTATTCATAAGAAATAGGTACTATTAACCCTTTTAAGGATTCATATGTTAAAAAACATATATCTTTCTGCAGCCATTACTTTCTTATCATGCGTCCCAATGGCCAATGCTTCCACACACATCAATACGGTTATCGCTACCGCAATAAAAGATATTATGCTGGAAGCAAAAACCGCCTTTGCGCTGCTAGAAAAAGCTGAAAAGCACTTTCAGGACATCCTTCAAGATACTTATGCAATAAAAAAAGAACAATGTCTCGCTGTTCTAAGAATTATTGCTGCAAGCCCTGAATTTGTTTCCACCCTTGAACAAGTAACCGATGAACAAGTAAGACTTATTATTCAGGATATGGTTGCCTATAACGATATTATTGTTGATCCGACTGCTTTTCCTCTGCAACAAAAAGTAGAAGTAGAACTTTCTCACGTGGCTTTTGATGCACAACAAGAAGAATTATTTAATATATTTTATGTAGTATTTGCTATCATAAGCGGATCTAAAACGCTCATCAACAAATTGAATGCTGAACGTGAAGCATTGAGCGCTACAGATCACGTATCTCAACCATAAACAACAATATGGATTGACTATTAGAATATAAATATTTTATCCTATCAATAGAAACCAACCCTATTGATAGGATAAATCATGTTAAAAAGAATAAACGTATTGGTCTTAGCTTTAGTTCTTTTCAATATAAATGCTTTTGGCATGGAATCGGTAGGTCATATAAAAACCCAAATGCTTGCCATCAAACGAGCTTTCAATAGCGAGCGTCTGCGTATAAAAATAGCCCAAAAAGCATCTCTGACTGCATACCAAACCTTTACACCAATATTTGATAAAATCATTGCAAGTGATGCGTTTACTACAAAATTAAATGCTGCTGTTTCTAGTCAATTTGATGCGATTGTTAATAATAATATGGCATTCAGCACTCCAACAGACTTCAATATATCTGATTTCTTTCCCAATATGACTATCAATGAATTTGGCAAGAAACTCTTTTCTGCCATGGCAAATAAAGCTTATTACCTAGAATTGGGCAAAAGATTAGCGCAAAAAATACAAGAGCTTCAAATGATTGTTACCATAGCCGCTCCATCGACAGATATACCTTCATATTAACCCCATCCTCCATTATATAGGGACCCCCCATGAAGAAGCTTTTTTTTGTACTATTATTATTCTATTCTTCTCTCCATGCAACAATGAAATTGCTCAGCCCTGCATTTTCACACAATGAATCAATTCCAACGCAATATACCTGCGATGGCGCAAACATATCACCTGCTTTAGCATGGTCTGATGCCCCTGATGGCACGCAAAGCTTTGCGCTTATTGTTGATGATATAGATTCGCCCAACAAAGTGTGGGTTCATTGGGTTGTATTCAATATCCCGCTTACAGTAGATAGCATCGTAGAAAATGCGGGAGCATCCGGAGAAGAAGTCGCCTTCTTGCAAGGATCAACTGATTTTAATGGTGCACCCTACTTCGCTAAAGCTACGAAGGGCCTGCGGAAATGGGGCGGCCCTTGCCCACCAAGCGGTACTCATCACTACCATTTTACGCTTTATGCTCTTGATACCATGCTCGATCTGCCTGTAGGAGCCACCAAGGAACAGCTCTTGAGCGCTATGCATGGCCATATCCTGGAACAAACCACTCTTATTGGAACTTATCAGCGTAAAAAATAAGAAAAAATCGTTCATATATACAAACACAACCCCCTTGTCGCATTTGACAAACTGTAGTTTTTGAGGCACACTAATATAAAAATTAGTCTCATATTGAATTAGGGGTCGGGAATATGAATAAGATCTTTTTTTTAACATTTTTAATCTATATAACAAACATAATCAGCTCACCAATAGAGGAAAAATATCCTATATTAAAATCATCATTGGAAAATGAATCCTTCATTAGACGCATATGTTTAAGTGACGCAACGGATTATCCGCATATATGCACCGATTGTGATACAATCGCAAAAATATTTAAATTAAACCAAAAAGCTGGATTTATTAGTAGCGAACTCCAGAAAAATGAGCAAAAAAAGACAAATTCTCTTTTTTCTTCTGCTGCAAAAATACTTAAAAGAAAGAAGCTTCAAAATACATTGGATCATTTAGAAACAAAATGTAATGAGCTCACTCCAGAATACTCTGAGAGTGTTATTCGGCTCATTTCCATTGTTGCGAGCAATCATAATATTAATTTTAATAGTCTCCTAGGATACGAGTACGAACTGCTTCAGCGAGGCTTAGTAAAAGCAGCAACAAACACCTCAGTAGAAGAACCTGAAACTGAAATATAATAACATACAAGAATTTAATAAGAAAAGCCCCAAAATTTGGGGCTTCTTTTATTTCGTAATATCTTTCCAATCCAATCCATTGCACGTCATAACTTCTAACGGTACATTCCACTCATCCTCCTTCGCTATCCTTCGATACACGCCTTCGGCGCACTCAGGACGAGCGGGGGCAGACACGACTGATTCCAAACATTTTTTCACCAACATTTCCACGGCAATAACTTCATGTATCGGTGCAGAGATAATTAATTCATCATGAATTTGAAGTACAATATAGCTTTCAGGAAATTGCTCACGCAATGCATTGTCAACTGCGATCATACCAAGTTTCATAATTTCTGCTGCGGTTCCTTGTGCAACCGTATTGACTGCAATGCGGCATGCCTCTTCATAGAGTGTTCGGTTTCTTTCATGAATGGTTGGAATATAACGACGACGGCCCCAATGAGTTTCTACATATCCATGTTCAGTAGCATACGCAATAACTGATTTCATCCATGCTGCCACGTGCGGATATTGTTCAAAGTACCGCTCAATATATTTTTTTGCATCTTTAAATGAAATATTTAAATCTTTTGATAACCCAAATGGCGTCAGGCCATATAAAATACTAAAGTTGATACGTTTGCCTAATTGGCGCTGTTCATTCGTGACAATTGTGGTATCAAATAATCGTGCTGCAGTTTCGGTATGAATATCGTGACCTTGCAAAAATGCATTCATTAAATTTTTATCTTGTGATAAATACGCAAGCACACGTAACTCAATTTGTGAGTAATCGGCAGAAATAAAGACACGATTTTCACCTGCTTTAAATGCTGCACGCACTTCTATACCATACCCTGCAGCATCAGCTGGAATATTTTGCAGGTTAGGATTAGAGCTTGCCAATCGTCCCGTTGCTGCGGTTGTTTGGCTAAACGTAGTATGCACCCTCTTTGTTTCTTTATTGACGTACGTGGGCAATGCTTCAATATATGTATTTTTTAATTTAGTTAATTCACGATGCTTGATAATAAGGGCTGGAATAGGATGCAATGTTGCTAAAGTTTTGAGCACTTCATAATCAGTAGAAAACTTACCCGTCTTACTCTTTTTTTGTGGCGGCAATTGCAATACATCAAAAAGCAAATGTTCAACTTGGCGAGGTGAGTTTAAATTAATTGTTTCTTTACCCACAACAGCTGCAATTTCAGCTTCAATAACCGTTAAATCTGCCGTAACCTTCTCATTTAATGCGTGAAGCAATGAAACATCTAGATCAACACCTTTTTTTTCCATTTCATACAAAATATCAATCAATGGATGTTCTATATTTTTGTATAATGCATGTATTTTTTTTTCTTGAGCAAATGCATCTTCTATAATTTTCACCAAGCGAAAGGTTTGGTATGAATCAGCCGCAGCATAAAGCGTTGCCAACTCAAGCGGAACATGAGAAAAATCTTTATATTTATTAGTTTTGACAACGTCTTCATACGTGAGCATTTCTTCATTAAAAAAAGAATGTGATAATTTTTTCAAGCTCGCGCTTTGCCATTCTTTAATAATAAGGTTAGCTCCAACAAGCGTATCAAGGGCAAGACCCTGCAATTCAATGCCATGATGGCTCAAAACAAGCATGTCATATTTTGCATTGTGCAAATATTTTTTAATCTGAGCATTTTCCAAAATTGGTTTTAATGCTGCAAGAACAACATCTCGTGATAATTGCGTTTCACCAGTGCTGTGACCACACGGGATGTAATATGCATGTTTTTCATCCGCACATAGTGATATACCAACAAGATCAACTTCTAATGCCTCCAATCCCGTAGTTTCTGTATCAAGAGCAAATGCACCTTTAGCACGCAAATGATCGCATAACTCGTTCAATTGCTCAACGGTCTGCACAGTTATAAAATTACGTTCTTTCCAATATTCAATTTTCTGCTGAACATCTTGAGCTCGCTCTTGCTTTGTTTGGCCAGCAGTTGCTGTAAGAGATTTAAAGTTAAGTTCTTCAAAAAGAGGGCGTGCATTATTCCAATTATGCGCATCAAAAGCTACATCTTGTGGGTTAATATGCAATGGCTCATAATGCAATAAAAACAACTTATAACTCAAAAACGCATCATCTTTATACGTCAGCAATGCAGTTTTGACACCTGCTTTTTTAATCTCATGCAATCGGCTATACATATCTTCCATTGATTCAAACTGATTTACCAAAGCTTGTGCCGTTGTTTTACCAATACCTCTGACGCCCGGAATGTTATCAGAAGAATCGCCGAGTAATGCAAAATAAAATGGTAATTTTTCTACCGGAAACCCCATCTTAGTTTCTAAATCTATACGATCCATAAATTGCTCTTTAAAAGCATCTAATAATCGTATATTTTCACTTAATGTAAGAGCTTGTCCCATATCTTTATCAAGCGTTACAAAAACAACGCCATTTTCTGGATGATTGGCAACCCAATCTTTAGCCAATGAATACATTAAATCATCTGCCTCGATCCCTATTTGCGCTACTTGCTTAAGGCCGATTGCATCAGCAAATTCAACAATATATTCTTTTTGATCAAATAGATCACTCGGCGGCGCTTGTCTCGTTGCTTTATAATCAGCAAATATTTCATGCCGTGTTGTTTTGCCCTTACTATCCCATACCAGCACAATATGCTGCGGCGAATACGTATCAATTAATTTTTTAATGGTACGACAAAAACTAAATACTGCTTGAACTGCCGCACCAGATGGTGCATGTAACGGCTTGAGACCATAATAGGCCCGGTATAAAAAAGAGGAACCATCAATAAGAAAAAGTGTTTTTTTGGGATCTAAATTCATAGGTAACCTATCTCCATTACAGAACAAAAAAGAACTGATAAAAAAACTAAAAATGATAATACTGTTGTTAATATTCATCTTCTAACACACGCAGATATTTTTCAAAAACATAACGCTCATCGTACTGTTGTTCCGCAGCTGGTTGCATAACTAAGATGTCAATCGCAATAAATTGCCTGATAATATCCTGCGCTCTATCATAATCCTGATTAATATGATTGCTTAATTGAGCAACCGTTATAACAGGAAATTCAAATAAAACTGAAAGTACTTGATGGGCGATTTTTTCTCTTACTTTCAAAGATTCATGCGATGAAATAACTGCCTTAATGTGTTGTTCTAATTTTTCTATTTCTTTAATACGTTTATATGCATCAGCACAACTATATTCAATAGCCGTCAAATAATAAGTAATCCATCCTTCAAAATCGCCATGTGTTCTCACACGATCTAAATAAACATAATATTCATAACGGTATTTTTTGAAATAATATGAAGGATAGATGACAGCAGCAGATAATGCATTACTCTGCAGTAACATGAGCACAATAAGCAATCTTCCGACTCTTCCATTGCCATCCAAAAAAGGATGAATAGTTTCAAATTGTACATGCGCAAGACCTGCCGCAATCAGTGGAGATACAGAATCATCTTTATTAATAAATTGAGCAAGCTGTGCCATTAAATCAGGAATTTTTGCAGCATACGTAGGAATCAAATTGCCCACGCGTACCGCTTGTTGTCGGTAATGGCCTGGTGTAGCCTTATTCTCATCACCTTCAATATGCATTAATTGCTGATGTGCTTTAAGAATAACACGAGAAGCTATCGGAAGATTGTCTTGTATAACCATGGTACATGCAGTTTCCAGTGCTTTGGTATAATTCACCACCAATTGTGTTTCCTTACTATGCTCCCCCGTAAGTGGCTGTGTAAAAACATCCAGAATTGTTGTATGGATCCCTTCAATCGCTGATGATAAAAGAGCTTCTTTAATAACATATGCTTTGATAAATCGCCGCGCACTTGGCACATGCTTTACCACTTCATTTAATTGCTCTAACTGCTTTGTAGCACGTTCATGCAACTGAGTCATTTCTGCATCCATCATAAATGATGGGTTTTGAGGAGGCAAAGGATACGGAATAAAATAGTTTATAGATCCAATTGTTTCATAGACACCGGTTATTCGTTTTTCCATTATATTTCCGGGACTTAAAGAATTTTGGTTTTTTAATGTATTTTCTCTTATAATACAGTATAAAATCTTAATTTTATACTAACATCAGGAAGTTATGAGATGAAAAAAACAACATTGATTTTGGCCATATTATGTATATTGTTGAATACATCATCAACTTATGCTGGCCCAAATGATAAAACAGAGAAAAAAAAGTGTTTAAATATATCTCGCTCCAACAATAGCCATCTTTCACAATTTATAGAAAATGGCGTAACTGAAGTTGAAATAATTGCGAACTGCGATAACAATGCCACTATTGCTGTAGATATACCTTTATCAGTAAAGAAAGTAACCTTAACGGGCAGAATATCTAATAATTCTCATATATACTTATATATGCGCCACACCCCTAGAATCGACACAGACAACATCTCTCAAGACAATAATACAACAATTCTACCATTGCATCCAATACGTAAATATACATACCACTTAGCAGCTCTTGTTGCAGTTGGGGCATTGTATTATTATTTTACCAATGAAAAATAACCAATAAAAAAACCGAGCACAGAACTCGGTTTTTTTATTAGTATCAAAAAATTGTATTCTATTTTTTTTCTACCGGTGCAGATTCTCTCACCTTTACAGAAAAACTATCTTTTTTATATTTAATTGCCGCAATAAACCGCTTCTCCCCTAATGTATATTCAACCTTTTGTTTCGTTTTACGTATGACAAAGGCATTTTGACAAGCACTCGTCACAGCTATTTTGTCTTCAGGGCTTAATGGCACAGCCTCTGTAATAACTTTTCCGGTAAAATCTGCCGGAGAAAGAAAGAATTGCATGTGTTTAGCTTTAGAGTCTACAACGTGTAATTCTTTATCGAGTTTAAATTTTAAATATGCATCTTTTTTATGATCCATTGCCGTAATACATCCATATGTACCAATAAAACACACTGATGCAAGCACTATATTCAACTTCATCCATTCTCCTTTAACAAAATGATATATGTTTTTCTTTTATTTAACCTTAAAACGATTTTCCCAACCATTTTTCATAGTTCGTGTTTGCGTAATATGCGTTTCAAGCTTACCTTCTTTTCCAATAGTAGATAAAAGTTTTGCACCACCTATTTTTCATCATGAGATATACCCTTATCTAAGTTGTTTTGTAATTTATGCTTATATTATAATGTTATTACTAAAAAATAACATGTCCCTTAATTGCACATCTCACTTTTTTATTTTGTGTATCTTGTTGTAATGAAACCATTTTAATATGAGAAAAATAAGACGATGCAGATAAGCTTTTTATAAATAGTTGTGCATTTTCAGCAGCTGAAGACACTATTTCGATTTCAATTTCTTTTTTATTTAATCTTATTGATTCCAATTCTATGGTATTACCACACAGCTGAATAATCTCAGCAATATGAGAATAAGGATTTTTTTTCTGTTGCTTATAATTATTTATCTTTGCTTCACGTGTATGCAATTCGTCATATTCTTTTTTTAATGCTTCTTTGGCATATGTAAGCGCTGCGTGTTCTTTTGTTGTATGTACCAAGGCAGCATTTTCTTTTTTTAAGCATCTATACGTGATTATATTTGGCACGATAAAATAAGATGCTATCATAACTACGCATATAAACAAAAAAACAGTCATGCAAAACCACCGTCTTATTGCATACTGCTTTTCTATTGGCAAAGCTGTAATCAGATTAATTTTTTTCATAGAGGCATCCTTTCTGCGCAAAACATACCGCACATTGCAGCAATAACACTATCATCTTGTGCAAAGTCAGATGAAAAACTCACCATACGCCGTACTGCATCTCTGCTCATTAATTCTTGAATATTATTATCATGCTGCATCATGTCAACAGCCAACTGACTTTTTCTATAAGCTACGCCAAAAATATTTTTATATGCATCAAGCAATGCCACTGCTTTGGGAGCAATTCTAATAAGATTGCATTCGCCCCCCATTGCCAACAATTTATATTGCAGCATCAGTGATTGCGCAACTGCATACACATAAAATATATGATTGCCCTCATGATCAGAATATACATAACGATATTCCCATTGCATATCACTGGTTGTTGGCATATTAAAATCAGTACGGACAGGCGTTGATGTTGGCAAGGCAATATAATGCTCCATAATGCCATCCAAGCAAAAAGTAACAAATGCGTTATGCAAATTATGTTCATATAAAAAAGAACTAATATATTTTCTTATTTTCGTCGGATTAAACGGAATAAGATGCACAGATTCAAAATTATCTAATGCATATCGTTGATATGCGCGCAGAATAAGTGAGGCTGAATTTGTTGTTGATTTTTGTATCCAACCACAGGCAATGGTATCAGAGGAAAAAAATATGCAAACAAATTCATTTTTCAGCGCTGGAATGGGCCACATAATTAATACCCCATATTATAAAACCCATTACTTTGACCCCATACTCATTTTTTATACCCATTTTTCCGCTTCGCTTTAAAACGGGTGCCCGGTTGAAATGAAATGGAATCTGGGCTATTGAGGACCCCAATTAAGATTTATCGAAATTGGGGTCCTCAATTTATTCTTGCCGTGACAAAACGATCTTTGCCTTCTAAATCTTTATGCACAAGAATGTCATTATAACCAGCTGCTTGCATTAATTCATACACAGCCGCTCCTTGCGCATATCCAATTTCAATAACAACCTGAGGAATATTTTTATGTTTCATTTCATCATTAGTTTGTATAAACTGTCCTGCTTGTGCAATGATTTTTTTAATAACAGCAAGACCATTATCAGCAGCAACCAATGCTCCATGATCTTCCCACCGCGTTACTGTCTCATCAAGATGAATAAATTCTGATGCATTAATATAAGGAGGATTAGAAAGAATGATATCGAATTTCACATCGCACGGGATTGATTCAAAAAGATCAGATTTTATAACCGTCACATTTCTTAATGTATTATGTTCAACATTTTTTTCTGCAAGCTCAAGTGCAGAATCGGCAATGTCGGTGGCAACTACTTTTGCTTGTGGTAAATAACTTGCCATTGTAAGGGCAATACATCCAGAGCCAGTTGCAATATCGAGTATTTTCAATTTTCTGTTATTGAGCAAGAATAAATGTTCAATAACATACAAACACCATTCTTCCGTTTCTGGACGAGGAATTAATGTGGGCGGTTCAACTAAAATTTCAAGATCTGCAAAAGGAACAAAGCCCAACACATATTGCAATGGCATTTTATCTTCTATAAGATACTCCATCCATTGATCAATTTTTTGTTGCTGCTCAGAGGTAAGCATCACCGTTTCTTGAATAATGAGTTCGGTCTTTGTTTTTTCACAAATTGCCTGCAAAATCCACCATGCATATTGCTGACACAATGTATCATCTTCATATACGGCAGAAAGCTTGTGGCGAATATCGTTAATGTAATAATTAAGGTCATATTGGGTATTCATGCCACCAAGCGTACCATACTTTTATAAGATTCGTGAAGAGGCAAGATAGTTAATCTCGCCTTGATTAAAATTACAAACAGGATTTACATATATTTACTCTATAGATTAATTAATGTATAATAATATTAAACAAGGTTAAAAACAAGGAAGAATATTATGAAAAAGCGCCTATTAATCAGTCTATTCACACTTTTGGTGAGCCCTATGCTGGCAGATGACACTCTTGAAGTAATGTCCTATAATATCCGCCGCAAAGGCGATGATCCACAAGAGCATCAATGGGATAATAGAAAAAAACTGGTACGCGAGCAAATTCTTGCAAAAAAGCCAGCTATTCTTGGTTTTCAGGAAGTTGTTGAAGGGGAGCAATTTGAAAGTCTCAATGAAGAATTGCCTGAATACTGTTCATTCGGCACCTCTCGCAAAGAAAATAGCTCAAGCTGGTTGCAATTAGGAGTTATGAAACATCCGCAGGCACAAAATGAATGTAATCCCATTTTTTATAACAAGGATAAAATTAAACTGGTTCAAAGCGGTACATTCGGCATCAATCCTCGAGGATTTTTACTTCAAGCACATTTGCCACGTATTTGCACATGGGGATTATTTGAAGATAAGGAAAATGGTAAACGCTTTTATGTTTATAACACACATCTTTCAACAAGCAGCATGTGGGGACTCAAAGATGGTACAGAATCAATCCGCAACAAACAAATGCAAATGATTCTTGATGAAATAGACAAAAACAAAAGCGATCTTGCTACCATCATCATGGGTGATCTTAACACACGATTTGAGGGAAATATAAAAAAAATTGTTGAAAAAAAACAATTTAGCCATGCCAAAGACATAGCTGCGGTTGCAAGGGGACCAAAAGAAACACGCACTGGCTGGAATGATAACGAATTAAAAGAAATTGATCATATTCTGGTTAAAGATGCGAAAGTTGCAGAATATGAAGTTGTTGAAAGCCCTAAAGGCGTGTACCCGAGTGATCATCGCCCAGTGATAGCAAAAATTATGCTAAAATAATTCTATACATACATTAAAATAAAAATCCTGCAGTTTTTAGATTGCAGAATTTTTATTTTAATGAAATGGGACTATAGCATTACGATTGAGGCAATCTGCTTACCAAATAAGGCCTCATCATAGAATTATCTTCATGATCGATGATATGGCAATGCCACACATAACCCGGTCCACCAGGATAACCAAATCCATCATTTTTTACCCCAAGCCTTGCCGTTGGATCAAATGGAAATTTATTTTGCCCGGGCATCACGCCACCAACAGGTACATTTTGAGGAGCAAACCGAATTAACACACGCGTTATTGTTCCAGGGAAAATTTTTATCGTATCTTTCCATGCAAATTCATTCGGATCTGGTGGATATAGAGCTGCGAGATCTACCAATGGTACTGCTGGGTTACCACCCAATGCTCCTTCTATAGGAATTGTATAAAGGTATGGCGAACCAGCACCATATGAAGTTCCATTCGGATATCCTTGATCTATCCATGCCTGTTCATAGGTGTTTTGTCGATACCCTCCATTAACAAATGGTGGCACAACATCCCCAATGTTAAACACCTGTCTATTTAATAGTTGAAACTGGATCAAATGCACATGAATGGGATGAGCATCGGGAGTAAGATTAATCAGCTCCCAAAGTTCCGTAGAACCATTTTGAGGTATTTCTGTTACATTCAGCATGCCATCTTCAACAGATACAGAACCAGGAATCGGTTCATTCGTGTATGGATTTATACCGTTATAATTAACATTATTAAGCAATGCCCATACAGGGCCGCCACTATTAGGATCTTCTTGTTCAATAATTGCAAACCTACGAGTTACATTAATATTTACTCCAGGAGCAACGTTTCCATTACCATCAGTCAACGCAACAAAATTATTATTCAATGATTCTTCTGCTGGATTAAAACTTGTATCTGGCGATGTAGTCTCTCCCAGAACTCTGAATTGCATTATCAATTCTTGAGCATCTTCAGGTTCATCACCACCAGGAAATGGAACTGCCGCCTCATTCAATAAGGTAAACGTTTGTCCTTTATAATTGCTAAAATCAATAATAACATCCATACGTTCTGCAGGAGCTATAAATAACTGTGGAGAATCGAACACTTGTTTACCCCATGGAGCCGAAAAAGGCGGTTCACCATATTCAGATTGAGGAATCCAAGCAAATGGAACAAAGCTATTGATATTAACAGCATTGGGCAATAATCCACCATCTGAACCGATTTGCCAAATATCAGGAGCACTATTAGGAGTAACAATTTCACTTCCTCCCGCATCAGCCAATTGCAATGCTAAAAATCGTGCATTACAGCCATTGAGAAAACGAAAACGATAGCGACGCGGTTCTACTTCTAAATATGGCCAGCTTTTGCCATTCACCACCATAACATCCCCAAAAAATTCTGGTATTGCATATGGATGAAGTCCTGGATTAGAAGGTGGACCATTCAAACCTTCGCTCGGAGGAAATCCATCCGGCCAAAATAGTTGCCCATTGGTATCAAATTGTCGATCTTGAATTAATAATTCTACTTCGTAATCTCCACGTGGAAGATTAGCAGCATTTTCTTGAGAGCTTTTTAAAAAATAAAAACCAGCCAATCCGGTGTACACACTTAAGCGCGTGCCTCCCATCATGTGATCGTGATACCAGAGAGTAGTTGCATTTTGTTGGTTGGGATACACATACTTAGTCGTTACAAAACCGGGACCTGTAATCTTTCTTTTGGGGGTAAACCAACTATCTGGACCACCATCAAATGCTGAAGGAACTGCTGCTCCGTGAAGATGTGTAACAATAGGCTGAGGACCACTATAAAAAGCAGGATTTCCCAAAGGCAACCCTGTTGCTGGATCAGTAAATGGTAATGTTGGAGGTACGTTAGGCAATCCCCAACCAACAGATTGATCCACGGTGATAAATTTCTGTAACAATGGTCCGGGCAACTGATTTTCGTATTTATCTTTAAAAGGCAAAAGTTTATTTCTGTATTTCACTTTAGTTGCAGTACCTTGTTCTGCAACAATGGTAACACCCGGAAACTGAGGACCATATTTTTTTTTGCCCCGTTTAATCTTATAACCCCACACATACGTTCCCAATTGCGGGTTAATAACAGCTACCGTTTTACCCGTAGCTACATCAAGATACTTTACTTCATCAGGCAAAGCTGCATAAAACGATGCTGGTAAAATTTGTTGCTGAAATTCTTCAATAGAAATCTTGAGTTTTTTTGTACCATCAACACGTGAATTATTAAAAAGTGGAACTGGTTCAACAAACTTAGGAATTACTGCAGCAGAATCCAAAGGAACTTGTACTATCTGTTGGTTAGTATTAATAGAATGTACTGACAAAAGAAAAAGCATACAATAATTTGCAAAATATAATCTTTTATATCTCATAGCTATATCCTTTTTTAAACATATATGTAGCTATGCTAGTATGCAATCAAGAAAGATGTCAACAACACTCATCTTATCCCAACAATTCAGTCACATATTCTTGTGCATCAAACACCTTAATCTGCTCTGCTTGTTCACCAAAAGTCATAAATGCTACTGGAATACCAAGTTCTTGCGCAATTGCAAACACAATACCGCCTTTTCCTGTCCCATCCATCTTGGTTAAGATAATTCCGGTGACATCAGTGCTTTCTTTAAACAATTTTGCTTGCTCAAATGAATTTTGCCCCAGCATTGCATCAATAGTAAGCAATGTTGCAATGGATTGCTGAGGAAGTTGTTTTTCCACAGCGCGTTTTATTTTTGAAAGCTCGTGCATCAAATTGATCTTTGTTTGCAAACGCCCTGCGGTATCGATAATTAAAATATCATACTGTTCACTTTTAAATTTTTCACATCCCTGAAATACCAATGATGCTGGATCTTGACCAGGTTTTCCCATTAAAATATCAGCACCTGATAAAGCTGCCCATTCTTTTAACTGCTCTGGAGCTGCAGCACGGAATGTATCAGCTGCAACCAAAAGAACCTTTTTACCTTGACTGACAAACATATGCGCAAGTTTACCAATACTCGTTGTTTTCCCGCTACCATTAATACCAACAAAAAGAAATATATTATGCGTATCCTCTGTAGCGGGACGAAGTAGGGTTAAAATACCCATCAAAATGGTATTCATACGTTCTTTAAGATGTGCGCCATCGTGCAGCCCCGCATCAACATCTTTTTTGAGCTGAGAAATGATTGATTGAGCCGTTCCAACGCCAACATCACTTGAAAGTAATAAAACTTCTAGTTCCTTGAGTGCGGCATCATCGATCGTTTTTCTGCTAAAAAATGAACCCAATTTTGAAGTAACTGCTGAAAAAATTTTTTGTAACTTGCTTTTAATAAAGCCAAACATTCAAATCCTACTTGGTATAATTTTTAATAGTAAATTGGTTTTATTATAACAAAAAAAATTAATTTTTTTAATAAAGTCTAATTGTTTATGAGATCATTAATTTTTTCAATGACTTTATGCACCCAACATATATTCCATTCAAGCAACAATCTCAAATAGCTTTTTTTATATTCCGTATAGACGTATCCTACTTCTTGAGCTACAGCAACCCATATATTTAAAATTCTTTCTGGTGGATACAACGAAACAAGGGCTTCAAGAACAAGCGCAACATTTTTGAGCACTTTTTTCTGCAGCGCAGAAAGAGAAGCATCTAAACTATTCAAGAAATCATATGTATTTAAAGCGACTGTTTTTTCCTGCGAAACTATTGTTGAAAGCTCTTGATAGATCTGGCAAGACATACCATGATCTACATTAGAAATTTTTCTCACCGGAAGAAATATATCACCCATATCTATGGCATAATATCGATTATTCTTTTCATCAAAAAAGCAATTTTCGTGATGTCTATCTTTGTTGTTGAGAAAAATATCAAGAGCCATAATAGCGCATAAATCATGGCTCAAAGATAGACAATTAAGATGCTTTTCGGAAATTAAACCGCCTTTTAAAATAATATCATTCGGTGCTATTTCAAACCATTTACATAATTCTTTTCCGGGTACAAAAGTATGCAATGTAGCCAGTAAAGATCCATTATCTATTTCCACTAAAAGCGAACCACCAAGGATGATTTTGACTTTATTCATAGGAACACCTGCCGATGCACCAATGCAAGATCCCAAATATTCACAAACCATTTCCTCTCTCTGATCATCACCATAAGCCTTAAGAACAAATTTTTGTCGTGTACTATCTTCAAGAAAAACAATTCCTCGCTCGCGAGCTTCACGACGGTGATAGCTCGAAATACTCAATGGTTCATAAAAACTAAACTTTGCATTCTCAATTAAAAAATATTCTGCATCTCCTAAAATATTGCTTGTTCTCAATACATGTAGCTGCTGAGCTTGTAATGACAGGCAAAAGATAAGCAATAAAAAAAACATATTTATTGTGATCCTAACATATGCTCAACTCTTTGTAGAAACAATTTGATACGACGATAATCATTCCCAATCAAAAGAGAATATGTTTGCATAAACTTATTCATTTTATCGTCCGAAAGAATATTAAGTTCTTTATGCTGCTTGAGCAAAGTAAGAATCAATTCATCCATATTAAAGATATGTGCAGAATGAGTAAAAAGAAGATGAAGATATTTATTACTCGCAAAAAAAATTTTACTCGTTTCGCCATCGGGATAGGTAATAAAAGCGTGAATTTTAGGAGGTTCTGGCGCAATAAGATATGATATCGATTTTTTTTCTTGGTAACCAATAGCAACACATGAAAAGGTTGTTTTCAGAAATTCAAATATCTGGGGCTGCTCTTTACGCAACTCTTCTTCTGTTTTTTGATAAGGAAATGGATATCGGACAGGATCCATCGATCCTGTTTGCACTTGATGCACAATCCCAAATATGGTCCTGGTTTTGCCTTCCACGGCAACAATTGAACCAAATTCAGGGAATGTATCCCATGACCAGCTCTGGGCAATCCACCCTGTTAACGAACTTTCAATCACTTCTGCAAAATATTTTTCCTTTTTCATTACACACCTCATACAGCATACTTAAAGATAACTGCTCTTTTTTATCATCAGCTTTTTGCATAAAAGTATGTACAAAGTTTTCCCGGTGAATAAATGAATAACTGCGTTCCAATAGTGCCTTCTGGTGCTTTGGTGTACCATACCCTTTATTTTCTGCCAATCCATAACCAGGAATCGCCTGGTCATATAACTTCATCATGGCATCTCTCGTTACTTTAGCAACAATTGAGGCGGCTGCAATAGAACTTGATTTAGATTCACCTTTAGTAAAGAAATAAACAGGAATATCATGAAAATGTGTATCAGAAAGATTGAGCGGCATAGCATCGGTAATAATTGCCGACGGACGCTCTGATAAACCTTCTAATGCATGCATTAACGCCTTTTTCATAGCAATAAGGGTCGCCTGCCAGATATTATGCTGGTCAATCATACGATGATGAACAACCCCAATGCCATGCACACAGTGATTTTTAATCCACTTAAAAGCTGTTTCACGCTCTTGTGGCGTCATAATTTTGGAGTCTTTGAGCATGCGATGGGCTTTATTGAGCGGCAAAATCACCGCTGCTGCAACTACTGGTCCGGCAAAACAGCCCCGGCCAACCTCATCCAAACCTACTACGATTGCCTGCCTGGACCATGCGTCAAATTCAAAAGAATTCTTTTTAATATTGCCTGTTTGTCTGACTATGACCATAATTTTCATTTCCATTTGACAAAGTCACCAAGATGAGTACAATTAGAAATAATACAGTAGTTTCAATTATTCCATAAGTATAACCACAGTTGAAGGAGATATAAAGATGATTTCAATATCTACACAATTACGTGTAAAAGAACTTTTGAGGGAAAAAGGCTGGACAACTAAGATTCTAGCTGAAAAAACTGGAATGTCTGAAAGTTACCTTACTCATATTAAAAATGGTACTCGTCGCTGGAATGAAGATTCATTAAGAAAATTATCTCAAGCTTTTGAAATTAGCCCAATTGATTTATTTGCTGAACACCGTCAACGCACTGATGATATTGATAAAAATGTTAGCATGCCAGAACAGTCTGATCTTGAATTACAAGTTAAAGTTGTACCAGTTGTGGGTGAAGTTCCTTCAAACCCATCTCCTTACAACAACCAATTAATGCAAGTTACCACTGGCTATAAAGATGTGTTTGTTCCGGTATTCAACTCCGATGACAATACAATGTTTGCTCTCTGTGTTGAAAACAACGCAATGGCACCTACATTTGTAAAAGGCGATTACCTCATCGTTTCTCCATCAATATGGACACGCTCAGGCGATATCGCTGCCGTTGAATTTGGCAACGATACAGCAACTAAAGCTATCATGCAAGTTACGTATACTGAAGATTTTATCGTTCTTGAATCAGTAAACCATAAGCAACCTCCGATAGCATTGGTTCGTGGCAAAGATCATTTCAGAATAATTGGTCGTGTAATTCAACGCAGCCAAAAATTTGCATAACATTTTTTCTTTTGAAATATTCATAGCGGAAAGATGAAAATTCTTTCCGCTATTTTTTTTGGCCTTAAAGTGAAAAAACTATGCCGTAGGCAATAAATAAAAGTCTATTTTTTTTTGACAAACTGAGTAATAAGCGCTAGGTTATAAATAATAAAACATCTTTTATATTTGTGGAAAAATATTATGCAAAAAAAATTAATTTTCACTGCTTTTATTGCAGCAACGCTTTTTTCTGGAGCTTACTCTGAAGAATCAACATCTGAACAAAAATCAAATATCAGAACGCAAGCTGCTGAAATGCCAGATGATTTAAAATATGCAATAGAGCAAGGAACTGCTTATTATGAAAAGCTATCCGAAACTATGAAGCCTCTCTATAATCCATTTGCAATAGTTGGGATATCTGCAGGATCAATGATAGTTGGCGTCCTCGGCAAAAAGGCAATTATCTGTTCTCTGCTTGCCGGAACAGTAGTCAGTATATCTCATCTGATGAATCCTAGAGGATTCGATACTCACATAAGACCTAATATTTCCGAGGATGCAACTTCTATTACGCAAGAGAACAGCAAAGAAAAATCTCAATAAAGGATCGATATGTTATCAAAAAAACTAGCTCTTATTATCGGCATGATTACCACATGTTCTTTCTCAACATTATTGCAGGCATCAGATGTAAACCGGGAAAAAATTTCAAACTTTAGCCGCGTAGCTACAGTTATCACCTCTTTGACGCCAGCCCCACTTGTTCTAGGATATAGCATAAGCAAGTTACAGCAGGCTCGACATTTTGAAAACCTTAGATGGAGATTTGAAACTCCTCACGAAGCGAGTGAAGTATTAGCGAGGGAAGCTCGTCATCTTAGAAAACGTGGTTGCATCGGCTTTGCAATAGGAACAATATTGGCAGCTCCTCACGCCATGTATCTGAAAATATCCCATGATCAAGATGATAAAGTATTGCAAGAAGTGGAAAAACAAAGAGATGCTATTTTATTTGCATAACTCTATGGTGACAGAACCAGCAAAATAGGATCTAACCCTAGTATTTTACAGGGTTTGTGTTATTCTCATCTATAGTGGGCTTTATTGGCATACGCCAACTAAGCTCAATAAGACAGTTACGACTAGTCTTATAGTTATAATAATGTAACCCCATTTTAAATATTTTAGCCATTTTATGGTTCTTTCTTTAAACCGGGGTCCCCATTCGAAATGGAATGAAGGATGGGGTTAAATAACTTCCAAAACTACATAAAGGTTCATCTATGATGCGTCAATACGAAGCATTATTGCTTACCGTTCCGGAAATTACCGGTGACGAAATAAAAAACCTGGAAACACAGGTTGATAAGGCTGTTAAAGCCGGCACAGGTTCCACCATCTCTTTTGAGCGCTGGGGAAAATATAGATTAGCATACGAAATCAATAAAAGTGATTACGGTGTTTTCTTCCTTGCACGTTTTGAGCTGCCTACCGGCACCAAAACGCTTGAAGACATGAAACATTTATTTAAAGTTAAATTAAATAATGTTATCATGCGCGATATGATTTCAGTTCTTGATCCAAAAGCTCCACTTACCTATCAACGTCCTCGTTCTCTTGAAGAAGCTCCTGCTCGTGAGGCTGAAGGCTTTGCTAAAGATACCAAAGTTCCTCATTTCTTTGCAGCAGATGATAGAGAAGAAATCGAAGACGAAGAATAAAAATATACTAAAATAAAGGATCAATTATGACAAAAAAAATTAAATTAAAAATCAGCGCACGTTTGGTTAAGAAACGTTCCCGTCGTGGCAATGGTAATCGTTCTAAAATGTGTCGTTTCTGTTCTGATAAAGAGCAAATATACGGCGTAGATTACAAAAATGCTACATTCCTTAAAGGTTTTCTAACTGAGCGCGGTAAAATATTACCTTCTCGTATTTCTGGCGTATGTGCACGTCACCAACGTTGCATTTCCCAAGAAATCAGAAAATCTCGTGTTATGGCATTGTTGCCATACTCAGGGCCAGCATTTTAATTTAGCCCAACCTCCGATCCTCTTCGGCCGGGCACCCGGTTAAAGAAGGATAAGAGATCTGGACTTAAGATATTTAGGGGTGATTCGCAAGAATCACCCTTTTTTTATACTTAAAACTTCTTTCATCCGCTCGCTTGACCCCGTTTCGTTAAAACTGCGCGGGAACCCCTGCAAAGATGCCCTGCTTGTCCGACGAAGCTTTACGCGTAGTCGGAAGTTTTTTTGCCTCAAAAAAGTATCGAAGGGTTAACCTCAAAACCCCCTATCCATAGCCCCTTTGACGGCTTTAATTACATTTGGTATTATTTATAATAATATAATATTGTTTCATGGAAATATGGGGGTTTTTATTATGAAAATCGTAAGAAATCTATCGCTTCTTATTTTAGCCTCAACAGCTATCTTTTCAGGACTTAACTGCATAGAAAATCCATTACTTAAGGCATTAAAAGACAAAGCCCCTATTTTGGCACAACCAGAACCTCTTTTAGGCGGAACAATCGCCGGTTTTGGATCAGCTTTGATAGTAAAAGGTAACGCCTTAATGCCATATAGCAAAATCAGGGGACATTTGGCACACAAACCTGGATGGCTTATGTTGCTGGCAGGATTGGGATGTATCGCAAATGCCATTAATTCCAAACATGGAATTATAAAATAGGAAGAATTATCATGGCACTATTAAAAAAGCTATCTATCGCTATAACACTTGCCCTTGGCATTCAGTTAAATACACAGACATACGATGCTACCAAACTTAAATCTGAAGTACAGGTTATATTAGAATTTGCTGTAAGTTTAGATAAAAACGATATTAAAAAAGATTCTGCTATACAAAGAATAAAAGAAAAAGTTTTTCCCACTAATAGACAAGAGTCTGATAAAGAAATCTATTTTGCCCCAAGCACAATTGGTCAATGGTTAAAAGTAACAATTATGAATTCTTATACAAGCAATGATGAAATTACAGTAATAGCAAGCATCATAAACTCTAGGTCGTTCACAAAAGCAGAAAAATTAAGTCTGTTAACGAACAAAATGGAAACACAAATAGTATCATTATGGCTATGCGCGGCTGGTATTGCAATTACATATACACTATTAATAGCAACATGGGAGCAATTATCTCCTCTCTTTAATAATAAAACACACTTGGCAAAAATTAACTAAGGAATTATCATGATTACTTCAAAAAATCTATCAATCGCTCTGATACTTGCTCTTGGTATGCAATTTTCTGCTGGTGCATTTTGTCATGACGAAGAATTTTATCACCACAAAGATAAGAAATGTACAGAAGAAGCCTTGATTTACAATTTTGCACAAAACTTGCGCAATCAAAATAGTATAAAAGCACAAGAAATTGCAACATGGTTAGAAAGCAAGGCGACGCGTGAATATGGAAGTCGCAATGGAATATCTTATGATGTAAAGTCGTACCCTGAATCAATCGTAAACATTATAACGAATCATGGTTTAACGGAAAAAGCAAAAATTGGCCTATTGTCTACAATAGTAGCTCAAGAAAAACGTAATAAAAGAAAACAGGCTATTTGGGGATGTGTTGATGCTGTTTGCGTAGGTGCCATTTGTTTAGGAGCAGCAGCTCTTATGACATGGGCAATCATTGAGGAAGCAAAAAATCCGCGACCTATTGTGTATAGAATAGAACCAAGAAAACCAAGTATCAGCATTACCTACACACAAAGATATCGAGTATGGCCTTGGTCATCACCTATATTTTGAGTTAAAAGTTATTGATCGAAAAATAAGGATTTAAATATGTCTACAATATTCAGATTACTCACCGTAAGTCTTTTATTCGCAACACACTTAACACAACCAGTGCTTAGATTTAATTTTGATGATCGTGCTTACAACAATTATATAAAATTTGCAGAAGATGAGCTTGATAATATTAAGGCAAACCTATCTAGTGAAGAAAAATTGTGGATAGGTATAAGCTATTATACGAAGGAATTATATCGACTTCAAAAAACATTCCTTAAAGCTCTTCTCAGATGCATTAAAAATACGAAAGATGACGATTTCTTCCATCAATTTGAGTCTGAAATATATAAACAATGGAAAAACGATTTTAAGAGAAACTATAAAAATTCTCTTTCAACCGGTGATTGGAGTTGGGTTCATTGCCGCTTTACTTTTGCAAGATGGGAATAATAAGCAGTAATTTACGAAAAAGCCCTGGGATTCCGGGGCTTTTTCTTATAAAATAATGATCTAGTAGCTCTATCGATAGCCCATTTTACAAACTGAAATTAATTATCTATGGTAATTATAGATAGTAAAAGTATCACTTTTTAGGGGAGATTATATTATGACGATTTCAAAAAAATTCCTTATTGCCGCCGCATTAATGCTTGGCCTTCAGCTCAATATAGGCGCCTACTATGATGCAACAACGCTCAAAACGGAAATTACATCTATTCTAGATTTTATGGATACTCTGCGTCAAGAAAATACTGAAACTGCACAAACATTAGTCACACAGCTAGAAAAAGAGTTCAAAGATGTAGAAGGAAAGTATGAGTGGACTCGCTACACTTTTAAAGATATTGATATCATTGATATGGCAAGAATAATTGCAAAAAATACAGCAATGGATGCCAAAATAACAGAAGTATCAGCAATCTTGGCACTCAAAGAAACAGCAAAAGCAATTGGTATTAAAAAAGAAGCTGAAAGAAATTATCAAGCAAAAATCGAATGCTTTGCGGCTCTTGCTGGTTTTGTTGGTTGCTTTGCAACCTTACTTGCGGTAGAACATTATTTCATCCTTCCTAACAGAATAATAAGAAACATACCAACTACCGCTTAAGAATAAGTTCAGTCAAATACATAGAAAGCCCTGGAATTCCGGGGCTTTCTATATTAAAAAACCCCTTTTTTTGTGCTATTCTATGTATATAACTATATTCAAAAATGAGCGCCTATCTTTAAAAAAGATTTGAGCGCGCCATAATCCTTCAACAGAGTTCAGGATGAGCGCGAAAAGCCTAAAAACCTACAAATTAACTATCGCCTATGACGGTTCAGATTACTCAGGCTGGCAGGCACAAGATCATGCTCCATCAATTGCTAGTGCCTTTAACCATGCTTTTAAAACAGTTTTTAAGCATGAGATGAAAGTGCTTGGTGCATCACGAACGGATGCAGGCGTGCATGCGCTGGGGCAAGTTGCGCGCATAAAAACAAATCTTGCAATACCAGCAGAAAAACTGAAGTGGGCATGGAATAATGCCCTGCCTGCAGATATTGCAATCCGCAATTTAGAGCTCGTTGATGATTCCTTCAACCCTTTTTGCAATATTGAACAAAAAATATATCATTATCACTTTTTTACTGAACGCCCTGTGCCATTCATTCAACGGTATGGTTATTTTTATCCATTCAAAATAGATTTTGAATTACTCAAAACTACTTTGCAAATATTTGTGGGCACTCACGATTTTGCATCCTTCAGAAGCAGTGAAGATTTGCGCGAAAATACTATCCGCACTATAGATGCAATCAGTTTAGAATATTTGCCCCGCTATAAGGCGTATCGCATCACCGTAAAAGGACAAAAATTTTTACGCCATATGATTCGGCGTATTATTGGTGCAAGTTTGCATGTTGCAACAAAAGGTATTTATGCATTACCATTATTACAAAAAGTTATGGCTGCATGCAATCCAGCGCATACATTCCCTAATGCGCCTGCGCAAGGGTTGATGCTATACAAAATTAGATATAAACAATAAGGAATTCTATGTTTTCAACTCGAACAAAAAAAGTAGTTTTATTTTTAGGTATAGCTTTTGCTTTTGCAGCTGGTACCTTTCTCTATTATCCTCGTATTGCCGAACAAGGCCCCATCTACTCTTTTAATCCTACACGCGATACCAAAGAAATGATGGATATATTTCATAAAGATTGGTATTGGCTTTTGGCAAGCGATGAATCATCTCCAGCATTTATGCTCAAACATCGCACCCATGATGCAAACCCTGCACATTTTGGATCAATGCATATTAAAGTATTGCGCGAAGATGATGGTAGGCTTGCTGGATTTACTACCTACTACATGGAAACACCACAACAGGGACGCATTCTATTTGTTGCCGTAGGTAGAGATTTTAGAGGCAAGGGATATGGCAAATTCTTAACTAACCATGCTATGCAAGAATTATTTAAATTAGGCGCTAATCATATTGCATTGTGGACCAGAGTTTCAAATCTTCCTGCACAACGGATTTATAGAGAACTTGGGTTTGTGGAAAAATTTGAAGAGAATGGTTATTTATTTTTTGAGTATTGGCCACAATAGAGAATTGAAGAGAAGATTAAAGAATTAAGATTTAAGAATTAAGAATAAGATTAATCCCCAACGCAAGTTGGGGACCCTACTTTTGTTTCACAAAAGTGATTTTTCGTGGGGAGTTTTCGCCCAACTCCCCACACCCCTAGGCGCAAACATCCTGTTTGATCTCTTTCGGCATGAACTCGAGCTCTCACCTGCTACGCAAAGCTACGCAGTTTCAAACTCTCATCGGGCTACGCCCTCTGGGCAGCATGGCCTCATGGGACTTTTAACTAGTTAAAATTGCTCCTTCCGCTCGTCCTGAGTGTCCTACGTAGCCTTCTTGTTCTTCATAGCTCTATAAGAGCCAAGTAGAAGGCGAAGTAGGATGTATCGAAGGATGATAAAAAAGTAACTCTTCATTAAATTTTTTGAATCATTGCGCTTCTTACCAAAGCCATGATATCCTAATTGTAAATATGCAGCCCAAAAGAAGAGGGGAAAAATACATGTTCAAAAAAATATTATTTTTAGCAACAATGCTCGTTACTTCAAACCTATTAGCTGCAAATGACCCCCTCAAAACCATTACTGAAGAAATAGATAATGATTTAAAAACATGCTCAAACAATCAAGATTGTATAAGCAAAATTGATAAACATTTAGTCAATTTAAAACAATTACACGATCAATTGAAAAATTATCATACCAGCCAAATTCCTTATACCTTTTCTTACGATAACATAAGCAATCTTTTAGCACTCAATTTTGCACCCATTATGGTTTATCTCGCTTCAAAACTTTATGATGCCAATACCGCAGGCCCAAAACTAATGTCTCTTCTTTTAACTTCTGCTTGGACTCTTGGACAATGGAATGATTATGGTTATAGAGAAGCTCGTCTCGCTCAACTAGAAACAATTATTAAATCCCTGGAAAACAAGAAAAAAGAATTAGAATAATTTGATCATAAGGATACAACATGAAAATGAGAAAAATACTATCTTGTATCATAAGCTTATCACTTATAAGTTTTGTATACCCACAACAAGTAAGACAACGATATGCACGCGGACAAAAACGACGTCCCGCACCACCAGCACGCGGACAACGTGCAGCAGCACGCAGGCAACCAGCTAAGGTTGTTCAAAAACAACAGCAAAAACAACCTGATCAACTTGCCAAAGCGCAAGAACCAAAAGCTCCACAAGTTGAAGCTAGCTATGGTATGGCAACAGCTCAAAACAAGCGCCCTTATCAAGAAGATAGATTTGATCAGAGAAGAATTATCGCGATAAGAACAGGTGATTTTTTTGCTATTTATGACGGACATGGCGGAGATAAAGCATCATCTTTCCTACAAAAAAATTTAGCTCAATATTTTACCGAAAGTCTTTTACGTAAACCAAGTATTCAAGATGCATTTGGACGTGCATTTTTCAGAGCAGATGTTCATGCGTTACATCAATTTGATGATGGCTCAACCGTTATTGCCGCATTCATCGATGAAAAAAATATATTACACCTTGCATGGGTAGGCGATTCACGAGCCGTACTTGAAAAAAATGGTACCATTGGTTTTGCAACACAAGATCACAAACCAGATAGAAAAGATGAAAAAGAGAGAATTGAAAAAGCTGGTGGTATTATACAAAAACATGGTGTCTGGCGTGTTAACGGTTTAGCTGTTTCTCGATCTATTGGAGATAGAAGATTAAAAGAGATGGGTAAAGATCACATAATTGCTACACCCGAATATGCTACAATCCAATTAGATTCCGATAATCATTTCCTTATTTTAGCTTCTGATGGATTATGGGATGTTGTTGATAATCAAACAGCTATAAATTTTGTTAAAAATAAACTTATCACAACCTCGGATCTTAATGCTATTGCAACAGCTTTACAAAATGAAGCTATTAAAAAAGGTAGCGAAGATAATATCACCATATGCATTATAAAATTAGAAATACCAAAACAGGTTGCTATTGCAAAAAAACAAGAAGCTTTGAAAAAACCAGCCAATACTTCCTACTGGACAAGATTTTGGAACTGGCTACGAGTAAAAAAGTAAGCTATAACTAACATTTTATTGACATTTTGGATAGCTATAGATTACTTTTTTGCATCTCACTCGGCACTGCTATCCCCATATTCTGCAAGATAAATGGTGCAATATCAGCCAACTCTTTCAATCCTAATTGGCCACCATTTTCCATTCCATTTTTGATCATCAAGAATGGTACTTCATTATTTGTATGTGCAGTTTTTGGTTGATGTGTAATTTCATCAAACATATCTTCAGCTTTACCATGATCGGCGGTGATATATAACGTGCCACTTTGTTTTTCTACAATTTCGTTGTATAACACACCAAGTTGTTTATCAAGAAATTCTATCGCTTTAATAGTTGCACCAAAATTGCCCGAATGGCCTACCATATCGGCATTTGCATAATTAATCAAATAAAAATCAGCTGCATTATTGCGCAGTGATTCAATCACTGCTTGAGTTATTTCTTGCGCACGCATTTCTGGCTGAGTAACATAACCTTTTGCAGCAATTGAATGGATCATATGGCGCTCTTCTGTTGCAACAGGTGCTTCTTCCTCTCCTCTAAAGAAATACGTTACGTGTGCATATTTTTCAGTTTCTGCAATAGTAAAAATAGTTTTGCCGTGTTCAGCAAAAATATCCTTGAGGGTATTGGGTATCGGATCTCGTTTGAAAAGCACCGTTGTTTTTATATTATCACCATAATTAACGGGCGTGATAAAAAAAATAAGATTCAGCGGCTTAATAATAAATGGTATTTTCTCCGGTTGCACAAAACACATGGTCAATTGACGCGCACGATCAGGACGAACATTACAAAAGATGATACCATCACCGTTATGAATAATTGCATCAGCGCATAGTTGTGTAGGCATAATAAATTCATCGGTGATATTGTGCGCATAATGACGTTCTAAAATTTTTTCCCATGATTCATAAGAATCTTGCCATCCTTCAGTGAGCACACGGTAACTTTTTTCAACACGATCCCAATGATGATCACGGTCCATTGCATAAAATCTACCGTGTAGTGATCCAATACTCACGTAGCCATTATTATATTGTTTTGCTAATTGTTCTAAGCGATAAAGATATTCATACGCAGATTGAGGAGCAACATCACGACCATCAAGAATAGGATGTACAATTATTTTTTTAATTCCTGCTTTTACTGCAGCATCAATAACAGCATATATTTGTTTTTCATGCCCATGCACTCCTGCATCAGAAAGCAATCCAATGACGTGTAAACGACCACCAACTGAAACTAATCTTTCAAACTCTTTTTGCATAATTTTATTCTGATCAAAAGAATGATTCGCGATAGCATCAAGCCATATTTTCATTGGTTGATCAAGAGTTCGTCCTGCTCCAATGGCCAGATGCCCAACCTCTGAGTTGCCAATCATATTGTCTGGCAATCCAACAGCTTTTCCTGATGCAGCTAAAAGCGCATGCGGATATGTATTCCACCAGGCATTAAAATGTGGCATACGTGCATGCGCAATCGCGTTATATTTTTTTTCTTTCCGATATCCAAAACCATCAAGAATGATAAGCGCTACTGGATTATTTTTTTCCATACTATTCAATCCAAACAGTGCTTAATTGTCGTCCTGCTAATTCACCTTCTCTACGATGAGAATGATATTCTTGATTACATGCAGTACAAACGCTATTTCTGCTATCAATAGCGTTCTCCTTAACGCCAAGCTGCACTAATAACGCTTTATTAAAAGCAAGCAAATCAAAAAACTGATCACCACCACGCTTCATTATTGTTTTTTCACCAAAAGAATGGATTTTTACGCGCGATATAAGCTCTTGACCAACTTTATAACAGCACGCATGAATACACGGACCAAAAACAATAGACACATCTTCTGATTTTGTTTGATAATTGCGTTGCATAGATTCTAAGACCGCTCTTGAAATATTATCTACTGACCCACGCCATCCAGCATGTGCAATCCCTATCGCTTTATTTTTGGTATCATTAAAAAGAATCGGTAAGCAATCGGCTGTTAAAACACCAAGCTTAATGAAGCGCATATTAGTTATCACAAAATCAGCTGCCTGTGATAACATTTCTATATTACGGGTTTCTTCGGTCATAACAAATCCATTAATGCTATGTATTTGTTTCAATAAAACACAATGAGCACGCCCCAATGATTGTTTTATTTCTTCAGCATTTTTATTGGTAAGTTTACCAAAATTAAAACTTATTTTGCTTTCAGCAATGGCACCACATGTTTGTGGTAATATTTCATTTTTTTTCAACCGAAGATCCTCATGTTTATCTTGTGTAAAACTCATAAATAACTGAAGCAATAAAGGAAACATCGCTCTCTGATGATACTTCATAAGATGCTGAGCAAACTCAAACGCATCGTGCATGTGGGGCAAAGCTAAATAAGCTCTTACTAAATATTCTGTTCTTCGTAAAACAAAAGAAAGCTCTTCAGCGCACTTTTCTCTTGTGTGTGCTTCCATAACTCTATTATAGTTTTGCATGGTGATATTCAACTCTTGTTGAGCAGTAATGTCATGTATAGGCCATCCCAATTTTTGAAACGCAGCAATATCAGATAATTCATTTTTTGCGGTATTATATAACGAACTAGCGCCATCCCACAGATACTGCGTTGCACAAGCAAATGTAGGAATGGTGAGTTGTAAAGAATGAGAATCAGTACTTGCTGATGAACTTGATATCGTCAACTGCGGTTTATAATCTTGTGATGTATTCAATTGCTTTATTTCTTCACTCAATTGATTATAAGCATTAAGCTTTTTTTCCAGAAATTTTTGGTACCAATCTTTCAAAAAAACAGACATTGCTCTTTGATGATGCTTATTACAATGCATAATAATATCATCAAAATCTGGCCTATCTGGCAAAATACAAAATATCCGCGTAAGATATTCTGTTCTACGTTGGATACGTTCAAGATTTTCCTTCAGAGCTGTCTTATTTTTCGGCTCCAAAAGATTTTTATACAACTCAAAACATTTGGTCAATTCGCTTTGCGCGTAAGTATCGGTTATGGGATAGCCTACTTTTTTTAACGCTGCATCATCAGATAGCTTATTATGAACGGTTGTAGCAGCTGACGAAACTAAACCGGTAACAAAAGAGACGGGATTAAAACTCCAGGAATAAGATCCACTATTGTATAATCCGCTCGAATTAGATAGAGATCCAGTTGAATTCATTGATGGTACTGATGGTAATTCTACAGTTGGCGTAGCAGCAACAGGTATTTGAGGATAAATTTTTGGCGTTTCTGCTTTCTTTTCATGAGGATCATCCATAGATAATACAAAATGCGTAATACATAATAAGGAAATACTTACACTGATTCTACTCTTATTGCTCATACTACTTCCTCACAAAATGGTTTATTTCATTTCGCAAGATAATAGCATAAAAAAAAGAATGCCTGAAATACTTCAGGCATTCTTAAAAAATAAATCTATTTTTTTTAACCCCATGCTCCATTTTATTTCACATGGGGACCCCGTATTAAGAGATTTTCAGCTAATATTTATCGAGTTATCAATATATTTTTTAGAATGTAACAGTTATTGAAACCTCTTCCACAACAGGAATAGGGCTTACTATAACTGGTTGCGCACGGCGATAATAATCAATCATATGATCTGCCTCTCTGTACATTCTTTCTCGTTCTAATGCAATCTGTTGTTCCATCAATCGATTACGTTCACGTTCCATTCTCACTCTTTCACGCTCAAGACGAGCTTGCTCTTCAAGAGCTTCTATGCGCTTACGCTCCAATTGTGCTTGTTCCCACTGATAGCGCTCTTGCTGATAACGTGGATCCGATACAATAATATCTCTGGCTGTTGAAAGATAGTTAATGGCAGTTTGCGCATAATATCTGCGCATTTCATAATTATATTTAAGATTATAAAGATCAGATTCTAAAGTAGAAATAGCTGATTTAATGCCACCCACAAAATTCATGAAGGCATATTGACTGCTATCACGGCTCAATATATAGCGCTTAAGATCTGTAACTAATGTGTATCGTTCAGAGGTAATTATGCTTATCTCTTGTGCATATTCATTGCGTATTTTGCCTTCTGAATCATAGAGCATAAAATACGTTTTATGGCATTCTAAGCAATCTGCAAACAACGCCACATCTGAGAGTAGTTGATTGCCATTTTTTAGTAAACTACGCATAGTTGCTAATCTTTTTTGATCCTCATACGTGTTATATTTACCTTCAAGAGCGTGAATACGTTTACGCAGATCTTTCATGCATGATTGCAGGGTATGTTTTGCGGACCATACTTTTGACCTATATTCCGCATGAGAAGTTCCATTATTCCATACAAACGTTCCAAATTCATAAAGCACATCTTCTGAAATATACTGGATCGGATTGTGAGGTGCGTGAATACCTACGCCCGCCAAAGGCCCAAAATAGTCCATTGTTTGCTGATATTGAGATGCAATGGTATGAAATTCATTACCCACACGCCCGATAAGCTGATCATCTGTCTCTGCAGTGCACCAATCTGCAATAGCAGCTATACCAGCCGCTCCAATAAGCGCTGCACCTACAGCACAAGCCCCTGCTATAAATCCATCATGATTGCCACGAGCCTGCACGGTTGCCATATTCAGCGATACCATCAATGGTAACAGCAATAGAGAGTTTTTGTGTTTCTTCATAGTTTTCCTTAGTAATGTAGAAAGATACACTATTTAATACTCAATGATGAGGATATCACGGATAGAGCTAGATGTAAAAAGGGGTGCTTTTTGAATCGACAAATAGAATTAATCAATCAAAACAAAAAGCCCTTCTCAAAATTTGAAGGGCTTTCTTTTGCGCAATAAATAACAATATTAATGATTAAGAACTGAGTGAAGCTGAGTAATAGCATCGCTCATACGCTGGTTATCTTTTGTTGCTATTTCAGCTGCTGCCTCAAGCAATGCAGTTTGCTCTTGCTCTGACAATATAGTCCAATAACTGCTTTTGTTGCCATAAGGATGTTTCTTTTGTGCTTCATTCAAGCGATTTTTAATTGGCTGTTGTAACTGCGCAGATGAAAGCATTCTTATCTGGTATTCAAGCTGTTGAATATGTGATCGACCTTCGTTATGTTGTAGAGACTTGGTCAGATGTTCTATTACTAAATTACAATGCGAAGAAGCACTATCGCGACAACCATTGAAAAGATTTGACTCACGATGAAGCCACGAGAAACCAGGATGGTTTAATGCTCTGCTAATGTCCTCTTTAGAAAAAGGCTTTTTATCTTGATCTGCCATAGCTATACCAGCTACTACCATCGCTGAAAAAGATAAAAATAATTGTTTTTTATTCATTGAATTGTCCCTTTTGGTTGATATATCAATATGTATTTACCTTCGACCATAACTGTATTACAAAGTGAATATAAGTCAAGTACGTGAGACATACATGAAATATATTTTTCATAGCAAAATTTGTTTTCGCTTATCATACTTTTTTATAATGACCAGATAAAAAGAAAGGTATGGTAATGAAATCGCAAAAAATTGTTTCATTAAATCCTAACAATAACTATGAAGTAATTGGAGAAATTGATTCTTCAACATATAGTGAAATCGATGCACAAGTTCTCAATGCTCATAAAGCACAAGCAGCTTGGTCACAGCTTACTGTCAGCGAGAGAATTATATTTCTTGAAAAACTCTACCAGGCATTTATAGCAAAAAAAAATGATATCCGATCTATCATTGCACAAGAAGTAGGTATGCCTGTATCAGTATGTGATCAAATAGATATTGATCCAGGATTACTCTATATGCGTGGATATTTAGATTATGCCGAGCTCTGGCTTGCGCCTGAAATTACTTATGAAACATCTGATGAAATCCATTATCTTTATTGTGAACCTAAGGGAGTAGCTGGAATAAGTGTTCCCTGGAATTATCCATTTTCTCTTTTTATTTGGGCTGTAATTCAAAATTTGATTGTTGGAAATACTATCGTACTGAAACATTCAGAAGAATGTCCATTTACGGGAAAACTTTTGGAAGAAATCATGCATTCCGTGAATTTACCTTCAGGAGTATTTAATGCAGTATATGGCAATGGCAACGATGTTGGTGAATATGTGATGCAAAACAATATCGATCTTATTTGGTTTACCGGCAGTACTGGCGTAGGAAAACACTTATACACAGTTGCTGCAAAAAAATTAATTCCTGCAATTTTAGAACTTGGTGGTTCATCAGCAGGAATTGTTTTTGAGGATGCTGATCTTTCAATAACAATTCAATCAATCTACTTTAATCGCTTTATTAATAGTGGCCAAACATGTGATGGTCTTAAACGACTTATAGTACATAAGAATATTTTTGATCAGGTGGTTCAAGAATTAAAGAATCTTATACTCACTAAGAAAGTTGGTTCTGCACAGGATCCCTTAACAGACATTGGCCCTCTTATTGCCGAACGTCAGGTGGTAAATCTTGAAAATCAAGTTCTGGACGCAATAGAAAAAGGAGCTCATGTTATTCTTGGTGGAAAACGCTCACATAATCTGCAAGGTGCTTACTTTGAACCAACCATTCTCACCAATATTACGTTTAATATGAAAGTATGGAAAGAAGAAGTGTTTGGGCCCGTGCTTGCAATCATTCCATTTTCATCTGAAGAAGAAGCGGTAACATTAGCAAACGATTCTATATATGGATTAAGCGCATTTGTATATACACAAGATAAAGAACGTGCAATGCGTGTGAGCAAACTCCTTAAAGCTGGTAATATTAGCATCAATCATGCAAATTATGTAATTCCGCAAGATCCATTTGGTGGATATAAACAATCAGGACTTGGTCGCGAACATGGCAAAGCGGGCTTGCGGGAATTATGTTCACTTAAAGTAATAGCATTGAAGAAATAATTTTAATGAATCAGATAAAAATCTGCGACAAAGTGTCAAACACACCTTGACACAGCCACTCATTTGTGTTTCAATGAGTAATGATTGATAAAAATCATGAGGTTAAAATGTTCTTTACTCCTGTTCGGACAATGCCCGTCATTATTGCCTAACGCTCAGTTTTCTCACATTGAGAACTGAGTGTAGAATTTCTTACGTAATTGCTTCTCTATGCAATACCTAGATTCTATTCTCACGCTTCTACTATCCTGTATCAATATATTTTTTGTATTTTAATATTTTTTGGATTATATCCTTTTAAGGAATATCTATGGATCTTTTATTGCCAGCAATTTGGCTTATTGTTTTAATTGTAGGATTACCACAATTATCAGAAACTGTTTATACGCCGTCTCTTCCAGATATAGCAGATAGCATGAATGCTTCAGAAGCAATGGTGGAATACACCTTAACTATTTATCTTTTGGGTTTTGCAGTCGGAACCTCGTTCTGGGGTATACTTTCAGATAAAATTGGTCGAAAATGGTGCGTCCTGGCTGGATTGCTTATTTTTATTATGGGGTGTATTGGTTGTTATTACTCTCAAACAATTACAGCATTAATGATTAGCAGATTTATCCAAGCACTTGGAGGAAGCATTGGGAGTATTATTGGGCAAGCAATTTGCCGTGATGCTTTTCATGGTGCAGCTTTAGGCAAAGCATATTCATCAATTGGAGCAGCCTTGGCTGTGTTTCCTGCTGTTGGTCCCGTGATGGGCGGATTAATTGCTCAAAACTTTGGATGGCCAAGTATTTTCTTATTTTTAACAATTTTTGCATTGCTATTAACTATACTTGTCATTAAATATTTACCAGAAACTCATCATGCAGAAAATAGAAAACAAATTTCGGCCATCACTGTTGCAAAAAGCTTAATGAGCAATAAAAAAGTCATTGGCTTTGGATTGATTGTAGCTGCTTGCAATGGAATAGCATTCAGCTATTTTGCAGAAGGATCATTCTATTTTATTAAAATGCTCGGTTTATCTCCAAGCCAATATGGATTTAGTTTTGTTCCCATAGCTTTCATCACCATGATTGGTGGAATCGCATCAAAGCATTTGCATAATTGGTATACCTCTCAGATGATTATGAGATATGGCTTAAGATTACTGACAGTTGCAACATTACTTTTTAGTATTACTGCCTTTTGCTTTGTAACTCATGCATCATTTACTACTCATGCAATGATTTTTGCAGCTATTTTCATGCAAATGATTACAATGTTTAGCATTTGCATGGTCACTTCTAATGCATTAGCCTTAGCGCTTGTTGATTATAAATGGTGCACGGGAACAGCATCGAGCTTTTTTGGGTTTTTTTATTACCTATTTATATCATTTTTTACCTTTGGAATGGGCTATTTGCATAATGGAACACTTTTGGCAATGCCATTATATTTTTTTGCTTTAAGTTGTTTCATGCTGCTTGTAGAAAAATGTATGTTACGTCATCAGTAAATGTTATTTATTAAGGAATAAACATGTATAAACAAAAATTATCGCATCTCATGCTTTTTGCCATTGCTGTGTTGCATTGCACGCTATCATGCACCAGCTCTTATGAATATGTGTACCAGCTCTCTAACCAGATAATGCTATCCCGCGCGCTGTATGTTGCAGCAGATTTAGAGTTAGCTGATCACGTGCACATACCATTATCGCTTAAAGATCTAGCAGATAAAACAAGTGTTGATGCACAAGCATTGCATCGGTTGCTGAGATGCTTAACGGAACACGAAATATTTTTATATGATCAAAACAAGATGATAAGTAACAATGCTTACTCATTGTTTTTGTGCAAAGATCATCCTCAAACTATTCGTCCTTTCATTTTACATGATGATCCTACGCGTTGGAATGCGATTGGTAATTTAGGCCATAGTATTGCAACAGGAAAAGCATCATTCGATGAGTTATATAATACGGATTATTTTTCACACTTAAAAACAAATCCTGTTTTAAGCCAACGATTTGATGAAGCAATGACAATCATATCTCAACAAGAGGATGAGCGCATTGCACAAATGATTGATTTCCAAGGAATTGTTGCTGATATTGGCGGTGGCAAAGGACAATTACTGCAACAGATTGCACAATATAATAATAGCGTAACAGAATTGGTTTTATTTGACTTGCAACAAGTACAAAATAATGTTTTGGTAAAAAACTCATCAATTACGCAAGTTTCAGGAAGCTTTTTCGATGCCATTCCAGTAAAAGCAGATACCTTTATTTTAAAACGTATTTTGCATGATTGGGATGATCAAAAAGCCCTGCAAATACTATCCAAAGTTGCCGCTACTATGGATGATGAAAATGTATTATACATTGTTGATGCAGTAATAGATCAATGCCAAGATAAAAAACTTATCTTGGATATCGATTTACGATTATTATCTATTTTTGGTGGCCAAGAACGCACAAGAAGTGAATTTGAGCTATTATGCAATGCTGCAGGATTAGAAATTGTTGAAATCAATGATTTAACATCAATCAGTCATATTATAAAGTGCCGAAAACGGAAAGGAGCGTAAGCTCCTTTTTCTTTTTTCATGCGCATAAAATTATTTTTTATTGTGATAATTTCTTTAGATACTCATTAAAAGCATCTGCTTCTAAGTTTGGCTTCATTTCTTTGAGATATGCATTAAGATAAGCGTTAAAATCATCTTCAGGACTTGCCTTGCGCACAGCTTCTTTTAATTTTGTTATAACCAATTCCTTTAATTCTGGTGTTTCTTTTATGAGACGCTTATATTTCTCAAACCAAGCCCCATATTCAGCTAAAGCGTCTAAACAATACACAGGATTATCTCTAATCTTGGCTTCTTCACAGATTAGCAAAATATCATCTATCAAACGATTATTATCTTTTGCTAATTCTTTTAATCGATATTGAGTATAACGTTCGGGAAAATATTGAGGATAATCCCTCCAAAAGGTAGGAATTATCTTGAATAGAAATACTAAACATAAAAGAAAAAGGAATCTAAAGATGAATCTTTGTGTAAAATTTTCCATACAAACCTCTATGTTTTACTTTTTTAATTATAGTTATGAGTAGGTAGCTGTTAACCCCAGGCAGTCTATTATTTTTTTTGAGCCATATGTTCTGTAACAAAATTAAAGATAAATTCAGATCGCTCTATTAGTTGTTGCATTTTTTCTTGGCTTACTTTTTCAAAACTATTATCTGGATACCTTCCCAGAGTTTCGTATGGGTTAAGTTCAATTGCCAATGGACGTAGTTCCTCAAAACTTTGGTCTATTTCCATACAGATATTGACCAATAAAACAAGGTCATGTGTTTTCTTAATGGAACCTTTTTTTAGTACAAGATAGGATTTTAATGCTTTTTCTGCGCATTGTTGGACATGAAAAAGAGTCGTCATAAATGAACGCAAAAAAAGATGCTTTGCTGAATCTAAATCTTCCTGCGCAATCATATACCAGTGTTCATGCACGCGCATAAATACGCTTCCCATAATGTTTGATTGAATAGCTAAATGTTGATGAATCTTCTGAATATTCATCAAATTCTTCTTGAGTATAAACTAAAATGCTTTTGCCAAATTTAACATTTACAAGGGCTTTATGGCCTGCCTTCATGAGGTCATAGTGTTCAATATTTTTTCCATCTACCACTATGAGAATACCAACATCAATCGTATCTCCTCGTTCAGGCTCTAGTAAATAAATTTCACGAGGATTATATGTTTTGACAAGTCGTTGCGTTATATCGTCTATCGTTTTTTGATCTAATGGATGTATTTCCATCATGATTACCTCAGTATGAATTGATCTGCATATAAAAAATACTTTACCGTTAGTTAGTACGTTATGCAAATCTCTTACGAAAAAAATGGAGAGGCATACAGCCTCTCCACAAAAATATTAATCATTTCGTTGGCGCATAAAAGCCGGCACATCAAGATCTTTGGAATCTACTGCACAATTAAATGTAGAACTCTTCTCCAATCGCTCATTTTCTTGCTGATATGCTTCTTCTGGTTCAAATACAAATTCCTCATCTTCTTGCATTTCAGTCATTAATGGCAATGGTTCAATAACAGGTTCATGTTTTTCAATTGGCGTTGCTTCAAAAATGATTTCTTCGTGCTGTTGCACTATTACGGGCTCAGCAACTACAACAACTTCTTCTTTTGCTTGTTGCTGCACTGCAGGTCGTTCAAAATCTGTTGCAATAATAGTTACAATCACTTCATCTTGCATACTATCATCGATCACTGAACCAATAATAATATTTGCATCTTCATGCGCTTGCTCATACACAACTGATGCAGCCTCGCTGATTTCATGCAATCCAAGACCTTTGCCACCAGTAATATTGCAAAGCACTCCATGCGCACCCTCAACACTCATATTTTCAAGCAATGGTGATGATATTGCTTCTAAAGCTGCTTGGCGCGCTCGCCCTTTTCCTGATGCTTTTCCGGTTCCCATAACCGCAAGACCACGACCTTTCATAATTGTTCTAATATCAGCATAATCTACGTTAATGTGACCTGGACGAGTGATGATATCAGATAATCCACGTACAGATTGACTTAAAATACCTTCATTAATCATTGCAAAAGCATCAATCATAGAGACATGCTGATCTACCACTTCAAGCAATTTTTGGTTAGGTATCACAATCAATGTATCCACATCTTGTTTAAGCTTTTGAATTGCATCATCTGCGATTGCTGCACGGCGTTTGCCTTCAAATAAAAATGGACGAGTTACAATTGCAATTACCAAAACGCCTTTATCACGCAATGCACGTGCAATAACTGGTAATCCTCCTGAACCCGTGCCACCTCCCATGCCACCTACAATAAAAACAATGTCTGCACCACTGATTGCATCCATTACTTTATCGAGATCTTCTTCTGCAGCACGCTTACCCATATCTGGATTTGCCCCTGCCCCTAACCCTTTAGTAGACTTAACACCGATCTGAATTTTGTGTTGCGCGCGTGAAAATTCCAGCGCTTGCGCATCAGTATTTGCAACAACAAAACCAATCCCTTGGCATCCTGATTCAATAATGCTGTTTACGGCGTTGCCCCCAGCGCCGCCAACACCAATCACTTTAATTGAAACCATTGACCTTTGACGTTGTAATGCTTCTTGTTCAAACTCTATCATAGTAGCCTCCTTTATACTTAACCCCAATTGCGCTATCGCTATATTGGGGTTTTAGATTTTAGAAAAAATCGGATACCCACATCTTCATTCGTTCAAAAACACGTCGAGTCAATGGCTCCTCGTCTAAATGCATTTTTACTTTTTTCTCATTCCGCATAACATGCACCAGTAATCCATAGCCCGTTGCATATAAAGGACTTTGCAAAGTTTCCACTAAATCAAAAAGAACACGAGGTTTTCCAATACGCACTGGACAATCGAAAATTTCTTCTGCTAATTCACGAGCTCCCGTGAGTAAAGAACCACCACCGGTAAGCACTATCCCGTTCGTCATAAACTTTTGTAATTGATGCGTTTGTATTTCATTATTCACCAAACTAAATAATTCTCTCATGCGCGATTCGATGATAAGAATCAGATCTGAAAGTCGCACTACTTGCAAGTCTTCTCCTTGCATCATTTCAACTTCAATTAATTCTTCACTTTCAATCAGACTTCCTATTGCAAAACCATATCGTTTTTTTATTCGTTCAGCTTCGATTTTGGTAATGCGCAGCCCAATTGCTATATCAGTAGTCACGTGATTACCCGCTACCGGAAGAACCATCGTATGCCTGACGGCAGAATTTTTATAAAATGCCACGTCTGATGTTCCACCACCAATATCAATAATCCCAACGCTCAATTCTCGCTCATCTTCACTCAATACTGCATCAGCAGATGCAAGCTGTTCCAATATAATGTCACTAACGTTTATGCCAGCACTTTGGCAGCAATTGACAAGGTTTTGTACTGAGGACACTGCCCCCATAATAATATGCGCTTGAACCTCAAGACGAACCCCATGCATACCAATAGGATCTTGTACTTGATCTATTCCATCAATAACAAAATATTGAGGCAGTACATGCAAAATCTGACGACCTTCTGGAATTGCTATTGCTTTTGCTGCATCAAGCACTCCATCAACATCAGATTGTTTTATTTGACCCTGCTTAATGGGAACCACACCACTAGAATTAATAGAGCTGATATGTGCACCAGAAATACCAATATATGCTGATTCTATGGGCATATTTGCCATCATCTCAGCTTCTTTAACTGCATGCGTAATAGAGCTAATTGTTTTTGCAACATCAACTACTACACCTTTACTCAGGCCATGCGATGGAGATTTACCTATACCAATGATTTCAATTTGATCTCCCATTTTGCGCGCGATAAGAACACAAATTTTTGTTGTTCCGATATCAATTGCGGTAATAATATTTTCCTTGATTAAACGTGCCATAAATTATTCCCCCTTATTTAACCCCAACTACATTATCATTTCGTCGGGGACCCCAGCTTTAGATATTATTCATGTTTTGTAAGCAATTATGTAATCTGCAAATCTTGTATCTGCTATCCAACTAATTTTTTTACTAAAATCTTTGCGCTCAGCGAGCTTATTTTTCACTAATGCACACTGAGTGAGTAAACAAGACAAGTTGTTTTGTATTGCTGAAGCAATAATGCTGAAGTTTTTTTCTTGCTTACTGCGTAAACAAAGATAATGTTCATTAATAAGCTCAAGATCATAATCGTCTTTAAAATCTGATGGCAATGCACCTAATAGTGATGGAACTAACAATACAGCTTTTGATACATAGCTCTCAGCAACAGTAACGCATGCAAGCTGGTCAAAAAGATGACAAGAGTAGTAATTCTTTGAAATAAGTTGATTATCACACATAAGTATGTGGTCTTCATTAATACAACAAAGAGGCTTATGCGCTTGCATCATAATGTATATGCCACAAGGCCGATATGCTATCTCTATTGTATTTAAAATAGAAAATTCTTTTTTTAACTGTGTAATAAGTGTGTGACCATCACAACGCTGATCAAGTAATTGAGTTGCATATGTTTTGATAGAAGAAAAATAATCATCAGATAAGAGATCATTGTGAATAAAACGATAGGTAGATATAGAAAAAATGGGGAATGAATTTTGCTTATATACAAAAAACAGTAGTAATACGAGAGAAAAAACTAATAGACTTTTTTTCATTCCAACCCCATATTCGTAACCTCATATGGCATTTTCCTAACCCCATTGCTTATGTATTACTCTTTTGGGAATGAAATAGTCAATGATTTAAAATCTCTCTATTGTTATTCTTGACATATAGAGATATTAAACAAATAAAAAACCCCATGCCACCTTAATAGTGCGCATGAGGTCCAATTCAAGAAAATAATTACTTCTTATTTGAAATCAAAAATAATAAAATACCAGCAGCAACAGATGCATTATACGAGATGTCGCTTATACCCCATGTTCCATGTATTACACATGGGGACCCCGTTGAAGAAAAGATCTATTTGTTAGCAATCAAAAATAATAAAATGCCTGCAGCAACAGATGCATTATACGAGATATCGCTTGCTTTTTGTGGCAAGGTCACGTGAGTACCTGATGATAAAATTGATTTTGAAATACCCATACCTTCACCACCAATAACCATGCATAAAGATTTTTTGTAATCACATGTTGTGGCATTTTCGCCATCAAAGGTTGCAAGGTAAATATTGTATCCAGCATTTTTTAATTCAATAATCGCTGCAGCTGCCGATTGCGCTTCATAAATTTCAAGATGCTCACTCAAGCCTGCTGAAGATTTTATAGCAACACCAGTTAATTGCGCTCCGCCCTTTTTGATCACAATTGCACCATCAACGCCCGTACAATATGCCGAACGCAAAATGCCACCTAAATTACGCGGATCTTGCACGCCATCAATCATCACCAAGAATTTTTGTTTTTTAGGATCAAAGAACACTTTACGGAAAGGAAACGCTGTTGTCCAAGCTACTACACCCTGATGATCGGTAGTACCAACCATACGATCAAGCACTTCACGCGTAACGTATTGTATAGGAACAGGATATTTAGGCCATACTTTTTGAATCTCTTCAAAGGCTTGTGGTGTTGGCTTGGTTGTATAAATTGAAATGAGTTTACGACGTTTTGCCTTTAAAAGCTCAACAACTGGATGAATACCAAATATTAATTCGCCTTTGGTTTCTTTATCTTTTTTCTTAATCATCGATGATCCCTAACTGAGTTAAATATAATAAGCCCCACATTATGGGGCTTATTTAGTATATCATTTTTGCAAAAAAATTATTATTTACGCTTGCGCTTCAAGTTCCGCTATTTTGGCATCAACCATCTTAAGAAGGGGCCAATCTTTTCCCAAGATTTGAGGATTACATATAAGATGGTTCAAGAAATTATGGAACCAATTTTTCATGCCTTCACTAGATTCTTTCCTATCTAGAAAACCGTCTTCAAACATCTTAGCTACTTTATTTTCAAAATTTCGAAATGATTTTTTAAAAATAGGAACAAATAATTTCAACAACTTCTGTTTTTCTTTGCCAGAAATATTTATGGATTCATGCAAATATTCCCAGCCTTTACTTCGTATCAGCTCTGCCATTTTTTGTTGTACAGAAAGTTTTTCCATTTTTTCCATGATCTCAGCAACTGGCATTATATTATTACATATGAGATCGAATTCAGGTTGTGCTATTTGTTCAGTAATTATTTTCTGCAGAATTTCAGATTTGTTATAGAAATCATGCAAAATACTAAATAAACACTTATAATATTCACCTTCTGATGATGAAGGGCGATGTTTACGAATTTCTATAGTAGGGATACGCTTTAATATGTATTCGGCCTTAACCATTTTCAAATGCGCCAATAAGCGAGCATTATCACTTGTTTCTGCTCCGCAGAAAGAATACGCGATCATTATAGCTATCGCTAACAATCTTTTCATAAAAATACTCCATTTAAAAAACTATCCATAACTAGCGTACATCTATTATGCAAATTGTCAAATTAAACCAATGCCGTAAGCATGGACTTTCTGCTTCTTTTTGCCTATTATAAGCACATATTCCTACCATAATTAGCCCGCTAAACTTGGAAAACAATGGCGTTACAAAAAACTGACCTACCCATACCCAATCCCTATGAAGTAGTAAATACCACTATAGATAGGCTGCCCCAAACATATCTTGAAATCAGCATATCCGCCTTTAACCACAATATCGCCTACTATAAAAATAAAATTGGCCTGCATAATAAGCTTGCTATTGTTATTAAAGGCAATGGATATGGCCATGGATTGCATCAAATAGCCTCTTTGTGCGAACAAAATGAAAATATTGATTTGATATGCGTTGCGCAGCTTTCAGAAGCACTTGCACTGCAAAACGTTACTAAACCCATTTTAGTACTTGGATATAGTGATATCAGCACCGAATTGGCTGTAGGAAAAAATATCCATTTTATGATTGATAGCGTTGAATACGCACAACAGCTTAACAACATAGGCTCTCAACATGCTCATCGGTTCAATATTCACGTAAAAATAGACACGGGATTATCTCGTATGGGGGTTGATCCGGCGCAAGCCCATCAATTCATTTGCGAATTACAACAATTAAATTACCTCACCATAAATGGCATCTATAGCCATTTTTCAGCATCTGATAGCAATCCCTTATTTACCACATACCAATTTGAGCAATTTAATGCGCTGATCACTCAGCTGAAAACACTAAATATATGTCCGCCTCATATACACATGGGCAATTCAGCAAGCACTTCCACCGTTAATTATCCCGAACATTTTAACCTTTTTCGCATAGGGCTTGGTGCTTATGGCCTGGGCCTGGATAGCGCGCATCTCAAACCGGTTATCACCTGGAAAACCCATATTGCACACATTAAAACAGTACCCAAAGGTTCATATATTGGATACACTGGTAGTTATCAGGTAGCAAGAGAAAGCCGTATCGCACTTCTTCCTGTTGGCTATTATGATGGCTATAAATTCAGGTTTTCCAACAAAACAACCGTCATGATCAATGGTTCTTATGCGCCTATTATTGGGCGTATTGCCATGAATATGACTATTGTTGATGTAACTGATATAAAGGCAATGACTCAGGATGAGGTTACTCTCATGGGATCAGATAAAAAAATACACGCTCATACCCTGGGTGCATTAGGTGAAATAAAAAACGTGCGAGAAATCATCACCGGCATTAATCCGATAATTCCTCGTATAATAGCTCCATAAAAACCACAAATAAAAACACCAATGTATTGACCCAAGTGGTACCATTGTATATACTTATAAGTAATTAAATCCACCCAAAAATAGGATTATTATGATTAAAAAATTTTCAAAACATGGCAACAGCCTTGCTGTTTTAATAGATAAACCAATCCTTGACTTGCTGGGCATGAATGAGCATACCCAGATCACCATAAAAACGGATGGCACTAATATTATTATTGAACCTTTTAAAAGTCCGCATACCGTACCTCTTGTTAGCCAAGACCCCAAAACGCAAAAATTATATGAAGAATTAATTGAAAAATATGACGCATTATTCAAAAAATTAGCAAAGAATTAGGAAAAGATGCTCATGCTCATTCTTGATGGAACCATTAGTTCCGACATCTTAACTTTTTTAGCACGATTACAAGAAGAAACGCTGCCGTGCAGCATAAAACTCTACCAAGACTGGTTACAAGAACATGCAACCTGCAATAACCATGATCATGAACACCCCGAGGGCATTATCTATCTGCGCGTACTGCCAGAAATAGCTCACGCACGTTTGCAAAAACAACTTTCGACACAAAACCTGATGAATCTTGATGATATTAAATGCATACACAGGGAAAAAGAACAACTTTTTATAGAAAATAAAAATAGCCCTCAAGCACTAAAACATCTTCCGGTGCTCGTGCTCAATGGGAATATAGATTTTCAGACCGATTTTTCTCAATTTTACAACCATCTTTTTTACATCAGACGTTTTTTGAAACAAATTCAGGAACGCAAAGAGATTGCGCTTGGCGTTCACAAAAAAGAAGCGCCTCATCGGCGCTGTTGTTAATTTTGTTCTCTTAACAGGGGTCCCCATGTGAACGCAGTGTAAGATGGGGCTAAAAAATTACCCCATCGCCGCTGCTGTTAAAAAATCAATATATTACTTTTTTGGTATAATCACTTTCAAAATCCCATCACTAATTTCATAGGACATTCCTGCTTTATCAATATCTTCAGGTAAAGATACCAGGCGATCAAATCTGCCATATCCAGTTTCTTTGTAATAATAATTTTCTTCCTTAACCTCTTCTTTGGCCCGGCGTTCACCAAAAACATGCAATTGGCCATCTTCAACTTCAACTTGTATATCGTTTGGATCAATGCCCGGAATGTCCATTTTAACGACAACATTTCCATCTTTTTCATACATATCAATTGCTAAACTAAATGCTTGATTGAGTGCTTCTTTTTTAACGATAGACATACCTGTTCCTTTATTTTTAAATCCGAAAACAACATTAACCATTATTAACGATAACAACATGCCTCGGCATATTTTTAATGCAATCATTCTAATCCTTTTTTAGTAAGACACTATAATGACTATGCTATATCATAGTTATTATAAAAAAAGCTCAAGTAAAAATTCAAGATTTATTGGAAAAAAATATGTCAGACGAGATTATTAAGTTCCTGTTCTTAGTCATTTCTTATACGCTCGCCCTGATGCTTCGACTATGCTCAGCAGTAAACACCCGCCTGCCCTCCGAAGCCTTGGCGAAGGACGGGTTGAAGGGTATCTTTACGAGCGCTCGAAGATACCATTTATCCGGAAATTGGATTTAAATGCGGACTAAAACTAATTTCCGGATAAACTCTTATAAAAGAGCCGAATCTATCGGATATCGAGCGAGCTTTGAACAATCATGCACACTTGCATCCTTAAATTCAGTGTCTATAACGATAGCGTTACCAAAAGCATCCCAAAAAATATTATCATGCCCTATATCAAATGGAGCTTCTTTGCATAGCATAATAAGTTCTTCCATCGCTGCCTTACTTAAGCCTTTTCCTTCTTTTTTTTCTTTAGCTGCAACGATTTCTATTTGATATTCCCGAGACATGAATTCAATTGAAAAAGTAAAATCATCATAAAGAAACACTTTTAAACCATTATCAATAACCTCTAACGCATCTTCTGCTGAGACATATTCTTTTGTCTGAGCATTCTTTATACGAAGAACTTTGAGCGGCAATCGAACACGAGTTAACTGTTTTTCTGCCATGATTTGCTGTAATTTTGCATAGGTAAATAATCGATTAAGAGTTCTACCTTTTTTGATAAAATTCTCTTGGCTATAGATTTTACCATCATCAAATGGCACAAAAGATTTAATAACATTTTTTGCATGTGCTAATCGGGCTGATAATTCATCCAAAGAACACTTACTATCCTCATAACGACGGTGATTCATTAAAATATGCAATAAATTTAAATTTAAATCTCCTCCCTTATAGCCACTTAACTGTGTTTCCGCATCTTTAATCAAATCTGCTTTTTCCTTATTTTCTACTCCATGGATTAATCTATACTGATTTTTTTGCCAATCTTGATCGGACCAATCTTTACCTACCCAATTTGGATCTGACCAATCGAGCTGATAGGGACACCATTTGACGGTACGAAACCCATTATTATTGAGCAATTCCTTTAAAAAAAGGAAAGTTTTATCAGGATTAATATCTTTTATTTCACGAATATAAAAATATGATTTACTATCACCTTTATACAATGTGGTCAAATAATCTCCAGAAACAGTATGTTTAATAGCTGGCAAATCCATTGCAGTAGTTATGTGTGGATGCAATAATTCTAGCAATATTAATACTAATGCTTCCTTTGTCATTTTTTTCATAAAATCGTTCTCTTTGCTTATTTGTCATACAACTTAAAACACCTTTAAGCAAACAACAAATTCTTTTTATTTCAACAATAGAAATATCAAAACTAAGTTTAAATAATTTTTAAAAAAACATCTATTGGAATAATAGAATTATTGAGATCATCAACAGTGTTGAATTGAAATACATTCACAGCTTGGTCAACGGTAAATGGTCCAATAGCAGTACGCGCAAGTTCATACGTTGTTGCGCAGCTGCCAGCCCGAACGGCAATATCATTGATCAGTGTACGAATATAGGTACCATGAGAAACGCGTACCTGAATAGTAAAATACGGAACTTTGTACGATAAGAATTGTTTGTCATATAGCTGAATTATTCTGCGTTTATTATCAGCAATTTCCTTTAATTGCTGTTCATCCATCATTTTTTTTCGTGCAAGCAAATACATAGGCTTGCCTTGATATTTTAACGCAGAATACAAAGGAGGAATTTGTTCGTATTCAGAACCAAAAGAATTGAGCGCCTCGCGCAGCTGGTCTTGCGAAGGAATAATATCTGATGTTGCTACAACTGTACCAGTACAATCGAGCGTATCAGTTAATTCCCCACATTTTCCTGTTGCAATGTATGTTTTTTCCATAACCATACATTGAGAAAGAAGACGAGTCGCTTCACGTCCAATTGCAACAATCAATAATCCGCAAGCAAAAGGATCGAGTGTGCCTGCGTGGCCTATTTTTTGGCGCACTTTTGTAACAGAAGCAGATTGATCCGTAACAGATGTACGCAAAATGTGCTTAATGCGGCCAATACAACCGTAAGAACTTATGCCTACGGGCTTATTGATTAATAAAAATCCAGTTTTGATCATGGTATTTATAAAATTAACGTAAATTCAATATTAAGAATATGTTTTAATTTTCCTCGCGCTCGCCCTGAACTTGTTGAAGGGTATCTTCGAGCGCTCGGGGATACCCTTCAACAAGTTCAGGGCGAGCGCGAAAACAAAGAGCTAATTAAAGAGAGAAAATCTAGTTTTTATGCTTACTTTATTTTATAAATACGGTGCTTGCCAACTTTAATAATATCACCAGATTGCCACGTAACTACCGCTTTAAAATCAGTAATAACTTCATCATTGATATGCACAGATCTTCCTTCAATCAATCGCTTTGCATCAGAAGTTGTTGTAATAGCACCTAAAGCTCGTAGCAATTCAACAATCCATAAAGATTGTGCACATTCAACAGGCAATGAAACTTCTTGTGCCTGAGAATAATCATGTTTTTGAAACAATGCTTCAAATTGCTCACGAGCTGCCTGAGCATCAGTTGCCGACCAAAAACGAGCAACAATGGCTTGAGCCATGTCTTTTTTCACGTTCATAGGATGTGCAGTGCCCGATTGCACTTCTTCCTGCATTACTTTAATCTGCTGCACATTTTTATTAAGCAGTAATTCATAATAATGCCACATCAAATCATCTGATATAGACATTAATTTACCAAAAGCCTGATGCGCTGGTTCATGTAACCCAACATAATTACCGAGCGATTTAGACATTTTATGCACACCATCTAAACCAACCAGCAACGGCATTGTGATTGCAATCTGCCCTTTTTGGCCATATTGCTCTTGTAAAAATCTACCCATCAAAAGATTAAATGTCTGATCAGTACCACCAAGTTCCACATCTGCACGCAACTCAACGGAATCATAAGCCTGAAATAATGGATACAAGAGCTCATGCATACTGATTGATTCATTATTTTTCATACGCTTTTGAAAATCATCGCGTTCAATAATACGCGCGAGTGTCACCTTTGCAAGCAAACTCACGATATCAGTATTAGTTAATTGGGCTAACCAATCAGCATTATACACAACATTTATTTTTGCAGGATCTAAAATTCTTCCCACTTGATCAAAATAAGATTGTAAATTACGTTGCACTATATCAGGAGTTAATGGTGGACGCGTTTTATCTTTTCCCGTAGGATCACCAATTTGAGCCGTAAAGTTACCAATCAAAAAAATAACCTCGTGACCAAGATCGCAAAATTGTTTTAATTTTGAAAGAACAACCGCATGTCCCAAATGTAAATCAGGAGCCGTGGGATCAGCTCCAAGTTTTACTTTAAGTTTTTTGCCGCTTTTCACTGCTTTAATAAGCTCATCTTCGGAATAAATGTTAACCGTTCCGGCGGTAAGTAATTGTATTATTTCTAATTCATTCATTTTTTATCCAAGAATTCCAATTATTTGCGCAAAAATAAGACCTATATAAGAAATAAAATACACCGATAACGATCGCAAAAAGGGCGAAAAAAACAAAATGAGAAAAATAGGTAATCCAATGGTAATATAGTTTGCATATTGACCAACTTTATCAGAGCGATCTGCAAGAATAAATAACAAACAATTACTGAAATTAATAATAAAATTCAATACACCAAGAACCACGTTAAGATATACAAACGCAAATACAATGAACCCTATGGAAACAGCAAAAGATGATACATGAGGATACATGTTTGCAATAGGAAGATGAGAAACGTTATAAGTTTTGACCATATAGAGCATTACGCCAATAATATTCACATCAAAAATGGCAAGCAATCCTATGATCCCAACTAAACTCATCATGATATTCATAAATGAATCAGAAAGATACGCCACAATAAGTTTTAATGCGCGATGTGGTTCAGAAATCAGCAGCGGATTGATAGGCACCATGCGCCCCCATCCAAAATAGAACATAAAAAGAAAAAATAAACCAATGGGATCAATATGATGCATAGGATTCAAAGAAAAATATCCCAAACGAATGCCTGTATCATCTCCCATTTTATGCGCCACCCAGGCGCGAAACACATTTGAAATGGTAATTACCACAAGATACGCAATAAAGAATGTAATGATGCTAATAAACATCTCGGCAGTATGTAATGTAATCATAATAGGGATAAACTCGTAAGCAAGGATTAAAGTAAATCTTTTTTAAAAGACATCAAAAAAAGTAGTCTCTAAAAGTCTACTCTTAATTGGTTTGGGGGTCAAACTTAGCTACACACCTCTCGCAAGAAGAAAACTCCTGCTTGTATTTTTTATTAACCTCAGGAAAAATGAGTAGTATAACTCATTAGAAACCGAGGAAAACAATGCGTTTTTTTAATACCGCAGGCCCTATCAATCCAGAATGGCATTACTATGTACCACATCGATTAGATGAAAACCTATTTCAGCAATTGATAGACCAGGCAAAATATTTCATTTTGCACGCACCTCGTCAGAGCGGAAAAACAACAGCAATGCGCCAATTTGCACAACATTTGAATAACACCGGAAAATATAAAGCCTTGTACTTTAATGTTGAACCCGCTCAAATAGCACGTGGTGATGTAGAAAAAGGTATGAAAATTATTCTAGGAGAATTACGTGGTCAAGCTAAAATTATGTACAATCACAATGATCCTCTTTTTGAAATTATAGAAAAGGCATTAAAACAATTATCTGGAGGAAGCTTAAAAGATGTTCTACAAGACTGGAGCAGCTCCAGCAACCAACCTATCGTGCTTTTTATAGATGAAATAGACTCTCTTGTCGGCGATACGCTTATTTCAGTTTTGCGTCAATTACGAGCTGGATACAATAATCGACCCAATGCCTTTCCGCAATCAGTATGCTTATTTGGAGTTCGCGATGTACGCGATTATCGTATTTGGTCGAATGATGAACAGAGTATGGTGCTCGGCGGCAGCGCATTTAATATCAAAGCAGAAAGCTTAACATTACCTAATTTTTCTCTCGATCAAGTACGAATGTTGTATCTGCAACATTCGCAAGAAGCTGGCCAACAATTTACAGAGGAAGCAATTGAATATGCTTTTTATCTCACACAGGGGCAGCCATGGCTAGTGAATGCTCTTGCATATCAAGCGTGCTTTGTTGATGTAACTGATCGTAGCCAATTAATCACTAAAGATACGATCGAACGCGCAAAAGAAACTCTCATTAAACGATGTGACACCCATATTGATGTCCTTATTGACCGACTACAAGAGCCACGCGTTCGCACTATTATTGATGCGATTATTAGCACGCAAAGTGATATGATAACCTTTCTCACTGATGACGTTCAGTATGTCAGAGATTTGGGGCTTATAAAACAAAATACGTTTGAAATAGCTAATCCTATTTATCAAGAAATAATCCCACGAGCCCTTGCGCAAATTACGCAAGAACGCATTCAAGAATCATCTCTTTTTTATCAAAATTCTGATGGCTCACTTAACATGAATAAACTTCTGGAGAAATTTACTGATTTTTATCGAGAAAATTCAGCAACTTGGCTTGCCGATTTTCAATATAAAGAATCAGGACCCCATTTGTTGCTCATGGCATTTTTACAACGGGTTATCAATGGCGTGTCCGCCGAAGCCTCGGCGAAGGGGGAAGGGGGCACCATTCATCGTGAATATGCGCTCGATCGCAAACGAGTAGATTTGCTCCTTTCCTGGCCGGCTATCACTACAGCAATAGCAAACAAAACTCATCAGCGCATTGTTATTGAATTAAAAGTATTGCGCAGCAACAAAGCGCTTGTTGAAGGACTAGAGCAAACAGCTGAATACATGGATATCGCCAATGCAACTGAAGGCCATTTGATTATTTTTGATCGTGATTTAGAGAAAAACTGGGATGAAAAAATTTATCATCAGGTGGAGCAGGTAGGTAATAAAAAAATCACGGTATGGGGATTGTAAACGTGCTAGCCGATTATGCAAAAATATTGTATGTTAATAATGTTTAAACTTCAGATAAACCTCTAATTTAAAATTATTTTCATTTCCTTCCTCAATGGGGTACCCAATGAAAACGAAGTGAAAATTGGGTAAAAGCCATCATGGAAAAAAGATACGATCACCTGACCTGCGAAGCTGCAGCCCAACAAAAATGGGATGCAGAAAAAACGTACGCAATGGAAAACAATCCTGGAAAGATGTTTAGCATCGATACCCCCCCACCAACGGTCTCAGGTACTTTGCATATTGGACATATTTTTTCATACACACAAACGGATGTTATTGCACGCTATAAACGCATGAACGGCTTTTCAGTCTTTTATCCATTCGGTTTTGATGATAATGGTCTTCCAACTGAACGATATGTTGAAAAAAAACGCAATATTCGCGCGCACGAGCTTTCTCGCTCCGATTTTATAGCCATCTGTATAGAAGAATCACTGAGCGCAGCAGAAACATTCAAAAAATTATGGCAAAAAATGGGACTTTCTGCTGATTGGAATTATGTTTATTCAACAATATCTGATCAAACACGTAAAACTTCTCAAGAATCTTTCATTGATCTCTATCAAAAAAAATATATCTACCGCAAGCAAGAACCAGCGCTTTATTGCACCACCTGCCGCACCACAGTTGCTCAAGCTGAGCTTGATGATCTAGAATTACCATCCACTTTTAATGATATTATTTTCAAAGATTCCGATGGCAATGATTTAATTATTGCAACCACGCGCCCTGAATTGTTGCCGGCATGCGTTGCCGTTTTATATCACCCAAGCGATATGCGCTATGGTCATTTAAAAGGCAAAAAAGCGATTGCTCCTCTTTTTGGGCAAACAGTTCCCTTGCTTGAAGATGATTTAGTGAATCCTGAAAAGGGAAGCGGTCTTGTTATGGTATGCACCTTTGGTGATAAAACCGATGTTATTTGGTACAAAAAACATAACTTACCATATCGACAAGTAATTGGCCTAGACGGCAAATGCACTGAATTGGCAGGATTTTTACAAGATCTTAAAGTTGCACAAGCCCGCGCAACAGTTATTGAAAAATTAAAAGAAAACAATCTTTTGGTGCGCCAAGAAGCGATTACTCATTCAGTTAACGTTCATGAACGTTGCAAAAAAGAAATAGAATTTACGATATTACCTCAATGGTTTATTGCCATTTTACCTTATAAACAACACTTCTTAGATATGGCTGAAGCTATTAACTGGTATCCAACATTTATGAAATCCAGATACAATGACTGGGTGGAAAACTTAGCATGGGATTGGGGGATTTCGCGCCAGCGCTTTTATGGTATTCCATTCCCTGCATGGCATTGCAAAGATTGTGGTGAAATTCTATTAGCTCGAGCAGATCAACTGCCCGTTGACCCTCAGGAAACTGCATATGATGGTCCGTGTGCGCAATGCGGTAGTACTAACATCAAACCCGATACTGATGTGATGGATACCTGGAATACGTCATCACTCACTCCGTATATATGTTTTGGTTTGCTTACGCAAACCGAGCAAGGATATATCAATTCTTTTACGGATAAACAAACTATTGAGTTCCTCCCCATGGATATGCGCCCTCAAGCACATGATATTATTCGCACCTGGGCATTTGATACCATTGTAAAAACATGGATGCATCATGGCATAGCTCCATGGAAAGATATTGTTATTTCCGGACACGTACTGAGCGATAAAGGACAAGGAAAAATATCTAAAAAAGATGGCACTGCCATGGATCCAATGCTTTTATTAGAAAAATATCCTGCCGATGCCATTCGTTATTGGACTGCAACCGGAAGACTTGGTCAAGATATGATGTTCTCTGAAGAACAATTAGCTGTTGGCCAAAAATTGATTACCAAATTATGGAACGCATTCCGCTTCGCAGAGCCGCATCTAGCTACATTTAATAAATCATTAAATGAGGGGCCTGCCCGCCGAAGCCTTGGCGAAGGCTGGGCGATAAATAAGTGGTTATTGCATACCATTTCAGCATGTTTTGCGAAGTATCAGCATTATTTTGAACAACAAGAATTTGGCTTAGCACTCAATACTATCGAACAGTTTTTCTGGAATGATTTCTGCGATAATTATCTTGAATTGATTAAAAATCAACTCTTTAACCCTGAGTTATATAGCGCTGAGGAAGTGGAAGCAACGCGTTGGACGCTCTATTATGCAGGATTGCGTATTCTGCAGCTCTATGCACCGTACCTACCGCATGCCACAGAAACATTGTATCAAGAACTCTATCGCACCCACGAAGCAATCAGCTCTATCCATCAAACTCGCTATCAAGATGTGCAAATCCCATATGTTTTTGAAAGCGAAGCTGAGGTTATGAATTCTGTTATTGCGATAGCAACACAGGTACGCAAACTTAAATCAGAAAAACAACTTTCTCTCAAAACACCAATTGCTTCCATGAAAATTTTTACAAGCAACAGTACGCTTTCTGAGGCGCTTGCACAGCACGATCAGCTCATTAAAGGAGTTACTCAGGCACTTGAAATTGCTTATCTGGAGCATACTGGTCAAGTATTAGAACTGATTGAAACCGAGAGCCAATGGCACGCGCAGGTGATAGTCGAATAAGGCTATAACCCTTTATACAATTTGCTTTTTACCTATTTTTAGTCATACTAAAACATAGTATATGTATATAAATATACTGGTTAACAATAACGTAACTACTCTCTTAAAATTGGGGTTCCCACCTTGGTGGGGTGTAAATATGGTTAATATAAATAACGAAGAATGCATTACATCATTCAGCACGCAGCAACTTGAAAAAGATGCTCAAAAGATCCTTACCCTCATGGGTTATGGTGATTTTGATTTGGGTATTTTATTGACCGATAATCAAGCGATTCAATGTTTTAATCGTGATTTTCGCAGCAAAGATGAACCAACTGATATTTTATCCTTCCCATTCCATCCAGATCTAGAAGCTGGACAAACTATTGTTCCCGAAACAGAAGATGATAAGAATGTGGGAGATCTCATTATTTCGCTTGAATATATTAAAGAGTTGTGTGAGCAAGAAAATAAAACAATTAATGAACATTTGCGCACACTTTTGTGCCACGGCATTTGCCATCTTCTTGGTTATGACCACTACACGGAAAGCACAGACAAAATCATGAAAGAAAAAGAAGGTTGGCTTGCTGCAAAATTAGCTGAAGAATAATGAATCATCGCTTTAGAATTTTTGCATATTCTTTTATCCTTTTTATTTCGACAGGCTATTCACTGTATGCCAATTTTTCTTTTGCCTTGGAATACGATGGCCAACTAAAGTGCGGCATTGATTATGCAATGCCCTACCATTCACCTACCTTTGGAAAAGGATCAGTCAAGATTGGATTTCGATACCAAGAAACCCCAGGAACTTTAGATGATATGGGGCATGCACAAATAGTAATCTCTGCTCCCCACTCCAATCTAGCAGTTGATACTGTATCTCAAATACTTTGCACAGTTATTAATAATAGACTTGATTATAACCCTACATTAATCAACCAATTGATTGAATTAGATAAAAAACAGAAGCAAGTTATTACTCGTGCTAAGGCATTTCTGGAAGCAGATGAATTAGCTCAAGCAGGACTGAAGGAAGATCGAAAAAAAGAACGCCATGAAGCATTACTCTCGTTACAACAATCCTTTAAGGGGATGCAAAAATGATGAAAAACAATGCTATTTTGTGTACAATAGTTTTAATGCATTCTTTATCAATAGGTGCAATGAAAACAGAGTTTCAAGTGGTTGATAAAAATACAATGCGACCATTGGGGGTATTGCACAACAACCAGAGATTGTTTTTTAAAACTAGATTAACAGCACTTCAAAAAAACCCTGATGATGAAAACACATCCATCGATGAGGCGGAAATAGTTGTTCTCACGCTTGAAGATTCTCAACAGAATCAACCACCAAAGAATCCTCCAGCAGTGCATTACTATCTCGTTCCACGTAGTGAAGGAATAAACCCTGTAGAAATCGATAAAGTATTTATAGATTCTATGATGACCACGATGGATCAAACATCAAATGATCAGTTATTATTTCACGTAAGTAATACCACTGATCCAAGAAGGCTGGGTATCTTAAGAATTACAAAAAAGACATGTGAGGTTGCTCGCACAACAGAGCCCAAGTTTTTTGCTCCAATACCCAAACAAGAGCAAAAGCCAATCAAAAAGCCCAAAAAAGTTTGCGATCAGGAGCCAGAGCCAGAAAACCCCATAAAGCCTGCTGATTTACCAAAAGATTTCCAACTCCCATTTAGGCAAGCATCAGAAATTGAGCAAAAGTATTCACATAAAACTCCCGAAAAAAGACAACGTCGTTATTTTGAAGAAGTGGGGAATAATCAATATTGGCATCAAGATACATTGACAAAATTATACTCTTCAATGCAAAAAGAAAATGCTGACGCGATAAAAAACCATTTTGATCAAACAGCCCAATCTTTTGCACACAGAATTTTTGAAATCAACAAATTAAGTGATAACAAAACAAACGCAACAGAATTAAGTGAAAAAGAAAAAGCAACCAAGTTGCTTGCTCAAGATATGGCTTACCAATATTGGAGCATAATAGCAAATAACAAAGATTTAAATGTAACTAGTTTTAGCGAATACGCAGACCAAATAAACAGCAATATACGTATATTAGATCACAGACTATCTGGAAAAGCAGATGGAAGTGATCTTTCTAAAACATTCAGTGAAGTAAGCAATCAAAGTAATTTAATTATTGCACAACAACAAGAACATGACGTTCCTTTTACACAAGCCACAGAAAGACTAAAGATGCAAGACAACTATAGATTTCCAAAAGCTGTGTTAAAAAAGGGCTTATCGTTGGGGCCAGATGTAGCAATAGGAGTTGCCATGAGCACTGCAGGAGAATTGGCCGCAGCGAGTATATTATCATTTGTTGATAATCCTGAACAAACAAAATATGAGAGTGATTTAAAAAAAGGTATAAAAGAAGGCGAAGAATATTTAGAAAAAAACTCTCTTGAAAATATTAGAAAAAAACATGCTAGGCAGAGATTAGAAGAAACACAGAAAAATAAACAGCAATTTGATATTCATAACGTAGAAGCGCTCGATAGAAAAGAATTGGCACAAAAAATCAAGGACCTTTATGAACAACAAAATTAAAAATATATTACTTTTTTCTTTCGCTACTTTACTGCTACTCAGCGGATCTTATGGCTTTGCAGCACAACCAGGACAACCACAACCACAGGAAAATCAGCCCCAGCCAGGACAACCACCGGTATATCAACCAAAGAAGGATAAGTATGCGGATTACGACAAACAAAAGGGAGCCCGCAGAAGCGCACTATACCAACAGATTGATCAACAGGATGAAGAAAAAAATCAACTCCTCAAAAAAACTATTGATACAGATCAAAAAATTGGCCTACTAGAAACCAATTTTAATGAATTTAAGGAACGTGCTGAAAAAACAAAAAAAGACGCTGAAGAAGCTAGGGAGCAATTGAAGGCGGAGCTAAAGACAACCCAAGAAAACTTCAGCGCTGAGAAAGAAAAAATACTACAGGATCATGCCGCAAAGATGCAGGCGGCAGAAGCTGCTAAAGCAGCTGCGTTACTCGAAGAACAAAAAAGACGCATTCAATTGACTCAAAACGTCCAGTATGGATTTACTGGCACCATGCCACAAAATGTTACAGATGCTGAAGCAAGACTCTACAGCGCACAAGCAGCTAAAGTAGAATGGGAAAACAGCTGGGGAAAAGTGGGTGCTGATGCCGGAATGGCCGTAGTTGATTTTGGGGTAGGAACTGCAAAACACGTTGTTGCACCAATACTTGTTAAGGGCTTAACTCCAAAATGTGAAGAAAAGATTCAAGAATACGTAGGAAAAACAGAATTTCAAATACGTGCTGAGGAAATTAGCAAAAACGAAAAAGAAATATCTGATATCAATAAAAGAATATTAGAGAATAAAGAAAAAGCTGGGAAAGAAGAGGAAGCACAAGCAAGAGAAATGCTAAAAATTCAACACCGCTCAGCTCTTATTAACCACTTTGCAGCTGCATGCCAAGGCGGGAATCTGCATACAGAAGATTGCGTAAAAATGGGCAAAATGATTGATGCTATGCTCCTAGCAGATCTTGCAAAATGCTATAAAGAATCCACTGGCAAAGATTATGTTGCAACAAATCCGAATCAAAAAAGATAAGTTTTTTCGTAAAAAAAGCCCAGCATAAAAACTGGGCTTTTTTTATATCCCTACTTCGCTTTCTTCTTCGCTAAAGCTTCGCAGAACACGAAAGCTTCCGACTTTGCCCCTACTTCGCCAAGGCTACGTCGGGCACAGCAAGGCTACTTCGGACACGACGAAGGGCAAGCAATTTCAAGGATTCATCTGCTTTGATAAGTATGAAAGCGCTTGGCGCAATAGCATATCAAAGGTCACATTATCACCTTTTATATTCTTCTTTACATATTCCATTGCCCGCCCAATCTCAACTCTTGAGTAATTTAATGATTGCAGCGCCAAAGAAACATCATTGAAGTAAGAAATATCTTTCATATCAGTTACATCCACTGCACCAGTTTCAATCAAGTTGGCAACCTTATGCTTGAGTTGCACAATAATTTGTTCAGCCTTTTTTTTACCAATGCCATTAACTTTACTGAGCATCTGATCATCACCGGTTGAAATAGCATGTAAAAAGTTTTGTGCTCCTAGATCTGCAAGTATTGCCAGTGCTATCTTTGGCCCAATACCAGAACAGCTGATAATTACTTTAAAAACTGATCGTTCCATGCCACTCGCAAAACCAAACATGCTCGGCCCATTTTCCGCATTCCAATGGAGGTAACTATATACCTTAATTGGATTATTTCGCTCAAAATTGTTGCTTTGTGCTACCTGCAGAGCAATGCCCATGGTGCCTATATCAAGGATAATTTCCTGCTCATGCGCTTCTTTTACCGTGCCTATAAAATAATCGACCATTTATTTTTCCTTTTAACTATCTATCGTTCATATAATGTATCTTTTTAAGCATCGCGCTCATCCTGAACTTGTTGAAGGATCAGCGCGCTATAATCCTTCAACAAGTTCAGGATGAGCGCATCAAGATCAAAATTTTTAATTTTCGGATAAGCTCTTAAAATTAAGCTTTCTATTGACAAAAACTCCGTCCATGGTAATTTAATCAATGTATAATACTTCGATTAAAAACAACAGATCTTTTAGCAGGAATAGCTCAGTTGGTAGAGCGTTGCCTTGCCAAGGCAAAGGTCGCGGGTTCGAGTCCCGTTTCCTGCTCCATAAAATTCGCTGCTCCAGCAGCTTCTAAAATCAATATTTACCTATCCAAGGTCTATTTATATGAAATCTATCATTGAACAAGCATCTTCAATAATGAAAGCTATTGAAAAGGCATGGAATCAAGCAGAACAACCAAAAGAATTTTCTATTAAAATCTTTGAAAAAGAAGAAAGAAATTTTTTTGGGATGGCCACTAAGCCAGCAAAAATTGGTATTTTTTTTGGCGATAAACCTATCATCCATGAAAAACCTGCACAAAAACCACGCCCTGAGATAAAAGAATGCCGTCCTGCTAGCATCAAACCAGTGGCAGAAAAAACTCTGGAAAAACCAGATCATAAGCCTACAATTAAGCCAGAAGAACAACGTAGGCCTTCTGCACAACAGCAAGTTGTACCAAAACAAGTAAAACCACAACAAACGACAGATCGCACTCCTCAGCAGCAGAAACAGCCAACGCCGTCTCGTCCGCAGCCTGAAAAAAAACAACCCGTTGCCGCTGCTGCACCAAAAGAACAAAAGGCGCCTCGCATTCCTGCTGCTTGGAATGATACAATGGTAAATTCTGCGCACAGTTGGCTCAAGCACACATTAGATTTGATGAACATGGGTCAGCATCATTTTAAATCAGAAATTGCCGGTAAAAATTTAAAACTTACTTTTCATGCCCCGCTCATTGCTGATGTGGCTCATGAAAAACAATTATTTAGAAGCTTTGCACATCTTATCATTTCCTCATTACGCAACCAATACAAGCAAGAGATAAGAGATCTTAAAGTAATTCTGATCAGGCCGGAGTAGAAGTGACGTTTGACCAACCAATTATTGCGCAATGCACTCCCACGGGAACTGGTGCCATTGCATTATTACGAATATCAGGTAAAAACGCTCTCATCATTGCCGATACAATAAGTTCTTTACCACATAAAAAAACTCTTAGCTCACAAGCAACTCATACCATTCATTATGGTCACGTGATTGATGCAGATAACAACATATTAGATCAAGTGCTTTTCTTAGTAATGCATGCACCACATACTTTCACCGGTGAAAATACGGTAGAAATTACCTGCCACAATAATCCCTTTATTATTCAAAACATTCTCCGTGCAGCAATTGCTGCTGGTGCACGCATGGCACAGGAAGGTGAATTTTCTCGGCAAGCAGTAGAAAATAATAAAATTGATATTGTGCAGGCAGAAGCGATTAATGATTTGATTCACGCAAATACACAACTTGCCCTTAAACAATCACTTTCTCAACTTGCAGGCAGCTTTACCCAATGGATTACTACCATTGAAAAACAACTTATTAAAGCTCTTGCACTTTCTGATGCAAGCTTTGAATTTCTTGATGAAGAAAATTTGCAATTCAATGCACAAATTGCAGAAATTACTGAACAGATACTCATTACAACAAACGATCTTAAAAATACATTTGATCAGCAACAACATATTAGAAATGGCATTCGAATCGCCATCATTGGCTCTGTAAACGCAGGTAAATCATCTTTATTTAATGCACTGCTCAATAAAGAACGCGCCATTGTTACCAACATTGCAGGTACTACGCGCGATGTTATTGAAGCTGGATTATATAAAAATGGTAATTATTGGACTCTTATTGATACCGCAGGTTTGCGTACAACCAACGATATCATTGAACAAATGGGCATTACTCGTTCTCGCAATGAAGCACACAGTGCTGATATTATCTTATTAGTATTTGATGGATCTCAAAAACTTTCGCTACAAGAAGAAGCTGTATATCAAGAACTGTTACAAGATTATGGTGATAAAATTATTGTTGTTATCAACAAAGCAGATTTGCCTCAACAACAGAATAGTATTTTAGATACTATGCATGCACTTGCCGTAAGCACACACCATAAAGTTAATGTTATTGAACTCGAAAGTGCTATTGAAAATAAAATAGATACACTCTTTAATTCTATCGGATCACCTTTCTTATTAAATCAACGCCACTTCAACGCACTTCTCGCGCTTGAAAAAAATCTTTTGATCATAAAAAATATGCTCACTCCCAATACAAGTTATGAACTTGTTTCTTATCATTTACATGATGCTCTTACAACTCTTTCAGAACTAACCGGCAAAACTATGAGCGAAGCTGGCTTAGATGCAGTATTTCGCGAGTTTTGTGTAGGTAAATAAAAAACACTCACCAATTATCATTGCGATCGATTTCTCCACTTTGATAAGATGATACTAACTGTATTATTACAAAACCGGGATACGCAATGTTAAAAAACAAATCCTTAGCATTATTAGTTCTATTTGGACATGCAATAACATATAATACATTACAATCGCGAATTCAGAGAAGACAACCAATTCAACAACCACAGCAACCAATAATTGCTCAACCTCAAATACAACAACCAATTGTACAGCAAGCAGCTCAACAACCTATTCCCCAACAAGCCCCACAACCAGCTAGAGCACGCCGACCAGTACGACGACAAACCAAACAACAACCAAGACGCCAAGTAAATCGCCGAACAAAACCTCAACGAGCACAACAACAAGCTCCTCAACAAATACAACCACCAATTGCACAGCAACCGATCGTTGTGCCACAGCCTGTTGTTTTACCAATTGTTCCACCGGTACAACAACCTGTTCAGCAACCAATTCCAGCACCAGCTCAACAAGCACAACAAAATGTACCAACAGCTCCCCGATTATCCGAATTTGATTTTGGTGCCGGATCAGTACTTCCGACATTTATTAATCAAAATGGTACAAGATATCTTATTTTATCCCGTGAGGCAAATAATGGCGCAGATACGGGAACGTATGATGATTTTGGAGGAAAAAGAGATAAAATCGGTCCTAAAAATAATCAAAAAAAAGAAGCTCATCCAGTCATAACAGCTTCACGCGAGTTTTTTGAAGAGGCTATTTTATCGCTGAGTATTGGCATGTCACTGCCTGACACGAAAAAATTCATCGATGTAGACAATATCTATACAGAATATGTAATAGCTTGTGCCAATGTAAAATATGTTATTTACATTACTGATTTTACCAAGTATGCAGATACATTCTTTGCTAACTTCTATGATGCATTCAATACTACAACATCCCACCATTCCAAAGAAAAAGATCGCATTGCAATTGTAGAATGGGACGCTCTTAAAACTGTCGTCAATAATGCGCCATTTAATACGGGCGTTGTAATGGATGCATTAGTTCTTAATCCACTAGATCAAAAATGGTACACAGAAAAAATTACCTTACGTCCAATTTTTGTGAAAAAATTACGTCCATTTTGGATGGATAAGCCGTATCAACAAGGCTTGAGTAGTAAGATTCATTTCTATTAAGTGGAGAAATGTGATGAAAGCACATTATATGATCATTGGCATATCGTTTTTAGGGTTATTGAATGCGAATAAGAAGGCGCATTGCGCAGAAAGGAAAGCCTCCATGAAAAAGAGCATTCTTATTTTAACGAGTTTTGGTGGAGGTGGTAATTATGTTGCAAGCCAAGCAATGGAAACATATTTAAAAGATGATTACAATGTACAAATGTGCCATGCATTCAAAGAAATTCTTGGCTCTCTTGATCCCTTTAGTTTTTTAACACTCAATAATTACTCCGGTGAAGAATTTTATAATTCTTTGGTTCCTGGCCACTACTTTCAGTTATTAACGTGGATTTATGGAGCAGGTAAGCTATACATACAATTTCAAAAAGCAAAAATTCGAGATTTATTACGTAATTATTTTATAAAAACGAAACCAGCTTTAATCATTTCAGTTGTACCTGTCATCAACAATATCATTCTTGAGGTAGCACAAGAACTGAATATCCCATTTATTTTGGCGCCAACGGATTTAGATGTAGAACCTTATATAATTAATATTACACAACCAACATATAAACATTTTTATCTGTGCCTTCCATTTAATGATTCTGATATGATGGATCCAATAGTCAAAGCAAAAATCCCCATGGATTTTGTACATATCATTGGCGCGCCCTTGCGCTCAGATTTTTTTACTGAAAAAAATAAACTCTCTCTTAAAAAAGAGCTTGATATTAAAAGCGCTTCTCATCCTGTTTTAATGCTTTTCATGGGATCATTAGGATCTAGTGAAATTAAAGAATATGTAAAGCGGTTACTCACCATTACCACTCCTTTTAATCTCATTGCATGTATTGGAAAAAATGAACAGAGTAAAACGGATCTTGAGCGCCTTACTGTTCCCCCACATATCAGCATGAAGATCGTGGGTTTCACCACAAGAATTGCCGATTATATGGCAATCTCTGATGTGCTCATTACTAAATCAGGAACATTGAGCGTATGCGAAGCACTATATATGAATCTTCCTTTGTTTCTTGATGCAACATCAACCCTTTTGCCATGGGAAGAATTTAATCATCATTTCGTCAAAAAACATGTATTTGGACTATCTATCACAAAATATGATAATGTTGCTCCACTTATACAGAATGTATTTCAGCATCCTGATGAATTAATGCTGTATAAAAGAAATATTGAAAAATTACCTAAGAAAAACTTTGGACAAGAACTGATGAATTTGGTGAAAAAGATATTGGACTAATAAAAAACCGCATACTCAAAAAGTATGCGGTTTGCTGTTTAAAACAATCTAAACTTACGTGTAAATTACGCGAACTTCAACACGGCGGTTTGGTGCACGGTCTTCACGAGATCCGTTAATAACTTTACCGTTGGCAACAACTGGGCACTCTTGACCACGGCCTATAACTTTGATCAAGTTTTTATCAACACCGGCTTCAACAAATAGATCTGCTACGCTTTTGGCACGTTTTTCAGATAATCCTACGTTGTATGATGGAGTACCTTCTTGACATGCATGGCCTTCAATAACAATTGTCGGTGCAGCTGTGCCAGCATCAGAAACTAACTGTTTTACTTGCTCAATATCATAAGCTAATGAATCTTTCTGATCTGCTCTAATGCCATAATGATTGAACGAGAAGTATAATTTTCTTAATTCGTCATCTGCTTGTTCATCTACCCAATTGAAAGCTGTTTCATCAGAATCACCAAGCAATTCAGCAAGCTCTTCATCGGTAAACATATCACCATCTTCAAGATCATCTAAAAACGCCATATCTTCATCACTCAGCTCATCACTAGCTTCTTCTTCCTCATCGTCTTCATCATCAAGACTATCAAGATCTACTTGCTCGATGATATCATCTTCATCCGCCATATCCATATTAGTTTCTACATATCTATCGACGGTGTTTTTTCTTACCGGCTGAGATCCGCATCCATTTTTCCTACAAAAACAGCCAGGCAGTACTACAAGAGCTAAGGCAAGAGCCAAAAGAGACATTTTTTTCATTAGAACCATCCTTAAAAAAACAGATTTTACTTCAATTTACCTCATAATGAAGAGAATCTAGCATATTTTTGACCATTTTTCTACCCAATATTGCACATAATCTGTATATTAAGTATAAAGAACTCTAAATTTCTACGTAATGTGATATGAAAAAAATTATTATAAATGATAATCCGTGGGAAATACGGATAGCCATCATTACAAACGGCAAGCTACAAAACATCTATTTTTCTGCTCCTACGCATGAAGTCCTTGAGCGTGCCTACTTCAAAGGAACCGTAACTAAGGTTCTACCAGGCATTCAAACCGCATTCGTTGAGTTTGGTCAAGAAAAGGCTGGGTTCCTTCATATTTCAGAAATCGATCGTGAATTGGCTATGCAAAAAATTAGCCTACAACTGGAAGATGATGAAGATGAGGCTAAAATAGAAAAAAAGGTTACCCAAAAAAGAGATATCAGCAAAATTCTCAAGGAAAATGAACCCATTTTGGTACAAGTTAGTAAAGAGCCTATTTACGAAAAAGGCGCAAAACTGACTACTTGCTTCACCCTACCCGGTAGATTCATTGTTCTTATGCCCAATATTCCGCGTATCGGCGTATCTAAAAAAATCGAAGATCGTGAAGAACGCACACGACTTAAAACGATAATTAAAGAGCATTTACCAGAAGGCATGGGTGCCATTATACGAACAACATCTGAAAATCGCTTAGAAAAAGATCTTCTTAAAGATCTGCATTATTTAGTAAGCGAATGGCATGCTATAGAAAAAAAGTTTGCAGCAGCAAAACCTTCTGAAAAAATTCACCAAGATTTACCCCTTGTTCTTCAAATTGTACGCGATCATCTTGATAGCGATGTAGAAGCAATCATTACTGATTCAAAACAAAGCCAAAACGAGCTCTATAAATTTGCAAAACAAATTGCGCCTGAATTTGCACATGTTATCCAAAGCTATGAAGATAATGTCAGCATTTTTTCAGCATATGGTATTGAAAAACAGATTGAACAAGCTCTCAAGAAAAAAGTATCTCTCAAATCGGGCGGTTCAATTATTATTGAATCAACTGAAGCAATGACGGTAGTTGATGTTAATACGGGACGCTTTATTGGAAAATCAAACCTTGAAGATACTATTTTAAAAACTAATCTTGAAGCTGCAGAAGAAGTAGTTCAACAATTAAAGCTACGTAATATTGGTGGCCTTATTGTTATTGATTTCATTGATATGGCAATTGTGGCCAATCGCCAGAAAGTATTCAGCTTTTTTGAGAAAATTTTAAAAGAACGGGACAAATTCCAATCAGTAGTACTTAAAATATCAGAATTTGGCTTAGTCCAAATGACACGTAAACGATCCGGTAAAACGCTTGTACAGCAATTAACCAACGATTGTCCAACGTGTCATGGGTCTGGGTTTATAAAATCGGATCAAACAGAAAGCTATATGGTATTACGCGCTATACGCGAAGAGCTTAAGACTATAGCAGCTGATAAAATGATTCACATTCAAATAAATTCACATGTATTCAATTACATTACTTCCATTGAATATGATGCTATTTTAAAAATGGAAGATTTCTTTAAACTAAAAATAACATTGTTGAGCAACAAAGATTTGGCTATTGATAAATACAAAATTGAAAAGAAACAGTAGAAGGCTCCTTATGTCAGAACGCATTACCTCTATACTTGATAAATACCCCGATTACGAGGCAACTATTGGCATGGAAGTGCACGTACAGTTGACCACCAAAACAAAAATATTTTGTTCATGTCCAAATACAGTAGCACAAGATCCCAATTCCAATATTTGTCCTATCTGCGCAGGACATCCTGGCACGCTGCCGATGCTTAATCAAAAAGTAGTTGATTATGCAATTTTGGCAGGCTTGGGCACTCATTCCACTATCAACGAAAAATCAACGTTTGATCGTAAACATTATTTTTATCCTGATTTGCCAAAAAATTTTCAAATTACACAGCAAGCAGAACCAATTTGCACAGATGGATATATAACTATCAGACTCGATGACGGAAACACAAAAAATATTAATTTAATTCGCATTCATATTGAAGAAGATGCGGGTAAAAATATTCACTCAAGTCATAGCAACGAAAGTTTTGTGGATTTGAATCGAGCAGGAACTCCACTTCTTGAAATTGTCAGTCATCCTGATATTTCTACAGCTGATGAAGTTCGTAAATATCTGAAAGCATTGCGTTCTATCGTACAATACTTAGGTATTTGCACTGGCAATATGGAAGAAGGTTCGTTCCGTGCTGATACTAATATTTCCGTACGCAAAAAAGGCCAGAAAGAGCTTGGTACCAAGTGCGAGTTAAAAAACATTAACTCATTTAAATTCATTGTTGATGCAACGGAACATGAATTAGAACGCCAAATTTCTATTTTAGAAGCTGGCGGTAAAGTACGCTCAGAAACTCGTCTGTGGGATTCAAAAGAACGCACCACTATCATGATGCGCTCTAAAGAAGAAACCGCAGATTATCGCTTTTTCCAAGAACCGGATTTACCAATCATTCACATCACGCAAGAGCGTCTTGCGCAAGCACAGCAATCCATGCCTGAACTTCCTTTGGCTAAATTTGAACGATTTACCAAAGAATTAGGTTTAATGGATTATGAAGCAGATATTTTAATTGAAGATATAGAACTTGCGCATTACTTTGATGCTGCGCGCAAACATACAACAAGTAAAAGCCTTATTAATTGGATTTTACGTGATTTGGTTGGATATCTTAAAGAAGAAAAAGTTGAACTTGCACAATGCAACATTACCCCAGAACGCTTGGCACAATTAGTTGATCTTGTTGATCAAGGAGTTATCAATACTCCAACAGCAAAAGAAGTACTTCTTTTAATTGCTTCCAGCAATCAAGATCCAATAGTTATTATTGAAGAAAAAGGATTAAAACAAATTGGTTCAGTTGATGAATTAGAAGTAATGGTCAAAGAAATCATTGAAACAAATCCTAAACAAGTTGCAGAATATCGCTCTGGCAAAGAAAAATTATTTGGTTTCTTTGTGGGACAAATGATGCAAAAAACTAAAGGCAAAGGCAACACACAACTTATCAATGATTTGATCAAAAAACATTTGAACTCCTAAAATTATAGACAGTAAAAAAACTCCGCAGTGTAGAAACGCCGGAGTTTTTTTGTGCTCAATTGCTTTTTTGCTACAAATAGATATATTAATTAAACATAATCCCTATTTTAGAGGGATTAAGATTTGTTATAAAAACAAAATATTGCAAAGGTATGTCGTGAATAAATTCAACATTCTTTTTTTACTTATTATTTTGAACACTAATATTCTTCATTGCATGAAGCGTAAACTGGAAATAACAACAACATCCATTGAACCTTCTGCAAAGCGCCAGAAAACTAATAATCACTATGCTATCGAAAACAGCCCTCCTTTTCTCATTGGTGATACCCAAGTTAGATCTTTAGAATACAACAACCAAAAATTAGCTCTCGCTGTGGAAATACATAACGATGCTCAAGTGCAAGCCAATTACATAGATGCTATACAAGCTCGCGACACTCAACATCTTTTACACTGGCTATCTCAAAATCCAAGAAGATGCAGTTTAGAATTTATTGCAGGATTGAATTTCACAGAAGGCGTATGTGCTGTTTTGGAGCATACTCAACCTATTCAATCAGTACTCAATGAATGCTTGGAGATGGCGATTATACACCAAAATACCCTAACCACGAATGCCTTACTGCAAAAAGGTGCTCGCTTAAAAAATCCAATTAATCCTCAGGTAAAAAAAATATTATATAAGAATAAAGAAATGAAGAACTTTATCCTTTCATACGGAATTGAGTTAATGAATCCTAAAAAAAATTTTGAAGAACTTGTGAGAATACTCTTAACAACCACTAAACTACAACAACACGTACTCAACGAATATCTTAATATCGCAACTCAACAAGAAAACGTCCCTCTCATGACCTTGCTCATAAAAGCTGGTGCTAATATTGGGGCTTGTATCAATTAATTAGGGGGAAATCTTATGAATAGAGTTATTTTTGCGATCATTATTGTTTTTAATGCAACTAGCTATATTTACTGCATGAAGCGTTCTTTTAACGATATAATAACAAAGCAAGCAAAAGAAATATCTGCACATCCAAAAAAATTAAGAACAGTTAAAGATTTATCACACCTTTCTTCCACAGAAGCTGTTCTCACAGATGCATTTATTGTTTCATTAAAAGCAGATCGTGACCCACTAAAAGAGATCAACAAAAAAATTAAAAATATGATTCTCTTGAACCATTCTTGTCGTAGAATAATGACAGCTCCTGCAACTATTTTTACTCTTGTTCAGCACTTAAAAACAGGAAATCCTTATGCTGATTCAATCGGATTAGATAGTATGAGTATAGCTGCTATAAAAAGATATCAATCAGGATCTATCCATTTGCATAAAAATATTAATAATTTATCTGAAAAAGGCATCGAAGATTTTATACAGAATGGAGCAGATCTGAACTATTATTCACATCGAGAAAAATATCCTCACATACTTTTATCAGTAAAAACATACGAAAAAATGAAATTTTTACTTGAAAAAGGCGCTGATATAAATATAGAAATACAAGGTACCTATCCATTATTAGAAGCAATAAAAAGCAAGAACCTTAAGGCTATTCTTTTGCTTCTCACCTATAAACCAAAACGCACTCACTTAGTTACAGTTACAGAAATGAAGTTTGTGGAAGCAATGAAAGCTATTCTGAAAACTACTAAACCTGAGCAATCTGAACTTGATGAATGTCTAAAAATTGCGTTTGAGCAAAAAAATGATTCTTCTTTGGATTTATTACTTAAGGCTGGTGCAGATATAAGTAATTGTATAGACTAAAAGAAATCTACAAGGAAAAACTTATGTCCATCAGACTTCTTCTGTTTATAGGTATTATTTGCAATACAAGTGCGCTTCATTCTATGAAGCGCACATTAATAACAGCATCATCAGAACAACCAGCGAAAAAAATTAAAGTCGCTATAGATGAAATACAACATCCTATTTTACCTGTTGAAATACAACACAAAATATTTATTGAACATTTTTGTGCAATAGCAAAAAAGACTGAAACCAAAACAATATGCCGCTACATTCATACTCTTTCATGGCTTAACAAAAAATGGAACAATTATATAAACCAGCCAGAAATTATACGTCCCATTATCAGTATTATTTACGAAAACGCTCCATTTATCCAAAATCCTGGTCAGTATTTAATCGCTAAAAATATTTCCACTCGCGGCACAAAAAATTATATTGCACAAAACACTCTTCTTTCGCAGAAAATAGTATGCGAAAGTTCTTTACCATACTCAATCCCAGAGCTCGTAACAAATGGAGCGGATATCAACTTCAGCCATTACACGGGATACTTTTTATTTGAAGCAGTAAAAAATGCAAATTATACATATACCAAGCAACTTCTTGAGCTTGGTGCAAATCCTAATCTTTCAGAATTTGGAGAAACAGCGCTACAACTTGCTATAAAAAAAAGATTTCCATTTATTATAGAATTATTACTTCAATATAATCCTATAGATAAAGGTCTTATAACCGCTCTAGAAAAAGGTAAGCTTTCTATCATCAAACTTTTACTTGAAAAAGGAAATCTAACAAAAGAAGAAGTCGATCCAGCATATCGGTATGCCTTAGGAGCAGATTCTGTTAATCCCGCAGCACAACAATTAATTCATGATTTTTTTACAAGTTATACATAGATCTCATTTTCCTTGCACTCATTCTTACATGCACGTTAGACTCATGAGAAAAATTAAGAGAAGCGTCCCATGAGAAAATATTTTTACGCACTAGGTCTTATCCTTTTGGTAATGATCACTATGAAATCTATGTATAGCAAAAAAAATGATTCCTATACACCCACTATTGCTTTTATGGGCGATGTCATGATTGGCAGAATGATCAATGAAGTTATTGTAAGCAAAGACTATGCATATCCTTGGGGAAATACGCTACCATTACTGCAAGAAACGGATCTACGCATTCTCAATCTTGAAACAACTCTCACCACGCATAACAAAAAAAATATAAAAGTATTTAATTTTAAAGCACTGCCTGATCGAGTTAAAACTTTGAAGCAAGCTGGCATCGATATAGTAAATCTTGCAAATAACCATACGCTTGATTTTAAAGAAGAAGGACTTGCAGAAACGATTGCAACTCTTGATGCTGCAAACATTCTTCATATCGGCGCAGGTAATAATTCGTTACAAGCACAAAAACCCGTCATTATAACTAAAAATAATATCAACATTGGAATCATTGGATATACTGATAATGAGCCAACCTGGAAAGCTGCTGAAAATAAGCCTGGTACAAACTATATTCGTGTGGGCGACATACAAACCATCACACATCAAATTACTTCATTACGTCCGCAGGTTGATATTCTTATTGTTAGCAGCCATTGGGGACCCAATATGCAACAAAGACCTTCTGAAGAATTTGTGCAATTTGCACACGATATCATCGATGCAGGAGCGGATATTATTCATGGACATAGTTCACATGTTTTTCAAGGCATAGAAGTTTATAAAAATAAAGTGATTATGTATGATACCGGTGATTTTATTGATGATTATGCCGTTGATCCGATACTAACGCAATGACCAGTCATGTTTATTTACCATTGCGGTGAGCAAAAGTGGTCCACAATCTGTAACAATAACTCCGGTACTCATTAATAATATGCAGGTAAATATTGCAACAGGGAATGATAAAAAAGAAATTATGAATCGCATACAAAAATTGTCACAAGAATTTGGTACAAATATGAGTGAGAATGGAATAATAAAAATCAAAAAGGAAGTACTATGACGCATACTATTTATGCAGTAACTTTAATGTTGTTTGCCACAACTCATTATGCAAACGCCGCACAAAAACCAATAACAAAAGCATTAACTGATGAAGAAAGAAAAAAATGCGAAGCTGATGCTGAAAAATTTGGACAATTAGCTGCTGGAATGGGAGGTAAATTTATTGAAAAACATACTCATCAAGAACAAAAACCGAAAATTACGGATAAACCTACTAAAACTGATGTGCGGGCAAGATTGTAAATAAAAAGCAGAGGTTTTTCCCTCTGCTTTTTTTAAATTACTTTCTTCCAACCAACGCCTTTAACCATTTCAATAATGTATTACCCTGCTGAGCATGAGCTATCTGTAATTGAGCAAGCGCCATTTGTTCTTGTGCTATTGTCTGTTTTTCTTGTAATAAACTTTCTTTATAAATCGTCAACTGCGATAAATAATCTTTATGTTCTCGGATGCGTTTAATAGCATCTGCAACATTCCTGAAAAGTTTATTTGCACGCGATAATGATGCATCACACTCTTCTTGCACTAAAACATCTTTACCCACTTCTGCTGATGCCTTATTAATCAATCCTAATGCGTAATGAAGATTTGGAACTAAAGCAAGAAGATGATTATACGCGCTAATAAGTGGTAAATCATCCGTAAGATAAACATCCTGTACAGCATCAAAAAATAATCTATCGTTATCAAATGATGTACGAGCCAATGTATGACGAGAAATCTCATTCAACAAACTATTAGCTCTTTTCAATCTTCCAATAGGAGTAGATCGGTGTAATACATAGTAAGATCCCAATATCACCATGCCACTTGCTCCTGCCAACACTGCCGGATGTATCTGACGAGGAAACTGACGAGCTATCTCATAACTACCACCAGCACACAAGCATGCAACAAACATTGTACCGTAATTTGCTGTTGAATTATAAATTGGTTGTATAGAAAAATGTGTTGTTATAACACATAAAAGGAAAGTTGTTTTTAATATTCTATTTTGTTTTACTCTCACGTAGAAATTCCCATATAATAAATTCTGAATATAAGGTCAAACAAAGTATATATCATTTGTTTTTTTAATAAAACATTCGGCAAGCAATTGCTCTATAATTTTTTCAATGCGCATAGCATCTTGTGCAGCATGCAACAAGATATCTGTATGCGATACATTTTCATGTTTCACGATAAACTTCAATATCTTTGCCCGCAGTTGCCTATCTGAACCTTCAAACTTGGATTGCTTTGTATAATGCAAACTTTTGCGACTTGGATTTACTACACGAGATTTTAAAAACACTCCATAATCCATTAATGCATAATACCATTCTCTTGGATTATCAGCATCAATGCTTTGCTCCACCAAAGATATTATTTCTTTGTCTTTTATATCCGTTCTATCACGAAAAAAGCTGTGTATGAACACAGCTCTAATATTTGTTTCTATAAATATTGTTGGGCAATTGAAGGCAAATGCACAAACCGATCCAGCAGTATTAGGACCAATGCCGGGAAATGTCTGTAATATTTTTGGATCTTTCGGCAAAATACCGTCATATTCATTGACCACTTTTTGTGCTAACTGATGCAAAAAACGCGCGCGCCGATAATAACCAAGCCCTTGCCAAACGCTCAAAACATCGCGCAGTGGTGCTGCCGCCAAACTTTCAAACGTCGGAAATACTGCAATAAACTCTTTATATTTTGTGATCACGCGGTATGTCTGAGTTTGTTGTAACATTATTTCTGAAACAACCACATAATATGGATTATCAATATTGCGCCATGCAAAATCACGTTTATTTTTGTGATAAAAATCCCAGATGAATTCTTTGAATTCTGCTATGGTGTTCATATTTATTGTAACAAACCAATCCTAGTCAAGAATATTTGGAATAATAACATGAACGGCTGAATAAATATGGGCACAAAAGAAGAGAGTGAATTACCGTTTAATTTTTGCTTCAGAAGTTTATTTTTTTCAATGGCAATACTATTTTTTTTATCAATTTTATATTCAGGTAAATCCATAATTTTTCCACGAAACTGCTGTATGAATAAAATATTTTCACGTAATTCAGATAGGAAACCAGAAACGCCTATACTACTGACAGTTTTTTTATTTTCTCCTATAAGTTCTACAGCAACCCAAGACGTTCCCGCATCGCTGATCTGTTCTAATCTCTCACATTCAACACTCATAAGAACTTCCAAATCACAGAGTTCATTAACAACCTTAATGCTCGGATAAAGACTATTATTAACCTTATCACCAAAGTTATTATTTATAAAATCCAGCAATGTCATAGATTTTTCTTTTTTCTGTTGCACTTCTTGTTTGTCAGCAATAAATTCCTGGAGAATTTTTTTGTTTTGGATTATCTGGTGCTTTTTAATTTCTGTATAGTTACTATGGGATAATTTAAATTGCTCTTCCGGGCTAAATGTTCCCAAGAACGCATATGCTGCAGGCATCGCAGCTGCCGTTGCCACACCAAAAATAACTTTTTCACTTGGCATAGGAATTTTTTCCAATAAAGAAGAAATTTCATCTTTATGCCGCGTTAATACAAAAGCCCCTGCTACCGCCAGTGGGACTAATATTGCAGTTGCAACTTGCCTTTTTTGAGAAAGAACACGAGTTGATATATCTTTTTGAATCTTACTAAAATCAAGCATTCCAAACATAGAACTATTCAACGAAATTATTGAGAAAAGTAGAATTATTTTTTTTGTTGTATTAATAATCATGAAAAACCTTAGATTTTTATAAAAACAGTGCAATTCATTGCACAAATGTAGTATTTAAAACAATATAACAAAAAAAGAGAGGCATGAAAAATTCCATGTCTCTTTTATAAAAATTAAGTTAATTATTCACCTTTATATCCAAAGAATTTTCCAAAGAATAATCTAACCCATTTAAAAAACATATAACTGCTTGCAGTTTTGGCATTCTGTTGAGCAATACGAAGATTCTCTTCTGCAGTTTTAGCATTTTGCTCATTTATTTGGGCATTTTTTTTATTAATAGCAAGCTGCTCCGTTGTAATTTGTGATTGGTCATACGCCATCTTAATGACTTGATATTGCGGCAAATTTATAATTCTTCCTATTGCCTCTTTTGTATTATCTCCAAATAAACCTACCTGTTTATCCAGTTTTGACCATTTTTTTCCGAGGCCATCCTTTTGAGCAGTCTCGCATGTTTTTACAAGCAGATCCTCCATTCCTGGTATGATTTTTTGAAAAGCATGAAGTTCCTCAACAGCCATAATTAAGGGATGTTTTTTTAGTATTTCCTTCTGGTATGAAGCGCAGGTACTAATCTTTTTTATAAACGCATCGTCATCGTCACTTTTTGATGCAAAATTGGTCTGATACCCAGACGCAAGAGGATCCTTTGTCATGTATACTAGTGATTTTTCCATCTGACCTAAAATACCCTTAGATGTATATCTCTGCAAATAGTAATACGCATAAGCACCTGGCAATACCAATGCCCCGAGAACAATTCTGGGGTCATCACTATGACGGGCAACAAAAGCTGCTGAACAACCTCCTGCTAAAACAGCCAATCCTCGCGCGTGATTCTCTGTCATCCCCCACAAAGAAAATTGCATTGTTAATGCAAATAAAATCACATATATTTTTCTTTTATTACTGATCATCATAATCATATCCCTAAAATTTTCCATTCAATATACTGCTTCTATAATATATCAAAATAGTGCGAAATATCGCACCAAAACTACAAACTGTTATATTAGTAATAGTATATCAAGAACAAAAAAAGAGACATGAAAATTTCATGTCTCTTTTCCATTTACAATATAATGATAAATATTATCTTACCGGCTCAAACTCAACCTGAATTCTGCGACCTTTATGAGTAGAATCTTTTAACGAACGCACAATTGCTTGCGCTTTTCGTGAATCTTCTACCGTAAAGAATGAACGAGTATTTTGCATAGAAATACGACTCATGCAGGCACCATCAACAGATGCTGTTTTAGCAATGAAATCAATAAGACTATCTTTATTCAGGCGATCCATTTTGCCGACGTTGATGAAGAGTCTCGCTTCATCGCTACCATTACCGTTTCCAGCGCCATTTCCGTAGCGACCTCTTGAAGAAGAAGAACCACGATCGGAGAATCTGCTATTGCTACGATCTCTGCCACCGATATCACGCCCACCGCGATCACGATCACGTGATGCATCAAATGATACGTTCAAGTTGTTTGATTGTTTATAATGGCGTAACATTTCACCGCAATTAAGGGTTAGTATACGCTCAATAAGATCTTCTTTGCTTAAATCTTTAAGAGATTCTTGCACACCAGCAACATATGGCTTAACTAATTCATCAATAGGGGTATTGATCATTTTTTGAGAAAAATGTTCAAGCTGTTTTTGGCATAATTGATCACCAGTTGGTACCTGAATAGGTTTCACCGTGATACCAAGTTGCTGCTCAATAAATTTAATTTTTCTTAATGAAGTTCCGATAATAATTGAAATACCAGATCTACCCGCACGCGCTGTACGGCCACTTCTATGAGTGTAGTTTTCAATATCATCTGGTAAATTGCAATGCAATACGTGTGTAACGTTATCAACATCAATACCACGTGCTGCAACATCTGTTGCTACAAGAACTTGAATCTTTTTATCTCTAAACTTTTTCATCACTGCATCACGTTGAGGCTGAGATAAATCACCATGCAATGCATCTGAGTTATATCCTGCATTAAGAAGCTGTGAGCTCATTTCTTGTGCATCGCGTTTTGTTCTGCAAAACACAATACCAAACATATCTGGATATAAATCGATAAAACGTCTTATTGCGCTATAAATATCAGCATTTTTAACTAAACAATATAAATGCTCAAGATTCTTAGCGCCACTATTTTTAGATCCAACGGTAATTTCCAATGGATTATGCATGTATGTACGTGCAATTTTTTCAATCTTAGGCTGCATAGTTGCAGAAAACAACCATACTTTTTTATCAGCTGGCGTAGATTTTAGAATCTCATCAATGTCTTCTTGGAATCCCATATCTAACATTTGATCTGCTTCATCTAAAACAACACGACTAATACGATCTAATGTAATAGTTCTGCGATTAATGTGATCAATCAATCGGCCTGGTGTGCCCACAATAATGTTAACACCGCGTTTAATATCACGAACCTGCGTTCTGATATCAGCACCACCATACACCGCAACAACACTAAAACCATCGATATATTTTGAATAGGCTGTTAATTCTTTAGTTATTTGAAGACAAAGCTCACGCGTTGGGCAGATTACCAGTCCCTGAGTTTTACCATCCATAACAGCTGAAATCAATGGCAATCCAAACGCGGCTGTTTTACCAGTACCTGTTTGTGCCAAACCTATAAGATCCTTATTGCCCTCTAAAAGAGCCGGGATCGCTTTTTCCTGAATTGCTGTTGGTTGGGTAAAACCTAATTCAGAAACTGCTTTCACTATACGTGAATCCACACCCAATGCTTGTATACTCATACGTCTCACCAAAAATAAAAAGGTATAAAATCTAAAAATTCGAAAAGCTAAGATATACTATTCTCCATGTTTTTAGACTATATCTTTCTTTACAATCTGTCAAATTAAATCAAGCCAAAAGCCTAAATAACATCGTTTGAGACTAGGTTTTAATGAATAAAAATCGCTCCAATAAAAAAGACCCATCTGCAATCTTACGCAGATGGGCCATAATCACTTTTATTCAATGATGTGGCTATTATAGGCCATTGTCATATTTAATCTGCTTTAGCTGAGCAATAATCGCTTGATCACGATTATATTGATCTTGTTTTTCTTCTATAAAATCAGTATTTTTCACATTCCAAGAAGATCTCTTTTTGAAGGCATACTTAGAGATACCGGCAGAAAGCAAAGAAGCTACAGCAACAAATGGTGCTGCTCCACCTGAAAACAATGCACCTTGATTATAATCTGCATTTGGAGAAAGTTCTGTTAAATATCTAAACTTGTATTCTAATTTCTCTAAAAAAGAACCTTGAGTTTCACTGAGTATTCGAAGAGCTGCCTTATCTTGAAAACTATCCTGTTTATTCCAGGCATTATAACCTACACATGCTCCCATAGCTGATGATATCAATCCAATAACTGAAGCTGCACCAGAAACAATCGCAACTCCTTTAAACACCCCAGGAATCATTTTATTTGAGATAAAACCTTCCGCTGAAGCTTTTTGTTGAAGCACTTGTGCCATATCTTTTTCAAGGAGAGCAATATCTCTATCAATAATAGTTCCGACAGAATGACCATTTTCAATAAATTGAGCCACAGTCAAAGCATTATTTGTATGCAAATTCCATAATGTTGAAAGTCTCGCTTGCTCTTGTTCGGCAGTAAACGCCGCAATAGGCAATAAAACATGAGAAAAAGAAAGCAAAGCTGCTGCAACAATTATATATTTCTTATTCATAATAACCTCATTTGTTAGAATTTTATTTCAATTATTAGCTTATATTATTTGTAAAAATCTATCAAAAGCCCTCATAAACAGCAGGATTTACCAATTTTCATAGCAAAAACCCTCATCCATAGCTATTATGAATGAGGATTTCTAAAAAACTATCTTTCTGCTGGAGCTTATCCTTGCACTAGCCCTTTAACGGCAGCAACCAAGCTTTGCACAACACTGCCTACTTTTTCTTTGATAGCACTATTTTGCTTGCTCTCTTGATCAGCTTTTACCTGCTGTAAAACAGCCAAAATCTTCTTATCTCGCTCTAAGCGCTTGCCTAATCGCTCTTGATAGCGGGAGACTTTATAAAATCTATTACCTGCGGTTATCGCTAACATGGCTGATACCACACCCCAACCAATAGCTGCATACTTAGATTCCTGACTTAGAAGAGCATTTTGTACTATTTTAGAGTTCTGAAAGCAAGAATATGATGCATATCCAGATACAATAGAAAGAGTCTGAGCCAAAATACCTTGGCCCATGCTAGCGCTATGAAAACCACTTTGTTTGAGCGCTATTTTGCCTTCTAAAACTTTTATATGATCGGTTAAAATGGCAATATAGTAATCTAAATTCTTTTGAAACCGATCCATTTTATAAAACTGAGGATTGTTTTCAAACAACCAATACAGCTTTTTTCTATAATTTTTCTCGCTTTGAAGGCTTTTCTCCTGTTCCTGGTGAGCTAAATATAACACCGCACCAGTTTCAGCAAAGGCCTCAGTAAGCTGCTCTGCCGTATCATTATTTGCGTTAACCACGCTAAAGACCGCGCTTAATAACACTATAAGAAATCTATTTTTCATACGTATCCCAAAAATTATAACCCTATTATATGAGTATAAATTACCATAAAATAACCAATCTGGCAATTTTTTACCAATTTAGGCGATAAAATTTAGGGCTGTGCAGATTTAATTAATCTCAAATACTCTTTAGAGCTTTCATACACCATTTCAGAAATAAACTCTAAAAACGGTTTCATAGCACCTTTATTTGCCTGACGTATTGCTGAAATATAAGCATTACGCATGATGGGGGGTATGATAGTAACCGAATATCCACTTTGCAACAAAGCTAAATTCATGAGCAACCTGGCAGTTCTGCCGTTCCCATCGATAAAGGGATGAATAGTCGCCAGTTTTGCATGGATAATTGCTGCATAATGTACTGGATGATATTTTTCTTTAAGATAAGGGATTTCTTGAGCAAATTCTCCCATCAATACCGGAACTTGTGCTGGTTTAGGAAACTCAAAATCAGTTCCCGTTACAAAAACAGGAACCTTACGATAATGGCCTGCATTTTCTTCATCAATAAGGTAGTAAAAAAATCGATATAATGCACATATATCCTCTTCAGAAATAGTAGTATCGCTTGCCTTGCTCATCATAAAATCATACGCCTTACTATGACCAATCACTTCAAAATGCTCTTTGAGTGATTTTCCTCCAATAGTCAGACCATCTTCTAAAATTACCTTTGTTTCCGTTTCTGTAAGCGTATTTCCCTCCAACGCATTAGAGGAATATGTTAACCCAATACGAAAATATTCTTTTAATAATGGTATAATTACGGCAGGAAGAGGCCTATATTGATCAATCTCGTTCTTAACTTTATCTATATCGTGTATACGGTCGTTAAATATCATGATTTTCTACCTAAATAAAATAGTATTTTCTTTTTTCTTATTATTATACCAAATTTCGTTCTTTATGTTTTTTGACCAGAAAGCAAAAAGGAATTACTATTCTAGTATAGATACTAAAAAAGAAAGTTTCTCATGAAAAAAATGTCGTTATTTTTAATCATAGCGCTATTTATAGCGGCTTCCGCACTTATTTGGCACAAAGCACAACAAACACCTGTTTCTTCAACTCAAAGCACAAATACCGTAATTATAGGAACCAATAGCGAATTTCCGCCATTTTCATTCAAAGAGGATGATGAGTTTGTAGGATTTGATATCGATGTTATACAAGAAGTTTTTAAACGGCTTAATACAGAAATCACTTTTAAAGATATGCCTTTTGATGGATTAATCCCTGAAATTCAAATCGGTAATATTCAAGTTATTGCCGGAGGGATGACGCCAACAGAAGAACGTGCTCAGCGGGCTTTCTTCACTCATCCTCATCTCACAGGAAATCCGCTAGTTATCATCAGCACTAAAACTCGCGAACCTTTAACTACCATTGATGATTTAAGAGGCAAAACAGTGGTGGTAAATGAAGGATATATAGCTGATTCATTTATGTCTGAACAACCCGGAATTGATCTTTTACGCATTTCCTCCAATTTGGTAAGCGATGGCATGCTTACTCTCCAATCAGGTAGAGCAGATGCCTTTGTTACGGCAACATATTCAATCAAACCTTATTTTGAAAAATATGATAGCAATAATTTTTACATAACTCCTATTGCAAACACTGAAGAAACAAGTGCCTTTGCAATATCAAAACATTATCCTGATCTGCGGCGAGATATTCAAGTTATGCTGAATGAAATGGAAAAAGATGGAACATTGGCGGCCATTAAAACAAAATGGAATTTATCATGATGATAGATTTTAATCTTATCATTGAATATCTACCAGTATTATTGAAAGGCTTGATTGTTACTTTGCAAATTGCCGGTGCCGGTTGTTGCATAGGTTTACTTCTCGGTATAACATTGGCGTTGATGCAAACAAGTCATAACAAAGCATTGCAAACTATAGTCAGTGTCTACGTTGTCATTATTCGCGGCACACCCATGCTTATTCAAATTGTTTTTGCCAATCTTCTCTTACCGCAAGTTGGCATTTCTGCTCTTTGGACAGCTATTATTGCTATAGGCCTCAACAGTGCCGCCTACATTAGTCAAATAATGAGATCAGGAATAAGATCCGTTGGTATTGGCCAAATTGAAGCTGCAAAAGTTCTTGGCTTTTCCACACAAGATGCAATCAGATACATCGTGTTACCTCAAGCATTACGGACAACATTACCTGCCCTAGGCAATGAATTTGTAACCCTTATTAAAGATTCTGCACTTGCATCTCTTATTGGTGTTGCAGAACTCACGAAACAAGCTAACTTTGTTAAAAGCAGAACCTTTGATGCAATTACCGTCTATTTTGCGGTAGCAATTTTATATCTCATACTCACTTCTACCGTATCATTTCTTGTTGTACGCCTAGAGAAAAGGATGAATATTCATGCTGAAGATTAATCAACTCACTAAATCATTCGGCTCAAAAAAAATTCTTAATAATATCAACCTCACCATACAAAAAGGTGAAATTGCCGTATTTTTGGGATCATCTGGTGTTGGCAAATCAACGTTGCTCCGCATATTGAATAACTTAGAAACAATCAATAGCGGAACGATAACATTAGATGATAAAGAACTTGATCTTGCAACTATCAATACAACGCATACTGTTGGTATGGTTTTTCAGCATTTTAACTTATTTGATCATCTGACAGTGGAACAAAATATTACATTACCTCTTGAAAAAGTACTCAAGAAAAATGGTACTGATGCAACAAAAATAGCTCATCATTTATTAAACCGGTATGGATTATTAGATAAAAATAATAAATACGCTTTTCAACTTTCTGGCGGGCAAAAACAACGCCTTGCAATTGCACGCGCAATTGCCATGGAGCCACAGATAATTTGCCTTGATGAACCAACCTCTGCGCTTGATCCAGTACTTACTTCATATGTTGCAAACAACATTCAACAACTTGCAACTGATGGATACATCGTACTTGTGGCGACTCATGATACTGATTTGATTGCAAAACTTAATTGCACTATTTATTTAATGAGCGAAGGCAATATCATTGAAACTGCGCAATCAGAAGATTTAAAAAACAATCCTGCTAGCTATCCAAAGATTAAGAAATTCATCGCAGGACATGAGTAAAAGAATCATCAACAGAGCGATAAGCTTGTTGACGATTCTGTATTATCTCATCACCAACTTATTAATTATTTTTTTTATTTTTTCTTGTACCTCTTTATCCTCAACCCAACGACTGGTGTTGCCACAAAGCGGCTTTAAATTAATAGTGGAATAAAATTCAATCCACTCTTGCATGGATTTATAGGGATACACATTAATACCCCAAAGATTGTCTTGTAATGAACCTTCTTGCAATAATAATTTTTCAGCATCAGCATGCATAAAAGCATCAACTACCATGATACTTTTTTCAATATCGATTACGACTTTGACAAACCCATCTGAGGTTTTTTCCGACATTTTTCTTAATTCATCAAGAGCAATTTTATCGCGTACAATATACATTTAACACTTGCTCGTTTTATTGAGTAAAAAATGTAACCATTTTCCAGAAAATAAGAATACCGAAACAACCAAACGCTATTTTTTTTGCTACACCTAGATAATAATCATTTATTTCTCTCTCAAGAATGCTTGCTAAGTGCTTAATAGTAGTCTCATCAGGCTGAACCTGAATTTTTTTTAGCACTTCATCACTTACAACCCTATTCCTCACATCTCTTAATTGTGGTAGATTATGCAATGCAAAAATTCGACTGCAAATTGCATCTATTGATTCCCTGAAAGTATTTGGCGCAGGTATTAAATAAATATTTTTGTTCTTACTTCTAAGATGAGCATACAATGCACATGCATCAAGAGCTGGAGTCATTCGATCCCTATGATCATGAAACATAATTATAGGAATATGTGATGGAAATTTGTCTGTTATGCTTGATAATGTATATTCATCAGACAGTATGCTTCCTTCTAATATTAATGCATTAATATCGTTTGGATTTTCAGTAACATGTTGCAAAACAAGTGGAACATGCTCATGAAGCGCATGTACTATTATGGTTCGGGTAGAAGATGTTTGAGTTAGTCTACATATATGTTTTTTTAATATATATTCTTTTGCCATTTTTTCGGTTACTTTTTCGGAATATGAAAACAACGGATACTTACCATCCGATGAATATAAAGCATTGGAATGGACATATCCTGAGTTCTTAAGAATAACTTCTGGCAAGTTACTTTTATATGTTTGTGATACTACTCTTACCATACAAGGCCCAGTATCACCATCTAATTCCCGTTGAGGCAACATAGGAAAAACAGTATCAATACTACATACGAAAAAAACATACAATGAAATCAGGAAATTTTTCATCAACAACACTCTCTTAATTTATTCTTCAACATATTCCAATAATCTTTAACTTTCATCTGCAATTCATTAAGAAAAGAGCTGCCCGCAACCAGCTCTTTTTTCTCTAACATAAAATACTGCGCAATACCATATAATCCAACTGTTACATCATCTTTGATAATATATACCGGAATATGCTGCAACAAGGAACGCTTACTTTCTACACAACTAAAATACGCCGGTAAAAAGATTGATTTGAGCATTTCTTGATGCTCTGTAGCTGTTTCTCCCACTAAATAGATTCCACCAAATGGAAGTGTGTCCAAGCAAAGTTATATACAAAACGTGCATAAAACTGGTAAAACAACTCTGCAGCTTTTGCACAGCATGCATCATTTTGTGCATCCGCTAAAATTGCCATTGCATCAGTGTATTTTTTATCAGATGCACATCCTTGCTGATTCATATCTTGTAAAATTTGATACAGATATTGAATACCTGGTTCCGCAACAAAAAAGGCCCAATGAATGGTTTTAAAGTTACGTAATTGTCTCATGCGCAATGATAATTCTAATTCAATTGCATCAAGTGCCGGAAAATCTCCCGTGCCTGCTTCTGCTGGATAACTGATATATGATTGCAGCTCTTCATTCCAGATCATTGAAACAGTTCCTAATCCAGCCCCTGCACCGATGATAACACGTTTGCCATTTTTTTCAGCTGGCACATCGTGTAAAAGTGGTTTTTTCTTTAGTTTACCACATATGTTTAAATGCAGCCAAAAGAAAAATAGCGATAACAAAAGGATATCAAAAGTAGAGGCTTGACAAAGCAGTAGGCGCTTGTTAGCATTATCCTAACTTTGCTAGAGCAATATGAAAACAACGAACAATAGCAGGCAAAGCTTTTATACCGAAATAAAACGTCCCTAACTGAACAATACTTTTTTACGTATTGTTCACCCCCCTAACCCTTCAGCTTGTTCAAAGTTGAAGGGATTTTTTTTATAGCTCATCAATTTTATATTTCGTACACTATTTTTATAACGAGAGAGACACCCCCCTACTGTGTCCTCCGAAGCCTTGGCGAAGGAGGGAGCCTCAGCTTGTTCAAAGTTGAAGGGATTTTTTTTTGACCTCCTCCTTCGCTCCTACTTCGTTAAAACTTCGTAGGACTTTCAGTAAAGCTACGGCGGACACGGCCACTTTAAGAAATAGGACTTAGACATGAAGCACCATCCTATTCCGCTCATCCTGAGTGTTTTTTGTCTTCAAAAAATGTATCGAAGGACGATCGGGCGCCCGGTTAAAGAAAGAATTTTAAGAAAAAAACTGCTTAGCTTATTTTTTCACCAAAATGATCCCAACATCACAACTTAATTGAAAACTATTTTCTTTCACGCGCGTTAGAGCAAGGTGAGATAGTTTTATCATTTGATCGGAATCTTTAATTGTTTTTAAAAAAGATAATATGTGCTCCATAGATCCAACAACTTGAATATGTGATGAATCTTTTACGTACCAATTTTTATCTTTTTCTTTGCATGATCCATATGAATTAAGCGCAAGCCCTGATTTTGCAACTGCATCAAAAACAAACTGCATACGCTTGGAACATTCTTCTGCTTTTTTATTTTCTTCAACCACATATTCGCCAATATTTTTTTTATTTGTATCAATAGAAGTTGAAAATTTTTTATTACTTTTTTTCAGCTGTTCACTATTTTCCTGCTGTTTTTGCAAGCGCGCAAGCTCAACTTTAAGCAATGTAATATGCGCAGTAAGCGGTATATAAACACCATAAAAAACAATCATGCCAAATGCTGCTAAAACAAAAAGCGTTGCAATATAGCAACGCTTAATATCTGTATGAGCAATATAATTATAAACTGCATTGTTACGAGGAATAAAATACATTTGACCCCATCCTTCGTTATTACTCCGTATGGGGACCCCGGTACAGAGCATTAAAGTTTGACATACATTATGCCAAACTTAATTAAACATTTATTTACATCTTAATCCACTGCATAGGATCAACAGGAATATTATTAATGCGCTGTTCCCAATGCAAATGATATCCCGTAGCAAAACCAGTTTTCCCTATGGTTCCCAGTGGATTGCCTTGTGCAATTTTTTGTCCTACTTCAATATCAGCAAAATCTTCTAAGTGATAAAAGAGTGACAAAATACCAAGACCATGATCAATAATTACTGTATTACCACTTGGTGCAAATCTATCTTTCATCACCACAATACCATCCTGTGGCGCCCAAACAACAGAGCGCGGCATATTAATCACGTCAACCGCTTTGTGTGCGTAACGCCCTTTGTGTTGTGTTGTACGAATCGTACCATACTCACAGGTTACACGTTGAATTTCTATCGGGGCGCAAAAAGTTCCACGCCATAATTTTTCTCGCGGTGATTGTGCAGAAAGTTCAGCAATCTCATCTTCTAAACATTTACCATCGCGGCCAAGCGCTTTTTCTTCTTGCACTTTGTTAGAGGTGACGGTAATCACTTCTTTTTTAAAAGGAAACACAACAATCTGAAACTTATTATCAAGATGCAACGCGTTACCAACTTTATCTTCAATATCTACTGATAAAAGATATTCATTTGGTTGTTCTTCGCATTCAATTGGTATATAGCATTCATATATTTTTGATCCTTTGCTTTCAGGAAAACATTCAAATGAACGCGATAACGCATTAATATGTGCCTGCTTAATTTCTTTATTCACCTGAAACTGAATATGCAATGTTCTGCCTTGAAATACTTTATACGGAGAACCTGTTTTTACAAATACTGCCTGCAATGGCATATTATCAACGTAAAATTCGCGATCAACTAAAACCTTATTACGATTGAAAGTATTATCGATGAATTCTACTTTCAAAGTATGTTTACCATTGCTTAATGTTTTAGTAGGAATAGCAAAAGGCTGACCTTCTTGGTGCGCTTTAAACCTAACGCCCTGAGCTAATGATTGCCCATCAAGCCACAATGCAACATCTCCAGTCTTATCCGATGTTACACAACATTTAACCTCTCCTGCATGATAACAATTTTCAGTAACACCATTTACCGTTACACACGCAATCGTTGTATCTAAAAAATAGGCATATGTCTGCCAACCAATCCAAGAAACAATCAGTAAAATAATAAACTTAGGAAGATGTCTAAAAAGATTCATAGTAAAATACCTTCAAGCAAAAAATAACACTTTATATATTGCAAAATTTCTTAATACGGGGTCCCCATGTAAAACATGGGGTTAAATCATTATAGTTATTTTTGAATTGAAGGTAAAAAAACTTACTCAATCACTTGAAACAATTTATTATCCAGAACCCGGCAATGCATTAGACATTTTACTGATATAATTCAGAAAATCTTTTGCCATAGCACCAGTGGCGCGCATAATTTTCTGCAAGACACTTTCTTGCGATTGCAGCGGACTTGCATCTGGTTCTTCAGGGGTAACAACCGATTTAGCTTGACCTATATTTTTTTGTTTGCCTAATTGCCCAGGCGCAATGATGCCTACGGCAGTCAATAATTGTTGAACATTGTAATCAAATCCATGAAATACGTTTTTTTCAGTATTAGAAAGCTTTATTGGTCTTTCTTCTTTTTGTGACCGATGATACCAGGAAACAATAGGATATATATTTTCAAGCAACGGCGGTAGATTTTGTAGTTTTTTCCAAGCAGGAAGATATTTCTTAGGAATGAAATCCCATATTAATACATTATTTGGCATAGTACCAACTAGACTTTGAAAACTACTTTGATTACTACTAGAACCCATTACTAATGTGTTATTATCGGCACTCAATGCTACGGCAGAATTATTTTTGAATATCGGTTGATGACTTGAGTCTAATTCTCCTATTATTTCTTTTGTTAGTGCAGAAAAAATAGTTACTTTATCGCCAGCTACAATGAGATACTGGCTATCTTCACTAAATTTCAAGTGATGAACCATGAAATTACATAAATATTCTATTTTTTCTCCAGTTTCAAGAGAATAGATTTCAACATTTAAAGAGCGCGCTCTTCGTACAGCTATTTTTTTTCCATCTGGACTTGCCATCAGTGAGAGTATATTGTCACTAGGCGTAAGCGATAGCATTTGTTCGGCTAGATTATCTTCATTTGTTTTTAATCTATAGATAATCCCTTCCTTTTTATTATACAATAACAATCTCCCTGCTTTATCGATACCAAGAACATTTCCACTGAGGTCACCCAAAGAACTGTATATTAGTTTGTTAGACTCCTGATCATATGTCCCAATGCCCAGTTTATTTTGATCATCTACATAAGAAAATAAGATTTCTCCTTTATGAAGCATAATGTTTGTTACGTGCCTTTTTTTAGAATCAAAAACTATCTCTTGAAATGTTTGCATTGCAGTATCGGCGATAATTAATTTTTGCGGGCCAGCATACTCATGTCTGTAAACAAATTTATTGTTATTGATCCATATAGGATGATCGATAATAAGGGGAAATTCCCACTCAATAGCTCCATTACTATTTAAAACACTTACTTTGACTTGCAAACGGCCTCCGTTTACCCATAAATCTGCTCCAGGAGGTACTACAAGAACGTGCTTGTTATCAGGACTAATGAGTATATCGGTCATATAGCTGTTTGGAATTCCACAAGAACAAAACCTAGGTCCACCACCTAATTTTTTATTTTTAGCTATATCTAATTTAATTCTTTCTAAAGAGATATTCCATGGAACAGTTAAAGTAGCTTTTCGTAAATCAGAATTAGCATTATTAAGCATTCTTATATTATCTTCAGTAAGTTGTAACTTACCATTAAAGACGTCCATCAATCGTTGTTGAATATTTTTAACAAGTGGCTCATAAATAGCTTTTTCAATCTGATGGGTCTCCGCAAATGATGCAATCGATATGAGTGTATCAATATCTAACAATGTGGCCTTTTTACTAACGCAAGCTCTTTGTATTGCAATAAAAGTTTGGTGAATATCAATACCAGAATTTTCTGTATTATGCAAAGAAGGACTTGGTGCTGATGAGCAGTCCTTTAAAATATCATAGAAACTATCGATTGCTGTAGGCGAAAATTCTAGAAACTCTACCTGGCTTGGTACACCCTCATTCTTTTCAGATAAATCCATCATCATAGTTTTCCACGATCCAACATTATCCCACAGCGTGTTTGGTAAAACACGATGATGTTTTAATGATTCATCGTATAGATAAATGGTATTTTTTTCTCCACTTTTCTCAAGATCTGCTATAATTTGTTTTTTCTTTTCTTCTTTTTGTTCCTTTTCTCGCTGAATTTCTTCCGCGTATAACTTCATTCCTTTGGAAGTTCCATAAGGTATCATTGCATCAATTTGAAAAATAAAACCAAATAAACTATATACAATTATTCTTAATACCAAACAACTGCGTGTTCTTTTATTCATACAACCCCCTAATCAGACAACTTACATAAAAATATTCTAAAACAATCTTTGACCATTTAACAATATAATCTCATTATCGAGCAAGCGCTTAAAATTTACACTCTCAATTAAATTCGGTAACTCCTTAAGCATCTCAACCAAACAACTTCAGCTTCATTACAAACTTTGAATTACTATCATTTTTTCTAGATTTTTGATGGCGCTACCATCATTTTTCTTACATTTTTGATGGTTTCACCATCATTTTTCGCTATTTTTGTCAATATACATCTATTTTTATGGATTTTTTGCATAAAATAAATATGCCCCCTAAATCATACAATTACCCATTCAATGATAATATTGACGCGCTTATTTTCCATTAGTAATCACAAAAAATATATGCTATACTAAAACTATGAAGCTAACCACTAAAAAATTAAAAATATCAATCCCAAAACTCACCGGCGTCTACCTTTTTAAAGATGCTCAGGGTGTTATTATCTATATCGGCAAGGCTAAAAACCTTCATCACCGAGTAAACTCCTATTTCCAAAAATGTGATTCTGATTGGAAAATTAACCAACTTATCAATGAATATGCTGATATAGACTATATATTGACTCCGACAGAAACTGAAAGTTTACTCCTAGAAGCTGAATTGGTACAAAAATACAAGCCAAGATTTAACGTACTTCTTAAGGATGGCCAGCCGTTTCTTTATATTCTTTTTACTATAATCCCAGTCTCCTCTACGTTCCGACCGGGGACCCCATATCAAGAGAGTTTTTCTACTCCCCATGAATTGCCTACCATTGAACTTGTTCGCAATAAAAAGAAAAAGGGTACGTATTTCGGCCCTTTTATAGAAAAAGCCCCTGCGCGCAAAACCTATCACTTTTTAAAGCGAACCTTCAATCTCAATCTGTGCAATAAAAAAATTGAAAATGGTTGCCTTGATTACCATATCGGCAACTGTGCCGGTAACTGTAAATCAACCTTTGACACAGCTGATTATGCCTTTCGTATTTCACTGGCACAGCAAGCGTTAAAAAATAATCAAGAAGCTTTTATTGAACAGATACAAGAGCAGATGAAAAAATATAGCGCCGCTTTTGAGTTTGAAAAAGCAAAAAACATCAACGAGTATTTGCAGAATGTAGATGCCATATTTGCAACACTCAATACTCATTTTAGCACTGATAAATTTGCAACCGATATTTTTGTTGCAAGCGCGGTAACGCCCTATCAAGAAGTGGACACTACTATCAACACCGAATTACAAAAATTTTTAGGATTTTCGACGCCGGTACGAACTATCGATTGTTTTGATATCTCGCATTTTCAAAGCAGTTATTTAGTAGGATCTTGCGTGCGTTTTACTGATGGAAAACCAGAAAAACATATGTTTCGCCATTTTAAAATTAAAACATTAACAGAACAGAATGATTACGCAGCATTGCAAGAAATTATTGCACGCCGTTATAGAGACAAAAGTAGCCTTCCTGATCTCATTGTTATTGATGGCGGCAAAGGACAGCTGAGCGCAGCGCAATATATTTTACCTGATGCACCAATGGTAAGTTTAGCAAAACGAGAAGAAACCTTATATGGAGCACAGTTTCCACAAGGTATCAAACTAGATATACAAACAGAAGTAGGGCGATTATTTATAGCGTTACGCGATTATGCACATCATTTTGCCGTTAGCTTTCATAGAAAAAAAAGAAAAGATGGATGGCTCAATTAATTTGTTCTCTCAACATAATCCCATCTCTTAAAATATTTTTTTTAAAATCTTCAGACACTTTCGCAAAATCAACAACGTCAAATAAAATAGGTAAATCAGAATCCTGTAAATCTAATAGAAGTGCATAAACAAGCCAACTATCTATTTTTTTATCTATATCTAAAGCAATATTAATGTCAGCCCCTTCTTCAAAATCACCACGCGCACGCGATCCATAAAGAATTATTTTTGCATTTGGAACATGCTTTTCAATAATGGGCATAATAATTTTTTTATATTTTTCTAATTTAGATTCCATAGTATCTTTCAAAAAACATAATCATTCCACTTGATTATTCTGAGCTAGCGTTACCACCACGATATAATTCCTACACTGCGATATTCCATATAAAATTCCCCCTATTGCAATAACTCCATCAATTATACCACCCACCACACATGCAACCTTAGACTCCAATACTATACCTAGCATCAAAGGCATTTGGAGCATTCCAAGGCATCCTATCAATGATACTTTACCTTTCGATTCACAAACTTCATAATTTCCACATAATCCCAATTTTAATCGTTGCCAAAAAGAAGGAAGTTGTACTACTTGAGCCCCCTCTAAATCATCGGGCAAGAGTTGAATTATTGTTTCATAGTTATCCTGAGAAAGCACAGAATCATTTGTTCCTTCAAAAAAACTGCTCAATATTGAAGGATTTACAGCTGAGCGTATTTTATTTCTTTCTTCTTGCGAAAGCATAAGATATGTACTCAACTCTATTTTTTTACCACCAATTTTCATTGGATTACTTTCAAATTCTTTGTGCAGCATAATTGCTTGTATCATCGGGGTACAAAAAAAACTGTTACTATTATATTGTTGACCATCTTCATCATATGCATAGTGAAGAATTTTTAAACACAACTCTTTTGGCAACATTGCAATATTAAAAGTAAAGCTAGATGCTAATCTATGCTTGAGTAGTTGCTGTTGCTCCAATGACAATTGTTCAACACTATAACGAATATCTCTCATTCCTATATCCAAAACCTGTGCACAATGCGCAATGGGATATGCTTTGGGGGTCATATCAAGTTCAACTATTTTTCTTCTTGTATGATGCAGGGGTGAAGAGTTAACATCATTTTCTTTTGCCACATCCATTCCAAAAAAAAAGTTAATGTTGGTCAATAAAATAACAAATACAAGATAGGTATTATTCATGCATTACTCCAAAAAATATTCATATGCTTCATAGAAATTTTTTTTTCACTATAATATAACACAAGTAAACACACTATGTTTCATTAATTCAATTTTTACAGGAGTTCTCATGACGAAAAAAATAGTTGCACTTTGTGCATTACTCAGCATCAATAGTTTTGTAGGCGCTAATGGCTATCCTGCGCAACAAGGATCACAAGCTAGCGAACATCATCACGGCCATCATGGTCATCATGGACATCACCATCATGATCATTCTGATAAAATTGCTGATGAAGCAGATCAACGCAGACTTAAAACATTAGAAGAACAAGATGCCAATGCCAATTATTATACTAATATCTCACGAGCTGGAATATTAGCAGGTAGTGTTATAGTCTTAGGAGGATTCGTTGGTAAAGAAACCAATACAAGATTAGCACTAGCTGGAGCTGCAACAGTAGCTTTATCTATTACAGGAGGTGGAGTTATTCACGTAGCAGGTCAAGGACGAGCAAAAGAAAGAAAAGAAATTTTAGATAGACGTGCAAAAAACAGTCACCATTAATAACAACACAACAAAAGCGCTCCGCAAAAAGAGCGCTTTCTTATTTAAAGCTGATCCAAAAATTTCAGCATATCTAAAATTAGACTCTCATTCAATTTTACAGGAATTTTCATGACAAAAAAAATAATTGCCTTGTGTGTATTGCTCACCATGAATGGCTTCATAAGAACTGATCATCATGGACAAAGTCACCACGATAATCACCATAAAAACGATAACAATAAACATTCTGATAAAATTGCTGATGATTCAAATCAACGTAGACTAAACTTACTCAATGAACAGGATGAAAAAGCGAAATTCTATCTCGGCCTTTTTGGGGCAGGAATGTTTTTTGGTGGAACTATATTTACAGCGACTTTTATAAGTCAGGGCCCTAAGGAAAACGCGAGAGATGGACTCGTCATGCTCACTGTGTCTGCGTTAGGAGCAAGGGTTATTGTTAATCAAATAGAAGAACGAGAAGAAAAAAGAAAAGACATTTTAAAAAAGACGTGCAAAAAATAATCATCATTAATAAAAGCACAAAAAAAAGCGCTCCGTAAAAAGAGCGCTTTTTTATCTATAATTCCACTTCTATCGCATCTAAACTTGCTCGGCGATAATAAAGAGCAGAAAACATGCCTTCTAAGCAACACGTAATACCTGCTGCAACTGGCACTGATACAAATGGGTATACAAAACCACTTATTACACACATTGCAACAGGCCCAAAGAAACATCCATCCACATAATCATCTCTTACCACTCTTACTTGCAACCCCTGAGTTATATCTTCTCTCATCGCTTGTATGCTCTTAAGTTGTTTTTCTGAAACAATATTTTTTTTATAACCCATGCTTTTCTCTATAAACGCAAACGGTTGAAAAACACCACGCATTTGGTCTATTTCTTCTTTAGAGCATCTAAACAATATCCCCGCAGAATAGATTTTATTGCTTATTTTTAAAGGAGCATATGTTTTTGCATACTTATAATGCTCAAATACAGCAAAAATAGGTTTTGTATCAAATATTTGTGCTGATTCTTCATCATTATCAAGCATAGTTGTTAAAATTTTATACCTAATCTCTTTGGGACATACAGCAAAAGAAAACAAGAATGATTGTGATAAGTTATCATTCACATATTTTTTCTTTTGACTATTAAGCGCGCTATATTCACACCATATTGCATCAAAGGAATATTTTTGTGGCATCATACTCTTATTGTTTTCAAAATTCTGCTGAAAAATACTCAATTTCTTTTTGCTCCTGTGCTCAATAACATTTGTATTTTTTCGACGCATAGCGCAAGCATTGTTCGATACACATAAAATTCCACACAACAAAAAAATTAATTTTTTCACTTTATTGCCCCTATACAATTTTTGATGTTATCATTTCAAAAAAGTATATACCTTCAGAAAAAAATGAATATTAGAAGATATGAAATACACATACATAGCAAATTGGAAAATGAACCTTAGCTATCATGAAAGCATTAATTACTGCATTAAAAATCGAGATCAATTACAAGCTCTATCAGAACTTGCTCATATTGTTCTGTGCCCCTCTTTTGTTGCACTCGCCCCAATAATTGAAATACTCAAAAATAGTAACATTTCTATTGGTGCACAAAGCTGCTCAGAATACCTATCCGGTTCATACACTGGCGAAATATCAGCACAATCATTGGCAGAGGCTGGGGTTACACATTGCTTTGTTGGGCACAGTGAGAGACGAATATATTTTGGCGAGACAACGGATTCAATTATTAAGAAAATAAATCTTTTGCTCGATAATAATATTCAACCAATTATTTGTATTGGGGAAACACAAGAACATTTTGAACAGAATGCAACATTAACGGTTTTAGCTGAACAGCTAAAACCAATTATGGAAAGCATACATAAAAAAAATATATCGTTACTGATTGCTTATGAACCGATTTGGTCAATTGGCAGCGGTATTATTCCTGAAAGTAATTACCTTGAAGAAGTTTTTGCATGGATTAAAAAAATTATTGAAATGCACACAGCAGAACATACAATACAACTGCTTTACGGCGGCAGCGTTACTGAAAAAAATATCGCCCAACTCAAAACCATTTCTCATATTGATGGTTTTCTGGTTGGGCGAGCAAGTACTCATTTTGACCAATTTTCTGTGATTATAAAAACGTACTAATATGTAACATTGTGCTTATATTAATTGTTTTGCTCTTCAGATTCACTATCGCTCTCACTATTATCATTGGAATACCAAATTTCATCTTCAACGCAACAACGATGATATGTACAAATACCTACTTCAGTAGATACAGCTGCGCACGCAGGTGGTGCTAGTATTATTGGCACAGTACAAGCAGCCCAGGGAGCTATAGCAATAGGTCCGCACAGCATTTTAAATAAAAAACTAACTCCAAAAGGAACCGACATCACCGCGGCAGGAACCCAAGCTTTATTTGCATACAAATCAAAAAAATTTGCTTTATTAGGATTACAGTCAGCTCCTCTAGGATTAATACAACAAGAACCTTCGATTTTCTTGACGCGTACAATCAATCCTTTTCTAATTTCTTTAGGCATACCGCCCAGAGCATCTTTATGTTTTTCGGAGATTACCTGATTATTAAATCCATACAAGGATCTGATACAACCTGGATGTTCAATGCCATAAATAGTTTTTCTCTGATTTTTAGATAAAGATTGTCTCACTTTAACATCAATCCCTTTGGTACCAATAACCGATGCAGGCTCAAAACTTGCCTTAACTAGTGGATTATATCCTTTCTCGGCTGAGAATAATATGCCCGAAATTGTCAGCACTAACCCGATACTCATAGGATTTTTTTTCATGGCTACCTCTCATTACTAAAATTAATTTTCAGCATCCTTATCTTGCTCATTGACCTCATTTTTATCAAAACTAAATCTATATATTTTCCGTTCACTACAATAGTGATAATTCATACAGAGAACAGATTCCATACCAAGAAACGTTGCCAATGAAATAAGTATTCCAACAGGTCCTGCGGCAATACAACAACAATGATTGTGACAAAAAATTCCTCCCAGTACAAAAGGAGATCCACCACAGCACCCAGCAAGATTCGAACACATAAGCTTATTAGTCATTGTAGGAATGTCTTTTGTCTTATCATTCATACAGCAACTGTTTTTTACATCGATAGTCTCCACCACCATACCATCTATTGCTTTTCTTAGTTCATGGTCTTTTTGTTTATTGGCTATCTTTGTAATGGTAATTATGTCTGATTCTTTTATTCTTTGATTATTGATACCCCCACAACATGCAACAATAAAGGAGGGCTTTGCTATATCTTCAATTTTTTTTCTGTGATTCGGTTGCAAAGTTAATAGCACAGAATTATTGATTTCTTTATTACCAATTCTGATATTGGGACTAAATGGATTGTATGTGCTCACTCCTTCAACACTAACTCTCTCACGCACAATCAAAGCATCTTTTTCAGAGCCTATCACCATACGGGCAATCAGCAACAATGCTGCATATATTATCGTTTTCTTCATTACCTTTTCTTTTTTTATCATTACCCGACCTCTCCTTTTTAATAATTTTATAAACCTATACGAGTGATACAAAAATAGATAAAATTTAAAAAAACTAGAAGAAAAAGTTCATCATGAGGATATCTTTATGAGCAGCAAACCCAAAAAATTAGTAGGTCTTCCAACATACATTCGTTTCCTCGATCAATTAAAAAAGAGAGTGCAACAAGCGCAACTGAAAGCTTCTCTAGCGGTTAATAGCGAACTCATTTCATTGTATTGGGAAATCGGTAAATCAATTGTTGAAAAACAAGAACAAGAAGGCTGGGGAACGCTCGTTATAGAGAAATTATGCAGAGACCTACAGGATGCCTTTCCTGGCCTTCAAGGATTCTCGCGTGCAAACATATTTAAAATGAGAGCCTTTTATCTTGCCTATACAAAAGTCTCACAGCCTGTGAGACAATTTAATGCCCTTCCAATCGCTCATATCCCATGGGGTCATAACGTTTTGATCATTACAAAAATAAAAAATGTAGATGAATGTTTATGGTATGCTCAACAAACTATTGAAAACGGTTTAAGCAGATCAGCACTAGAGGATTGGATCAAAAACAAAGCATATAAACGACACGGTAAAGCTATCACAAATTTTGCACAACAATTACCAGACCCTCAATCAAGATTGGCCCAAGAAACATTAAAAGATCCATACAATTTTGACTTTCTTACTTTAGATGCAGGATTTCGCGAATTAGAATTAGAGCAAGGACTTATTGATCATATTCAAAAATTATTGCTTGAACTTGGTAAAGGTTTTGCATTTCTTGGCAGGCAATACCATATCGAAGTTGCTGGTAATGATTATTACCTGGATCTTCTCTTTTATCACGTACAATTACGCTGTTATTGTGTGGTAGAACTCAAAACAACCGATTTTAAACCTGAATATGCAGGAAAGCTGAATTTCTATCTTTCAGCCATTGATGATACATTGAAACACAGCACCGATAATCCTTCAATTGGCATACTGCTCTGCAAAGGCAAAAACAAACTTGTAGCTGAATATGCATTACGAGATATTAAAAAGCCTATAGGCGTTTCAGAATATATCACTAAAACTTTGGATAAATTACCTAAGAAATTACAAAGTAGCCTGCCAACCATTGAGGAGATCGAAGCAGAATTGATAAAATCTAAAAAAACTAAAGAAAAAAAATAAACCTGCTATACTCAAAATTACAGATGTATCATAACAAGGAAAATTAATGCTATACGGATTTTTACTCACACTTTATCTCATTAACTGTTTTCTGCTTGTTCTTATTATTCTCATGCAAAAAGGCAAAGGTGGCTTAGGCCTTGGTGGTTTAGGCGGTGGCGCTCAAATGATTTTTGGTGGTGGTGGCGGACAAGACTTATTTCAAAAGATTACTTGGGTTCTTGGATCTATCTTTATGGCTGGCGCTATGATTCTTTCTCTCATGAAATCAACTGAACATAAAAAATTCAGGTATGTTGATAGCAAATATCTAACTCAACAATCATTACCTCAACCAGCTTCTACCCCTATTGATGGTGACGAAGAATAAAATCATACAAAGCAGAGCGCAAAGATGGAGTTGATTCGTGGTAATTGAATTCATCAATTATGTAGGTGCGTCGGCCATTGATACATGTACCAGCTTGGGTGCATTTACTATTTTTTTTCTCAAAGCACTAAAAACCCTTTTCACCACAAAACTCAAAGCTTCTAAAACATTTTTCCAAATGAATCGGATTGGTGTTGAATCTTTGAGCATTGTAGTTTTAACTGGTTTATTCACCGGTATGGTTCTTGCGCTGCAAACATATATTGGTTTTCAGCGTGTTGGGGGCGAGCAATTTATTGGCGCAATTGTTGCCCTTGGTTTAATTCGGGAACTTGGGCCAGTGCTCACGGCACTTATGGTTACCGGCCGTGCTGGATCTGCAATTACTGCAGAAATTGGCACCATGATTATCACCGAACAAGTTGATGCACTGACAACACTGCGTATTAATATTTTTCAATATCTTGTTGTTCCCCGTATTGTTGCAAGCACTATCATATTGCCATTTTTAACGCTCTTTTCTATGTTTTTTGGTATCATCGGTGGTTATATAGTATGCGTCTATGTTTTAGAATTAAGTCCCGAAGATTATGAAAGCAGCATTCGCAATTATGTTGAAATAACCGATATTCACGGCGGTTTAAAAAAAGCTGCAATATTTGGACTTATACTTTCCTGGGTAGGAACTTATAAAGGAATGTATACCCATGGAGGCGCTCGTGGCGTTGGTACTGCAACCACGCAAAGTGTTGTTGCAAGCTCAATATTAATTTTAATTTCTAACTACTTCTTGACCAAATTGCTTGAGCATTTATAATAGCAAAAATCACTATAACGACCCGAAAAATAATGCCAAAAACCCTCTAATATGGGGGCCCCCAATCGGCCTGTCCTTCGTAGCTTTAGCGAAGTAGGGCATATAATAGAGATTGGGGCTAAAAAAGAGATATCATGAAGAAAGAAACCACGCATAAAACCAAAATTAAAATCGTCGATCTACACAAAGAGTTTGATGGCCATTGGGTTACGCGTGGAGTTAATCTTGATATTCCAGAAGGTCTTATGACCATCATTATTGGCCGATCTGGTGAAGGTAAATCTGTTTTACTCAAGCAAGTGATTGGGCTTATCAAGCCAACATCTGGCAAAATTATTATTGATGGAGTTGATATCACTACACTCGAGGGCAAAGAACTTGATGATTGCCTGAGTAAATTTGGATATGTTTTTCAATTTGCTGCACTGCTGGATTCATTAAATATTTATGAAAATATTGGCATCACACTCATCGAGCAAGGTAAATCTGAAGAAGAAATTTTACCTATCGTTAAAGAAAAATTAGCTCTGGTGCAATTATCAGAAGAAAATTTATACAAATATCCTTCTGAGCTATCTGGTGGTATGAGAAAACGAGTAGGATTGGCACGAACATTGGTCACCAATCCTGAAATTATTTTATACGATGAACCCACCACCGGCCTGGATCCTATCACTTCTCACGTTATCCACGAACTGATGTTTGACATGCAAAAAAAACTCAAACTTACTTCTGTTGTTATTTCACATGATGTAGAAACATTTAAATATGCTGATAAAATTGCATTGCTCCATGAAGGAAAGATTCAATATTTTGGTGATGCAAAAACAATTTGGGAATCTAATAATCCCTATATTCATCAATTTATTCGCGGTGATTTAAATGGGCCAATCTCACAGGAAATTCCGCATTTTAAAGATAAGGCGTAATAAATGTACAAGGCCTCTTGAATACTCAATAGGCCTTGTACATACAATTGTTAAAATTAGTCTTAAAAGATTGCTCTACGATAAGCGTAACTGAATGTTATTTTTGACTATCATAAATACTTGCCTTCATCTACTGAATATCGCGACACACAATATCTATTACACGCACCTGTACGTGCTGCCACACACCACGTACAACCAGGAACCATGAGTCCCCCTCCTGCAATTGCAGTTGAAGAGCACGAAGAAGAGAATATTAAACTTGCTAAGCCCAATAAAGAGCCAGATAATGCCAAAGGTGCGCAACATCCAAATAAAATCGGAGTACAGCACTCACTCTCTTGAATAATTAAATTCTTTTTAATGTGCGCAGGCATATCATCCAGATCATTATCCATAGAGTAACACGAAATAGCTCTAGCTGCTGGAACATCTCTACATTGAAGCTTGGCAACACCTGCTTTAATCGCATAATCTACATTACTACAACTTCCTGGAACGGTAATATTGTCAAGCCCAGTAAAACACTTCCAACATGTACTCGGATTACCTAGATTAAAAAGACTTTCCTGTTTCTTTTTTTTTAAGACAATGAGGTCTTTCCATTCAAAAGTTTTTTCACCTATTGTTAACGGGCAAATACTTTGAACCTGACATACAAGATTCAAGACTTCAAGAGGTTTTTCCTCAATACACTTCAAAGCAGTTAAAAAATATAATTGCACAAGTTTGGTTGCAATGCATGCTTTAATATCCGGAGGCAATGCTTGTGCGCTTGCTTTCAAAAAAGCTTTAAGATATTCTCTTTCTTCCGAAGATACAGCGCTCGAATTTGGTAAGGAGTTATAATTTGAATATTTTTCTCTATTCAGTACAGTTTTTTCCGACTTTGTCTCGCCCCAAACTTCCATACCTTGTGTACTATGCATTGCGCATAACAATAATACCATCATCTTATTCGTATGCGTCACCTGCAGATCCTTTTTTGTAAAAACTTAAGCAAAGATACTATTCGTTTTGAAAATCCTTATACAACATACTCGGCTGAATACCACGATTGTTTTGGTATTTATTGCTCGAATATTTTGCATAATCACCTTCAATGGTGTGATAAAAAATCTGGCAAATTTCTACACCGGCATAGATACGAACCGGTTGCACACAGAAAATTTCAAGCGTCCAATATCCCTTAAAACCAACATCACCAAAGCCAGCCGTTACATGAATAAAAAGACCAAGACGGCCGATTGATGAACGGCCTTCAATCATCGGAACTAACGTATCAGTTTTTGTGTATTCAACAGTACGTCCCAAATATAATTTTCCCGCTTCAAGAAGCATGCCTTCTTCTGGAATAACTAACGTCTCAATTTGATGTTCTTTTTTCATATCAAGATGAGGTTCATTGTATACCACTAATTCATTATGCAAACGTAAGTTATAGCTATTAGGACCTAGTTGAGATGGGTTAAATGGCTCTATAAAAAGCTCTTTACCTAATCGACGTCTAATTTCATTTCCAGAAAGAATCATAGCGCTCCTTATTGAACTCATGAGAAGATAATGTTAACGTATAATATAAAGTACCAGGATTATTTTTTTAAAAAAGATATTAATATGATGAATAATAATATAATGCCGACTCCGATCGAAATTGAACAAATCAAATTAGAAAGCAATCGCTTTAATGATTTGCCAACGGAAATAAGCAAGGTCATTGTTGGTCAAAATCACATTATTGAACTTATTGTTAATGCTATTTTGTGCAAAGGGCACATTTTACTTGAAGGTGTTCCCGGCGTAGCAAAAACTACGATGATCAAAGCAGTAGCATCTGCGCTTGGCCTAACCTTCAACCGCATTCAATTTACACCCGATTTGTTGCCATCTGATTTAATTGGAACTTTAATTTTCAATCCAAAAACACAAGATTTTGAAACAAAAAAAGGCCCGATCTTTGCAAACCTCATTCTTGCCGATGAGATTAATCGTGCGCCCGCAAAAGTACAAGCGGCACTGTTGGAAGCAATGCAAGAACAACAAGTAACTATCGGATCGCATACGTATAAACTTGATGCACCATTTTTAGTTTTTGCAACGCAAAATCCTGTTGAACAAGAAGGCACCTATCGTTTGCCCGAAGCACAACTTGATCGCTTTTTATTCAAAATACACGTGGATTATCCTACTATCTTTGAAGAACGTGAAATTCTTTATCGATCACTGAATACCAACGCAATCGGTCAAGTTCTTACACAAAAAGATATATTGGAGTCGCAAAAGCTTGCTCAATCTATATTTGTTGATGAAAAAATAATTAATTATATTGTTTCCATTGTTTTTGCCACACGAAAACCTGCTGATTATAGACTTAATGAGCTTATTCCGTATATCAGTTATGGCGTATCTCCTCGTGCAACACTTGCATTGTATCATGCGGCAAAAACACACGCTTTTCTTAAAAAACGTCATTACGTTATTCCTGATGATGTTAAAGCAATTTGTTTGCCTGCATTGCGTCATCGCTTGCATTTAACATATGAAGCAGAAGCAGATAATGTTTCAGCGGATGCGATTATTAAAAAAATAATAAGCACCATTCCAACTCCTTAAAATTTTCCTTATCCTACTTATATGTATATTTCTTTACCGGGGTCTCTATTCGCAATATACTGAAGATTGGGTTAAAATATAGGGTTATCAAGTGCTTGACAAGCGCAAGATAAGAGCGTTATGGTGAAAAAAGTAAAAAAATAATGCAAGGAAAATTGCCTATGAAACATCCATTTTGGATTATAAATCTTGGACTACTTTCTTTAGTCCTGGCAATTTTTGCATTCATTTATATATCAAGTCCCCATATTTCTAAACCATCCAGCGATGATCTTGAACCAGAAGAAGTAGCACCAAGAACAGAACAAAAGGTTGCCATTAATATTAAAAAAATTTATGAAGATGATCTTTTTGGAACATACGTAAAAGAAATTGCACCATCACGAAATACTGATACATCCATTCCATTTCCAGCTCCTCCTGCTCAACAAAAAATAACTATTCCACCAATGATTGAGCCTGAATTTCTTGATCCACTACAAGTAACCCTTAAAGGAATTATTGTTGTAAGTTCTAATGATGCAAAAAATAGAGCCATGATTCAGGACAACAAAACAATGCAGGAAGGCACTTATAAAGTTGGAGATCTTATTCAAGATGCGCAACTTATACGAATATTTAAAAATAAAATTATTTTCTTGCGTTTGAATGGCCAACAAGAAGTGCTTTATTTACGCGAACAAGATGCAAAAACTGATCCTGTTTATAACATCTCTCATGAGTGGGATATGGTTATTAAAAAAACAGGAAATAGCACCTATCTCATAAACCCTGAAACATTTGTTGAACAAGTAAGAAGCTTAACAGAATGCATCGATCTATTGAATGCAACAACTGTGTATCAGCAAGGAAAAAGTGTTGGATTGCGAATCGGTAATTTAAGCAAATCTCCTTTTGGCGTTTTGATGGGATTACAAAATGGAGACATTATTCTCTCCATAAACAATATTCCTGCTGAAACAACGCAAGAACGTCTTGCTATCTATAAAAATGTTACTTCATTAAAAATTGGCAATACCATCACCGTAAAACTACGTCGTAAAAATAGAGAAATTACACTCACTTACACCTTAGAGGATTTTGCTATCAAAGAAGAAGAAGCAAGTAGCGCTGAAGAAAAACTAGAAACAGCTTTCCTTTATCAGAAAAAAAATGACACTATTAAACAACAACATTATGCTTTTGCTCCTACTTTAGATAAAATGAAAAAAGCAGATCATCACATGATGTTCCAAAAAAGTGGATCTGCTATGCATAGTAGCAGCTGAACTGAGTAAAGAAATATGAATAAATATAGAGTTCATTTGTGTCTTATTTTTATTTTTGCGACTGTTATGAGCATAACAGAAACAGGAAGCAGAAAACGTTATCGCAAAAAAAAATTAGCAAAAAACGTCAATACTCATATGAATATTGACGCCTATACTAATGAGAAGGCTGCAGAATCTGCGCCAACTTCTGCCAGAGCTTATGCTGCACCTACAAAACAAACATCACATACAACTACACAAATTACCGGCACACCACAATTACAAAATAGGTTATACGAACCAGTACAACAATATACTGATCCGGTAATGGATCCTCAAACTCCTGCTGCTATCGATAAATCAACACAACCGGTAGAAATGCCACTTACCATTCAAGAAGATGAAGAAGACAGCATAGAACTCAATTTTGAAAATGCAGATTTACAAAATTTTGTTAAACAAATTGAAGATATTTTTGAAGTTACCTTTATCAGCGACGATGCTCTTTCTCCTCTGCCACAAGGTAAAAAAGCAATTAAAAACAATAAAATTTCTTTTAAAACAAATAAACCATTATCTAAAAAAGAAGCGTGGAATTTGTTTGTTACCTTCCTTGATATAGCTGGATTTGCAATTACTCCGCAGGCAAACCCGAGAGTTTTTCGGATTACTACCATAGAAACAGCACGAAAAGCTCCGTTACCAACATTTATTGGTGTTGATTATAAAACATTACCAGATACTGATGAATTAATTCGATACGTATATTTCTTAGAAAACGCTCAATTGGAAACTATCATAAATATTATCAACCCATTGCGCAGCAGTAGTTCGCAAGGCTTGATTGAACTTAAAGAGCACAAAGGATTTATTCTTACTGATAAGGCATACAATATCAAAATGCTTATGACTATCGTCAAAGAACTTGATAGGGTAAGCATTCCTGAATCAATGTCTGTTCTTAAGCTACGTAATGCGGATGCAAGAACAGTGGAAGAATTATATCGAGAACTTTTGCCTAAAGAAGAAACAGCATCACGATTCTTTACAAAAAAGCAACCCACCTCTCTTTATTTTCCTGAAAACACGCGCATTATTGCTGATCCAAGAACCAATACGCTTATTTTACTTGGGCCAACAAATGCGATTAAAAAAATTGAGTATTTTATTACAAAATATATTGATGTGGAACTTGATCAAGCATATTCGCCACTGTATACATACCAGCTTAAATATGCAGATGCTGATACTATCGCCAGAGTAATGACTGATGTAACTTCTTTTGGCTCCGGAACCAAAGAAAGAGAATTTGGTGCCGTGCGTGGTACTGATCAATATATCCGCCCCATGGCATTTATCCCAGAGCCAGAAACTAATAGGCTTATCATCAAAGGCCACTATGATGATTATATAAAAGCAGAAAAAATTATTAGACAGCTTGATGCAAAACAACCGCAAGCAGCTATTGAAGTTCTTGTTGCATCGGTTGATCTTGCTGATACAAAAAGCCTTGGTGCTCAAATACGAACCAAAGAACCTGGCCCTAATGGCATTCTGGGCAATAATATTAAATTCCAAACTTCAGGATTATACGGAGACTCTCCTATCATAACTCGTCCTAACCCAGCAACTGGAGCAGAACGGCTTTTAGGAAATCTTGTAAACCTGGTTACCGGATCAGTTCCCGGAACAACATTCCTTACGCTCGGAAAAGATGCATTTGGCGTGTGGGGAGTATTTCAAGCATTGCAAACCATTACCGATACAGAAGTTGTTGCTAATCCATTTATTCTTGCAACAAATAATTCTAAAGCAACGGTATCTATTGGTGAACAACGCCGTATTATCACTGATGAAATTGTTGCTACTGGAACTACGCAAAATGCTTTTGATGCTGATAATGCTGAACTCAAAGTAACTATAACTCCACAAATAAATTCAGATGGAATGATTGGTCTTACCATTAGTGTTACTATTAATGACTTTGCCAATCCTGATAATGCTGTCACTTCTTCTACAGGACAAAACGCAACACAAAATACAAGAGAAATCATAACGCATGCTATTGTAGCGAATAAAGAAGTATTAGCACTCGGCGGACTCATTAGAAACAATATACAAAACTTGGAAACGAAGGTTCCTATATTGGGAGACATTCCTATTCTTGGATGGTTCTTTAAAAATAAACGTAAAATAAATATCAAACAAAGTCTTTTGATTCTTATATCTACCAACATCATTGAATCTAATGTAGGAGAAGATATGAAAGAATTCACGCGTCAACATATAGAAGACTATCAAAGCACCATTGATTATATGGAATCTGCATCGGTCAATCGTGATCCTATTCATCGCTTGTTCTTCCAGGATAAAGCAGATAGAGCTAAAAAATCAGTTGAAGGGCTTATTTTTGAACGGCAAGCAGAACAAGAACAAGCCGCAATTGTAAAAAAAGAAGAAGATCTTGCAATTGCCAACTTTGTTGAAAAAAAAGAAGAAGCAAGACCTCAGGCGCACAATAATCTCATAAAAACAATGCATGATAAAAAACGCTCACAGTTGTCTCTTTCTGAATTTTTGACCAATAAGGAAGCACGCGTATGAGCGCATTTATAAAAGACATCTTATTACCAGAAAAGATAAAATCGTATTATCTTTTTACTAAAATTGTGGTTGGTATTGAGATTAATAAGGCGAAAATTATTGCAACAAAAACACGTATTGCAGGAACAACGAGTACCATAGAAGCTGTATTTGAAGAAACAATATCAGAAAATGCTTCTCCTTCTCTGGTAGAAAACAATGTAGAAAATGTAGCTGAAGTGCAGCAAAGTAGCGATCCAACATCATTGGCGTTAACTGCTATTTTTGCCAAAATTGGTACCTATGATGAAATACATACCGTTCTTCCAAGCTCTATCGCTGTGTTTAAAGAACTAAAACTCCCTTTTATAACTCGTGATAGAATCAGTATGGTGATAGGTTTTGAAATAGAACCTCTTTTACCTTTTCCTTTACGCGATGCAATAATTGATTTTATTATCACCAGAGAAATCCCAGAAGAGAAAAGTTCAGAAGTTTTAGTAACAGCTGTTCAAAAACAACACATTATCCAGCATTTGGCTCTTTTTGAAGCAGCAGGAAAAAGAGTAGATGCAGTTACGGTGGATATGATTTCTTTATATGGGCTATATAGACATATCGATGCCTATAAAGACACACAAGGAGGAACCGCTCTTATTAATATTACCGGACACTCTACTGCAATTGCCTTTATGATTAATGGACAACTCAAAACAATCCGTACGCTCCCAAAAGGCATTATTGCGCTCACCAAACAGATTGCTCAAGATCTTGATAAAACATCGCCAGAAATATTCGATCATTTATTACGATTTGGTATGGAACAAACTGATAACGCCGACTATTCAGCTGCTATTACAAAAGTTACTTCTGATTGGTGGGACTCAGTTAATTTTACGCTCAATTCTTTTACGAACCAATTATTGAACCGCCAACCAATGACAAAAATTATTTTCTTGGGTAACGGATCATCAATAAAAGGCCTTGTTCCTTTTATTGGCCAAAAATCAGGAATTAGTTGCGAATTATTTACTATGCCAGAAACAATAAGTAATCCTTTATGCACCATCAAAAATGGAAATCTGATTACGCACTTAAATGTAATTAGTGCAAGCGCTGCCTTGCCATTACCAATTACTGTTGATTATAATCTTGCGCAAAAAGAATTTGTAACCCAAGATGATTCATTGCTTTTAAAACAACTGATTGTTCTCGTTGTTCTTACCGTAAGCTTATTTGGCGCATTGATTACTCATTACTTTATCCAAACAAGTAAACTACAAAACGTAGCACACACATCAGAAAAGCAAGCGCTTGATATTTTAACTTCAACATTCAAAGAATTGGAAAATGTCAAAACTCTTAATGATGAAGTTATCGAAGATGCCACCAGAGAATTAGAAGAAAAACAAAAAAGATGGTTTGCTTTTTCAAGCCAAGCACGTGCGTCATACTTACAATACTTACTCGAATTGTCTTCAAAAATTGATCGAAAAGCTATTGATCTTCAAGTTGATCAAATTATCATCGCAGAAGGAATTTTAACACTCAAGGCTCAGGTTAAAGATTATCCAGCCCTTAAAGTTCTTGAGCGAGAAATAGAGCAATCACCATTATTCACTTTTGCAGAAGCTCCACCTGAAACACCACAATTTACTCTGCGATTAACACTCGTGAGCAACGAGGAACAACTATGAAATTCTTGGACCCAGTCAAAGCTTTTATTAATAAACTTGATCAGAGAACATTTTACATCTACCTCATTGTTTATAGTTCTATCTGCATAGCATTATGTGCTCTGATTATTATTTATTATTATATTTCAATTGGTTCACTCGAGAAACAAATAAAAAACATCGATGAATATCGTGATGAAGTTCGTACGATAATGGAAAAACATGCCATTATTAAACAACAACAAACTGTTGTAGAAGAAATACTGGCCAAAGATCCTAATTTTAAAATCGCAGAAACATTTGGAAAATTTTTAGCAGAGCTCAGTTTAGCTGATAAAGAAGATAAAGCTCGCAGAGAAATTAACACCACAGATCTTGAAGAAAATTATCGAAAAATTGAACTCAATTCACACTTTAAAGATATGACTATGCAGAATCTTACCGTTTTGTTAGAAAAAATTGAACAGAACCCACGCATAGCAATGAATCGTCTTGAAATAACTAAATCAAAAGGCAAGCCCACGATACAAGTAAGCCTCACTATTTCAACATTATTACCAAAAATAGAAGGTACTGCTACCTAGGGGACACGATAGATGAAAATGATAAACACATTTATATATATATTCATTATTTGCGCAGCACTGCCTCTGTATGCGCAAAAATTAGTAGATGATAGAGAAGTCTCTGCTGATATCTCAGCACAAGCAGATAATGCTGATGATTTAGATGAAATAGAGCCTGCTGATATTGTATTTAAATATGATAATGAAGATATTACCAATATCATTAGTGCATTAGCCGCATCAAAAAATATCAATGTCATCTTTCCTCCAGGGGAAGTTCTTAATACCAAAGTAACTCTTCACATAGATGAAAAAATTACACTTTCTCAAGCATGGAATCTCCTTAATACACTTCTTGATGTTGCAGGATTCTTTATTGTTCCACAAGGCAATATGGTAAGAATTATTAAAACTGGAAAAGAGATATCCCGCGAACCAATGCCCACCTATATTGGTGTTCATCCTCAAGATTTGCCCAATACCGATCAACCCATTCGTTATTTGTATTATCTTGCAAACATCAAAGTTTCCGATCAACAAGAAAATGAATTAAACGGCATATTAAAAGAAATTTTACCAGAAAACGCTCTTATTAAAGCAGATCCTGCAACCAATGGTCTTCTTTTAGTTGCAAAAGCAAGTGATATTCGCGGTGCCATGAAAATTATTATGGAACTTGATCGCATTGATTTCCAAGAAAAAATGGATATCATCCATCTCAATCATACTTCCGCTGAAATTGTTGCGCGATTAATCAATGAACAGCTAGTTAAACCTGAAAACACCAACCCTTATCGACTTGATACAAAAAAAGCAAAGGAAATTCCATATTTTTCTGGATTTACCAAAATCATTCCTGAAACACGTCTGAATAAATTAATTATTTTAGGTCGACCACAGGCTGTTGAACGGTTAAAAAATTTTATCAAACAGTATATCGATGTTGCTCCAGATACGGGTAAATCAATGCTGCATATTTATCATTTACAATATCTTAATGCAGCCGATCTTGCTGAGGTACTAAAAAACATAGTACAGGGAGGAGAAGGAGGAGGACCAAGCCAGGCAAGTGCTGGTGGCCAACAAGGTGGCGGAATAGAGCGATTTTTTGATAAAGTAATTATTCACACCGATAGCCCTATGAATCAGCAAGCTGATAACGTGAATACTCCTATCAGGCAACAACGCCCCATGTTTTATGGTGGAAATAATTTAGTAATTGCCGCCCATAATGATGATTGGAAGCAGATTAAAAAATTAATTGAGGAATTAGATACCCCACAAAAACAGGTACTTATTGAAGTACTTATCGCCGATTTAACGGTGGATGATGCGCGACTTTTAGGATCAATGACACGTATGCCAGAAAAAGTACCTCTTCCTGATGATATAGAAATGCAATCGGCAATGTTGGGCCAAGTAATTCCGAGTGAATTGCCGCCTGTTGCAACAACGACTATTGAATCTGATTTGCTCTCAAATGCATATAATGCAAATCAAACCCTCGCCAATTCTCCTGGCACCAACAATCTTGCAGATTTTGCTCAAAGCGGTACCACTTTACTTTCATTAAATGATAATAATGGCAGCACGTGGAGCATTTGGGAATTATTGCAATTATTTAGCAATTCAAAAATACTCTCTCATCCTCACGTAATTGCTCGTAACAATAAAGAAGCATCTGTTTCCATAGGACAAACACGATGGTTAAAAGATAAGGTTAAAGATGTTTCCAGTAACTATTATGGTGGTGCAACAACGATTAAATATAAACCTATAGCAGCTGACCTTAAAGTGTTCATAACCCCTCGTATCAGTTCTGCAAGCACGGTAAATCTACAAGTGAAGGTAGAAATAAATGAATGGCAAGATGGACCACAAAATATAAAAAATCTTCGATTGCTTGAAACAAATGCCAATATAAAAAGCGGTGGAATATTTGCACTCGGCGGGCTCATTAGAACAACAACTACCATAGTAGACCGAGAAGTTCCAATTTTAGGCAAAATTCCTATACTTGGCTGGTTCTTCAAAAGAAAAAATAAAGATGTCAGAAAAAACAATTTAACGGTATTCATTTCACCCACTATTGTGGAACCACGATTACGAGAAGGAATCAATGCATATACGCAAGATTATATAAATATTGCTAAAGATTTTTCTCGAGGCGATCTATTTGATTCTCTCAAAGATCCTATTACCCGATGGTTCTTTAAAGAAGAGGTGAATATAGCGGAAGCGCTCGATGAATTTGCAGCACGTGATGAAAATTTGGTAGCTCGTCAAAACACGCTTAAAGATACAGAATTGAAAAAAGCTACTAATCCTGAATTTGAAACAATCGATAGCACCACGGCAATAGCTGAAAAAGCGGGGATTTCTATCGCGCATAATGAAACAAACCAAATAAATAACATGCAACAGTTACCTGATCTGAAAAATATCGTCCGAGACGATCCCAATCCATTTTTGAAGTCATAAAACATGTCGCTTAAATCGTGATACAAAAACAACACCGTTCGTGGACTATCCAGCCACGAGCGGTGTTTTGTCATTAATAAACATTATTATTGCTATTTGAAATCAAGGGGTGGTATTATCTATAGAGATAAAAAAACAAATTTTAAAAAATAATTACAAAATAGGGGTCTGTCATGAACAAAACTTCATTTTTAGCTTTTACTATTGCAATAACTGTTCTAATGGGTAGTTATTCTCATGCATTACAAGCAATTGATAATTTTAAAGTGAATAACATTTCCCCATATCATGATATTTCACTGGTGATCACCAATCCGTACGATCGGAATTATGTACAAGAAATTGCTACTATTGCAGTGGGGGGAGACGAATATTCTGGACCTATTCCCTTTAATCATCCTTTTTATTTAACAATATTTGCTGGTTCAAACCCAGTAGGTCGCCTCTATGAAATTGCTATAAATCCTAAAAAAACTAAAACTATATTCTTAGACTATAATCACGAGACAAAAACATTACGGCCGCAACAACAAACAAGGAAAAAATTCTTTTCTAAAGATAGCAATATTAAACAATCCGAGATTATTCCAGAATCCAAGGTTAAGCCTAAAACATTGTCTGAAATTATGAATCATGCTAAAAACGCCGCTTAAACGAACAAAAATGGAAGTTGTTTTTGTGTTTTTATTGCTCCATGATATCTTGCTCAATAGCAAGTAATCGGTTGTATTTTGCCATACGTTCACCGCGTGAGCATCCACCAGCTTTAATCAGCTCAGCGCTTACCCCAATAGCAAGATCAGCAATAAAATCATCATTTGTTTCTCCTGATCTATGAGAAACAACAACATCCCAATTATTTTCCTTACATAAGGTAATCGCTTGCAGCGTTTCAGTAACGGTACCAATTTGATTTGGTTTAATAAGAGCTGCGTTTGCGCAATCCATTTCTATTCCATTCCAAATGCGCTGCGAATCGGTAACAAATAAATCATCTCCAATAAGTTTCACCGATTCTCCAATAGCATTTTTCATCACATGCCATTCATTCGAATCTGTCTGGCATAACCCATCTTCTATGGAAAAAATAGGATACTGCTTAATAAGCGATGCGTATTTTTCTATCAAATCATGTGATGAAAGTTGATTGCCAAACCATGAATACAATCGAGTCTCATAGTTAAATAAATGTGACGCAGCAACATCAAGAGATATCATAACATTTTCACCTCTGCCTGAAGCATGAATTGCTTCCGATAAGACATCAAATGCTTCATGTTCATCTTTAAAAGAAGGAACAAAACCACCTTCATATCCACTTGCAGTACATTTTCCTTGTTTTTTCAAAATCTTTTTTAAAGTATGAAAAATAGTAACTCCTGTTTCCATGGCATCATGAAATGAAAGCTCTTTAGTAGGAACCACTAACATTTCCTGAATAGGGAAATTGTTATCTGCATGTAATCCACCGCCAAGCATATTAAACATAGGGCATGGTAACGCGATAGTAGAATAATTTGATATGTGTGCAATGAATTCATACAGTTCAAGGTTTTCTGTGTATGCTTGTGCTCTGCATACAGCCATGCTGACTGCAAGCATGGCATTTGCACCAAGGTGGGATTTATTCATTGTTTGATCAAGATCTAATAATTCAAGATCAAATGTGATTAAATCGGGTGCCCTATCGATCAATTGTGGCGCTATATTTTCTTCAATCATTCTTACTGCCTTGTGAACGCCTAGACCCATTAATCGATCGCCACCATCACGTAATTCAATTGCCTCATACACACCACGTGAAGTACCTGAAGGAACTGATGCGGTGACCATCATGCCATCACTCAAAAAAAGATCACATTCAACAGTTGGAATGCCTCGTGAATCAAATATTTCACGTGCATGAATATCTTGGATTTTCATTTTACCCCAACTTCGCTTTGCTTCATTGGGGACCCCAATTAAAACGCTAGTAAAAATTGGAGAATAAATGGGGACCCAATTAATAGTGGTTATAATTTCTTTTTTTAAGAATAAAAAAATGCCTAGAATTTTACCAGGCATTTTCATTTTTTTATGCTTTTTTGATAGGTACTACCTGCAATCCATAATCTTTCAGTTTTTTATCTTCAACGGGCGTTGGGCATTCCATCATTGGATCAAATCCACTTGCCGTTTTAGGAAACGCAATAACTTCACGAATGGAGATAGAATTAGTTAATAACATAATAAAACGATCAAGGCCAAGAGCAATACCACCATGCGGAGGAAAACCTAATTCTTGCGCTTCAAGCAAAAATCCAAATTTAGATTCAACTTCCTCTGCACTTAAGCCCAATAGCTTAAATACTTTTTCTTGCACAGCACGATCATGAATACGAATAGATCCCCCACCAAGTTCTATACCATTTAAAACTACGTCATATGCGCGCGCTTTAATGGTAGCAAGTTCCTGGCCTTCCCATCCCGGGTTTGGAGAAGTAAATGGATGATGTTTTGCATTCCATGATTTATCTTTTTTATCATACTCAAGCAATGGAAATTCAGTAACCCATGAAAAATTCAATTCATCTTGCGGTATTATATTTAATTCTTTTGCAAGCTCTTGACGCAATTTACCTAAAATCTCCCATGCCGCTTCATATTCGCCCGCGACAATAAAAAGAACACTGCCATTGGTAACACCTTCACAGGTATTTGCAGCACGGGCAAAAAAGTCTTTTGGTAAGAATTTTGAAACTGGTGAACTTATAGTTTCAGGACTTTCTAGATCAATCCACAATAAACCTTTTGCGCCTAGTTTTTGTGCTTTATCCACCCAACGATTTAATTCAGAATGGGTAAATGAATGTCCAGAAACAGCAATACCACCAATTTTTTCACCACGATTAATCACATCGCGCAAAAATTTAAGCTCTGTATCTGCAAATATTGGCGTAAGATCATTAATTTTTAATCCATAGCGCAAATCTGGTTTATCAGAGCCATAGCATGAAAACGCTTCGTCATACGATAAACGTTTAAATGGAATGGATAATTCTTTTTTGAGCACCGTTTCAAATACATATTTGAGCAATCTTTCAATCAAGCCTTGTATATCTTCTTCTTGAATGAATGACATTTCAATATCAAGCTGCGTAAATTCTGGTTGGCGATCTGCACGCAAATCTTCATCGCGAAAACAACGTGCAACCTGGAAATATCTTTCCATGCCACCGCACATTAAAATTTGTTTATAGAGTTGCGGTGATTGCGGGAGTGCATAAAAAGATCCTGTATTAATACGAGAAGGCACCAAAAACTCTCGAGCTCCTTCCGGTGTATTTTTAGTTAAAACAGGAGTTTCGATTTCATAGAATGCTTCTTTATTCAAAAATTCACGCATTGCATAGATAACTTTGTGGCGCAATGCAAAATTTTTATGCATTTCAGGACGGCGTAAGTCAAGATAACGATATTTTAATCGTAATTCTTCATCGATATTATCGGTAGTTTCAATAGAAAAAGGAAGAGGTTTTGAGGCGTTCAAAATTTCAAGATCTTGAACCAAGAGCTCCCATTTACCTGTTGCCAAATCCTTGTTCACCGTTTCGGGAGAACGCTCTACCACTGTCCCAACGACATGAATCACGAATTCTGAACGTAATTTATGTGCTCGTTCATGAACTTGTGCAGAAAGCTCTGTATTAAAAACAAGCTGCATCAAACCGGTACGATCACGCAAATCAATAAAAATTAATCCACCATGATCACGGCGTCGATGTACCCAGCCAGAAAGAGAAATATTTTTGTTTAAAAAATGTTCATTAACTAAACCACACCCGGTAGTACGTCCAGACACTTGCATACCAATTCCTTACAACTAAATTTCTATTATATAAAAGCCAATCTATATTTTAATTGTACCATAAGAAATAACAAAAAGTAGTGGCTCCTGGCCTTTAGGAAGATGATTTTTTTGCGTTTTCTTAACTTTTCAATTCTATGCATGATACGCATGCATGGCTTGGTTTTTTTTGCATACCGTGCCATTTTGTTTATCATCCCTTTCCATTTCTTACTTACCATGTATTTCAATACGGTATCGCATGGTTCGCCAAATCGCATCGCGCATTGGTTTTATGAAACTATTCCATGTATCAAAAATATATTGCGCATCCATCCCAAATTTTAGTGCTATATCGCTGAGTAATAGTGGTATTACATTGATCCCTTTATGTGGTTTTTCAATTAATAGCCATCCTAAAAACAAAGATTTTAATATTTTTTGATCTAACTTATAATCTGTATAATTTTTAAGCAATCTTGCTGCATTGCCTACAGCTACGACTAAACACTTTCGCTGAGGATGCCATGCAACAGATCTAATAGTCTCATGATAGCTAAACCATGATTTTACTTTTTCATCTATCACATCGATTATTTTTATCTCGCCGTTATATAATCCGATGGTTAGCATATTTTCATCGGGACCCCAAGAAAGAGATCGTACACCAGAAGCAATCTTGAAATTTTTTATCTGTCCTGTGTGAGTAGAGATTACCGCCAGCATACCGTTTTGAAAAATTATTGCTAAATAATATCCGGGCGTGCTCCACGTAGCTGAAAGAATATTACTTGCATGATCAAAAGATTTTTGAATAGTCGCTGCAGTCTCATCAAACACCAATGTTCTTCCTGTATTTCCATCAGACCAATGTGCTGCCAAAAATTCTCCTGTTAAATCCCACGCAGCTGAAACCAGACTGCCAGAGTGCTCAAAAGTACGTATCGTTTTCCCTGTGATCATATCGCATATCTTTAGATAACCTAGATCTCTTGTGGACCAACGTATTGCTAAAAGCTCTCCACTGGGATGCCATGCAGCAGAACATGTATGATTGCTATTTTCCAAAATAGATATGGTTTCCCCTGTCATCACATTCAAAATCTCTATACTCTGATTAGACCAATCTTGAGACCAGATTTTTTTTTGTGGACGCCATCCCACCGCCGCTCTAAGAGAAGAAAGAGATCTATGTTTTTTTTGTAATTGTTTTTCTTCTAAAGCAAGTATTTGCGTGCTTTTATCATTTCGCCCACCTATTGCCAGCCACTTTTTTTTTGGATGCCAAGTAACAGATCTACCATTAAGTTCATCATCCAAAGACAAAATTACTTTTCCAGTTAGCGCCTCACAGATATTTGTTTTTAGAGATGAGGAAGCAATATAAGTTGCGATAAAAAGCTCTCCGCTAGAATGCCATGAAACAGATTCAACAGACGACTCATTACCATGTTCAAATTTCTTATCACAATACCACCATTTTTTTTCCGAAAATAATATACTTTGTATATTCCGTTCTTCAATGGGTATTCGGGAAGAACTTATATTTACTGGTAAATCCATACCCATTATGGAACCAAATATATTGAATAAAAAGAACAGCAAAATAGCAATATTTTTATCATTCATCTTGGAAATAGTTTCTTATAAAGTCTTTTCTGTAAAAAAATCTATATTATATCTTCACAGCTCAAACCTTTTCTCTATTTGATTGTTTCAAAAAAAAGAGAATGGCATTGTAAAAAACGCCACTCTCTTTTTTATATTTATATTGTTTTATTTCTAGAAGGTATAGATCAATCCGACGTTAAACGTATAAGCTACGTTATTACTGAGTCCAGCAATACGATCCTGAATTGCCGTAGGATTTTGACTATCATAAAAGTCCCGTTCTTCTTGAGTAAGTACCGCTTCACCCTTGCGATCAGTATAATGAGAACCAGGGAAGAATAATGAAGATACCCAGAATAATTTAAGATCTTTGAGTAAACTCCAGTTAATAAATAAGCCTGTTTCAACTCCCAAGAATGTACGCGCATTACCAATTTGATTTTCTTGCCATAATGCAAGTACGTTAGGATTAATCTCAAATGGTTTTTTCCATGTTTTAGGTTTCCATTTGAGAGATGTACCACAGAATACTAAATTCGTAAATCCAGAAATAGCTTGAGCTTTAGTGCTCGGCGCTTGAAGATCTGATCTTGCTGGTGTTGAAAGTAATCGCTTTAATCTTCCTGCACCACCAAGTAAAAATACACTTCTCACGCGTTTACCTGAATAAACTTCCTGAAGACCTATAAAGCCATCATACGTACCATCTTTGGTTTGAAAGTTAGGATTATCATCTCCAGAAGTAACACCTGCTGCGATTGCAACTTGTAAATCTTTATTTTTACAGAAAGAATACGCTGCATCTGTTACAAACATCCAACCATTATATTTATTGGTATATGGATTACCAAAACGGGCTTCTTTATTAGTAAGAACTATTTCAGTACCAGGTTCATTAATTAAGTAACCAAGAGATGAAACATTACCTATTTCTTTGCCATTTTGCGATTCGTTTCTGAATGTTGTATCAATAATTTTTTGTGCATCACTTTTGAGTACAAATGGAGCAGACTCTGTAACAGTAGCTCCTTGCAAGTTGGTATACGTAGCATTTACTTGATCATTAACCAAGGTAACAACGCCCAACCTGTTTTCTTCTCTAATAATATTGCGATCCCACCCTAGAACACGTTGCTGGCCAAAGTTCATAGCATAATCAAAACCAAATTCAAAACGATTGCCATAAAACTCTGCTGCCAATCCGGTTGTTCCTAATTTACTACTCGCATCAGCTGGAAATTCAATTTTTTGCTCCGGATCATTATTATATAATCCATATGGTTCAACGGTTAATTTCCCAAGCCATTCATTATCAAAAGCTGTCCAGTTCAAACGGCCTGCCATGATATAATTTACTTTACCAAAACCACGCGCAGGACTTGTATTTCCTTCAACTGCTTGAGCATACACTGTTTTTTCTGTATCAGCTAAACCGGTACTATTGTTTTGTAAAATTGCTGTATATAAATCGTACGATAACGTTTTAGGAAAAAGATCGCCGGAGAATTTGGCACCAAACGCATATTGATCAATAGCACTATCTGCCCAGAAGCCAAGAATTTCAGGTCCCACCGCATATGCATCGCCAAGAGCAATACCACGGCCTAATTGGAAAGGAAATGATCCTAAAGTAAATGTATGTTTATTTGCAAAGGGCAAGTTTGTTGCTGCACTTAGATCAAACTGCAACCACAACTGCCTAATCCAAAATACATGTCGCGGAAATCCGTGTTTATGAGTTCCTCTAATCGCATTCAGAACTTTAATATCGGCAAATGTTGTACTTGCTATACTTTCTGGATTTCCCCAAACACCTTTGTTGCGAAGCTGGAAATAAAACTCTAATATTTTCTCTCCATATGTTTTTGCTCCGTAAAGAACATCAAAGGCAAGATCAAGCACATGGCGAGAATAATATGATTTATCGAAATCATTATCATTATTTAACCAATTAATATTTTTTCCATAGAATGTTTCTGGTTTAAATACTCCAGAAAAAATAAAATCTACATCGTTATATGTTGTTCGTAATTCAGCTGTCAAAAAATGAGCAGAGAAAAATGGCAATAGTACAACTGCTAACAAACATCCCTTAATGCGCATGTCTTCCTTCGTGTCGGTGGATAATAAATTGAATAGATTGTGTAAAAAATTCGATATAATAGACTTTCTAGAGTTCAATTATTCTAAAAATAATCGTACTCTATTACACTAAATTGTCAATAAAAGCCCCATACGCAAAGGATTTTTCGTGAAAAAACAACACTCACTTTTATTTGGCGCTCACATGTCAATAGCCGGAGAAATATCTCGTGCTATTGAGCGTGGCGAATCTATTGGATGTACCGCCATACAAATATTCACCAAAAGCAATCGCCAATGGTATGCAAAACCTATTGAAGAAAAAGACGCGCAAGCATTTAAGCAAGCCTGGAAAAACTCATCAATTAAGTCCATTGTTGCCCATGCATCATACTTGCTGAATATTGGATCGCCAAGCCCAGATGCTGCAAAAAAATCTCTTGAGGCTCTTAAAATAGAATTTCAGCGATGCGCTCAACTTGCCATACCATATCTCGTTATACATCCAGGATCATATACCAGTAGCGATGAAACATCATGTATCGAAAGAATTGGTCATAACCTTGATGTGTTATTTGAGCATGTCCCGCATGGTACCATTTTATTGGAAACAATGGCTGGCCAAGGAAGCCAGGTTGGATATACATTTGAACAGCTCGCTCAGATAATCAAGTTTTCAAAACATAAAAAAAGAATTGGGATATGCTTTGATACCTGCCATGCCTTTGCGGCTGGTTATGATTTTAGAACAGAAAATTCATACAATCTGATGTGGGAGCATTTTGATAAGACAATTGGCATTAATAAACTAAAAGCTATTCATCTTAATGATTCTCATAAAGATCTTGGATCACGCGTTGATCGTCACGCAGATATAGGTCAGGGCAAAATAGGATTGAAGGCATTTGAGCTTCTATTTAACGATCCACAGTTTTTTGATGTTCCTAAAATTCTTGAAACCCCACGAACAGAATTGTCTGACTACAGAAAAAACATGGATATCTTAGAAGGTTTACTACACAAAAAAACCCAAGATTTACTTGGGCTTGATTAAATTCTTATCTTTCTTATTTCTTGGTATTTCTTGAACGGGGTCCCCAACAGAAGTTCTTACGGAAGTTGGGGTATTTTTATATGGGGATAAGATAACAGATTACATCTTTAAAAGTGAGCTAAGAAGAAATTGTAGTATAATCATCCAAAAATATAATCTATTATCTCGTCACCAAAACAGTGCTTTTCAATCATTCCTTTTCACTAACCACTAATAAAAGGAATTAAAATCTTAAAAGCACTACTAATTTTGAATATGTATAAAGAAAAAACAATTTTTTTTTTATATCGTTCTGTGCAACAACAAAAAAACCCTATAAAACGAGACTGTTTTGAAAAAAAGATGTTGTTTTATTAAAAAAACAACAAAAAACAACAGAAAACAACAGAGGATGTCTTGCACGCAAAATATGCCCTATAATGCACCATTTTGCGTTAAAAAAGCTTTATTATCCACGCATTGTTGAATTTTGATAGATTCTTGCGCTACTGCCTCCATAAACCTTTTGAACAGCGGATGTACCTTGATTGGTGACGATTGAAACTCTGGATGGAATTGGCAGCCAAGCATAAATGGATGGTCTTTAACTTCTGTAATCTCCACTAAATCCATTTCCTTATGCATACCTGAAAAAACAAGCCCTACTTTTTCAAGCCTTTCTTTATAATCTTTATTAACTTCATAACGATGACGGTGTCTTTCCCATACCTGTTCAGCTTGGTAAGCATCATATGCTTGCGTGTTTTTAAACAATGTACATAAATAAGATCCCAATCGCATACTAGCACCTTTTGTGGTTAAATCTTGCTGTTCACTCATTAAACAAACAACAGGATCTGTTGTTGTTTTATCAAACTCGGTACTGTTGGCTGTTTTTAAATGCAATAAAGAACGAGCAGCTTCTATAATCATTATTTGCATACCAAGACAAAGTCCAAGGTAAGGAATTTTATTTTTTCGTGCCCATTCACACGCCAAAATTTTACCCTCAATCCCGCGCGAATCAAATCCACCAGGCACCACAATGCCATCCATCTTTTTAAGTTCTTGCCAGATTTCACCAGAATCTTGGCTTTCTCTTTCTAGCCGCTCTGCTTCAATGGTAATTATCTTAATATGATAACTCAGATTGTAAGCAGACGATTTAATCGCTTCAATAACACTAATATACGGATCATTGCTACCAACATACTTCGCAATAAGACCAATTGTTAAAACTCTTCTACTTTTGGTTATATTTTCAACTAAAGCACACCACGGTGATATATCAGATGTTCTAATAGATGGCATATTAAAAAATTTTTGAACAGCCTGACATACCTCTTGTTTCTCAAAATCGAGAAACACTTTATACACAGGATCAGCAGTTAATACTTGAAATATGTATTCTTTTTCTACTTCACACATCATGGAAAGCTTGGCAACTGAATGATTATCAATAGCTTTATCAGCTCGTAAAAATAAACAATCAGGAGTCAGTCCAGCTCTTTTTAATGCAATAATACTGTGTTGTGTGGGTTTTGTTTTTGTTTCATTTGCCCACGCAAGAAAAGGAACCAAGCTTAAATGTGTATGCATGAGGTGTTGTGCCCCAAGCTCCATTTTCAGCTGTCGAATAGCTTCTAAAAAAAGCTCTCCTTCTATATCTCCGACTGTTCCACCTATTTCAAGCAACACGAATTCAACGTTCTGTTTTAATGCAAATTCTAGAAGGCGTTTTTTTGCTATATCAACAACATGTGGAACCATCTGAATACATTTACCCAAAAAAAGACCATCTCGCTCTCCTTGTAAAACCTCTTTATAAATTTGGCCGGAGGTAACAGATGATTCTCTCGTGAGATTAAGACCAGCTAATCGTTCATAGTGACCTAAGTCTAAATCGGTTTCAGCACCATCTGCCGTTACAAACACCTCTCCATGCACCAAAGGAGACATTGTGCCGGGATCAACATTTAAATAAGGATCCCATTTAATGATTGAAACAGAGTATCGAGCACCCTTTAATAACACACCAAGAGATGCTATAAGAATTCCTTTTCCAATAGATGAGCAAACACCACCGGTAACAACAATAAATTTTATTGATGAATTACGTACTTGATCGATTAATGCAGAAAGTTCAATATGAGACTTCATCGAACACCTTTTTTATTTGAGTTTGTATCACTAATACATGCTTTAATTACATTAAAAAAAACGCCGCAGAGAAGCGGCGTCAATATTATTTTATCATAAATAAAAATCAAAATAACTTATTTATTTTTTGGGCACATCAATGAAGCATTCAACGCGATCATCTTCCGCCCAATCAGTAAAACCATCGATCATAAATGCGCATTCAAAACCAGAAAAAACCTCTTTGACTGTTTTTTTATCTCGTTGCAAGCTGGTGATTTTTCCTTCTCCAACTTTTGTTTTGCCACGCCAAACAACAGCATAACCATCACGAGTAAATCGTCCATCACGCATAATTGCGCCGGCGATAACACCCACTTTTTTAATATCAAATACGCGCAATACCATTGCTTCACCAATTTTGGTACGAACCATTTCAATATCTTTAGCGGCTTCAGCAATAGCTTGTAAATCTTCAAGAAGCTTGTAAATTATTCCAAAGTATAATACTTGTACTTTTCTTCTGTCTGATAAGGCTTGCGCATTTGATTCGGTTTTTACGTTAAAACAGATGATACGCGCACCAGTATTAAATGCAAACTCAATATCGCCTTCATTCACATCACCAACATCTTGGCGTAAAATATTAAAGCCTTTTTGTTGTTTTTTAGAAAGACGATCAATACCTTCAATGATCGCCTCAAGCGATGAATGATTATCAGCTTTTACTAAAATATTAATACCATTTTCATACATAAATCGTTTACTAGAAAAAGATATTTTACCTTCTCCAGAAGATTTTGATTTAAGATATTCATTTTTTGAAACAACCCTAAAAGAATCTCCTGCTTCAGGACGACCATCAAAACCAGCTGCCTGTACCGGCAATGCAGGATGCGATGCTTTAATACGTTTACCGTATGAATCAAATAATGAACTAATGTGACCAGATGTAGTGCCTGTAAGCACGTAATCACCAACTTTTAAAATTCCATTTTGAGCAATGAGAGTTACCACCCAACCACGACCTTTTTCTGAACTTGATTCCAGCACATAGCCTTCTGCAGGAACATTGATTTCTGCACGCAATTCCATAATCTCAGCTTGCAAGGAAACCATTTCAAGTAATCGATCAACACCAGTACCAATTTTTGCTGAAATCGGAACACAGATTATATCTCCACCCCAATCTTCTACGGTAATACCGTATTGATTGAGTTGTCGTTTAATAATATCTAAACGCGCTACATCAACTTTATCAACTTTATTGATCGCAACAACGATAGGGACTTTCATTGAAAGCGCATATTTTATTGCTTCAATCGTCTGTGGCATAACGCCATCATCAGCGGCAACAATAAGAATTACTATATCGGCAACTTTTATACCACGCTGCCTGATTTTCACAAAAGCTTCATGACCAGGAGTATCAAGAAAAACAATATTACCATGTGGCGTTGTTGCTTCATAAGCACCAAGGTGTTGAGTTATGCCACCCTTTTCTTTAAATGCAACACGAGTTTTTCTGATATAATCAAGAAGCGTTGTTTTACCATGATCAACATGTCCCACTACCACCACAACCGGAGGTCTTTTTTCCAGATGAGCGCCACTGGTGACTTTTTTAACTGCTTCAACAGCTTCTGCTTTAATGGGAGCTTTTACAATAGGAATTTCGTAATGATGAGCAAGTCGTTGCACAACATCTTCTGAAATAATCTGATTTTTTGTTGCAACGATACCCCATTTCAAAAGAGTAATGATAACATCAGTGACAGGTTTTTTAATTTTTTCAGCAAGCTCAGCAATGCCCATTTGATGCACAACTAACTCTACAGGGGCAACAGATGCTTCTTTTTTTATAAGAGTCGAATGTTGTGACGCAGCACTAGAAGGCGCTGGCCTTGACTTAGATGTTTTTGCTTTTGCTGTTTCTTGTGATAATTGACTCACTGTATCTTCAATCGGATTAGCAGGTTTTGATTCTTTTAACGGTTCAACTTTTTGAGCATTTGTATGAGATTGAGCAGTTGGTTTTTGCAGAAAAGCAAGAGCTTTTTCATCTAAAACAGACATATGACTTTTGACATCAAAGCCATTTTTTTGCAGCTTTTCTATGACGTCTTTACTGGAAACATTATTCAACTGAGCAAATTCATATATTCGCATAATCAAAAACTAATCATCTCTTTTTTGGGCTTAGTCGCTAATTAACACTGTAGCTATAGTTTTTTAGTCTACGCTTCATAGGCTGTGACGATAATCACTCTTCATCGTCAGCATTTTCTTGTTCTTGCTCTTGCTGAGGTATTTCTTCACGAACAAGCTGAATGCTCACGCCGGTAATCTGGGAAGCTAAGGATATATTTTGACCACCTTTTCCAATAGCAAATGATCGCTGATCTTCGTTAAGCCATACACGAGCAGATGTATTATCTGAACTCATTTCCACTCGATCAATAACTGCTGGCTTTAAAGAATTTTTCACAAAAATAGGTAACGCGTCACTCCACAAGAATACATCAATTGTTTCTCCGCTCAACTCTTTCAATATTGGCTTTATTCTGCTTCCACCGACACCAACACAAGTTCCGACTGGATCGATATTTCTATCATGAGAGGAGACAGCAACTTTTGACTTGTATCCAGGAGCTCGAACAATCTTTTTAACTTCAACAAGCTTTTCAAAGACTTCTGGAATTTCCAACTCAAACAAGGCTTCAAGAAACTCAGGGGAAATACGATCTAAAATAAGCTGATTATCACCCTGTGGCTCAACAAGAACTTCTTTAAGCAGCGCCCTGACGGTATATCCTACAGCAAATTTTTCACCAGGAATAGAGAGAGAATATGGTAAAAATGCATAAACATCGCCAAACTTAACAGATATACCATTTCGTTCAGTCTTATGAACAGTACCGATAACGATTTGACCTTGTTTGTTTTTGAATTGATCATAGACGATACGAGCTTCTAGCTGCTTAATTTTGCTTGCTATGACTTGTCGTGCTCTTAAAACTTCAACACGACCAATGTGACCTTCAAATGGAAGCCAAATGTGCTCATCTAAAGCAATATTTTTGTCGATATTGCGAGCTTTTTTTAAAGAAATCTCAGTATATTCATCATCAACAGAACTTACTACTGTTTTTTGAACAAGCACAACAAGGTCGCCAGTTACAGCATCTTCTTCTGTTTTCAAGATAAGATCCGGGTATTTGCGTTGGTATGCAGCAAGCATGCCTTCACACACAACGGCCCCCAAGGCTTCTCTTTCTAATCCACGCTCTTCAACTAATTCGTCTATTACGTCAGCAAGTTTCACAAGCATCCCCAAATGATGATAAAAATACTTTTCAGCAACAAGAAATTGTTTTTGACTGGAAATTACGACAGCAAAAAAAGGAATGCTGTAAACATATTATCAAGCCTTTATTCTCAAAGCTTATTACAATTATTTTTTTCTGGCAATAGAAAACAACAAAACGATTATGTTTGGAATCAAAAGCGCTAAAATTTATATTTTTTGACCAAAACCTGACTGCCTATTACTATCTCTTTAAAATATATATTTATATATATAGTAGTAATAGGTGAAGGGGTAGGTGGTGCATAACTTGCCTTTTTTTCGCTGAATATAGCGACTAGATCGACATTTCATTTTTTTTAAAAGTGGTGCATAAGTGGTTGATAAGTGGTTGATAAGTGTGAAAACAGCGATTTAATGGGCCTAAAAAAATCAAAATAGAAAAATGTGTCGTCTAGGTCGTTGTTTTCGAGTGGTCAAAAAAAGACAAAAAATAAAGTTATGCACCACTTATCAACCACTTATGCACCACTTATCAACCACTTATGCACCACCTTTAATAGGGTTTTTTTGTATTTTTGCACATCGCCATTGTTTCAGTTTGTTAAATACAAGAGAGAGCGTGCCTATTTTTGTGCCAAATCCCAGGCTTTTTCTACCCCATGTTCCATTGTGTCATTTCACATGGGGACCCCGCTTAAGAACAAGAATGAGTTGTTTTAATCGTGCGCGAGTGTCCACGCTTTTTGTAAATCAGTAAGCCATTCATTGAATTTGCGAGGGTCTCGTAAGATATAGGCGGGATGAAAGGTTGGAATCAGTATAGTATTGCCAAAAGTCAGGGGTTTGCCGTGCATTTCTCCCATTTTAACGGGTGCCTCAATAAGTCCTTCAAGGGCTGTAGCGCCCAGGGTGCAGATTACGGTAGGTTTGATTATTTCGATTTCTTTTAACAAAAAAAGATCTTTATAGGTTTTGCTTTCTTTGGTAGTTGGTTTGCGATTATTTGTTGGTCGACATTTTACGATATTGGTAATAAAGATTTCTTTTCTTTCTATACCTAGGCATGCAAGCGCTTTGGTAAGAAGAGTGCCGGATTTTCCCACAAATGGTAGTCCCAGCTGATCTTCGTGTTGTCCAGGCGCTTCACCAATAAGCATTAATTTTGTGTCTGGATTTCCGTGGCCACAAACAAAATTGTGTTGCGTTTGTAGCGCTAAGGGGCAAGGAGAGCATTTTTTATAGGGCGCATAGAGGTTGTTAAGTAAAAGAGCCTTTGATTGTTTTTTGTTCATGTTTTTTTCTGGTTTTTATGTGGTGTATTGTTTGTTTTTAGTTTACCAGAAATCAGAGTTCATGAGTACGGCGTTCGTATGCTTCGACAAGCTCAGCACGAACGGATGAAAAATTTCTTTCCCGTTCGTGCTGAGCTTGTCGAAGCATACGAACGCTTTTAAGGCTGTTTACTTCAGCCAAAAATATAGCGTGTCAGCAGTGCTCCCCAAGCATTAGATTTTAAAAACATAGCTTCTTGATACGAGCTGTGAATGCCTCGCTCTGGGAAGTATATAGCAATGCCACGAGCATTTTTGAGATTTTTTCCTACGGTATTTGCTATTACTGATTGCTCAATGAGGCGAAGGCCTTCGTCGAGTTTCTTTAAAAGGGTGTTTTTGGTTGCGGTGTTTAGCTGTGTATTTTCTGCAATTTTTTTAATATTTACAAGCAAATTTCGATAAAAATGATGCAGATCGATATAGGTTGGCTCATCAAAATGTGTGCATAACATTTTGTTTTTGCTTTCTTTTATTACTTGATGCGTAATAGAGCGTTGTGCTTCAAGGCTTTCAATGAGCACTTTTGCAATGTTATCAATGTTTCTTTCAAGAAGTTCAATGGAGTCAAGATTTATTGCAGATAACGTATAATCATTGGTGATTGATTGATACGTCCTATCATATGCATTCACAATGTGTGCTGCGAAAGCCTGCGTGCTGAGCGGTTCTTTAATGAAAGGGAATAGTACCTCATCATATTTCCATCCCATGCCGAGCTCAACTTCTTCTGATCCTACCATTACGTGAGCGTATCTTTTTATAAAACTTCCTACTTCTATCATGGACATAAGACATGCATCGAAACCGATAATGCCAAATTTTTTACCTTGTAAGCATTTTTGACATATTGTTTGGAGTGCTGTTTCGAGTTTCCGATTTGACAAATAGTTTCCTGTTGTGTCATCCCAGCATACACCACGTTGCTTTGGTTCTAGTGATCCTATTGCTTCTAAGAATCCAATTGATCTATCTAGATCGAGGCGATGTGTTGCGGGATTAAAAACAAAAAGATCCATTGGATTGATGATTTTTCCGTGAGGAGGCTCAAGAATTCCTGTTCCATGATTCCACAGAATAAGATCGTACTCATCAGCAATATAATTTTTTATAGCCCATTCACAGAAAGAAATGAGTGTTGCAGGATTCCCACTATCCATTTGTTGCGTGAGCGGATTGTAAGGATCTATATGCAGTACTTGATCTTTTTCTATAAGGTATCTACGAGTAATTTTTTTGTTTCCGGTTATACGGATATCAAGATGTACCACAATAGTTACGTTGTCATTAGATCCTATATTTGCCATTTGCTGAATGTTGCGCGCGGCAAATGGTCGTAAATCATTATCTGCAGCCATATAAACCATAATAGTACGTTTGTTGCGATTTTTTGTTTGCCCATGTTTTTTTCGGTGGAGACCTTGTTTTGGCATGCATACTTTATACGTTTTCACCGAGCTTGTTTGGCGAATTTCTTCGCAAAAATCACAAAAGCATGTTTGGTATGTGGAATCTTTGTTAACTTTGTGTGTGTTATGATTTTCTGTTTTTGTGTAAAGAACTTCGTTGCTTAAACATATTACGACCAATGCGCATTGAGCTATGCATTTTATGTGTTGCGTCAATTGATTGAGTGGCATTGTTTGTCTCCCCTTTTTTTATTGAGAATGCTAATGCTTTTATCCTAGGCAATTCAAGCTAGGATAATCAATATTTTACGCCCTATTGCTCATTGTATAAGGAGATAAAAAGTTAAAAGACATCTATCAGAGCCTGTGGTTTGTAAAAATATTAGTTTGTATTACTATATTTTTTTATGTTCAGCGGTGACTTGATTGAGCCATGCAAGTGCAAATGTAAGAGCAAAGCTGAGTTGAAAATCGAGAAAGAATACATAGAGCGGGCAGTAAAGTAAAAATAGAAAACAAACAAGAGTTAAATAATGCAGCAAATGAAAAGGAATTCTGCCGAATAAACATATTTTGTTGAATGCAAACAGCGCAAAAGATCGAGTGAATGGAGCAGAGGTCCAGGTAAGGATAAAATAGATACAACTGATTAAAAATATGATTATTTGTTTTATAAGTAGTGGCAGCGGTATGATACAAAAAAGTGTCTGCCAAATAAAAATAAAAAGAACCAAATGTAATCCTGATCGCGCAAGAAAATGAGAGATGCCCCATGTTTTGAACTGCTCATTGGTTTCTTCAAGTTCATTTTTTATACATGCACGATTTCCTAAAAAAAGAGAAGAAAAAAATCTAAAACATTCTGGCGATAATTTATTTTTAAGACCATCGAGCAATCGCTTTTTTTGATTCCATAACCAATTACGCAATGAATAGGGAGGATGATGTTTTTGCTCACAAGTAACGGCATCATCGAATATTGTTGCAATAATTTGTTCTTTCATTTGATATCGCTGAAAGTCTTTACTAGCAGGCTTTTTGCAGTGAACATCATAAAAAGCTGCTGTATCACCTACTTCTAGATTTTTGTTGCTTTTTGTGTAAAATACAAACAATTTGTTGCATTTTTGCGTGATGTTTTTTGTTGCAACTATATCAGCAAGTACGGTAATAGCAGTTGTTTTTTTATGATTAATCACTGTTTCGGCGCTATCAATTACCGTTCCAGTGACGGTGATTTTTTGATGATTTATCCATGTGTAAAAAGTATCATAATCACCCAATTCTTTGTGATGCAGCCAAGCGCCCGCTAGAGTAAAAAAGGCATACGGTAGGAGGTGTTTTGGTAAAGAAGTTTGTTTGAAGTGTGTAAACAAAAAACTACAGAGAATCAGTAAAAAAATTATTAGAAACTGGGTAAATATTGTATGAAAAATGATACCAATAATAAAAAAGATGGTAAGAGATAATAAAGGGGGAAAATTGATTAAGTGAAAACTTTTAGTAAAAAAAGATGTCATAATATTCTTATCATGACATCTTTATATGATTCGGTCAATTAATAAACCATTAGAATTTAAACTTTTAATTATTAAGTTGCTGTGCTATTTTAGCCATATATTCTTAAAAGGTTTTTATTTTTTAATATAATTTTTGCATACGGACGATATTCGAGCGGATATTGAGATAGTATACGATTGAATTCTATTTTTTCTATTTCTTCAGACAAAATTTGTAAACGTCTTTTAGCTCTACGTCGCTCCATCTCTTGTAAGGAATTCTTATTTAACAGGATAATATCATTTTGTAGGCAACTTTTTCTTTGGCTACATGTTGTATTTAAGGCTATCAAAGCTATTGCTGATAATAGAACAAAACATCTTACTTTTTTCACAGATAATCCCCTGTAGCGGTTATTCACTAGAATTTATTTGGGGTAAAATAACATTTTTAAGCTAAAAATAAAAGGCGTTTGTTTTCAAGATTATTCTTTGGCGTTATGCTGTTAAAAAAGTATCAAAATTTTTGAGTAGAGGTGATGTATGCGTTGCTACCTTGTTAAATTATGGTCCCTTGGGTATTCTGTTATCCTTATGAGTTTGTTCATAACTCATGTTCCAATAGATGGAAAAGATAACAAAAAAATAGAATCAATAGAGCAAGAAGAATCAGAGGTTTTGATGTCAGATGAAAAAAATATGATGCAACCAGATACAAAATCTGTTCATCAGCACGTTGAAAAAGTAGTTTTAGATAATGGATTAACGGTTTTAATTCGCGAATCACATGAAATACCAAAAGTATCATTTCAGATTTGGTATAATGTGGGATCAAAGGATGAATTAATTGGTGAAAAAGGTATAGCTCACTTGATTGAGCATATGATTTTTAAAGGTACTGATACATTGTCTGAATCAGATATTAACGTGCTTGTACATAAACTTTCTGGCGAATGCAATGCATTTACTTCGTACGATTATACCGGTTATTATTTTAATTTTCCTACACACCATTGGAAAGAGGCGTTTCCTGTTTTTGCCGATTGCATGACCAATTGCTTATTTAATGATGACATGCTTAATTCTGAAATGAAGGCAGTTATCCAAGAGCTTAAATTATACAAAGATCAATATGATCGATCACTTTTAGAAGAACTTATGGGCATGATTTTTGCAGATCACCCGTATCACTTTCCTATCATTGGATATAAGCAAGATTTATGGAGTGTTTCTGGCAAAGATTTATTAGCATTTTATAAAAAACATTATCTGCCAAATAATGCAACGCTCGTTATTGTTGGTGATGTAAACCCTGCTGAAGTTATTGACCTCGCTAATCACTATTTTGGCGCTATCCCTAAAGATGAAAATTACACAAAAAGACCAACTTTTTTCCATCAGGATATTGCATCAAAATCTTTAACATTATATCGCGATGTAGCTCATCCAACGCTAATGTATGCATTTGTGGTGCCAGGAGCAATAGAGAAAAAAGATGCGGCTCTTGATATTTTTGAATGGGTTATTGGCAAAGGAAAAAGTTCTCGACTGTATAAAAAATTAGTTAACGAATCACAACTTGCAACAAGCATAGGAACGGGATCGTTTGGTCTTTTTGATCATAGTTTCTTTTTTATTGTGGTAGAGCCAAAAAGTGCTGAAAAGGCCTCTGAAATTGAACGAATTATTATCAAAGAACTACAAGATATTACCAATAATGGTGTAACTAATGAAGAATTTGAGCGTGGATTTAAAAAGACTCAGATGGCAATTTATAGCCTTTTAGAAACAATAGAAGATCAAGCTTATGCTATTGGGCACGCCTATTTAGCTACCGGCGATGAAAATCATGTATTTACCTGTTTGGATAATCCGCAACTCTTGAAGCAACAAATACAAGAAATAGTTTCAGACTACTTCCGTCCTGCTATCATGCATAAAGGATATGTGTTGCCATTGCCTGATTCTGAAAAAAAACAGTGGGCACAATTGCAAGAAGAATCGGATGTAGAAGATGAAGAAATTCTTGCTGCTCGTGTACGTTCAACTGAGGTACAGCCGGCAGTATATGCAAAAACAATTGAAGTTCAAAATCCAACACATTTCAATTTCCCCAAGCCGAATTCTTGTACTTTATCTAACGGATTGAAAGTGTTGTATCACGATAATGAGGCAACTCCGAAAATAAACATCGTGTTAGAATTTAAGGCACGTCCTCATTATGATCCGCAAGATAAACAAGGATTGTATACTTTTGTTACCGAGATGATGACGGAAGGAACTGCAAACTATACGGGTGAAGAACTTGCAGATGCAATTGAATCGCGCGGAATGTCATTGAGTGTATATCCTGGTGGTATTGCAATCAAAATGTTATCGGATGATTTTGTTTTTGGGCTTGGTTTACTCAAAGAAGTTTTGACACAAGCAACATTTCCTGAAACAGAAATAGAAAAAGTGCGTGATCAATTATTGACTGATATTAAGCAATATTGGGATGAGCCACGTTCTTTTGCGGGCCAACTTATCAGAGATGAAATTTATAAAAATCATCCATATAGCAAGCAAAGTATTGGAACTAAAGAATCCATTTCATCAATTACGCGAGATGATTTAATTGCTTTTTATAATGAATATATTTCACCGTTTGAAGCACATATTGCCATCGTGGGTGATTTGCCAAATGATAATATAGAGCAGATTTTAGAAAGAAAATTGGGTGGTTGGAAACAACACGAATTTGAAGAAATAGTGTGTCCTACAATTACTTCGGTTGAACCTAAGGAAGTAAATTATCCTATTAATCGTGATCAAGTCGTTTTATCTTTTGCGCAGTTATCAATTAATCGTAAAGATCCTAAATTTGATACGTATTTACTTTTTGATCAAATATTTGGTGGTGGCGCATTGAATTCGATGGCTTCACGATTATTTGATTTACGAGAGCAAACAGGTTTATTTTATACCATTCGTGGATCATTGATTGTTGGTACGGATGAAGAACCAGGAATGTTCCAGGTGCGTACTATTGTTTCTTTGGATAGGCTTGCTGAAGCAGAAAAAGCAATTAAAAATACCATCGATACGGTGGTAGATACGTTAACTGAAGAAGAGCTAGATGAAGCAAAACGTGCAATAACTAATACGCTTGTTGATAATTTTGCAACAAATAGCGCTACAGCCTCGACCTTCCTATATCTGGATCGTTTCAAGCTTCCTGCTGATTACTTTGATAATCGTGCAGCAGTTTTGGAAAAAATTACGCTTAATGATATGAAAAACGCAGTCAAAGATATTTTAAACTCAGATAAATTGATTACCGTGCGCGTGGGAAGAGTATAAAAAAAAGAGCGATACATTGTATGTAAAAAACAGTGTATCGCTCTTTGATTCTTCATTGATAGTTAGGTTCTGTTGAATTTTTAAAAATAACGTAATTTTTAAGATCAAACACAGTTTAAAAATAAAAATTTTCCCTTTAATCCGTTCGCCCTGAGTGTTTTTGTCTTCAAAAATGTATCGAAGGGTAAATTTTCTTGAATTAGAATGCTTGAAAACTACAAATCTATACCCTTCGATACATTCTTTTACGCTTTGCTTCAAAGAACACTCAGGGCGAACGGAATGAAAAACAATATTCATTCTAAAAATTCAACAGAACTTAGCAACCACAAAATTTACTTTCAAGAAACGTATATATGCTTGCAAGTGTTGTAATTATCTGTTTTTGATAAGAAAGTTGACAACATTCATCTGAAGACTCATGAGACCCTGTAATAATTGCCGTTTCTTTGTGTGAAGCAAGAGACACTGCTTTTTTGGGTTCTGTTTTTTTGTAAATCACAACTTGCTTTCCATCAAGAACAACCAAAAAATTTCCTGCGGGACTAAAACAATCCATTGGTGAAGAATTATTGTTGCCTCTAAGTGAGGCAATTTCTTTTTTTGTTTGTATATCAAAAAGTTTTATGGATGATTGCAGTGCTATGGCTAACCATTTTCCACTCAAGCATGCTTGTCTACTCTGTTGGGGATTACCTAAAGAAGTTATAGTTTTAAGTTCTTGAGGGTTAGTGACGTCTAATATTTCTATTGTATCGCGACCAGTGACAACCAGTCGATTTCCTGTTTCATCAAAGCGTATCGAATATAATTCTTGGGCGTAATCCTTTTCAGGAAATCTATACCATTTTTCTGTATTCCATATGCGTACTGCTGGATCTGGAGATGAAGTTATAGATGCAACAATATTTTTATTTTCATTGAAGCAGAAATCCTTGACTTTGCAAGGATGATAATAATCAAGAAAAACTTTGCCCTCAGACACGTCATAAAGACGAAGCCAGTATCCTGCCATATCTGATCCATCTGTTATTCCAGCGAGTTCTCTTTTTTCACCATATTTTTGCAGCGTACAGCGATGAGGTGTGACTGTTAAAGTGGAATTAAATTCACGAGATTCATTTGTTCTTCCCTTATACGGCCAATAAATAACATTAGTACTTTGGTTACTTATACTCCAATTAAGTATGAAAAATTTTTCTGTGGGATTGAGGCATAAAATAGCATTTTTATTAATTTTCTCGTGATCATCACTTCTACCGGATTGTATATCAATAACTTTTTCAAACTCACCAGCGCACATTATAATCGATGTTTCTTGGGCATTAAAATAAGCCGATCGAAGATTATCATCATGTTGAAATGTTTTATATGCGTGCCAAGGGTTTTCTGAGGCAATGATAGATGAAAGTGAACAAATAAGAGAGATAGCAAATATATGCTTCATATAAACTTTCCCTTTTTTGGGTTACAAGATAGCATTGAGATTATCGTTGCGTATTTTAACAAAAAGGATGAAAGATGAATAGCAGCAGAATATTATTTTTAATGTTTGTAATCAGTTGCTGTAATGGTATGGATTTGCCTTGCAAGCAAAAGCTTAATAGCCAGCAGATTATTTTTCTCAATGGCACAACAACCGCAGGGAAATCATCTATTGTTCAACATCTAGAAAAATTATTAAAAGCTCAATCATTATCAGTTGAGATTTTATCGATAGATACTTTTGTAATACCAAAAGTACAATGGCTTCTTTTTAAGAATCGGATTAGTCCAGCAAATATATTTGTTGCAAACGAAGATTTATTGCAATATTCAGATATGAAACGTATAAAAAAAGAATCTATGAAAGAACTTTGTGCTGCTGCAGTGATTGCCTATAAACAAAATAATATCGTAATTATTGATGCGCCAATTTATGAATCTAAGCAGGTAAATTTTTATAACAAAGCGTTTGAAAATCTGGGAATATCAAATATATCAAAGGTGCTTGTGTATTGTCCGATAACAACTTTGGTGAAAAGAGTTATTGAGCGTAATCAGAAATCTTCAATGATAGAACAGCGCTCTATTGCGCAAGCGCTTGATCAATTTCGTTACTTTTATCAAAGTCATCGGTACAATCCCATTGATCAATTATCACGAGAAGAATTTGATGCTATGTGGCAAGAGGCGGAAACACAACACATAGCGACGCAAGAAACAATCCCAGGGTTTTTGAAAGGAATTCAAAATGCTATTTGCCCTTATAGCTTTGGCGTTATTAAATCCTTAATGCTTGATGGATTGTTCTTTAATGCAGATGGCATAGCCTCTATCAAGCCAATCATAGCGCATGATTTTATTGTTAATACTGGACAATATGATTCTGCAGTATGCGCACAAATGATTTTTAGACGTTTTGCTAAAAAATTAACTGTTGATGATTGTTTTTAATTCTTGAGCGGCATTTTCTAATTTTTCTTGTTCCGAAATATCTAATGGGATTGAAAGTATTTTTTCAATCCCATTTTCACCTAAAACACATGGCATACTAAAAACTATATCATACTCTTTTATGTATGTTGAAAGAGGTATTACTAATTTTTGATCAAAAACTATCGCATGGCATAATGCTGCAACGCATGTTGAAATACCAAAATGAGTTGATCCTTTGCATTGAATAATTTCATACGCGGTGTCTTTTACTTCTTGCGCAATAGTATCAAGATTTTCTTTTTGCATTTCAGGAAATTCTATAAGAGAGCTGCCTGCAATTTCAGCACTTGACCATGCTACAACCTGTGAATCGCCATGTTCACCAATTACGTATGCATGAATAGACTCGCGAGAAATATTGATTTTTTCTGCGATAGTACCGCGCAAACGCAATGTATCCAAAAATGTTCCTGCGCCAAATACTTGATTGCGCGGCAATCCTGAAAGTGATTGGGCTAAAGTTGTTAATAGATCAACAGGGTTGGTTACCATAATAATAATTGCTGCAGGATTGATTGGTTTGATTGTAGTGAAAATATCGGTAATAATTTTTTGATTAGTGTGTAATAGATCAAGACGAGTTTCACCAGGTTTTTGTGCTTTACCTGCAGCTATGATAATAATATCTGCTTGTGCTGCATCTGCGGCAGTTCCGGAACTAATTTTTGATGCTCCATCAAATGCTAAGGCATCAGAAAGATCAAGAATCTCTCCATGGCATCGAATTTCATCAATATCAACTAAAATAATCTCTGCTGCAATATTTTTAAGTACTAGGGCATAGGCTGTGGTGGATCCAACCGATCCTGCGCCGATTATGGCAATTTTTGAATGCTTCATATGTTCTCCTTTTTAGAAATACGAACTCACTTTAATCAAGCATTTGACTTGTTCAACCTATATTATTTTTTTTGAGCAAATCTATTCTACGTAGAGAATTATTTTTATTGATAAGAGAGTCAATATATAATATATTTCTATAAGTAAGAAAATATATTTTTATATTGTATAGGTTTTTTAAATGAACAAATCGCATTTAGCTATAATAGCATTATCAATATCGGCCCATAGCATTAGTTGGGGGATGTTAACTGTAAGTAAAATTCAACCCTGCGTTGCAAAAAAGTATTTTACTCAAGAAAAGATTGAAAAACGAGGATTAATAAGATCTAAAAATTTTCTTGATTCATTTGGAGAAGGAACTTTGGATGAGACAGGAGCATTATTTTGTAGCCTACCAAGAACAGGTCAAGAAAGAGTACTGCGCCATTTAAATGATGACCAGACTTTGGTGTTACGAATTGGGATACATAAAGGCCTTGATTTCTACGTTTTATCGGAATTATTTAATGGGAATAGGAATGTAGCACGTATTTATGTCCAAAAACCTATTAGGGAAATACTGGAAGCGTACGTGGATACTAGACAAGCAATGAGATATTTTCCAATTAAGATAAGTGATAATAGATACCTTGATATACAGCATTGCATTATGTTGCAAAATAGGCACAAAAACACTCTCTCAAGAATTCAAAAAGAAAAAAAATTTGTTATGGACGATATTGAAGAAATGGTGTCCATACTACAAATGCTAAAAGATGTTGATCCAGAGATAGGTGATGATATAGAAATATTGAAGAATTCAATAAAGCTTTACCCCTCTATGTTTACTCGAGTTTTATTATATTGTAAAACATTAGCACCCATTTTTACGAATGCCGAGGTATTACTTTCAGGAGGATTTGCTGCTGGGTTTGGGGCGCTCAGTAAGTGTGGAGTATTGAGTCTGCCGACGGCACTTATGGCCTTACTTTCAGGTTTTCGATTATGTAATCATTTATCTTTTCAGCTGAATATTAAAGAGTTGGTTTATTATAATCATTTGCATAATAACATCCTTCCCAATCAACCTACCCTAACTGATTATCTCAAGAAAACAGCCTTATGATATTTGCCAATAAGTAATTATCGTGGTATTTTAAATATATGCCTTTTTATAAGGTTTAATTGTATTTTTTAACCCTTTTACCCTCCCGCTCATTCTGAGCGTCCTACGTAGCCTTGGCGAAGTAGGATGTACCCAAGGAATTGAATTAGGGCAGGCGTAGGACACATACATGTCAAAAGAATTGATAAGACCGGGACAATTCCGTACGGTCAAGATGAGATCTGGCTTTGAGCCAGTAGCATTGCAACTTGATGAAGAGCTACTCAGAGAGCTTGATGCTCTTTATAGAGGTGCGGTTGAGACCTTCCAATTAGGAAAACTTATCAAAGGTACCGTTGTTGCAATAGAAGACAATGGCGTACTTGTTGATATCAAATATAAATCTCGTGGATTAGTTCCTCGCTATGAATTTGGCGATCACGAACTTAAAAAACTTCAAGTAGGCGATGAAATAGAAGTAATTCTTGATCAGCTTGAAGATACTGATGGTAGAATCGTATTATCATACGAAAAAGCTAAAGAAATGCGCGCATGGGATGCTGTTACTAAGCTCTTTGAAAAGGGTGAAGCTGCAGAAGGTGTGGTTACGCATAAAGTTAAAGGTGGCTTGAACGTTGATATAGGTATTCCTGCATTCTTACCTGGATCTCAAATTGATCTTCAACGTGTAACTGATTTTGATCAATATGTTGGTCAAACAATCAAAGCATGTATTCTTAAATTGAACAAAAAACGTGGAAATGTGATTATTTCACGTCGTAAATACCTCCATGACCAACGCTCAGAAGATCGTAAGAAGATCTTAGAAACATTGAGCGAAGGCCAAATTATCAATGGTATCGTGAAAAATATCACTAACTACGGTGTGTTTATAGACATAGGCGGCGTTGACGGACTTCTTCATATCACTGATATGACATGGGGCCGCGTTGCTCATCCAAGCGAAATGGTACGTATTGGTGATAATATTGCCGTTAAAGTACTCAGCTTTGATAAGAACAATGAGAAAATTTCTCTTGGTCTTAAACAACTCCAAGCAAATCCTTGGGATCAAATTAGCTCAGACGTTGCTGTTGGCAACAAGGTTAAAGGTAAAATTTCTAGCATTACCGATTACGGTCTATTCATAGAAGTTGCACCAGAAGTTGAAGGTCTTGTTCATATTTCTGAAATTTCATGGACTGATCGTATTACTGATTTGAATCGTCTCTATAAAGTGGGACAAGAAATAGAAGTTCTTGTTGTTTCACTGGATAAAGAAAATCGCCGTATGTCATTGAGTGTTAAGCAACTTGGTAAAAATCCTTGGGAAGCGGTGAACGAACAGTTCAAGCCTGGCCAAACACTGAATGGAAAAATTAGCAATATTACTGATTTTGGTATCTTTGTTCAATTGTTGCCGGGCATTGATGGTTTAGTACATATTTCTGACCTTTCATGGACAGAACATATTGAGCATCCATCTGACCGTTACAAACTTGGTCAAGAAGTTGAAGCTGTAGTCTTGGGTATTGATAAAGACAACAAGAAGATTTCTCTTGGTATTAAGCAATTAAGTCAAGATCCATGGGAAAAAGTTGCTGAGCAATATCCAGTAGGATCTATTGTTGAAGGCGAAATTAGCAAAATCACTAATTTTGGTGCATTTGTACGCTTGCCAAACAATATTGAAGGTTTAATGCACAATACAATTCTTGCTCAAGAACAAGGTAAAAAAGCTGAAGAGTTCTTTACCGTAGGTCAAAAAGCTCAATTCCGCATTGTTAACATTAATAAAGAAGAGCGTAAGCTTGCATTAAGCAGTCTTCTTGAAGAAAAGAAACAAGAACCGAAAAGCGCTGAACCTAAAAAAGCTGACTTTAAAAAAGAAGCTTCATTTGCAAAACCTGCTGCAGATAAAACAGCAGATAAACAAGCTTCTTCCTTTGGCAAGTCTTCGGAAGACAGGCAGTCTAAACAGCAGCCTAAGCCTGCAATGAAGAGAGAGAAAAAAGAAGAACCGCAACAAAAAGTACGTGGATCTTTACAGATTGCTCTTGAATCTGCAATGCAAAAGTCTGATAAAAACAAAGACGAAGATAATCAATAGTAAAAGGCATATTCATGGAATTAACTAAACTAACATACGCAATGATTAAGCCTGATGCTGTTGCAGCAAAACATACTGGTAAAATCATTGATGAAATTGAACACAATGGTTTTGAAGTTGTTCGCTTGCAAAAAGTGATCGTTTCTCAAGAATTGGCAGAAGAATTTTATGCAGAGCACAAAGAAAAGCCTTTTTTTGGAGAGCTTGTTGAATTCGTAATCTCTGGTCCAGTAATTATTATGGCATTACATAAAGATAATGCTATAACAGCATGGCGTGATTTAATTGGCGCAACAGATCCTGCAAAAGCTGCTGTTGGTACTATACGTAATTCTTATGGAACAAGTATTGGTAATAACGCGGTACATGGATCTGCTGATTCTGAATCTGCAGTAAGAGAACTTGGATTGTTCTTTCCTGAATTATTTGGATATGATTCTGATGAAGAAGATGATAAGTGTTCAGAAGATGAATGTTCAGATGATGATGATTGCTGCATGAATTAATTCGTATAGCGATATACAAAGGGCTTTGGAAATTTCCAAGGCCCTTTTTTTATAATAAAATTTGACGAGGCAAATAATAGTTATTTATGCTAGGCATAGTTATTGAACAATTTAGCAATGAAATAGATATCTATGCGAACCTTTATATTCATAATGTGTTACATTTTATTGAGTATATCTGCTTGTATCTTGCATGCTCAATCTGTTTTTATTCTCATTCATGGAACATGGGGAGCTGAGTGTTCATGGTATGTCCCCAAAGGTGATTTTTTCGATGCTCTTGAAAATACGGTATCTAAAAAAAATAGTTCAGTAGTCTCATTTCGTTGGAGCGGAGGCGCTGGTCATGAAGCTCGCATGAAAGCTGCTTATAGTCTGGTAAAGTTAATTAAAACATATGATCCTTCTGTAGCCATTTATATTGTAGCCCATAGCCATGGTGGAAATGTTGCAGCATTAGCTTCTCATATGCTTGATGAAGAAGGCAATAAGCATCATATCCGTGCTCTATTTAATTTGGGTACACCAGTTATGAGTAACTATTTGCCCAATATGAATGTTATCCACTATCTTTATAATTTATTTTCTTTTGAAGATCTGATACAAACAGTTTTAGGTATTTCTGGACGTGAGTATCCTGAACATAAGCGAATAGCAAATTTACGAGTATTTATTAATGGAAAAGAACCGAATCATTCAGAATTGCATCATCCATTAATCGGTAAATGGCTGCCATATTTACATCAGCATTTTAAACGGTATTTGGCAGATCAAGGAATTGTAGGATATATATCGGAGCCTTGTATTGTTTTCTTTGCACATGATAAGGCTCCGGAATATGTATTGGATACTAATAGAACTGAATTGCTTGAAAGAGATCGTCAACTATCTGTACTGATATTAGATTCTTTACGAAGGTCTTTAGATCACAAATCAAATATTATATCGCCTTGTGGTGAAATTTCTTTGTCTTAATTTTTTAAGCTCCATCCTACGCTGCGCTTTGTATGGGGACCCCTAATTTTCTTTATGTAAGTCTTTAGACACCGGATCTAGTATGCCATTTACAAAGCGATATGCGTCTTGTTCGGCGAAGCATTTTGCCAATTCAACAGCTTCATTAATGATAATACGAGCATCAGTTTCAGTATTTTTAAGCTCCCAAATTGCAAACAATAAAATAAGTTTGGTGCATACGCTAATGCGTTCAGAGCGCCAGTTTGCAAGATAAGGCTCATATGTTTTTTCAAGGTCTTGTCTGTTATCGATAATACTTTTAACGGTGTTTGCAAGTTCTGAATCCAATGGCACGCTCAGATCAAATCCACGGTTAAAACTATCAATAATTGATTCTACAGATTCTTCATAATTAAAGGCATCTGCTGCATATAAAAAATGGAAAACAAGAGAACGAACATCGCGCCGAGATAAATCATCATATGATATTGGCGTTTGTTCGTTCTCTTGTTGATTAATTTCTTCTGGTGATGAAATACGTGAACACATAGTCAAAGTCCTTTTTCCCCCACGCAACGCATGGGGACCCCTAATTGAGAGATTATTTTGTTATTTTTTAACACGTTATACCCCATGATCGCTACGCTTTCTACTTCGCTCTTATAGAGCTACGAAGAACACGTCATGGGGGCTCCATTTAAGAAGCCTGTAAACGCAATTATTTCTTTACTCTCTTTACCCCATAACCGCTATGCTTTTTATGGGGACCCCGGTTAAGAGGTTCTGAATAAGTTATTTCTTTACACGTTCCATATATGATTTATCGCGCGTGTCTATTTTGATAACATCCCCCTCGTTGACAAACAAAGGAACTTGAATTACCAAGCCAGATTCAAGAGTTGCAGGTTTGGTTGCGCCGCCTTGTGCAGTATCGCCACGAACACCAGGCATTGCTTCTTTTACCGTAAGTTCCATGAACATAGGCGCATTAACTGCTATAGGCTTGCCTTCAAAATAAAGTACGGTATAAATTTCTTGTTCTCTTAAAAAATCTAATACATCTTCAATTTGTTCTTTATTGAACGCAACTTGATCAAACGTATTTTGATCCATGAAATTGTATAACCCGCCATCAGCATAGAGATATTGCATATCGGCATATTCTAGATCCGGTTGATCAAATTTTTCACCTGAACGGAATGTATCTTCCCAAATAAGCCCGGTGATCATGTTTCTCATCTTTGTTTTAACAAACGCGCCGCCTTTTCCTGGTTTTACATGATGATAGTCTAAAATCATGTATGGAGCGTTGTTATAGAGTATTTTCATACCTTTTTTAAAATCGGTCGTAGCAATCACAATATTTCCTTCAAATTGACGTATCTAATCCTCTTTTCAGTATAAAAAAAGGCTTGGTAAAAGGCAAATGGCTTTATAGTGGCGTTTTTATAGTGCTTTAAGTTGGTAATTAACTTTTTGTAGATAATGGCAATCAATTTTTGTTAAAATAAACTCAGTTATGATTTTTTCTGAGGTTATATAAGGGGATATTGTGAGTAATAAAAAATACATGGCAAGGTTGCTGGTCTGTGTTTGTTTACTGTTTTATGGATTTTTTGATAGTGCCCTTTGTGCAAGGGTGCGGAATCAGCAAGTTGCAAAAAGCGGTGTTGTTTTGTTTTTGCAAGGCATAGTAGATCAGGCTGGACAGATAATGCAGGCAAAATCAAGAAAAGCTCGATTGCAAGCAAAGCAGCAATTAATTGATACAATGAAACAGGAAACGCGTTATGCCGACATCAAGAAAAAAATAGGTAATGCTATTGCTCTTCTTATAGTCTCGGAGGATGAATCGGCAGCAACACCAAAAGAAGCATATCAATTTTTAGTTGATTTTACCAAAGCAATGAAAGCTCAAAAAAATTTGATTGAAGTAGCTACTCACGTAAAAGATTCTCTCGAAAATATTTCAGAACATGAAAAAGAAGAAGCGGCAGGTGAAGCATTAGGAGCATTGGAGCGTGCTGCGCAAGTTGCATATGATGCAGTCGCTAACGTGGGTACGCGATTGGATAATATGATAAAGCTTTCGCAAGCAAGTATCGATAAAAAAATAATGATACTGCATCGTATCGTTGATCTAGCGGAATATGTGACAGATCCAGAAACCCGTACCGTAGATTTGTCATCAAAGGCTAAAACATTCGCAAATAATTATGATGATGTCGTAGAGATAGTCAAGCGAGAAATAGATACATTGCTGAATGAAAAAGAATTAGACAAGGTTACAAAAGATATCATAATGTCCGATGTTCAGATTATTCAGCAAGCTACCCAAAGCACCCTAGCCGCATCAAAAGAGGCGTATGCGCGATTGCGTGATGTTGTAAATACAATGGAAAAAGAGAAAAATCAAGTTATAGGACTTATAACGCAAGTACAAGAGTCTGCAAAAGGTGTACCAATTAGTACTATGCAAAAAATATATAACTATGCCAATAATAAGGTGGAATCATTACAGTATGGATTTATGAAGCGCATGACTGATGTGGTAAGTGCATTGCCTATAACATATGAAGATAAGCAAGATGTGCTGAGGGATCAAATAAGAATGGCGCTTAATGTAATAGGTGATTCTACCAATAAAGAATTGGTATTGCGTGCACAACAGCAGTTGAAAGATTTGGTCGATGGAGACGATCTTGATGAATCACTTAAAAATAAATTAAGTCCAATACTAGAAAAAATTAAATCTGGTGCTCGTATAACAAAAAAAGAAATAGGGAAAATGTTTTTTCTTCATGGGTATCATGATCAATTGAAAACATTAGAAAATATAGAAAATCATGCACGTAACATTGTAAATTCAGCTACGCTGCCAAGCATAGCAATTACACCAGATAAAGATAATGAAAAAATTGCTCGTGCGATTACCGATCAAGAAATCATTATTAATGCAATGGATACTGGACAGTTGTACCAAAAGATAAAAAACGAAATAGCGCCGGATGTGACTATTATTTTATCGACTACGGATACAACCAAAGACGAATCAAAGAAAGCACTTGATCGCTTATCAAAAGTTATTGATACATATCGACCAAATAAAGCAAAAGCAATGTTTATGTCTGGTTTCTCACGCCTGCATTCTTATTTGCCTCAATCAATACAAAGTATTATACCAAATGACCCCGATTTTTATTGGAAAGCGTTAGGTCTATTAGGGGCAGAGTGGGTGTTTCTTAGGTATGTCCTCAGTCCATTGCGCTATAATTATCGTTTATGGATGGCTACTTATAAGACTATGCAAGAAGAGCATAAGATATATGGTGAAATTTTAGATAATATTAAAGAAGCTGAAAAGCAAGGAGATGAAAATAAATTTCATACACTCATGGGAATTTTAGAAGGCTTGGGTGTAGAAATTACTGATGTGTATAACAAAAAGGGTGAGTGGTTTAAAAAATTTAAAATACCTGGTGCTCCAAGATGGTGGGAAATATAGGAGAATTATTATAGCGATTTTGTGTTGGCTATAGTGGGGATTTATTTTATATGATTTCCGGTCTTAATAATTGTTTAATTAAAATAAATAGGTAAATGCAAATAAAAAAGCTATAATATAAAATAAAAATGATTTTTAATTTTAAATAGATGGATTTTTTATGATTAAAATTATTACTAAAAAAGCTTTATATATTGGGTTGCTTATTCAATGTTTTTCAGTTCAGGGTATGTTTACTGCATTGCGCAACCGTCAACTTACTACTGCTGCTCGGCCTCGATATAATCGAGTTGGGTATACCCGACTGAATCAGAGAAATTATTGGCAGCCTGTCCAAGCAAAAAGAAAGCCTTTGATTGAAGAAACAAATTATCCAAATAAAAATTTTCTTACACAAGGCCAAGCTACTGTTTACTCTACTTATTTGTTGCCAAATGTTTTGTCTTATAATATTTCAAAGCATGAGCTTGATCCGTCTGATTCTATGGCGCAATTTGCCAAGGCGTTGTTCCAGATATCGCCTGATGGTCACATTTCGATAGTGAAAGATAAAAATAAAATATCTTATTTGTTAACTCCAGAATTCTTTGGAGTATTGCGTGGTGCGCGAGAAAAAGGCTTGCTCGATGACCCTTCCACTGTTAAAAAAATAGTTACATTTGGTCAATCTGAATATGCCAAAATGATGAGTAATAATGAAAATTTTCCTGAAGCGGAAATAAAGGATTTTATTGCGGTAATGAATGAAGTGAATAAAACAGATGCAAATATAGCGCAAGCTTTAGAAGATGCGTATTTATTTTTAAGAATAAATCCAAGCAACAATCACGATATAATACATTATTTGCTTGGTTTTAATCGCTATGGTGAGATCCTTTCTGAAGAGCGGCTTAAGGAGTTTGAAACTATTTCCGCACAACAAGATCAAGTGGTTCACCTATCTGATGCTGATTACAATCAAAATGATCGTGAAAATTTTATCGATGCATTGTCAAAAATACCAAGGCCATCTGATAGGATTAAATTTGCTCATGATAACTTTGCGCTGGCAGTTAGTGCTATGGTTCAGGATAAAAGAAATAAAAAACTTTATTCTCCTCAGGTAAAAATGGATGAGGTTAGTTATGGAAATTATCCAGCATTTTCTACCTGTGCAGAAGCAGGTCTTCGCGATTTGATTGGCAACATGGTTCTTGATGAAGAATTACAGATTTTTACCCCTTCAATATTCTTTCCAGGATTGAAGATTAACGATGATGTGATGAAGTTTTTTAATACATACAATACCGTTGATACTATCAATGATAAAGATGCATCGAAAGATTTTGTTAAACTTGTTTCGGGTGTGGATGGAGTAACTTATGTTAATAAAAATAAGTATGAAATTTCTTCTATTGCTACCGAACAAAATTTGATTGTACTGTGTAACAAATTTTTTTCTCTACATGCTAAAAGCCTCAGTGATCTAGGAAAAATGCTTTCTAACGAAAGAAGAACACTTACTTTTGAGCTTATGGGTAGAGATAGCAATAAAACAATTGCCATCACCATACATGATAAAAAAACAGATAAAACGAAATACATGTATCTGAATTTTGCTCCGGGGCATACTAAATTTAAAGTAGGAAAAGGAAATAAAGATAATAGTCTTCTTGATCCAAAAATATTGCTTGCAGATTTCAATAATCCTAAAAGTAGGTCTTTATTATTCCTGCACGAACAACCAGAGATTGCTCAATTGTTTTTCAGAAAAATGAAAAATAGTGGAAATGTATTTGATCCTGCTTTGTATCATGTCTTTTCAAAAGAAACTGAAGGTGAAAAATCTCAGCTGATTAGGACGATATTGCTCTATAGTGATGATCAAAAAGCTCTTAATCTTGCTTATTCTTTATATGATTCTCTTTCGGATAAATACAAGAATTCACTCAAAGATGTTGTTCCATCAACAGATGTTTTTAAGCAAAAACTAAGTGTATATCAAACGCTTAAAGAATGAATAGAGCTAGATTAAGGCCATTAGGGGGCTATTATGAACTTTTTTTGTCGCATATTATGTTTATTGATTGGTTTATTGTTGCATTCGGCAGCATATCCTATGCTTAAAGTTGTAAAAACTGGTGCATCAAAACCAACAAGAGGCACATCAGCATTAGGAAAACGATCTTATTTTTCTTCTGAAGGGGTAGAAAGAGTTGGTAAGACTGTTGCTGGACATCCCGAATTAGAAAAACTTGGTATAGTGCATGGATTTGCGCTTAGTAAATCACCAGTTTTATCACATGCATATGATGTGTTATCAGAAAACCCTTCCGATGAAGTAAAATTAATTAAAAAAATGTTTCATCGGGTGACGCCTGGAGCAGATCTTTTACCAACAAAAAGCATTTTCAAAGTTGCTACGTTTATAACGCCCGAAATAATGGGTACGTTAATGGGTGCTCTTGAAACCGGAGAATTAAAAAGAGGTGTTAATGAATTTACTCAAGATATCATTAATGCGTGGTATGGAGACGAACGCGTACAAGCTAAATTGGCAGACGAAGGTGATCTTGGATATAGTACAAAATTTAAAGAAGAAGTAGGAAGTTTTTTCAATTTAACAACGCAATTATCTCAGCGCAATAAAAATGCTTTACATTCTATTTTGTTGGCATTTCTATATCAGAAAATTAATCATGCTGATGAGGATGAAGAATTTCATGATTGGATGCATTTTCTTGCAAGTATTAATGAATATATACCTGTTTTTTCAGCACAAGAACTTGAAGAAACGCATAGAAAATTGCTTGAGCCAAATAAGTATAAATCGTGGCTTGATTCTAAATTGTTTTCATTAAAATTGAATGTTGTACCATATTCGCCAGCACAATATGAGAAATTTTTAGTTCAAAATTTGCCATTAGTTGTCAGCGATATTATTGAAAACAATAAAATAGAAAGTATATACCCGCCAAAAGCAATAATGGATGAGTATGGCTATAAAGGCCAAAGGGCAAAAGGAGATTGTGTAGAAACGGCAATAAGAAATGTATTATACAATCTATTTTATGATTTTAAAAAAAGATCTTTTGACGTATCAAAATATCCTCATTTACCAATTAATCCAGAATTAAAAACATACATGGAAATGAGTAATAGCGAAAATATTAATATGCCTGATATAGGACAATCGTTTATGGATTTAGTATCAGGACAGGATCCCAAAACAAATATTAAATATGTGGAAAAAAATTATGAACTTATATCGTCATTTCAAAATATTTTACATGTATTTAATGCACTATTAGGTACAACAGCTCAAGATTGGCAAAGTTTAGGAGAACAACTTACTGAAATGTCAGCACATAAGATGGAAGTTAATGCTGAATTACAGAATATGGGTATACGAGATAAAGTTACTATTACTATAGTTGACACCTTAGCTCAGACCACAAGACAGATTGATTTAATTATTATGAAATTGCATGCCTATGTTACCTTTCCTGATAGAGAAAAATTTAAATATAGCCGTATTGATTTAAAATCTCTATCTACACTGCCAAGCATAAATCCATTACTGAGATCGGTCTTTTATTTAGCTGGTGATATAGATCTTAATCTTACGCAAAGCCAATTAGAGGGAATAGATCCGTTATTATATCTTTCGTGGCCAATCAGCAATGATGAGGAAAAGCTTGAGGTTATTCAAAAGCTATTGCTCGATTATTCACACGATAAAGATGCTATTCAATATGCTTATTCATTATTTAAGTCTTTGAATATCCAGGCAATAAGTTTGCTCAGAAATATAGATTTATTCAAAGAATATTGCAAAGACAAGGATGTTGAATTTAAAAATAGAACCAAACAAGCCGTTATCGCACAAATAGGGCTCGTGCATTTAAAAACGTTATTACAGGAAATGTCGATAGAAAAAGCACAGCAATTAATGGCATCGTTCATGAGCGTAAAAGATTTTAATAATGCATTATTATCCAACAGCAATACGTTTGAAGCTATTTTATTGGATAAAGATAGTGATAAGCTTTTGTTGTATGTATTAAAGAAAAAGTTATTACGTGAAGATGAATCTGGTTATTATCGAGAGCTTATTACAGAAAAACTTATGAGTGATTTACGTAGTAGTAGCTTTATTACACAGTTTTATAGTTTACATTCTCGATGGCTATCAAGTTTGCTTGATATTCTAACGGTAGATGTACTTAATGTTCTGAGCACAGATACCGATGATATGTATTATAAAGAAAATATTTGTAGTTTATTGCTAAAACAAACTATAGATGAAAATGATGAAAAGTTATATAAGTTGTTTTATACCAGTGTATTTCCGTTATATATCTCTCTCTTGGAAAAAAATTACTTTAAATATATTCAGGAGTTAGGGGATATTAGATTACGACTCAAGAAAAATTCTGATATATATCAGATGTATGATGCAAAGATGAGTGCATTGCGGCAGAGAGCGACTGTTTTAAAAGAATAAAAAAAATTAGTTTTAGTTTTAAAAATATAATCCCTAACTTTTTGAGTTGGGGATTAATTTATTTGATGCAAAAATTTCCGGATGTTACGATAAAAGGAGTAAAAAGATTTTATTCTAGGAACAAGATTATGGATATTGCTATAAATGCTCGTATTAAACCTATGGACCCCATCATGAATACTAACGCTCCCGACCAAGAAATTTTTAATATCATTGCGCGTGAACAACAGCGTCAAGAAGAAACAATTAATCTCATTGCCTCAGAAAATTATGTTTCCCCTGCTGTGATGGCTGCAACAGGTTCAGTTTTAACCAACAAATATGCCGAAGGTTATCCAGGAAAGCGCTATTATCCAGGATGTACGTATGTGGATGAAGCAGAAATTTTAGCTATAGAGCGATGCAAAAAATTATTTGGTGCGCAGCACGCAAATGTGCAGCCGCATTCTGGTTCGCAAGCTAATATGGCAGTATATTTTTCAATGTTGCAAGCAGGTGATACTATTTTAGGTATGAGTTTGGCTGCTGGTGGACATTTAACTCACGGACATGGGGTCAATTTTTCTGGCACATTATTTAATAGCATTCAGTACTCTGTTAACCGTGATACTGAATGTCTTGATTATGATGAAATTGAGCAATTAGCTCAACAGCATAAACCAAAATTAATTGTGTGCGGTGCTTCTGCATATTCGCGTACCATCGATTTTCAACGTTTATCTTCTATCGCAAAAAGTGTTAACGCCCTTCTTATGGCCGATATTGCTCATATTGCGGGTCTTGTTGCAGCTGGCTTACATCCAAATCCTATTGAGTGTGCAGATTTTGTAACAAGTACAACACACAAAACATTACGCGGTCCGCGTGGTGGATTAATTATGAGTTCTGCAGAGCATGCATTAAAAATTGATCGCGCAATTATGCCCGGTATGCAAGGTGGGCCTTTAATGAATACCATCGCTGCCAAAGCAGTAGCATTTCATGAAGCTTTGCAGCCAGAATTCTTTGATTACCAGCAGCAGATCATTAAAAATGCGCACGCACTATCTAAAGAATTGAATTCATTAGGGTATCGCATTGTTGCTGGTGGAACAGATAACCATTTGTTTATTGTTGATTTAACATCGAAAAATATTACCGGGTTGCAAGCAGATATTGCACTTGAAAAAGCAGGTATTAATGTAACACGTAGCTGCATTCCATTTGACACGCAAAAGCCGTGGGTAACGAGTGGTATTCGCATTGGTTCTCCCGCGGTGACAACACGTGGCATAAAAGAAGCTGATATGATTGCCATAGCTCATTTTATTGATGATGCTATTACGCATCATGATAATGATACGGTGCTTGGGGCAATAAAAGTTAAAGTGCGTAATATGTGTGCTCAATTTCCGATACAATAGCAAGAATCACTATGATGACCCGAAAAATAGTATCAAAACCTTCTTAATATGGGGTCCCCAATCGGCATATAATAGAGATTGGGGCTAAAGAAATAATAATTTTTATAAAAATAGGTATGCATGAGACATGAACAAAAATAATAAAAAATTTTTTGTATGGGTAATTTTTACCTTTTTACAAACACTTTCAGGAGCTGAAGATAAAAGTTTGTTTATAGCACCAATGTTGCATAATGATGAGATAGCATTACGTTTAGTTGCTCGTTATTTAGACGATCACGATGATATATGCTCTTTTGCAGAAACAAATAAGGCTTATCATAGTTATACGTTGAGCTTGGCAAATCTAAAGAAAGAGCTTTTAATTAAAAAGATCAATGGCGAGCATTTGGGAGATATACAACATAAATATGGGAGTATTTATTGTCAGGCATACAAATGGACTGATCTGAATGAATTGGTATTAACGCATTCGACTCTAAAGAGTGGTCAATCGTCTAACTATAATCATCATCTCAGTCGTTTTATATCTCCGTTGCCCTATAAACAAGTGCCATTTTTTAATGATGAGAGTGGACTTTGCTTTTATGGATACGGAATGGAAAAAAATATATTAACTATTATTCAGTATCAGACCTTTGCTGCTAAAGAGAACAGACGTCTACGATGTCTGATGGCAAAGCAGGGAGATGAAATAGGCAGTAAACAAATGTATCGCAGATTTGATTTTTGTATGGAGTATCCATTTTTCTTGAAGGCAATTTTAAATTCTTCTCAAGTTACTCGAGGCAGCGATGATCAAGAATTGGTTTTTTGGCTTGATGGAGCTACTATTCCTGATAATTATGAAGAAAAAGTACCTATGAAAGATCTCTCGGATAATTGGGCACACAACAATTTTGAGCATCTGCCAGATATCATAAAGGATTTTATACAAAACAAAGCGCTTAAGAAGTAAAAAGAGCGTAACAACTCTGGGAAATACAATGAGGAAAAAATGATGATTGCGTGACCTAAAGCTTCTTATGCCGCTTCCATACATCAAACAAAGCACCAAACATACGCAATCCGCCTCGTAGAGTCAGTTTGCTATCAGCCTGATCATGCCATACGGTGGGTATTTCTTTGATGATAAAACCATTTTTTTTACAAAGATATAATAGTTCAACATCAAATGCCCATTGCGCAACGGTCAGTTGTGGGGTTATGCGTTCTATAACCGCCCTTTTGAATAATTTTGCGCCACATTGATAGTCATAATATGATAAGCCAAATAGTAGCCAGACATATGGTTCATAAATAAGACGACTGCCCCACCGTTTATATGCAGGACGTTCAGGAGTGATTTTTGCCCCAGGCATGTAACGGCTTGCGATGACTCCATCAGCGTTATTGCTATTCATTATCAAATCATAAAAAGCTGTGGGTGCTGTTGCCATATCGGCATCTACAAATCCAATGAGATCATTTTCTCGAGTTAGTGCATCTGCAAAACCTGCTTTGATTGCGAGACCCTTTCCTGCTTCTCGTAAATTGATAACAATTATTTGAGAGCCAAGATCATTACGTACTTGCTCAACAACTCTGAGGGTCTTATCTTTGCACCCATTGAGTACGATTACAAGCTCGAAGGCGAGGTTATTTTGCTGTTGTTTTTCTGAAAAAAATTGATGATAAGCGCGAACTGTTCGTTCAATGCGCCCTTCTTCATTATATGCCGGAATTATAATACTGATTTTCATTTTACCCCATGCTCCGTTTTCTCTTCGCATGGGGACCCCAGCAAAGAGAGGGAGAAAGCCAAAATATAAAAACAAACTTATTCTATTTTGTGTATAATAATACTATAAATCAAAATAAAATATGTTTTTCATTTTAATTTTCTTCATTGGGGTTCTCAATAGCTCAGTATCTATCCCCAATTTCGATAAATTGGGGTCCCCATACAAAGAATGCGTATGGGGTATGGGCACCCGTTACGAAATAAAATGAAGTAATGGGTAAATAACAGAACATGGGGTTTACATGCTGATATTTAATTCTCATAAAACCATAGAAATTTTAAAACAATTCTTACCAGATAATCCCATAATTGTGGAAGCTGGTGCATTCAATGGCAGCGATACCAAAAGAATGGTTGAGCAATGGCCGCAGTGCATAATTCATGCCTTTGAGCCCTTACCTGAAATTTTTGAACGTCTAGAAAAAAATACCGCTCATTTATCGCAAGTGCATCGATATCCACTGGCACTGAGCAAAGAGAATGGAACCGCCCTTTTCTATGTTTCTGAAAAATCAGAACGCCCTGGCTTTGCATCGCAAGCCGGATCGCTTCATGCTCCAAAAGAGCGTTTAAAAAGGTCACCAATCATATTTCCACGTACGGCAGAAGTTACAACCATTACCCTCAAAAAATGGGCGGATGAAAATGCAATACAATCAATAGATTTGCTCTGGCTTGATACTCAAGGTCATGAGCTTGAAATTTTACAGGCTGCTGGGAAAATGTTGCAAAATATTAAGGTTGTTCTTGCTGAAGTATCTTTTATTGAAAGCTATGAAGGCCAGCCATTATATGAAGATGTAGTAAAATGGATAACGCAGCATGGCTTTGAACAAATTGGTAGAGATTTTGAAGATACAAGTAAATCTTTTTTTGGCAATGCATTGTTTGTAAAAAATAAAGACGCGTGAGGTTATTGATGGCTTGGGTGTTTTTTGCTAAGATATCCGAAACAAAATATACATTTAAGGGAGATTTGGTATGAAATCGCTAACACAACATGTAAACATATTTCAAACAATGCTAGCGTTGAGTTTTTGCTTGCTGAGTGTAGTTGAAATGAGAGGAATGGATTCTGTTGACCCGTCATCATGTATATGTAAGAGGCTAGAACGCACTTATGATACTGATTCCTCTCGCGATTCCAGCAAAGTGATAAATATACCATATGATCTAAAAACAAATAAAATTGATGGCAATGTGTTTGCGTCAAAGATTTATGAGGGATTGACTCCACAAGAGAGATTGGTCTCGATGGTTTTGCGGGGTTATCCACATGGTGAAGAAGTGGTTCTTCACAAGTCCGAGATACAAGCAAATCCTGTGCGTTCATTTTCCCTACAAGAGATAACCGAGATGAAACATCTGAGGGTGGTTGTGTTTCTAGATGAATTAAATAAATAATGTGATTTCCATAAAAGATGATTGAGTAGCAATTATTACTACTCAATCATCTTTTATTTTTGATTAGGAAATGACCATATCGATAGCTTTTTTTAATTCCGAATTGATTATCTTTTTGGTTAAAAACCACAGTTAACTTTTTACAAACCACGGAATAAATGTATTTGTTTTTTCCTTGTATTGTTGATATTCAGGATTATCCTTCATTGCGTTTTCAAGCAATGGAACGCCTGTCACGAATCGTAATAAAAAGGTTATAGTAAGTGGAGCAATGAATGCCGTCCATCCAAATGGTATTGATAGGGCAAGAAAGTAAATTCCTATCCACATCATACTTTCACCAAAATAATTTGGATGTCGTGAATAATGCCATAGACCAGTTTGAAGAATTTTGCCTTTGTTGAGTGGATCTCGTCTAAAGTTAAATAATTGTTGGTCGCTGACTGCTTCCCAATAATATCCACACAACCATATTACAATTCCCAGAATATCGAATACTGATAGCATGCGTGGATTATTATACGTATTGATAAGCTGAAGAGGATAGCTCATGATAGCGATCATAATTATTTGACCAAAAATCCAGAAAATATTAATAATAAAAGCTTTAATTCCTTCTCGTTTCCAAGTAATAAACCGTGGGTCATTTCCTGTATAACGAATATAAATATAGGCAATAAGGCGGAAAGCCCATGCGATAATAAGGATTGTTGCAATAGTTTGTTGTAATAAAAAAGAGCTTAATCGTAAAAAAGTGTACACGGTAACAAGAAGAACGCCACCGCCCCAGGTAAAATTACCAACGCTGGTATCTTTTTTGTAACACGTAAGAGCAACCATGCCTGAAAGATATACAAGTAATAATGTGCTGAATTCGATAAGATAATTAGTCATATTGATTCCTTTTTTCGGATCTTCTTTATGCAATCACCACTAATTGCGTTTTCCATTTTTCTTGTGCGTTTTTTCTTTGTTTTATTTTAATAGTATCAATTACTTTTTTACCATTAATTTCTTTGATGCTTTCTGGATAGATAACGAGTTTATTGTTGCCCAATCGCTGCACAAATCTGGTGAAATGTGATCCTGGACGAACAAGACAGTCAAAATCCATCATAGAGAAAAAATCTTCTAATACATTTGCTTTGTGGCTGTTGTTTTCTGTTCTGAATCCAAATGTAATACGTGGATTTTTCAAAGCTAGCTGGAATTTTTGGACTAATTGTACTGGATAAGGGTGGTCCGTAAATATGTGTACATATAGCCTTTGATCTGGAAACATCTGTGCTATGCGATCTACTTGCTCAATAAAAAATTCTTCAGGAACAAATCGGAGCGGACACCGCTCTTTTTCTTGTTGTGTATCGGCGTTGAAAGTTCCCCCATTTCTGACGTGTACAGCAACGGAAATTAGACCTTCTGGAATAGTTATTTTTTCTATGTGATGGCGAGGAGCAATATTTTCTTTCATTTTTGCTACAAAATTTTCATCACACCAGTCGATTTCAATTTCTGTTTTCCATCGAGAAATATAGAGCGTGTTATTATTTTTGGACAACTTAGAAAGAGGGTTTCGCAGTATTTTTACTGTTGCATAGAATCGCTCATGTTCTTGTGCAGTATACATGCGTTCATTTTCGTGAAGCATTAACTCATCAGCATAAGGAAATGGAAAATAAAGGAGCGGAAGTCCGGATAGATAAGCTAAATAGGATGCCTGAGCGTAGGAAACAAGATTGTCTCCAAATCGACCCCCATTTGGCTTCCAGGTAATAGCACTAGGGCCTGTTTTGGGATTGAGAGGATTGACATATCGATCTATGTTATCATCAAACATATTGTATGTTTTGGTATGAATATTATTGACCAATAATAAACACAAAATAACGAAATTGTGTACAAATATATGCTTCATAGATATTCCTTTTTTTATGTATCGTGTTTCATTAAATGAGGTACGTATCTTTTTATTCATAAAATAATGAGTATGATAAAAAACAGTACCACAAAAAAGGAGTGAATGTGAAAAAATTATTATCGCTATATGTGCTTTTCTTTATAACTATGTCTTTTGCAGATCAAAAAATGAAATTATATGCGCTCTATACACCATCACATGAAATACTAAAAGATAAGTATTTTTTACCTTCAATTCAAGATGATTTTGAAATAATAGTGCAATTTTGTGAGCAAACAAGTCCCTCAGCTACGTTTATGAGTGAAGGGTGGACTGATACCACGCTGCGTAAAGTTGATCTTATTATTCGTGCAATTAAAGAAAATCTAGCATCAGAAGATATATTTATTTTTTCCGATGTCGATATTCAATTTTTTGCTCCCATTCAAGAAACGATCATTGCATTGATGGAAGGGAAAGATATTATCATGCAGCGCAACAATCCCGAAGGTGTTTTGTGTACTGGTTTTTTTGCTTGTCGTGCCAATGAAAAAACATTGCGTTTGTGGCAAGATGTAAAAAAAAGAATGCAAAAAAATAAACTCAACAGTGATCAAATCTCATTTAACCAATGTATTAAAAAAAAGAGTAAAAAAAATCCTTATGATATTGTGTGGGATTATTTACCTGAAACGTTTTTTGGTGCAGGAACATTAGCAGCATATCCTGGTTATTTATGGAAACCAGGAAGAAAATTAGATATTCCTGAAGGTATTATGCTCCATCATGCTAATTGGACGAGAGGCGTAAAAAATAAAGACGCCCAACTCGCGTATGTACGGAAAGAGGTTTTCCAGAGGCGAAAAATTGCTTATATAGCATAAATCATTAAAGATGTTTCCTACACGCTCACTTTCATCGTTTCATTATGTGGAAATAATCCTACACATGGAGCTAATGTTGTGGGATGAATTTCTTTCAAAAAACTATAGATGTTGGTAAAATTCAATTTTTTAACATCTTGATACAGTGTAGTTTTACGACATATAAACGAATCTTGTGTAGGAAGAATTCCTTTCCACATATCTGATCCTGTTTTAATTTTCCACGCACAAACATTTTCAGTTAATGGAATGAATTTTGGCGTGCCTTGACATGTTGCATGCCTATTAAGATAAAAGCGATAGGCAAATGTTTTTTCAAGCCAGAAAACGTAGTCCGATAAATCGATGTGCGCAGCTATTAAAGATGTATCCGTTGTTATCAAAATATGTTCATTTTTTGTTATACCGAGGTGTTCAAGAAGGCGATTTTTTAAATTTTTGCCACCATCTGGGTCAAATGGAATAAATATAACTCGCGGAAACTCTTTTTTTATGAAACGACATATTTTTTTATTTTCTGGTGTATTGTGGAAGAACAAATAAATGGCTCCCAAATGAGATGTTTGTGTTTCAATATTGCGCAAAATATTTTCTATTTTGGCAAGAGGATTGCGACATAACAAAAATATATCTGCTGATGCATTTTCGTAATGATCAAGCCGATATTTTTTTGGCTGAAAAAGAACAGGGTAATTAGGTTTTTTTCTGATTTCTCGCGCTGATTTTGATTGTATGCTGCGATCAACCTTAAAACCAACAATCTCTGAGTAAAGATTTCTTATGTATAAAATTTTGGAAATAAATCGAATATGCGAATGCGCCATTTCAACCATAGGAAAATACATAGCAACATCATTTGCAGCAGGGTAAAAATCATCTACAAATCCTTCGATTGTGTCTGCTATTAAATCTTCGAGCTTAACTAATTTAAAAAGCCATGCGCGAAATGATCGTGGATGCATATAAATAAAACTGTATTGGCGGTATGCATACTTGCGTTGAATATGTTTTGGAACGGGCCGACAGTATCCCATTTCTTTAAATCCCCATTGCAAAGCTTGGCAAGCTGGAACATTCCGATACTGGCCGTATGTGAACCATACATGGTCATCTTTATACATATCATTGATATACGTAAATACATCGGGACCATTGAGTGAATCATCGCCATCTACCATAAAAACAATTTCATCATCATGACAATCGTATAACACTCGATATAGATTAAATAATTTACGATGTCGTATATCATTTTTAATAAAAGTTATTCGATGAGAAAGGTTATGATCATCAATAAATTTTTGAATGACTTCGACGTTATCATCTGTTGAACAGTCATCAACTATAATAACTCTAAAATTAGTATAGTTCTGCGAAAAAATTGAATTGAGTGTGTTTTCTGACCATTTACCATTATTGTATGAACAAACAACTACCACAAGAGGATGTTCGCCATTAATAATCTGCGGAGTATTGCGAGCGGCCAGTTGTATAGCAGATAAAAAAATCGTGGCAATTATACCCATATACTTCATCATAAGATTCCTTTTTTATAACAATACGTTGATACATTACAAAAAAACAACAACAAATTCTACAAAAAATTTTGTTATTTGTGCTTGGATCCGCGCAATATAACGTAAGTTCTTTACTGCAGATGCTCTATGCGTCATATAATAGAGCATAAGGAATAAAGTAACTGATGCAATCAAACGATTTGTAGAATACAATAGAAAAAAAATGGTTAATGTAGTGGATGAAGAACTATAAAAAAAAGGAGTGATGTATGTTGTCATGTGTTATTTTGAGAAAAATTTTTCTTGGATTATTACTTTTACCGCCATTATTTCTTAACGCACAAGGCGATAAAATTATCACGATAATAGGAACAGGATATGTGGGGCTTGTATCAGGAGCGTGTCTTGCCGAAATAGGTAATCCAGTAATTTGTGCTGATATTGATACGAAAAAGATAGACTTATTGCGCAAAGGAACCATGCCTATTTATGAACTTGGTCTTGAAGAGCTGGTAGCACGTAACGTTGAAACAGAAAGATTAATGTTTACTGATAATGTAGCCGAAGCAATAATGATGAGTGATATTATTTTTATTGCCGTGGGAACGCCAATGGGTGATGATGGCAGCGCAGATTTATCATATATCAATGAAGCAGTAAGAACTATTGCCGAAAACCTGACATCATATAAAATTATCGTTACCAAGAGTACCGTTCCTGTTGGTACAGGAAAGAGAATACGAGCACAGTTAGAAGAAGAATATGGAATAGACCCAAATATGTTTAGCATCGTTTCTAATCCCGAATTTTTGCGCGAAGGTCTTGCGGTTAATGATTTTTTAAATCCGGACCGTTTGGTTATTGGAACTGATTCTGATAGCGCATTAATTGCATTGTGTGAAGTGTATGAAGCTTTAATTACCGGAGGAACGCCATATGTTTTGACTGATGTGCAAACAGCTGAAATGATTAAGTATGCATCAAATGCATTTCTATCGGTAAAAATAAGTTACATTAATGAAGTTGCTAATTTGTGTGATGCAACCGGTGCAGATGTTGTAACAGTTGCAGATGCCATGGGATTAGATCATCGTATTAGCCCGCAATTTCTCAAACCAGGCCCCGGATTTGGTGGATCATGTTTTCCCAAAGATTCGCAAGCAATAGTATATATTGCCAACCAACATAGCTTACCATTTCACACGGTAGAAGCAGCTTTGCGTGCAAATGCCGTGCAACAAACTAAACCTGTTGAAAAATTACAGATACTCATGCAAAGAGAGCTCGGGCAGAGTTTAGAAGGAAAAACGATAGCTGTGCTTGGTCTTGCCTTTAAGGCAAATACTGATGATGTTCGTTATTCTCCTGCAATTAAAACAATTGAGTTATTGCAACAGCAAGGAGCTATTATAAAGGCATACGATCCTATTGCTATTGCTAATATGCGTCGAATTTTTCCTGACTTATTATATTGTACTTCTTTGTATGAGTCAGCAACAGATGCTGATGCGGTGATTATTATGACGGATTGGGATCAAATTAAACAGATTGATTTTGCACGTTTAAAAAATGTCATGCGGCACCCAATCATTGTTGATGCGCGTAATATTGTTAATCCAGAAATACTCAAACAGCTTGGTTTTGCGTGTGATGCCATTGGCAGATCATATTTGTGCAAAAAAAGGAATGAATACTTGCATAAATTAGTGCCGATTCATTTGCATAAACGTGCTCCATCTCATAGATTTGCTCGATAATTAAATATATAGCAAAACAGCTATAACAATCTGATAAACAATGTACAAAAATCTCTTAAATTGGGGTCCCCATTTGTAATGAAGTGAAGAATGGGGTTAAAAAAATCCTTTTGGTTTGCAAAGACCGGAAGGATTTTTTTGGTCAAAAAGTATGATATTCATTGATGTTTGTAGTAATTATAGTACATTAAAAAAGTAATGTATTTTCAATTTATTATTTAGGGATTATTTTTATGAATAAAAAAATGATTTTGAGCATTGTGTTATTTGGCATGATTTCAAATGTGGGCGCAATGAATAAATGGCATAGCTGCGATCTTGGGGATACGGGCGGAAATTCAAAAGGTCAGATATCGGTAAGAACCGTCGAAAATATGACTGGTGCGAGGGCTTGTTGGTTTTCGAATGGTAATAAGTATCACACAAAGGACCAATCTTCGGTGGTATTAAATTCAGATGAAGCCGGCCCTAAGCGTGTGATTACCATCAAGGGAGAATGCCTTTGGGATTTAATGAAAGCAATAGCGATAAGAACTGCTGGTTGCATCGAAACTAGTAAGGACCAACAGTCAAAGATCTGGACGTTCGCAAATGATAACAAAGCACAATCAACAGCTACTCAGTTTTTTACACATCGAATAAATGATTCATTGACGTCTGCAAATAAAAAAAATGTGAAAGACGTAACTATTGAATCAGGGGAAGGCGCTTTACAACCTGGGCACATTAGAGCTGAATTGCAAGTTCCTTACAGTTTTAACCCCTTTGGTTCTTTTAGCGTTAAGATTGCAGAGATAAATCTTTCTATTGATAAAAAAGGCGTAGAGAGCTTACTCTATCATGCAATGCTCACAGAAAAAACTAACGCAAATCATAATAATATTATAATAAATTATACAGAACAAGATGATTCAGCAAAAACAGCATTTTTAGATAGAGATGTAATAACAAAGCAATTGCCTTCTTATTTTTCCACACGTTTATTGATACAACGAGGTTTAGGTATTTCTGTGGTAGGACTTCTCGCCTTGCTAGCTTATTTCAAACTTAATCAAAAATAATTTTCATTATTCGCAAAAAAAGAAGGCTACTTTAAAAAGCAGCCTTCTTTTTTGTTTTTTTAATCATTCCAACTTTTTACCGATTCATCATTGTTGATATTTCTTGATATGCCAGGCCGATAATTTTTAGGCATCCAACTTTTTGCCCACCAATGCACTGCAAATGCTCCTTGTTGTATCCATTCATCTCTATTATCGCTTGTGTCTCGGCATCCTAGAGGATAAAAATAAAGAGCAGGGAACGCTATATCTTTGCTTGCATTTTTGCCAGCCATTGCATAGAAAGATTTGGTAAAATGCACGGGCCCTGTTTTTTTAGGAGCGCCTTTGTGATGCCAATCATCTTTAATTGTTTCAATACAGTGTTTTAAAATAGGGTGCCCCGGAACTGAGCCAACAAGTGCTGCTCCAAGTTGCACAAATAACGTATCAAGCGGTTGCAATGCAGTGTAAAAATCATAGGTATAATGCAATTCATCAAGAGGTTGTAAACACTCATAATCTGTATCGATATACACTCCGCCAAAGCGATACAATAATTCCCAGCGTAAAATATCGGATTTTACACCATAATTGTCTGTAGCATCATAAAATTCTTGGTTATAAAGTTCTAATTGAGCTACATCTTCATCTGTCCATAACTTATATGACCATCCACGATCCAAGTGGTGTTGAATCCATGTTTCTTGTAATATTTTAAATTCCTCAGGTAGAGGACTGCCAAGCCATATCTGATGAATTATTTTTGGTATTTTTAAGGTGGATTCTATGGTTTGATGAACTTGCTCTTCAAAAAGATCTTTAAAAAAATCGTATAGGAGGAAGCCATTCATTTCAAAAATCTGAGAGGTGAGCTGATATATATTGGGGAAATCATTTTTTTTCATTGCATCATCAAAGGCAACATAAGGCCACTGAGCATTGAGGTGAGAAGAGAAAAGCACTAATAATGGTAACAATAAGGCAAACATACAAACTCCTTTTTTAAGTGATATTATTTTTTTATAGCTTACCAATAAAACTAAAAACAGTAGTAAAAATTATTGCAAAAACAGTACAGTTGTAACAGATGGGGGAAGGAACAATGATTAAAATCGTTTTGTTATATCTATCTTTTTTTTTCATGGTAATAAGCTGCATGGATATACCATTACCTCAACGTGATTTTTTTTCTGAGCAGCCAAATAATATACGTCGAGCTTTTATTTTTCCGCTTCTAAAAAATACCGACACATTCAGGCAAGCCCGTAATATACTCCTTTCTATTGCTCTTATTTCAAAAAAATCATATGCACAAGTGATGTGCCCTTTTTTTGTGAAAGATATGATCAAGATGTTTGGAGAGCAGTCTACAAGATGCGATATTGAACTTATGCAGCTGCTGAATATTCCTTGCATACAAAATTATGCTCAGCTGAATAAAAAAATGATGGAATATACTGATCTAAGAATATTTCTGCATGTGCCTGTAGAGCATTTTTCTTATTTACTCAACCGTGGAGCACATGTTAACTGTACTTTTTCAGATTATAAGGTGACTCCTTTAATGAGAGCTGTGTATATCAATAGATTGGATCTAGTCCAGCTTTTTATCCAGAGAGGCGCGGATGTGTCGGCATATATACACAACAAAAAAGATAGTCCGCGGCAAAAGCTTTACTATGCGCGAGATTGCAACATGATCTATCATCCTCAAAAATTAAATACCTGTTTGCAAAAAAAGGAAACTGAAGAATTACGCAAAGCTCTCAAGATAGATAAGTTTTTAGAGACAAAGAAAGCACCATCTCTTGTTACAGGGGATAACAATTTTTTAGTTTGTTCATTACGCCAGGAAATTAAAAACCATTATATGCATGGATATGGAAAAATTTTGGCTGGTTTATATAACAATAATAAGATCATGATTAAAAAACATATTCCCCATGCAATAGCGCAAGCTTTATGCCAGTTTATAGAATGTAATGATAGGAAAGGGGTGATCGTAGCAAAATAATTGAAAAAGCTTCTTAACATGGAGTCCTCATCTTAATTGGGGCACCCGTTACGAAGCCAAGCTGAGGAATGGGTATAAATAGCGACGAGTGATAGCAAAAAATAATTGAAAAATTTCTTAATATGGGGTCCCCATACTAAGAGTAACGAAGGATGGGGTAAAGGAGATGATTAATCAAATAGCGATATGCGCATGTTTTTCTTTATCAATACTTATGCAGGCAATGGATGATGCTCGTTCTCAAAGAACTCAAGATGTGAATAATGCTCTTATATGTGCAACTGCCAGTACGATTAATGGATATTTTGATAAAGAAGTATTTGCTGAAGTAGAATTCTTATTAGAGAATGGTGCAGATCCTAATTTTGTATCACCTATATTTGGTATAACACCACTTATGAGGACAGTGCGTGCTAATAGTTTTGAGGTGTCGGAATTATTGTTGCAAAATGGAGCAAAGGTAAACGTTTCTAATCCCGATGGCCAATTTGTGCGTGATTTTAATCTCATGTATTCAAGGAAAAAAATAGTGCCAATTATTACTTATATTACTGATCGTATGCTCAGAATTGAAATGTATAACGCGATGAATCCTGAGGAAAAGATGAATTGTCAAAAAAGAATATATTCTATGAAGCGATCTCAAATAGTTCGAAATGCGGTATTCATAGATAAAATGCTTGAAGATCGTAGGGCGTATTCTGATGTTTTGGCACGTAAACATCCTTTGCTGAGAATGTTACAAGATTCTCGCGTGAGACGAGCGATATCCTATGTATTTACTCACCATACAAAAGATCTTCCATATGCTCTAAAAGGTGTGTTGTGCAACAATGAGGTTCCGCGGGCTGTATCTGTGCCAGGGCTTATACCCCATACTCATTCTTCGTACGGGGACCCCGCTTAAGAGGCTTTGGTGTCATCTGCTGGTTTAGTATTGTGATTTTTGCTACAATTTATCCTATTTTCTGCGATACTATATATAAGATAAGGCTTATTTTTTAGTACGTTCAATAGGGATATCAAAGATGAATTCACGTCAAATACGAGACAAGTTTATACAGTTTTTTTGTAAAAATGGTCATGAAGCCGTTGCAAGCTCTTCACTTATCCCTGCTCAGGATCCAACACTTCTTTTTGCCAATGCAGGTATGAATCAATTCAAAGATCTTTTTCTGGGTCTTGAAAAACGTAGCTATAATCGAGCTGTCAGTATTCAAAAATGCGTGCGCGCGGGTGGTAAACATAACGATTTAGATAATGTTGGCTTTACCAAGCGCCATCTTACTTTTTTTGAGATGATGGGCAATTTTTCTTTTGGTGATTATTTCAAAAAAGAAGCTATTAAATACGCTTGGGATTTCTTGACTATTGAGCTTAAGCTTGATCCTGAAAAACTGTATGTTTCTATTTTTGAGACTGATGACGAAGCTTATGATATTTGGCATACAGAAGTTAAAGTTCCAACAAATCGCATTTATCGCCTTGGAGCACAAGATAATTTCTGGCAGATGGGTGATGTTGGCCCGTGTGGCCCTTGCACCGAAATTTATGTTGATCGCGGTGCGCAATACGGACACGCAGACGTTGCTGACTGTGGGCCTGGTTGTGATTGTGATCGCTTTTTAGAAGTATGGAATCTGGTATTTATGCAATTTGATCGTCAACTTGATGGTTCATTCAAACCGCTTAAACAAACTGGTGTTGATACCGGTATGGGCTTGGAAAGAATTTGTAGCGTAGTTCAAGGACAAGATTCAGTTTATAATACGGATATTTTTGCACCTATTTTATCAAAAATAGAAGAGCTTACTGGAGTTGTGTATAAAGATCAGCAAGGTGAACATAAAGCAGCATTTCACGTAATTGCTGATCATATCCGTTCTTCTACCATGATTATTGCTGATGGATGTGCACCTACTAATGAAGGGCGTGGCTATGTGCTTCGTAAAATTATTCGTCGCGCAGCTTTATTTGTACAAAAATTAACGGATAAAAATATTTTTCCAGAATTATCACGGGTTGTGGTGGAGGAATTTGGAGATATTTATCCCGAATTAAAAACAAATAAAGAGCTTATCTATACTATTTTGAAAAGTGAAATTGAAAAATTCTCAGTAAATCTTATTCGCGGTAAAATTGTTCTTGATAAATACTTAGAAGAATCAAAAGAAAATAAAATCATCACTGGTGAACAAGCATTTAAGCTATATGATACATACGGGTTTCCTATTGAGCTCGTTGGAGCTGTTGTACGTGAAAAGGGTTATTCCATTGATATGGATGGTTTTGATTTAGAAATGGTTAAGCAGCAAAATCAATCAGGAAAAAAAGTTATCGATGAACTTGCACAACTTGAGGTTAATGTAACGTCTGAATTTACTGGATACAAAGAATTAGAAACACAATCAAAGATTGCAGCGCTTGTTGCAGATAACCAATTAGTGGATACCGTATTTGCAGGGCAAACTGCATACGTGATAGCTCAACAGTCGCCATTCTTTATAGTTGGAGGTGGCCAAGTTCCTGATCAGGGATGGACTACCGTACACGGAATAGAAGTGCCGATAACGGAAGTGCGATTTATTGGCACTGCAATTGCTGCAAAAATTGTTGCGCCGATATCAATTTCAGTGGGAGATGCAATAACATCTCGTGTGGATAAAATATGGCGTACAAATGCTATGAAAAATCATACCGCTACACACTTATTGCAAGCAGCTTTGATTGAACTATTTGGCAAACAAATTCAGCAATCTGGATCATTAGTACACCCTGATTATTTACGTTTTGATTTTACGTATCATCAACAACTTTCTGCTGATGATATCAAACAAGTTGAAGATTTGGTGAATGAAAAAATCCGTAAAAATATTCCGGTTGTTATCGAATATTGCAGTTTAAAAGAAGCACAGCAAAAAGGTGCGCTTGCATTCTTTGGTGAAAAATATAAACCAGAAAATGTGCGCATGGTGCAAGTTGATGATTTTTCTGTAGAATTATGCGGTGGTACCCATGTGCATGCTACTGGTGATATTGGTACATTCAAAATTACTGAAAGTGTTGCGCTTTCTGCAGGTCATCGACGTATCTTTGCAGTTACGGGACCACGTGCAATTGACTTATTTCAGGAAACATTCAATAGCGTGAAGGCATTAAGTCAGGATTATAAAGTTAAACGTGAAGAAGTTCTTGAAGCTGTTGTTAAACAAAAAGAACAATTAAAAACTGCGCAACAAGAAATTAAGCAATTACGTCAGCAACTTCTTGCAGCACAAATACCGCACATGATTGAAAGTATAGAACAGATAAAAAACATACCATTTTTATGTGTCTATGATACGGGAATGTCAGCAGAAGATATGCGTGGTTTAGTTACTATGTTGGAACAAAAAAAACCAGGATTTTATTTTGTATACAATCATGGTTCATCTCATGAACCTGTATCATTTTATACAGCTATTTCATCTCAATTTGCGCATGCAGTTGATATGAAACAGTTTGGTGCATGGTTGCAAACACAAGGTCTTCGCGGTGGTGGTTCAAAAAATAGTATTCAAGGTGGTGGAGAAAAATTCAATCCGCAACTTGGTAGTGCGATAAAACAATGGATAGAAGAGCATTAAGAAATTAATTCAGGGTAAATTAAAAAAAAGGAATTTGGCCATGAAGCATTTTTTTTATCAACTATCACTGTGTTTTTTTTTGATAACATCTTGTGGTGCCATGGAAAAAATATGGCATAAAGATGGAAATGAAGTAACGGCGCAAGATTACAGAGGTTTCTTGGAAAAAAGAGGTCTTGAAATATCGGAAGAAGAATTTGCTCTATTTACGGCTGGTTTAGCTTTTTTAGACCGTGAAAAAGATCAGAGGCAACACATTTTTCAAGATAGTGGTTCAGAAGATGATGGCACACAAGTTTTGATAAAACGATTAGAAGAAGATCAATCTAAAAAAAAATAGGGGAGATTTTTCAGTGAAACAATTGATAGTAGTAATAGCAGCAGGAGCAACGGTTCTATGTTGTGCGGGTGATTTTGTTCTGCAGAATCAAGCTCCATTGGATATAAGGCTGGTAATTGTGCATCATATGGCATTAAACGTTGCTGCTGGAGATCTTGGTTTAACCAGCAAAGTTAAAACACAAGACGCAAGAAGATTGCCGAATCCAAAAAAACAAAAACATCAAAAATTTCCAAGACAAAAAAATACACGGCGTAATCAACCAAGACCACGATTTTAAATAAAAAAGAGGCAGATTTTTATCTGCCTCTTTTTTATATCATACCTTCAATTATTTTAATTGCTTGCGCAATAAGTGGTTCAATGTTTTCATTCTTGGAAAAATTAGTAAGAACATAATCGGGAACATCTTCTCTGTTCTCAGGTCTTCCAATGCCAAATCGTAAGCGGTGAAAATCTGCACCACACACGCCCATGATTGAACGTAATCCGTTGTGTCCTTTATGACTTCCACCAGTTTTGGTTTCTACTTTTCCAAATGATTTTTCAAGCTCATCATGAACTACTAAAATGTTTTCTGCTTTTATTCCTTGTTTTGCTAATGCAGAAATAACCTTGCCCGAATCATTCATAAATGTTTGTGGCTTGATCAGCAGTACGTTATGCCCATTAATTTCAACTTCTGCTATTTCTTGATTTGGTTTTTTCTGCCATGATGCATGATATTTTTCTGCGAGTGCATCAAGCACAAGAAAACCGATGTTATGTCTGTTGTAGTGATATTTTGGACCGGGATTGCCGAGTCCGATGATTATTTTGATTGGATGTTTCATGATTGTTATTTTGTTAAGTTTTTGAACCAAATGTCGGCGGAATGTCTTTGTCTAACTATGCTTCCATCTGGTTGATGGGTTTGCCAGCTACCATACGATGTAAGTCCTGTTTTTTTATATTGTAATGAATGCCATAATGGCTCTAAGGGCTTATAGTTAAGAGGTTTTAGAGGATGAGAGTCGTGGCTTTCAGTTATGAAAGATGCAGAATGATATCCACGTTCTTGTGCATACGATTCTAAAACATTAAAAAGTTTTTTACTCAAATTATTTCCACGATGTTCAGGCACAATGATAATATCGGCAAAATAATAACAAGCTTCAGGGATTAGTTCTTTCTCTTTAAAAAGATCAAGAACAGGATTTTCAAAGTGTGAAGAAAATTCTACTAATGGTATTCCATAAAGAAATCCCACCGGCGTATTTTCGTGAAATGCTATCGCAAGTGCATTATCGGTAAGCTGAGCGCAATGTTCCAGATCATCCATTTCTTCTTTCAAATTTCCTTCATATAAATAAGGATATTCGCGAAATATATTTATACGGAGTTGAGCAACAAATGGAAGAAAGGGTTTAGCATCTTCTTTGGTGAATATTCTAATGGTGTAGGGGTTTTCAATGGGAGTAGTGGTAGTGGTAATGGAAGATAAGATGATGAAAGTTAGGATAAGTTTTTTCATGGAAGTCCTTTATTTGAACTAGGGAAAACTGTTGTCAACAATTTTTAATTTTATCCTGGCGCTCGCCCTGAACTTGTTGAAGGGTTTCTTCGAGCGCTCGTAAAGATACCCTTCAACAAGTTCAGGGCGAGCGCAGGAGGATATTTAGATCGGGTAGGTAAATGATATTGCTAGTTTATAAAAAAGCGGTTGGAATTTCCAACCGCTCAAATCATTTTCTATTATCGAGAGCAAGCTACTATGCACCAACTTTAGCTGGTTTTGCAGCAGCAACAGCTTTATTATCGGCTACTTTTGTTACCGATGCAGCTGATTCAGCTTTTTTGTTTTGCGCAAGTTTAACTTCGTATGTTTTATTTACTTCCGTGATTGCTTTTTTAGTGTAATCAAATTTTTCTGAAACATAGATTGCTCTGCCAGTCATTTTATCAAAAACAACATCTAAGTTTTCGTTTTTAGCAAGTTTTGCTACACCAGCTTCAAGGCTTTGCGCTAATGTTTCTGTTGCAAGCTGCATATCAAGCTTCAGTTCTTCCTCTTTTTCTGCTACGAAGTTTTTGATTTCGCGTTCTTTTTTCATCAAATCTTTTTCTGCTCGTTCGCGTGCAGAATCAGACATTGTTGTTGATTTTGCTATATAATCATTTTTAGATTTTTCAAATTTCTTTGATTCTTCTTGGATTTCTTGTGTTGCTAGATCGCGTTTTGCTTCAATATTTTGACGTGCTATTTTACCTTCTTCACACTCTCCCATAATGGTGAAAGATTCGACAAATGCAATATTTGCATCAACTGAAATATTAGAGTCTGCCAAAAAATCAGCAGTAGAAACAGAGCGGCCTGTCATTTTATCTGTAACAAGGTTTGTGGTAGCAACGGTTGTATCTTTTTTTGGAGCAGTTGCTGCTTTATCTTCAGTATGAGTGAGTGGTGTTGCAATTAATGTTACACAAAAAGCGGTTGCGGTGATTATGCGATTTTTCATCAATATTCCTTCTTGAATTATATCATTATATCAGTGATCTTTATGATTGACACTCTACTATTTTTGAGTTGACGAGTCAATTTACAGAATACTTATTTTTGTTGGTTCTTCTAGGATATCTAAAATTTTTTGAGCACAATATACTCTATCGCGTTTACCTTGAGATGTTTGTATTATTATGCCTAGTTCTTCTAACTTATCGATTATTCTTTGTACTGTGGTAAACGCAACACTCAATTTTTCAGCAGTTTTTGTAATAGTTAGGTAAGGATTAATTGCCAGATGCGTTATAATTGCGTGAGCAGTTTCTCCTTCAACAAGTCCTTGCCATTGTGTAATGAGTTGGTTAATTCGTTCAACGCGTGAAAGAATATCTTCTCCTTGTATTGCTACACCGTTCAAAAAATAACATAACCATTCATTCCACGATCCTTCGCTGCTGACATTATAAAGTTGTCTGTAATATTCATTGCGCGTTGCTTCAAAAAACGCACTGATATATAAACAAGGAGATGGCAACAACTTTTTTTCTATAAAAAGAAGAATAATTAGTAATCGTCCTACGCGGCCATTGCCATCCAAAAATGGATGAATAGCTTCAAATTGGTAGTGGCTTAATGCAATATGAATCAGTGGAGGCAGTGTTGTATCATGTAAAAAATCTTCAAATGCTCCTAAGCAATTCATCAATTCTTCAGGTGTAGGAGGTACGTATTTTGCAGTCATTAAGGTACAGCCAGGACTTCCTATCCAATTTTGTGATCGGCGAAATTCTCCAGGCGTTACATGAGCCCCAGTTCCTTGCATGAGTTTTTCATGAATTTCTTTAATGAGTCGTAATGATAGAGGTAATTCTTCTAAACGTTTAAGGCCATAATTGAGCGCTGTAATATAATTGTGAACTTCTTTCAGATCATCGGGATTACGGTCAACAGAAATTCCGGCTTCCTGTGCTAAAATTTCCCCTAATGTGGTGAGAGTTCCTTCTATTTTGCTCGAAAGTACTGCTTCACGTGCAATAAATGGTCTCATCAATAAGTGCGGATTGGGCAATTTAATCCCTTCCCGTGACAATTGCCCCAGAATATAGTCGGCACGTGATAAACTATTAACGAGGGTGGTGTTCCATTCAAATTGTGGGGGTAAGTTATTTGGAATAAAAGCATAATAAGTACCAGTGGCAGATTTGATTACGTTGCCTGAAGGTGAATTTTTGATATCCATAAAAACCTATGTTTAGTCGTCAAATGTATTATCTTATAATGTCCCTTATTTTCGAAAAAGTCAAAAAATGAAAATAACCGCAATTCTTATTAGCGTGGACGCAAATAAGCAATCTTCTTATTTTCGAAATTGCCAAAAAATGAAAATAAGTCTTAAGCAACTATTTTTTGCAATTGCTTTGCGAGTTTCTTCTAGTTGGTCCAGTTATACGGTAAAATCATTATTTACTATTATGGTTATCTACAAATCTATTGATTTTTTAATAAATTAATTGGAATAATTAAATTGATGGCATTATATAAGAATAAAATAGTATATAGAATAAAAAACAAGGAAAAATAATGAAGAAAGCTCTATTGTTATTAACGATATTGCATGCGATTACTCTTAATGGAGTGGGTACCAATGAGAGCGAAAAAATTCACCGTGATCTTTTAGGAAAAATCCAAAAATTACCAGGTGATAGGGAAATTTATGTAGGTGCAGGGACTTCCAGCGCGGGGGAGCCGATATTCTTCGCTATGGAAAAGTTAAATGATAAAAGTATGCAAATTTGGCAAAAATATGCTGATGCTCTTTATAAAGTACCTGGGGTTTTACGTGACCTTAAATATTCAAATATTCATTGTAAAAATGCAAAAATAAGGGAAGATCTAAAAGAAAAAATGGGATCGTACATCATAGAATTAATGGATACAATGTGTCCTAATCAGCAAAAATTAAAAACTACATTTGGCGATGATGGAATAGCCTCAGGGATCAATGGTTTTAACGAGAAGCTTGCTAGGCAGCGGGACGGAAGTCCAGTGTATGTTGTTTATGCCTCAAGCAAACCAGTAGCGGGTCCATTTGTGCCTAAAACAGAGTTAGGGCGCACTCCTACTATCGAGGAATTTGATAGGGCTTACCCTGATATTATTATGTCCATGTGTGTAGATGTGGGATTTGCAGTTCCGACTTCAGAGCATAGGGGTATTTTCAAGAATCCTTTTGCTGAAATTCGTGGTGAGTACAAAAATATATCTATGCTATTACATGATTATGCTGCATCTGTAGAGGAACAGTTTTTGCATAAATCATATGTAGCGATTTTTCCTAATCCGATTGCTGCCGAATTATTGCAGCGGTGGGTAAAGCCTGGCGATATGTATATTGGAACTGAGAAATGCCCAGTTCCCCTTGAAGATGAATTAAGAAAAAAGTATCCTCCCATTAAAGATGAACTTATTGGTATTACGACATGTCCTTCCCGTGGACCTATAGAAAGTATGCATATTTTTGAAACGAAAGTCTTGTCAAAGCGCTATGCGAAATAGAAAACGGAGAGGTTGCTTATTGTTTCGATTGCTTATGTACAATCATCTTGCGTCCTTCCTCTAGCGCAATTATTGGTGCAGTTAAGCATATAATAACCAGCCAATCATGCGCGCTCAGAGGAACTGTTTTAAAAATGTGACGCATAAAAGGGACATACACAATAGCGGATTGCAAAAAGAGAACAAATACCATAACGAGAATAAGCCATCGATTTGAACATAATCCAAGTTCAAATAAAGATCGTGTTTCTGATCTGCAATTCCATGCATTAAACCATTGATACATAGCCATGGTGATAAGTGTCATAGTGCGTGCATGCGCAAGATTTGCTTGATAATACCACAGGAATATGAGTAAAGATCCAATTCCCATAGGAATGGACATATATAGCATTTTTAATATTAATTCTTTATCTATAAGCCGTTGCTTTTTCTTGAGCCAGGAATGCTTGAGTAAATCTGGTTCTTTCGGTTCCATTGAAAGGCCTACGTCTAAAAATCCGTCGGTTACTAAGTTAAGCCATAAAATTTGTACGGCGGTAATGGGAAGAGGTAGGTCAGATTGTGTAAATAAACCTGCAAGCAAGGCAAAAAATACGATTAAAATTTCTGCCATATTGGTAGAAAAAAAATATAATACAATGCGTTTAAGGGTATAAAATATATGTCTTCCTTGTTCGATTGCATCAATAATGTTAATAAAAGAATCATTCAAAAGAATGAGATCGGCTGCCTGTTTGGCGACTTCAGTTGAACTTCCCATTGCTATTCCAAGATCTGCTGCAACAAGTGAGGGGGCATCATTAATGCCATCGCCAGTCATGGCTACAATTTTTCCTGTTTTTTGTAATAGCTGTACAATACGCATTTTGTGTTGCGGTGATACGCGTGAAAAAACAGTTATATGATCAATGATGTGTAGTAATTTTTCATCCGGGAGGCTATCGATTTGAGAGCCATCAAGATAATCATCGCCATCGCGAAAAATACCCACGCGTTTTGCTACATGTAGTGCTGTTACCTGATGATCACCCGTTGCCATAATAATTGATAAACCTGCATCGCGTGTATTTTGTATGACATCTTTTACTTCTGTTCTTATTGAATCTTCAATTCCTGCAAAGCCAAGAAATGTGATATCTGTTTCAATGAGTTTTGGATAATCTTCAGCTTTCACATTATCATAAGCATTCGTTGGTAAATGTTTTATACCAATGGCAACAACACGCAATCCTTTTTCAAGAAAATCTTGTAATGCAAGATCCATGGCAGATGTTTTATTGTGTATACGCTTAAGAATTGTTTCTGGAGACCCAATAATAAATGCGATGCGTTCATCTTTTTTTTCATAAAACCCTGCATGGTATCGCAGTGAAGAATGAAAAGGAATTTCATGTATTTTTGTATAATCAGCTATACGCTGAGTAATAATGGTTCCCATTTTTTGCGAAAAAACAAATAGTGCCGCTTCGGTGGGGTCTCCTTTAATATCAAACGTATCAAGTTTATCGAGGTGTATAATCTCAGCATTATTCAAAAGCGCTGTTGCAATACCCATATCTACTAAAGAGCTATGGTTAGCAAGATTGTCGGTGGGCATGTTGCCTTTACTCAATGTCCCTTGGTTGTGATACCCTTGCCCAGAGATCTGCCATGTAGCATCGGCAGTCCAAACGTGAGATACAATCATTTCATTGCGTGTGAGCGTTCCTGTTTTATCAATAACAATAACATCAGTGCGACCTAACGCTTCAACCGCTTGCATGTTACGGACTAGAACAAAGTGTTTCGCCATTTGCAATGCGCCAGCAACAAGGACCAGGGTGAGTACAACAGGTAACCCTTCAGGGACCACACAAATGAAAAGAGCGGTAAGCATTACTAATAATTCTTTAATTGGTTTGCCGGTAAAAATACCAATGCAAAACAAAAAGAGACAAGTGATTAAAATAAAGATTAAAATCCAGTGAGAAAGTCGTTCAAGTTCTTTGCGTAGTGGTATATCAGTATCAATTTCTTCGGCAATAACCTGGATTTTTCCGATTTCGGTTTCTGTTCCAATAGCGGTTACAATTGCTTTACCTGCACCAGTTACAATATATGTGCCTTTAAATAAAGTATTTCTACGGTCACCAAGAGGCACGTCTTGCTCTATGGTATCAATAGTTTTTTCAACTACATGTGCTTCACCCGTGAGTATTGCTTCATCTACCCGAAGATTATTTGAAATAAGTACGCGAGCATCGGCTGGAACTCGTTGACCTTCTTGTAAAAAGATAATATCGCCAACAACAAGATCTTTATCATCAACTATTATTTTTGTTCCATCGCGCAATATAACAGATTCTGTTTTGATATATTGTTTGAGGTTTTCAATAATGTTTTTTGTTCGTGCTTCCTGGATTGTTCCTAAAATTGCATTAAAAAAAAGAACGCCACTAATAATAAATGCATCGAGCTTATCCTGTCCAAAAATAAAAATAATGAGTGCAGCAAAAAAGAGAATATACACTAATGGATTTTGAAATTGGCTCATAAAAATAGAAAAGATAGTTCGTTGTTTTATGGTTTTGAGCGTGTTATAGCCATGAAGTTGTTGCCGTTTAGTAACTTCTTGGCGCGATAATCCTTGTTCAGGATTTACTCCTAGGGTTTGGAGAATGGTTTCAATATCAATTTGATATGGCTTCATACAGTTTCCTGTGTTATAGCAAACTTCTCTAAAGTTTGCACAAGTATTACTTAAAAAACATTAATTTATAGCCCCATTTCTTATACCCCATCCTCATTCTTCGCACGGGGACCCCAGTGAAGCGATAGCGAAAGTGGGGATAAAATGGGGACCCCATATTAAGAACAAAGATGGGGTCTAAGGGCATGGGGCCAATCCATACTGATCATACATAAAGCTGGTTCAACAGCAATAATAGATTTGGCTTTGTTGTATTAGAAATAATAAGAATGTGTAGGATGGCCTCGTGGATGTAACGGTTGCTATAAAAATCATTGCTATTTGAAAATGTTTTATGGAAGACTAATAAGAGAAATATAGTTTATTAAAAAGGAGAGTATAATGAAGAGTTTTAGGATTATTGTAGGATTAATCGGATTAATAGGAGCTGGCAGTGCATTGGCCGGTAATTTTGCAGTATCACCACGTCAATCAAATTATCAGCAATTCATCAGTGGGTATAAGGGCGATATTATAGATACAAGGCTCAATATGGTTACTCCGGCATGGGTATATGAAGCTACTAAGGCTTTACGTGCCGATGGTATCGGTAATTTGAGAGATTCGAATGTTGCAACATTTTTATGGCGTAGTATAGAAAATGTTATTAATTACTATGCAAATTTACCTGCAAATCGTAATAATACAGACTTTAGAAATCGTATTTGGCAATCGTTAACTCGTAGTCTTGATGATTTGGCTCGTACTCAGCAACCAATGGTTCAGCCTGTGGCGCAACCAGTACGTCAAGCAGTCCAAGCGAACGTAGATGAAGGTATTGAGGCATTAAGAACATTTAGAATGAAAACATCTCAAATAATACAAACTAATCCTATATATTTTTATTCAGCAGGGGTTGTGCAACCATCATGGCTAGGGGAAGCGTTATATCTCCTTACTGATCGAGGTGGTATTGTGATAACTATGCAAAATCTAGCAGTTATACGAGAAGCATTAGCAGGTGCTGCTGATGAATTAATGCGTCAGGTCTTGCGTAATGACCAGCGACTATCACCATCACAAAAAGAGAATGTTATTAAGATGGTTAGGGGCCAGGTAGAGCAATTTGTTAATGCTCGAGTAATGCGTTCACGTATTTAAATGACTTAATGTAGTTATATTTAAAAGAAGGAGAGTTCGATGAAGAATATTAAAGGAATTATAGGATTAGTTGCATTCTTTGCGGTTACTAGCGTATTTGGTGGCCAGATACCATCACGCCATCCAAATTATGATCGGTTTATTAGAGAATACAAAGGCGACATTATAGATACAAAACTCAATATAGTTGCTCCAGCATTTGTGTATGAAGCTGTAAAAGCTTTACGTGCTGATAATTTGACTACCGATATAAGAGACGTAAAAGTAGGATCATTCTTATGGGGTAGCATAGAAAACGTTGTGAATAAGCATGTAAACTTACCTGAAAATCGTAATAATTCTCAGCTCAAGGATCGTCTGTGGCAATCATTGGCTCGCAGTCTTGATGACTTAGCTCGTGTTCAACAACCAAAGCAACCAATAAGTCAGCCAACTCAAGTAGCTCAAATAATGCAAGCAACTCCTATGGGTCAGCCGAATTATGATCAATTTGTTAGGGGATATAAAGGTGAAATTATTACCTCAAATAATATGATTTCTCCGGTATGGGTATCCGGTGCTATTGGTGCTTTACGTGCTGATAAACTGACCACTGATATAACAGATGTAAAGGTAGGGTCATTCTTATGGCGTAGCATAGAAAATGTTGTGAATTATTATGCAAATTTACCTGCAAATCGTAATAATAAAGATTTTAAAGATCGTATTTGGCAATCATTGGCTCGCAGCATTGATGAGATAGCGCGTGCTCAGCAACCAATAAGTCCGTCAGCTCGTGCTCAGCAACCAGTAAGTCAGCCAACTCAGATACCAAAATCAGGACCTTTATCAGATTCTGGGCGTTTGGATGCTCTACGTAATTTTAGAGCACAGACAGCACAAATAATACAGACAAAACCTACTTATTTTTATAGAGCAGAGGCTATACAGTCATCTTGGTTGCGAGAAGCGTTGAAACACATTACTGCTAATGGCCGAGTAGCAATTACTATGCAAAATAAGGCAAATATACAGACAGAAATGGCAGGTGTGGTGAGTGAATTAATGCGCCAAATATTACGTACCGACCTCAAAGAATTATCTGAAACGCGTAAAAAGCTACTAATGGAGGCGGCTCTCAAACAGGTTGAACAATTTATTAATGCGCAAGTAATGCGTTCACGTATTTAACACGCGTTTAAAGTAATAGGAGCACTCATGAAAAACATTTTAAAATTAGTGATGGCATCTGTTGTATGTATTATGGGTAGTGTAAGCGCCGCATATATGCCAATGACCAATAATTATAACAACTTTATGCGCCAATATCAGGGACGTGAATATCAAATTATTACATCAAATAATATGATCAATATGGACTGGGCACGAGGAGCGGTAAATGCGTTGCGTTACGATGGGTATACACAAAATAAAGATATAGCGCTTTTCTTGTGGCAGAATATTGCTAATATTGTTAATTTTACTGCAACTTTGCCTGCAAATCGTAATAACGTAGAAGAATTTAAAAGACGTATCTGGGGATCATTAGAGCGTACCGTTAACGAAGTAAATCCTCAGCAACAATATTATGCAATGCCAGTTCAAAATGCTCCAACAAGACCATTACCTACAGCGCCAGCAAGACCACTTCCAGTGCCAGGCGGCGGACAAATGATGGCCGTATCACTTTCGCTTGGAGATATTATGAATGGTTCATTGGGTTCTGATTACGCAATGAAAGTCAGAGAAGTAAATAATTATAATTATGATAAAGCAAGAAAAGGTGGCTTTATTAATTTAGCAAGCGCTATGAGCAAAGATATTAATGAAATTAATAACGATACCTCACTCAATCAATCTGCAAAAATAGTGGATATTAAAAAGGCGATTGATAGATGTTATACGGTTTTAGGTAAATATCGTATTCGTGATAAGCAATAGATAGCAAAATGAGAGTAGGAAGTCATGTATTTTTGCATGACTTCCTGTTTTTGTTATATAAGCTCATATTTCCGTAACAATCCTTTATCCAATTCATCTCGTTTTTTTTCAATCTCATCTTTTGTCAGCAACCCTGTTTGTGTTCCCAAATGCTGAATTACCGATGCGCTATTAATAATTCCTGCGCGTAGCGCATCTTCAAGAGAAACATTGTTATTAAGCTGTGCTACAAAGCATGAGCCAAATGCATCACCAGCTCCAATGCTGCTGACAATATCTATTTTAATGCTTGGATGAAAATAAATAGTTTGCTGATCGCAGGCATAAACGCCTTCTGCACCGTTGGTGACAACAATTATTTTAGGGCCACATGCGTGCACTGTTGTAAAGAATTGCTGCAAGGTGAACAGTGTGGTGGCTGATCCGAGCGGTTTTTGCAACAACTCTGGCAGCATTATATTAATAGAAGGTTCGGTGACATCTGATAGTGGCAATTTTATTGCCAACGTTGTCATGAGCAATTCTGCTTCATAACTATTTAAAATTAAAATATCGATATTTTCTAAAGCGGTTTTTAAATAATCAGCTCCTGCACGTAACTGGCTGGTACCAGGATTGGTTGCCACAGACTTATTATGTTTTTTAGCCAGTTGTGTGATGGGAATTAATAATGGTGCAGCAGGGCCGCTCAGTGATGTAATATATAGCTGATCGCTGTGCGCAATAAGAGATTCGGGTAATTCACTTTCTGCAATGGTAACATTCGCACCACGGTATACCAAAACAGCACTATTTCCTTGTGGCCCGGGTATAATAAAAGAATTGCCACTTTGTTCTTGAGGGTTTTTCAGGATATTATCAGTACACACATTTTCCGATTGCAGAGTATTAATAATAAAATCACCGGCATGATCCGTTCCAACTTTACAAAAAATGGTAACATCAAAACCAGAACGTGCAAATGATACGGCACTATTTGCAGCCCCTCCTCCGCAATAATACATGATGTTTTTAATTTCTATTTTTCTGCCCGCGCGCATGCACACGTATGATAAATCTTGCTGATCGGTATGCAGATGCAACGTTTCTACGTTATCATATTCGGTGAAAATATCTTGCATTGCACTGCCAATGGTTAAGATTTTAGCTCCACGCTTCATTTACTATTTTTCCTTTATTCTTTACCCCAGGCAAGATAATCATCAATTGAATTATGAAATGCTTGTTTTAATTCATCAACATTTCTTGCTTGGAAGGTGATAATATCTTTCAATCCTACTACTTCTCCATTGCGATTTATTATTCAATATGTTTAAATCGTGGTACTTGTGTTCCATCAATTTCTATTGTTTCTAAGAACATATCTAATGGGCGATGCCAGATTTTACTGACTTCATTATCATAAAGCGCTTCATAAACAACATACCATTGCAAGGTTTGCGTGCAACATGAAACGGTAATGATGCGATAATCTTTATTTTTATAATGGCGCCAAATTTGATTTGGTTGAACTTGATTGTGTAATGCTTTCATACAAATTCTTTTTTTAAATGGGTATTACTTCCTCAAATATTTTACCACATCAATTTGTTTAACGGATTCTTCAGTTCCGGTAGTCATATTTTTAATCATAACGGCATGATTCTCTTGTTCCGTTTCACCTATAATCAAGGCAAATGCTGCACCTAAACTACTAGCTTTACGCATCATGCTTTTCATGGAGCCTTCTAAAATAATATCGGTACAAATGTTATGAGCGCGCAACTCATCAGCGAGTAATAAAGCAAGTGTGTGCTGTGCAGGAGTCATAGGAATAATCATGTGCAAGGTTGAAGCATGAGGAATATGTAATTGATCACGCAATGGCTCAAGCAAGAGCATAAGGCGCTCTATGCCAAATGCTGCGCCAATTGCAGGCTGATCTTGTTTGTTGCCCAATTCTTTAACTAATTGATTATATCTTCCGCCACCACAAAAGGTATCTTGTGCTCCAAGGTCTTTGCTGACAAATTCAAATACCGTTTTGTTATAATAATCAAGACCGCGAACTAAGGTGGGTTTATATGCATAAGAAACTGAAAGCAGCGATAATTGGTTTTGCAAATCTTGCCATTCTTGTGCACATTCTGCGCACAAATTATCGGCAATGTGTGGAGCCGTTTTGTATAGTTCTTGGCATTGTGAATTTTTACAATCAAAAATACGCATAATATTATGATTTTTGCGTTCTTTGCATTGATCACATATATATTCAGCAATTTCAGGCTTATCCATGAAGTTTTTCAATGTAACAAGATATTTTTCACGATCTGATGAACATCCTAAAAAATTAAGAACCAATGCATAATTATTGAATTTTAATGTTTCATGAAAAAAACGATCAAGCATCGTAATAAATTGTACATCTTCAGATACAGATCCTGAGCCAATAATTTCCATTGTTACTTGATGGAATTGGCGAAATCTTCCTTTTTGAGGACGCTCATATCGAAACATAGGCCCCCATGCAAAAACTTTCCATGGTATTGTTTGGATATGATGTTCATTAAATGCACGTACAGTGGGAGCTGTTCCTTCTGGACGTAAGCAAATTCTGCTTTCGCTACTTTCTTGACGTGATTCTATTAAAAACATTTCTTTTGATACCACATCGGTATGAGTGCCGAGTGATCGCACAAAAAGATCTACTGATTCCAAAATTGGTGTTTGAATTTCGGTAAAGCGATAGAAAGAAAGATGTTTTTTGATTGAATCGATGATGAAGTTAAAGAGGGTGCAATCGATAAAATCTTGGGTGCCTTTTACGCGTGGGATCATTTTGAAGAGTCCTGTTTTTAATTAAGGAGATATTTTTCATTATTATTTATATTTAGCTTAAACCATTTTTATCTTTGAGTTAATTTTTTTGACCCCAGCTTCATAAATTTACGCTGGGGACCCCATATAAGATTAATTTTTGCCGCAACGCAGTTGCTATTGACTTACCGCTTCCATTCGTGTTACACAATACAACAAAGGTATCGAAAATAGTTCAAAAGCAGGGTGAAAACAAACCAAAGGAGAAGAATGAAGCATCGTATAGCAAGAATCACTATGGTGACCCGAAAAATAGCGTCCAAAACCCTCTTAATATGGGGTCCCCAATCGGCATATAATAGAGATTGGGGCTATAATATATTATTTCTGATTATCTTAAGTATGATAAGCGCTCCTGCGCATGCCGATTGTAATATTACCGATAGTTCACGATTAGAAGCAACGGGCAAAACAACGTTAGCAATCCATCCACTCTTTGTATCACAACAACCAGAAATGGTTTCAGGGTTTAGATCCGATCGTAATCAAACACGTGAGAATGGTCGTGGTGGAGCTTTTCAGGCAGTGCTTTTTGGTAGCCGAACAACTAATGGCGATGATTTAGCGCGTTACTTCTTCTTTGACGGAAAAGAATCTCTAACTGTTGCTGAAGTAGGGCCTGTTGCAGGAGAAGCTGGTTTTGGCAAACAAGATCTTTTAGCACAAGATTTTAATATTTTTACGGTAGATGGCAATTTTGAAAGTGTGATAAGAACATCTCCTCAACAAAGTGTTATTGGTCTAGGTCTTCATTCCCGTCACAGCTTCTGGAAAAACCATGATAGTGAACGTGGGTTCTGGTTGAGTGTTTCTACTTCCATTCAACACATCAAAAATGATATGAATTTGTGTGAATTTGTGATTAATGATGGTGGTGGTGTTAATGAAGCTGCTAATGAAGTAGTTGTTGCTAATATGACAGAAGCGTTTGCGCAGCCAGCTTGGTGTTTTGGTAAAATATGTGCAAATTCTTCTATGAAAAAAACAAGGTTGGCCGATATTGAATTTAAAGTGGGATATGAATGGTTACAACATGAACCAGCACATATGGAATCATATATTGGTTTAATTATTCCCACCGGTAATAGAAATGAAGGCGAATTTGTATTTGAGCCAATTATTGGTCGTGGTAAATATGTAGGCCTTATGTTTGGTAGCTGTTTAGGTCTAGAAATTTGGAACAGTGCCGATGGTGATAAAAACATTCGGTATGAGTTAGCCAATCATACAGAAATCTTATTCCGTAGAGATCAAAAACGTTCTTTTGATCTAAAATATAGACCATGGAGCCGTTATTTACCGGTTTATGCAACAGAAGAACAAGCAGAAGAAGCATTTGAGCTTTTAGCAACTGATCCATTACATGCGCAAAATATGTCCACCCCAGGCATCAATGTATTTACGCAAGAAGTGCAAGTAACTCCCGGCCTTACGCATGACATTAATACGGCATTTGTTTTCACCTGCAGAAGATTCCAGGCTGAAGTTGGGTATAATTTCCTTGCAAAACGAGCTGAAAAGGTTGAACTTGATTGTCCATGGCGCCCTGTAGTAGCGTTAAAACATTTCTTAGGTGCAGGCCAAACCAATCCAATTCGTACCATCAATGGTAATCCATATTATGAGCAAATTGTAAGCAGTATCAATCCTGATCAAGTACCCCCTACACCAGATACAACACCACCTACTCCAGCTCTCCTTTTGATTCCAGTGCAATTGGCGGATTACGAAACTGCAGTGATTAATGCTACAGATCTTGATTTAAATTCTGCTGCAACACCAGCAATACTTACCAATACTTTGTACGGTACTCTTGGATTCCATTTATATGAAAGAGAATATCCATTATTTGGTAATGTAGGCGGATCATACACTTTCTCTAAAAATAATGATGCAGTTCCTCGTCGATGGGTTATTTGGGCTAAAATGGGACTATCGTTTTAAAAACCCCCTTTATTTTCGTGCTCTTTCTTGATTATGGGTGCCTGGGCGAAATGAAATGAAGGCTGGGCTAATTAAAAGAGGCTGATCTTGCGATCAGCCTCTTTTAATTTAAACAAAGCTTATTGAATAAGACCTTGTTCTCTTGCATAGTTATCCATGCCTTTCATCATTTCTTCTTCTTTATCGCGATCAGCTTTAGAAGGAGTATTGTAATAATCTACAGCCTTGCTTCGTAGATCTTGGTATTTGTCTTTTATTGGTTGGCCGTATTTGTCATACAATGGGCGACCATATTTATCGTATGTAGCTTGCACTCCGCCAAATTTATCTTTAGCTTGGCCATACATATCTTTTGCCTGACCGTACATGCCTTGAGCTTTAGCTTTTGCTCTTTCATAGTACGATGATGGTGTAATAACACCGAAACTCATAGCACAAAATGCTACAATCATAAGACCTTTAGAAAATTTCATAAGGACTCTCCTTTTTTGGAAAAATAATATAACTATCACCATTAGTATATAATTATGGTTTTTAAAAAATCAATATTATAAAGGCTTTTTTGGTGTTTTTGGACAGGGAGAAAAGTTTTTAGGGGGGCATAAGGAGGGGTGGCAAACAAGAAAATCCTCTATGGCAGCTTGTATCAGGCTTTCGATGAGCTTTTTGCCAGCATATGATGGGGATGGGGCTTGTTTTTAGGGTATATACTTTTAAAAGAGACCATCGCCATTAGGCGATGATCTTTAAGTGTTTTTTATTGAGATTTTTGAGACATGATTTTTTCAAATCTGTTATGAGTGGATAAATATTCAGTTATCGCATTATCATAATCTTGAAATTTTTTATTATATTTTTGTTGTAGAAAATCTTTTATACCTTCTTCTATTGCTTTCAAAACAGCATTAAAAGAAGTATCATGACTTTTCAGAGAGATATAGTCTGGATACTTATCTCGTAAAATTTTCACCAATTTATCAATGAGCGATAATGTGTCTCCATAAATCTGCTGACTATCTTTAAAGGCAGGTACTTTTATATACCAAAAATTACCACCTGCATTTTCTGTGAATAAATAGTTGATAGGTTTTTGTTGATCTATTTTTATAAGATTTTGTACTACTAGATCTTTGAGTTGTGCGATAGATATGGATTTTTGTGGCAAAGATTGAGCTTGCGGTTGTTGAGGTTGTGGTTGAGGCTGTGGGGATGCTTGTTGTTGTAATACCTTATATTCATTCGTAACTATTTCTTGTATGTAGTTAAGTAGCTGAGTTCCATTTGATATAGATGGAAAATCAGACGAAGATACAATTGTTACAGATCCGATGAGATCTTTTAGACTTATTTGTGGATATTCTCTGCGCATTAAAGAGGTTATGTTGCGTACAAAAGATGGGAATTGATTTGTTTTATTTCCAAACTCAAAGGTATTTTCATCTTTTTTAATAAAGAATGTTTTTAATTGTTCGCTAAACTGATTTTTTATGAGCTCTGCATAGTCATAAGGATCTTCAGGTTTGTTTTTTGGAGTTATTATTGGTGGTTGTGGAGCTTGTGCTATGGGAGCAGGTTTAGGTTGTGGAATATTAGTCGGTAAAGTAGGTGGAATAACTGCTCCTAACTGTGCTGCCATAAAATCGGTGATATTTTTTCCTGCATGTACAGTTAATGCTATGTCTTGTTTGCTATCGCCAGATAATGGTAGATGTAAATTTCTGCCAGCTTGCATCAGCATTTCCATGCCAAGTGGTGCAAGATTAGTTGATTGCGCAAATTTTTTAAATGTATCAGTAAAGATACCTTGATCATTGATAACAATATCAGAATTCATGTTTCTTACTTGGTGCATAAAGCTGTAAAAAGTATTTGCGGTAGGTGCAACAGGGGCTTGAGCTGTTGGTTTAGGAATAGGTTTTTGCCTTCTGCGCACTGGAGTTGTCTTAGTTGATTGGGACTTTCTGTTTTTTGTTACCCTTGCTGATACAGGTTGCATCATACTCAGGGCCATTATAAACAAAATGTTTTTGAGTAATTTCATTTGCAAGTCCTTTTTTGAATGATGCTTTAGTCAAAATATGAGAACAAAGATTATTAAAAGAGATCATTGCTGGTTAGGCAATGATCTCTTTTAATTTTGTAATTATTTTTTCCGGGAGATTATGTCAAACTGATCTTCTAGTGTTTTCCTCAGAGGAACTGAAATTGTTAACTGTTTATCATTATCTGCAAAAAAGTCTTGTAAAGATTCTGTTATTGCCGTTACGGCTTGATTTTTAGTGAGATTTGGATAGTGAGTGCGTAAACCTTCTATGATTTTTGTGAAAAGTTGTTCTAATTGATTGCTTCGTTCGAATATATAGCTGTTTTTTGTATTTTCTTTAAAGAGTGTAATAGTATTCTCACCCTTAGATATGAGTATGGATGTTATAAAATCATGAGGACTAATTAACGGTTTGGGCACGGCAACTACGGGTGTCTTTTTTTTGAGTACAGGCATAGGCAAGGTTATTTCTTCGTATTCTTCAGGTGTTTGTGATGTCTTTTTTTTGAGTACAGGCATAGGTAAATCTATTTCTTGAACTAATTCGTTGACCGATTGCTGTATTTGCTGATGTAGCTGATTCAGTTTTGCTGGTGTAATTTTAATACCGCGGTATTTCCACACAGCTGCCATATATTGTTTTAATTCATTAGATAAAATATCTATAATTTCATTTGATTTTTTATATTCTCCAGCAAGTTGATTAATGCGCTTATTCAGATAATCTTGTTTTACGAAAGTACTTTGCTCATCGTAAAATTCTGGTGCTTTATAGATGGCTTCTTGAGTGGAAACTATAGCTCCTCCTTGCTGGTAAGGAACGATAGCACCAGTTCTTGGAGTAAGAGGTTCTGGTTTATAAGGAACGATAGCGCCAGATGCCATTGCTTTAACGGTATCTGCAATTTGTTTATTGAGTTGTTCAATTCTATAAAGTATGTTTTCGGTAACGTTGTTTTCCTTCCAAGCGAGACGCATTTTTACACCTAAATCTCCTTGTAAAAGAGGAATAATAAGAGCAGTAGTTTTTCCTTGTCTGATGAGTTCTTGAATTCGATTTTCAAGATAATCTTGTTTAAGTTCAGTGGTCCAACCATCATAATATTCTGCAAATTTTCCAGCAGCAGGAGCGCTTGCTATTCCTTGCGCAAGTAGTGATATGTCTCGTTTGCTATCACCAGATAACGGTAAATGCAAGTTTCTTGCTGCTTGGAACAATACTTCCATTAATTCAGGAGCAAGTCCAGATGTTCGTATCATATTTTCAAATGTATCAGTAAACACGCCTTCGCTATTGATAACATCTCCAGATGTCATAGTTCTGATTTTTTGCATGAGGCTTTGAAAGCTTGCTTCACCTATTGGAGCAGTTACGGGTGCTGCAGGCCTAGCTTGTGTTGGTCGTCCACGTCGTTGTGTTGTTCGTGCAGGTGCTTTCTTTGCAGTTGATGCGGTACGTCCACCCGTTGCTTGTGTTCGAGCAGATGCAGATTGCATCATGAGCAGGGCTATCATAAATAAGGTACTTTTTAATAATTTCATTGCCTATTCCTTTTTTTAATACATAGTTTTAGGTATTAGAGTGCATTATCGATTTGAACATTTATTTGTTGTAGTGTAGCAAGATCTTTAGCATCGTCGCCGGTAAATGGTGCAAATTTATCACGAGCTGTTTGCAATAGGAATTTAATACCATCAGCTCCAAGATCAGCAGCATTTGCTTGCGCTACTGTATTTTGAATGAAAGTATCGTTTAATTTATTTCCCATGAATACAGCGCCTTGGCTCATTCGGAGAATATTATCATGAAGTTGTTTATATGTTTGTCCTTGGATTGCTGGTTGAGTAGGAGCAGGAGCAGGAGCAGGTTTTTTTGCGGGAGCTTTAGTTGTTGTAGCACGCCCACGTGCTGCTTGGTTTCGAGCAGATACTGAACCTATGGCAAAAAGTGCGGTGATACAGAGCATTTTATTGATGAAATTCATAATGAAACCCTTCTTTTGTTATATAATCGATATAATTCCTATATCCAGCTTGGCATAAATAATTTTGCAATAGCAATGCTTTTTATGGTTTTTTATCAATAATGAGCTACGTATATATTTAATATGGTACTATGAAAACAATCGATTTATATAGCTACCAATCCTATCTATAACAGCGGTGACAGCATCTTTAATGGTGGCGGTAACATTTTGAATAAATGATAATGCTTGTTTTGGTTTTTCTTTTTCGCCAACAACATCAGGTGTTTTGCCTATAGCTGGAGGTTTATGGTGAGCGGCTTCATGTTGTTTTTGCAATCGACTTAGTCCACGTAGCCATGCACCAATTCCTTTATTTTCTGCAGTTGGTTGTTCAATAATATCTGATTGGACTGGATGAAGCCATTTTTCCCAAATTTCTAGAACTCTTTGCGATAATCTTGGTTTTTTTGGTGTTACTTGCTGTTGTACTACTCGAGTTTTCGCTTCAGGCAGGTACGTTTGTGGTTGTTCAGGAGTAGCCCAATCATAAGATCCCGATGAACTAATTCCACCATATGAAGGGGTTGGCGCTGTGCGAGATGCAGAACCGCTTCTTGGATAGAAGTATGGATCAAATGTTTTAAGCTCGAGCTCAGGAAATGGCCTTGGCTTAAAAGGTGTTAAACTCAGAGGTGTCATATCCACAGGTCCGGATGAACCTCTTGTTTGTTCTGGTGTAGTTGGTTCTGCTGGGCTACTGTGGGGTTTAGGGTGCTCAATAGGTTTTGCTATAGCTTGCTTAGGCACAGATGATTCCGGTTTCTTTATTAGTTTTGGTTTAGGCAAAGCCTGTTCTACCCGTTCTATCATTGGTTTTTTAATTTCAGCAGCAGGAATTGAAATAGGAGAAGGTTGTTCTCCACTAGTCTTTGGCGCGTGTCCACTTAGAAATACGGGTTCCTTTGTTATAATGGAAGGAACTTCAAAGGGAGGCGTTACTATTGGCTGTGATACGCTGGTTTTCGGCACTTGCCCATCCAAGAATACTGGGTCTTGTGTTACAATGGAAGGAACTTCAAAAAGAGGCCCTACTATTGGTTGTGATATGCTAGTTTTTGGTACTTGCCCACCCAAGAATACTGGGTCTTGTGTTAAAAGGAGAGGCCCCTGAAAAGGAGGCACCGTTGGTTGTTGCACTCCAACCTTGGGTATTTGTTCACTGAGCACAGCAGGGCGAACTTTTTCTGATAAAACAGGGGTGATCTCAATCTGTGGTTCAGATGGTGGTTCTTCTAATTTCGTTATAGGTAGTTTTTGTTCAGGTTGTTCTTCGCTTGGTTGAGGGAGTGGTGGTTCTTCTTGTTGTATTGGCTCTTGTTCTTTTTCCTCATCTTGTGGCAACTGACCGTCACCACCTCCGGGCACTTCTATGTTTAGTTTTGGTTCTTGTGCTTTTTTTTGCTTATCTTCTTCATCGCGTTTTTTTTCTTCTTCTTTTTCTTTGAGTAATTGTTCTTGTTTTTGTTGTTCTTTAATAGCATCATCAAGATCTTTTGCTATTTTTTCAGCAGCTTCTTGAGCTGCTTGTTTTTCGGTAAGCGCTTTTTGCTCCGCCATTTTAGCTTCTAAATGAGTTTCTTCTTTTTTAGCAAGTTCTTGTTGTGCTTTTGCTTGTTGAGCTTCTTGTATTTTTTTATCTTCTTCTTGTTTCAAAAGAAGTTCTTCTTGTTGTTGTTGAGATAATTCTTTTTTTTCAAGAGGAATTTGTTGTTCAAGCTCTTGCGCGAGTCTTTCAAGTTCTTCTTTTTTTTGTTCTATCTGTACAACATTTTTTCCTGCCTTTTCAAGATTCTTTTGTGTTTGCAAAGCGTTTTGTTTGGCTAATTCAAGCTCGGCTTTTTTATTAGCAGCTTCTTCTTGTAACAGCAATACTTTTTCTTGTGCTTCTTTTGCGCGAGCTTGTTGTGCTTGCAGTTCTTGCTGTTTGAGTTCTTTCACCTGAGCCTGTACTTGCTCTACTCGATTTGTTTGTTCTTTCAAAAGTTCTTCACTGATAGTATGTTGATCTATTAGTCTTTTTAGTTCTTGTTCAAGACTATCAATTTCTTTTTGGTTAGATATCTCTTTATCAGCTGATTTCTGCTGAGCAATCTTTTTTTGTTTTTCTAATTCATTTTTTTTATTTTGAAAAGTGTCTTCTAATGCTTGTTTTTCTTCTTTTAGACGTTTTTTTTCATCCGATAATTTTTGTTTTAAATTTTTAACATACTCTTCTCTTTCAGTCTCTAATAGAGCTTGCTTTTGTTGTAATTGTTTTTCTTCAGCTTCAAATTGTTGCTGTAGTTTCTGGTTTTTTTGTGTTTGCCATTGTTCGAGTTCTTCTGTTTTTTTCTTTTTTTGGATCTCTAAAGCATTTTTGATTTCTTGAGCTTCTTGTGATTCATTTTTTTCTAACTGTTCGAGTAGTAATTGCTGTTGTACTGAATCTGATCGTATAAAAGCGAGAGTATTTTTAAGTTCCTCTCTGTTTTTTTGATATTTTTGTACTCGTTCCTGCTGAGAATTTTGAAGTTTTTGATTAAATTCTGCTTCGAGGTGTTGTTTTTCAAGATCAAATTGCTTTTGCGCATCTGTTGCTTTTTGTCTGATTTGTGTACGCAATAATTCATTTGCTTCCCATTTATTTATCATATCGGCTAAAATTTTTGTACCTTCCACTATTTCCAATGATAATGATTCTTGTTGTTGTACTTTTTCATGGAGCAGTTTTTGTTTTTCTTGTAATTCCTCTTGTTGTGCTTCAAGTTTTTTTATTTTTGATTTTGCTGTTTTTATTCTTTTATTTTTTTCTGTTTCGATGATTTGTTTTTTATTGGCAAAGTCTTGTACTATTTTTTCTTGGTAGTTATTTTCGAGACGTTTAAAAAGTTTGTCCTGCTGTTCTATATCTAAATTATTAACGGCTGCAATTCTTTTAGCTTCAGCTTTTGCTTGAGCTATTGCTTGCTCTTTTTCTTCTCTTTGTTTTTTCTCAAATTCTACTAATTCTTGGTCGAGATCAGCGTTTATTCTTTCAGTTTCTTGAGCGATTTTTGCTCGTTCTTCTTGATATTTTTGTTTATTAGTGGCGATTTCTTGATTGGTTGCGTCTAATTCTTGTTCTAGCTGGCTTATCTCTTCTTTTTCCGCTAATTCTTTTTCAAGACGAGCTTTTTCTGCGTCTTGAAAGCTCTTTTCTTCAGCTAATTCTTTTGTACGATCTTCTGCTTCTTTGTGTGGTTCAATAATATCAGCAGGTGATTCGGGTATTTTGGTGATGTCTTTGATTTCTTTTTGAGAAGGGAATTCCGCTGCGGGTTGTATGGGTTGTTTTGGAGGTATGGGAATTGCTGTAACTGGTTTTACTACTTCTAAGTCTGGTTCTTTGTCTTCTGGTTTTATTTCCAGTTTTTCTTCGGGTACGATTGGCTCACTTAAAAGTTTTTCTTCTTCTTGTTTTCGGGTATATTCCAATGCATCAGTTAACGTACTTGCTAAAAGAGCTGAACTTTTGCGTAATTTGATGTCTTTTGTGGTTTCTGGCATATGAAAATTTTGTAGGTAGTTGGCCATTGTTTTTATTGCTGGATCGGCAATACCATATAGCCCGCCTACCCTTGACCGCGCAAGCACTATTATATTGCCGTTATCAAGTTTGATTGAGCCAGCGTATGCCTTTCCAGAAACTTCTTGCGTGAGCCATTGTGCTTGCTCTTGCGGAATAAGCTGATTTTCGCCTAAAAAACTTGCTGCATTTTTTGGAACAAGAAAAACAGTAAACCCTTGAGTTTGCAAATCATTAATAGCTTTAAGTAGATTTTCCTCTGTTTGTTTTTCGTAATTTGGATTACTGATATCAATTGTCGTTGTTGCTTTTATGGCTTCAAGTAAGGCGTTCCCCTCCAAAAATGGTGAAGTGTTAAATGTGATTTGGGCAGGTCTTACAGATGGTATAGGGCTTTCTGGTGTATATTGAAAACTTGGTTTTCCTGTCTGAAAGCTTAACGAGCTTAATCCAGGTGGAATATTCTTGCCGGGATTTACGAATAGTTCAGATTGAGCGCTAGAAGTAGCAGTAGGTCTATGTTGTGCTGGTAAGGATTTTCCTGGTGCCGTTGTTGGTTTTGGTTGAGACACAGGTGGTTTTTTTGGAAATTTTCCTGCAGCTTTTACTGCTTGTGTTGGAATCCGTGCGAACATGCTGAAAGCTTTATACGTAGCACCACAAAATATAATCAGCACAGCATACACAGCAAGCTTGATTATATTTTTTACCATGATGGTATCCACTATTTAGTACCATTTTTTATTTTAGTCCCATAAGTTCGTGCTCTTTCTATTGCATTAAAGCTACAAAGAGCCTAGTTTTGGGGGCTCCCAATAAAACGGAGTGAAATTGGGGACAAGATAATGATACAGTTTTCTAACTGAGATATTCAATGTATCATGCATAATTCACAAAATATTCCTTTATATAAAGGAAAAATCGTAAACCAAAGAGTTGCAATATTGCTATTTGTATAGCTTTTTGTTTAGTTTTAAAGAGAAAAGAGTAAAGCTATAGCCCCATGCTCAATGCTTTACGCATGGGGACCCCATAAAAAGATTTTGCAATCAATGTTTTTAGGCAATATTTGTGTGGATATTAGCGAAGCTTGCTATACAAGAAAGGAAGTTTTATGATGTCAAGATACAAAGGAAGAGTACTAACTTTACTGATCATTTCTGTTCTCAGCACATGTAGCATTCATGCATGCATTACCACATTCATTAACGATAAAATAAATAAACTGATGATTTATAATAAGCAGGATAAAACCTGGATTGTAATGAGAAAAGATCAAAAGAGGCGGTTTGGCAATCAGCATCAACGGGCTCATTTTGCCCTGTATATTCAAGAACCAAAAAAACCTGTTTTTAGTAGAATATATACATGCATTCAGAATGCTTGTAGCAAAGCAGGCAATATTCAGTTGCGTTTTTCTGATATAGAAAATGGTTCTGGTGATGCCTATTTATTTAACATCACCAGTAATGAACCTTATGTTTCTATGGCCCAAAAAGTATCCCGCCTTCGCTGAAGCTACGGCGGGCAAGCTGCAATTTTTTTAGATAGAACTTTTTCTAATTATTAATTTTATTACGCCGGATCACCACTTCCGGAAAAATTAAGACGCTCCATTTCTTCATCGCGACGTTCTTCAAGTTGTTGGGTATTAAATTGATTAAGATTAATATGGAAGATATGATGAACAACATCAAAACGGATATGGGTCATCATTTCGCGGAACATATCAAAAGCTTCTCGTTTATATTCAATGAGTGGATTTTTTTGTCCCCAACCGCGAAGTCCAATTCCTTCTTTAAGATGATCAAGATTAAGCATATGCTGACGCCATGCCTTATCGATTGTTTCTAAAACAAGCCATTTTTCGGCTGTTTTTATCATTGCTTCACCATGTTGTTTGCGATAAAGTTCATAGCGCTCAAGTAAGAAATCGATTAAGTCTTTTTCAAATAGTTCAGCATTTGCGGTACTAATACCAGCGGATTCAAAGTCTTTTGTTTTGAGGCCAGTCATGTATTCTAAGGCTTCGTATATTTTTGTAATCTGATCGGCAGTGATGTTTCTTGTTGGGGCATTATACGCCATCAGTTCTTGAACTATAGTGATAATAAAATCACGAATAAGTTCATAAATGCGGTTTTCGCCTTCAAGTGCATCAAGACGATGATTATAAATCACAATACGTTGCTGATTTAATACGTCATCGTATTCGAGTAAGTGTTTACGATTATCAAAATTATGTTTTTCTACACGTTCTTGTGCGCGTTCAATTGTTTTAGAAACAAGGCGTGATTCAATAATTTCATCTTCTTGCATGCCAAAGAAAACCATTTTATTTTTTAATGATTCCCCAGCAAAAATACGAACTAAATCATCTTCTAAAGAAATATAAAAACGTGATTCTCCTGGATCTCCCTGACGGCCAGATCGTCCACGAAGCTGATTATCAATACGGCGACTTTCATGACGTTCTGTACCTAAAATATATAAACCACCAGCCATAATTGATTCTGGGGTAAGTTTAATATCCGTACCGCGACCAGCCATGTTGGTGGCAATAGTAATTCGCCCAGCTTCTCCGGCATGAGCTACGATTTCTGCTTCTCGTTCATGTTGTTTAGCGTTTAATACATCATGCTTGATACCATTTGCAGTTAAAATAGCACTCAATAACTCAGATGTTTCAATTGCAATGGTACCGATGAGAACCGGCTGTCCTTTTTCATGACGTTCTTTAATGTCTTCTATGATGGCTTTATATTTTGCGTTTTTTGTTAAAAAGATAAGATCTGGCATATCTTTTCTGATTAAAGCACGATTAGTTGGAATAGAAACAACATCAAGCTTATAAATATTGTGAAATTCTTCACTTTCCGTTGCAGCAGTACCCGTCATACCAGCAAGCTTTTTATACAACCGGAAGAAATTTTGGAGTGTAATGCTTGCAAGTGTTTGGCTTTCGCGTTCAATTTCAACATTTTCTTTTGCTTCAAGAGCTTGATGCAAACCATCACTATAACGGCGTCCCGGCAAAATACGACCAGTAAACTCATCAACGATTAAAACTTGATTGTTTGCAACAACATAATCAACATCTCGTTTAAAAAGCGCATGAGCTCGTAATGCTTGATTAATGTGATGTAATAATTGCATGTATTCTACAAGATACAAATTAGGAACATTAAATGCTTTTTCAACTTTATCAACACCAGAGTCTGTCATCAGAACGGTACGAGATTTCTCATCAACTTCATAATCAGTTCCTTTTTCTAAGAAAGAAACAACGCGATCAGCATCGCGATATAAAACGCCAATTTCTTCAGAGGAACCTGAAATAATAAGCGGCGTACGTGCTTCATCAATCAAAATTGAATCAACTTCATCAACAATTGCAAAGGCAAGTTCTCGTTGCACCAAATCGCTTTTGCGGAATTTCATATTATCGCGCAAATAATCAAAACCAAGTTCATTATTTGTTGCGTATAAAATATCAGCGCTATAAGCGGTTTGACGTTCAGCATCGGACATTGAGTTTTGTAAACAAGCTACTTCCAGACCAAGGAAGTTATAAATAGGTTTCATCCATTCAGAATCACGGCGAGCAAGGTAATCGTTGACGGTAACTAAGTGAGCGCCTTTTCCTGTTAAGGCATTGAGATATAGGGGTAAGGTTGCAGTAAGAGTTTTACCTTCACCTGTTTTCATTTCAGAAATTTTACCTTGATGGAGAACGATTCCTCCCATCAATTGTACATCAAAATGGCGTTGTCCTAGAGCTCTATAGCCAGCTTCGCGTACCACAGCAAATGCTTCTGGAAGAATATCATCAAGCGATCTTCCTTGAGCAAATTGAGCTTTAAAATCAATTGTTTTTTGCGCAAGTTGTTCATCGGATAATGCTTGAATTGATGGTTCTAATGAATTGATTTTTTCAACAATGGGCTGCATGCGTTTTATTTGGCGTTCGTTATTTGTGCCAACTATCTTTGCAATTATCCGTGAAATCATGATAAACCCCATGTGTTAATCCCCAATGGTGGTCCGCTTTGTTATTGGGGCCTCAGGCTTAACAAAAGCAAGAGGATTAATTGATGTGAAAACTATATTATATTTGCAAGAGTAGCAAAAAAATAGGGGTAGCTCAAATTATATGCCCCAACCTTTATTTTATTCTGGTTGGGGACCCCAATTAAGACTTAAACTAGGAAAGTATCGAAAGAGATCTAATAAAAAAAGGATTCAAATAATTTTCGAGTAAGTATGTAAAAAAAAGAGCTTTTTTTAATTTTTGAGGTACCTTATTAAGTAGGTACTGATGAATGTTTTACGAAAAGGAATATGTATGAAAAAGATGTTAATAATGATGATGCTTATGTTGGTCAGCAATAACTATGCATTTGAAGATCTTCAAGCAACAACAACATATAACAAAGAAGAACAAAAAAATACATTTCTTGATGCAAGTTTACCACTTATTGAAGAATATGAAGATATGCATAATGGATTATCTCTCCTTGATGAATATGATCAAAGCATTACGGATAATGTAACCCCGCCTCAAGTAAGTGCAGCAGAGGCTCTGTTTAAACAAGCTTTAGGCGCTTTGCTTATACGTTATATTAGTTTAAAAGAAACAGCTCGTGTATATTTTACAGAATTCAAAAATGTATTAGCAGGTTGGTATCACTCTATAATAAAGTAATAAGATAAAGCAGAATAATAAGTATATGAAGATTACAGCAGGAGAAAACAAAGAAAAGCATGAGTTTGCTTTGTTCATGGAATCATTATCTGTAGTAATGCAAGGTAAAAAACCCCATGATTCCTTGGTTATTACCGATGAAAAGTTAGTTCATCGAATGGCGCATGTTTTACGATTAAAAAGAGAAGATGCATGTGTTTTATTTGATCGAAATATACAAGTATCGGTAGGGATTACGGCATTTATAGGTAAAAAACAAATATCAGTAACTATATATTCAATACAAGCAATACATATTTTTAAGCCAACTATCACCTTTTTGCTTCCTCTTTTAAAGCGTGATGATTATGAATCAGCGTTATATGGACTCACTGAGGTTGGCGTGAATACCATTCAACTAGTTTTTACACAAAAAACGGCGCACCATTGGTCTGGCAATCGCGATAGCGAACGTGCTGAAAGAATAGTGATTTCTGCTGCAGAGCAATCGAAAAATTTTGCATATCCGGATATTAAAGATCCTATTCCTCTCGAGGTGGCGTTGCAGAAATGGGGTAAAGCGGATATGAAAATTTTTTTTGATCCAGAAGGAAAAAAATTGTTTGATATTATGCATGAGATGCATGAAAACAAAGCAAAAGATATACTGCTTCTTGTTGGGCCAGAAGGAGATTTACATTTAGAAGAAAAAAAAATGATACAGGATAACGATTTTCTTTTTTGCGCACTTACTCCTACTGTTATGCGAGCTGTTCAGGCAGCAGCTCTTGGTGCTGGTTTTGTTCGTTCGCTTGTGTAATTTTAAACAACGATTGAATTTTTCAAATAGTATTTACAATTTTGTTGATTTTTTATATTTTTGATTATTACACTGTTCTTATAAAGAGGAATAAGAAGCTTTTTTTCGATGATGACAGGGGAGTATGTGATGGAAGGCAGACAAGAGGGAATTTTTCGATTATTCATTATAGCGATATTTTTTTGCATAAGTATATTTTTTTTGAATAACAATAAGAAGAATGTTACGACGGCAACACATATTGATATTTGTGATATTAAAACAGATACGGCAATACATTATTCTGTTGATCAGATATATCAAGAGATGAATTCATTATTTTTAGCTCGTGATACGGATCTCATTGTCAAGGCACTGTGTCAATTTAAATACAATTTTGCGCAAGATCTTGTTGAGAAAATGATACAAGATGAAGCAATTAATTTGTCTGCTGATGAAAAAGTAAAAATTATTTATGGAATGATTGGGCATTCTTGTCCCAAAAAAAATGTGCAATATGAGTGGCTTGATTTATTGATTAATTATCCTTCATTACATATTCAAACTCCTGTTTTGCTGTCCCTTGCCCGAAGTAAGTATGCAGATACTATAGGATTATTTATTGCGTGGGGAAAAGATCGACAAAAGACTTTGAAAAAAATAGGGCTTTTAGCCGGGTATGCTGAACAAGCATTTAAAAGAGCAGTAGAAGAGAATGATTTTCCAGCGGTAGAAATATTATTCAGCAAAAAAGTACGGATTGCTCAAAATGAAGCTTCTGGATTATTGTGGCGTATTGTAGAAACGAATAAAGATAGTCGATTGATTTCATTATTGATTCACCATGCTCAGGCTGATGTCAATTATACAAAAAACGGCAAAACGTTGCTTATTGCGGCTGTTGAAAAAAACAATATTGATAGTGTTCGTACCTTGCTTGATGAGGGTGCAGTTGTTGACCATGTTTTTGATAATGAAAAAAATACGGCTTTAACAATTGCCATGAGAAATAAATATCGTGTTGTAGAGCAATTATTAAGAGAGTATGGGGCATAAACTTAGCCCAACCTCTACTGCGTTCCGGTCGGGCGCCCATTTATAAGAAAGAAGGTCAATCGCGATAATTTGCAGATTGGGCTTTTGTTATTTATTCGAATTCTTCGCGCTCATCCTGACGTGTCCGACGTAGCCTTGGCGAAGTAAGAACTTGTTGAAGGATATAGCGCGTTTTGATCATTTAAAAATTAAGTTATTTTATCTTACGCGGTTCTGATTATTGTTGTATGTATTCAGCATATTTTTTGCACATATTTTTGTCTCTTGTGCCACCAATAAACACATTTTGTTCTGGGCACCATAAACAACCATTACTTTTTCCAAACCAGTTGCCTATGCTGCGTCTTAGTTTTTTACGGGCAGATTCGTTGCCGAATGTTCCTATATATTCAAAGCTTTCTGATCTAAACCAGTTGGCTTTATGATAAATTATTAGTTTCACCTTCCTAAATTCAGGATAGGACCAGAGATGCCGAATCCTTTCATAACCGACTCCAGGAAAGTAAATGCGTTTGTTGTGAAATCTTTGTCCTCCTCTGACTAAATAGGTTAAGGTAGGTGTATGCTCAATAATATCAGGGGAAGTGGGAGTTTTTGTTTCATCGCTTGGTCGACGTTCGCAGAAAATTGTGGCATTAACAAGGATTGTTCCGATGAGTAATATATTTTTTATATTCATAAGAGTTCCTTTTATGACTTAAAAATGATTATTACTACTTATATACCGAAAAAATAGTTGGCTTTTATACAAGTTCCACAGGATGTTTCTTCAAATGAAGGGGCATAAGATATCCCGAACCCGCCCCTTGGGCCATAAATTTTTCATATCCAAGCCTGCCAATGGTTTCAATTGAGCACATCTTATTATCAATGATATTGATTGTACTTGCAGGAAATTGCTCTTCTATTTCCTGCATCAGTAGATCGGTATTTTTGTATCCGGTGCTTTTAACTTTATCGCCAGTAGCAATCAAATAATAACTCTCATTGTTAAAAGCATTCAGTAAAACTATCGTATTTTCATATGTCGGATCATAAAATTCCAAAAATGTTGCTTCAAGGCCATCAATGTCAATCAAGGGTATGTTGGTTGCTGTATGCAAACCGTTAACACTTGCAAGAATTGATCGGAGGGTAGAAAATGGCCCCGGGCCACAATTGACTGCACAAAAAGAAAGCTCAGCAAAAGATATTGCATTTTTGCTGAGCAATTGTTGCAAGAGAGGAATAAATAACTTACTGGTATGGCGTTTATCTTCAGAAATCTTATCAACATATTGATTGTCGATAAAAAGCGCCATTTCAAAAGTTTCATAAGTATGTTGGATTGCTAAATATGTGTATTTCATGGATATATTTTTTATTAGTAATGTGAGTTTGATCTCAGAAGTATTGTTCTTTGATCCGTTCGCCCTGAGTGTTTTATTTCGCCTATGGCTACATAAAACACTCAGGGCGAACGGGAAAAAAATTACAGATTATACAATAGGTCACAACTTAGGTTAATTCCGACTCTTATTCTTTTGTTGTTGGTAAAAAAGACTAAATGAGTCGTACTCAATAGTCTTTTCTTTCTTCAATACTATCTTACCACAATTCAAGCATTTCCACCCCTCAAAATTGAGTGGATGATCGAAAAATGTTTGAAGAACTAACAATCCCTCACACTTTTGACATTTCATACAACTACTCCTTTTTTTTAACCTAATCACGCTTCACTTTGATTGGGTACCGAAGTTGTCTTCCTTTTAATGTCAAAACTAAAGGATAAATATATATATTGTCAATCAACATTAATTGGCTGTCCTACGTAGCTTCAGCGAAGTATGGATCAATTAAGATTCTTTAACCCATGTTTCATTTTACTACATATGGGGACCCCGGTTTAGAATAATCGCGTAAGGATAGATGCTTATTCTTCATCGATTCTATTTTCATGGAATCTTTTGTATTCAAGATACGTACTCAAAAAAATTGCTGCAGCAATAGCGTGAGATTTAAGCTTATCTTCTTTTGTTTTGGTGGATTTCATTTGTGCAGCTTGTTTGCTGGTGAGCCGTTCATCCCACATTTTCCATTCAATATCAGGAAAATGATTTTGCAAATCTTGTGCGATCGCAATAATTTTTTTTGTTTGGTCGCTTTCTGTACCACGCATGGTAGTAGGTAATCCCACTACAATAGTTGAAATACGTTCTTTTTGAATTGTTTTTTCTAATGATGTGTATAGTTCTGATGTTTTAAACGTGTCGTATGGGCGGGGTAAAATCCCCAGAGGATCAGATATTGCAACACCTGTCCAACGATCGCCAATATCGAGGGCTAAAATTTTCATAGATTTTTTGACCTTATCTAAATATAAAAAATAAGTATACTAGATATGTTGATGTTTTAAAAATTATTTCTTTTAATCCAAGGAGTACTTATGGATTTTATATTATTAATAAATCAACTATCGGATATTGTATGCGGATGGCCGTTGCTCATCTATGTCGGAGCTATCAGCATTATTTATACTATTGCCTTGCATGGTATGCAGTTTACTTACTTATGTAAAGCTTTTAAAGCAGCTCTTTTCCCTTCCCAAACAGGAGCTCAGCAAGCAGAAGGAATGTCTCCCTTTCATGCATTTATGAATACCATTAATTCAAATTTGGGAAATGGTGTTATTGCTGGTGTTGCAACAGCTATCTATTCAGGTGGGCCGGGTGCAGCATTCTGGTTTGTTATATTTGGATTGATTTTGATGACAGTTCGTTTTGGTGAAGTATACATAAGCTCGCTTTTTGCAGCAGAAGCAACAGATAAAAAATCGACTCTTGGCGGACCAATGCTGTATCTTAAAAGTGTTCCAGGTGGTAAGTACCTTCCTTGGTTATATGCATTTTTCTGTGTTATATACGGTTTAATTGGTGGTAATGTGATTCAAGCAAACTCTATGGCAATAAGTCTTGCTGCAACATGGGGTATTGCGCCAATAGTAAGCGGTATTGGTCTTCTGTTATTTGTTCTGTATATACTTTTTGGTGGAGCAGATAGAATTGCTCAGATATCATTGAGCATTGTTCCCGTCAAAGTTGTAGTATTTATGGCTTCTTCGATGACCATTTTATGTGTTCATTACCAATCTATTATTCCTGCACTATCTCTTATCATAAAAAGTGGATTAGGATTGCAGTCTTTTGCCGGTGGTGTTATTGGATTTTCTTTCCAACAAATGCTTGCAGCGGGTATGTCTCGCTCTATTTTTGCTACTGAATCGGGATTAGGTTCTGCCGCCATTATGTTTGGTTCTACGGGGAACAATAATGTTGTTCAGAACGGCTTCATGGGAATGATAAGCACATTCATTAGTACGTGCATTGGACTTATTGTTGCGCTATGCATTGTTGCTTCTGGCGTATGGGATAGTGGTCTTAATAGTACCGCGCTGACTATTGCTGCCTTTGAAACAGTTTTTGGCATGTATGGTGGATGGATTGTGAGTTTTCTTGCCGTAAGTTTTGGTTTTGGGGTGATGGTTTCTTATGCATATGTGGTTAAATCAGCATGGATGTTTATAACTAATCACCGCTTTGGCATGTTATTTAATATTACGTATAGTCTCTGTGCATTAGCTGGAGCTGTGGCGGCAGTTGATTTTGTATGGGATTTGGCAGGGATCATTATTGCTATGATGTTATACATCAATATGTATGGGTTATTGGTATTGTTGCCAAAGATAAAAGAAAATGTATTTGGATTATTGAGAAATTATAAAGCGTAGATATAAAAACATATGGATTTTTGACCCCATGCTCCACTCTGCTACACATGGGGACCCCGGCCTGTCCTCCATCCTGTCCGAAGTAGCCTCGGCGAAGTCGGAAGCTTTAGCGAAGGAGGGCACAGAATTAACGATGCTGGAGATAAAAGGGTACGAACTCAAATTGTTTTTCAAAAGTTGCTAGAATGAATGAAATATGAGTCAATTATTATCTATGCCTCAAATATTTCCCGTAACGTGTCATACCGATTTTGTAGGGCCCCAATCTACTTTTGTGGCTATTCAAGGGTATGCTGATAATGGTACCAACTACATTGCATCTGCAATTGAAAAAGGTGCACGCACGATAGTCGTGCACCATTCTGCTGTATTGAGTGATGAATTGTGTGCCGCTATAAAAACCTACAATGTTTTTGTGGAGCGTGTTGATAACACGAGAAAAGCTCTTGCACAGCTAAGTACTCAAGCAGCGGGTTTTCCTGCGCAGCAACTCAAAATTATTGGTATTACCGGTACCAAGGGAAAAACAACAACATCTTTTTTGCTTGAACATATACTGCACTGTGCTGGATATAAAACAGCGCTCATCAGTTCTGCACAAAATAAAATCAATGGGGCAATATTTCCTGCAACATTAACAACGCCGCAACCAGATTATTTACAACAATTTCTCAAATTGTGCGTTGACCAAAATGTTGAATATGTAGTGATGGAAGTTGCAGCTCAAGCGCTGACATTACATCGTGTTGAAGGAATACTGTTCTGTGGAATTATTTTTACCAATTTTTCTCATGAGCATTTAGAATTTTATCCTGATTTGGATCATTATTTCCACGCTAAAAAATTAATTTTCAATCAAATTGTTGATAACGCACCGGTGTTGATTAACCAGGATAATGAATACAGCGCACAACTATTACAACATAATACGCAATACAAAGGATTTGGTTTTAATCAGATTGATAGTTTGCATCATGGACATATGGTGATCGATGCTCAAGCGTGCGTTAAACTGCATCTCAATGAACATGATTTTACGTGTCCTTTTCTTTTTGGGGATTATAATGCCTATAATCTTCTTGCTGCGGTAAGTATGTCTTGTGAACTTGGTATTACTCCCGGTAGCATTAAACAAGCACTTGTTACATTTGCAGGCGTACCAGGAAGATTACAAGAACATTATTTGCCCAATGGTGCACGCTGTTTTATTGATTATGCACATAATCCAGAATCGTTTAATGCAGTATTATTAACATTGCGTACATTAACAACGCAATTAATTGTGGTTTTTGGTGCTGGTGGCGGTAGAGATAAATTAAAACGTCCAATGATGGGTGTGATTGCAGCAGATATTGCTGATGTGGTGATGATAACATCTGATAATCCACGATTAGAAGACGCAGCAGCGATTGCTGCGGATATTGTTCGTGATATTCCTCAATCATTAAGTCATAAAATTGTGCAAGAATTGGATCGTAAAAAAGCTATTGAATACGCCTATCAATTATCTGATCAAGGATCCATTATAGCCCTCTTGGGCAAAGGTCCTGATGAATATCAAATTATTGGAACAACAAAACATTATTTTAGTGAACGTAGTATAGTAGAACAATTGTAGATCTACCCCTGAGGAATTACATGAAAAAAGAGATAGCATTGATTGTAACGATGAGTAGTATAGGTGTGATGAATGCAATGGATTTTGAGCTAGCTCAGAAAAAACAAAATAGTACAGCTCCTTTCCAGCAGCAACTGTTTTGTTGTCGTCTTGGCAGTGCCGTTCCTGTGTGTGATAAGTGTTTCGTGCGTATTGTGGCAGATAATATGTTGACTGTTGAAAAAAAGCCTTCTGCTCAACCTAACAATAAGCTTTCTGCATCACAAGAAAGACGTCTTCCATAAACAGAATGTGTTTGGTCTTGGAAATTTTATAAAAGAGCTGCAGAGAAATCTGCAGCTCTTTTATAAAAATATTATTGTAACAGATGCCGCGTAAGGTATGTTCCTCCACTTGCCTCGGCTATCTCGATAAAGATAGGATCTATGAGTTCTTTGATTTCGGATAAGGATGTGCAAAGTTCATTGGGCCATACGATATCATTTTCATTAAAAATGGGAACTTGTTTGCCATTCGCAAGTAATGTGAGAAAAGGAAAATGAGTAGGTCTATTGTTTGATTGTTGGATGTAGAACTTAAAGCATGGTGTGCCATCCGCTTTTGTAATGGGATTGGTCAAAACATCAAAGGCCTGTGTTTTTAAAGGAGATTTCCATGCTAAAAGCGTGAGCAGGGCTATCTTTGTTTCATCTGATAATGCAGGATGAGTTAAAATTGTTTTAATCCGATCATCGAGCTTTATTGCTTCAATATTACGGTGACAATCATAATTCCAGTGAGTATGTTGTGGTATGTCATAGGTATATGTTGTTCGAATATCTGCATTATTTCCATCGCTTATCACGCTTACTGCGTCTCCATCGCTCATCACTCTAACAGTATCATGAGCATTTTCCTTATTGTGATACATTTTTTCAAAGATAGTATCTACTAATGTTTCTATATCATCGAGGGGATTGTTATTGCATAAACATTTTACTTCAGGAAAATATGTAGGCGCTTCTTTCAATATAAGAATACGATTACCATTCTTAAATTCTTTAAACAAAGGAACGTATTGTGGTAATCCCGTCTCTTCAATAATGCCAAAATCATAACCTTCTACGTTGTTATAGAGGACTTCTTTTGCGTCTTGTGCAAGACGTGATGTGCCACATGATAAAAACATAAGATAAGATATTTTTTGTGTGGGAACTAATTCTGTGTGGCCCAAAATTGTTTGAATTTTTTCATCTAATGATTTGGGATCAATTCGATACAGCGGAGACGAACAATTGGAACTGCTAACCTCTATTTTTGATTGAGAATGCGTATAAGATGTTGGTTTCCATGGCAATGTAGTCACATTGCTCAATTCTTTTTCAAAATTAGCTGAATAATCCTTGCCATCAGCAAGAGATTTTACGGCATTAGTTTTTTTGCGGCCAGTATTACTTAAAACCGTTTTTTTTAGAGGTAAAAGTTTTTTTTCATTCGGATAATGTCTATATATTATAGGTTTCCATGGAAGGCTGCGGAATTGATCATAATTTACAGAGTTTGCTATATCGCCTGCATAGCAAGATTTGTGAGTTGAGAAAAATAACACGCATAAAAATAGTAATTTCACTAATTTCATCAGAATTGCCTTTCTACCAGGTAGGTAATATAAAAATGCATCATATATGGTATGTATTGACACTATTTTTTTGTTTTTATTTTCTTTATAAATCAATACTTAATTGTATGTTATACGCAAATAGAAGTCAAAATTATAGGCCTTATGTCATTCATTGACTTTTTGCATCATTCGGAGTACATTCCGAATGTATTAAAGTGTTCTATAGATGAGGATATTGATGTTTGAAAAAATCATTGTTGAGCAAAATCCGCATTGGAATTCTGAACTTTATCCGCAAGGATTTAAGCGCGAACGTTTTAGCAAATTAATCGATTTTTTACCGCTGCCACATGTTGTTGCGGTAGCAGGAGCTCGTCGCGTTGGAAAAAGTACTATGCTTAAGCAGTTAATTAATTATTTAATTGTAGAGCAAAAAATTTCGGTTCAGAATATTTTTTTCATGAATCTTGAAAATCCTTTTTTGGTTCAATACGCCAATGATGTTCAATTTTTACAAATGATTTTTGAAGATTATATAAAGATGATGAATCCTGAGGGGCTCATTTATTGTTTTTTGGATGAGATTCAGTTTTTTAAAGATTGGCCAGTTTTTATTAAAGCCCTTTACGAGCAAAAAAGAGTTAAATTTTTCATTACTGGTTCAAATTCTTCTCTTTTGTCAGCTGAACTGATGACGCTTCTATCAGGCAGAACATTATCACTTGAGATGTTGCCATTTTCATTTAAGGAATTGGCTCAAGAAAAATTATATTTTCAGGAGAATGTTGTTGAGCATTCATATAATAAAGAACAATTAAAAAGCTTAATGGAAGAATATCTTCACTATGGAGGATTTCCTGACGTTGTTCTTGCTCCATCAAAAATAACAGCGTTTGATGTTTTAGGTTCTTATACCAAGGCTGTGCTGTATCAGGATGTTGCTCCAAGACTGCAGATTAAAAAACCGCTCGATTTGGAACGTCTTTTTGTGTATCTTGTCTCTACTATTGGAACACCGTTCTCATATCATAGTTTGTCGAAAATTTTTAATCTTTCAGATAAAACCATTAAAGAATATGTGGAAGCATTTACTGATTCTTTTCTCCTTTTTCCAATAGATCAATTTTCCTTTTCTGTGAAGCAGCAGATTCGAAGTGCTAAAAAATGTTATGCCATAGATACAGGCCATATTAATGCTACGGCATTCAAATTTTCTGAAAATAGAGGCAGATTGCTTGAGAATATTGTCTATTTAGAGCTGCGAAGACGTAATTTTGAGGTGTATACGCATAAAACTGACAATGATTTAGAAGTAGATTTTGTGGCAAAAAAGGGTAATAAGCTTTCGCTCATTCAGGTAGCGCAAACATTAAAGGGACAAACTACTCGTGAGAGAGAATTAAATTCTCTGATTGCTGCTATGATAGAGCTAAAAATGGAGAATGGTATAATCGTTACGCAAGACGATGATGAAGAAGTGATTATAATTGATAATTTTTCTATTCAGGTGCTTCCTGCTTATACATTTTTGCTTAATGATATGACTGAGTTAACATAATATTTTTGTGAAAATAATTAATTTTAGTGTTTTTTGTTCAGCGCATGCTATAAAAAGCGATGAATGAATGCTGTGGGTCGTTATAATAAAAGATTTTTATGGAGTTGCTAATAATTCAAAAATTCTGCAATTTGGAAGTAGCGCTTCCAAATTGCAGAATTTTGTTACAATTTTTAATTTAAAAAAACTATAAAGCATTTCATATAGTTATCTAAAAAACATCTCTGTGCATGGTTTGATGAGTGCTGAAAATGTGTTTTTAGAAAAGACATTATTTTTGTGCTATCATATGCGCAAATGTAGTTAATAAACAAAAGGATATAGGGTGAAAAATAAGTTTTTATTATGGAGTATTAGTTGCATCATGATTTTTGAATTGTGTCATGCAATATCATCAGAAATGCGAGAAAAGGGCTTTGTGTATCTGCATGAGATAGATCCAACTATTTTGGTATCGTTGCGCTATTACACCGATGAAAATTTTGTTGGCAGACCCGTTGATGGGTATAAAGAACCAGTAGTAATTATGACCAAGCAGGCTGCGCAGGCTTTGAGAAAAGTACAAAAGCATCTCAAAAAAGATGGATATTCTTTGGTTGTATACGATGCCTATCGTCCGCAACAGGCAGTAAATCATTTTATGCGTTGGAGCGAAGATGCCAAAGATAAGCTGAAAGAGCATCATTATTATCCTCGTGTAGAAAAAGGTAAAGTTTTTGATTTGGGTTATGTTGCAAAACGTTCAGGACATAGCAGAGGAAGTACGGTTGATCTTACTATTATTAAAGATGGTGAGTTGTTACATGAAGTACAAGAGCAGGAGCGCCAATTATGCGATGGTTGTACTATTACATTTCTCAATGATGGTACGGTGGATATGGGATCTTCATTTGATTTGTTTGATGAAGCATCACACACTCATAACAATTTGATTGAAGAAAAATGCCAAGAACGCAGAAATTATTTAAAGGCGATTATGGAACAATATGGGTTCAAAAACTATTCATGTGAATGGTGGCATTTTACCTTGAAAGATGAACCATTTGCGGCGGATAAGGATGATAGTTATTTTGATTTTCCAGTAGAGTAAAGTTATATTAACAAAAACTATTTCATAAAAAAAGAAAGCCCCAAAAATTCTTGGAGCTTTCTTTTTTTATTCAACTTAATTATTTTTGTTGAGATAATATTTTTTCTGCTAAATCAGCATTGAGTGTGTTTTGGGTGCATCGAGGACATTTATCCTTTTGACCTTTTTTACCATTATCATTGATACAAGCTTGTAAACATCCTGCACAAATGCGATCAGAGCACGATTCTTTTTTGCATTGCGCGCATGGTATTACCGTTACACCTTTTTCTTCTGTGCACGCAGCAACACCAATACAACACTCGCCTTTTTGTTTTTCAATGCCAAGCGTATGCAGTTCATAGCAGTGTGGACAACGACCAGTATATTGCTTGACGCATGTTGGACAAGCACCTTCAATTTTCTTTTTACATTTGACGCATGGAATTAGTTTGCTTGGCGCTTTGCCTCCACAAGAAGCGCATTGTTGGGCAACAACTTTTTGTTCCATTGGCGGTGCACTTGGTTGTACATATTCTTGTTGTTTATCTAAAGCAGCATTATGTTTTGCCGCATCAGTTAACGCCTTTTTGGCCGCACAGTCATCAAGTATTGTTTGTTGGCCTGCAATAAGATCATCTTCTTTTTTCTTTTGCTCATTATGTTTTTTCAACGCCTCATCTTGAGCGTTGATAGCATTCTCTTTTTGTTTGTTTTGTGCATAATGATCAAATTCTTTTTGTTGTTCTGCTCTTATGCGTTCTTCTTCAGCTTGTTTTTGCGCAGCTTCTTGTGCTCGCATTTGTGCTATTAAAGCTTCTTTTTCACGTTGTTTTTCTGCTTTTCGTGCTTGGCGAATACGTTCATGCTCTTTCCTAGCTTCTTCTTGTTCTTGAGCGATGAGTCTATCAAGTTCTCTTTTTAATTCTTTTTTCTTTTCCCGCGCGTTTTTGTATAGCTTTTTATATTCAAGAGCTATTTGAGTTCTTTGTGCTTGTGTCATGTAATACAGCTCGTTTGCAGAATACTGATTTGGTGAAGATGGTTGATAGAAGGCTACATTAATGAAGTGCCACCCATTTTTTCCAACAAGTTGTTGATGAAGATATTGAATATCTTTTTCAGTATTAATAATTGCTTGCGGTTGGTTTGAAAGTATTATGCAGGCATCCATGCGATCTTCTTCTTTTTTCTTCAAGAATCGGACAACATGCGTATGTTTATTTTGATGTGCACTATTAATAGCTATACTGATATCTCTATTGATAATCCATTCTTCACAAAGTAAGAAGTCTGTTGCATCAAGGTTGCCTTGTGCTGCTGCGCTGATAAACGGTGTATGATTGTTTTTATTGCGTTGTTGTAACATCATTGGCATACGATATTTAAGCTCTTTGAGTGAGTCGAGTGCGCCCGATTTTGCAGCGGTATGAGCAAGAGTATCGCCATGAGGTGTTATATCTGTGTATGATGCGCCATGTTCAGCAAAAGCGCGCATCATTTCAACATCATTATATGATGATGCATAATGTATGGGTGAAAAGCCTGATTTTGATTGTGTATTGATATTTGTTTGTGGCTTATATCCTTTCATTATTGCGGTAAACATAGATGGCTTTTTAGATTTTGCAATCTGATGAAAAATAGTTTCGCCCGCATTATTAGTTCCTTCTAAAGATGCGCCTGCGTTCATAAACATGGTGATAGCTTTAAAATGTCCATTTTCTGCGGCAACAAAAGCGGGGCTATTTCCCTCATAGTTAGCCTGGTTCCAGTATTTTATGTGAGTTTCTTTTAGTTGTGCCAAGCCATTTATATCACCGTTTCTTGCTACTTTATGAAGAGCTGTTTCTCCTTTATTATCAGTAATATAAAGATCAGCACCACAGTCAGATAATATTCTCATCATCGAATAGTCTTGCTGTTCAGTTGAGCGCATAAATTTTGTTTTGCCCTCAGTATCTTGCGCGTTGATATTTATTCCAGGAATGTGAGAAAGGCGTTCGATAAGGTGATACTGTCTGTTTTTTGTTGCCAGATCAAGAACATCCATTCCTTGCTTGTTGCGTTTTTTTGTATCAGCTTTATAGGCAACAAAAAGATCTATAAGATTTTTCCTGCCGTGAGCTCCAGAGAGTAATAATGGAGTGTTATCGTTATTATCAGTAGAATCAACATCCGCTGATGCATGCTCTAATAAATATTTTGCAGGTTCGTAACTGCCCGAGCGAGCTGAACTGTGAATTGGTTGCTGGCCAAAACGATTGCGTGCATTTAAATTAACGCCTTTCACATGCAGAATACGCAAGCAACTGGCATCCTCTTTTTCTGCAGCAAGCATAGCGGGAATTCTTCCTTCATTATCTTCTTCTTGGGTCAAACTGGTATCTGTTGCAAGTCCTTCAACCATAGCAAGTTGATTGAAATTGATTGCACAATGCAGCATGTTCTGACCATTGAGTTTCTGTTTGATTAATTGATGTTTCACGAGGAGTGGAATCAACTCTGGTTTATTTTCTTTAACAACGGAGAAAACCGGAGAAATACCTTCTGTATCAGTAATATGTGGATTAGCACCTTTTATAATTAATTTTTCTGATGTTCCAATATTTCCTCGCTCCATGGCGCAACGCAAAGGTACTTTTCCATTCTTATTTTTTTCATTTTTATTCGGAAGTGTGGGGGCATAAAAGAAGCCATAAAACCAATTATTCCAGCTTGAATAGTCTGGTTCAGTCGTGAGCATATCTATGATTTCTTGGTGTTCTTCTTTTCCTTCTTCTGCTGCGATATGTAATGCGTTATTGCCGTTTTCATCCGTATCTGAACAATTTTCGCAATTTTTAATACGTTCCTTGATAGCTTGTGTATTGCCAGCGCGTACCTCATCCAATATTGTTTGCTTTGGCAGAAGAGTGCTGAAAATAAGTGTTGCACTCAGTAACGCATAATTAAGTTTGCTCATGCAAATATCCTGGGTATAAATTGTTTTTGTTGGAGCTAGTATAATTGAATTCTTTGATTTTGAAAAATAAGAATGCTTTATTGCTTGTTGTTTATGCATAAAGCTATGCTCACATTAATTAAAAAAGGAGATAGCATGAATGTATTATTTTTTATAGCATGTATCTCAATTCATTTTTGTGTGTATGCGCACTCATCTTTCAAACTTGGTGTTGAAAATATTTCTGCATCCTTATTGCACACCGTGTGTCCTGATAAAAAAAAAGCAGAATGTATAGTAGGTTTGATCACCAATCAAACAGGTATCGACCAAAAAGGAAAACGCACCGTTGAGATTCTTGCTGATTCTGGCATAGATGTAAAATATATTTTTGCACCTGAACATGGATTAAATGGCACACTTGCAGAACGTGATGTTCATGATTCAATCGATAAAAAAACGCACATCCCCGTTCTGAGTTTATATGGTAATGGTTCTGGAAAAATGATTTCGGCTGAACATATGAATGAACTTGATTGTTTGATATTTGATATTCAAGATTCTGGCATGCGGCATTATACGTATATTTCTACGTTGCTTAACACAATGAAAATTGCGGCAGAATATAAAAAGCCATACATTGTACTTGATCGACCCAATCCATTAGGTGGCAGCATGCAGGGGCCGCTTGTACAACCAGATTTGATATCATTTATTTCTATCGCCTCTATTCCACTGCGTCATGGTATGACAATTGGTGAATTGGCACATTACTTTAATAAAAATGTGCTTGAAAAGCCTGTTTCTTTGTCAGTTGTATCTATGATAGGCTACGATCGTACTCAAGGATTTATGGGTAATTTTATTTATCAATTATCACCTAATTTACAATCATTGCAATCATGTTATGGATATAGTTTTTTGGGATTACTCGGAGAAGTGGAACCATTTGAGGTTGGTGTAGGTACAAAGATGGCATTCAGATGTATAGCATTGCCGGTATCTTTGCATGTATCACAGGATGTTTGGAGACGATTACAAACAGTATTCACTTCTTTTGGGGTAAAAAGCTTTTTATATCACCACACCAATCCGAAAAACAATCGTAAAAGTAAGGGGTTGCGTCTAGAATTTTCTGATATCAGTAATCTGCGTTCATTTGAGTTATTTATCGCGATTTTAGAATTTTTTAAAGCAGAAAAAATTTCATTTTCTTTTTCTGCGGCATTTAATAAGGCGGTAGGAACTGCACATGTGCAAAAATTGTTTACGGGTGAGATTACAAAGAATGAATTATGGAATAACATTGCGCAGGATTTAAAAAAGTTCTCTGATATTGCGCAATCCTGCTTTTTATATCAGCCAGCTCCCCATGTTTTTTTTCTATCCGTGGATAAACCAGAGTAAATCAGAGATATATCTCAAGAATCTGAATGGTGTGGTTATGAGAGTGATAAACTTTCATATGTAGATGATGGGATTTGATTTTTATCCGCAGAAGAATCGGCTGTTGATTCGGGTATCTGTGGGGTTACTTTCGTATCTTGTTGTTCGTTGTTCGGGATAGCGTTTTCTTGCTGAGTTTTGATTATTGTTAATTGCTGTGCTTCTTGTTCCGCTTTTATTTGTTCTGGGCGCTGGCGCTTGGCTTTTTTGTTTTGTTTTTCTTCTTGTTTACGTTCCTCTGCTAATTGCCGAGCTTCTTGTGCAGCAGAGATTAATGCAATAGTTTCTTCTTTTTCAACTGAGGGAGAGATTTTTTGTAATTCTTCTACGTACTTTTTATGTTTGTTCAACATTATAAGACACGGAAATTCTAAAAAACAGTCATGCGTTCTTTTAATTTTTATTTTTAAGTGATATTTTTTTATAGCCAATTGTGTTTTTTCTAGTTCTTTTTCATATTTTTTATTTTTTTCTTGATCACTTAAGAGTGGATTGATCTGAATATACAGATTTTGAATGTTAAGATAGTTGTTTAATAACTTTTGTTGTTCCATAAACCAATCGATTGTAGGCTTTGAATTGGTAAGTTTATCGATTTGAAAAGTAATTCTCTGTCCTCTCAGTTGTTGAATAATATTTTGTTCTTCAGGCAGCAAACACGAAAGTCGTGGATTTGAAATGCCCACTAATTCTCTGGCGTAGATTATATTTTCAGTACGCGCTCTGTATGTTGTTTGTGAACATTTCAGCGATTGTCTGATAGATTGTAGTTCTTGTTCTATCAATTGATTATGCATTACTATGCCGATTCGAAATTCTCTCAAAAGAGGTTTGTTGATATGGTACGACGTTTTTTTTTCAACAATTTCGATGTCACCTATTTGTTCGAATATACCTTGGCTTTCTGGTGCAATAGGACCAAGCAAAAAAGAAATTGGGACTGCTGTTATATCTCGGTCTTCAATAAAATACCCTCCTAGTAACTTTAATTGTAATTCAATGAGAGAGTTTTGTTTGTTGCATATCCAACTTTCTAGGTGCGAGGATTCTGCATTAATGCATTGAGTTGTAAGTGTTAAAATCTCCATTACAAATGGGTGTATTGGTGGTGCATCCATGCCATAGGATAGGGGGCACATGATTGCTATGCTGAGTATATAAAGATGCAATAACAGAGAAAGCTTCATTACATGTCTTTTCAGATAAAAAATTATAGGTATATATTTCATTTATTATCATAAAAATTTCTATGTGGTGTCAAAAAAAATAAAGAGGTGAAAGTAATTGAGAAGATTAACTTTTATATTGCTCCCAAAAAAACCAGTTAAACCAAGAACTAATAGTGTTGATTATGTTTTCCCAAAATGATGGCGTTTGATTTATTTGCTCTTGTGGAATCTGTTGAGCCGTTGGTTGTTTTTCTTTCAGGTTTTGCGGAAATATATTGAGTACTTGTTGAGCATTAACTTCATCTTGTTTGGGCATAACGGGTTCTTGCACGACAGGTGATTTTGTAGGTTCTTGTGTTGAAATTGATACAGATGGGGTCTCTGGTTGACCTTTAGCTATAATGGGTATAACGGGAACGGGTTCTGCATTTCGTTGTGATTCCATTGTTTCAATTGCAGCAAGTATGCTATTTTTAGCAGCAAAAAGAGGTTCAATAAATGAGTGTGCATAAGATGAAAAATAATAATCATTTATGATATCTTTTATAATATTTTTTTCTGGATGATTGAATCGGCCTTTACGCTCTTTTATCTGTTGTATTAGCTCATTTTTATCACGATTATTAATATTATACATAAGCCATTGGATTCTAGTATTAATTTCCCTCAGATTGTTTTTGTTGCTACTATCTTTGGGATCCAATACATGAGCAATTTTTCTCAATAAATCTATTGTTTCTGCGATATCTTTAAAATGATTTGCAACTATTACGCCGTCTTTTCCTGTGGCAGCTTTATTTTTAATAAGCTGATCGGTGTATTTTAGAATTGGTTTTAGATCTTCATCATCAATTGATGCTTTGCTTGATGATAATAAAGGGCCTGCTGAGTCTTTTATTTTATTAACAAGTTTTGTATTGGATAAGGCTGCTAAGTAGTCTTTGTGTAATGATTCTTGTTTGCCCAGAATGTCATCAATTTTTTCTAATAATTCATAAGCAAGCTTTACTGTGCTTTGTCCTACAGTACTGGGTTCTTCTTTACCATATTTCTGAATAGCTTCTCTTAGTTCAATATAATCCTCTTTTGAAATATTATCCCAGGGTTTAGTTTGAACATCTGCCATGATAGCTTGCATAGCATGGACCGCAAGAGGAGTTTCTACTTCAGCTAAGAAAGTGTTGATTTCTTTTTCTAATTCATCCAATTTCTTTATATCCAATGTTTTGTTCGTTCTTTTAAGGCTTTTTTTCTTTGGATTTGTTTCTTTGCTTATAATTTCTTGTGTTTTTTCTTGTTCTACAGATTTTAGCTTGGCTTGAGTTACTGCATGCTCTAATCGCTTATTAATTTCGTCGAAAATGAGACTTTCCATGTATTGTAAGATCTGCTTTGTTGACGGTGGTAGGTACATATTAAAAGTAAATGTATGTATTTTTTTTAAATAGCCTTCTAGCTGGGTATCGCTCATATTAGAAATATGTAATCTTGCCGAAAGCAGTGGTTCGAGTGATTGTACAAGAGCAAGCAACTGTATGGTTTGAGCAATAAGCTTATTGTTCTGTGTTTGAGATTGTGATTGTTCTGATAGTGTAAAATAATTAGCCGCTATATCATCAATAATGATTATTGCAAGATCAGATGCTATTTGTGGATAAAATTTTCCTGCCTTATTTAAAAGTAAAAGACATGCTTGCTTTGTGGTTTTATTCAATCTCGTTTTTGAAAGAATTTCTTGGATAAGATCAATATTTTTAGTAAGTGTGGGGTTTGTTTGCTTTAGTGAACTCAAAGTTGTTAGCAAATGGGCATCCAATAATTCCATTAATTCTTCGTTTTTAGCAGTATTTTGTTGGCGTTGGTAAAACTCGATCTCATTGAGAAAGAATGGTAAGAATTCGCTTATTTCGTCAACAACCTTATCAGGAGTTTGATTGGTTGTAGAAAGATTTAAAAGATAATTTTTGAACATATCTTGTTTTAATATATATGCGTTTTCAACTCGGAAATAACTCATTAATACTTCAAAATTTTTATATAAACGCTGAAAGCTCTTGATAGCATTTATAAGGGGGTCTTCTTTGTTATTATCAATAGCCGTATTAATAAATGTAAAAGCTTGCGCTAATGGATGAGTTAAATTGGGATAAGGAAGTGAGTGAATTGTTTCTTTGATCGTGATACGAGGAACTTCGTTAATGAATGTGTGGCTGATGGATTCAGTAGGCTGGGTTGAAGTAATGATAGTCTTTAAAGCATGTTTTTTTTCTGATTCTCTTTCATCATCGTACTTTTCAAGTGCAATGGAAATCTTCTTTTTTAACGGTTCTGATAAATAATCTATTTCCTTAAAATCGGGATTTTCCAAAGTCTGTAGATTTATTTTTAATTTTTCTGCCAATTCTTTTTGTTGAAGCGATGTTTTTTCTGAAGATGGCTTGAAGGTATTAAATGTAAAAAGATCACTCTCCATTACGTTTAATTTTTTGGTGAGTTGCCCATATTGTACCATTTTTTGCTGCACATCTGGCAAAGTACGAGCAGGTTTGTTTTGAGACTCTATTATTTCGAAAGCAGCAGTAGAAACTGGATTTTCTTTGCTAGATGTCATTTCAGTTGGAAGTGGATCAAGTTCTATCGATTCATTTGATGATTGCGATGATGAAAGGGAAAAATACTCTTCTGGAAAAAAAGTCATTCCATAGGCAAAAGGGACTATCAGGAAACTCATTAAACAGATGTGTAATAAGTTAAAAAATTTCATAATAATCCCTTTTAAGCATATAAAGCTATTACTGAATTCTATCCGCTAATGTGTTCAAAGTAAGACCAAAAGCTATTCCATAATGATATTACTCCATTCCATACTGAAGAAGCGGCTCTGACAATCCGCCAGCTAGATTGTGGTTCTTCTAAAGTATTATCTTTAATTTCAGAAAGCACCCTAGTTAAGAACGGCTTGAGTATTTCGCTTGTGTCATCGAGGTATTGTCTAACCTTTTGTTCTACTTCGCTTTGCTTATTGAGAGACTCAAAAGCACCGCGTTTGTTTTTGATTTGACCAATAAGCAGATTGATATCATTTGATAATTTATCCCAGTATAATTGCACGATTTCGTTATCGACATCGCTGTAAATGTGCTGTTGTAGGGATGTTATTGTTTGTCCTAATTGTTGAAAATATTCAATAGGTATTGACTTATTTTCTTCTAATTTTGTTTTATCTAGGAATTGAGTGGTTATTTTTTTCATTGTAGCTTGAACCTCAGAGCGTAGATCATCAACTTCCTTGCTATTTTTTATTGTGAATAGATCATTGAAGTCGCTTTGAAGTTCTTTTAATGAAGATGAGGAATAATCTTTTGCTATAAGCTCATGTGCGGTTTTTCTATAGTCATCTATTAATGTTGCTGTTGCTTTTTCGTAAAATTCTTTTAGTAAATACGGTTTAAGGGTATCATTGTTACCTAGATATGAATCAATTGTATTTTTTCGTTCCGAAATATCTTTTATCTCACGTATTTTTTCTTTCAATAACTGGATACCGGTATTGATCATTCTGTGATAAAGATTGATGATATTATTAATTAATTTAAGATTTTCCTGATTTTGTTCAATACTTAGAAGAGATTCGAATAGTTGTATCTGATCAGAAATGTTTTTAAAGTAATTAGTATCGATAGTAGTTTGTTGTTGTAATGCCAACTTTTCTTTTTCGGCGAGCTCTTGAATGCACTTGTATAGCGTTTGGATTACATTATTATATATGTCCGATTTTCCTTGAATAGCTATTCGTGACGCATCAGTGGAAGTAGTTGGTAGATAACCTTGCAGATCCTTTATAGTTTTTTTCAATTGATCCACAGGTTGATTTGGAATTACATCTGTGATTTTTGTAAGTTTTTTGGCTAACGCGTCCCAATTCAATTTTCTAAGATCCTCAGTGGCGTCGTCTTGCTCTTCAAGTAGGTTTAGTGTTTTGGTAGGCCTAATAGATTGTTCTAAGTCTGTAGGTATGACTGGGGTTGGTCCTGGTGCAGGCTCAGGATTTAGTGGCATAGGAATTTGAGGTATTGTGGGGAGTGTTGCTGATGGGGTTTGTAATTCTTCACCAGAAGCGGGTTGGGTCTCGATAGCTATTTCATTTGCTTCAGGCTGTTTTGATTCATCGGTTTGTTCAGGTTTAGCATTTGCTGTTGTAGGCGTTGGTTGTGCGTTTAATCTTTTGCTGCCTTCTGCGACGATATTATTAAGTATACCATTTAATTTATCTGATACACTTTTCTCGAGCTTAATATTACTCAAGATTTGTTGTAGGTTCTCGGAATAATCTTCTAAATCGACATCGGAGATCTCGGATATTGATTGCGGGTTAAGTATAATCTTTTGGAGCAATGGTAAGAAATTCAGCCTTTCTATCGCGCTAGCAATAATAGGATTTTTTTTGCCTTCAAAATCGTTTTGTAAAGATTTTGAAAGATAATCTGATGCAATGTTATCAATTATATTATTAATAAGATTGGTATTCATATTTGGATAGAAGCCACCATCTTGATTTAAAAGCAAAAGACATGCTTGTATTCTGTTTGGATTTAATATTTGCTCAGAAGAAACAATAGTTTTAAATAACTTAAGATTTGGAGTTTGTTTTTTTATTTGTACGTAATCAAAAATTATATCAATATTGTTTTTATCTGCTGCAATGGCATTCGTATCGCTAATTAATTGATTTTTATATAGTTGATCAAGATAAAAGGACATCGATTGGATTATTACTGATAGTGGAGATTTTGAACGGATTTCTGATATTTGAGACTTAGGATGCATTTTTTCATAATGTCTCATTATTGCTTGTTTTAGTGCAGAAGCTTTATCCAATTTCAGTAAAGATTCTGATTCGTAAAATGAATAAATGTTTGTTCCTATGCTGGTCTGGAAATCTGCAACAATTTTTTTAAGTGCAGCTTCATTTTTAGTTGCTATTGCCTGGTCGATTTTATCAAAAGTATCTGTGAGGGGTGTATTTGCGATAGAATAAGGTAATAATTCAACTTCAAATATCATGCCCCGCAAGAAATCTTCAGGTATATCATAAGGCTGTTGAGCTACATTACTTTCCAATGGTAATTGTCCAGATGGATTAGGCATTATCGGTATTTGTGGTATTTCTTGCTGTTTTTGTTGTTGTATAGCCGCATTTACTTGCTCTAAATAAGGCTGCAATATAACATCATTTCCTAGATATTGATTTATCATATTTGTTCGCATGTCTGCGCTTTTGTTCAACCAGGAATCTGGTGTTTTAATTTGTTTTATCAAACTATTAATGCCGAGATTTATTATCTGATAATATGATTTAATTATTAATGTAAGTCGCGTATCATTACTCGTTGCCTCTTGCAATGACTTGAATAAGGATATTTGGTAAGACATTCTTTTAAAATAACTTAGGCCTAGTTCACTATTTTCGTTTAAACGTTTTGTTTCAGAGACCAATAAGGATTGAACGCATTTATTCAGCGTTGCTAATAATAAAGAATATAATTGAGCGTCTTTCTTATCAATGGCTTCAATTGTATTATAATCACCAACTGGCAGGAATATCTCAAGAGATGCTATAGCTTTTTCAATATCAATACTGCTGCTTTCTGATGAGATAGAATGACTTATATTGTGAAGCTTCTCCGTAATTATTTTTTTCTTTGATTCTGGACGTGGTTTGATAACGGCTATTTTTTTGATTTTTTTTGCTGTGTCTTTGATAAGATGTGCAATGCGTACTTGTTCTTTCTTTTCTTTTGATAAAAGCATTTTTTTATAATTTTTTAATTCTGTTAAAAAATTACTTAAAAATGTAGCATTAAAAGCATTTGGACCAAATTGCTTTTCCATTTCACTGATTGAAGCTTTTATCGCTTCTTTTTTTTGCATTTCTTCTGGCGAAAGAGCGATAGGTGCACTTATTGTGAAAGGAACACCTTTTGTTTTGCCCGGAGCTTTCTTTTTTGCAGCAATCAATGTTTCTACTTGGATTTTGGTTTCGTCCAAATTTCCATCAGTACTTTGAAATCGTTGTTTTGTTACCTCAGCTACTGCAGATACCTCATTCTTCCAATCACTAATCATTTCTTCCGAGAAACTATTATGGGTTTCGATAGTTTTTTTAATAAGCTCTAATAACCAACAACGATATGCAGTATATGGCGCATTTTGTTTTTGAGCGGATAGGTCATGCTTATAGATAAATGCAATCATTGTATCTAAAGATTGAATGATTTCGTTATAATTGCTTTTTTTTGGTTGATTTTGTAATGAATTTATAGTGCTCAAAAAGCTTTGTGTTGCTTTTTCGAATGTTTCGAACGCCTGTTGCTTATCCAAGTCTTGAAGATCATTATCGGATAAAATATAGGATGCATTTAGATCGTTGAATGTGTCATTCCAATTCAAAGACGATTGACTAAATAGATCTTGCGTTGCCGGTAAATCAGCAAGAGGAGCAGGTACGTTTTGCAATGTTTTGTATGCTTTTTTAATAAATAGTTTTTGATCAAGAATATTAGATGTGGCTTTTGGGTTAGTGCCGACAGTTTTTTGGAGGCTCTCTAGTTCATCATATAAACGAGATAAATTTTGTCTTTTTTGTTTATTAGAATCTTGAGAATCTATTATAGTATTTATTTGTCTTGGATATCTATCAAAATATGTTGCATCACAAATAATGGATAAAATAACTTTAGCTCCATCAAAATCAGGCTTAAAATGTGGTATAAAGTGTGGCGTAATAATTTTATCTTGCATATGCGAAACTAATGAATCCAAAGAATCTTTTAGTTTCTTAGATTTTTTCTTTTCCTTTAAAATATCTATAAGTTCTCGCGTATATGATTCATCTTCTATTTTAGATTGAGAAAATATATTTTTTAGTTCGTTGCACAATAAAGGTGTGTTAGCAGATCCTATAATTGCCAATCTTAATTTTTTAAAATCATCTATGGTTTCTGGTGTAATAGTGGGTGCATTGCTATAACTAGATATTATTCTATTGGACCAATTTATATTTTCAGGAGAGTCATCTCTACTTATAAAAAGTTGTATTTTTTCTAGTATAGGCTGTTGTGTAATTGAATGCGAAAGACCATAAAGAAGATATATCTGAGGTTTTTGAATAAATGCGCTTATATCTGTAACTACTTTTTCTTCAGTAGTTTTAGGTTCCCATCTAGGATTTGCTAATACACTTATATCCATTCCTCTCACGCCAAAAACCACAAAAAAACTCATCAAACCGACATATAATGCATTAAAACGTTTCATAATAAGGGCCTTTTTATATATAAGCCTAGGTGCTTTTATTTAATCTGTTTCTATTATACACTTTTTTTCATTTTAAATGAAAGAGTCCGAAAAAAATATAAAATCTTAATATTTCAAATAGGCTTGCATGGCTGTCTTTATAAGAATTATTGCTGACCATTAGTACTATGAGCAAAATTATAAAACATTTGCCAAAGATGGGATGATTTGGATAGGGTTGGATTTACACCTTAATGAAAGGAGACGGAAATTATAGTCAAAAAATAATGAAAAGTTAAAATCGCTATGCCACGAAAAATGGCAACAAAAACTCTCTTAGACTTTTTTGTAAACTTTTTTTTAAAAATGAATTTCTTATTTTGATTTGAAAGGAAAGCTTTTTTGCATAAAAAAACATCATCTTCATTCTTTGTGGCTGCATACATAGAAAGAGATTGTGAATGTTTTTGCTTATTCTAAGTGTATTACTTTTAAATCAAAGGTTATAAAAAATTTAAGAATATATTTTCAATAAAAACTTATAAAAACTATTTGATTATAAGGGGCTTAGTCATTATTCTAGAATGATACAATGCTTTGTCTTTTTTCATATAGCAACTATTTTAAAAAAGTTTAAAAGAAATAATAAAATGACATTACGGTGAAACATATCATATGTCATTTCAATTGTTTTTTTTTGCACAAATATTGCAGGGAAAAAACATGAAAGACTGCTTCACATAAGAAGTATTTATTGTGTGAAAATTTAACCAAACCTCATAAGATTAAAGGATAACATGGAACATAATCGAGTGTCAGCCGCACCATTTTTTAATGACGCTGCTGAAAAAACAGAAAAAAGTCTTTATATGTTTTCTGTTGTAAAGCCTGATGGAATACGAGAAATAGTGAGCGAGAAAAGATTGCATCAAACAATTGGTTGGGCTTGTATTGGGTATGAATCTATTGTTGATCCTGAACTAATTTTAAGCGAAACGCTAAAAAATGTTTTTGATGGTATTTCTCCTTATGGTATTGCTGATGCATTAATTCTTGCAACAACAAGTTTCATTGAGCGTGATCCTGCCTATAGCAAAGTTGCCGTACGTCTTCAGTTAAAAAAACTATTCAGACAAGTAACGCATAGTTCTGTTGCTCGTATTGATAGTGAAACTGTTTATCGTAAATCATTTATCAGCACTATTATCACCGGTATAGAACTTGAATTGCTTGATAAGCGCTTAGCGGATTTTGATTTAGAATATCTTTCTCAGCAATTAGTTATTGAGCGTGATGAATTATTTGATTATATGGGAGTTAACACTTTATATAAACGATATTTCTTGAAATATGAAAATCGTCATATAGAGTTGGCTCAAGCATTTTGGATGCGAGTTGCGATGGGATTGGCGTATAGCGAAGCTGATAAAAATAAGGCTGCTGTTGAGTTTTATCACGTTATATCATCGTTGCATTATGTTCCCGGTACGCCGACCTTGCTGCATTCTGGTCTTACTCGCCCTCAACTGAGTTCCTGTTTTCTTGCAACAGTTGAAGATGATTTAATTGATATTTTTCAAAGCTATTCAGATTCAGCGCAACTTGCAAAATGGTCTGGTGGCGTGGCAGTTGATTGGAGCAATATTCGTGCATGCGGTGCGATGGTTGATTCTATCAAAACAGAAAGCCAAGGCGTTATTCCATTCTTAAAGATTAATAATGATGTGGTTGCTGCTATTAACCGCAGTGGTAAACGCAGAAGTGCTGCTGTGGTATATCTTGAAACATGGCATTTAGAAATTGAAGACTTCATTGATTTACGTAAAAACACGGGCGATGAACGCAGACGTACGCATGATATTAATACAGCTCATTGGATTCCTGATTTATTTATGAAGCGAGTGATTGCTGATCAGCAATGGACACTTTTTTCACCAGAAGAAACGCCAGATTTGCATCATTTATATGGTAAAGCATTTGAAAAGCGTTATGTAGAATATGAAGAGATGGTGAAGTTAAATGCCATTAGCATGCATAAAACTATGCCTGCTCGTGAATTGTGGCGTAAAATGCTCAGCAGATTATTTGAAACCGGTCATCCATGGATTACGTTTAAAGATCCGTGCAATATTCGTTCACCGCAAGATCATGTGGGCGTTGTGCATAGTTCTAATTTGTGTACAGAAATTACCCTCAATACATCAGCAGAAGAAATAGCTGTGTGTAATCTTGGATCAGTTAATCTTTCGCAGCACGTCAAAGATGGCAAGCTTGATGAAGAGAAATTAAGTAAAACTATCGCAACAGCAGTGCGTATGCTTGATAACGTGATTGATATTAACTATTATCCAGTTAAGCAAGCGCAAACTTCTAACATGCGTCATAGACCAGTTGGCCTTGGCATGATGGGGTTCCAAGATTTACTGTATAAAGTTGGTATTAATTTTGCATCGCAAGAAGCAATTGAGTATTCTGATGAAGTGATGGAAATTATTGCATATAATGCCGTTTTAACATCATCACAGCTTGCAAAAGAACGTGGTGCTTATTCTTCATACAAAGGTTCCAAGTGGGATCGTAATATTTTCCCGCAAGATACGATTGATTTGTTGGAACAAGAACGTGGCATGAGTATTGCAGTAAGCCGCCATGGCAAACGTGATTGGTCTCATGTGCGTAAACATGTACAAGAATATGGCATGCGTAATTCAAATGTAATGGCAATTGCGCCGACTGCAACCATTGCAAATATTTCAAACGTGTTCCCTTCTATTGAGCCTATTTATAAAAATATTTATGTTAAAACAAACATGAGTGGCGAGTTTACCGTGGTAAATACGTATCTTGTGGATGATTTAAAAGCTCTGGGATTATGGGATCAGGATATGCTCGAGCTTCTTAAATATTATGATGGCAGCATACAAATGATAGATGTTATACCTCAAGAACTAAAAGATAAGTATAAAGAAGCATTTGAAATTGATCCGGTGCATTTGATTAATATTACGGCAGCGCGTGGCAAATGGCTTGATCAGAGTATTTCACACAATGTTTTCATGCGAGGTGTTTCGGGTAAAATGCTGAATGATATTTATATTGCTGCATGGAATGCTGGTCTTAAAACAACCTATTATTTGAGAACATTGGGTGCGAGCCAGATAGAAAAATCAAGTCTCGATGCAAATAAATATGGTTTTACGCAAAAACGTGTGTATAAATCAATGGAGGCTGGAGCGGCTAGTGTGGTTGAAGAATCAAAAAAAGATACAATAACATCGGATGAAGATATTATTGCGGGGAAAGTATGCAGCATTTCTGCCGATCCTGAATGTGAAGTGTGTCAATAAACTTACCCCATCCTTCGCTTCGCTTGTATGGGGACCCCGGTTAAGAATAAACAGGGAATGCGTTAAGGGATAAATTTATTTTGCGCTTAATTCTTCAACAAGTTCAGAATGAGCGCGACAGGAAATTAAGAACTTGTTGTATATGAAGAATATAATAGTTTACACAAGTTCAAGCCTCCCTGCGCTCGTCCTGAACTTGTTGAAGGATATCTTCGAGCGCTTTTATTAAAAGGTCAAAAAGATGAATAAAAGTGGAATCATTAATAATTCAACAGTAGATCCAAATAAAATTTTACCAATGCGTTATCAATGGGCGCGTCAGCATTATAAAGATGGTGTTGCCAACAATTGGACGCCAGAAGAAGTTTCTATGCAGCTTGATGTTGAGCAATGGAAATCGTCTTCTGCGCTGACAGCATCAGAACGGCGTTTGATTTTATGGAATCTTGGTTTTTTCTCAACAGCAGAATCGCTGACGGCAAATAATTTAGTACTTACTGTTTATAAATACGTTACCAATCCTGAATGTCGCCAATATTTATTGCGACAAGCGTATGAAGAAGCAGTTCATACTGATACGTTTATTTATTGTTGTGATACATTGGGATTAAATCCTGATGAAATTTACAACATGTATGAAGTTATTCCTTCAATAAAAGAAAAAGATGATTTTGTGGTTAATCTAACCAAATCAATCATGGATCCTAATTTTAAGACCGATACGATTGAAAACATTCAACGATTTGTTCATGATTTAATTGGTTTCTATGTGATTATGGAAGGGATTTTCTTTTACGCAGGTTTTGCAATGATGCTTGCATTAAAACGCCAAAACAAAATGATTGGTATTGGTGAGCAATTTGAATACATAATGCGTGATGAAAGCCTTCATTTGGCATTCGGTTGTGATTTAATTAACGTAATTAAAGCTGAAAATCCGGAAATTTGGACAGAAAGTTTTCAGCAAGAAATCGTAGAGTTGATCAAGCAGGCAGTTGTGTTAGAAAAACAATATGCGCTTGATGCGTGTCCACAGGGAATGCTCGGTATTAACGCGCAACAATTTGCTGAATATGTTGAGCATATTACTGATCGTAGATTAGAAAGAATTGATTTACCTAAAATATATGGTACTAAAAATCCATTCCCATGGATGTCTCAATCAACAGATTTGAGCAAAGAAAAGAATTTCTTTGAATCCAGGGTGACTGAATATCAAACATCAGGTTCGCTCGAATGGTAGATTTTTTACTATAAGATGCATTAGACCACAAAGAAGAGGGAAAAAAAACCCTCTTCTTTTTTTTTGTGCTGGCAATGAGGTAAAATAGTGCCAGTTTCTTAAACGGGGAGGATTTGTTATGCCAAATAAAGTAGTATGCATTTTACTTTTCATTTCTTTTTCTTTATACACAGCACAAAAAAATCCAGAGAAAGTACACGTTGATACCATGGCGGATCTTGGAAAAGTTATTATTCAAGCAAGAAAAGAAAAAACAGCAGTTTATAAAAGGAATTCCAATCCTAGTGTATCAATGCATCGATCAGGGCCGCGTGTTGATGCGGATCCTGAGCGGCGAAAAATTTCTCAAGAAAAAAAATAACGTTATATGGGTTGTGTAACAAAAGGTAATGTTGTGGAAAAAATAGCTTTATTGAGCTTTCTATTATCTTGTTTTTGTGTACATAGCGCAGAAAACCGGCCTACTTATTCTTTACCAAAAGCTCTTCTTTATAAAAAAAATGATTCGCCAGTGAGTACTCCTGGTAGAAAAAAATCTGATTCTCCGGTAGGTACTCCTAAAAGAAAAACAGACAGCGTTGATAGCATCGATCAATTAAAATCTAAAATAGAACAAAAGAAATCTGAGCAAAAGGAAGGGCAGCAAAACGCTAATCAATCAGAAAAAAAATAATCAGGAATTGCTCTAGGGGGGTATATCATGAGAAAGAAAGATCTTATTTTTGCGTTCAATATCGTGTGCTGTCCATTTATAATGCACGCGATGGATGATCATACATCTCCTAAGATTGATGTGAATAATCCTCAGACTGTTGTCCAGATAGTAGATGATCTTCCTATACAACAAATAAAAAAACCATCCCGGGTTCCTCCTGTTGTAATTGCATCTCAAAGCTCTTCTTCATCGCGAAATTTAACAAGAAAAAGAGTAGAAAGTGTTAAAAAATTAGGAGAGCATATGGCAAGAGCACAAAGTACGCAACGCAGTGCTCGTCAGTCGCCTCCTATGAATAGAGCAACACGAAAAAAAATTATTGATAATGATGATGATCATGTGCTACCGGCGACGTTGACTGATGACCCTTCTTTGTCTCGTAAAAAGAAATCATTTTTACCATGTTCGGTTGATACTCTGGCCGGCAAAAAATTGGATCAACCAAAGAAAATGTATACAGAAAAAGAAGTGTGGGACTTAATTCAATCATGCAATCCTACGTTACATGATTTTGGTAAAAAGCATAATTTACATCTGGATGATTTGGAAGTTTTTGCAGCATGTATGGAAGAGATTGATATTAATCCTAAGCTTATTACTGAATATCTTCACGGAAATAATCCACAAGAGGCAAAAGGTATTATACGAAATTTCATGGATCGTTTATTTGGCGACCCATATGATAATCATCTTGATCGTTTACATAAACAATACGAGAAAATGCAGCATCAAGATCCAGAAGGATACAAGGAGATGCTATTGGAGCTTATGAAAGCAGCTGCTGATCAAGAAGAGAATAAACAAACTAATCGTTCAGCAATTGTTGATACTCATACCTCTTTACAAAATAAGGAAATTGCTAATCAAGTGAAGCAAACAAGGCTTGCTATTGCAGGTCTTATAGTTACCTTTATCACATCAGTTGGAGGTTGGGCATTTGGTATTATTGGCCAATCTCTCAATCCAGGAAACTGTACTTCTTAGTTAGCTATAAATAGAACGAATTAACTTTTGTAACTTCTTTTCTGTAAGAGGTCCGCCATCGTATCGTCCAATTTCTTTACCATCACGCAAGAAAATAAGAGTTGGGATGCTGGTGATATTGTATACTTTTGCTAAATCTTGGAAATAATCACGATTAATTTTAATAAACGTTACTTCTGGCATAAATGCTGCAACCGCCTCAACGAGTGGTGACATTTTTTTGCAAGGAGTACACCAGTCAGCGTAAAATTGTAGCATAACATCACCGGTAGCCGTGAATGTGTTGAGATGGTCTAGGTTTGAGCGGGCTGATTTGTTTTGTTGGTGTAGGTAAACCACGTTTTTGGTAAATACATCTGAGGTGCACAGGGAGATAATCGCTACTGGCAGGAGTAGGGATAGAAGGAGTTTTTTCATAGTAATCGCCTTATTTTGGGTATTATGATCTTACTTATAAGTATACTTTGGGGGGCGATACTTGGCAAATGGCCTTATAAATAGGGGTTTTTCCCTATTTTATCCCTCTAATTCGTTGTATACTATAGCTAAGGTCGCGCGATTTTATTTTATCCCCAATTTACGGTAACTCTTCAATTGGGGTCCCCATACTAAGAGTAACGCAGGATGGGGTTATAAAAAATATAAACTTTTTATACCAGGTTGGGGCAAATGGATACTTCTGATAAACAACAATTAATAAATCACCTCTTGCAATACGTCACCGAAAATAAAGCTCAAAAGATGGCTCAAGTCCTTGAAACCCGCACACGGTATATTACCGTAGTTCTTGAGGATCTTTTTCAAGAGCATAATGCCAGTGCGGCATTGCGTACTTGCGATATCTTTGGGGTACAGGATGTGAATGTGGTCCAAGCTCAGTATCAATTTAAGGCTGTTGACACTATTTCTATGGGGGCATCCAAATGGGTGGATGTGCAATCACATTCTTCAATTACTGATGCTATCACCGCATTAAAAGCTAATGGCTATCGTATCGTGGCAACATCGCCTCATCTGCAATCATGTTCATTGCCTGATTTGCCTCTCGATCAGAAAACAGCGCTTCTTTTTGGCAGTGAACAAACGGGCTTATCAGAAGCTGCGCTTGCGCAAGCTGATATGTTTGTAAAAATACCCATGTTTGGCTTTGTAGAAAGTTTTAACGTTTCAGTCAGCGTTGCATTGTGTCTATATGATATTATGACTCGTTTACATAAATCAGAATATGATTGGAAGCTATCAGAAGAAGAGAAGCAAGATATTTTATTGAAATGGATTAAGAAAGTATCAAAAACAGCGGAATTAGTTGATAAACAATTATAGCCCCATCCTTCATTTCTTTTCGTATGGGGACCCCGATTTATAAAACGAGCAATAAAAAAAAGGAGCCTTTTTACGGCTCCCTTTTAATTTCTTAATTAAATAATTAACAAAAGTTAATTACTCAAACATTTGATCGTCTTCGTCAGTTTCATCTTGTGGATTCATTACTTGGTACACTTTGTACGCTGCAACTGCTGCAACTACTGCAACTGCTGTACGACCTGTGTATTTGTGTCCAAGGAAATCAGCAACTTTAGTACCTTTTAGGCATTCAAGTGCTGCAAGTCTGCCAAGAGTTTCTTTTGCAATTCTGTCTGGAGCTGTAGCCAATACAAATACGAAAGGAGCTACTGCAAGTTCACGAACTTTTGCGAACATGCTTTTTTCTTCAGTTTTAGCTTCTTCTTTTTTGTCTTCAGCCTTAGGAGCTTCTGGAGCTTTAACTTCTTCTTTTTTGTCTTCAGCTGCTGGAGTTTTGTCTTCAGCTTTTTTGTCTTCAGCTACTGGAGCTTTATCTTCAGCTTTTTTGTCTTCAGTTGCTGGAGTGTTTTGAGCTGGGACTTCAGTATTTTGTACTGTTTTGTCGCCTTCTTCAGCAAATGCTGGAGCTACAAATAACATTGCAGCTAATAACATAGCGCGTGATGATTTCATATACATCCTTCGATAATAGAGTATGATTTGTAAAAATGTTACCTTTAATGCCTAATATACAGCATTTTCACTTTAAATATTATAGGTAAAACCTTCTTATGTCAACAGGGTGGTGAGCAGAAAAGGCGAGTATCTTAGGGTATTTTGACAGGATAAATCAGGATAGAAAAGGTGGATTTCCATTGAACGTCACAACGGGAGTTCGTCCGGTTATCAGGTGTAATAAAACAATGCCATAATCCGAGGCAGAAGACGGATTTTGACCAGTTAGTAGTTTTTTCTCAAGGATAACATTGTCAACATTAGCTTTTGCGCCTATAAAGATTGCACCGGCTTCTTCAAGAACTGTCTGCGGATAGTTGGATATTACGACAGGTGTGGTGAGTCGTTCCTCCATCATTGCGTCTTCTTCTCTTGTATACCCAGTTACTCTGCGACCGCCAATTCGATCAGGATTATTTGCAAGAGCAATAGAGCCATGGCATATGGCACCAATCACTTTGTTATTTTCCCAAAAATGCTCAAGCGTTTTTCCGACTTGCTCATTTGGATAAAGATCAAAGGCTGCGCCCAAACCACCCGCTACGTGAACTCCATCATAATCATTCAAATTCATGTCTTTAAGTTTTAATGTATTCATGAGTTTCTCAACGAGGCCTTTGTCAGAAAGAAAGCCTTTGGAAACTAAATCATTAGGCTCCAAAGATTCCTGAGCGTAAGGATTACTCCATGGATTTATATAGATCTTTCCTCCCTCAGGGGTGGTAAAATCGACCTCAATTCCACCTTCCATAAGGTGCCAGAATGGATGGGTGATTTCTGATAGCCATGCATACTTATCCGAGCCTGTAATAATGAATAATACTTTCATGATTATTTTCCTTTTTTTATACATTAATGAATGTGAAGAATATAAAAAAAAGCCTCTAAAATTAGCCAGAAATTTGCTCAAACGTCGCAATATTGTGAATATGTCGTAATTTTTGTGAATAAAGTAATTTTTTATTTACCTTTTTCATGCGCCAAAATGTTTGAAATATTATTCGCTCAAGTTATCTAGTTTTTTTGTGTTATTGTTGAGCAAAAAATTTTCTTTGGAAATTACTTTTTTGCCCGTTTGTTTTTCAATGTCTTTGCGGGTTCTGCCAGCTACGGCACCACCAGTTTTTGCATCGCTTCGCAGCTTGTCTAATCCTTGAGAGTTTTTTTGTTGTGTAACTTGGGTTGTGGTTGCTTCACCAAGCATAGTAATGATAAGTTCAAGATCAGTCATGTGATCTCGTAAATTTTCTTTTTTAATACCTTTGAGTTGTTTATATTCTTGAACTTTTAAATTAAAGGCTCCTTCCATGATATCGTTTGTCAGTATTGCGTAATCAATGGATTTTTTAACTCCTCTTTCAGTCCATTCATCAGTTAAGCTGTGGCGAACCGATATGCCTCGCATATGCTTATCAATCCAGCCCTTATCGTAACCCTTTTTTCCGTAAAGGCTTTTAACTCTATCCATTCCTAATTCAGGATTTTCAATTTCATCTATACGTTCTTTGGCTATTTTTGCTAACCACAACTTAAATGGTTCAGCCTTTGGGGATGGTATTGATTGAATAATACGGAACATACCTTCTGTATTGGCACAGTCTGTTTCGCGTTGTTTACCGTCAGGTGCAGTCAATTTCAACCTGTGACAAAATGTCACGACTTCACTTCCTTCAGAAATGAGTCGTTGCTTAAGTTTTCTCCAATAGGCTCCAGGATCAGGGCTTTCTACCAAAATAGAACATACATCGATAATTGAAAAATACCATTGATTATTAAATAATACTTTACGAACTTTTTTTTCATCAAAAATTGATATTTTTGTTGTATCATTCATAGTAATAAATCCTAAGCATAAATGTAAAATAGATACTTATTTATTATATAATTAATCCAAAATATGAGCGACGATCAATTAAAACTAAATAAAGGTAATATAACAACAAAAAGAGAAATATTTGTGACCAGGAAGTTCACGATGAGTGGTAAATTTGCTAAGGATTTAAAAGCTGTGCTAAAAGAAGTTGTTGCCTATAAAGAAGGCAAGCTTGATGCTATTGCAGAATACATAGAAATTCCTGAGCAACCCGTTAAATACAAACCCAAAAGAAATAAAGAAAATACGAGAAAAAATCATTAAGATTTTATATTTCGTTTCTCTTTATTGGGGTCCCCGGCGACTTGTCCTTCGACCTGTCCGAAGAAGCTTGTAGCGAAGTCGGAAGCCTTGTGCGAAGTAGGAAATGTAATGAGAGCTGGGGTGCTGAGGAGCGGTGGGGTTACTATAACTATTAGCTTAACAATGATCCAGACGATGTATTCATCATTTAAGATTAAGCCAGAAATTTACTAAAATATTGCAATAGCATTGCAACACCATTGCGATAACATCGCAACAATATTGCAATAGCATTGCAACAATGTCGCGATACTGTCGCGATAGCTCTGATTCTTCACTAAAAAATTTCGAAAAAGGCTGGCGCACTTGGCATTAATAGCCAAAGCAGGCACTTTTTGTATTTGCGATTTTGCGTTTTTTATTGAGTTGATAATACAGTAGAATCGTACAAAACCCAGGAGCTTGAGGCATCGTTCGTTTAGTACTATCTTGCTTAACCCATATATCAATATAGATAGGTTTTAATACATTGTTTTTTATTTCACATGTGAGAAATGGTAAATATCATATGTCATACTATGAAAAAATATGATTCTTGTTTTTTTAGTAGGTTTTATGCTATTTATATTTAATGTTTAGTTTGTACATGGAGTGAAATATGAAAAGAGTAAAACTTGGGATCTTAGTTTTTTGTATTGTAACGTTTTCATCAAGATTTAGTTTTGGTAACGAATGGTATGATTGGGTGAAAAACTCCCTGTATGATAGTTTTCTGGGTATGAAATTTGCTTACGAAACACTCAGTATTCCTGGGCCTAATTTACTAAAAAAAGATACATTTAACTATATTTATAATCAGAGGGAAAGATTAGTTCATACCTTCTTTTATGATATCTCTCGTGATAGCGAGGAGCTTAGAAAAATAAGGACGTTTTGCAGCAATTACATTCCTTCAGGTTTTTATTTTGATGTTAATACATATCTTACAGATGATGAAAAGGATTTTGTATTTAAAGAATTGAAGAATAAATACGGGAACAATGTACTTTATCAAGAAATGCAAAAGAAATATGGTCATGATTATTTTTTTCGTGAGATAAATGCGTGCATGAAAAGATTTCTTACCTATGAGTTAAAATACATATGTCCAGAAATAAGAAGTACTGATAAGCAAGCCCACCTTGAAATAAATTATAATAGTAAATTGCCAAAGAAACAAAAAGAAGCAATAATTCAGTTTTTGTGGGAGCTAGAAGGTTCTCTATCCAGTGATTTTGATAAAGATGAAACCGGAGAAAAGTTTATTCAGTTAATTCAAGAAAGTTCTCCTGAGAAAAAAGACGCTTTGTTTGAATTCTCATATGCGCATTATGCTTACGCTAGAGCATTAGCTTGGAAAGCATATTCACGTCGTTTTTTTAGAAATAAGGGTTTAGATAAAGCGATCAATCATTTTAAGAGAGAAATTTTGAAGTATCTTTCTTAAAATAAATCATTGCCTTCCTCTTCTGCTAATGCTCTATTGAGTTTTTGAAAACAATGTATTCCTAAAGAGAAAAAATATTTTAGTCCGTATTTCATATTTTCAAAAACTCAACCGAACCTAGCAAAACCGCATAGTAGACTTGTTTTTAATACTATATGAGCGCCAAAGGGTTGCTTTACTGATTTATGCGCTATAACAGTAAAAAAAGGAACAGTGAAAGAACTGTCACTTTTTACTTTTACAAGGATTCATTTTTTTTAAAATTTTTTGTATTACGCCTTTTATAAAAGCTGGCCGCGCCATACGTAGCCTTGGCGTAGTATGGCATCACCTACCCGATATGTTCAGGAACGGTGAAGTTACTATAACTATTAGCTTAACAATGATCCAGACGGTATATTCATCATTTAAGATTAAGCCAGAATTTTACTAATTAAAGCGATATCTACATAAACCATTGTACTCGTGTGACCTTTATGTTACACTTTTAAGTATGAAGCCAATAAAAATTGTTATTTACTCTACAAAGACCGGAAAAGAGCCTTATTCAGAATGGGAAGAAGGGCTCGATAAAAAGACCCAGGCTATCGTCAAAAACAGACTCGATAGAATTCGTCTTGGTAATTTGGGGAAAGTAAAATCCATTAAGGGATCGAAAGATATCTGGGAAGTTATCCTTGATATAGGACCTGGTTACAGAATTTATTATGGTCAAAAGGGTGTAACGATTGTGCTTTTATTAGTAGGCGGAGAAAAGAAAACCCAGGAGCGAGACATAGAAAAAGCAAAACGATATTGGCTTGATGGGAAGGAGTTATTATGAAAAGAGAATTTAGAGATTATCAAGATAAATTAATCAATGATTTACAGGATCCAGAATTAGCAAGTCTTTATCTTAATGAAGCACTTAAGGATGAAGATCCTCGTGTATTTTTACTTGCATTAAAAAATGTATGTGAAGCACAAGGAGAGGAAATGGCAGCTCTTGCGCGCCAAACCAAAATAAGCAGAGAAAATTTATATCGCATATTGTCTAAAAAAGGAAATCCTAAACTGAATAATGTAGTATCTTTGCTTAGTGCCGTTGGATTTCAACTTTCAGTTTCTCCTTTTAGGAAGTAATGATTTTTGAGCAGAGGATTCACGATGAGCAGTAAATTTGCTAAGGATTTAAAAAAAAGTTTAGAAGAAGTTGTTGCCTATAAAAAAGGTAAGCTTGATGCTATTGCAGAATACATAGAAATTCCTGAACCACCTGCTGAATACAAACCAAAAGAAATAAAGAAAATACGAGAAAAAAATCATTATTCACAAGGCATGTTTGCTTTAGTTCTTAATGTTAGCATAAAAACTGTGCAATCATGGGAAGCGGGTAAGCGTGTTCCAACACATTCAGCATTACGCTTACTGGAAATAGTGGATAAGGGCATTTACCGTCCAGAAATTATTAAGAAATAAGTTGCATTATCTCCGATTGATTGCTATTATTTGGGCGATATTGTAATGAAAGCATCATTCTTTTAAAGGAAAACCATGTACGCAATTATAGATACAAGTTGTGATGATCTCATAGAGATCATGAGTATCATGGCGTACAATTTTTAACCCCATCTTGCGCTTCGCTTCATACGGGGACCCCCGAGCGAAAAACCAAATTTGCAGTAAATTTTACGCCATACAAATCATTTTTATGATTATAAGTTTTAAACTTTAATACGAAAGTATTATATGGCTCGATTACGTCGAACTAATAATGTTACTGTGTTCACTTTTGATGAAAAAATACGTCTGGCTAACTTTTTTATGCTGCTTGTTGAAATAGATGCGCGTTTACCAAAAATTACAAAAACAAAAAAACGTGTAACAAAGACAAAAGTCAGGCCCATAAAAAGAGAATCTTGTTATATTGAATGTCCCGTAATGTGTTGTACATTAAGTCCCGCACAGCGGGACTTGTTTTTACTGCCATTTATTCGTATCTTTAGAGGGTTCCCCTTCGTAGCTTTAGCGAAGTAGGGCAATAAAATTAACTCCATGGGATACGGAATTGATAGACACCATTGTTTTGTCGCTTACACCTGAGATGTATCAGATTAGTGAACCTGATAAATTTAAACCTTCTGCTCGTTGGATATTAACAAATCAAAATAAAGAAGCTCGTCTACGTTACTGCTCCATAGTCTCCAAGCAAAATGTCACCAAAAAAGAACTCTTAAAGGGGATATATAAACCACATCTTACTTTGGCATACTGCAGAAACATTCAAGGCACCGTTGAGCCATTGTTGAAAGTAGAGCTTTCATTGCCCAAGCTTTTTTATGGAAATAACTTTAACGAGCTGCAATACAAAGATTTTAAAGCCATAATCAATAAGCTGGTTGCTGTGCTTGCGAGCATGGGAGTTGTTGTAAAAACAGAAGATCTTATTAATGCACCCGTGTTAGCAATCCATTATTCAAAAAACATTCCGTTAACGGATGGCTCTACGCCGTATCATTACATAAACAAAATAAAAGAGGCGAATGTACGCTTTTCTCTTGATACCAATCAAACGGATTACCGCAATGAGGGACATAGTTATAAATGGCATTGCAATTCATATGAAGTGGTTTTTTACGATAAAATTAAGGATCTTGAAAAGGCTCGACAAAGCAGCAAACGTGCAATAGAAAAAGATAATGAACTGCAGCAACATCTTTTTAAAGCATTTGAAGCGCGACATAGGCTAGAATTTTTGCGTATGGAAGTGCGATTGAATAAACGTGCAAAAATCAAACAACTATTTAAAACGCTCAGGATTAACGCCGATCTTACCTTTAAGAAACTCTTTAAGCCTGCAATCGCAAAAAAAGTATTGCTGTATTACCTTGATGAACTTGAACGTAACCGTTCTCCATTACTGAATTGCAAAACTGTTGATAACAAGACTTTTCTTGCTCAATTAAGTTTTGACAATCCTGATATAACGCCAAAACAAGCAATGATGTTGTTAGGATTTAAAAAAGCGCTGGAAGCAGGGCCTCTACGAGAGCTTAAAGCAATGATTGGCAAAAATAAGCCACAATCGTGGTATCGTTTGCTTAATGATACAAAGAATATAACATTGCCGGCTTGGCAAAGCCCTTTTAAAGGGATAAGGCAATGTATTCAAGAGTTTAAGATGATTAGACTTAAAATGTAAAAAGCTTTTTCTTATAATGAATCCATAAATTCAGACCACTATCACGTAGGGGTTATTTTTGGATCTTATTTTTTAGTAAAATTGGTCTTGACAGAGGGGTTCACTTTAGGGGGGACGCACTACTAGTATTAAAATAAGAATCCGTCAAAAAGTTTGTTAATTCCGTCATTTCTTGTTGATATTCTTTGAGTTTATCTTTTATTTTTTGCTCACTTCTAGTGATTTGCCAATCTCCTCCCGCACTATACATTCTCAGAAAAGTAGGGTTTAGCGTATGAATAATAATCATTCGGTCTGGGTTAGCTGGTCGATTCTTATAAAAAGTCTCAATTAAGCTATTTAATGGTGCAAGCTGTGATTTAGCTGTTTTTGCTATGAGGTCATTTAAACGATGCATTTCTGGATATAAATTGGTTAAATCTTGCGAGTTTTCTTTTCTCAGTGCTTCACCTAAGGATAAGTCAGGATGTTTTTTTTGAATTGCAGATTGTTCTTCTTCTATACGTTGGAAAATTGAGCGGCGTTTTGAGTCTAATTCCATTATTTCTTGGTTTTCAGTTTCAAAATCTACCCAGGGATAAGCTAAACCCTGATCAACATGCCCTTCACACGACGCACTTGTTGTAAAACCAAGAAGATTCAAAACAATAACAGTCTTTTTAATGTTAGAGTCTATTTGTAGACCCAATGCATCGGTTATAGAATCAACTTTTTTTGCCATTTCCTCCCAATGTTTTTCTTTTTCAGAATTAGTCTTAGAAGATATCGTTATATTTGATTCAAAATTTTTTGAAAAACAGCCTACCAGGCCTAAGCCTAATACAACAAGTAAGCATACATGTAATAGACATTTGTTAAGCTTCAACTTTAGTTTCATATCTTTTTCCAGCCACACATAGTAATAATAATTTCTGAGAATAGAAAAGCATAGCAAGAACTACAAAATCAAGTTTAGGTTTATATATTATTGTTATCAGGTAAACTCCTCCGTATCTACTAGTGAAATCAGTTTATCTGATACACTATTCTTTCAATAACAAGGACTATAAATAAAGGATGTATCAATGAAAGCGGTCATCATCGCTCGTGTAAGCACGGAAGAACCAGTCTTCGCTAAAGCTTCGTCTGGCTGTCGCAGGCTACAATGTCTAGTTTAATAAAAAAATTACACGTTCTGATAAAAATAGTTTTAAACCAAAAAACCAACTGTCATTTTTAAACAGCTGGCTTTACCAAAATCTTTTCTTAGCGAAAGCTCGCCCTGCGCCAGATTTCAAATATTGTTCAAATTTCCGAGCTGTTTTTTCATCTTGAAACGCTAGATATGTGACCGTTATCCATGGTCTATAGGGTTTGGTATATATTGAACCACCAGAATTATGAGTGTCTAATCGTTCTTTTAAGTTGTCAGTGCAACCAATATATTTTTGATCAGGAAAATTAATAGATTTGAGTAAATAAACGTAAAACATAAAAAATAATTTGTGTATTAAAAAGAGAGGAATCGATTTTTGATTTTATCACCCAGCCGCCGCGCTATTTCCTCGCATAAGCTCGGGCGCTTTGGCGGGCAGCCTTCGCTTTTGCTAGCAAACTTTTTAAAATTTTTTATATCAAGCCTTAAAAAAAGCTGGCCTGCCAGCCGTAGCTTTACGCGAAGGCTGGCATGCCCGGTAGGATTCGAACCTACGACCTACGGATTAGAAATCCGTTGCTCTATCCGACTGAGCTACGGGCACACATAATTTCAAAAACAATTTATTGATTGTGCCCTAGTTTACCCTGCTGTGTTCTCCATAGCCTTTGGCGAAGGAGAAAGCTTGTTGAAGGGGGCACGCGAATTTATTTCGAATGTGCCCTGTAGCTCACTGACCCATCTTTCGTTAAAACTTCAGAGGGCAAGGCGGAGCTAAGAAAGGCACGCAAATTTCAAAATTCGTATTGCTATTATTATACCAAGAAATTCCAAAAAATCATTAAAATTAAATCAAAAACATGCTCTAAGGTGGTAACTAGAGTTGGGCACTTTTAAAGTTATGCTTTTAAATTATCAAAAAAAGGGGTCCCCAATTTTGAACAATGTGAAAATTGGGGTGGAAAAAAAGGGGCCCCCATATGAGCAGCTCAGAATGAGTTGTAAATATGGGGTTTAATTAGATGCGTATTGGTACAAAAAGCTTAACAAATTCCCCGGCAATAGCCACAATTTGTTTATGCACATCTTCAGAAATATCTTCTGTGTCAGCAATTGTATTATACACATTTGGATGTACAGATTTTAGATAGCTGACACATTGTAATGCAAAGGGATTAACTTGATTAAGGGCAATACTGTCAAGAAAACCATCTTTTAATAATAAAAGCATCAATGCTTGATCCACAAAAGAGAACGTTACGTATTGTGGTTGTTTAAGTAATTCAACCGCGCGTCGACCTCGTTCTAATTGTCGATGAGATACTTCATCAAGTTCAGCACCAAATTGTGCAAATGCCAGCAGTTCCTGATATTGTGCTAATTCCAATCGTAATGCACGAGTCATTTTTTTCACGGCTTTCGTTTGTGCAGCGCCGCCAACTCGTGATACTGAAAGCTCAGCATTCACTGCAGGACGAATTCCTTGATTGAATAATTTTGTATCTAAAAATATTTGTCCATCAGTGATAGAAATAAGGTTTGTTGGGATATATGCAGTAATATCATCACCCTGAATTTGTACGATAGGAAGCGCTGTGATAGAACCACCTTTTGCGAGCTTTCCTGCACGTTCAAGCAAGCGCGAGTGAAGATAAAAAACATCACCAGGATATGCCTCACGGCCAGGAGATCTTCTTAAAAGTAGAGACATTTCGCGGAATGCAATTGCATGATTACTTAAATCATCGTATACGATAAGAACATCTTTTCCTTGATCGCGGAAATATTCTGCGATAGTACATCCCACATATGGTGCAAGATATTGACTTAAAACAGCATCTCCTGAATCAGCGCTGACAATAACGGAATATTCCATTGCGCCATTTTTTTCTAATAACGAAACAAGTCGTGCTAAATTTGCTTGGCGTTGCCCTATGGAAACATAGACGCATAAAACATTTTTGCCTTTTTGATGCAAGATAGCATCAATCACCATTGATGATTTACCAGTATTTCTATTACCCACAATAAGTTCACGTTGTCCTTTTCCGATAGGAACCAAAACATCAATTGCAAGAATTCCTGTTTCAAGAGATTCATTGACCGGAGAACGCTCCATAATGCCTGGCACATCAGTTTCTATAGAACGATATTCTGCAATATCAAGATCACCAGCTCCGTCACATGGTTCACCTTGTGCATTGATAACACGGCCAAGAAGACCCATGCCAACCGGTGTTTTAAAAAGAGAGTGGGTGCGTTTTGCTGTTTCAAGTTCTGCAACAGGAATTGTTCTGTCAACTAAAAAAATAGCCACAGAGTTTTCATTTAATTGAAAAACTATACCGCTATTTCCACCTTCGAAACTAATTAATTCACCGAGCATGGCGTTTGATAGACCATATACCGTACAGATATTGTCACCAACGCGGATGACGGTACCAATTTCCTCCAGCTGTTCTTCTGGTAAATCTCGTAATGATCGTTCAAAAAGAGATATGAGATCTGTATTTTTCATAGAGAGTAAGCCCCATAATTAAATCCGCATGAATCCTTCGATACATTCTTTATCCCCAGCTTCGTTTCTCTATGCCGGGGTCCCCGTACGAAGAATGAGGATGGGGTATAAACACTCAGGGCGAGCGGGTGGTGGTAATATATTTTTTTTAAAAGCATAAGAACCCTTTTATTTTCGTAATTCTCGCAATGTTTTAATGTGCTTGCGTATTGAATATTCCCATAGGTATTCATTACTTTGAAGGCGCAGCCCTGCAATAAGAGATGTATTGAGAGATGGTACGCCTATAATTTTTTTATTGGTTAAGTGACTAAGAAACAGTTTAATTGATTCAAGTTGTACATCATCAATTTCTTGTGCTGTTTGGATGGAAAATTCTGTGCTATTAATCTGGTTTTTATATAATTGAGTAATCCACAAGAGCACTTCAGGAATGTAAAAAGAACGATTGTGTTTAATAAGAAGTAAAATAATCGTTGCAAAATCATGCGGTAATGAAAAATAATCGATTAAATCCGCAACCATGGAGGCTCTTCTATCTTGATCAAACTGTGGTAGTTGCAGAAAAAAGAGAGTGCGCTTATGTGTTTGCAAAAAGTTTTGCGCAGCCTCTATTTTTTTTAGATCGTTAAATCCGCAAGCTTTAGGAAAAATAGAGATAAATGCCTGGGCATATTTTTTTGCAACATTTTTATCAACTGGTGTGCCATTCATGATATTTTCTCATTCATAAAGTACACGATAGAGTTAAGATAATCAGTGCCTAATTTTGAATTTTTAAAATCGTGAGAAAGAGATTTCTCCAGATCTGCAGTAACGCTATCTATAATATTGTTTTGTATGCGCCGATGTTCTTTTTTCAGGGAAACTTCAATATTGCGTTTTTTGATGATAGTCATGAGGGCTTTGTTATCTTGTTCTTGTTTTTCTTGTTCCAGAGTAACGACTTTTTTCCATTCATCAATTTTAGACCGAAAATCTTGGCATTCTAGCGTTTCTTGTTTTAAGAGCAGATCAAGATCTTTTTGTTTATTTTCAAGAGATATTTGTTGAGTAAGTAAATATTGATAATCGGTTTCTTTTTTTTCAATAGAGGCAAGAATATCCGCCTTCAGATATTTTTTGTAGGCGTAACAAGCAAGAGCTATAATCGCAAAAAAGTTGATAAATTTAAAGATTATTGCAACAAAGCTTTGATTAATGAACATGCTTTATTTTTTCCTCTAAAGCGTTACGTATATCGGAGATGGTATGAGCGGTGTTATCGCCAGATGTGGATGTAACCATCTCTGTATCATATAGGCTTGTATCTGAAAGAAATTGTTTTTTTTGGGGAAGACTATGTGGTTGATGAGCAACAAAATACTCCTGACACATAAACCAGTGGCGTTGACGTTCTTTTTCTTGAATTTCAAGGCTTTTTTTCTGCTGATCAATGATATCATGCAAAACAGTTTCTTGTGCATTTTCACGTTCAATAATTGCAACAACTGGCTTAAAAAGAAAAAGTCTTAGTATCCAATACGTGATAAAAAAATTGAACATTTGGACAATGAGTGTTGCATTTACATTCATGGAATTTATCCAATTTGAGATCCAAAGTAAAGTAACCCGCCTGAAATAAGAAGACAATAAATGGCAGAAGATTCTACAACGGTGAGAGCGATAATCATTGTTGTGCGAATTTTACCAGCACTTTCTGGATATTTACCAATATTTTCGCAAGCTTTCATCCCGATGATTCCTTGACCAATTGCTGGCCCGAGGCTTCCGAATCCCATAGTTATTGCGGCTCCAAGATATGCTGCGGCTTTTGCATAAAAGACTCCATCCATGGTGATCCCTTTGTTTTACAGTGTTTTTGTGTTAATTATCCTTATTTTCCTAGTTTAACTCACTTTTTTATTTTTTCACAAGCGGAAAGTTAATAAAACGGCCTAAATAATTGCGTTTTATAAGAGAACCTATATTTTGATATAAATTATATAATTATTAAAAAGAAGAAAAGAATCATGTCACAACCAAACGATATTGCATTAATTCTGGAGCAATCGCACGCTCAAGAGTGGCCTTTTCCCAAACAATTTGAAGCTTTAAAAAAAGTGGGCGTAACTTCATATGAGGTTATTCCTTCATCCTATGATGCTATATTTTATGGAAATTTTGGAATATGGCATAATCATCAAGCTCCAGATGATACAGCCGATGCTTCTGTAGCAGCTGAATTTGATCAAGAAACATTTCTCGATGTTCTTGATCAGCGCATGAAAAAGGATATTACGTACCTAGAGTTTCTGCAGGGTATTGCTCTGGCCGGAGTTGATCGCTATGTTGTTGATATGACTGATAGAACCGTAAAATATTATGGTATTGATGAAGAACATTTCTATGTTCAGAATGTTCCTGAAGTCATCATCGCTTAAAAACACGAATGAATCCTCAATTTAAGTTGGGGATTCATCACTTCTTCGCTTATAAACATCACTATATATTCTTTTTCCCAGATTTTTGTAATAATTATTACTATGACTATTCATATAGTGGCATGATATATTCATGTTATTTTTTTTTAAAATCTAAAACTTAACTCTTTTATAGAGTCTCCATGCGCTTATTCTCCATTTTCGATATTCTTCAATTGGGGTCCCCATCTAAGAATACCGAAAAAGATGGGGTCTAAAAGTATGGGGTATATAAGAAAATATAAAAATTATGATGTTGTATCTATTGAAATTACTGTTATCTGGTGCGCTTTTATATAGCACCTATTCTTGTACACAACAGTTGCCAGAATCTTCAAGCATCCAACCAAAATCTCCTTCTGAGATGGGGGTCCCCAGTCTTGAACAACGTGAAGGTTGGGGTCAAAAAGATTTCGATTTTGATTTTGATAGCGTTTCATTCGATGAAGAAGAAGATTATCTGTTCATGAATGAATATTTAGACACAGCTGCTATCGATCGCATGTGTAGGGTTGTAAACCCTGCAGAAATCATGGTTATTCTCAATCATTTGGGAGTACCTTCTATTTTGCAAGAACCTCTTTTTTTGCACACCAATATTCTTAACAAAAGAAGTCTACTCGATCAGCCAATATTTGAACCAGATCGTCCTGAGTTTCCGGGCAAATGGGTAGTTGGTTTGAATGCGTTTGCTCGTAAAACAACGCGATCAAATTTCACTAGAAGTAGCGATAGACTTGATTCATGGCTTGCTCTTGCGCAAAATTCTTTGATTGGAAAATTGGAGCGCGCTATTGATAATGCAAATTTACTTTCTCCTGGATTTGAGCTTGATATAGCTCAGATATTTGCTCTTTTTGAAAATATGACGGTGGAAGAGCGTCAGGTTGGCTTTATGATTCATGGTATGAAGCACTGGAAAAATGTGACCTTGCGAATTATGGCGCCTTTGTTTTATCAAGAAAGTAATTTTTCCTTAACAAAAGATGAGCAAGATGAAGTTGCTCGAGTGCTTGGATCTATGGATCCAGAAGAAGAAAAAAGATTTAGAAAAGCACATTTTGTGAGCGATAAGATAGGTTTTGGTGATACCCGTCTTGAAGTTGATGGAGTTGTGGTGAATCGTCCCTCATACAAATTACGTGTTGGAGGTCTTGCAACCGTGCCTACTGCATTTACGTGGGGAAGTGGGTTTTTGGGATCATCATTTGCCAAGCCGTCTACGTTACCAACTTTTGAATTGGGGCCTATTTTTAGTGCACTTGAAAATCCAAGTACTGAATGTGAAGCTGAAGCATGGAGAACGATACAAGAATTTGTGCTTGATGCATTTGATAGAATTGCAGCCGACTTAATTGATGTTCCTTTGGGAAACAGGGGACATTTGGGCCTTGGCGTGTATACGCGATCAAAAATTCCTATGGGTGCTTTTTTTGATACATGGTTTGCACAACGGTTGAAAATTGCGAGTCGAATGTCAGTTGAACTTTTTACACCAGCACGAGAAAAACGTTTTTATATCAATAGAATTAATGAGCAAGCTTTTGCTAGTCGTAATTTTGAAAATCCATTTGAAAATCCGAGTGAGGCAGCTTCAAATGTTCAATTTCTGAAAGAGCAAGCAATTTCACGATTGTTTTTAAGAGCTTTTGATACACGTATTGTTCCTGGAGTTATTTTCCGTTGGAATAGTGGCTTATACTATAAAGGTGATATTTTTGGATTTAACTTAGGGTTGGATTATTGGCTGCAAAATAAAGCGCGTTTTTCATCGATTAGTGTTTTATCAAAAACGCTCCACGAGCTTGACATACCGAAGGCAAAACAGTCTGTTGCGCAACAAAGTAAGATTTTTGGGGCATTCTTATTCAAAATTAAATCCGATCGTTGTACCTACTTTTTCTCTATCAATGCAGATGCTTCATTAAATACTAAAGGATTGGGCCAAGATTATTCGCTTGCTCTTAATTTTGAATCAAGCTTTTAAAATGAATGCTTAATATGGTAAGAAAAATAATAAGATAAATTGTTGGATCTACTTTTTAAGGGGAGCATGAATGAATAAAAGAGTGTTTTTCTTGCCATTGATAGCGACTACATTTTTGTTGTGTGATCCTAAAATAAAGCTTGAATCATCAGTTATTCAAATAGCTGATGGCACTTTCATCAATGCAGATAAGATTGAATATATTCGAAAGTTTTGCAATAAGTTGTTGAGCTTTATTTTGGGTGAACTGACACCGAATAATCAACGCAAAGGAAAATATGTATTATTTGGTAAAAACTGTAGTATAGAGGATCTCGCTCGTATTGAAAGAGACATAATTAATGGTCCAAATAATGAAAAAACCTTACAAACACGTGTTGCTCTTGAAGAAATTTTAACACGTGCAAAAGCTGATTTTATTGTGCAATCTACTGAGTTTATAGAAAGTGGCCGCGGTGCAAAAAATATTATGACGGTCTTAATTCAGGAATATTGTCAAAAAACCAATAGGCAAGATAGTTTTCTTCTAGAGTGGGCAAAAACTAAAGAAGGCCAAGAATCAACAATGTTTGAGCGACAAATAAAGAGTTTTAATGATTATTATCACTTTCTTTCTGATTTGGTAAACTTTCTTCGTGTGCTTTCTCATAGTTGCCCTAAAGCAGAAACTCAATTTAAAGATCGTGTTGCAAAGTGGGCAGCAGTAAGAGAGATGCTGCCTACTGTGCTCAAGAAAGCGCATGTTAAAGGAGATCATATTAATGAAATTGAATTTCTTAAATATCTTAAAGAGCGATATCTCGATTCTCTGACATTGAGTGAGATTGCGCCACAAGTTATTGCGCCCTTATTAACAGAATATATAAAACATACACATACTTATGTCTGAAACTGAAATTATTTACGGAATCATCGATCGAGTTATTTTTCATAACCAAGAAAATGGGTTTGCCATTTTCTTGGTTAAAATAAATGCAACTACCACCGTTACGGTAAAAGGGAGTGTTGCATCTATTACGGCAGGGGAACAGGTATCTCTGCGTGGTGTATGGATTATGCATCAAAAATTTGGAAAACAATTTGATGCACATTCATGTGAAAAACAAGCGCCTACTTCTATTATTGGTCTTAAAAAATATTTAGGCTCAGGGTTAATTAAAGGTATTGGACCAGCTTATGCAGATAAGCTGGTTGCTGCTTTTGGTGAAAAAGTTCTTGAAGTTATTGATAAAAATCCTGAACGTCTGAGAAATGTACCCGGTATTGGCGTAAAGCGTGTTGAAACAATTATACATGCATGGAAAGATCAAAAAGAAATTTCCAACATCATGGTATTTTTACAAAATAAAGGAATTTCAACCACCTATGCAGTAAAAATTTATAAGCACTATAAAGCAGAAGCTATTGCCGTGATTGAAGAAAATCCTTATCGTCTTGCGCAAGATATTTGGGGAATTGGATTTAAAACAGCGGACCAAATTGCGCAAAAAAGTGGTATTGCTCTTGATTGTAAGCGGCGTATTACTGCAGCAATTTTACACGTTATTCAAACAACATCTTCTGACGGTAATTTATATATTAAGCTTGATCATCTCAAGCAAGAAACAGCTACATTGCTCGAGTTAGAATTAGAAGCAATCCTATCTATTATTAAACATGCGCTGCATGATTTATATAATGCGGAAAAAATAAAATTGCTGACGCACGAAGATATTCATTATATTACGCTGCCATCTTTTTATTTTTCCGAAAAAGGCATTGCGCACAAAGTTGATAATCTTTTGAAGCATCCTGCTCACCATATATTTAATTCTTCTGAGATTAATGTTCTTTTAGATGAAAATTCTTCTGTTAATTCGCTGGTGCTCAACGAGCACCAGCGTTTAGGCGTTCTTGCCTGTTTACAGCACAAAGTAACTATTATTACTGGTGGGCCTGGTACAGGAAAAACAACACTGATCAAAAAATTACTCACTATTTTGGATACTCATCGAGTGAAATATCACCTTGCAGCCCCAACAGGACGTGCTGCAAAGCGTATTACTGAAGGAACTGGTCGTCCGGCATCAACGCTGCACCGTTTGCTTGATTTTGATGTCAGCACTATGGGGTTTCGTCATAATGAAAGCAATGCATTGGGAACTGATTTTTTGATTGTTGATGAAGCATCAATGATCGATGTATTTCTTGCGCATGCATTGCTTAAAGCATTGCCATATTCTGCTCACTTAGTTTTGATTGGCGATATTGATCAATTACCTTCTGTTGGTGCAGGCAATTTTTTAAATGATATGATTGCAAGCAAAAAAGTTGTGACTACTAAGTTACAACATATTTTTAGACAAGCAGAAAATAGTTTAATTACCATCAATGCTCATAAGATTAATGCGGGTGAATTTCCGGTATCCAGCCACGAAAATTCAAAAAAAGATTTTATTTTTATTAAGGAAGATAATCCTGAAAATATACCAATGCATCTTGAAGCCATCTATTCTAAAGCATTGCGGCATTATGGCATCCATAAAGATGATACTATTGTGTTAACACCCATGCATCGTGGTGTAGCTGGAACGCAAAAATTGAACCATGATTTACAACAGATGTTGAATAGCAATTACAATGGCGTGTCCGAAGAAGCTTTAGCGAAGTCGGAAGCCTCGGCGAAGTCGGAACCAGTCATGATGTATGCGGGAACACAATATCAAATCGGTGATCGTGTGATGCAATTGCGTAACAATTATGATAAGAATGTTTTTAATGGTGATATTGGCGTGATAGAAGATATTGATATGGAAGATAAAATCATGCGCGTTCGCTTTGAGAGTTTAGTTGAATATGAAACTGCTGATCTGAATGAATTAGTACACGCATACGCTATTTCTATTCACAAAAGCCAAGGCTCAGAGTTTTCTGCCGTTATCATTCCACTTTTTATGCAGCACTTTATGATGTTGCAACGCAATTTAATTTATACTGCAGTCACCCGGGCAAAAAAATTATGCATTATTATTGGTGAGCCGCGCGCGGTTGCAATGGCAGTGAAAAATAATAAAAGTGTGGAACGGATTACATTTTTACAAGAATTTTTAACTACTGATCTGAAGGCACGGTAGAAAGTCTGTTACTTGTTCTTTAATTTGGGGATCATTTTTTATATATGTTCATGGTTTATATAAAAAATTTTATCGAAAATAAAAAAGCATGCTGAGATAAGCTAAAGTTATAGCGCTTCCAGTAAGCATAGTATTTTTTATATTTTCCCAGGAGAGGGGAATGGTTTTAATAATGAGGGGGTCCGCTTTTTTTGAAAAATCGATGAGCATTATTGCATAATGCCTGATTGGATGCGTATATTTTTGTTTGAAAAGCTCTAGCTTTTCTGAATTATTATCAATAAAATCTTGACCAAAAGCATCATCATTAATTTTTTTCCTGGAAAGAATTTCCCAAAAAACATTTGAGCCCATGAATATGGTAGTATCTTCTGCTGCTAGTTGATGTTCATAATAATCCGGTGTACAAATAACACGTTGACCGTCGCCATCACCAATTGCTCTTGTTACTTTGTAGCCAGTGCCCTCGAAAGTAAATTGAGCTTTGTGTGATTGAAGAGAATCAAAGAGAGGTTCCTCTTGCTTGAAAAAGAATCGCTTAATTATTTCATTTGCTGTCGTATTTCCAGGAATGAGGAAAGCTAATCTATTCAGTTCACTACCATTATCAACGTCATGTTGTGGTGTGCTATAATGCATTGCTCCATTTCTCATTATACAGGTACGGCAATCACCAATATTTGCAAGATGTGCTGTGCCATTTTTAATAAAAACAACCGAAACCGATGCTCCTGGCATATATCCATTAGATTTCTTGCGGGTTTGTTTGCAGTTATCATCTGCTGTTTTAAATGCATTCTCAAATTTTTCTTTTATAGTTACACCTTTTGCTTGTTCAAATAAAAGATGTAGATTTTTATAGAGATATCGAGCAACTGCGCTTCCATCATGGCCACTATAGATTGCATGCCATGTTCCCTCTTCAAGAGATATTCTACGCGTAGTTTGTAAAGGATATTGTCCATATTCGAGTGATGGAGAATGAATAGCGAAATCTGCAAATGGTATAGGCCCTGATGCATAGGCGGCCATTGTTGTATACACAATTAATAGAAAACATTTTTTATTCATGTAAAAATACCTAAGGTTTCATGCATAACTGGTTATGGTTATTTTTTTAAAGATAATATACTGATATAGGTTATCGACAATTAATATTTTGTGAATTGTTTTTGTGCATATGAGAAAATATTTATTTTTATTCTATCTAATACACGTATTCTTTATTTTGCCAATACATGAAAAGTATTACATGCAGCGTACTGTTATCCTTGATCCATCAGGTGATGCAAAGCGTACGGGCCGCTGTATCGGTGATAATTTTGAACGAGGATTAACGCTACAATGTGCGGAAAAAATAAAAGAGTATATTGAGCATCATGCGCCGTATATTACCGTGGTTATTACCCGTATGCCGGGTGATACGGTGTATGATTTACAAAATGCTTCTCTTTCTAATCGTCTTCATGCGGATCTTTTTATTAATCTTAATTTTTATTATTGCAATGAGACTAAACCAACTCTTTCTGTATATCAATTTTCTTATGGCAATGATTTTGCTCTCAACTATCAGCAAGAATTGGTGCTGCGCAGTTATGATGAAGCATATATAATTAATAAACATATAACTGACGAATATGCGCAAAATATTAAAAAATTTTTGTTGCAAGCGCGCTATCAGTCTCTTTTCAGCGTAGCTGGAGCATATCATCTTCCTATCAAACCATTGATTGGTATTGTTGCGCCGAGCATAACAATTGAAGCTGGTCTTAAAAATAAAGAATCATGGCTGCAGTATGTAGAACCCCTTGCATTAAGTATTATCGAGGTGTTGCAATGAACATGATTTACCGACAATATCTTATTATTCCTGGTATAGCTTTGTGCGCAGGCCTTCTTTTTTTTGCTGTGTATAATCAATGGATTATTTTTTCTACACCTTGGAATCGCTATGCAGTGGCGATATCATCAGAAATGGTCCAAAAAAAGCAAGTTGTGTATTATTATTTTTGTGGCGATAAGTGGAAAACAGAAAAGCAGGAAATTTTGTGGCACCAGCATGCCGATAAAAATATTTTCCAGGTGGTAAATGCATGGCTTGCTTTAGTAGAAGATGAACATCTTATTGCTAAAAAAACCAGCGTGCATCCAATCCTTATTTCATCAGCACACACAGCCTATATATCTTTCGATCATAATATTTTAGGCAAAGAAGAAACTATTTTCAAAAAATGGATGCTCATAGAAGGTTTACTTAAAACAATCGCATCCAATGATATTGGTATAACTCATGTGCAATTTTTAATGCAACATCAACCATTGCAAGATGCTCATTTAGATTTTTCTATGCCTTGGCCTATTCAGGGTTTTGTATCATAAGAAAATCTGATTTATACTAGTGACATAAAAAAAGGAGTTTCTTATGAATAATCTTATCTCATCAAAAAGAAAAACGTTTTTCATTGTTCTTATAGTTTGTCTGAATGTAATCGGCAAAGAAAGTGATGACGAAGTAAAGCAAGTTAAAGTTGGTAATTTTGCCGTACGTGGTACTACGCAACCAGGATCATTGCTTGGCTTTGGCCAGAATATTATCGATCAATATGATACTTTGGGTGTGTTTTATTCTATAATAAATCTCGGCAAGGATCTTAATTTTACCCATCTGGTTCCAGAAATTTTGTATGGGCTTCGAGATGATCTTTCTATTATTTTAGCCTTTCCGATTGCAGCAAAGAGTAAATATGGTGATCATAGCTCTTCAGGAATGTCTGATATAGTTGTACAAATGGAATATGCAGTCTATGGAAATCATAAACCTACGTATACTAATCAAATTTCGCTTGTAGGTTCGGTGGCATTACCATCGGGCAATGAATGTAAAAATCCTTCAATTGGATTTGGGTCACCAACATTTTTTTTAGGTTTTGTTTTTGAACATTTAGCAACTGAGTGGTACGGATATACGTCATATGGTGGTCTTATTACTACAAAGAATGGTACTGAAATAAAGGCTGGTAATCAGTTTCTGTACCAGGCTGGATTTGGGAGAAATATTGCGTATGCTCCAAATCGTTGGACGTGTATGTGGCTTGTTGAATTTAGTGGAAATTATCAAAAAAAAGCAAAATTAAATGGATGTACTGAGGATAATTCTGGTTCGAACTCAATTCTTGTAGGGCCTGCTTTGTGGTTTTCAACCAATCGTTTTATCATTGAGGCAGGCGCTGCGCCATTTGTATATCAAAATCTTTTTGGGTGTGGTCAATTGCGTAGTTCTTGTTTCATTTCTGTGTATACGGCGTTTAGATTTTAAAAAAATTATGATGCTCACTTGACTCTGTTGTTTCTCTAAATATATTCTGAAATATATTTTAAAAAAAAAGGAGTCTCATGATAAGATCATTGGCAAAATTGCCGGATTCGCAAAAAGGGTTGATGTATATAGTGGCTGGTATTGTTGCATTGCTGTATGCACTCGGTTTTTTCACCAAAGGTATTACTATAATTATAGTTTTGTGTGCGCTCTATGCGATCGTTAAAGGTATCGTTAAAATTGGTCTCTATGATAAAATTGTTCATTCAATGAACAAGAGATAAAATATTTTTTATATGATATAATAGAAAAAGTCCTATATTTATAGGGCTTTTTCTATTTGTTTTTTTTATTGATAAAAAGGGTAAGATGATACAACACACCGTAATTATTTCATCAACTCTGTTCTTTTTTTGTAACATAGTTTTCGGCATGCAACCTGTAGAAAATCCGCATATATTAGAATTGGCAAAGCCATTAACTCATGTACCAACTGTGTTGAGTTCATATAGAACCTTACAAAAGCAAGTATCTATGGGATATGTTGAAGGAATTAATATCATCAACCACATTCACAGAGTCACCCTCAGTCATCAATATCATGCAGAGCCAAGAAGAATTAAGTGTAAAAATCTTTTAACATCTTATGATAAAAGTGTTTATTCTAAAATTTCTTATGAAAATAGTAATAATGGGATCGTCGTTGTAGATGATACATATGCAATATCCGGTGCTTTACATTCATCTATGCTGAATCAAATGCCATCTAATATTTCTATGCGTACCGTAATGCCTGTTCGCAAGAAATTAGAACATAAAGCATATTCAGATGTAACAGAGAAACCTATTTTGTATGAATTTTATGCAAAAAATAGACTTTCTTATTGGGTTACTATTCAAAATAATGCATCAGTTGCAAGATTATTACTATCTATTCAAGAGTACCACAATGAATCTATTCCCACTGCTAAGTTTCGGTGGGAAGATGATACGGGTCTTCAGGTAAAGACATATCTTGAACTAGAAGATGATACACATTTACCTATACATTTGATTAATGCCGGATGGGATGAAATAATAGAGCATGCTCAAAAACATACACCTTTTGGTATAGAAATTATTCAGCCAGGCAAAAAAAAGCAACATTTTATTATTTCTTTTGTAGGTATACGTGAGTCGAAAAAAATGGGACGTAATGGCTATTTTGGCTATGGCTTACGTAATAATGCATTATCTCAAGAGCCAAAAAAAGAAGATACTTGTATACAACGATCGGATCGATCCGCGACTCGTTTTCTATATAATAACGAGAATAAGATTGCTGTAGTCCTTGTTGGCTTAGCACTGTTACTTTTATACAAGTATCATTCATGTTTATTCTTTGGTATTACCCATTGATCCTTGATGGTTCGATGTTCCCGGCTCGTTTTTATCGCCTTTATCTGGTCGCTTGGTCTCATGATAATAATGCCCATATTCATCAACACAATAAATGGGTATTGCAAATTCAATGCCGTTTTCTTTAAATGCTAAGGCATGTCTATCAGAGTTTTCTTTTTTCCATGAAATCTATACAATTAGGATATTGACAGTCTTAAAATGTATAATGATGGAATTACGATGAAAACAAGAATGATGTTGCGTATTTTTTTGTGTTTAGTATTGAATGTTTCGGGTGTTGTTTTTGGTGCTGAAAAGTCATCGTTCCCAGAAGATAAAAGGGACTATGATAAATACTGTGATCAATCACGCGAGTTATCCTTACTACAAAAAAATCAGGTCAATAATTTACCAAAACCGATAAAGCTTTCCTTGGATCTACTTCGTTCTTATGATGATATAGATTGCTTTTTACCAATCGATGTAAGCAATGCGGTTCCTGCGATCATTGCAATTCGTCCAAGGACTAATGGTTCTGCGTTAGATATAATACCCAGAAACAAGCCTTATAATGAGTCATTGGATAATAATCCATACGCGCTTGAGCTTGATGTAAAAATGATGGACAGCATTAGTAGTAGAATAGAGCTATTATGTAAAAATAATCCTAATGCGCAAAGATGTGTAGTATCTCTCACTGAAAACGTAAATATCAAGAAAACTAAATTACTGTATGAAATAGATATCAAACAATATTGTGAGTTCTATCGGGATCTTTTGAAAGTAGCAGAGTATAGGCAGAAAGGTGTTGCATTAGCATTTGAAAAACGCGAGGAAGCTGAAAGACAAGATGCACAAGAAAAGCTATTGCAGATTGAAGAGGAGGTTAGAAAGAAATGGGATATTTATAAAAATGTGAGAATAGAACAAACGATGCAAAATTTAATTATTGAATGTTTACATTATAATAAGCTACCTAGCTCACCGTGCCAAGAAGCACGATTGATTATTGCGCAAGATTGTTATTATCTCATTGATGCAAAAGATGGCGCGTTGTTAGAGTCATGGCTAGGTGTGCCAATGGCAATACCTACCTTGACAAATATAAGAAGGTGGGGCAAACAAGAGTCTTTTTATATGCATGCCGTAAAGATAAACATAGGAAAGTCTGATCATACCGTACGCGATGTGGTGAAAATTGTTGAAGTTGTTGATAAAGCTCCAGATGTAAGCTCATATAAAATTATGTGGGGCTCAGAAGAGCCAATGGTTAAAAAATCATCACTATCATTTAAAAATATTGCATTACTATCATTATCAGCTGTAGCTTTTGGCTACGCTTTATATCAAGCAGGAAAATTGCCTGAATCATTAATGCATTTTTTTGATATGCTATTGCCTGCTCGGTTTCTTAGATAGGCCAAGTTGATGATTATTCTTTTATGGTAGGACCACCTGAACCTTGGTGATTCGATGTTCCAGTATTATTTTTATCATCTTTGCCGGTGCGCTTTGTTTCATGATAATAATGCCCATACTCATCAACGCGATAAATAGGAACAGCAAATTCAATTCCATTTTCCTTAAATGCTTTTGAAATAAGTAAGCGAACATCACTGGTTAGTTCCCACATTTCAAGCGTATATGCTGAACTGACAAAGCAGCGTACCATAAATTCATACCCATATTCACTGAAATTCATCAAGCGTACAATGGTGCGAGGATTTTTCAAAACATTTGGATGATCCTCAACAGCAGCATGCAGAATTGCTTTAACTTTTGCCGCGTCTTCTTTGTAATACACAAATAATGCGATATCATGAAGCGCAATAAAATTACGGACATAGTTCCAATTTTCAATTGATTTACTTACCACATATGAGTTAGGCACAATAATTGTTGTGCTGTTTTTTCTCCGCAATATTACTGATCGAGGAGTAATTTTACGAACAACTCCCATTGTTTCGGTATCTATTTTTACATAATCGCCAATTTTGATAGGACGTTGAACCAAAATAATAAAATAAGAAATAAAATCACTGATAGGATCTTTTAAGTACAAACCAATACTCAATGCTAATGCAATAAACATGCTGCCAATTAAAGAACCAAGCCCTACACTATTAAAAGCAAAGAATGTGGCAATAATAATAACAATATATTGAATAATGCTGGTGACGGTGTGTTGCACGCCAGGTTCAACTAACAACAGATCAAAAATACGTGCTAACACATATTGTTTTAATAAATAACCAACAACAAACCCACCAAGAACAAAAGCAATGATTTTCAGTAATGATAAGGTAGTAATAGGATGAGTGGTTTCTTGAAGTAGTAAGGGAAGATTCAGCCATTGTCTTAAATCAGTAACTGCAACATCAAATCCCCACAGTTTTGCAGCAACAATAAATCCAATAAATCCAAGAATGACAAATGATGCAATAATTACTAAGCCAAAACATGTTTTGGCGTAAGAAAAACGTTCTTTAACAATACCATCTTCTTGAGTAAAGAAGAGCATAGAAGTTGCTGTTTTCACCACATCATGCAGGAGCGATAATACTTTAATGAGAATGAGCATATACAGAGAGCCGGAAAGTAGGTAAAGAACAAGTCTGCCAAAGCCAACATATGGATTGCTCATAATGATAATGGCTACCACAAAAAATAAGATGAGATAAAAATAACGATCAACGTGCGTATATATCCATTTCCAAAACTCTGAAGATGTGGGAATAATTCCCATGATCTGTTCTTTGGTGATCAGTAAAATGAGTGAAATTTGTAGCACAATAAAATTGATAGCAAGCAAAATGTTTGATAATTCTGAGTGGAGGTAAATAGGCGAAAGCATAAACGCTTGGCGGAAGAAAAATATGACGATAGTAACATATATGAGTGTGGAAACTACTAATTCAAATCTACGCTGAAATTCCTCAGAAAGTAATACATGATTATATTGATTATTCATGTATAAAAGTAAGCGCATAAATCGATGAGAGAGATAGAGTAAATAAGGAATAGAAAATAGATAAAATAAGATTGAAAAATATGCATCTGGAACCATGATGCATAAAAGCCACAATATTAGCCAGGCCAGGATACTATTGCTAAACATAAAAACAAAAGTGATCATGGCACCAATAACAAATCCTGCTACACTCACCAAAAGACCACGAGTGCTGCACTGTATAAGGAAAAAATGAATGATCTCCGCGCGATATTTTTTTATAAAAAAGAAAGCGATTATACATCCAAAAATAGTGAAAAGGAGAAACAAAACGGTAAGTGGTTGTGAAAATCCTTCAGATAGATGAAGTATAAAAATTTTGCTATTAAATTTGGCCAAATAGATACGAATATCATTAAAAAATGCTTTAGTATCAGAAGCAATGTTTCTAACGCCTTCTAGCGTAATTGCATAAGCAGGGCGGTACCATATAGTACTTGCTTGCAATTCATTACTAATGAAGTCTATGAGGCGAACGGTACTATGAATTTCTGCAATGATGCCAGAATATGTTCCCGCAATTTTGCCCAAAATATCAATTTCTTTTTTAAGAGCTCGATCTGCGCGCAAAAGATAACTGGTGAATATACCATATTCTTTGCTTTTGTTTTTGAAAACAAGGTCAATATGTTTTTCAGCATCTTCATGGAATATATTTACTCGATCAAGAATCTTTTTTACATGATTGAGTGTTGTGGCAATACCATTTATTTTTGTTTGATATAATTTAATATTTTCTTCTGCATCTTTCTTTTTAATTTCATATTCACTGCGTTCTCTGGTGATTTCCTCTTCGGTTAAAAATCCTCGTGTTGATATTTTATGGTATGTTTTTTTTGCTTCGGTCTTTAGTTTTTTATAGTTAAATTTTTCTTCTTCAAGTGCAATATGAGCATCCAATAAATCTTTTTCTTTATTGTATACAATAACTTCTCTATTAAGAGCTCCGATGTGCACTAATCCAACATATGAATCAGATGTTTGTTTTGGTTTTTTTGTCCATTCATCAATTTCACTGCCTAAAGGAATAGAAAGTTCTTTACTTAAAGCATTAAGTTCTTGTTCTTTCTTTTTTTGAGTAGCAACAGTTTGGTCTCGACCGTGACGAAGGGAATCTTTATGATAAAAATAGGCTTTGTGTTCTTTTGATAAATCTTCTTCGGCAAGAGTTACATCTGCTTCGCTGACATGAATTGCTGGTTTAACGATACGCAATTGTTTTTTGAAAAGATCAAGATGAGCTTTTGCTATGAATAATTGGGACTCAATTGATTTCATTTGATACGATATTTCTTTCAGGCGTAAGTCAGCAAGGCGTTTTTTGTATTTATATAACAAATCTTCTATTTTAATGATTTCTTTTTCTTGTTGAGATTCATTGCCCAAAAGATTGTTTGCGGCTAAGGCATCCGCATAAGCTTTAATATCTTGTTGGCGTTTATCGAATTCCTCTTGTAAATTAGCAACAATGCGTCTCCTGCTTTCTTTTTCAACACGGAGACTTTTTTCTTGATCAGTTTGTTGTATAACTCGTTGTTCATAATCCAAAATATGATCATTGAGCGATTGCAGATCATCAAATGAATAGTATAAACGTTCGTTGAGTTTATTTTTTTTTCTGAATGCGTCAAAGTGGGGATCATCAAGAAACGTTTGCAATTGTGAAACGATATCTGCCACCAGTGTGAGGATGTCATCATAGGTGTGTTGCGTATCTTTAAGGACTTGCTCAGATTCTTTAAGAATTAACTGTTCTTTAATCAAAAAATCATCGTCAGGGTTTTTTTGTAGTTCAGTTTCTACTTTAGCGTTGAACGTCTTAATTTCATCTATTTGTCGAGTAATTTTTTCCGAAAACACTTTGTGAGAGGTTGTAAGTTCAGCTTGTTCTTTACTGAATTCATCTAATGTTTTCTGTTTTTCTTCAATAACGCCAACAAAAAATTTTTGGTTGGTATCGGTTTTTACCAATTGTTTGAGAAAATCACCAGAATAAAGAGAAGTGTTTATCATTAAAAAGAGAGGAAGAAAGAAGTTTATTGTTTTCATAACGCCCTATTTTGTGCTAAAAAATGAACTGTCTTAAATTGATTAACATATGGGTGCTGCCAAACGCAACACCATAACCATCTATCCAATTCTTTCTCATCTGATACAGAGATAGCCATTGCATCACATTGTTGTATATCCAAAGTGCTCAGTTGTGCGGTGCTTGTTGAGCGTATTTGACTAATGTCTGGGGTGCTACCCATACTGGTAAGTAATTTTAACAAGAAAAATTTTTTTGATTGAATGGTCATATTCGTATGTTCAGTTGAATATAAAAATGCAAGAAGATCAAATACTTCTTGGCAGCAGTTTCCTATCTGAGTGAAATAATAAATCAATTCAAGGACATGATGAAAAAAAAGCATATCGGTTTGAGCCAAAGAAAGAGGTATATAAATAAGTATGCTATCACTGATGAAATGTATTGTCCCTTGTTTTTTTATATTATATGTAATTAAAGCTCCAATAGATAAAGAATGAGCTGAACTTATACATTCAATTTTACCCTGAATTTTATCTAAAACTATTATTTTGTTTGGAGATAGTTCGTTTTTTCTTAAAATAATTCCAACAGAATCCAAAAACATAGTAATCCCCCTTTAAAGAAAATTTTTTGATTCATCTAATATTTTATAGTGTATTCCATTTTATGCCACAAAGGACTCAATAAAAATTTATCAAAAATATCTTTTTTTATCGGAAAGAAATATGCTAATCTGAATTTGCAAAATAAGACAAGCTTCGTTTTTTTCTTATTAGAATATTAGGGGGTTAGTATGAAAAAGTATGTTATCTTGCTATTTACTATAGGTTCACTTACTGCATACAACGTAAAACCGCCACGTTTAACTGTTGTATTGGTAGTTGACCAACTTGCGCATCATTATATTGATAAATTACATCCTTATTTAAAACATGGAATCGGATATCTTTTAAGTCATGGCGTTAATTATACCAATGCGTATTGGCCTCATGCACAGCCTGGTACCGCTACGGGTCATGCTGGTTTAAATACGGGGACGTATGCAGAATCGCATGGTTTTGTCAGTAATAATTGGTATGAAAATGGAGAAAAAGTATGTTGTGACGATGATGATTCGGATGATGCGGCGGTTATTTCTCCTGATGGCGTATATGATTACGGAAAATCAGGACATAGATTAATGGTTGATGGCTTATCGGATCAGTGTGTACTGCAAACAGAACCTCGCAGTGAATTTGAAGTATATAGTATTTCAGGAAAAAGCCGATCAGCCATTGCTACTGCTGGTAAACTTGGAAAACCATTATGGCTTGATTGTCATAATGGTTGCTTTACTTCAAGCAAAGCGTATTTTAATGAATTACCTGATTGGGTGAAAACATTTAATCACAATAATTCGATTAATCGATTGGGTTCTATTATATGGAAGCAAATGTATCCAAGAAGTCCCTATGCATATCAATTTTTTGATATTAATAATTATGAATATACGCGTGCAAAAAAAACAATGTTAAATACGCTTCTTGCAGTGCCTGATGAATCCCATCCAGATAATCCTTTTTGTTGGTTTGAAAAAACACCACAAGCAAATCAATATATTCTTGATTGTTCACTTGCATGCATCAAAGAACATGTCAGCAGAAAACATAGAGATCGATTGTTACTCTGGGTATGCTTAAGTCCGCTTGATAAAGTTGTTCATCAATATGGTCCAAATAGCATGGAAGCGATTGATATGATTTATCATCTTGATAAACAAATACAGCGATTTATGAGGAAAACATTACGTATTATTGGTAAACATGAATTGGTATTTGCATTAACGGCAGATCATGGGGTGATGCCGATTCCAGAACTTCTTCAAGGTCAGGGGTTGTCGCTTGCTCATAGAATAGATCGTGTTGAATTTATTAAGGGTATCAATGATGCTATGCAGAAGAAACATTCGTTCAATAATATTATTACCAGTTATAAAGGCCAAGAATTGGTATGTGATACAGCGATTTTAGATGGATTAGATACAGATAAGCAAACTGCAATATTGCATGATATACAATCAATGGTGTTGGCTACACCTGGAGTTAAAAATGCATGGCTTATTGATGATTTGCTGCGATTGCCAACGCAACCACATACACTGGAAGACAATATCAAGAAGCAAGTTTTTAAAGGGAGAAGTGGTTCGATAATTGTGCAGCCATATCCATACACGGTAATAACCCACTGGAAAGAAGGATCTGCGCATAAAACACCATATGGTTATGATACTCATGTTCCGCTTATTGTTTTCCATCCTGGTAAGTTTGAAAAACGACAAGTGCGCCAACGCGTAAGCCCGTTGCAATTGGCAAATACTTTAGCGGAAGTGCTTAATGTTCCAAAACCATCGGCATCAACGTGTGAGATATTGCCGGAATTGTTTGATGAGGACTATAAGTAAAATGTGATAAAGAGAGAGGTCCTGCTTAAGCAGGACCTTCTTTATTATCTTTATTTTTATTTTCTTTTTGTTTTTCTATTAGCTTATTTGCTAATGTGTAGCCCGCGAATCCACCTGTCCCAGCTGCTGTTGCTAGAAAGACTCCTGCCGTTAACATACACACAGGAATGGAGGCATTTTCCGGCAATATTTTTGGAACAGGATTGCAATAGCTTACTATTCCAACGCCCACGCTTATACCTGCAAAAATTGCAGATGCTGTACCTATTTTCTGGAGAGTAGTGTAATTCGATTGATTTTTTTCTTCGGCCATTAATGGCTGAGCGAAGTTACACATAATAATTAAAGGAAAAAAGATTTTATGTTTATTCATAAATTTACCGTCTTTACAACCCCATTTCTTCAAAGAATGCCTTGGTATTTGGTGCTCTGCCTAAGAAATTATAGAGCAATTCATTAGGATCTTGTGCGCCACCTTTGCCTAAAATTTCTTTAACGTATTTGCGACCAATTTCTGGATTCAATAAACCATGTTTTTTAATTTCAGCAAAAATATCGAGTGCAAATACTTTTGACCATAGATAGCCATAATATTTAGCACCGTAGCCAGTTAAATGACCAAAAGAAGTATAAAAATGGTTGTCTGGAGAAAATGCGCTATGTTTCATTATTTTTGAATGCAATTGCTGCATTATAGGCTGTGGATTTTTGTGTTCACCTTGACCAAAGTAAGAAAGAGCAATACTTGCAAGGTATGTTTGACGCGTTACAAAATAACCACTCGTGAGATTTTTCAATTCAATAATTGTATCAATAATATCATCAGGCAGTGGTTGACCGGTAATATAGTGGCCACTTACTTTTCTCAACATTTCTTTATCCATCAACCATTCTTCGAGCATTTGTGATGGTAATTCAACAAAATCAGTTTTGGTATGAGTACCAGAAAGTGATGCAATTTCAGTGGCTCCCAAAATGGCATGCAATGCATGGCCAAACTCATGGAAGAATGTTTCCACTTCCGAACGCTTGAGCAATGATGGTTTTGTTTCGGTGGCTTTGGTGAAGTTAGCGATTACAATGGAAACATCAGGAATTAAAGTGCCGTCGCTTTTATAAGTGCTCGGAACAATGGTAGTGTGCGCCGCATGGCTATATTTATTAGGTCGAGGATATAAATCAAGAAGTAAAGTTCCGATAATTTCACCATCTTGCTTGTCCGCCGAAGCCTTGGCGGAGGAGGATAGAACGCGTACTATGCTCACATCTTCATGCCACAAACCGCGTGCTGTTTCTTCTTTAAAATCAATGCTGAAAAATTGTCGATAAATATCAAGCAGTTCTTCAACGGTGTTTTGCATAGGAAAGTATTCAGCTATTTTTTGTTCGTCAAGATTGTAATGTGTTTTTTTATACATATTTTGCACATATGCCATATCCCATGGCTGAAGTTTTTTATCAGCGGTCAGTTTCACTGACGCTGGTAATGATTGTGTTAATGTAGCAAATTCTTTTTCCGTTTTTATAGCAGAGCGTTCAGTTAAGTCATCAATAAATGCTTGTGCTCGTTCTGGTGTTGCAGCCATTTGGCTATCGATATCACAATGAGCATAATCAATATATCCGAGTAAACGTGCAAGTTCATCACGTTTAGTGATGATTGTTTTGAGAAGATCTTCGTTTATTGGATATGCTCGGTTACTAAATGCTACATACAGTTTTTTTCGTGTTTCTGCTACGGAGCAATTTTCCATGACCCCAAAATAGGTAGGATAATCAACGCCCAGAATGTAAAAGCCAGCATCATCGGTGCGCAATGTTGCAATGACATCATCATTGAGTCCTTGAAGTTCTTCTTTGGTTACACTGATTGTTCGGTTATCTTGCGCAATGTTACGATCAAAATCTGCCGAAAGTGCAGCAAGTTCTTTGCGTAGTGTATTTACCTGAGTCAATATTTCATCAGGTAAAGATAATCCTTCCCGTTTGAAAGAATCAATCGTATCATTGACAAAATATCTTTGCTGATCAGAAAGACCTTCATTTTCAAGTTGTTGTGATGCATATGCATTAAATGCATTGTATAAAGCTTTATTGCTCATCACATGATCCACCCAAAAAGCTTGAATGGTAATATAAGCATCATGTGCCGCGTTGCGAATGTTATCATGTGGATGAAGCAATTCAAGAGCTTCATATACGCGTTGCGCAATAGCTAAATTAGAAAGAGAGAAAACTTCATCGAGTGGGCGTGCTGTATTCTCGTAGGTACGCTCATGATCGGCAACAGCAATAATATCATTAATAACTTGATGCGCTTCTTCAATAAACAGGGGAGTTTTTGTGGTAATATCATCTACGGTGATAGAAAAAAGAGAGATAATATCTTCGGTATGAAATGCTTTATTGATCATTTTTCTTTCCTGTTTGGTGGTTTTTGCGCAGTAACTTAATGTTGCTAAAAATATAACAGCTATGCTGCACAAGGTTAGTTGAATGGTATGTTTTTTCATAATTACTGCCTTTTTTTACAGTTTTATCATTTCTAATATTTTTCCAAAAACTTCGTAATGTTTTTCAATTGAGTTACACACTTCCTGGGCTAACATTCGATTATAGATATGAGTAGTTTCATTTCGAGCATCAGCGAGAGTGATTAATTCATTAAGAATATTTTGTGAAAACAGTCCCAGTTCTTCGCAAGTACGAAATACGGCCTTTGGGGAAGATACTTCGCGATCGTAGACAATAAACAGATATTCTTTTAGAAATTTCCATCCAGTTTCATACGATAATTCAAAATGCTTTACAACTCCCGCATTAACTGCCTCAAGCAAATTTTGAATTGCTTGGTTATCAGAAGACATAGCCTCTACTTCATTTTGAGTTTTTATAGCTTTGCCTAGTGCTTCATAACACTTCCTAAAGTTTTCATACTTTAAAATTACACTTTCCATGGTATTCCATTCTTTAAAATAGATTCTCTCATGTTGTCTGGGATTGCATGCATATCCACGAGATCAATTCTTTGTAATGTGGGTAAAGCATCCAAAAGATTCCATAAAAATTGACGTTCGTGGAGATTGAGGCGTTTGCCTACATCAATGGCAACATCAATATCAGAACCACGTTTTTCTGTTCCGCGAGAATATGAGCCAAATAGATATATTTTGGCGTCAGGATAAAAGGCGGTGATTATTTTTATAATGCTTGGTTTATGTTCAAGTTCTGTCATGACTAGCATTTCATTAATAGTTTGTTTTTATTAATCCTGCCATAAATTTCATTTTTTGCCAAAAAAGGCTTGGCGTTGCTTCAAATACTCTTGGCCTTCATGCGTTTGAATAGCAGCTTCTTCCAGATTGTGAAGCTTGTTTTTTAATTTAATGATCTCATCGGATAGCATATCTGCTTCAATACATTCGGCAGCACATTTTTTACGAAATCCTGACTCTTGTGTTTTACACTTGGTTTTGAGGTCAAAAAATTCTACTAGCAGATTTTCAAGTGTTTTTTCTTTCTCAACCTCTTCTTTGAATTCCTGCCATTCCTTATATTGTGGGGTACGATGGTAACATTCTTGAGCTTTTTCAAGTTGGTTTTCGCTATAAATAGGATGTGCGATGGATAGGGTTAAGATGAGAGGCAATTTTGAAAGCATAGAGATCCTTTTTTATGTTTTCTTGATAATGTAACTATGCTCAATATTTATTATTTTGCCAAATGAAGGTAGACCATGAACAAAAAGTGTGGAATGCTCTCTGTGTTTTCTTTGTATTTGTTTTTATTACTATCAAGTCAGCATGCACATGCTCACGGTGCCCTCGGCATAACTGCGGTTATTAACCCAGTAGCTGATATGCTTGGTGTGACAGCTACGGCTGTTGTAGATATTGTGCACAATGCGTATCAGGGATATTTGGAAAAAAATAAAAAAGAAGAAGGTTGTTGTTTTCCTGGTAGGCCGGATGAAGTTGTTCTAGCTGAACGCTTTTATTATGAACAGAGAAAAGAAGCATTAGAAAAGACAAAACAAGAATTGGTAGGCATCAAAAAAGATTTGGAAACTCTTAAAGGTTTGAATCCAGATAGTTTTACGTACCAATTTTTAAAACAATATTCTTATCCAGAAGTGCATAGTGTGCAATTACCATCCATTTCTCAAGAAAAATGTTTTTCTGAAGATGAAAAAAACGGATTAAAAAATGTGCGAGCAAATGAGCTCATATCTCTTGAAAAGCAGATAAATGCAATACAAAATCTTTTAGTATTGCACCTGAATCAGCTTGTTGAGAATCTCAGTTGGGTAGAGTCTTTATATCAGAATGCAATGGTAGAAATTACGAAAGTCATGGACGTTTGGAATAATAATTCTCATGTAATTACTCCAGATGTTGCTTCTAAAATTTATGAGAATTATTTATTTCGTGAGCATTTGATAACTAGGGTGCATTCTGTGTTTGATGAACTGCTTGTCATTTCTCGTTATTATCGTGTTTGCAAAAATGAGTCTATTAAGTTAATTGCTACAAACATTGCAATTTTGGAGCAAATGGTCTCGGTAGTGGAAGCAAAAAAATCTTGGTTATTAGAAGAAGAAAGGCAAGCGCGCAATGGTACCACTATTCTAGAACGGTATTTTGCGAATCGAAATATTTCGGTGAGCACGCTTAAGAGTGGAACTCAAAAAGAGGTGAGTGAAGCATTCAAAAAGCATAGTGCTGACGCTCTTAAAAAATTAGCAATTCAGCAGCAGACTAATAGTGGTTTTGGTGGAGGACCGAGGAAGGATGATGATAAGGATAATGAGGAAAAAATTGAAATATCTGAGGAAGATAAAGACCATATTTTTAGAGAATCAGAAGGTCATTTCGTAAAAGACACTCCTCAGGCTAGAAAAATAATTGAAGACATTGTTGCTGATAAAAATAATTATAATGGCTTAGATAAGTATGGAACTAAATGGTATTCAAAAATAACATCGGATGGACAACAAGTATGGGCTGGCGTAAGGAATAATAAAATTCGCTATGCTGGCATAAATAAAGTACCTTGGCCCAAAGATATCACAACGGGATTGCTCATTAGGTCAACAAGCAATCTTAAAATATAGGAATTTAATGGAAAAAAAAATTACGGCGAATGAAGGTTTTCGTGCAATGATTAAATTTTTAGAAAAGTGGTATGGATTTACAAAATCAGATGATATAGCTTTTCTTTTAAGTGGTATGAATATGGATCCTGCTTTTCTGCAAGATTGGGTTGAGTCTGTAGATGAAGTTTTGCGAGAGCAAAAAAATAAATAAAAGAGACTTACGAAAATTTTCGTAAGCCTCTTTCAATTGCATATATTTAAAAATTATTCTTTAGAATCGAAGCCGCCAAGATTACCAAACCAACCCGGTCCAGTTGAAAGAGATTGAATATTTACTGGGGACACTGGATCAGCAGCATCCTCACTATTCCCAAATATACTCTTTATATCTTTATCTATCTGTTCGAATAGTTTTAGGCATTCATTGAGTTTGGCATCGTGGGCAAAAAGTGCTGTAGTAAGTTTTTTGCTATCTAATTCTGTCCCATGTTCCTTGTTATAACGTTGTATTTGTGAACGAGCTTGTATGACAATTTCCAAGGCACACGGCTTTTTTTCAGATGAAACGAAATCTGCTAATGCAGATTCTTGGATAAAATCATTACTAAAGCCAGCATTTTCCAAATTTTTTTGTACTGTCTCTTTCGGTATTGATCGTGATGGTCGTGCATAACAAAAACTACCGGGGGTACCTTTTAGCGCAACACCTTCTATATGGCGATCAGCAAGTAATGTCGATGATAATGGTAATAATAAAAGAATTAATAATTTTTTCATCGTTTTTTCCCCAATAAATAGATTTTTTATTCTACTTTAAGTCTATAATGTTAATTTCTATCTGTCAATCGCTTTTTGATTGATGCCTCGAGGCGCTGCCATTCAGCTCTTAAGACAATGCTGTTTTAAAATCAAGTCATTCGGCGGCTTGTTGCGATTAAAAACTAATATTAATTATTTTTGTGCAAAAAAACTAGGAAAGCAACGCACTTATAAATTGAGAAAACTGCATTCGAATGTTCTCAAAATTATACACAACTAGGCTAATACCTACTAAAACAGCGCCATATTTTATTATTGAATGATATGCTTTTTTTTCAGGAGATTTATCTAGGTGGATAGGGTTCTGGGTTGACTGGTCTAACTCTATTGGAGCCTTGGCGAGGCTCTGAGTTGACTGTGTTGATTTGTCTAACACGTTTGTAGTAGTTGATTGTGATGTTGTGTTTATACGATTAATAATGACACCTTGTGGTATACGAATATCATGCAAATAGTTCATGCCGTTGTTGTTACACGACGGATTCCAGTATCTTTGTATAATTAAACGAGAATTTTCTTTTCTTGATATAACATTTCTAATATCTATATCAGAACTGATAGATATCTGACCACAAAATGGTGCATTCACCAGAATAGAATATTGTGATGCATCTAATTGTGTGATGGAGATTTTAGAAGCTGTATCAGATAGGTATGCCTTAGAATACTGTTCACGTTGTGGTCTGTTCTGGTTGAATCTTTTTTGTACGTAATCAAGGTCAGCTCTTTCATCAGCCGAATTAGATATGTCCTTTTCCAGTTTTGATGCCATTGCGGTGAGAGACGTGTATTTCTCGTCCTGAAAACATCCCCACGATACTAAACGCCATTCACCGTTAAATGGTCCTTTAAGTTCACTTGCAAAAATCTCATTATAAAAAAGACCTAAGCCTAAAATTATAAAAAGCATTTTGTTTTGCATAAAATTCCTATGTTTTAGTAATGCCGTTTTTCAATCGCTGCCATTCGGCACGCAAGGCAATTGCCGTTTCAAAATCAAGTCGTTCAGCCGCTTGTTGCATTTGTTCTTCAAGGAGTATAATACGTTCAGCAATAGTGCCAACTTCAGTTGCGACCACAGCTTCTTGTTTTTTCTGCTTTTTAGATTTAGAAGCCTGCGCAATCAATTCTTGAATGTTAACAATACTTTTGATCACATCACGTTTAACTGTTTGGGGAGTAATGCCATGTTTTTCATTATAATCTTGTTGCAGTTTTCTCCGGCGATATGTTTCATCCATAGCAGATCGCATAGAGCCAGTGATTTTATCAGCAAAGAGAATAACTTTTGCATCAGTATTACGAGCGGCACGGCCGATAATTTGAATAAGGGATCGTTTATCGCGTAAAAAGCTTTCTAAGTCGGCATCCATAATGGCCACCAGGGCAACTTCAGGAAGATCGATTCCTTCACGAAGCAAGTTAACACCCACAAGACAATCAAAAGTGCCAAGGCGTAATTTTTGTAATAATTCCGTTCGTTCTGGCGTTTTTAAATCACTATGCAAGTAACAGACTTTTATTTGTTGTTCTTCTAAATAACGTGCTAATTCTTCTGCAAGTTTTTTGGTCATCACCATCACGAGCGAACGATACCCTGCAGCTGTTGTTTTTTGAATAGATTCAATAAGATGAGTAATTTGTCCCGAGCGGCCATGAACGTCAATAACGGGATCTACCAAGCCTGTGGGACGAATAATTTGTTCAACAAACTGATCAGAGTGTTGCAGCTCATAATCACCGGGAGTGGCAGAAACAAAGATCACGTCTTTAAAATATTTTTCAATTTCCTCAAATTGCAGTGGTCTATTATCTTTGGCGCTTGGCAATCTAAATCCAAAATCTACCAAGGATTTTTTACGGGCTTGGTCACCAGCATACATACCACGCAATTGTGAAACAGCCATATGCGATTCATCGATGACGAGTAAAAAATCTTCAGGAAAGAAATCAAACAGTGAATAAGGATGGCCATTTTGTTTACGACCATCAAAATGAACGGAATAATTTTCAATACCAGAACAATAGCCGGTTTGCTCAATCATTTCCAAATCATGAGAAACACGTTGTTTAATGCGTTCACGGTACAAGGGATTTGCAACTTGTGGTAGCCAATCATTAAGTTCTGTTTCAATGCTTTCAATTGCACGTTCTTTTCTATCTTCTGTGGTGACAAAATGTTTTGCAGGGAAAACAATGGTATTATCAAGTTCGCGCATTACCGTATTATTATGCTTGCTCACCCAAAGCAAACTTTCAATGCCATCACCAAATAATTCAATGCGGAGTTTGTCTTTTTGGTAGGGCAAATGGATGTCTATGGTATTGCCAAAAACTGAAAATCGACCAGAAGCCGGCTCAATATCATTCCGTGTATATTGGATAAAAATCAGTTGCTGCAACAATTCTGAGCGGGTTATTTTTTGGCCAACGGAAAGAGATAATGCCAAATTGCGATAATCATGAGGATTGCCCAGGGAATAAATACAAGAAACAGATGCTATAACAATAGTATCTTTGCGGTTAATCAGCGATGCGGTTGCCTCAACGCGCAGACGCTCAATCTCGCTATTTACCTTTGTTTCTTTGGGAATATAAATATCTTGCGCTGGCATATATGATTCGGGTTGATAGTAATCATAGTAGCTGACAAAATAGCAGACTTTATTTTCAGGGAAAAATTGGGAAAATTCTTCGTATAATTGCGCAGCCAAGGTTTTATTGGGTGCTAAAATTAAAACAGGTTTGTCTTGTTGGGCGATAACATTGGCAATAGTATAGGTCTTTCCTGAACCTGTTACGCCTAAAAGAGTTGATACACCCGGACGTCCCTCTACGAGTTGCTTAATTGCTTCTGGCTGACTACCTGCTGGAGGAAAAGGAGTGTGAAGTTTGAATAAAGACATAAAACACCTCATTTTTTTATTATTTAAATAATAACATAAAAATTTAAAAATATAAAATTCACATTGACACGCTTTTGGATATATGCAAATATTGTAAGGTAGTGTTAATTATCTAAGGGATATTTTTAGGGGTTTTTCATGGATTTGGTAAAAAGAATGGGATTTGCGGTTTTGTGTGCTTTAGGAGCATTCATCGCATTTCCAGCTAACGCTTCGTTGGTGGACACAAAAACTTATGGATCAAGCAGGTCAAAAGCTGGTCTAGCCTTAACGGAGTTGAATCGATCAAGATCAGGCTTGAAATTTGCTCATGTCGAGTCTTCAAAAAAGCGTAAGACTAATTATAAAGCAAATGATGACATAAAAAGACAAAGAGTAGATAGTCAGCAAGATAAAGAGAATGCACAGATGTGGGCTGTGATACAAGCGCGTGTTACGCCTGCGGATGATTGTGAATATTTTACAGAAGTGGAGATGACTTCAAAAGTACAACAGGAAGAGAAGCGAGAGCTTCAGAGAAAACAACGAAAAGAATCATGGACCAAAGAAGATAATGATGATTTTTTTGCAAAATTGTATGAAGCAGATAAAGTAAAATCGGAAAAAAAGATGCTTCAACAGCGTGCAAGAGTTCAACAAGAGCGCCAAGCTGAGTTAGCAAAACGCCAAGCTGAGCTAGCAAAAAGACGCCAAGAAGAAAAAGACAAAAAAAGTGAACAAAATAGATTGCAGATCATTGCACAAAATACGCGAATAGTTCTACGAGAAGAAGTAGAGAGACAGAAAAAACAAAAAGAAAAAGATGCAAATACAAAAGTGCTATCTTTTAAAAGTCAATATGCGCAGAATTTACATGATCAAAGCGTTCCAGAAGGTGCTCATAATAGAGGGCGACATGATACAGCTCAAAATGCTTTGCATCAAGTATATACCTCTATAGCAGAGCAAGATTATGCAAAGGCTTATGAGCAAATTAATGGCGATTTTAGGCAAGAATTATCATCTATTAAAACAATACGTGCCTTAGGTTTGATAGGAAGTGCTCAGGGTATGGCACAAGATCCTCAAAAATTATATCAAATACTTCACTCGCAAGAGATAGGTGTACTTTTTCCTCATGAAAATTTGGATAAATGTGCATTGCATTTTGCACAACAAGCTGGCAATGAACTGTATTTAGATTTTGCTCAATCTCAATAATTTCTAAATCAATAATAAACACGAACAAAAGATGAAAACATCTACACACATACTATTTATATTCTTCAGTATTATGTCTTATGTTGCAATGGCAATGGATGCGGATTCAGCCCTAGCCATGTTATCAGAATCGAAAAAACAATTTCGTGTCAAAGAAGGTAAGAAAGAATTTGTTACGAGACGGCCGGTGTATCGTACGCAAAGACTATTGAATGAGAAGCAGTCTCATGTTCAAACGGCAAACGGTTCTCTTCTTGCTTTGATGTCAGAATTACCTCCAATGAAACAAACACATCAAGAAGAAACGAGTAATGTGCTTTCTCGAGCTCCTTATGTAACTACCAGAAAAAGAACACCAAGTGCCAGTGTGAGTGCAAAAACGTTATACGATAAAGCTATGTTTTTATATCCAGCAAAAGCAGAGTCTCGCTTAAACACCAGCACGAGCATTGCCCAAAAAATTGGATTTGATGCAAGTATCAAGCGTGGTGATGTAAATGAGACAGTTAGTTTTTTGAAGGCTAATAATGGACTGAGAACAAGCTATCCATTGGCTATAAAATTATATGCAGTTATGGTTAGTGAAGCTGATGAGTTGATTATACATCCTGGTGAAGCAGCAATTATACCAGTACGGGATATCTATGGTATGGCAAAATCATTAGCTGTTCTCGGACATAATGAACAATTTCTAGAAAAGTGTGCTCGTATGCTGCATGAAGATCCAGAAATGAGAAAAATTATCAATGGTGATCGGTAATTGCGTTATAAAGCTTCAATATTTTTTGGATGATGATTTTTGTGCTGTAGCGATTCGCAGTAGTGTGTGCGCCATCCACAAGATGATTATATAGGTTTTTATCAGCTGAGATCTTTACTATGATCTCAGCTGTTTTTTGTGCATTCATGGTGATAAAACCATTTTCACCATCTATAATAATATCGCGTTGTCCGGGACCATCGAGTGCAATGACCGGCAATCCTTGAGACATGCTTTCTGCTAAAACAATTCCTTGAGTATCGGTGGTGGATGGGAAAACAAAAAGATTCGCGGTGCGATATAATTCTAATAATTTTTTTTGGTCCGGTTTATGTACGAAACGTACTCGTTCAGGTGAAAGTTGTAATGTATCAAAAGCTGACGTTTGCAATTTCTTCTCATCGCTGCCATAACCAGCTAATGTTATTCTAAAGTTATCTGGTAATAAGCGCATAACTTCAAAAACAAACGGAACATTTTTTTCCGGTACAAAACGTGTTACGAGCAATAGTTCAAAAAAGTGAGAATTTATTTTTTCATTTTTGTTGTTATGAATAAAACATTCACGCAATGGACTGGGAATAACAAAAAGAGGAGTGTGTATGGTTTGTGACAGCAAATATTTTTGCACATAGGTGCTTGGTACAATTATTGCGTTAACCTCGTTGCAAAATCTACGCACTATTGCACGAATAAGCGGCTGAGTGCATAGAGCAGAAATTGGAATATAATGTGCATATTTTTCATATAACGTATGATACGTGAATACGCATGGAATGTTATATGCACGTGCAGCATGTACGGCACTCGCACCCAGTAAAAAGGGATGATGAACATGAATAATATCAGGTTTGTATTGCTCAATTAGTTTTTTTATTGCGTGTGTAGGGCGCCAGGGAATGGCCATATAATTGTTTTTGTATCTAAATTTTATAGGGCATGCAATACGAATGATATAATCGGGATCATCTCTTTTTGTTCCTAAAAAATCGAGTGTAATGATAAAAACTTCATGGCCCTGATTGCGCAATTCTTGTGCAGTTGCGGTAATAGATTGAACAACGCCACCTGAATAGGGAATGTAATTATTTGTTACAAAGAAGATACGCATGATTTATTTTATTCTCAGTCTTGTTATTCTTAGCCGGGATCCCCGTTCGTAATATCATGGAGAATGGGGTATGATACGCATGATTTATGGAAATTTGGTAACATTAAGTTTTTGCCAATCAATTAAAAATTGCTTCATGCCAGCATCAGTCAATTCGTGAGTAAGTGATTTTTCAAAAACGAGAGCAGGAACTGTTGCAATATCAGCACCAGCCATCATAATCCGCTCGAAATGTTTTGTATCACGTATTGATGCAGCAAGCAGTTCTGTTTCAAAGCCATACCAATCAAGAATATGACGAAGATTATGGATGAGTTCAATACCATCAGCGCCAGTATCATCAAGTCTGCCTACAAAAGGAGAAATATATGCAACGCCAAGTTTTGCCATCATTAATCCCTGTGCAAGAGAAAATACGAGCGTAATATTAAGGGTAACGCCTTCTTCCACGAGTTTTTTTATTACGCCATAGTAGCTTGCATGACAAGGAATTTTTACCGCAATATTATCTGATAACGATGCAATCTTGCGCGCTTGGAAATACACAGATTCGGGATCTATTTCAGTGATTTCTACGCTAATAATACCAGCAGGCAGTATGTCACAGATCGTAAGGACTTGTTGCGTTGGATCTGTATTTTCTTTGCTTAAATGAGTAGGGTTTGTGGTAACCCCATCAATAAGTCCAGTTTGAGCCCATCGTGTGATGAGCTCAGTATTTGCGGTATCTAAAAATATTTTCATATTTTTAAGGTTAGCGATTCATGTTTAAAGTAGCAAGAATAAGATCGATTTTGGCAGTTAGGGCTGCTGGTAACTTATCAAGATAATATAAGAGCGATAGTAATCCAGCAATAGTAAATAATGCTGTTCCTCCATCTTTCCACGTTAATGGCCGCATGGATGTAGGATTCGTTTCTTGTGGTGTATTGTTTATTTTTGTATCATCTTTTTTTTCTTGAGGGATTGTTGATTGCTTTGAAGTTTTTAAGGTATTAATAGGATTTTCTGGCGTTGGTGTTCTGGGTGATGATGGTGGTGTTGGTATTGGTGATGGAGTTTTAGGTGGAGTTACAGGTATTTGAGGAATTTCGTTTTTGGATTCTGGTGAAGCTATTGGTGGTAAAACTGTTTCAGGAGAAAACTCTGTTCTGGTTTTTCTTGGTGATGTTTGTGGTGACATTCCAGATGATTGTTCCTGAGAAAGAGAATTTTGAGGAGTTTTTGAAGCAATATTCAACGGATTTGAAGGTGATCTAGGCAATATGGTTTCATGTGAAAGACTGCGATTTTGACGAGTTGTTGATAATGAAAAAGGTGTGCCGAGCGAAGACCCTCTAGGTCTTGTAGAATCAGGAGTTTGCTGCTGCAATAATGCAATAGCTGCCCCTATTTTTTCTTCTTTTTCAGATTCTTGTGCAAATTTTTTTCCAAAATTTTCTCTAATTTTTTCGCGGCGATCTTGGTTTGTAAGTTCAAGAGATCTTTGTGTTGTATGTAAATCAAGTGGTGGAACAGGTGAGTTTTTAGATTTTTTAGGTAAAGGATCATTAGGAATTATAAAAACATCAGCCTCAAACCATTTCCATGGTTTCGATGGTGCCGAATATTGTGTTTTCAATGGTTTATCATCATCATCGCCAGAGCCAGAAGAAGTTCCTTCTACATATGGGCGAATCAGTGGTTCTATATCTCTGGGAGTTGCTAGTTTTTCTTCTAAGCTTTTAAATGAATCAGATCCAGTTAATTGTGTTTGTTGATCCATACTCATTATACATGGAAAAATAAATAGAGTTGGCAAAAGTAGAATGATTTTTATTTTTTGCATCACAAACCTTCACGTGTTTTTGTGGAATATTAGGAAAAATAACAGAGAATAGCAAGAGTTATATTGATAAGATATTCAATTTTTTCAATGCTTCTTTTAAACTCACCGCATCTTTATGCATATCTTGCCAAAGATCACTTACTTTATTAATGCGTTTCATGGCATTTTTAATCGTATATTTTTGTGATGACATACCTTTTTTTTGTAATTCTTTCCACGTGACGGGCATCGCTACTGGTGCATTTTCGTGTGCACGGACGGCATAAGGTGCAACAGCAGTTGCTCCATATCCATTACGTAGCCAATCCATAAATACGCGCTTGCCGCGTTTTGATTTACGCATTTCAACAGTAATAAGTTTTGGAAATTGTTTTGACAGCAAGATAGAAATTTCGTGCGCACAATCACGAACTTCATCAAAAGTATGCGTACGTTTTAATGGCACCACAATATGAGCTCCTCGTGATCCCGTGAGAAGATAAAAAGATGGTAATTCAAGAATATCAAGCAAATCTTTTAATTTTTTTGCTACATCCTGAACGGCAGAAAAGGAAAGCTTATCTGCCGGATCAAGATCAAAAATCATGCGATCTGGTTTGTTGAGATTATCTACTTTACTTAACCAAATATGTGGCGTAATGCAATTTTGATTTGCCAAGTAAATAAGTGTTGCTTGCTTGTCGATGATAACATAATGAACAATGTCACCATTTTCTTTAGTGAGAGGTTTGCGTGCGATCCAATCAGGGAAATAAGCACTCGCATCTTTTTGAAAAAATCCTTCATCGGTAATGCCATTCGGGAATCGTTGCATAGAAATGGGACGATCATTGAGATGAGGCAGCATGATGGGAGCAATTTTAAGATAATAATCAACGAGATCTTTTTTGGTCAGACCTGATTTTCCAAATACAATTCTTTCAGGATGCGTTATTTCTACGGTATAACGACCGGCTTTGATCTTCATTTTTTTAGTTTTTTTTTGGATAACTCTTTATCTTCTATCACTTTTCCTGATAGCACAGATTCCGGCTGTGTTTTTATGGGATTGCGGCGTGCATCTGCGTATTCATCACGCATTTTTATGAGTAACCATTTTTTTTCATCTGCAGGTGCGGTGCGAATAAGTGCATAGCCACCCTGCAGTTTTTTGCCATGCAAATCAATCTCGATCTGTCCGTTTTTATAAGACTGGTTCAGTGAAACTGTTTTGCTATCTTTTTCTTTTATGTTATCAAATGTGCCCGTATCCCATACAATCACCGGACCAGCGCCATAATGCCCTTCAGGAATTACTCCTTCAAACGTTGCGTATTCCATGGGATGATCTTCTGTTTCTACCGCAAGACGTTTATCAGAGGGGTTTGTTGATGGGCCTTTGGGAACTGCCCATGATTTAAGCACACCATTAATTTCAAGACGGAAATCATAATGCAAATGGCTCGCATCATGTTTTTGAATAACAAAAATGGGTTTGTCATGAGGCTTTTCTCCTGATGTTTTGCGTCCTTCGGGCTCTCCAGAGGTATTAAGATTGCGTTTTGATTTATATTTGCGCAATGAATCATGTGACATAAGCATATATCCTAAACCAGCAATAAGAATGAGTGCCATAATTATTTTTTTAACCATAATTTGTGCAAATCTCTTTTTTGTTTTTTTGTGAGTATGGATGAATATACGATGTTATTTCAAGAAATTTTTTCTTTACGATATTGGTTGTTTGTTTGTGATGAAGTATCATTTATCAATTGAGGGGGAATGTAAGAATTCACTGGTAGCATAGTAATCCATGTTTGCGTAAGATTTGGTAGACTATATAACTGTTTTTTTAGCTTATCTTTGAAGTCAATAGCATAGGCTGTATAGTAAGATTCATTATCTTTATATTTTTGTGCTATTGCCGTTTCAACATTCAATTCGCGCGTAAATGGCGATGAAATTACCATGGGCTTACCCAATGTTTGTTTTACATAGTAGAGCAATAAAAGATGTAACATTTTTTCTTGAGCATTTAAAAGATGTTGGAAGCAATGTTTTTTTGTTGCTACATATTGCTGATGTAGTTGATTATATCCTTTATATGCAGTTTCTACTGGAAGCATATGATAATTATTCATATTCCATATATTTACTCCAAGTTGTATCAAGGATTCAAGGATCTCTATAAATAAAACATCAATAGTTTTCTTTGTAATTTTTGCCATTTCTCCTATATCTGCTGTTGTAAGTAGGTGAAGTTGATTATTTCCATACATATCTCTTGCATGTATTATTTTTTTTATTATTGATTGATCAAGTTTGGGATTGTTAAGAATAGATTTCCAACAAGCAACCGTTGCTCCATGATTATTTTGTAATGTTGCATTAGCTCCATGTTCTATGAGTAGTGTAATAATATCGTCATGTCGTTCTGCTGTAGCATAATGAAGAGCAGAAGCTCCATCACTATTTTGCAAATCAAGATTTATACTTTCTATTTTCAACAGATTTTTTACCACTTCTTTATAGCCGTAGCGAGCTGCGCATATTACAGTAGTATTGCCATTACAATTTTGTTGATTGATGATACTGTTTTGCTGAAAATGTTCTTGGGTAGATAGATAAAGAGCTGTTTTTTCCTTTTTGGTTTCTGTTGCATATAACAAAAGATTAGTTACCAGTTCACTGACATAACGGATATCTGCCCCGATTGAAAGTGCAAGTTTTAAGGATTCAGGCGAGTCGGAATTTATTGCTTCAATAGCTAGTTTGGTTGGTATAGATGGCTCTTTTATTGTTTGCATTATATCCATGCTGATAGTAATGTTGCTCAAAAAAAGTAAAGCAAAAAGTATTTTTGTTGGTATGTACTTCATACAATATTTATCCTTTCCGTAGTATTTTTCAAAATACTTACATCAAATGGATTATATGTAAAGAAAATGTAAAGACTGTTTATTCGATAATAGTGCGGCTCATTTCTGCTTCTGTAGCTCAGTACCACATGAGAAAGCATATCGCCCCCTTTTTTAAGATACTATTGCATCGTGTTCTCTATGTAGCATGCAAAAGAATATTCAAAAAAGTAATAAGTAGTAACGACCCTTATCTTTACTCATAAGAAAATACTACTGGTCTATATAGCAATGGAAAAAGGTGGAAATCGTTAGGCAATTGCTCTAGGATGTTTCTTACAAGATGACTTTTATATTCACTTAAAAGAGTAGGTTTGTTTTTAACAATCTTTGCCAAAATGGTATTAATATTGAGGCGATAGTAGAAAAGAAGAATATAAGTAGAAACATCTTTTGGTAGTCTTTTTAGTATTTCTCTCAATATATCATATTGCATATGATCAGATGTTACTCGCCAAAAACTTAATGCCATCTGTGATGATAAAGGAAAGTTTCCAAATGAGTCATTTATTATATCTAAAGCAGTTAATTGGGCATTGTTTCTAGCGTATATAGCAAGACCTTTTGTTATAAGAAATTCTAAATAGTTATCATAACAAAGCGGATCCCGAGGTATGCATATTGCAGCATACATATGAAATAGTGTATTATTTTTATGATCTTTTGCATGCAACATACGATGTAATGTTATTGATTTAATTTTATCTTGAAGCTTTTTTGAATATACGAGCATAAATGGTATAGAATAGTCTTCGCCCTTTATCAATGTATTTGCTCCTTTTTCAACTAAATAATCAATAATATGAATGTGTTTATTAGCACAGGCTAGGTGCAATGCGGTGTTTCCATTATTACTTCGGTAATCAAGATTATCATCATGTTCCAATAGTTTTTTAATACACGCAAGACGCCCATTTTCAGATGCACAATGTAGTGCTATGCGACCATCATTTCGCTTTTGTAAATGATTACAATTTTTTTGCTTGAGTAATAATTCCACCATATCGGTATAACCACGTTCGCTTGCTGCAATAAGAGGAGTCCAATTTTTTGTGTCCTTAACATGTGGAGATGGAAGAAGTTGTTTCAATAGGCGGAGTTGATTAGCACGTACTGCATGAGCAAATAATCTCTTATCTTTGCGATATATGCGTATAATTTCTTTTGGATTTGTATCAAAAAAAAGGGAAATAATTTTATCATACTCGCTATCAAGAGCGATATCAAACGCTGATTTTTTTGAGTTATTACACAATTTAAAATTAATAACATGATGACTTGCTAGCAGAGGTTTTATAGTACAATAAGCATTCATCCGGCATGCAATATGGAGTGGAGTATCACCTTCGTTATTTTGAGCATTGAGTGGTGGATTTTTTGTATTGAGAATAGATTCAATCCAAGCACAAGAACTTCTTTGGCAAATGTTATGGAGAATCGTATTGCCTTTATTATTAGGTATATTTGTATCTATGTTTTTACTTAAAAGTTCGCATGCTATTTGTTTGCTAGAAGGTAAAATGCTATCCAAGGCGGCGAACAAGCTCGTGCACCCATCAGAATCGAGAATGTTAATGTCTGTTTTGGGATGATTAAGAAATAATTGCACAATGCCGAGGTTTCCGCTAAAAACAGCGCAATGCAGCACGGGCATACTGTGTGGAGGATACCTATTGATATCTATCATTGGTGCGTTGAGAAGCGCATTTATGGTTAATATATTTTTTGTATCGATAGCGAGTTGTAAAAAATTTCGTTGATGGCCGTCTGGGTATTTTATTATACAGTTGACATCTGCGCCCTTCTTAATAGCATTTGCAACTTTTTGGGGCTCGCGAAATCTTATGCCATCCCAGCATTTTTCTGTAGGGGATTTTTTTGTTTTAGAAAAATTCATTGCGTCTAAAGGGGTGGTTATCATTATGCTGGCAACAACAAGAAATAAAGTTGCTTTCATGAAATACTTTCCTTTTTTTACTCATAAGAAATTACTGCCGGTCTATACAGTAATGGAAAATAGTGAAGATCATGAAGTAATTGTTGTTTAAAATCAGATTGTTCTGTTGGGGTCTTAAGCAAGAGAGTGTCTTGTATTTTAGCTATTTTGGCAAAAATAGTTTCGATATTGAGTTTATAATAAAACTTAAGAATAAAGATACGAAGCTCATTTGGTAGTCTGTTCAATATCTCTTCAAATAAAACATAGTGTATGTTATCAGATACTACTCCCAGAAAACTTCGCACCATCGCCGAGCAAAAAATAGATGGGCAAGGTTTTTTAGTTGTTGTATTTAATATGATATCCAAAGGAGTCAATTGTTGGTTGTTGCGAGCGTGTATATTAAGCTTCTTATCAATAAGGAATGTTAAAATATTTTCGCAGTCATAACTATTTTGAAAAGAATTATTAATCCCAGCAATCTTGTGATTTTGAACGAAATTATCAATTTCAGCAAGCTTATGAAAAAGTGTGTTATTATCACTATCTTTTGCTTCAAGCATGGTTTGCCATGTTGTTTGCTTAACTTTATCAAGGAGATTTTTTTGATACATGATTACAAATGGTATAAGACCATTTGCATTGTGTACCAATGTATTTGCGCCTTTTTCAACTAAATAATCAATAACATCAATGCGTTTACTAAAACAGGCTAGATGTAGTGGTGTATTTTCATAATAGTCCTGATAATCAAGATTACCATCATGTGTGGATAGTTTTTTAACACATTCAAGGTGTCCCTTTTGAGATGCACAATGGAGTGCTATGCGGCCATCATTGAGCTTCTGTAGATGATTACAATTTTTTTGCTCGAGTAATAATTCTACCATATCGATATAACCACGTTCGCTTGCCAGAATAAGAGGAACCCAATCTTTTTCGTCTTTAACATATGGGGATGGAAGAAATTCTTTCAATAAGCAGAGTTTATGAGCGCGTACTGCATGAGCAAATAATCTCTTATCTTTACGATGTTTGCGTATGATTTCTTTTGGATTTGTATCAAAAAAAAGAGAGATAATGTCATCGCATTTTTCATCAAGTACGATATCAAATACTGAGTTATTATCATTATTGCGCAAAGTAAAATCGATTGCATGTTTACTCTCTAGTATTGTTTTAACAACAGAGTAAGCATTGGTTTTGCATGCGATGTGTAACGAAGTATCACCTTGTTTGTTTTGAACATTGAGTGGTGGATTTTTAATGCTCAGAATAAGGTTAACCCAAAGAGCCTCGTCTTTCTGGCTCACATGATGAAGTATGTTATTACCATATTTATCTATAATAGTAGTATCTATATTATTATCTAAAAGAATTTTTCCGATAAATAATGCAGAGGTAAAACGATATACCGCTTTAAACAAGCAGGTACGGCCTTGCGAATCAAGAATATTTATATCTGTTTTTGGATGAGCCAGCAATAATCGGATATGCTCACTTTTTCCATTAGAAACTGCATAATGCAGGGGAGGCATGGCACCGATAGGATAGCTATTGACTTCAAGGTTTTCAGCTTTGAGCAGTTCTTGTATGGTGGGTATATGTTGTTGCGACAATGCTAATTGCAGCAAACTCATTTGTTCATTTGGATTATAATTATTAATAATTATGAAGTTGACATCAGCACCATTTTTGATTGCTTTTGCAACTTTTTTGGACTTGTGAAATTCTATGCCATCCCAGCATTTTTCTGTAGGGGATTTTTTTATTTTAGAAAAATTCATTGCGTCTAAAGGGATGGTTATCATTATGCTGGCAGCAACAAGAAATAAAGTTGCTTTCATGTATGTAATTCCGTTTTTAAAAAGAATATAGCGCATATTTGATTCTTGGCCCATAATGCAAAGCCTAGAATGAAATATGCGCTATTGTAAAGTAAAATGAGATCTGATACTTAATTTCTCAAATTTGTATTAGGGGAAATGCGTGAGAGCATACCTTGGCAGGAATTGCATAAGCGAGTGAAGAATGCTTCCATAGAGGGTGCAAGATCTTTATTCCAATATTCCAATTTAGATATTGCATATAAAGAACATATACCTACTAGTGCGCCTATTACAAATGGTACGCGCCATGATGATGTAGCTTTTGAACTAGTAGATATACCAGACATACTGTTAACGGTATTTTCTTCAAGTGTTCCTGTACGTTTATTAGGATTGTATGTTTCGTGTTTTAATGAATAAAGAGTAGCAACTGGTTTTGCATTAACATCAAATAAAGTAACGTGCTGTTTGCCGCTTTCAAGACCAGAAAATATCTGATGTAGAACTTTGCTATTATGAGATGTAGATTCTGCATTTGTGGGATGAGTGATCTCGATTGTATCAATGTTTTGCGAAGATATATTAACGGTGAATATAGGTAAAGCTCTTAATTGCGTCTCTTTTTTAGTATATTCTAAAGCTTGCTTTTCTATACTTTCTAAAACAACTGAGAACTTATCTTTCCCAGATTCGACTAGGTTTTTTAAAGGCGTAAAATGGCCCTCTCCGCATCTCCTATAGCAATACCCATCCTCTGCCATACGCGATAATGCGCCTGGTTGAGTATTTTGTGCGCCAAACATTGTTGGCATATAACTCAATAAACAACTCATTAAAAAAATAATACCAAACTTTTTCATATCTCAATCCTGACTACATGTTAAAGATTATATATATCATTAATTCTACAATGAGCTTGAAAAAAAACAATAAAAATACCATATGGAAATATGTACCGAAAAAAATATCATTTTTTGAGCATTATCAGCCATTGATGATAAACCTTGCAACTGAGGAGATTAATGCCCTAGACTGACAACAAAAAAGGAACCAAAAATGGAAAGTAAAAAATTTTCTTTGTATACCACTTTATCGATTGAAAACGTACTGCAAGAATTGCATACAGCTATCAATGGTCTTACTTGCCATGAAGTTGCTGAGCGTTTGAAAACATATGGCTTAAATGAAATTACAGAAGCTGAAGTTACTTGGGTTGATATTCTGAAAGCGCAGCTTTTAAGCCCGTTTATGTGCATTTTTTTTGTAATAGGCCTTGCCTATTTGCTGACGGGAAAAGTTGCTGAATGCATTATTATTTTTGTGATTATTGGGGTGAATGTCGGTATTGGTTTTTATCAAGAATATCGCAGCAATACTGCTATGCAAGCCCTTAAAACATGTCTCATGTCTCAAGTTACGGTGCGCCGTGATGGGCAAGAAATTAATATTGATATTAATCAATTAGTGCCTGGTGATATCATGGTTCTTTCCGCAGGGGACGTGATTCCTGCTGATTGCCGTTTTATTGAAGTTGATAACCTTACGATTGATGAATCAAGTTTAACCGGTGAATCTGTTGCTGTTACCAAACATGCCGATGCTTTGCAAGAAGCAGTAACTGATATATATAAAGCTGAAAATATGGGCTTTGCTGGTACGGTGGTCACCCATGGTAAAGGTATTGGTGTGGTAACGGCAACTGGTAGCAATAGTGCGCTCGGTACACTTGCAACATTGACTGCACAAGTTATCACCAAAAGCAGCCTTGAAAAAGGTTCTGTTTCTATAGCTAAATTTACGATATATCTGATTTTCTTTAGTTTATTGCTGACTGCTTTGGTGCATATAGTAAAACACGGCGGAGAACTTAATTTTGTTGATTTCTTTCTTTTTGCCGCGGCACTTACCATCACGGCAATACCGGAAGGCTTGCCGATGGTGATTACTTTTTGTTTATCGCAAGGTGCATCATCGCTGAAAAAAAATAATGTTATTGTAAAACGGTTGTCAGCAATTGGCGATTTGGGATCTATTGAAGTTTTTTGTACGGATAAAACAGGCACATTAACAGAAAATGCTCTCACGGTAGATACTATTTATGGTAAAAATCCTGATGAGCTCATTATGTATGCAGTGCTCTCTTGCCCAGTGCAAGCTGCCACCAAAGAAAGTGCAACGAAAGGCTTTGATTTGGCATTGCAAAAAAGGTTAACGGATGAATATGCTATACACAGCAAAAAACATACGTTTATCAAAGATATTCCATTTACTCCACAAAAGCGGCAAAGCATGGCTTTAGTTCACAAAGAAGGAATTCATACGCTGATTATCAAAGGATCTCCAGAAGTGGTTATTGAAAAATGCCTTTTTTTAGATCACAAAGAAAAGGAAGCGATTGCTGCATGGATTGAAACAGAAGAATCAAAAGGTAATCGTATTTTGGCAGTAGCAACCAAAAATATCACCTATCATGATGGTGATGATATTACTTCTGAGGATCATGATTATGAAACAATAGGTTTAATTGCATTTCAAGATCCGCTCAAAAGTACGGCATTAAGTACGGTAAAAAAAGCAAAATCACTCGGTATTGATATAAAAATATTAAGTGGTGATAGCAAAAATGTTTGCTTTACCATTGCTCAACAACTTGGTCTTGAAGAAGATGTTAACAATGTGGTGCTCGGATCAGATTTTGAAAAAGCAACGGAAGAAGAAAAAATATTTTTGGCTCATAATAGATCAATTTTTGCTCGCGTAAATCCCGAGCAAAAATATGAGATTATTAAACATTTAAAAGATAAATATTCAGTTGGATATATGGGTGATGGAATTAATGATGCGCCAGCGCTCAAAATGGCCCACGTAAGCTTTGCCGTAAATGATGCAGCATCAGTAGCGCGTGAAGCTGCTGAAATTATATTATTGCGCAAAAGTTTAAGCTCCGTGATTTTGGGTATTGAGCAAGGACGGCGTACGATTGTTAATACATTGAAATATACTAAAATGACTAATGCGCCAAGCTTCGGTCATTTTTATGCACTGGCAGTTGCTTCGCTTTTAGTGAATTATCCTCCGATGCTCCCCATGCAATTATTATTTTTAAATTTACTGACCGATTTACCCATGATTGCTATTTCTACTGATAACGTGAGCGAACAAGAAGTGCAAAAACCAGTTACATATGATATGACTGATGCGGCTATTTTAATTGTGCTTTTCGGCACTATTATGTTTATCGCCGATATTACGATATTTCTGGTATTTAGATCACATTTTCCTGAAACATTACAAACCAGTTGGTTTATCACGAGTACTATTTCTGAAGTTATTTTTATTTTCTTGTTCCGTGCGCCAATGTTATTTTTTAGAGCGCATCGACCATCAAATTTATTGATAGGGCTTTCATTATTTGTGGTTTCAACAGCGCTCATCTTACCGTTCACAACGGTTGGACACAAAATATTTTTGTTCAGTTCGCCCAAGTGGGAACACGCTCCGTGGTTAATTGGAGTGATTATGTTTAATATGGTAATCGCTGAAGCAGTTAAGTTGACGTATTACCACTTTAAGAATAGGCAAAAATTTTAGTTTTTATACGAGTTCGTATCCTTCGACAAGCTCAGGACGAACGGATTTTATATTTAACTTTCCCCGTTCGTGGTGAGCTTGTCGAACCATACGAACTCAAACAGTAAAGCCTATTATGGAAAAAAATTATTTATTTTATGCAAACCTTGCGTCAGAAAAAATCTTTCAAGAGTTTGAAACAACGTCTTCTGGGCTTACTGAACAAGAAGCGGAAAAACGTCTTGCTGATTATGGGCCTAACCAACTGAGTCAAGAGACTATAACATGGTTCGAGATTCTAAAAAATCAGATTATTAATCCTTTTATTCCGTTATTTATTATTATTGCGGCTGTTTATTTTTTTACGCAACAATACATGGAAAGTATCATTTTGTTGCTGATTATGATGCTTAACACCTGTATTGGATTTTACCAAGAATATCACAGCAATAAAGCAATGGCATTATTACAATCATATTTAAAGGCAATGGCTTTAGTGCAACGCTCACATCAAAATATAAGCGTGCCCGTTAACACTATTGTGCCGGGTGATGTTATCATACTTAAAGCAGGGGATGTTATTCCAGCCGATTGCCGTCTTATCGAAAGTCAAGGTTTGATGGTTAATGAAGCAACTCTAACCGGAGAATCCGTTCCATCAAAAAAAATACATACTCAGTCAGATACGGAAATTACCGAATTATATAAAGCATACACCTGTTGTTTTGCAGGAACGGTGGTGGCCGATGGTTCGGGTATAGGTGTTGTTTTTGCAACGGGACAACATTCCGTTCTCGGGTCCATTGCTCAATTAGCAACGCACACCATTACTAAAAGTAATGTTTCAAAAGGAACTATGGAATTAGCTCGTATTATTGTAGCATTGGTTCTTATAAGTCTTATGGTAATTATTTTTATCAATGTAGTAGTTAAAACTGAGCCTGTATCTTTGATGAACATGCTTTTTTTTGCAGCCGCGCTTGCAATTACTGCAATTCCATCAGCATTACCTATTGTTATCACCTTTTGTTTAACGCAAGGAGCAATGGTATTACACAAACATAAAATGATTGTAAAGCGATTATCCGCCATTGAAGATCTTGGCAGTATAGAAGTATTTTGTATGGATAAAACGGGAACGCTTACCGAAAATGTATTGAGTATAGAAGATGTATATACAACGAATGAGCACGATGTTCTGGTGTATGCTGCGCTTACGTCAGCAGTATCCGGTCATACTGTTTCTTCTAATAGTTTTGATGCGGCTATTATGCAAAAACTGACACCAGAACAACGCACGGAAGTTGAGCGTTACACTGTCATACAAGAACTGCCTTTTACCTATGAGCGGCATCGCAGTATTACACTGGCACAAAAAGATAGTACATACGTCATTATTACCAAAGGATCGATAGAGTATGTAACGCAATATTGTTCATTGTCACCATCAGAAATTGATAATCTTACTGCCTGGACACAAAAACATGAGTTGGCAATGAATCGTGTTATTGCAGTTGCCATAAAAGAAATTTCTGACCTTGCTCGTGCAGAAACTTTGTTTAATGATGAATCTATGCGTTACGACTCTTTAGGCTTACTTTCTTTTGTGGATCCACTTAAGCCAACGGCATCAACGGCAATTAAAAAAGCTGAAGAACTGGGCGTGCAGATTAAAATATTGAGTGGTGATAGTCGTGATGTTTGTTTTACCATTGCGCAGCAATTGGGATTAGAAAACAGTATTAATAATGTGGTTCTTGGAGCTGATTTTGAAAAAAGTAGTGAAGAAGAAAAAATCTTTCTTGCGCACAATCGTACTATTTTTGCACGAATAACGCCCGAGCAGAAATATCAGCTCATCATATATTTGCAACGTATATATTCGGTCGGATATATGGGAGATGGTATTAACGATGCACCAGGATTGAAAATTGCAAACATAGGTATAGCAGTTACTGATGCAGCACCGGTAGCACGTGAGGCAGCAGAAATTATACTGCTCGAAAAAAGTTTATTGAATGTCATTTTGGGAATTGAAGAAGGTAGAAAAACTATTATTAATACACTTAAATATATTAAAATTACTATTTCATCAAATGTTGGTAATTTCTATTCATTGGCATTTTCATCGCTTCTTATTAATTATTTGCCGATGCTTCCACTCCAATTATTATTTTTGGATTTAGTAGGAGATTTTCCATTGATTGCAATTTCAACTGATGCAGTGACTCACCAAGAGTTGAAAAAACCACTGCACTATTCCACAAGAGATATTAGTTTTGTGACTTTTCTTTTTGGGCTCGTTAGCTCTCCCTTTGATTTTATGGTTTTTGCTTTTTTTAAATCGGATCCTGCGACTCTTCAGACATGTTGGTTTATTGCAAGTGCCTTGACTCAAATAATACTCATCTTTTCATTGCGCACTAAGTTACCATTTTGGCGTGCACATAAGCCTTCATTGTTGTTGACTGGACTTTGCGTTGCTATGGCAATTGTTGTCATCGGTGTACCATTTACTGCTGTTGGTCAAAAAATATTTCTTTTCAAGCGTCCTATTGCTCATGATCTCTTTATTATCTTTGCTATTGTTATTGCCTATTTTGCAACAACTGAGATAGTTAAATTATTGTATTATCGGGGAAATGGTAAAAAATAGCAGCTTTTCGTCTCATACAATATTCGATTTAATTGTATGTGGCCGCTTATCAATCGACAATCTGAAACAATCAAGTATACTGTGTATGTTGTATTTTATATTAATCGTTAATAGGATTGTTGATGAAAAGTGTTCGATTAATAATAGGTTTAATGTTGACTGTTTCTGGAATAATTTTTGGCGGTGAGTCTCAGTCTTTTGATTTGACTATTAAGGTTGATAAAAGTCGATCCATTTTTATGGATAAAGTATCAGCAAGTGATTTGTTGAAGTATAAAGCGTTTGGCATAGGCGCGCCTGCGCAATCAGATGAATATTATTATGTTAATTCTGCTTGTTTTGAAAAAACTGTAGGTCCAGCGGATTGTTTTGCAAAAATATATAATATAGTAAAAAAATATCCTTCTCAATGGCTTTCTCCAGAGCAAGAACAAAAAAATTATTTATTTCCTCGATACATTCCACAATCATTTTTAGAGAAAATAGAAAAAAGTAGAGCTGAAGACAAGATATTTTCTCATATCCTAGAAGTGAAGAATAAGAAGCAAATAACTTTCAATTATTTGGTGGAATATAGCGAGAAACAAAATGAAACTGGTGGTGAACAAACTAATATTCAGGTTAGTCCTGTAGCAACGCCTTCCCATCGGGATTATGTAGTAGATTTACTTACATTGTTATCTTTTATAATTTTTTAGTAACAACATTATTTTCGAGCTGCGTGCTTTGTTGAGCAGCTAATTTGCTTTGAGGCGCATGTTCTTCAAATCCTAATGCAATAATCGTATCAATCAATTCCATTGGTTTTAATCCAATTTCTGCTGCTTGATGAAACAAGCAGGTGGCAGGAGTTAATCCTGGCAATGTATTTATTTCTAAAATGATGACCCGTTCTGCGTCGGTAGGACTGATAGTTGCATTTTGATAAAAACAATCAATACGTGCATATCCTTTGCATCCAATGGCAGTATATACTTTTTCCATGGTATCTTGCACGAAGCGCAGTGCTTCTTGTGGCAATGGTGCTGGTGTTTGATTTTCGCCTGCGCCGGGCAAAAATTTTTCTTCGATAGAAAGTATGCCCTGAGCGCTAATGGCCTGGCTTGGTGGCAATGCGCGCGGATTAGTGTTGCCAATGATGCCGATTGTTAATTCCATGCCGGTAATATATTCTTCTATGAGTACTGCATCTTTTTTTTCTAATACATTTTCAATTGCCGTAATAAGTTCATCGTCGGTTTGTGCTTTTTGAACCATAACACTACAGCCATCATCATGTGGTTTTATGATTAATGGGTAGGTAAGGTTTTCGCTTCCTTTAGCCCCATGCTGCATTTCATTACTCATGGGGGCCCCTGTGAAGAGTAATGGGTCTTGAGACAAAAGGTTTCCGCTTACTTCGATACACTCGCTTTTGTTAGAAAACTTCAGCGAGCACTCAGGATGAGCGGAGTCTAATTTTTGATTTTTGCTCTTAACGCGCTCGTCCTGAACTTGTTGAAGGATATCTTCGAGCGCTCCAGGAAACCCTTCAACGAGTTCAGGGCGAGTGTACAGAGAATCAGGTTTAGAAAGAAATATTTTTTCTAAATTACCCCACTCATCCCTAGTCACCAATCTACCTCTCGGCACATCAAAACCTTGTGATGCAAGAAATTCATTGGTTTTATATTTATTCATGCACAATGCGCTTGCAAGCACCGATGATCCGTTATACGGTAACCCTAGCATTTCCAGTGTGCCTTGCACCGATCCATTTTCACCTTCGCCACCATGTAAAGCAATAAATACAAAATCTGCAATATTGGGTAAATCAGACCATTTTATTTTTTGTGATTCTTGCAATAATTCTACAATTTCTTTGGTTGAATTGCGCACCAGTTGTGATTGTGTAAGCTTGTATAGTTCTAAAGTATCACTGACAAAGATTGCTAAAGCTTCATATTTTTGTGGTGATAACTTATAAAATACATTACGGCCTGAATCAAGAGATGTTTCTTTTTCGTTTGATGCGCCGCCGAGTAAAACGGCAACACGTTTTTTTTGACTTTGTATAAGGGTTTGCTGTGTTATTATCTCATGGTTGTCAGTGGTAGTGCGTATAGTATATCGTTTCATTTCATTTTCTAACACGTAGTGAATAAGTTGAGAAGGGCTCATATTAACTTCTGCTGCTTGGTTAAAAATATAACTTGAGGGTGCCATACCAGAAAGTGTATTAGGATCGATGATAACTATTTTACCGCTCTCGGTTACAAATCCATCAATTCTTCCCATGGTGGTAAACCCTAAAACATTCATGACGTGTATACATGTTTGTTGAATGCGTTGAGTTATTTCCGGTGAGCAGTGAGCAGGTGTACGCTTAATACCACGTCCGGGCATATATTTTTGTTCGTAATCAAAAAAACCAACTTCAGCATCTGCAATGCTTTCTGTTGGCGGTAATGCAAAAAATTCGCCGGTATTATGATCTGTTAGAACAATACACGTAAATTCCATACCAATAATTTTTTCTTCAATCAGTACTCGCTTTTTTTTGTTTGGTTCGATAGAGCATGCTTTTTTTAACGCATCTTCAAGTGTATTTTTATCTGCAACAGAAATGCCCAGGCTTGATCCCTCGTTGTAAGGCTTTACGATGTATTGGTTGCCGGAGATATTCAGAAGTTGTGTAAAAATATGATCTTTGTGTTGTTCAAAGTTATCGATAGTATCAGGTTCTACAACAATATATTCAGGAACTTCAATCCCTGCATTACGCAATAATATTTTATGCATATGTTTATCAGCACGCAGTGCGCTTGCTAAAATATCAGACCCTATATACGGTATCTTTAATATTTCCAAAAAACCTTGCAAGCAGCCATCTTCTGCATAGCGGCCGTGCTGTGCGATGTACATAAAATCAATATGTTCGTGCAGATCATCCCATGCAATCTTTTGAGCTTCGCTTGCAAGTCTGTGTTCAAAATCAGTGGTTTTGCCTCGGTGCAAAAAATGCCATGGCAAAAGATATATATGCTCATCTGTCTGAAAGAGTGGAACGGCAGTATATCGTGTGGTATCAAGGTGATCGCACACGGTTCTTCCTGAATTGAATGACACTTCTTTTTCGAGTGATTTGCCGCCCATGAGAACGCCGATGCGCAATTGTTGCATACATAAAACCTTGTTTTGCATAAATATAAAGCTGAGTATTTATGGTACAATTTTGTGGCGTAGTGGTAAAGAGAAATACATTAAGATATTAAGCTAATAAACGGTTCTGCCTCAAATTCCTCATTGTTTTCAGCAAATGATATGTAACCATAGATAATTCGATTATCGATATATTGCGGAATATTTTGCTTACGTGCACAATCGCTAAAAATAACGTATTCATAACGTGCTGATTCATCATCATAACATATTGTATCTAATACTTCGTATCGTATAAAATAGGTACAATGAACAACGGAAACATCAATAATACCTTTAATCTTTTGGTCAAGAATTTGATAGTAGGGTACTGATGGTGCATAATAACCATTTGCATCAACAATATCATGATAATTTGAGTAGTATTGTTGTGAATAGCAGCGCAGCATAGGGGCTATGATGGGCAAGTTTGTTTTCATCATACTTTCAATGGTTTCGGGAATAATAAAATTATCACAATCAGCTACAAAATAATGAGAATTGTTTTCATATGCCCAATCAACCGATGCTTGTCTGATAGCACCTAAAACTTGAAACCGTGTATAATTCCATTCATGTTGTCCAAATTCCTGTACCGGAACACCTACATCTGAATCATCAAAATAAATTTTTGCATAGCGATGCCCCACGCGGTCAATCCAATCATGCAGTACTTGTTTAGTATTATCATTATTATTATTGGTTCTAATGTATAAATATGTTTTTTTTGCAGGCCACGTTTGATTTTCAATGCATTGTAAATAAAGGGGCAATGTATGTTCTTTATCTTTGGCTAATATTGCGATGGTGATATAGTCGGTATAATCAGCAGAGGATGCACTAATATTGTAAACTAGTAGCAATAGAAAAAATGTTTGTAATGATAAAGATTTCATTATCTCTCCATAATGTTTTTATTCTTATTTAAATTTTTATCGTAGTATAGTGTGCAAAATTTTATTTTGTCAAAGTGTAATGAGGATGCAGAGCTTCGTAGGGCTATAAAGAAGGGAGATACTTTTATAAATATCTCCTTTCTAGTTTTGTGGTATTTGAATGGTTATTTACTCTTATTGTAGTATTGATACAACATGTAGCCTCCCAAGCCAATTGCAGCGGCGGATGAGATGAGTATAGGTTTTTGGTGAGACTTCAATACCTGTAAAACTTTCCTATGCGCAGGCGTATGATGCCATTTTAGATCTTCAACAAAAGCGTTAGCAGCCGGATTTTGTTGGTAAGTTTTATTGTATTTATTCATAAATTTAACGATATCCATATTGTTTGGATTTTTACTAAATTCTTCTATTAATATCGCTATTGCTTTGGATTGGAGTTTTTTGAATATTTCAAAATCAATTGAGCTCAATGGGTTATCGTCTTTTTCTCTACGCATGCCGGAAAGGTATGCTCTCCATGGGCCACAGAAGAGATCTTTAGACAGTCCTTGGGTAATAAAGTTATCAATACATTCGCTTAAAGATGTTATTGAATCGATAGCATACTTTTCAAGAGAAATCAGTAGTTTTTTTTCTATATTATCTTTGATGAATGTGCTTTTTTCATCTAATTTGTTGTAAAGGACTACTTTGTTGTTTTGTAATGATTTATAGAGATCATGAGGATTGTCATTTTTTTTAAGTAAATCGTTTGTTAGATAGTCATAAAGATTTTCTCGCCCTTGAATAGCCTTGCCTAACATATGAGGTGTAGGGCAAGAAATTATTGTTTCATTTGCGATATGTTTATACTGTTGATCACGATGCGTTGTTTTGATAATAATTTTTTCTCGGTTATTAGTAACTTCTACATAATAAACGGGAAAATCGTGTTGTATGCTCAATGATTTAGTTATTTCATTTTGAGCGATTTCCCAAAGAATAACATCGCCATTTTCATCGCCAGTGATAAGAGAATAGTCATTGCTACGTTTGTAAAAACAAAGAGCATTAATTTGAGAGGAATGTTTTTTAAGGGATATCTCTTTGTTTTCTTTGAGATCAATAAGAATAATATCATTTTGCTTTGTTGAATAAGCACATAAATCATCTTTGTAAGTAGAATGTATTAATTCTGCATTGGCTACATAGACTATACTTGGTTCATTTTCGCAAGTAGGATTCCATGAATATACATAATTTTCGGATGAAAAAACAATCATGTTATCATGATAGTAGTGAATAGATGTAATAGGGGAATTGATCTTGTTTGTATAGGAATTAACGATACTTGGTAATTTTTGTAAAACATTATCATCATGATAAAATTTATTAAAATTGCGTTTTGGTACTATTTGATTATCTTCTTGATTAATATCGATGAGAGTAATTGTTCCATCATAAGAACCAAGAGCAATTAAATTGTTGTTAGTTGGAGAGCAGCTTACAGATGAAATTGAGTTGTTTATGATAAAATTTTTGTGTTCTGTGCTGTTATGTAATTCTATTCCACCCCACGGATGAGTAATAATCATAGATCCATCCGAAAAAGTATCTATAGCTTCATTTATCTGAGGCTTCTTCAACCACTCACCTTCTTTATATTCTTCTGAGTAAACTGGTTCATTCAAATAAAGATTTGTTGAATCAATATAAAGTTCTTTATATAAATTATATTGACGCGCTATAAGATCTTTACATTCGTTAGAATTTGTATTGCATATTGTTAAAACTTTGCTATAAGAAGGACGTTCTTGACCCCACATGCAGGAAGACCCATGAACATATTTTGATGTAAAGGCATATATATTATCATCAGCAAATGTTGTACACGCAATTTTGTGTCCATCGGCTAATTGTGAAATGGGTAAAATAGTTGAGTAAGAATGGAAAATTTTTTGAGTAGCAATAGTCTTGCATTCATCCTTTAATTCGGTGTCTGGTTTTTCAAATATAGCAAGTGGGTTATCTGTGTAAAATTGAAAGTGTTCTATAATGTTTGGATGATTGTTTTTTTTTAATAAATTTATATAGTTTAATTTTGTTTTTGGATTGAGCGCTGTAACAATGTTATCTACTTCATTAATCGGATAAGTTGGATGCGTGATTTCGCTTGTTTGCACTAAAGTATTAAACGCTAGTTCATTTAAGCTGAGAATTTTATTTTCAGCAGAAAAACTTGCTGTTGGCAAGAATGAGATGGATAAAAATATAATAGTTTGTTTGGTAATCATAAGATCCTTATGTTGTAAAAATTTTTCACGCGAAATATTTGTTTTGATGAATGTATTATAGCATTGTTTTTTTAAAAAAAAATTGTTTCGATAAGAAATTGTCATTGTAGCTAATTGGAAAAATATTTTCTTGAATGGTATGCTGTGCACAAATATTATGGTGTTTTGTATGCAAAGGAACAGTTGTGGCAAAAAATAATGTTATTGGCAATCTGGTTTGGATGGATCTGGAAATGACCGGATTAAATATTACACAAGATGTTATTTTAGAAATCGCCACCGTGATTACCGATGGTAATCTGAACGTGATAGCGCAAGGCCCAGAATTTATTATTCACCAACCAGAAGAAAAACTTGCTGCTATGGGCAAATGGTGCCAAGATCATCATGGAAGAACTGGATTAACCAATGCGGTGCGCAATTCAACCATCACCTTAGAACAGGCATATCAAGAAACATTTGAATTTATTAAAAAACATTGTCCTATTCATACTGGTGTTCTTGCGGGCAATTCTGTGTGGCAGGATCGAGTTTTTTTAGATAAATACATGCCACAAATTCCACACTATCTTCACTATCGTATTGTTGATGTTACGACCATTAAAGAATTGGCAAAACGATGGTATCCACAAAATCCTAATATTGAATACAAAAAAAACGATCAGCACCGTGCACTCAGCGATGTCTATGAATCGATTGCTGAATTAAAGCATTTTCGGCGGTATTTTTTTATCATACACGAAGAAAATACAATTTAAAGAAAATTTGCGATTATCAGCTATATATTTTTATCGTTGTATAATGTATACAGATTAATTCCGCACAATAAAATTATTGCTGTTGTTACGTAATAAGGAGTTGATGAAATAATATACATGATGTTGTTATAGTATGCATATCTTAGTTTAGAAATAAAATTATTAGGTATATATACTTGATGAGTTTGCAAATATGTAGTTGGGTTTATGACATCGGTTCGTGGTTCATTCTGCTTTAAAATGTGTACGATTTCACCTGTTCTTCTTACAAAAGAATATTTATTTGAAAGATCAAATCCAATATTGATGAGAATATCTTGAGAGCCTTCTTGAAAGGTATTAACATCACTAGTATCAACACTATCAGACAATGTAAGATTGATTAAATCAAGAGCGCGTATTTTATTGTTTTTTAATTTTAAAATAAGAGTATTATTTTTTTGATTTATTGTACAACAATCAAAAGCTTCTTGGAAACGAATCTTTGTGAATTTTTGTGTAGGATCTATGCTTTCTTTTTTCCATATGGAAATGAATCCTTTGTTGGAAACAACAACAAAGTGTGATCTACTGCTTTCAATAGTATGGATACTATCATCTATATCAAGATTAGGATCAAGAACAAATTTTTCGGTTAATAGATTTGTTGGATGAGGAGAAGTAAAAAAATGAGACAAAAAATAGAGATATTTATTAGTTTCATCTTTCAAGATATGTACAAATTTTGTTTGCCCTACAGCTATTGTTGTATCATTGAGTAAATGAATAGCAGATACTTTGTCTTCTGTATTGATAGTATTTGATCGATAATGATATTGGCTGCTTGAGGATAGATCAATGATAGAAAAAGTATTATTTTTAGGATCAGAAGCTCTAGAAAAACAAGTCAAAATTTTTGAGTTGTAGGTATTACTGAAAAGAAATTGATGTGGTTGAGATGCATGATAAACATCATGACCACATGTTGAAAAAAATATGTCCGGAAGTATTGATTTCAGTATTTTTCCTCCGAAGGAATAATCTGTTTTATGTGATAAGGTTCTTGTGAAAGATATATGCTTTTTATCAGTAATTTTTTTTTGAGAAGAAATTAAAATGTTAGGACAACTGAAAATCAAACTAAAAAATATAATATTTTTATTCATGTTCTTACTTTTGTGTTATGCGAGTGGATTGGGTGTAAAATAAATTGAGCTACTATACTTTTTCTTCTCTATTTTCTTACACAATTCTATAATTTCTGCAAAATCATTTCCCTAGCCGCCTTGTGCAATGGCAGTGTGTTCTGCGCAACGAGCAGAGTTTTTGGTATAACCTATTTTGCTTGTAATACAAAATAATGCGCAGTATCAGGATGATGCATTAAATAATAACAAAGACTTGCCAAAAAAATAACGGGAACGGAGATAAAACCAAAAGTACGCAACCATGAGTGTTTGGGTTTATCCATGAAATCTTCATATGTTTTTTTATCGGAAAATAAAAATCCTAACTTTTTTTCCAGTATTTCCAATGTTTCAGGAGTATTGGCTTTTTTTTCTTTAAGAGAAGTAATTATGTGTGGTGTCGCCTCAGAAATGATTTTCATAAAATGAGGATTATTCTTGAAGAGTTCTATCTTGCTGGATGACAGTGGTGTTGCGGGTCCATCTATATCTAAATGCGTAAAAGATCTAATTTCCCCTTCCAGAAATACTTCTAGAATTGAAGTAAAATTCTCGATAGAGGTTGACTGTTCGATGAGAGCGGTTTTTAGTTTCTGAGTATGTAATGAGAAATCATCATCTATTGGTTTTCTTTCATCTATTATTTCCTGCACATTATATATCGATGTTATTTGCGGCATATTTTCAGTAGGAAAGGCCGCATAAACGGGTTCTTTTTTATATAGGAGACTTTTTGCACTTTTTAGTGTTTGTTCGTTTTGTGAGAAAAATTCTGCAGATAGAGATCGTTTCAAATTATAAAGAGAGTGTAATCTTGCTATTGCTGAGATTGAACTTTTATTTGGAATGTATAAAACACACTCAAAGGTATGCGCCTGATCATCTAGGCCTACTTGAAGGGGTTCTTTAAGACTGATTCTTTCTTTGCTTTCATTTACTGTCCAGACATCTGGAATTTCTATTGGAAGAGATTTTCGATCACTATATTTCCATTCCCTTATATCCGTTCCAAAACAAGCCATTGACATGCCTAATAGTCCAAATATTATATTTGCGATAATTGCTTTATTCATGAATCTTTTCCAGATAAGTAAGATAATAAGTTTTTGTACGATTATATTACAATTGTAAAGGAGTAATTCTTTTTTACAATAAGGGTATGGTCTAGCGAACACACCTAGGGCGAGCGGAGAGAGGGCGAGGCGTTTATACGAGTGGCCCTACTTCGCCTCCTTCTACATTAAAACTACGAAGGGCTTTCAACAAGGCTACGAAGGGCACTCGCTACGCGAGTGGATTCGGCGTAAAATAAATCGAACTTGAATACAGCTTCCTATTCACTTGTTGCCACAATTCTATAATCTGTGCAAAATCCCCCCCTTTAATATAAATCTTGCGACTATGAATTGATTTTATTTTAGACACCGGTGGTTTCGCTGGTCCTAATAATGCTAATTCTAACTTATTTTTTACTACATATTCCTGCAAACAATTAATAATATAATATGCATCTTGCTCCAGCTTCTGTTCATTAACATGCTTCAATTCCAGTTCTGCAAAACGTCCTGCAGGCGGATACGCCAACTCTGTGCGCAGTTCCATTTCTGTTGCATAAAACTTTAAATAATCAACTTCATTTAAATGTTTAAATAACTCATGTTCTGCCATTGTTTGAATAATAACAGCGCCATGAGCGTGATTTCTTCCTGCACGTCCGGCAACTTGAATGAGTTGTTGCAGAGCAGTTTCGGCAGCATTATAAACGGGAAAACCTAAGTGTAGATCAGCCCATAAAACACCCACCAAGGTAACATTGGGGAAATGAAAGCCTTTAGTAATTGTTTGTGTGCCCACAAGAATATCGATAGAGCCATTCATCATATCAGCAATTGTTTGTTGCCATATTTTTTTTTTGGTAGTGGTATCCATATCTGCGCGGGCAATTTTTGCCTGTGGAAACATTTTTTCTAAAATGGTTACCACTTTTTGTGTGCCAATGCCTTTTTTCAAAAAATCATCAGCATGTGCTTTGCATTCTGGGCATGCATGAGGCAACATGAACGAAAACGTGCAATAGTGGCATACAAGGCGATTGTCTTCATGTAATGTTAAACTGACTGAACAACTAGTGCATGAAAAAATGAACGTGCAGTTTTTACATTGCACAAAAAAACTAAATCCACGGCGATTGATAAAAACAATAGTCTGTTCTTTTTTTTCTAGACGATCTTTGATTGCTGCTTGCAATTCTTTGCTTACCCAAAATTGTTTTCGGTTTTTATTTTCTGTTAACGAAACAACATTCACCGAAGGAAGTGTTCCGGCAAATCTTTTTTTGAGTTGGAAAAACATCCATCTTTTTGTTTTTACACTATGAAGCGAACTTATAGAAGGTGTTGCAGAACCGAGTAAAATAGGAATATTGTTGCACCGTGCACGGATAAGAGCAGCTTCTTTACTATTTATTTTTGGATGTTTTTTTTCTTGATAACCAATTTCATGTTCTTCATCGATCACGATGATGCCAAGATTTGGAATTGGTAATAATACGGGCAAATGAACGCCAATTAAAATAATAGGAGTTTTGGCGTGCAGGTGATTCCAGACTTCTTTTTTTTCTTTGGGTGATTTTCCTGAATGAAATCCGTAAATTGGTGCATTCGGCAATTCTGCTTTAAGACGATTTTCAAAAGCAATGGCAAGCGTAACTTCCGGCAAAAGGAGCAAACTGCTTTTATTTTTACTGATCGCATCGAGAAAAAGATTTTTGTAAACTTCTGTTTTTCCTGATCCGGTTACCCCGTGTAATAATGTAGGCGTATATTTTTGACCAATATGGGGAATAATAAAATCACACACCTTTTGTTGCTCATCGGTGAGCGAGACAGTGCTCTGAGTTGTATGAATTTTTTCTTCAGCAAGTAGCGCATCTTCTTTTTTGTGAATCAAAAAATGATGAATGCGTTTGATAAAATGAAGGGACTCAATCTGATAATAATCACCAAGTGATTTCAGAAATTTTACATAATAAGGATCTTCAGGCAATGGCTCAATGCCGCAAATATCTTTGAGTTCAAATGCAAGATTATGCGGTTTGGTTGTATATTCATCAATAACGAGAGCAGGTACAATTCGATTGCGCACAGGAACTTGTACCACAAGACCTGCAAGAGGTTGTGGGTAGTGTGCCGGTACGGCATACCAAAGAGGTTCGGGTAATCCATTTAAAAGTCTGACTCTTATAAACATGATAATAACTATACAAAAAAAGGATTATTTTAGTAAGAGTAATAATTTTTGTGTGTTTTAGCTTAATTGATTATAATCCTATTATAAACCACGGTTGTTGATTATATAATAAGGTTAGCGATATGAACATTTTTATACTTGTTTTTGGATTATTAAGTTGCACTATTTATTTTTATGCCGCTGAGACAAAAGAAAATGATAATACGATTATTATACGGGTTAAACTTTCTTCTGATATTTTTCATTTTTCGGGAGATAGTGATGATTATAAAGCGTTTGGTATTGCTGTGCAACCAGGGAGAGATGTTTTCTAGTTGAAGAGATCTCTAGTTATCATCCAAATACTCCTCTGGGATTTGAGCAGAACATGCTCCATAGTATTAATTTTTTAATAAAGCAGACAGAACCATTGGAAAATATAGATAAAGACAAGTTGTTACAGGATTTAGAGGCTTTAAAAAATCCCATTGGTAATTCTTATGATGCTATGATAAGAAGAGAATGTTGCGATATTTTTAATAGATTTAAGCACAAAATTGAATTGTTTCCCGTGCGTTATGTGGAGCGAGATACATTTGGTAGTAAAAAGCCATTTAAATTAAGAGGTGAGATACTTGGTACGTTTGAGAAAATTATTGAAAATAAGACATTTAAATTCATAGTACAATTGGATGGAAACAATTTACAGGATGTGCGTAAAGATTTGTGGCAACAAGAAAAAGTTATTATAGATAATTCACCAAAACTAGATAAAAATACATCAAACCAATTCTTCTTTTTTTTTAACAGATTCGTCTTGGGTTTTGTTATTGTTATTGCTGCATTGAGTATAAAAAGTGTTATTAAATAGAATCTGATTTTCTCATTCTTATTACGCCTTATGCGTCTGCCACCAGAACAAAAAACCTGCCAAAAGAGCTAATATACTTCCCGTTGTAAGAAAAAAAGCCCTGCGCACTCTTGACTCATTATTATTTTCAACAGTGATTACTTTAGAATTAAGGTCATCAATAATTTTTTGAAAGGCAGAGATTTTTTCATCGACAGACTTATCTTTTGACGCATTCTCTAATTGCTGAATCCTTTTACCTATTACGATAATCTCTGCTTGTAATTGTGTCAGTATATCTTCAAGTGTCATTTGATCGGCAGTATCTTTAGGGATGCCAGGAGTAACTTCTCTTAATCGAGAGGTGCTCATAATTGTGGTCAGAAGGGGGCTTGAAGTCGGGTTTTGTGCTAGTTTAATACATAATTCATCAAATTGTGTTTTTAGATCATTATATTGTTCTTTTATCCCGATATGAAGATTAGCATTTGCGTCTATTTTTTGTAGTAACTGAGCTAATTCTTGCTGTGTAGTTATTGATTCTTTTTGTTTTCTTAAAGCTTCACTTTGTTGAGCTGTCGATAAGCTATCATTAAGGATTTTGTATAGCTTTTCTATATTATCTATTTTGGTTTTCAGTAACCCGATATCTTCTCTCATTTGCTGATTAAATTCTGTGCTTATCTTTCTTTCTGCATTAACTTTTTCAATGTGTTGGAATATCTCTAGATGATCTTCTATATTTTTTAGATGGAATGTATGTAGCGTCTCTTTAAGATCATGTATGATGGAGTCGGTAGTATTTGTAATTTCTCTAAAACTTCCCAGCGAATCATCCCCAGACGAACTCGATCTACTTTTTTTGAGCTGTGCTTTTGATAACAATTTATCTAGTTCATTTTCTATCGGAGAAACTTCATTTCTTTTGCCGGATGTTGATGGCGATTGATTTGTTTCTTGTTGTTGAGCGTAAACGATTTCTATTCCTGGCACTTGTGGGACTTGAAGATCCATTGCCTCTCCTTTTTTAAAAGCAATTGAATGACGTTATAAAAAAATATAGTTTTATGCGCGTGGCAATCCTGCCTGATGGCGATATGCTGCAGTTTCTGCTTCAATAAGAGTGCGCTGCATATATGCTAATTTTGATTCAAGAATACTATCTTGTTCTGTAAGAGCAAAAAGAATTATATCACGTGATTTAAGATCGTTTTTAATTGCTGCAAAAAAAGATGACGGCATATCGGTTGCCGTGATATCAATAAAATAGCAATAGCGATTAAGCAATGTTGCATGCAAATCTTCCAAATCATTCGTATCATCAAGGATATTGCACTCAAGAAGACGTGCAAGTTGCTCACCAATACGTTTAGTGGTGAGCCATGTTGCTTCATGTGCAGCTGGATCCCAAATTAGTTTGCTTAGAGCAACTTCACAAAAACGTATAAGGCTTTGGCGCACTTGTTCTTGCACCATTTCTTCTTGTGCAAGAGTTGTAATATCAGTGCTGAGGGTGCGTAAAAAGGTTTCAGGATCTTGTCTGAATGATTCATACTGCGTACTGAATTTTCCATAAAGGGCACCGTTCACTGTTATTTTAAAACGATCGGCAAATGCAGCATCATATAATTGTGCATCCGTAATGTATGAGCGTGATACGGGAAGAGAGAAATAAGGAAGCAGGTGTATAGGTAAATCTTGCAATAACTCTGAAAATGCAATTGCATTCACGTATGGTGAGCGTTTAATCATGTTGCCAAACGATTGTATAACGGAACGTGCGTAAAGAGGCGGTTGTTGGTTAGCTTTGCCAGATGAGAGTAACTGTAATACGAATGAAAAATCATTCGGTAAAATTTCTTTGCTATATGAAGGTCTTCTCATTTCATATTGAATTGCCGCAATAGTATCATGTTGATTGTCTAGTGTGCTATTCTTTTCTTGATATGCGGCTGCATTTATACTATGACTTGAAAGAGTGTATACTAATAAAAGTGTAATAAAACGATGTACCATAGTTTTAACTCCCGGTAAAATAGATATAATTATATGCCCATTATATTTTGCATAAAGATTATAGTAAAGAGTTTTGCCCGCATGTTCCATTATAAAGAGTTTAATAAAAGATAAATATTCTTATCCCATACTCATTTTTTGTATGGGGCCCCCGGCGTAGAGTTAACGGAGCTGGGGATAAAAGAATGGGGTTGATTTTATGGCGTTATATTCCTACGAAGCCTTTTCGAAAGATGGAAAAAAAGTGCATGGTATTATTGATGCGCCTTCTGCCGATGCGCTAAAAGAACAATTAGCCCGTCAGGGTTTGTTCTTAACTAAAATTGAATTATCGGGTGCCACTTCGACGGGCGGTTTTTTTAAACGTTTGTTTGAGGGAAAAGTCACTATCAAAGATAAAATTCTTTTCACCAAACAGCTTGCTATTTTACTCCGATCTGGCGTTCCTATATTACAATCAATAGAACTTTTGATTGAACAATTTGAGGGCGGTGCCAGAAATATGCTCGTGCGCATCAAAGATGATGTCAAAGAAGGTATTTCATTAGCTGAAGCCTTAGCAAAATATCCCAAAACTTTTGAAAACTTATACGTTCAATTGGTTCGTGCTGGTGAAGCAACAGGTAAATTAGATACGATTCTTGAACGTCTGACGATGTTTTTAGAGCGTCGCGAAGCGATTGGCAAAAAAGTCTCCAGCGCAATGCAACCGATAATCATCCAGCTGGTGGTTGCTGTTTTAGTGGTTCTTGTTTTGGTGATTAAAGTGGTGCCTGATATGGCCAAAAATTTTGCATCACAAAAAGCTGAATTACCATGGCCAACACAATTTATTTTATCAGCATCCAATTTTCTTATCAGTCATGCTATTCTCATTATAGGTTGTTTTATAGCGGTGATTTCAGGTTTTAAGTTGTGGAAATCAAGCAATGTGGGTGGCCGGCAATATGATCAATTAAAATTAAGCCTTCCTTTGATTGGTCGTCTTTCTCAGATGAATGCCGTAGTGCAATTCAGTTACACCTTGGGATTATTGCTTGAGGGTGGCGTAAATATTGCCGAAGCACTTGATATTGTTGTCAGTGTTATTGATAATCGGGTGCTTGCAAGTGCATTGCGTACTGCGCGTGATAATATCGTCAAAGAAGGTAAAATTGCAGAATATTTAAAACAAACTAAAATGTTTCCGCCGATTGCAATTTATTTAATTAAAACGGGTGAAGAGACAGGACAATTAGATAAAATGCTTTTGACTGTTGCTGATAACTATGAAAAAGATTACGTTGAATTGATTGATACATTAACGGGACTTATTTCTCCCGTGATGTTAATTGTCATGGCAGGTATTGTTGGCTTTATCGTGATGGCTGTTGCAATGCCAATGATGCAACAAATGCAGAATATAGGTTAAAGTAATTTAAAGTTTTTACACAAGGAGTATCGATGGCAATTAGGTTAAACAATAATCGTGCTGGTTTTACCATGGTTGAGTTGATGATTGTTATTGTGATCATTGGTCTTTTAGCCGGTGTGCTTGCCCCAGCCGTGAATAATGCGCTCAAAAAGGCTCGTAAAGGGACAACAAAAACCCAACTCATGAATATCAAAAATGGTATTAATCGTTTTCAAGCTGAACTTGCTCGCTATCCATCATCATTAAAAGATCTAGTTAAAAGACCAAAATCAGGTGATGAAAAAATAACTAAAAAATGGGATGGACCATATGGTTTTGAAGAAGGAACAGAAGAAATTCCTGAAGATCCATGGGGTAACAAATTTGTGTATAAATTAAACCAACCAGGCGCTAAACCTCCATATCAACTATATTCCTATGGTCCTGATGGTAAAGGTGCTCCAAAAGATCAATGGATTGATGTTTGGAATAACTAAAAGATATTTATATTATCTACAATCTTGAATTTTATTCTCGCGCTCGTCAGCATCCACCCACCTTCAGTTTCCTCAGGCGGGTACCCAATAGAAACGAAGTGAAGATTGGGTTAAAAGGATATCTTAGAGCGCTCGAGGATATCTTCAACAAGTTCAGGATGAGCGCACAAGAAATGAACAAGTATGGGATGGGTACTCAACAGATTGGCTTTTCCCTTTTAGAATTGATGATTGTGATAGCAATCATCGGAATTATCGGTGCCGTTATAGCACCAAATTTCCAAGGAAAAACACCGCGCTATGAACGTGAACTGTTTATAGCGCGGTTCAACACTTTGGTGCAATATGGTTGGCAGCAAGCATTGCTCACGCATAAAATACATCGCATTAATGTTGATGTAGGAAAAAAATTAATTACGCTTACCGTGCAATCAGAAGAAAAAGATAAAACGGGTGAAAATGCGTATAAGCCATTAGCTAATCCCGTGCAAGAAACTGAATGTACTATTCCTGACCAGATCATTCTCAAGCAATTTTTTATTGAAGGGTTTGATATGATGGCAAAATTTTCCCGTAGCAAAACTGCATCCGTCTGGTTTTATATCATTCCAGAGGGAATGGTGCAAAATGTGGTTATTAATTTTAATGATACAAAAGATATGTTGAATAATCAGACTCGTCCAGTGGGGCTGGTGCTTAATCCGTTTAGTGCGCAATTTAAGGTGTATGATGCATTCCAGAAGCCGTAAAAATGGTTTTACATTGGTAGAAGTAATGCTTGCAATGATGATTGCGGCATTGACTCTATCGCCTGTTTTTATGATGTATAGCATGATACTCCGCCGCGTAGGTAAATCATCGCGGGCATATGAATATATTCTTTTGTGCAAAAACTTTTTGAACGAAGCGTGGCAAAAACAAGAGCCAGAAGCACAAGATTTTTCATTGCAAAAAAAAGAAGCAGATTTTGATGCCGAACTTACTTATTCTCTTGATAAAGGCGTATCACAAACATCAGTATTTAAATCATTGCAGGGTTTGCACAAAGAAACAGTTACTGTTTCTTGGCAAGAAAATGGGCAAAAAAAACAAGAACAATTGGTAGCGTTTGTGTATAAAAAACCAGAGCAGAAAAAACAATGAAACATAATTTACCCGGCTTCATGCTCATTGAACTTATTGTTGCTTCATTGATTGCTTCATTGCTCAGTGCAGTTCTTTTAACTGCACTTTCTCAAAGCACGCGTGTCCAAACATCGATTGATAACACTGTTGATATATCTGAACGTATCGGTATTGTAGTAAGTCAACTGGAAAAAGATTTAGCGGGTGCATTTGTTCCGGTGCAGTCCTCCGTCGCCAAGGCTATGGCGGACAAGGCTGATGAGGAAAAAACTGGTGATGCGCAAAAAACAACAGCTAAAACAAATGATGCTGACGACAAGGCTGGTCAACAAAAAAAACCAAAACCAATTGAAAAAATATTTTATGGCACCAATAAAGATGGCATGCTCGATACGTTAACGTTTGTAACCAATAACCCGTTAGTTGTTTTTGTTGGTAAAGATGTCGGTACCGTCAAACCAAAAGCAGTGCGTGTGCAATATACATTAAAACCTGATCCTGAATATAAAGGTGCATTTACATTATTTAGGCAAGAAAGTAATGAACTTGATTTGGCTGAATATAAAAATGTACGTCCGTACGAAGTTATTGGTGGAATTAAAAAATTGAGCGTGAGTTATACTGCTCGTATTGAAAAAAAATCCGACTCTGCCAAGGCTTCCGACTCTGCTAAAGCTACGTCGGATAAAACGTCGGACAGGCCAAAAAAATCATATGAATATAAAGTTCAGCCCGATTGGACGAGTGAAAAAAAAGATGACAACAAAAAGGCCGATGCCAAAGATGAAAAAAAAGAACCGGAGTTTCCGCGAATTCCCTATAGTGTTGAATTTAAGATGACGTTATGGGATGCACAGCATAAAAAAGAAAAAGATTTTACGTTTATTTGTGCAATTCCGGTTGATTCAATTGAGGCAAAAATGCAAGATAAAAAACAACAGCGAGAGCCTGCTAAAAAAGAGGAAGCTAAACAACCGTCAACCGGAAAGCAACCTGGTCAATCAGGAGAAAAAGTTGCGATGGGGCAACAGATTAGATCAGAAGAAGTAGTTGTGTATGAGGGTATTGAAGTGTTAAATACTGCATTGGATAGTTTGAAAAAATTACTTGGGCGCGCGTAGATGTTGAAAATTAACCCTTCGATACATTCTACTTCGCTGAAGCTTCGTAGACCACTCGGGGCGAGCGGATCTGGGATAACTATATTTATTAAAGAGAGCAGTACATGAATAATAATAAAATTTACCCTTTTCCGTTCGTCCTGAGTGTTTTTTTGAGCATAGTGAAAAAAAATGTATCGAAGGATGTTAATAAAATAAATCGCAAAAATCATTCCGGCTACATCATGATTTTTACCTTGCTTGCCGTAGGTGCAGCAATGGTAGTGGTGACATATATTGGTCACCGAAGTTCTTATTATTTGCCATATTCAAAAATGGTTTTAGAGCGTGAAAAAGCGAAAACGCTTGCACTCAGTGGCGTACAGATTGCAATCGCACAGCTAGCTCAGGCGCCAGAAAAAAAAGACCAACAAAAATCAGCAAATGCGGCATCGGACGCGGCAACAAATAATGACAAGGCCGCCGCGAAAAAGTCTAGTCCAGAAAAAGAATTTTTAACGCGTATTCTGCCAACATTAAACCGTTGGCAGGATTTTGATTTAAAAGAAGAAATAGATGGAATTGATGGAAAAATAAGTATCTGCTTAATGTGTGAAGAAGGAAAAATAAATCTCAATAATATTATTGATTTTAAAAAGCATGTTTTTCAGGGCGGTGATAAATCAGGTTGGAAAGTTGTAATGCAAGAAATATGCAAAGCCATTGAGCGTATAGTAAAAGGTGGCGACTTATTTCCTACATTTGAAAAAATAGTAAAAGAAGCAAAATTTCCTTTCAATGATGCAACAGAACTTATCACACGAAAAGAGTTTAATCATTTTAAAGATATTCTTTTCTATCAACCTCCCGCAGCAAAAAAACAAGATACTATTTATTTAACTGATATTTTTACGGTATGGTCCAGTTCAGATAAACTTGAACCATGGCTTTTTTCTGATTCAATAAATGGATTATTAGGATTGCCACGAGTTGAAGTTGATGATATAAAAAAAAGAAAAGAACAAGTAGAGGGTTGGATAAAGAATTTTAAAGAAAAATCTAATTGGCAACAAGATTGGCAAACAATTATGATGCCAATATATGGGAAAGAGTTGCGGACTTTACCTAAAAATATAGACTCAATGCTGAGCACTACTTTTGATCCAAAATATTTTTCAGTGCGAGTACATGCACAAGTTGGTTATGTAACGCAAATGGTATATGCAATTTTGGAAAGAAATAAAAGTTCGCAAGGCGATAATATTGAATATGATGTTATAATGAAAAAATTATATTGGATGTAACCCCATACTTTAACCCCAACTTTATTTCATTCCGTTGGGGGCCCCTGGTAAGAGACGAGATTAAGTGGGCTTGGGGTGAAACATAGAATTAAAAGGATAATCAGTTTGCAAGGTAAAATAGAGACGCGTGTTGGAATCTTTGTTTTAATAGCACTTGCCGTTTTTGGGTATATGGGCTTTAAAATTGGAGCATTCCGCTTTGATCGCGCAGAATATACAAAATATGTTTTATATTTTCACGATATTTCCGGGCTCACTCGTAAGGCTGCAGTAAAAATTGCTGGGGTAAAAGTGGGATGGGTTGAAGAAATTACTCTTTTGCCCGGAACAAATTCCAAACGAGACGCAAAAGCAGAAGCAATTGTCATGGTTGCGCATGATTATCCTTTATATCAAAATGCATGTGCTCTGGTACGTCAAGATGGTCTCCTGGGACCTAAATATATAGATTTAGAACCGGGGGATGCGTTATTGCAACAATTGGTGGCGGGTGATGCGTTGCAAAAATCAAATGCTGAGCCAGTTGATCTTGATGATTTGTTTCGTGAAGTCAAAGTTATTGCAGAAAATGTGCGGGATGTAACTGAATCATTGAAAGATGCATTGGGTGGATCTCAGGGAGCTGATCAAATCAGATCTTTTGTCAGCAATTTAGAAAATGCAGCAGAAAAATTCTCCACGGTAACAACGATTGTTGAACGTTCATTTACTCGCAATGAAGAAAATCTTGATGCATTCTTGGAAATTGGTACAAACGTACGCATGCTTGCAGATCGTTTAGAAAATAATGTTTTTCCATCGTTTCAAGAAAGTATCGAAAAAATATCAACGGTATTTGATCGCGATTTTGGACGCATAGCAGGGCGTGTTGAAACAACCACAGAAGCACTTGAAGAGGCTGCAGCCCAAGCACGTGATGGACTGCGTAGCGTCAATTCCGTCGCAGAAAAAATTGATGAAGGAAAAGGACTTCTGGGCAAATTGGTTAATGAAGATGAAACATATCGAGATCTTAAAGTTGCCGTGTCTGGATTTAAAAATTATGTAAGCAAGCTTGATCGTTTACAAATCTTATTCGATACGCATTTTGAAACAATGCATCGACCAGCGGAAAATTATCGATACGAGGATTCAAAAGGATATTTTGATATTCGTATTCATCCCAATGAAGAACATTTTTATTTGATACAAATAGTTGGATCTGAGCATGGTTTTGCATATCGTAGAGATAAAGAATATGTGTATACAGATGATAATCTTAATTTCATTGATCCGGCAAAACAATTTAATCCTCCTGCTGCAGTAGATGCACGGCCACAATTATTATCAGATAATTTCTATGAAAATACATTAGCTTCAGAAGAAAAATTAAAACCAGTATATCGCCAACAAAAATTATGGTTTGATCGTAATGCGTTTAAGGTTGGTGTACAGTTTGGTAAAATATTTGGCGATATAGCGCTTCGTATTGGTATAATTGATGGTTTTGCAGGTCTGGGAGCTGATTATGAGTTTCCATTCAGAAATGAAAAATTCCGTTGGGTAACAACGTTTGAAGGTTTTGATTTCCGTGGCTTTAATCGTAGAGGACCAACTAAATTCCACCAAGACAAACGTCCTCATCTGAAATGGTTAAATAGAATGTACGTGATGCGTAATATTTACTTCACCTTTGGTGCTGATGATTTTGTCAGTAAACAAAACGCGAATGTGTTTGTTGGTCTTGGTATGCGATTTGGCGACGATGACGTCAAGTATGTTCTTGGAAGCATTTCAGGAGCAGGCGGATTGATGAAAACATAAAGTGGCATAGGGATTTGACTATGTCCACTGGATAAATATTGATTAAAAAGTCTTGATATGGGTTTCTATACAAAGTAATAATACAGAATGCGGTTAAAAAAAATGAAATATATATTCTTAAGTTTTCTCGTGGTAAATAGTGTTGTGGGAATGGATCATAATGATAAAAAATATCATTCAGATGGTTTTCATTATGCGCAGGTCGGGGAAAAATCTATCTTTAAGGGGTCATATATCACAAAAGATATGTACCCACTTTTTATTAGGCGCAAAAATAGTGATGATGTAATTCAAGCACGGTTTAATTTTGAACATCCCATTACATCAATCGAATGGAGTGAGGCTAAAAAATATGCTTTGTGCGTGACTTTAAGTGATAACAAAACACATAAATTTAACTTGGGTTATTTGGATGACAATAAAAAGAAATGGATCATTTTAAAATAAAGATTTGCTTCTTTTGTTTTTTACCTGAATTCTTTCCACCAATCACCACTTATTAACCATTGCCCCCACGTTTTTTTGATCGGTGTTACATCGGTTTTTGGTGCATCAATTTCTTGTGCGGGCACTATTAGCTGTGTAGGTGTTGGGATGTTGATTTTAGGTAATCTTGCATGTAAATATCGAGCGACCATGATTTGAATATCTGCTGGTAGTTCTTTGTTATATTTTTCAATATCAGGTAACGAAATATGTTCGTTGTTTAATTTTGCCATATATAATTGATAAAGCATTTGTGCTTGTACCACGCTCAAATTCTTTTCTATTTTTGTTAGCGTATCCTCTTCTTGTTTGCTCAATGATTTCCATAAAATAAAGTTACGACTATTGTTATCATCGGGAGAAACTATAGTCGTAAAGTCTTCATTCATACTGAATAGTTCGTGCTTGTCAATAAAAGAGTGGATCTGTTTGCCACTAGCTGTTTGCCATAGTTTTATGGCACATTTTTTTTCATTTGCAGGAGATTCAGAATGCGATTCCATTCTCGTACCAGTACTATTAAAAGTAATATCAACAAACGAATTTTGAGGGTGTTGATTTGGGAATGATCTTATCTTTTCTCCTGTAGTAGAATTCCAAAATGTTATAGTATCAGCGAGTGTATCATTAGCAGCAAGAATATTATTATCAGGGCCAAATATAAGAGTATTAATAAATATAGAATTGCTTTCAATGGAAGTTAACTGATTATGCTGAGCAATATCCCATATTGTAATATTGCCATCAAAACCTATTGTGGCTAGCTTTGTTCCATCTGGATTCATTGCCATTCTAGAGGATTGAATATTATTAAATATTGTTTGTTGTTCGCCTGTATGTGCATCCCATATAAAAACTGCTTGGGCTTGTCCATCATACGCAATAATTTTGGTGCCAGAAAGATTATATTTTGCATCATAAACTTCTGAAATGGGACCACCGAGTGTTTTGATTGCTTTTCCCGTGATAGTATCATAGAGAATGAGATCTATTTCGGATGGTGCTAAAAATGTCTTTCCATGAGGGTTGATTTCAAAATTTGAAAAATTATTTTTTATTTCATGTGTTGCAATAATTGAACCATTCTTGGCATTAATAATCATAATATGCGATTTTTGCTCTTGCTGTGTATCACTAGCAACTTCTATATCATTATCGATTCCTGCGACAATTGTTTCACCATCGCTGCTAAATTCTATTTGGGCAATAAAAGCACCGGGCAAATCATCTAGGGTTTTTATAAGTCTACCTGTTTTACTGTCCCATATAGAAAGTATAGTTTTTGATGGCATTGCTTCAATATCATTGTTATCAAATAAATTGGGCATTTCAAAATGTTTTTTTACTTTGGCAACGATTTTACTACCATCATGGTTAATTGCAAGATCTTTAATTTCACCTTGATTAACGGAAAAAGTTTGTAGTTGATTTCCTGTTTGTGCGTCCCAAAGAATTAAATTGTTTTTTTCTCCGAGGGCAGATGTTGCAACACTTTTGCCATTTTTGCTAAATATACAGGCTGTTAGGATGCCTTCATGGCCTGCTAAGATAGTCGGATACAATTTGTTATTCTTAAGTATTTCATTAGTAAGGTATGTTACAACCGGATCAATGATCTGTGGAACCATAAGATATTTCTGCATATCATTTGGTAAAAAATATGATGCAAGGAATGCTGATAATGTTTTAGCTTGGGCTGCGCCTGCTACAGTAATTAAAGTACGTAAGATTCCCTCGCCAACCGTTTTATCAGTCAAACTTTTTTTATATTCTGGTTCAAGGTCGTTATAGTATTGTTCAAACTGGCCATGGGCAATTTTATTGAACGCTGTTGCCAACAATGTCAAATCGGCTTTAGTAAGTTCGGAGGCGTCAATGGGATTATCTTGGCTATTTGGTGCTTTTTGATCATTCAAAAGAATTTTTAATGTATTCATTTCATTAATTTGCCATTCATCCATGGCAAATAGCGCACCATCTTTTGCGCGTACCCAGATAGGCTTTTTAAGCTGTTTAGCTTGTTTAAGGCGTGCAATAGCAAGATTTTTTGCCACAAAAGCTCGTCCAGCAGGTGATTGGAAAGCCCGTTGCATTGGTTTTAGTTCGGTAGCAAGGAATATGGATAATATAACGCTGCTGGAGATAAAGATTTTTAAATAGCTTTTCATTTGAGGGTGTCCCTTTAATAGAATTTTATTGGAGCATTATAAAAGACTTTATAATGCTATTGATAGCATGTAAAAACTCCAAACTGAAAATCAATAGTTTTTTCTATGTAGCTCCAGAAGGGGCATTGCTTGGTATTGGCTTATGTGGTAATAATTTTATCCAACAAAAGAATTAAACGTTCAACTTGGCCGGCGTGATATTTAAGATACTTTTTGATTTTTTCTTGTTCACGCACGGTATACATGATTTCAGCTTTTTGAGCGATTGCCATCCATTCTTCAAATAAAACAGTTGGTGGATAAAGATCGCTCAATAATTGCAAGATGTGCTGCACTCGTTTGAGTGCTTGCATGTTTTTGACTGATAACTTTCTTTTTGTAAGAGTTTTTACATAATTATATGTTCGGGTGGCCACTGTTTTAAAATCGTAATCATGTAATGTATAGGCTAAAGTAAAAGCTGATTTAAGTCCGTGATCCATATCGAAGATATAAAATTGACCCGTTTTTTTATCGACAAAAATATTACCGTTATGGCGATCGGTATTATCAATAAAAATATCAAAAGCTACAATATCACACAGCTCTCTATATTCTGTTAGATTAGTTATTGTCTTTTCTTTGCGTATGCCGCATTTAATAGCAATTTCTTGATCCATCTTCTTAATTGCTCGTATTGCTTTGCCAGGAACGCGTGAGTGCAGCGTGGTTATGCCGATCTGCGATGAATTCAAAGGATTGATCTCACAAAAAAGTTGATTGAATGGATGATGAGCAGAAAATATTTCTACTTCATTAATGGATAAACCAATAGATTTTCCAATGTATGCGCCTAGCGCATCATGAATTGCTCGTTTAGGACCACGTGGATGATATTTTAAAACAAACTGATTTTTGGCGGCATCGGTAAGAAAAAACGTAGTTTTATTGGCAAGGCCGGTAATGGTAAAGGGAATGGTAAATGAGAGTTGTGTGGGGATGCCATTAAGAGCAACAAAATGAAAAATAAGAAAGATAATATAAAATATCATACATAACCTTTTCTTGTGTATCTCATAATATTCATGTTAAAAAATGCTATAAAAAGATGGAGTTGTTTAAAAAAGGCTATATATGAAACTTTTACCGCAAGATCAGGTATTTTGGTATCTCAATACCAACAAGGCCCAACCGTTAACTCATGATATTTCAACGGATGTTGTGGTTGTTGGTGGGGGTATGGCGGGTGTTTCTGCCGCTCAAGCTTTTCATGAAAAAGGCCGCAAGGTGGTATTAATTGAAAAAAATTATTGTGGATCGGGGGCATCAGGTAAAAGTTCTGGTTTTATAACGCCAGATGCTGAATTATCATTGTTTGAGCTGGAGGGTATTTTGGGGCAAGAAAAGGGTAGAAAATTTTGGGATTTAATTAGCGCAGGTGGTCATCGTATTGCTGATAACATTAAAAAATATGATATCGATTGTGATTATCAAGAACAAGATACACTTATTGTGGCCAATAGTGCGCGAGCATTTAGAAATGATATAGAAAAAGAATACCAAAATCGCCAAAATGCCAGTTATCAAAGCACTTTATACACGCACGGTACGGTGCGCAATGTTATTGGTTCCGATAAGTATGCTGGCGGTATTTCATATGGAGATAGTTTTGGTATTCGGGCGTATAATTATTGTCTTGAACTGAAACAAGTGTTGCAAAAAGAAGGCGTGCAGATTTATGAAGAAACTCCTGCAACGCATATTGCGGAAAAAAAAGTAACAACGCCACAAGGGGCAATTACTGCAGAGCATATTATTGTGTGTACTGATCGTTTTGAGCCAGCGTTATCGCAAAGTTTGTGGGATAAAATATATCATGTGCAAACATTTTTGATGATGTCGGTACCGCTTTCAGATGCTCAAGTAAAAAGCATTTTTCCCTCAAAGCCATTCATGGTGTGGGATACTGCTATGATTTATAATTATTATCGTTTGACTGGTGATAATCGATTAATGCTTGGCGGTTCTGATTTGTTTTACACGTATATGAATGAATCCCATAATAATGCGCGCGTAGCGAAAAAATTAATAGCATACGCGAATTATCATTTTCCTGCTGCAAAGCTTGAGTTTGAATATATTTGGCCCGGCATTGTGGGAATTAGTAAAGATGTGTTTCCCGTTGCTGGTTTTGATGAAAAAATGCCATCCGTTTATTATATTGCTGGTGCATGCGGATTGCCAGTTGCTGCAGCATTGGGTATGCATTGTGCTGATCGTATCATTAATAATAATACCGAATTTGATGATTATCTTTCACCATACCGAAAATTTACACTCGGTTCAGTTACGCAACGAATTTTGGGAACGCGGCTAACTTTTGCTTTATCGAACTTTTTAGCTGTTGGTAGTTTGTAATCGTTTGGGATGTTTATTGCTTCGTAATTTTATCAATCAGCTTAACTAAGCGTTTGTTTTCATGATGATTATATTCAACTAAAATCGATATATTTTCTTTTGTTTCATCTGAATAATCAAAATTAAAATCTTGGGCTATACTCATCCACTCAGAATGAATTTTAGTAGGAGGATATGCAACCATAAGAGAATTGAGTGTTTTTCCTACGCGCTTTAAGGCCCTGATCTCTTCTAATGATAAATCTTCTTTCTTTATGTTTTCTAGAAAATCGCAAGCATCACTAGCAAGAAGTTGGTCATAATAGTAATAATCGTGCTTGTATTTAGCAGGGAGAATATAATGCAATCCATGTTCTGAATTGAGATTATGTTTACAATCATATGAAGTTTCAAAAATTAATCCTTTATCTATTGCACAGAAGCGATGGGATGTTATATCAAAAAAAAGGTTATTTTGATGACAATCACGATCATCAAGATACAAATTGAGAGCTACGATTTTAGCAAGATCTTTATTCCAGGAAATGCTTTTAAGATTTGCTTTATTCGCAAGACCTTCTTTGATACCTACTTTTCCGCTAATACAAGAAGAGCCAACTTCTGTTCCTTGTGCATGCGTATGCAAAGTTGTCATTCCATAAGGTGCAGCCAAGTCCCTAGGTGCGGGAATAACTTCATTAACAATATTTTTTCCGAGTACTTGTCCGATACGAGCACCTAAAACTTCATGTATGCTGTACTCTTTGCTTATTTGATGTTTAAGTACAAATTTAGATCCTGTTTGATCTTGAAAAAATTGAATTCCCTTATTAAAAACTCCAGAATTATTCTCAGGCCCGCAATTGGTATATTGGGTAAGTGGTTCTTTAAAGAAATTCTCATTACTATTGTCTTGTTGCTGTTGTTGTGCACAAAGAATACTTGTTATTGCTACAGAATTAATCAGGACAAAACTTTTTAAATATTTTATTATTTTCATCCCATAAACTCCCCATATTTATGCATATTCCGAGTCTTTAGTATAATTATAGCAAATTGTTACAAATAGGCAATTGGTGTGTTGGTCTGTCCAGTAGGAGGCACCTTCCAGATAGGTGCCTCTTATTCATCGCTTCAGATGAGTATTTTACAGCCTAAGCGTTCAACTTCTCCGTACTGGTGAGGTTATAATCAGCAAGCCAGGATAAAAAGATATGTTTAATAAAAAGTGCTCTTTCAAGCATTTTAGTTGCTCTGTTGACCTTTTTTTCATTAGTAGGAAATAGTGGCATTAGATATAATTGTTTGAGGATTCTAGTGGTTGTTATGTATCGTTTGATAGTTTCTATTTCCCATTCAATATCTTTAATGAATGTAATAAGGGGATATGCAAGATCGGTTGGATTATTTTTGTTAAAATGATGTTCACCAATTGCAAGCATTAATTCGCGTGCAAGTTCTTTTTGTGGAATGGCGCATAAATCTTCAAAAGTTGAGGTATGTTTCCATTGTGCCCAAAACATAAAGTTGTTTAATTGATGATAATCAGCGATTAAAAGTAAGCTCATAGCGCTGTATGAAGTAGCTAAGGCGCCACCTGCAATTTTGTAGCGATTTTGCCACAATATATTAGCAATCGTTTGCTTTAGATGATCATAATTTTCTTTGGTGATGGTGGTGGTGATAATGTTGGTGACGGTAGTGATGTTGGTGGTTATTGCTTGTTTGATGACTACCAAAATGTCTCCTATTTTTACGCCAATTGCGTCAATAGTTGATTTTGTGTGAACTTCAACATGTGGATTGATATTTGTGTTAAATACCGGAGATGCTCCACCAATAGTAGGATTGTTGTTGACGGTGTGATTGTGATTTACCGTTTTTCCCGCACTGCTATCTTGTGCATTGGTGAACAATGGTGGTAAAAGTAAGAGCGATATGAATAAAAAGTATATCTTAAAAGTATAAAGCATATCATTCTCCATACCCCATGTGGCATTTCATTTTACATGGGGGCCCCAATAAAGATTACTCCGATAATTTTGTAATTTATACTATAGTGATAAAGATAAAAAAATAAAGATAACGAGGAAATAGAATGTTGATGAGATGTGTTACATTTTTTGTGGATGAATTATTGTGGATGATGACATGGGGATGGTATCAACTGGCATTGGGTCTTGTTTTTACTTGGTTTATCTTTATTTTGATGGGACGTATGCGTTTGATGCATGCACTCGTTTTAACGATAGGATCATATGCCTTTGCAATTGTGGTATATTTTGGTTTTGTGACCTGTCTTTTAATTAATTTTTTTCAATGGAAATTTCTTGGTGGCGGTGCACCAAATGTATATAATCCACTCGATGCATCGCTTATACTTGGTGGTATTTTATCGGTGCTTCAAGGTTTGTTTTTTTGCATCATCAATTATTGGCGGCCATTCTTTGTTACCCACTTTTTTGTGCTTTCTTTGGTGAGTAATTTATTGGCGGCATTTTGCGCCTCATTTTTTATAAAGTTGAGCTTTTAACCTCTATCCCTTCGATACATTTTTGCAAAGCAAAAACACTCAGGGCGAACGGGGAAAATTATCATAAAGAACATCTTTTTTGATTGATTAAATTAAATTCCGTTCGCCCTGAGTGTTTTTGCTTTGCAAAAATGTATCGAAGGGTTTTTATAAAATTAATCTTTTAATAATTTCCTCACTTCCTCTTTATATTTTTCAACCTCAGGTTGATCAAAAGGATTAACATCAAATAAAAATCCTATATACATTATTTCGATCATTTTAATTTGCATGAATTGACCAATATAGAAGGCGGATTTTTCTGGTAGGGTAAATGATACAAAAGGGCGATTCTCTTTCTGATACGTAGTTTTTGTACCATTCAAAATAGCATTCATAATTGTTGTAAGTGATGTGCCTTGAATGTTTTGCACGAGTGATTCATATTCATCGTACTGTGGCAACACAAGATCTGTTTCATTATGTCCAATCTCTATAAAGGTAGTAAATCTATTATCGGGGCCAGCTAAATACAGTTGTGCAATAGAATGCAGATCAGTGCTGCCGATAGAAATGGTAGGTAATAATCCAATATTAACGTGGTTACTTCCTTTATCGAGAGCCTTGCCAATGCTTTCTGCGGATAGTTGGCGATACCAAGCTCCTAAACTTTTGAGTGCAGTTGAAAAAATAAAAGTATCATGGATAATGCGATTGTAGTGATAATGATGAGCAATAATAAGCGCGCTCAATGCAGCGCTATTTTTATAACCCCATCCTTCGTTGCTCTGCGTATGGGGACCCCGTATTGAAAGGTTTTTTTTATCAATTTGGTCGATTTGCTTAGCTGAACAGGTCGTAGATGTAGCAATTTCAAATCCTGATCGTGCTCCTGCAAGTAATTGCTTGCAGTCAATTCCTAAAAAGCATAAGGGAAATAATCCCACTGCTGAAAATACGGAATATCTTCCGCCTACCTGTTCAGGGATGGTAAGTAGCGTAAATTCTTCTTTTTCACCGAGTTTCCACAAAGCAGAATTGCAGTCTGTTGTTGCAATAACAAACTGATGATAATTATAGGGGCGGTGACTTTTAAGAATTTCTAAAAAAATCTCAAAATTGGCAATAGTCTCGGTAGTTGTTCCTGATTTGGTAACGACATTGATCATGATATTGTTACCCGTTTCCAGTTCGTGCTCAACCAACTGTGCGATATCGCAAACATTATCTGTATCGACTGTGTCTACAAAATAAACCTTGGTTTCATGATGTTCGTTATAAAATTTTCCTCGTAATGCTTCAAGAACCGCCATTGTGCCCAGATTTGATCCTCCAATTCCGATTATCACCAACGCTGTGGGCTGAAGTGCTTTTTTTTCTTTTACGGTAGAGCATATAGTTTTGAGCAATTCTTCATCAAAAGGAAGGTTTACTGAGGCATAATCGGTATCGTAATTGTTGTTGTGGACAGCTGCAATACGGTCAATTTCTGGCAGTAGCTGGGTAAATGCGGTGTTTAGCTCAGTATCGCCGATAAGGCAGGTGTTTTGGTAGTTGAAGGTTATAGAGTCCATGAGGGTCCTATTTTTGGGGTCAAATATGTATAGTTTTTTACCATAAACCCAAAGTCATAAATACGCAATAGCGTGATTTAATGAGGGCCTTTGCGCTCATGCCTCTGTTGTTGTATTATAAATAAGAAATTATTGTGATTTATAATATTATACTTGATTCAAGCCGAGAAGTTTTTAGGGGGTTTCATGAAATTGAATGGAAATATTTTTGGTCTTGTTTTGGCCGGATTAGTACTGTTGCCGGGCTGCCTTCATGTTCCACGATATAATCGCCAATCGATGAGCTTTATAGATGAGAGTTGCAATTACCATGAAGTTAAAAATGGCGTCGCCATTCGAGTTAAACATTTAACCGAAAATGATAAAGAAGAGATTTTTGGCGAATCGAGCAAGCAATTGGCTCAATCCAAAAATAGCTCTATCGAGCTCATTTATCTTTCATTGCATAATTTGACAAAAAATACCTATATCCTGCCGTTTTCCGGAATTGGCATACCAATGATACCTTACAAGGATGTTGTACGATTAATGAAAACAAGTACTGTAGGTCGTATAGCAGGAATAACAGCGCTCGGTTACGTAGGTTGTCTATCACCATCATTATTGATGTGCGGGATATGGGGAATGGCAGCTGGAGCTATTGTAGGATTTCCTATAGCCGCTGCCGGATTTGGTATCGGAATTTTTAGTTTGGCTCATTTGATCAAATATCATTCCGTTGTTAACGATTCGATCAAGATGAATAAGCGCATAGCATATGACATAGAAAAGAAAACAACAATTGAAGGGCTCATTCTTGAGTCGGGTGATAAATGTGAAAAGCTTATTTTTGTAAAATCTTCAGATTACAAACCACAATTTAGCGTTGAACTTCTTCAGAGATATCATCCACAGGGCACTCTTATTTTTGATGTTGACTTGCTACAAAATCATTATCAATAAATGAGGTTTAAAATGAACAGGTATAGCAAAGTTTTTGCAATAATTTTGGCCGGATTGGTGTTGCTGCCTGGATGCACAAGAGTACTAAGTTATAAGCCCAAATCATTACAATCTATTGGTGGTAATTTCACGTATCGTGGTGTTGAAAAAGGCGTTGTTCTGCAGGCAAAGCGTTTAACAAAAGATGAAGTTTATTTTTTATTTGGTGATCGGGCAACAGAGTTACTTGAATCAGTAGAAGTTATTCATACTTCGGTTCATAACTTAAGCACAGAACACTATGTTATTTCCCCTCATGCAATGAGCATCATACAGATTCCTTATTCCGATATTCTACGCTCAATACAGACAAGATCTACTGATCATCTCAAAAAAGCAGGCAAAGTTGGTGGATCTGTGTATGGCACGTTGAGCGTACTAACGCTTTCATTTTTTGTACCTATGATGATTTTTAACACTCATTCTAAGTCTATTTTGATAGGCCTATATTGCTGTAGCCATGCAATGGGAATAGTTTGGCCAATAGTTGCCGGATTGACGGTGTTGCCATTTATAGGGAAAGCGATTAAATCTGTTGTAACTAATGGTCGTATTGATAGGGATCTCAAAGAAAAAGTGTTGCACAAAGATACTGCTATCGAATCGGGTGATAAATATGAAGGTCTTGTTTTTGTGAAATCTTCAGATTATGGACCAGATTTTACCGTAACAATGCATGAAAAGGATAATCCAGCACACGTGATTGCTTTTGATGTGAATCTTGCGGAGGGTTTATGAAATTGAATACAAAAATTATTGGCTTTGTTTTGGCAGGGTTAGTTTTATTGCCAGGGTGTGTTCGTGTGCCGAATTATAAACCTAAATCATTAGATTCGATAAAGTCGTTCAATAATATACTCATCCACAGAGAAACAAAGAGCAACGTAACTGTTGGTATAAGTGTTTTGAATAATGATGCTAAATTATATCTATTTAATGATAGAGATCTGTTATTCGATAACGAAAAGGTCGAAGTTATTCATATTTCCGTTCATAACTTAAGCACTGATCAATATATTATTTCTCCTGCTGAAATAAGTATTCCTCAGATTCCTTATTCAGATGTTTTGCAATCTGTCCAGACAAGTTCTAGATATCATCTCAAAAATGCAGGAAGAGTTGGTGGATCTGTGTATGGTGTGCTGAGTGGATTAACATTTTCTGTATTTTATTTACCAACTTTATTAGGTTCTACTGTTGATAAATTTGGTATTGGCTTAGTGTTAACCCTTGCAGGAGCAGGATTTGTATGGCCTATAGTGGCTACAATTATAGCATCACCATTTTTGGGAAAAGCAATAAAATCAGCAATTATGAATGGTCGTATTAATAAAGATTTAAAAGAGAAAATGTTGCGTGAAAAAGTAATTATCGAATCTGGTAGTAAATATGAAGGTCTTATTTTTGTGAAAAAATCAGATTATAAACCTCAATTTAGCGTTACTTTGCAAGAACAGACTAATAAAGATAAGACTCTTATTTTTGATGTTGATTTGTCTTCGATAGATATTTAATTCATTAAAATATTGGTATTCTAGAGCTATAGCAAAAATTGCTATATTAATCCATCGTAAGTAATGCAAAAAAACCTTCTTAAATGGGGTCCCCATGTAGCAAAAGCGTAATGGGGCTAAATAAGGATTATAGTGAAACTATCTCATAATGTTCCTCAAGAAGAAATAATGATACAGTTGTTGACGGTTCTTTTTCCGTCAGCAACTGTTTATTTGTTTGGGTCACGTGCTCGTGGTGATCATACTGAACGATCTGATATTGATGTGGCAATTGATTTGGGTAGAAAAATGGAGCTGAGAGAAATTGCCAAAGCTCGTGGGGTGCTTGATGGGCTTAATCTTGCCGAAAAAATTGATGTGGTTGATATGAACTCGATTCCTCAAGACATGAAAAATTTTATTTTAAAGGAAGGGGTATTATGGAAAAGTTAGCCAAGAAATATGTTAATTTAGTTAAAATTCATCGAGGACTATCTACTTCCATAAAAAGGTATAGGCTAGCGTTAAGCGATAAAGATATTGATATTGAAACTCGAGAGGAAAGACGAGATTCTTTGATTAAGCGATTTGAATTAACCTACGATTTATTATGGAAATACCTTCGTGAATATATGATTACAACACATGGAATTTCTATTGATTCTCCTCGCAAAGTGTTCCAGGAATGTTTATCATTAGGTCTCGTTAATAAAGAAGAAGCAAAAGAGCTCACCGACTTGATAGAAGATAGAAATTTGACAACACATGTATATGATATCGATTTGGCTAATACCGTTGCTAACGATATTCAAAAACATCATGACGTTATCGGTGTTGTTATCGAGAAAGTATCTTTAGAGACCATCAAGAAATAATCTCATAGTCCAAAAAGCAAGATGTCTTCTTTACAAAGAAACGTACATGGTTTAGGTTAAATAATGTATAGTTTAACATTATTTTATGCACAAGGTGCATTGACATGAACCAATTTCAAAATTCAGAAAAAAATAACACTGCTCATATTACCAAAAGTGGCTATGTCCTTGGCATAACAGGCACCATAGTTGATGTTCAATTTCCTCATGATGCAACGCCAGATATTCTTAACGAACTTCATATTCTCTTTCCGCAACAAAATGGAGCATCTCTGAAAAAAGCCAGCATAGAAGTTGCTCAGCAGCTTGGAGATGGCGCTGTTCGTTGTATTGCCATAGAAAATATTTTTAATATTACCCGTGGTTTGGAAGTTGTTGATACCGGTGCTCCTATTTCTGTTCCTGTTGGCCCACAAGTTTTGGGGCGCGTTTTTAATGTGCTTGGTGATCCGATTGATGGTAAGCCAGCTATAGCTGGCCAAGAAAAATGGCCTATTTTTAAAGCGGCGCCAGAATTCATCAGTCTTCAAGTAAAAAATGAAATTCAAGAAACAGGTATTAAAGTTATTGATATCATGTGTCCGTATATCAAAGGTTCAAAAATTGGGCTTTTTGGTGGTGCTGGTGTTGGTAAAACTGTTTTGGTACAAGAATTAATTCGTAATATTGCAACAGAGCATGGCGGTGTTTCTGTATTTACCGGAATTGGCGAGCGTACGCGTGAAGGTAATGAATTATGGCTAGAAATGCAACGCACCGGTGTTCTTGATAAAACCGCGTTGGTATTTGGCCAAATGGGTGAAATGCCTGGTGCGCGTTTGCGCGTGGGCCTCACTGGTTTGACCATGGCGGAATATTTTAGAGATACAGAAAAAAAAGATGTACTTTTATTCATCGATAATATTTTCAGATTTGTGCAAGCGGGTTCAGAAGTTTCTGCATTGTTAGGCAGAATGCCTTCTGCTGTTGGCTATCAACCTACTCTTGCTTCTGAAATGGGTGCATTTCAAGAGCGCATAACAAGCACCATTGATGGTTCAATTACTTCTATTCAAGCAGTTTATGTGCCTGCTGATGATATTACTGATCCTGCCCCTGCAACCACCTTTATTCATTTGGATGCAAGTACGGTTCTTTCTCGTAAATTAGTGGAGCTTGGCATTTATCCAGCAGTTGACCCATTAGTTTCTAATTCAAAAGGTTTGCAAGAAAATATTATTGGTGAGCGGCATTATCGTGTAGCTCGTACTATTCAAAATGTTTTGCAGCGGTATAAAGAATTGCAGGATGTGATTGCTATTTTAGGTATGGAAGAATTGGCAGAAGAAGATAAGGTTATTGTTAAGCGAGCAAAACGAGTACAAAAATTCTTGACGCAACCACTCTTTACTGCTGAATTTGCCACCGGTATGGCTGGCCGTTATGTATCTCGTGAAAAAGCAATTGAAGATTTTGAAAAAATACTTACTGGCGACTATGATAATCTTCCTGAAGAAGCATTTTACATGGTTGGCACCCTTGAAGAAGTGTTGCAAAAAGCTGAGAAATTGCTGAACGCAGAATAAAAGGAAAAAAATGAAGTTGACCGTAGTAAGTCCTCAACACAAGCATGAATACACGGTGCAGTGGATTGAAGCTCAAACACCGGTTGGATCGCTTATCATTAAACCAGATCATGCACCAATAATTCTTTCTTTGGTTGCTGGATCGGATTTTATTTTTGTGCTTGAAGATACTCATGAAAAAAAGATAATTCATTTAATGCGTCCGGGTTTTTTGGAAGTGACGCGTAAAAAAGTGGTTGCTCTTATTGGGCAGGATTAATTTTAACCCAAGCTAATACGGCTTGGGTTAATTATTTTTTACAGGTCCAATATATTAGTACTAAAAAAAGGAGTACTTAATGAAACAATTATTTTCAAAACTATGTCTTTCTAGTCTCATCATACCATGTACTTTTTTTGCTATGGATCCTGCAAAACTGGATTTCGATAAAGAATATGGTATTCCATTAGAAACGATTCATAACAATGTAACTACAATATCTAAAATTGTACCTCTACAAGCACCTATAATACCCACAATTGCCCCATTACAAATCCCCACAATATCACAATTCCTTGATGAACAATTTGTTGCTTTTGAAGGAAAATTGTTAGATGAATTTGGTGGTCTTAACGGTCAACCTCGCAAGAAAAAATTAGATGCATGTCTCTACTTTGCACGAGTTAAAACAGATGTTCCTGAAATAATTGCCGATCCAGAAACTATAAAAAAATATTCTGAAAGTGAAAAGACATTTTTTTCAAATGCAATTAATGTACTTAAGAAACGTTCCTTGGATCGTTATAGCAATGTAACGAGTGATACGTTGGCAATTATCAATAATCCTATTGCCACACAATCTTGCTCAATACTTGATAATATTCCACCTGTACTCAAGACATTTGTGATGGATTATGCATATCAAAATATTGATGCTACCCCCTATAAATGTCTTGAGTTTCCTCAAAATTGTCGCAATATCGATTATCATCATACCACTCATTTGGCTGCAATAACACATAACGATACATTTCAGCTGTGGGATTTGAAAACGGGCGAGAATTATATTTTTCCAAAAAGAGCTTGTATGGGTTGGGTAAGGTTCAGTGATAATGGAGAGCAACTTATTACTGCATTATTACAGCAAAAAGAGCCAGAAGTCATACATATCGATATTTGGGACAGTATCACGAAAAAACTTATATATACTATTGAACATCCACAATTGATCAAGGATTGTATCTTACATAATACGCCTACCAAACAAATATTATATATTTTTGATGAAGATAATAAGCTATTCCGCTACACAATAAAAAAAGATAGCTTTCCCGTGCTTTCAGAAAAGGTATGCACTCTCATTCGGGATTTTTATCCTCATTATAGTGGAAGAATAAATTATGAATTATCTTCGGGTACGCTTTTCAAAAAATGTATTCCGTACTTTCTGTGCTGTAAAGCAATAGAAAATACAACGAACAAAAATTCTCTACAAAAGGTAAGGGTTGCACCTCTTTATGAACAGTTGACGCCATTAGAGAAAGATCTTATCGAGAAAGAGATAGTGCAAAAAGCAGAAAAGCTCATGCATAATGAAAATGGACACAATACTCGCAAATCTTGGTTTGGATAATTTTGTTAAAGCGCACGCTGGGCCACATCATATCCGGCTCACTGACAGAAGGTCTGGTGATTCGGATTTCTCCCGATATTCCACTCGAGGAAATAAAAACAGGTAAATTTGTTTCCATTGTTGGAAAAACTCATACCTTTTTTTCTCTGATTACTGATCTTACGCTTGAAGTAACGCATCCTGATATTTTATTGTTTCCTCCTACACCTGAAGAAACATTACTGACAAATTTACTCAAACAAAAAGATATGTATGCAACGGCTGTCTTAAAGCCAATGCTCATGATGACCAAAGAAAATAAACCATCTCCAGTAAAAACTATTCCTGCGCATTTTGCATCTGTGTATGATGCAGATAAAAAAGATGTAGCATTAATTTTTGGTGATGAAATTCATCCGAGTAAAAAGTATTTTAATATTGGTTGTCCACTTGATATGAATACTCCCGTGTGTATTGATTTAGAACGATTGACTGAGCGCAGCAATGGTATTTTTGGTAAAACAGGAACGGGAAAAACATTTATCACCCGGCTGGTGCTTGCAGGGCTTATTAAAAACGATAAGGCGATTAATTTAATTTTTGATATGCATAGTGAATATGGTTTGCAGGCGCGCAAAGAATCAGAACACCAATCATTCGTGAAAGGTCTTAAGACATTATTTCCTCATCGTGTTGCTATATTTTCTTTAGATCCCGATTCTACGCGTAGGCGTGGTGGATCTCCTGATGTGGAAATAGTGCTTGCGTATAATTCCATCCAAGTGGAAGATTTACTTTCACTCCAAGATGAATTGAATTTGCATTCAACAGCAATTGAGGCGGCGTATCTCATTGTTGCGCAATATAAACAAGATTGGTTGTATGTATTGTTGAATCAGGGCGAAAATTTAAAGGAATTTGCACAATCGATTGGTGCGCATCCAGAATCAATTGCTGCATTATATAGAAAATTAAAACGCATTGAGCGTTTACCATTTTTTAAGCCATTGCTTAAAGGTGCGCATGTGCCGGTGATTGATCAGATGATGGAATTTATTGATAAAGGTATTAGTGTTATTGTTGAATTTGGTAATTATACGTCTACTTTTGTCTATTTACTTATCGCTAATATCATTTCTCGCCGCATCCATACGGAATACGTTGCTAAAACTGAAAAATTTTTGGGATCACAACGCAAAGAAGATGAACCAAAAAAGTTATTAATCACTATTGAAGAAGCACATAAATTTTTAAATCCTCAAGCTGCCCGGCAGACAATTTTTGGGGTAATCGCGCGTGAAATGCGCAAATATTATGTTTCATTGCTGGTGGTTGATCAACGGCCTTCAGGAATTGATCAAGAAATAATTTCGCAAATTGGTACCAAAATTGTTGCGCAATTAAATGATGAAAAAGATATTCAGGCTGTGCTTACTGGCGTGAATGGTGCAACCGCATTGCGGTCTATTTTAGCATCGCTTGATACGAAAAAACAGGCATTATTACTAGGACATGCAGTAACAATGCCGGTGGTTGTTCAAACGCGTGAATATGATGAAAAATTTTATGCATGCATGGCAGATGAAGTTACCTCGCAACAAATTGATCAATTAGTAAATGAGTTATTTTAGTTTCTTCGTATCATCATTGTTTTCTTTATTTGTCGTTGGTGGAATTGATGAAGGTGTTGGCTGATAGATACAGCATTGGTGAATAAGTATATACAACAAAATCCCCATAAAAAAGGAAACTATGCAAAGAACGCTATATGTTTGGCACGGTTCTCCATACATTTCTTGGGGAGGAACAGCTGCTATTGATTGCATAAATAATGATGCATATAAAAATAGTGCTGAGAGATTAGGTTTTGCGTCAAGAAAGCGCATTGGATCTCCTTTTTTTGAGTGTTCATATTTACCCTAACATCAATTTCCAGGACAATCCAATAAAATGATTGAGATTTGTAACTTTAGGCTTGTTTTTTGGGGTTTTTTCTCAGATAATACGATCAGATCGCTATTGTTACCACCCTTTTGCAGAGGTTTTCATTATGAGGTATAATTACAACTAGAATGAATAATTAATCAAAATGGGGGCAATTATGAATAAGAAGATGTTATTATTGGCGGCTATGGCGATCGGGGCCAATTCTGTATTACCACTTGCTGCATCTGCAGATGCTATGTATAGCGATATTAAGCAGGTAATAGTAGAAGATGCGCTTACGGGTAAAACAGATCCAGAAAAGTATGATAATACCGTACGAGCCTTGGATCAATTGTATTATGCAAGAGAGTCTATTAAAGAGAGGATTTTCTCGATCCATATGAAGAATAATATTGAGCAGACACAAATAGCACCAACATTTGCAGCCTTGAGCGGATTATGTTTTGTTGCAGCTGGATATAAAAATTACACAAAAGTTTTTGGTGCTCATGATTTAGGTTTCTTTGGAGTTATAACATTAGGTATAGCGGTACTATCATACTTTAATCAGGCTTTAGATCTTAAGGAAAACAAAAATAAACTAGCCGAAATTAATGAAGTAATTACAAAATTAGAAGCTATGAAAACTGAATTAGCTGGCAAACTTGGTATCGTTGAAATACAACGAGTATAAACTATTATCAAAAGATGGAAAAAGATGGTGCGCTGTTTAGTGATAGATAGCGCACCATTTTAAAGATAGGAAGTATTATGAAAAATTTACTTATATTGTTACCATTGTTTCTTTTTGGTGGGAACGCGCTGGCAGTTGTGCCAAAACAATCGTTGTTTGCAGATGTTTTGGTTCATAAGCAGCAGGAACTTGATCAAGCAATAATAGCTGAGATAGAAAAAATAATACCTCAAGTTGATAGAGATCATTTTTGTACTACTTTAATATATTTAAATAATGAAGATAGGTTTACGCGAAGTGAAATATTATCTTTATTTAATCGAAATTATAACAAGAGTGGTAGTGATCTAACATCTTTGGAGAGTTTACATATGACTGAACTTTTTAAGGAACAAAAAAATAGACTTGTACAAGAAATGCATGATGAAATGTGGAAACAGATAAATACCAATAGTATGGGTGATATTGTGACAGAAGATTACGCTTTGGTCTCAGCTTTTGGTTTTATTGCGGCTTTAGCTCCGGTTCCATTACAGATGTCTACTTATCAGGTATCTTCTGCTGATTTTCCTAAAACTTCTATGGTTAAAACCTCTGAGGTACTAGGTTTGATTAGTAAGGCGCTTACTATAGGTACGGCGAAGGGCATATTGCTTTCTCTTGCTGCTGTCTGTTCCTATCGTTTATATAATTACCGCAATGAGCTGAGAAGTAGAGAAGATAAAATGAATAAAATTGATGTGCTAATTAAAAAAATAGAAACGCTTGAATTAACTGCATAATAATATTAATTCATTGATATGTTAAAACCCCCCGAAAAATTCCGGGGGGTTTTTTGTTGCTTACTTAATTACAAAACTAATCAATCGATCTTTTACAAAGACCACTTTGATTATTTCTTTATTTTCAAGCCAGTGGGCAATCACGTGCCGTGCTAATGGTTCAACTATTTCTTGATCAGCTTTACGTTGTACTTGCACATTGCCACGATGTTTACCATTCACTTGAATAACTATTTCTACGGTGTTTTCATACGTATATTCTGGATTTGCATATGACCAAGAACATTCATGCAGTTGTTTGTTAAACAATTGTTCAAGCAGTTCACTTGCCATATGTGGAGCCATCACAGAAAGAACAACAATAATTTTTTCTGCAGAATCACGGCTCAATTTCATTGAATTGCTCGTTGCATCATTAATCCATTCCATGAACGCTGAAAGTGCAGTATTGGGCTTAAATAGATCAATACGTTCTTGAAAATCTTGCATCAATTTATGCGTGCGGCGCGTAACGGAAATATCTTCTTGATGGCCTTGCGGTAAAATGGTGCCAGGTTTTGTGAGGTAATCGTAGACGCGGTTTGCAAAGCGTTTCACGCCTTCAATACCGCTATCTTGCCATTCACAATCAAGTTCTGGTGGACCCATGAAAAGAATATACATACGCAATACATCAGAACCGTATTGTGCAACCATCTCATCAGGACTGACAACATTGCCTTTTGATTTGGACATTTTTTCAACAAGACCAGATTTTTCTGAATACTTTAATACCATGCCTTGGTTGAATAGATGACTAAATGGTTCATCAAATGGTAAATGGCCTAAATCGTATAATACTTTTACCCAGAAGCGTGCATACAATAAATGTAAAATTGCATGCTCTACACCCCCCACGTATAAATCAACCGGCATCCAGTAATTCATATCAGCTGGATCCCATGGCTTATCTTTTAAGTGTGGGTTTGGATAGCGCAAGAAATACCAGCATGATCCAGCCCATTGTGGCATAGTGTTTGTTTCTCGTTCTGCAGGTTCACCACATTGTGGGCATGCAACATGTACCCATTCATGGATTGCAGCAAGTGGCGATTCACCAGTTCCGGTGGGTTGATAGTTTTCAATTTCGGGTAATTTTACGGGAAGCTGATCTTCTGGCACGGGAACAATTCCACATTTTTTACAATGAACTAATGGTATTGGCTCGCCCCAATAACGTTGACGAGAGAATACCCAATCACGTAATTTATAATTAGTTGTGCGACGTGCCAGATTGTTTCTTTCGCAATACTTTATGATGTGCTCACGCACATCGGCTGATCTTTTGTTTGCAAAATCAAATGGCTCAGTTAAAATACCGTTTTTCATATCGGTATAACAGATTTCAAAGTTTTCTACCTGTTTGCGTAATTCTGGATCTTCGGGAAATAATACCGCTTTAAGTTTGATGTCATATTTTTTTGCAAATGCAAAATCACGTTCATCATGCGCAGAACATTTGATGATACCAGTTCCATAATCTGCCAACGCAAAGCTTGCAACCCAAATAGGCAATTCGCCATTGCCAACAGGATCTACGGTATAACATCCAGTGAAGATGCCTTTAGGTTCATGGCCTGCGGCACCTTTATCACGCAAACGTTCTTGTACAAGTTCTTGCGCATAAGCTAAAATTTCTTCACGGTTTGATACTTTTTCAAGGAGATATGGCAATAGTTCATGATCAGGTGCAATTACTAAAAATGTGTCAGCGCAAAATGCTTCAAAATGTGCTGAAAATGTTTCGAGCACCAAGTGAGAATCTTTTACTGGTGAGCTGAAAATTAATCCTTCACTTTTGCCAATCCAATTACGCTGCATTAATTTTACTTTTTCTGGCCATTCAAGTTTATCAAGACCACTCAAAAGTTTTTCTGCGTACGCGGTGATTTTTAGAATCCATTGTCTGATAGTGCGCTGAACAACTTCTGATCCGCAGCGTTCGCATTTGCCATCAATAACTTCTTCATTGGCAAGACCTGTCAAACATGAAGGGCACCAATTAATGGGCGCCATATCTTCATACGCAAGACCTGCTTTAAACATTTGTAAAAAAATCCACTGTGTCCATTTATAATAATCAGGATCAGTTGTATCAAGTTCTTTATCCCAATTATATAAAGCGCCAATTTCATGGAGCTGTTTTTTAAAGTTGGCAATATTAGTAGCCGTTCCAGCTTTTGGATGAATACCTTTTTTTATCGCATCATTTTCTGCTGGAAGGCCAAACGCATCCCAACCCATTGGATGTAAAATATCATAACCTTCGAGCCATTTGATACGCGTATACACATCGGAAAGAACATATCCACGCCAGTGACCTACGTGCAATCCACTGCCTGATGGATACGGAAACATATCTAAGCAATAAAATTTTTTAACCCCATGTTCCATATTATTACTCATGGGGACCCCGGTTGAAGAATGATCCCACTGCTTACGCCATTTTTTTTCTATTTTTGAAAAGTCATAACTCATTGAAAAAATCCTTTATGAAATGAGAGATTTTATATCTACAGTATAAACTTTTTATTTTTTATGTGCATTTCCGATTGATTATTCCGTTTTTTTCAAGTATTTTTCTGCCATTGCAATACGATCCGCAGGAAAGGGATGTGGATCTTTTCCAAAGAAAAATGTTTTTTTCACCTCTGCTGGGTCATGTGCGATATATTTGTAGTCAGAATTTTGTAACATTTCTTGTTCATTTTCTCTGATGATTTTTATAAATGCTTCAATTTCTTGGCGAGTTGCATGTTCAAGAGCAAACTGGTCAGCATTTTTCTCCAAATGTCTGTAGTAAGCTTTTTCGCCTATCTCCCAGATTGTTATTTTTATCCATAAAGCTATTATCGCTGCCGCTGATCTGGTATATAGGTTTATAGGTGTCTTAAGATTTGCTGAGGCAAATATCTTGGTAAAGCAATAGTTTGCGCTTGAAAATCCTGCTTGAATAGCTGCAGGCATTATAAAAGACATCTTTATTTTTTTCCAAGAATCATTGCTGTGTATATGGCCAAATTCATGTTTTATCAATACAGATTTACCTGCAAGGTCAACATCTTCATCGTTTGTTGTATCTCGCTTTTGAACTAAGTGATTTATGGCACCTACTGTTTCATAATCTCCTGCTATTATATAATCTTGCGTAGTACAAAAACCAGAGATCTGTGTCCCGGAGTTATCGAAACGTACATATTCTATTGGCGATTGTATGCCAACATCATATTTGATTTTTTCAATCCAGTTGATTGCCGGTTGTGGCCATCGATGTTTTTTTACTTCTTGTGTAAGATCGTGTTTATACTCACGATACTTATAAGTACCAATGATTGCCCCTGAAATGGGAAGAATTGCCGCTCCGATGGCGGTATATTTATCCATAGAAAATGAATGATTTGTTATTCCGATAATAACTATAAACATAGCAGATATCGCGTATTGTATATTCACGATATAGTCCTTTATATAATTGTAATAATTGTATGATAACGAAAAATATGCGTAACGATTTTAGAAAGTTCCTATTCTATGCAATAGGAAAAATGATTTATTATAGACTGCCGAGCAGTAGGTATAAAATAATAGATAAAGAAATGAGCAGGGTGATAATAGTAATAGCAGAAGAAAATAAAAGATTTGTTTGAACAAATTGATTGTTTGATATATGGACTGGGAAGCTGATTCTGGTGTTAGTGTACGTTGACATACACAACTCCTTACAAAATTATAATAATATATACTATCTTTTTCATTATATTCAAAAAAGGATAAAAAACAATAAAAATATACATTTTGTAAAAAGTGTTTGCTGCGGATAGTGAAAAGAAATATAAAATAGGCAAATTGTGAATTCTAGCTTAAAAGAAAGGCTTATAATATGAATCATCCTAGAATTTTATTGTTGCTTGTGCCATTTCTTTTCACTATACATCTCAACGCAGGTAAAGATCCTAAACAACCATTCACTCCGGGCGCTCCCAGAACGGCAAGATTAGATCCTCAAGAACGACGCAATAAAATAGAAAATCAGAATCCATCTGGTGCCCATCCTACGTATGCTCCACAACAGCACAGACTGAGCAGACAACAACGAGCACATAAAATTGATGCCATGCTTGCGGTGCTTAAACCTGGTTCCAGATCTCCATCACCCTAGCCCCATGCTTTTACCCCATCCTCATTCTTCGTACGGGGACCCCAATGAAGATTTTGCGGAATTGGGGATATCTCATGGGGACCCCATTTAAGAGGGTTTTTGGTGTTATTTCTAGAGTCACCATAGTGATTCTTATATTATTGGTGATGATTCTTTGAGTTCAGTTAACATTCCAAATGCAATGTATCCAAATGCAATGGCAACATCACGTAAAATAATGTCATAAAGGCCACCGATTAGGAACAGATTGATAATTATTACACCAATCCAGGCTGCAACCAGATAAGCACCAAAACGAGGATATTTGGTAAGTATTAAAATACCGGCTGCAATTTCGATAATTCCCACCAGAGGTACCAGAGTAGTCATAGGAATTATTGATGCAGCAAGTGGACTTACGTATATATTCCAATCAACAATGAAAAAGAAAAATTTATCAAGGCCGATTAATACAGGAACAAGACCATACACATATTTTGAAAGTGTCCACAGATTATTGAATTTGTTATCGTTAACCATCATAATTAATCCTTTATTTTTTAATATTTATAATGGTTTTAGACATATCATAAATAACGCGGAGAAAAGAAGTGATTAATCAAAAAAACCTCCAAAAATATTGGAGGTTTTTTCATTGATCTTTTATGGGGTCCCCATGCGCAAAGTATTGAGCATGGGGCTAAAAATACTATTCTTTTGAATCAGTTGAATCAGTCGGATTCAATTCTTTAGCAAGATCTTGAGCAGCTTCTTTTGTTTTTTGGTCAGCAGATTCAAGAAGATTCATTTTTCTAGCGTTGAATTGGCTAAACTCTTCTTGCAGAGCAATTTTTAGAGGCTCTAATTGCTCTTTTTCTTCTTGCGTTGGTTGTTCAACAGCTTCTCTTTTTTGCATTGCTAGAAGAACTGTTTTCATCATTGCTGCCGCATCAAGACACGCTTGTGTATTATTAGCAGTACAATATTCGTGTAGCTCTTGTGGAAGGAACGTATAATCAGGAGCTTCTGCTGTAAAAGTCATTCCAGAAAATGTAGCTGCAATAAGAGCAGTCAATAATTGTTTGTTCATAAAGAGACCTTTTTGTGTGAGTTATACATGTTAGAAATTACAAGAACAGTATGGCTTGAAAGATTTAATATGTCAAATAGAATAGCGATTGGCTGTGATGAAAATGGGCTATGATTGCCAATTTATGTCCTATCTTTATACTGAAAATCATAACTATAAAGGAAGATAATCTATGACACAAGTGAATACACAGCAACAACAAAGCATGCAAACGCATGATGAACTTATTTTAGTAGTTCCACGTGAACAGATTTTTGCTCACGCAAACGCATGGCATGGTTTACAAGAAGTAGATTTTGATCAATATCTGCAGATCATTAATGATACAAAAGAATTTTTACCGCGTTCGATTATGGAGACAGATCCTACCTATAAACAAATTATTCCCTATCTTATTTTTACTCATGAAGGTAAATATTTTTTGATGCAGCGTAAATCTGATGCTTCAGAATCCCGACTGCGCAATAAATTGACGCTTGGCATTGGTGGACATATTCGTCAAGAAGATATGACTCCCTACTTCGCCGAGGCTTCCTCTTTCGCTAAAGCTTCAAAGGGCACGTCGAAGGGCGAGGAGACCCCGCTTTTTGCATGGGCGTTGCGCGAGTTTCATGAAGAAGTTGATTATGCAGGCAAGGTAAATGTAAAACCTCTTGGTATTTTGAATGATGATTCCAATGATGTGGGAAAAGTGCATATTGGTTTTGTACTTTTGCTTGAAGGTGATAGCGGTGATATTGCAATAAAATCAGAATTAAAAAGTGGTGTGCTGGTTTCATTGGATGAATGTCTTGCGCAACGTGAGACCATGGAATCGTGGAGTAGTTTTGTAGTTGATTTCTTACAAAAAACAAAAAAATAAATAACATCACAGGAATAAAAGATGGAACAATCTTCTTCGGTAGCGCTCGATTTGAATAATTTGGTTAAAGCGCAGGCAGTTTTTGAGCGATTTCGCAAGAATATGCAAGATGATAGAGACCAAGCAGGAGCTGTACAAGCTTTCAAAATTTGCTATGAATTATCGTGGAAAACAATGAAGCGTATTTTAGCTACTCAAGGTGTAGAATCAACGGCACCCAGAGATGTGTTTAGAAAGGCTGCTCTTGCACAAATAATTGATAATCCAGAACCATGGTTTTCTTTTATAGAAAAACGACATCTCACATCGTATACGTACGATCAAGAAAATTTGGATGCTATTGTAGAATCATTTGATTTGTTTTCGGCAGAGCTTGCTAAAGCAATAGAAAAAATGAAAATTTCGGTGCCTAAGGGGTAGGCATTTTAGATCTAGAGTTGTAGTTGGTTTATTAGAATATGCTATAGACAGCAAAAAGTTCATAGATTATAACTTGGACTTAATAACAAAAAAATGAGAAAAAGACATGGAAGAATCAACAATAGATTTTAGTAAATTACTTAAAGCGCAAGCTGTATTTGAACAGTTTCGTCAGGATATGCAGGATGATAGAGATAAAGCTGGAGCTGTGAAAGCTTTTGAGTTTTGTTATGAGCTTGCATGGAAAATGATGAAGCGGGTTTTAGCAATGAGGGGGCAAGAGACTGGATCACCAAAAGATACTTTTCGTGCTGCAGCGCTTGAAAAAATAATCATTGATCCAGAATTATGGTTTGAATTCCAAAAAAAACGTAATCTTTCTGTGCATACCTATGAAAGAGAAAATTTGGAAGCTATTGTAGAAATTTTTGACCAATTTTCTGACGAACTTGAAAATTTAATTTCTAGATTGCAGGAAATGGCATGATTCATATGGAGCCAAAACATTGGGATATTGTAAAATCAATTTTACACAAATATCCATATACATTTTATGCATTTGGTTCCCGTGTTAAAGGAACACAGAGGCCGTTATCTGATTTAGATATATGTTTTATGGAAGATATACCATGGAATATTCGCTCACATATTGACGAAGATTTTGAAGAATCAGATTTGCCATTTAAAGTTGATGTAGTGGATTGGAATATGGCCGACGAAGCATTTCGAGCGAAAATACAACCAGATTTAGTTCTTATTCAGCAAGCACCAATGATATCTACAAAGGAATAATATGTCAGATGCAACAACAACGATAGAAACATTAAAAAATGATGTTAAAAAATTCATTGAAGATCGCGAATGGCAACAGTTTCATAGTCCTAAAAATTTAAGTATGGCTCTTGCATCAGAAGTCACTGAATTAATGGATTTCTTTCTCTGGAGTGAAAGTGCTGCATCATATGAAGAGTTGGAAAAAAAGCGACAGCTTATAGAAGATGAAGTGGCAGATATTGCATTTGCACTTTTATGTTTTTGCAATCAAAACAAGATTGATTTGAGTAAGGCGCTTGCGCATAAGCAGATTGAAAAGGCGCGCAAGTATCCGGTTGAAAAATCAAAAGGTAAGTGGACTAAATATACTGAATTATAAAAAACGGGACTTGAACAGTTAACCCCTCTACTCCGCTCGCCCTGAGTGTTTTTTGTCCTCAAAAAATGTATCGAAGGGTGTGATTAAGAATAATTAATCTTAAAAAGATTGATAAGATTAGAAAGTTTTTACTAATGCTGAACCCTTCGATACATTTTACTTGCATAAATGCTTCGTAAAACACTCAGGGCGAGCGGATAGTGAATACCGACTTGTTATAGAGATAAGATTTAATTTATGAATGCTGTGATAAAAAACGGGACCGATTAAGGTCCCGTTCTTCTTGCGATACTATTCTAATGTTATGCTGCTGCAGCACCACCAATTTCTGGCTCACTGATTACCTGCGGTACTATTTGTGGGCGAATAATGCCTTTTCTTTTTTCTTTCTCAAGTATGTCGCGCTCTAATGCTTTTTTCTTTTCAATCGCTTCTGCAACTGCAGTATCCACATTACGTTGAGTAATAATACCGTCTTTTGTTGCACCCGCTTTTTTACCCATGATGGTAACCATATCTTTGATTTCTGCATGAGATAAATCAGCAGTTTGTTTTGCGATTTCATCAATTTTTTCAGAAGTTAAAATTGAACGTGCAGCAGAGATAAATCGTGAATCTCTTATTTTAGCACCAAATAATTGTTCATTCATATAAATATTGAGCAATTCTTTACGCGTATTTTCATCTGGCAATGGCATTAAGACACGATCTTGGAATCGGCGGCCCATCGCAGGATCCATAACATACGCATGATTTGTTGCAGCAATGAGCATAAATTTATTGCTGCCGCTACCCGTTGCAGCAAGAATATGGTTTAATACTTTATAATGATCAGAATCGGGGCGTAATGTATCACGATCCACAAAGAGCGCATCAGCTTCATCTACAAAAATAATGGTGCCGTATTTGCTATTTCTTGCCATTCCCATTAATTCATCAAAATACTTAATACCTTCAACACCTGATTGCAATAATGATGCGGCAGTTACGGGCAAGAAATCCATATCAGTTTTATCTGCTAATATTTGTGCAAATAATGTTTTACCCGTTCCTGGTTGACCATATAAAAGCAAGTTATCATAGGTAACTTTTTGGCCTTTATAAATATTATCACGAATGTTTTTTGTTTTTTCTTCAATTTCTTCTAGGCGTTCTTTGACTGATGCATCAAAAATCATCGGAGGTGTTTTGTATCCAGCCCACCATCGTTTGAGGCGGTCTGTGCGACCATATTTTGAGCCAGGAAGAAGGATTGCGGGCTTTGGATTTAATAAACGTTTTTCTACAACATTCCAAAATATGCGAGGGCCATAAACACCAGTTATAGTGATAACTGATGCAAATGCTACAGGAAGTCCATACTGCATAGCGTTACGCATATTAAAAACGGAGCCAATAGCCTCCTGTGTTATTTGTTGAATTTCGGGAAATAAGTCTTTCTCAAGTCCTATTCGTATTCCTTGAACCCCAGATCCTAAGGCACTTGCAAATTCTGATCCACCTCTAATGAGTTCGCCTCTTAATCGAGGATTGCTTAATGTATCGGCTAGGGCTTTTGTAAGACTTTCAGTAAGATTTTCAAATCCTCTTTTGGTATGGCCATGTACAACGCCACCTTGAGTTGCTTCCTCAAACCCTTCAAAGCCGCCGTGAATAAGATTTTTTATAGCTTCTTTTGCTATATCACCAGCAACGCTACCTAGGCCTTCACCTAATCCACTTAAATCAGGTTTAACGGTAAGAGGAGTTTTTGCTAACTCTTTGGCAAATTCTTGAGCCAATTCTTGTGAAGCCAAAATATTAGATCCATTCAAAATAGATAGATAGATAGAGTGATTAATGATTTTTTCATGCGAAGCCCCCATAATCAATACAAATTATTTTTAATAATTTTTACACCAACGCGTTATAACTATAGCCTATTCGAGCACAAAGTTACAAGTATGCTTTTATTATTCGCTCTGTGTTGGCATAAGACTTTGTAAAAGCATGGTGGCGCCAAAACCAATAAGCCCGCCTATTACACGAGTAGCAGTATTAAATAAGCCAAGATACATTGCGTCTTTTGCCATAGATCCAAAAGATGTTTGTTTTTCCATTTTATCAATATCAATTTTGTTATCTTTTAAAAGATCTTTGGTGAGTTTATTTATTTGTTCTTGATCTGTGGAGTTGAGTAAGCGGTTGAAATTTTCAATTGCTTTCGCGCGTTGAAGATATTTAGGATCCATTGGTGATAATTCCATGTCTTTTAGTTCTGCAATTGCATTACGTATATCTGCGGCAAAATCTCCTGATTGTACCATTTTTGTTGCTTTGCTTTGGGCATCATCTTTAAGAGCTAGAAATATTTGACGTTGCATAAAATTTTGTGCTAGTGGTTTATAACCTAACTCTAGGCTTCCTCCAAATGCTTTATGGAGTGTGCTTAAAAAAACAATGTAAGCGGTGGCCAACCATCCAGGAGATGATTGTTGTCTTGCAGCTTGAGCTTGCATAGCTTGAGATGCGACAGTTGGTTGTTCAGCTTGGGGTTTTTCTACTGGTTGATTTGATTGATCAACAGTAGCAGGTGCAGCAATAGGAGCTGGAGCATTTACGGTAGCTTGAGCAGGTTGAGCTACTTGTGCTGGAGCAATTGATATTCTTGGTTTTTGTCTGAGCCTTTTGGGACCAGTATAGTCTCGCCCTCTTGTACCAGGAGCTTTGTAAGCAGAAGAACGTAAATAAAAAGAAGGTGTAGTAGTTATGCAGAGCAAGAGTAACGTTGTACGAATATACGCATTCTTTTTATTCATTGCATCACCTTTTTATTTATTAACCTTTCTAATACAGGTTGAATATATCAAAATAAAAAAGAGTAATGCAATGGTATCATTATAGGAGCTATATAATTTTAACCGAGTATGGCATGTAATACCTGTATAGGTTTTTTTTGTCCAAGAGCCTCAATTTTTTGTTCAATCTTTATTTTTAAAATATCTTTTTCATAATCAGTTAGTTTGGCATAGGTAGGGATTTGTGTAGTTTTTTCAAGCGCTTGTTTATTTTTTGTATTATGCAAAGCTTGTTCGCATACTCCTAGGCGACGAGAATTTTTGGTGATTATCCAGCAATAATTATCTACCTCTTTAGCATAGTTTATCTGTTCTCTTTTTATTTTGATTCCTTCAGTAATATCTCCCAAATGCAACGGAGGGCAATCTTTTTTTAATTTGTATAGCGATTGAAGATCTTTTTTTGAAACTACAATGATAGTGCTTGTTTTGTCGCTGATAGTGTTTGTTTTGCTCGGGAAAAAATTTACGTGGGTAATGGGGCCTTTCTGTTTCATTGTATAAAGACATTCACGAGAAATCGTATCCCATATGCAAATTCTTGTTTTGTTTGGATGTTTATACACCGTTGCGGTGGCAAGTTGCGATCCATCATCGTTAAATTTTACATAGCCGTCATATGCTGATTCATCGAGTGTATGCAGAAATTGACCATTGCTCAATCTCCATAAACGAAAAGTTCCATCTTTACTAGCACTTGCAGCGAAGTTAGATGGTATGTTTGTAGCTATGCTTTCTATTTTATTTGTATGACCTTCAAAATTGATGTTATATAAGCAGGTAACCTGAGCGTATGCTTTTTTCATTACGAACTTTTTGATAGGAGGTGGCAGTTTCTCCAGTTCTTTGACGGGTTGAGGATTGAGATAATTAGTTACTGCTTCAAGTGTATCACACCTAACCTCTCGTATGTTTTTGAGAGCAAGTTCATAATAGTGATTAATCGCATAGAGAAAAAAAGCATTTTGTTCCATTAGAGCTTTAAGAAATAATTGATCAATCATATTCTCTTGCAAAGTGTCAACTAAGTGTAAGATAGAAAGTGCTTTTTTTTCAGTAAGGGGACGTTGCAATAAAGCAAGAGGATCTTTGTATTTGAACATTTTGTTAATTGCGCTATTTGTAGAAAGAATACGTTCTTCAAAAGAATCAGCAAGAGGTTCAAGGTCGATTGTTTTATGGGGATCATCCATTGCCAAAAATATGTTTGGCGAAGTCATGATACAAAAGAGAAGAAAAAAAATGTAGCGATTCATATATACTACCCATATTTTTTTACTTTTGATTTTCATTCAAACATACTTTTGGATAGATGTATATGAGATATCTAATTAATGCGAGTGTAGGTGTCATACCCCAATCTTTATTGCATTCCGATTGGGGACCCCTATTAAGAGTTGTTAGCTAATATTTGTTATCTAATTAATGGGGGTGTAGGTGTCTAAATATTTTGTTTTAAATAGTGCATTAACAATATCTTTTTCGCTTTGCAGTAACTTTTTATACAGAGGACTTTTGTGAATATTAATAACGGTTGGTGCAGGAGTATTTTCTATTGCCCGTTCAAGCAGATATAATCGAGGGCTGCTTTTTTCTGCAATCCAAGCGTGATCTTCTTTTCTTTTTTTTATTTTGTATCCCTTATCTACTGATATGGGTATGCCTTGCATATTGTTGCCTATGCACATAGGTTCGTGGTCTTTTTTTAAAGTGTATAACGTTGAGCTATTTTGACCAAGAATTGCCAGAGTAATATCTGTTTGGCCTTGAAAGAATGCTAATGCAGAAAATCGATTCTGGTGTTGTATGTTCCATAGGGCTTTTTGCGAATCGGTATCCCATATTTTTATGGTAATTTCAAAAGGTTCTTCCTGCAATAAGGTTGCTGTTGCAAGCAATGTACCTGCATTATTGAATGTTACATATCCGCTCACAGCCAGCTCTTTAAGTATGTATAATTGTTTTCCTGTTTCCAAGTTCCATAGACGAAATGTTCCATCTTTACTGGCGCTGCATGCAAGATTTTTTTCATGATTGAGAGCAACGCGCCGAACTGGAGCGGTGTGACCAATAAATTCAATGGAATGGACTCGTCTTAGTTTGTTATAAGCCATGGCCATGACATATTTTTTTAGTGCAGAAGGAAGTGCTTCGAGTTGTGATGTTGGTTGTTTTTGTTCATGATTGGTGACTATATTCAGCGTGCTGAGTGTAACAGCATCATAGTTTTTTTTGGCAATATCACAGAAATAATCGATACTTGCTGCAAAATAACTATTTTTCTTTTTTAAAGTATGAATATCTTTTTCGCACATCCCTTTGGGATAACAACGGTCTACATACTTTATGAGATCAAAATGATCTTGCTCTACAAAAATTTTTGTACATAATCCACAGCAGAAACTACTATCTTCAATGGCTTTATTAATTGCTTCACTAATTGAAGTGGTGTGCTTGTTTTTTTGCTGTACGGATGAAAGAATGAGTGGTGTTTTTTCCGATAAATCCATAGCAATAGAATGAGCAGCATGCATGGTCATAACAATAAGAAAAAAAATATAAGATTTCATGTTTTTACTCATATAGTAATAATGAATATAAAAAACAGTATTCTACTTTCTGTATAGGTGACGCATTATGTTATCCGAACCAGCTCATAGTGGTATTAGCGAGCTCGGTTTTTTTGCTGAGATCATTTATTTTATTTTTAATTTTTTGATTAATCATTTTTCTTTGATCTTGTGTTAATGAATCTGAGTTGTAGAATTGCGTATCATATATTTTTTTTAAAGATTTTATGGTTGAGGTGTTTTTTGTAGCTTGTCTGCACATGAAATAAGCAAAAGATTTTCGCAATATTGCATTATTATCTATGCAGTATTTCCCTGGGAAAGTGAATGGAGGATTCATTTTCTGAACTCCTGCAGCAATACGTGATATCATGATGTGCTGGTCATTTTTTTTGTCAATTTTATAGATCGATAAAAAACCAGTTGCATCAAAAATGTGAAGATATTCATTATCAAAAAAAATATTTTTTATAGGGTATGCAAAAAAAAATTTTTTAATAGGTGTTTTTGTTTCCCTGTCACTCATCGTAATTCTAGTGGTGTTGGGGTTACTGGATGATACAGTTGTGGTAATAATGATAGAGCCATCAGTGCTAAATCGCATAATGCTGCTTGGTGATGCTTTTGGCATCACATGAATCATTTTTGCTGTTTTTAGATTCCATAACTGAAATGTTTTTTCATTTTTATTTATAACAGCTGCTTCATGAGTGAGTGTATGGATATCGAGGATGTCGCTGTCGTCACCCAAAGCAATACACACAAATTCTTGTTTGATAGTATAATATGCTTTTCTCATTACGTATTGTTTGAGATGTGGTGGTAATCCATCAAGTATGGCGCAACGCTGAAGTATCTCCGGTTTATGGACGGTGGCGAGAGTATCGCCGGTGACACGTCTATAATGATTATGGCCTTGCTGAGTAATGAGTTCGTTTATAATGTTTGCAAAATATGAACTTTGGAGACGAGAAAATTTTTCAATAGTTCGTTCTGACTTAAAGATTTCTGGTAGTTCTGCGTGTAGTTGTGCTATGTATGGTGCGGGCTCAAGTTTTTTTTTGATAAACCAACTTTCTTGACTGAGTTCAATTGATACTTTTTTTTCAAAAGCATTAAATTTTTGCTGCAGAGAGCTGGGTTTTTGGGAGATTTTTTTTAAAGGAATTGCCTCATCATAATCCATAGCAGATAATCGTGGTGATGAAATGATGATAATGCTCAAGATGCATAAGATGGGAAGGAGGGTTTTCATTAGTTTTCCTTTTTAGCTGAAGCATATCGCAAAAAAGGGGTGAGAGCAAAGGAGGAGTTAAAATGAATTTTTTTTAATTCATATCTTGTGCCAGATACGTAATGATGAAATTTTCATCGCTTGTGTTATCAGCTAATGAAGCAACAATGTGCTTGGTAAATGATTCTTCGACTTCATAATTGGGGTATTTAAGCGTGATTCTATCATTTTTAGAATTATAATCATCAATAGTCAAATAGCCGGTTTGAAATAGTAATGGAATGAGGGGTATATTGCTTATTTCAAAGGTGTCTAGATTATCAGATTTTATCGCAGCTGTAAGAATTTCTTGCAGATCATTATATTGTTTTTTAATGAGATGTATCAGAAAAGTGGGTGTTCCTGATTTAAACCAATAATTTGCTAATTCTTGTCTTGAAAGATAGGACATGGTTGAAAACGGGTTATAAACTTTTATAGGTAGCTCTGAAAAGCGATATCCATTATACCATGTTTTCATAACGTCTAAAATTTCATCGCGTTCAACGTGCTCGTTGTGTGCAACAGCATCTATGTGATCACCAAAATAATGAACGAGCTCTTCTTGTGTGTATCCCAATAATTGTGCGCTTTGGCTGCTAAACGATATATCATTAAGGTTATTCATTCCAGAAAAAATGGATGTTTTAGCAAATTTTGTTACGCCAGTTACAAAAATGGCACGAATATGAGCATCCATTGATTTAATAACATCATACATTCCTGCAACCAATTTTTTTATTTGATCTGCTTTTTCAAGATCGCTGATGTGATCCAAGATTGGCTTATCATACTCATCAATTAAAATTACCACTTTGTTTGCTTGGGCAAGCTGTTTGATCAAATGGCTCAATTGGGCATATGATGTTGGTGCATTACTGATATCAATAGCATATTCTTGGGCAATTTCCTGCAGTCGCCATGATAAAGCAGCTTCAAAGTTTTCCATGGTATCGTGTCTGATATTAGCAAAATCAAGATGAATGATCGGATACTTAATCCATTGATAATCACTTGAATAAATCCAAAGTCCTTTAAATAGCTCTCGATTTCCTAAAAATAATTCTTTAAGTGTTGAGATCAGTAAAGATTTGCCAAATCTGCGTGGTCGAGCAAGAAAATACAGGCGCAATCCACCAGAAAAAAGATCATAGATGTATTTTGTTTTATCAACATATACATAATTATTGGTCATCATTGTGCTGAACGTGCTGAGATCTAATGGCAAATATTTCATGGAGTTATCCCAAAATATGCTGAGGTGAATTCGTGATGTTTTTAGCATAGTCTGTGTTGGCTTAAATGGCAATAAGCGCTTGGATCGTTTTGTTATAGCGAGTTGTTTTAATGATCTTTCAGAATGCGAAACTTCTAACTGGGCAAGGAAGAAGAGTCCGGAAGATACATAAATGTATATAAGTTTTCAAAATGTTTAAATATATCATCCGGCTGTTTTTCAATGAGATCTTTTTTTGAGTAGTTTGTTTCGATCGCATATATTTTACTGCACAAATGAACAATTTCCCTGTTTTGTCGAATATGAATTTGCTGATTTTTTGCTTGAATAGCGATCTGTAACCACTCAGCTAACGTTTTTTCGGGGCGAGTTTGTGAAAACTTATATGCATGTCCGAAAACTTCTTCAATATCAAGAAGTGTCATACTAGTCATCTGGGCTAAAAGTGATTCTCTTGATATATTGCTTATTCCCATACGATTAAAAAATGTCTGTATGAGTTCTTCTTTATCTGATCTTGGTGGTAATTCTTTTTCACGATTTGCTTTTTTCATATCCCATAAAGCTCGAACAAAACAATCATAATCAGCACCTGTTTCATCAATATTTTTTTCGATAGATTTGATTGCGGCATCTATAAATAATGCAGAAAGTTCTGCCTGGCTAAGACCTTCAGTTATATTTGCTAATCTATCGGCAAGATTGGCACGCATTTTTGAATTAATTTTTGTTGATTTCATTTTCTCCGTAATCATTACTTTTCGAGCAGTTTCATTGGGATATGAAATGTGTATAGTGATATCAAATCTACCTTTTCGTTTAAGAGCAGAATCAAGGTTTTTGGGATAGTTAGTGGCGGCTATGGTAATGACATTTATGTTGTCCTTATTAAATCCATCTATTTCTGTTAAAAAAGTATTTATCAGTCCCTCTTGTGTTTGTTTATATAGACCATCGCTGCTACCTCCGCTTCGAGAGCCTATGGTATCAAATTCGTCGATAAATATGATGGCAACATTTTTTTCCTGTCTTTTTGCTGTTTCTCTAGCGTCATTATATGCTTGCTCTATAAGTCGCTGTCCTTCACCAATTAAACCTTGTATAAATCTTGTTGCCGGATATACAAAGAATGGACATTCCACTTCTCCTGCTATTGCTCGTGCTAAATGAGTTTTTCCAGTTCCTGGATCTCCGGTAATTAATATGCCATGTGGTAATGGTACGCCCGCTTTTATAAATCGTTCTGGGTTTTTAATTTGTTGAACGAGTTTGATCGCTTCGTTTGGTACATCAATATAATCCGCAAAAGTGATATTTATTTGTTCTACAGGCTTGTTCATAGTTATATCAGGATTTGGCAGCAGCTTGCTATATTCTGCCTCTAAGAGTGCTTCCTGCATTCTGGCCATTTTAGCTTGGCGTGTTTCTGGTAATAAATATTTTTGGAGCTTGTCATATAGATAATCAAGCCCCCAATTGCCTGCTACAGTAGCTAATGCTTTCGCAAGAATTTGGCCCAGTGTTTGGTTTTGTGGTGATTCTTCGGATGACACAGTTATTTTTGATGATAAAAGTCCAAGCAAAAGTGTAAATATTAAAATATTTTTTTTCATTTTCCACCTTTTTGTATTTCAATTTGAGTATATCGCGGGGGGGGGCGAAATGCAATGGTTTGATTGAAAATTTTAGTCGACGGGTTAGAAAAGGTTTTTTAAGCTAATCTGCGCAATAGCTATAGCAAGACTTGTTAAGGTCTGCGCAATTATTACGAAAAAAGCATTTGTTGTTAAATCTTTAATGGGGTCCCCATGTGCAAACATTGAGCATGGGGCTATACATTAGTGGTATGATTAAATAATAAAAACTTAAAAAATCAGGGGGCTGTATGGAAAGAGAAACTATTTTAAAGCAAGCCAATGAAGCTTACGCTCATGCGCGAAGCAACAAAAAAAATTTACAAGATATGCAGGAAGATCTTAATGTATGGGAATTTACTTTGGAGGATGAGCTAGAAGGCGAGTAATTTCAGCCTATCGTTTCTCCGACACTATCGCCCCTTATGTTTCTATTTGAAAATTTATTTGACTTTTTTAATGTTTATGATAGGCTTAAAAATAATGAACTATAATTTTCACAGTATTTTCAGGGGTTAAAACGATGAAAAATAAAATGATCGTTGGCGGTTTTTTATTGCTGAGTTTTGTAAATGCGTATGCAGAGCTTACGTATATGGATAGTATAAAAAGTTCCATAGACGCGAATGGTTTTTATCTGGATAGATGGAATAGTGAAAAAAGAAAAGTAGATAGCGAGATAGTCTATACTAATTCTCTACCTGTACGTATTTTAGCAGCAAACATAGGCGTAAGGTTTGTGGGGGTAAAATCAGAAGAATTGGAAAAAATTATACAATATAACGCCTGGTATAATCCACATCATATGCTGTACGCTATAGATGATAAGGGTGAATTCAAACGATATAATTATGGTAATAGAGAATTGTTCAGGAAGACATTAATTGCAGAAATAGCTGAACCCGCAATTTTTTTAGCAGCAGATCATGCTGTTGAGAAACTGACCGGTGCTGCTAGTGAAACCGAGATAGGAAAATCTATAATTCAAACCATCCCTCAGCAACATCATCAGTTTTTGAAAAAAAACGGAAAAATATTTGCATCTGCTCTTGTAGCACGGGGAGTTGGAACTGTTGCAAAAGGTGAATCATTATCAGAAAATGCAAAAACTTTTGGTAAAAATGCATTTGTACATTTTGGAAGTAATGGCCTAGAAGAATATGTAATTAACCCTCAAATTGACAAACTTATGGGTTCTGAAGATAGCAATACAAAAGAATGTGCAAAATTTGCAGCAAATGGTCTTGCTATGTATGGATTGCATGTCGGCTTAAAAATGTTAGGTGCTTAATTAGGCCTATGCAGTAAATGAATTATTTTGATATTAAAAAGAGACTCTCAAAAAATTGAGAGTCTCTTTTTAATTCTTAAAGCGAGATTCTTTTAATACATAATCGATTTCTTAAAGTGGACGCCCGATTGGAGCGATGCGAAAATTGGGCATTAATACATTCCGCCCATACCACCCATGCCGCCACCCATATTAGGCATGTTTGGAGTTTCTTTTTTATCTTCTGCAACATCGCATATTGATGCTTCTGTGGTCAGCAATAATCCTGCAATTGATGCAGCGTATTGAATCGCTGATCGAGTTACTTTAGCAGGATCAATGATACCGCTTTTTACCATATCCACGTATTCACCTTTTTTAGCATCAAAGCCAATGTTGCCTGATTCAGATTTTACTTTGTTGACTACAACAGATGCTTCGTAACCAGCATTAGATGAAATAATTCGCAGCGGCTCTTCCAGTGCACGGCGAACAATTTGCAATCCAAGACGTTGATCACCTTCAAGTTCAAGGGCATCAACTGCTTTTTGTGCGCGAACTAATGCAACGCCACCACCAGCAACAATTCCTTCTTCAACTGCTGCGCGAGTTGCATGCAATGCATCTTCAATGCGGTCTTTCTTTTCTTTCATTTCTGTTTCGGTAGCTGCACCAACTTTAATAACTGCAACACCGCCAGCAAGTTTCGCCAAACGTTCTTGCATTTTTTCTTTGTCATAATCAGATGGACTATTTTCGATTTGCGCTCTGATGTGTGCTACGCGAGCTTTAATTGCATCTTGATTGCCTTGGCCTTCAATAATAGTGCAATCGTCTTTAGTAAGCACTATTCGTTTTGCAGTACCAAGATCGATCAGTTGAATATTTTCAAGTTTTAAGCCGATATCTTCAGAGATCAATTTACCAGCAGTTAAAATTGCAATATCTTCTAGCATTGCTTTGCGGCGATCGCCAAAACCTGGTGCTTTAACTGCAGCAATATTAAGAACTCCGCGCAATCTGTTGACTACCAATGTTGCAAGCGCTTCGCCTTCAACATCTTCTGCCATGATCAAAAGTGAGCGACCAGCTTTTGCAACTTGTTCTAAAATAGGCAGCAAGCTTTTCATGCTGGTGACTTTTTTCTCAACAATCAAGAGGAATGGATTTTCAAGCACGGCTTCCATTTTTTCTTGGTTGGTTACAAAATAGGGTGAAAGATATCCGCGATCAAATTGCATACCTTCTACAACATCTAATTCATCTTTCATTCCGCGAGCTTCTTCAACGGTGATGACACCGTCGCGACCTACGCGTTCCATTGCTTGTGCAATTAAATCACCAATAGTTTCATCTGAGTTTGCAGAGATGGTAGCAATTTGCTGAATTTCTTTTTTATCAGAAACGGCAGCGGCATTTTTTTTGATGGTGTCGACAACCGCTTCAACAGCTTTATCGATACCGCGCTTAAGTTCCATTGGATTTGCGCCAGCAGTAACAAATTTATTACCTTCTCTGAAAATTGCTTGAGCAAGCACAGTGGCGGTGGTGGTTCCATCGCCAGCGATATCTGCAGTTTTGCTTGCAACTTCACGCACCATTTGTGCACCCATGTTTTCGAGTTTGTCTTCAAGGGTAATTTCTTTTGCTACCGTAACACCGTCTTTGGTTATTACGGGTGCGCCATATGCGCGTTCAAGAACAACATTGCGACCTAAAGGCCCGAGAGTGACTTTAACGGCATCGGCTAAGGCATCAACACCTTTACGAATTTTTTCGCGTGCATCGGTGCCAAAAACGATTCTTTTTGACATGATAAAATTCCTTATTTTTTTATTTTAAAAAAGCTGCTGAGGTTTATTCTTCGATAATACCCAGAATATCGTTTTCGCGGACGATAATGTAATTATCTCCCGCGTCTGTCCCGGCATATTTGCCAAAGTAAACAGTATCATTTACTTGTACGGTCAGAGGAGTTAATTTTCCTTCGTGAAGACGCCCATTACCAATAGCGATAACAATACCGGTTTGTGCTTTTTCTTTTGCAGCATCCGGAATAATGATGCCAAATGCTGTTTTTTCTTCACTTTCCACACGTTTTACTAAAATATAATCTCCGAGTGGACGAAATTTTTTAAACATATTATTCTCCTTAAACAATGATTCATAAGCATAGTTATATATCTTTTTTAAGTATAAAACAAAAACATCAAAATTCAAATCATTTTTTATAATACAAGACTCAGGTTTTTTTATAAATGGTTATCTATTTTTGTTCATAAAGTGGCTATTCTATTGTGTTTTTAGATAAATTTTTTATGTTTTAATTTTTTAAAAAAAGTTGAACTCCCAAGACTCATATTTTTGCAAGTTGCGTTGTAAGGTTTTAATGATCTGAGGTGTTTGGTATAGTAAATACAAAATCGTTCGTATGGTTTAATCCCCAGCTTCGTTTTTCTACGCCGGGGTCCCCATTTGAAATAAGCCTACTTCGCGTAAAGCAAAGCTGATGGAAAATGGGGTTAAAAAAAGGATCCCTTTATGAATATTTATCCCTCTCTGATGGTAGTGCCAGAACAAGAACTGGAAAAAGAAATTCACCTTCTTGCTCACTATTGCGCAGGATTTCATATCGATATCATGGATGGTATTTTTGTTCCTACTACTTTTTGGAATGATCCGCAGCGAGTTAATGAAATTGTAAAAATTGCCAAACGTGTCTGGATGCACTTGATGATTCAAAAACCGGATGCTTTTTATCAGCAACTATGTTTGCCGAATGATAGTTTAGTTTCATTTCACATAGAATCGGATGTTGATGTTTTTGAGTTTTCAAAAATATTAAGAGAAAAAAAACAGAGGGTGAGTTTAGCAATCAATCCAAAAACACCCATTTCTGACATTATTCCATTTTTGAATGTTGTTGATCATATTTTGATTATGTCGATTGATCCTGGACAATCTGGCCAACCATTTTTAGAAAACAGTTTTGAAAAAATTGCAGAGCTTATTGCTTACCGAAAAATGCAGCAACTGCATTTTTCGATTGGAGTTGATGGCGGAATTAATAAAAACAACATTAATCGCCTTGCAATGCAAGGCATAAATGATTGTGCAATTGCTTCTGGTATATTTAATGATGAAGATCATATGCAAGCATTGTTAAAATTACAAAGAATGTCTGAATAATAAGTGTTTATTTTCAATTATTATATTAAGTAGAATGATAGCAATGAATGATGCGTGATATTGTATTATGGGGAGGGATGACGTGAAAAAAATATGTATGTGTATGTTGATTTTGGTGGGGATAATTTTTGAGGTGCATAGTTCAAGTACTGTTCACGAATTGTCTCAATTATCTATTTTAAAAAAAAGACCTGAGATTTTAAATCTTACTGATGAAACCAAGGAAAAAATAAGATCTATTCATGCTAAAGAAAATATTAAACAAGATGTAAAGGAGTTTGTACAAGAATATCCTCGTAAGGGTAGTCTTTATGTGTATGATGAAAACTCTAGAAAAGGTGTATGGTTTGACAAAAGATTAATTGATATGAGTAGTTTTTTGCAAAGCGCAGCACATTTTCATAATGTCGATGCTAATGTTTCGGTAGGTGTGGAAGCGTCGCAGATGACTATACAAAAAGTATTTGATATTTTATCTAATTGTGCGGAATCTAAGTCAGAAGAAGCATATCCCGATATTATAAAAAAACAAACTGCAGAGTTAAATTTTGTTGAGTTATTATCTGTTTTTAATTTAGCATGGCATTTTTTCATTGAAAAAAAAGTTTTAAATATATTGATTCCTGTGACTCAAGAAAAAATGAATATTCTGTTTGAAAAAGGGATAAGTCTTGCAGAAAATGATATTATGATATTGCAGAAAATTACTGAAGATGAAGGCAAAAAGTTATTTTCCAATGAAATGTTTAACTCTTTGCTAGAACGAATTAAGAAACACATACGACAACATTTCTTATCCAAGAAATTCAGTAATAAAAAAATATTTCCTGAGACTAAAGCTGTTTTATCAAGTGGATACAATGTTTCTCATCTTGCATTAAATAAAAATGGATCACGATTGTGGTATACCTGTTCAGAAAAAGCACATCCAGATCTTTTATATTTATACGCATTAAATATGAAACAACCGATTTCTCAGGTTTTTACAAGACCAAAATTATTGTTTAAAAAACCTTGTTGGGTTGATGAAAAAACCATTGCTTATATTGCATTTGAGTCTTCGCATAAAAATCAATCTTACGAACTCATTTTACATGATTGTATTGCTAATAAAGATACACAAAGACTTATAAAGGTTGTAAAAGAAAAAAGAATCATAAAAGATGGAGTGGTTGTGGAAGGAGAGAAACTTGAGGAAATTAATTTGTCAGAGTTATTGTGCAGTAATGGTAAGATTATGCTTTCATATTATTTTTATGCTGATAATAATCGTAAGCACGGTGTTGGAATATGTGGTTCTGAGCAAGAAACAATAAAAACTACACCTCTATTGTTTGGAAAAACAATAAAATTGTTGCCAATAAAAAAAAATACCTTTGCGTATATTAGTTATGATTCTTCACGTCATACAATATCGTTATATGAAGGCGTTATCAATGAAGATAATTTTATTGATGATGAAAGATTGGAGACTTCAATAGATATTAACATATCGGAAGATATTTTTTCTCAAGGCGTCATAAATAGTGACGGTTCAAAAATGGCGTTTATTATGGGTAATGAGATATGTCTATTGTCCTTCAAGAATTTAAAAACAGAGAGATTTCAATGTGAGGGCATTGATGAAATTTCAGCACTCGCATTTAGTCCAGATGATGAACTGCTTATGATTGCTGGCAACAAAGAAATTATTATTTTTGATATGATTGAAAAAGAGATAATAAGTGCGCTTTCTGAGGAGCTGTTTGATAGAAATGATTCAATTGGTTTCAGTAAAGATGGCATGTTTTTCGCTGTAGGTGGGTATTCTGAGAATAGAGATGAATTTTTGATGGTGACTTCTTTAAAATCTAAAGAATCTGATCCAGATTTAAAAAAATTATATCTTAATCTGGTAGATGAGATGGCAGAGGATAGAGAATCAATTCCATTTGGTGAAAAAGTTTTTCTTCATTTATTATCTCTTCGATCAAAAAATCAAAAATTATCATTATTAACTGATGCTGAAAAAGAAGTATTTCAATCTTTTGATGAAGATATTCAAGAAATGCTTACTGAGATAAAATATATTGCTCCTGGGCAGATGAGCGAAATGCCTCGTCTTGAAAAAAAGAGTAAATTGCCACAAAAACTTTCTCTAAAAAACGATGAAGAGAATCGTATAAATCCTCCGCTGGTTGAAGAAAAAAAATCATATTTAAGAACTTTTTTGGAAAAAGCATGGCAAGCGAGTAATAATTACTGGAATTCTTTGATGAAATATTTTCCAAGTTCAGGATAATAAGGATAGTTTTTTTAAAATAGAGGGGAGGACGAAATGGATAGAAAAATACAGAACTTTTTCTTGCCTTGGATCATACTGTTTAATGTGTTTAGTTGTGCATTTAAGATGAGTGCTATGCAGGGTCTCGAAGGTGTTAAAGAGGAGTTTCCTCCTCTAATTGGTCAAGAGCTTGCGAAATCTGTGGATCTTGAAGAAAAAATTAGAGAAATTAAAAAAGACATTGCAGAAGTAAAAAATGTGACAAAAAATCTCGTAGTAGAATCACGCAAAAAATTCGCAATCGACGAACTTAAAAATCGTGGTGGAAAAGGTGAAATTTATCTTTATGATGAGAAAACAGGAAAAGGATCTATTTTTGAAGAAAAATTGATTCCTATGAGTGGTATGTTACAGGGATTGCTCGAAGGGGTAGAACATGTTAGTAGTCCTGTACCTATTTCTTATCCTGCTGATATCATAAAAATGGTGCATGAGATTTTTGAAGAGTGCAAACTTCTTCCAGGAACAAAGGACTATGCTGAAAAGGCTGATGCGTTAGTAAACAAAAAAATTAAAAACATTGGAGATTTTAGCAAGTTGGCTTCTATTTTGAATTGCGTTCATTACCTTGGTGCGAATAAAGAAATTAAAAATCCTTTTATTAAAAAGTTTCGAGAAAAAACAGATAGTCTGTTTGATGAAAATAAGCGTATTTCATCAGATGAATTAAAAATACTTGATACTATAAATATTGATTTATTACAGGAGATAGTAGCCGTAAAATGGGATATATTTTTAGAAAAAATGAGATTTTCTATAGCTAAAAATAAAAAAATTGGTAGTAAGCCAATATTTCATACCTATAGTGGCCCCGACAATTCGGTTAGAAATATTGTGTTTAGCCCTAATCAAAATCGTTTACTTGTTACAACTAGTAATGAGAATCTTGAACGCCGAGTTCAGCCACCTGAGATCAGTTGTATATATGTAATAAATACGGATGGTAGTATTTATAAAAAAATAGTAAAGGTTACTTATCATGTTGTATGGATCGATGACGATACATTTGCTTATATAGAACGCAATGAAAATATAAGAGAATATCCTTCTTTAAATGTTTTTAATTGTAAAACGGAAAAATTAATTACCATACCGCTTGATAATGATGATATATCCTGGATTAGAAGAATTATTTTCGATAATGAAAAAATAATGTTTGTGTATCAGGATACCCAAAAGAAGAATGGTATTGCAACAACATGTAATATTAGAGAATTGAGCCCAGAAACAAAGTTAACATATACATTGTTTAGTTGGGAAAATGATTTTACGATGGATGATTTTTTAGATCTAGATCATAATCAGTTTGTTTTGGTGGGTTCTTCTAAGGATAATCCGGGTAAAAAAGGATTGTATGAATTAAAAGAAATCTCAGATGTTCCTATTCCGATTGCAGAGCTTTATGACGCAGGAGACAAATGGAAGGAGTTGGACTCTCGCGAATGTTCCATTAGTTTAGATAGAAAAAAAATCGCATTTCTTGTTTCAATTAATTCTAATTTAGCTGGAAGATATTGGGATGTGAATGATATTATTATATATTCTTTTGAAACGAAACAACAAATAAAATGCAATATTAACAAGGCCGTTTATAAAGTGCAATTTGATACGCAAGGTAAACTGCTTCTTGTAGGTTGTACACAAGAACTACTTATTTTTTCTGCAATAACTGGAGAAAAAATATGCGAGTTAAAGCAGTCAGATAGCCAAGCATTTGAATTTAATTGCTCTTTAGCATTGGGAGGTTTAGGTGGTAATATATTGGTGGTAGGTGCTGATAGTCCTTCGCCAACTATATGGCAAGCGGCAAGAGGAATCTTGGCGACAAACGTGTTTATCTGGGAATTGATTCCGCAGGAATATCTACTTGCTTGGAATAAATTAATTAATCAGAAGCAGTTATCGTTGAGCAATAGAATTTTGCTCCCTTCATTGTATTATCGTTCAAGTGAAGGAAAAAAGCCTGTAATATTAACTCCTGACGAAAAAAAATCCTTTCATGCAATTGATCCTAAAGTTCAGGAATTTTTTACGGATATAGATTACGTCGCTTCGGGCCAAATGAGTACGCAATCAGTTAAAAAAAGAACTTCAGGTTATAAATCTAAAACACCACCACTGAAAGAAGCTGGTAGAGACATGTTAAAAGCTGGCAGAAGTTATTGGGATTGGTTGAAAGCAAATTTTTCTTGGGAAAACTTGATGAAATATTTTCCAAGTTCAGGATGATATTGAGCTAGTATTTTTATTGGCACTCAATCGATAAGTATGATAATCTGCAAGAGGTTAACGTATTATACTTAAAAAAAGGATGAGTATGAAAAAAATCATCATGGCGGCAGCTTTAATTGCAGTAGTTGGTGGAATAGGATTCCTGTTTATGAAAGGCCGCGTTGGCATGAGTTTTGCTTCTAAAGATTTTGTTGCTGGCCAAATAATGCTCACCAATGATTCTTCTGATAAGATTAGCGTTGAATATAAAGTTGATGGTAAAGATGTTACTAAAGTATTATCGCCTCGAGAAGAAGTTGCGTGTGGCGCTCAAGGATTTGTAAGAGTTTTCACGGCAGATAAATCAGGATTATATGAAGTAGCATATCCAGCTGATTCAAAGATGCGCAGTTTATCTCTTTCACAGATAGTGAAGGCTGCAAAAAAAGATGTCGTTGATGGAGAAATATTAACGGAAAAAGGTATGGTTGGCGATATTAAAGTAACGTATGAAGAACCGCTTGATTTGCAGGTTACATATTAATAGCCTTGCTAAAGAATAGCCTATTTAATTGAAGTTATTTAACAAAATAATGGGACCCTCTTAATATGGGGTCCCCATTTTTATGCAATAAATAATGGGGTTGAATAGGCCGTAAAAAGCCTCTTTTTTAATTTAATAAAACACAACCATCCTTCGGTACATTTTTTGAGGACAAAAAACACTCCCTACTTCGCCAAGGCTTCGTCGGACACGCAGGACGAGCGGGAAGAGAATAACTAACTTTAAAGCTTTAAACTCTCGCATAGACTTAATAAAACACCACCAATGTGGTAATCAACCACGAGATAAATTGAAATGGCCAAAATAATACTTTCATCATATGAAATGCTTTAGCTTGATATGTTGTTTTATGTTTATAAAAATGATTTAAAATGGTGTGTAAAATAAGCAAAATAATCGTGATATACGTATAGAAAAAAGCATATTCCATATATAAAGTTGAACCGGATGGATGCTGTTCTCTTAATGAACGCTGGAGTATTATCAAAGAGAAAAAAAGGCCGGTATAAGCCCCGAGCATAGAAAAAGGATCCGTTCTCCTGCTTGAAATGAGCAGTGTACAAAAAAGTGAAAAGAGTATCACCAGTAATGGCAATATATAGAGAACGAATGGATTGAGTAAATTACGGTTTAAAATGACGTTATACACCAGCTGAAAGTGATCGGTTACTTTGCCATATTCTTTAAATCCAAAGTTTGCTTCCGGGCTAAATTTTTTGTATTCAAAGAATGTTTGTTCGACGGTAAAACCAGAAATAGAAAAATCTTTATCAAGTCCTGGCATTGATTCAGGACTTATTTTTTTGTATCCGGTTAGATCGGGAGTTAAAATAATGTTTTTCTCCAGATCGCGGTGTTCAAGAACAATACGTAATTGTTGTTGATCAAAAGGATATTCAGTGTTTTGTTGATCTTGTGATAATAATCCTTGTGTTGTCCATGTTTCTGTTTCCCAATTGCCTGCTACAGAGGTAAGTGGTTTGCCAACTGACATACGAGTAGATTGGAGTATATCAATGCCACGCGTAATATCTTTATGTTTTATCTTATTATATTTACTCCATAAATATCCTGATATTTCAATGTGATCAGAATCAGTAATATTAAGTGTATAGAGCAATAAACCACAGGGAACTTTGATTGGTTTTGGTTCATGTTTGCGCACTGCTTCTTCATTCAGATCATGCAGGAATTTATCAAGACTTGATTCATCGGTAATAATCGTTATTGATTCTCGATTAATGGTGTGCGTGATAGTAATGATATACCAGGCAGTCATCATCGCCAGCAATAAGATGATGTTGATTAAGGCGACGTACATTTTTTCTGAGATAATGAGATAGATGAAAAATAATGATGCGCATAATAGTAGTGCTATGGTGAGCCATAGTAATATCCAAAAATAATAGTGGCGTATTTTTTGAGCAGAAAGACTTACTTCATTTTCAGAAAATATAGTTCCAATTATCCATTTATTTGTTGCAATAGGTTGTGTTGTTATGTGATACGATTCTTGTCCTGTTTGAGATGTATATGATTCACTTAATGGTTTACCATTCAACGTTTCTTGCGCAATGCGCGCAAGTTCTGCGTTGCCCTGTGATTGAGCAAATTGCAAAAAAGTTATCTGATCAAATACTACCGTTGCTATAGGATGGAAAATAAAGGTGCCTTCTTCAGTGGTGATAAATGAATAGCCCGTTTGTCCGATACCGCTCACTTCAAGAGCATTAATAATTGAACGCAAAGAAAAAGTAATGGCGATAGCGCCCAGTGGTTTATCTGTGCTATCAAAGAAAGCGCAACCATATGTACACGTTGGCGTATCGGTAATCTCTTTCATGGGATTGATAATCCAGGTAGCATGTTTTTCTTGAGCTTGCGTGTACCATTTTGTTTCAAAGATATGTTCTATATCGATTTCTTTGGGTGAAGTTGATTGAACATGTAATTGAGTTTTGTCATCATAGCCATACGGTGCGTATACTACGGTAATAGCAGAGATCATACTATTTTCTGAGAGATCTCGTTCAATTCGTGTGCCGATATCGTCTTTTTTGAGATAGTTAGTATTCAAATCTTTTGCAATTGATTGGCCAGTAAAAGCTATTTTTTCTAATAATTTTGTAATACTTTCACTGTTTTTTTCATTGTGGGCAATTGCTTGTTGTGTTGCTTGTTCTATAGAAGATGATTTTTTCCAGTGGCATTCAAGACTATTTTTTATAGCTAAACCAAGAAAGATAATAAAGAAGATAAAGATTGGATTTTTAATCAATGATGGAACGGGAATGTGGGAGTGGATACGTAGTATGGTGTGATGTATGTATCGCCAAAAAAGACATATGTTGATGGTGAGCATGATAATAAAAAGTACGAGAAACAATAAGAATAATTTGTAGAATATAAGTGTTGATTCTATTGCCTCATCTATATCAATTTTAACAATCATGCCCCAATCGAGTTTGGGAACAAATTTCCAAGCACCAACAATCTGTTTTCCGCGATAATCAGTACCTATTCCAGATCCATCTTTTCCCAAAACGCTTGCTTGAATTGCAATGGGTTGATGAGTGAACAAAGCTCTTTTTTTAAAAGCAATATCAGGATCATTACGTGTTGGAGAAACAAACACAATATCATTAATTTCTCTTCGCGCAAGAACTACTTCTCCGGTTTTTCCAAGTCCGATATATTGGTTTGCTATGCGATATATTTTTTCTTGATCTAACTGGTAGCTGAGTGCGCCAATATATTTTTTTTCTTTCAGTAGGGGAATGGTGATAAAAAGAGCTGGTCGTTCAAGTAATTCATTAAAATTAAATTGTGAAAAATCATTGGTGAGTGTCATCATTGCGCGTTCATATGCTTTGCCCAGAGATGAATTGGTATGATTGTTAAGATCATTGCCAATGAGATTTTTTTTTGTGGTAGAAAAAACAATTTTTCCATTTTTATCAGTAAGGATTATGTTTTCAAACTCCATACTTTCTTGATAGGCGTTCACTATTGAGGATAATTTCTGTGAAGGAGAGTTTTGTAATGCATTAATAATTGATTCATCGCGTGAGAGTTGGATAGCATATTTTTCTTGCTCAATAAGATAAGAATCTATTTCATCAAATCGTTTTTGTGCTATTGTTGAAAGATTTTTTTGGTAAGTTGGTATGATGGAATAATGTGCATAATGGTACCAACCAAAAATACCACAGGTAATGATACCGATCAGTATCAATAGTGATTTCATTAATTGTTTTATCATTGCATACTCTCTTGTTCTCTTATTTTGGTTACAAAAGCATCCCATTCAGTAATAGATCGTGATGGCGGATATGTCATAGGAGCAATTGCTTTTTGAGAACTCCACAAAATGGTAAATTGTCTATCCGATCTGATCTTACCTACGCGTGCATAGCTCCAGGTGAGTAACGAATCGTGTTGTGCAAGGTGAACAAGGCCTTGAGGTGCATCAAATGCTTGGTTATGTAAAGCTGGGCGTATGAGATCTATTGCAAAAGAGTTAGCTTTTTCTGCAGCATGTTTCCAGAGGTATACACTAAAATACGATGCTTCCATGGCATCGCTGATTCGTTGTTTTTCGCCATACATAGCTTCAACATTTTTGATAAATATTTTATTTTCTGGCGTATCAATGCTTTCAAAATAACTCCATATTGCATAATCACCAATCATTGTTTCAATATTAAAAAGTTGTAGTTCTGGTTCGGAAATACTGAAAGACATAGTGGGAATTTTTTCAGGCGTTATTCCGTGTTTGCGTAATTCTGTAAAGAAAACGATGTTAGTATCACCTTCAATGTTGTTTAAAATAACTTCTGGCTGTGTATCAATAATTTTTTGTATGATGGGTTCAACATTTTTATCATGAAGAGCAAGATATTCAATACCTACAATTTCTCCATCATGGGCATATACAACATCTTTAATAATTTCATGCATTATAGGATCAGTTCCAATCAAGAAAAACTTCTTGCCAAGATGCTGCATACACCAGGTAACACCAGGGATGATTTGTTGGTTTGGTGTGGTGCCGATATATACAATGTTAGGTGAAACTTCTAATCCTTCAAATTGTACGGGGTAAAAAAAGAGAGAATTATATTTTTCAACAATTTTTTTGATTGCAATTCGGCTCGGTGATGTCCAGCCTCCGATGATTACTGCAACTTTATCTTGTGAGACAAGTTTTTCTGCTTCTGCTTCAAAAACATCTTTATCAGATTTTCCATCAACAAGGAGGGCCTCTATTTTTCTTCCAAGAACCCCACCAGCAGCATTAATTTCTTTGACTGCAAGCAGTGCTGCATCGGCAACAGGCTTTTCACTAATGGCAAGATCGCCCGTTAAGGAATGAAGAATGCCAATTTTGATGGTTTCTTGTGGGGCGAGCGTGGGGAAAAAATACCAGGAGAATGTGGCAATGATGCCAATGACAATAAGAATGAGTGGGGTATACCATTTTTTATTCATTGAAAAGCCTTTATTGGTTATACAGGGAGTATAGCCAATAAGGGGATAGCAAAGAAAAGGGTATGGCAAAAAAATTATATGATATACGTTTATTCTGAGAGTTGGATATTTTTACTGATTTCTTTTTCGATCATAAACATTCGCGTTATCAATGGGGTTGCCATAATAACTCCTGCAGCAATCAATAGACCAGGGCGGTTGATATTTTTTCCTCTAACAAGAATGTTTTTTAGGCCTATTGCTATTGGAATGGGGCTAAAAATAAAGCTCAAACCACATACGTTATCAATGTCTTCCAGGGCTGGAGAGCGACGACTTATTATTTGATCTCTCAATGTATCACGTTGGCTTTTAATGTGATCTTTTTCGCTAGCTGCTAAGTATGTATGCGTGAAGATAGTTAATAGAGCTGGTATGAGAATGGTTTTTTTCGAAGAAATCATATCTATATCCCTTTTTATATTTTGAGAGATAGCTTATGCAAGAATGTAAAATTAGGCAACAAAAAAGACCCGTATAAAAATACGGGTCTTTTTTTAGTTCTAAAACTAATTTAAAATCGGTGTTGGATTAGAAACGGCTGTTTCTTCCACCATCACGATAGTTGTTGTTGCTGAAACCACCTTCGCGACGAGGCGCGCGGTTTTCACGACCAGTGTTTTCACGTGGGCGAGATTCATTTACAACCATTTTACGACCTTGAAATTCTTTGCCATTGAGTTCAGCAATAGCTTTTTGAGCTTCATCATCGTTTGGCATTTCAACAAAACCAAAACCACGGGATGAACCAGTGAATTTGTCAGTAACGATTTTAGCAGTTGTTACCGCACCAAAACCTTCAAAAAGGTCTCTAACTGAAGTTTCTGTCGCTGAGTAGGAAAGATTTCCGAGATAAATATTCATAAAAAATCACTCTAGTAAAAATATAACAGATATTGATAGTATTTATTGGCCAATAAATATTTTATTACATCTATAGTCTAGCAGAAGAAAGGAGTGACAGCAAGTTAATTTTTTAGACATTTTTGCCATTAAGGGAGCTATTTGGATCATAGCACAGGCAAATAAAAAATGGGCTGTTTGTTACAACAGCCCATCAAATCGACATTTTTCATCGTTAATGGCTTAAAAACGGCCTCTTCCGCCGTCACGGCCACCACCATATCCACCACCGTTACCATATCCGCCGCCGCCACCATCACGGCGAGGGGGACGGCTGTCGCCGGAGTTTTCACGTGGGCGAGATTCATTCACCACTATTTTGCGGCCTTCAAAATCTTTGCCGTTGAGTTCATCAATAGCTTTTTGTGCTTCGCTAGCATTTGGCATTTCAACAAAACCAAATCCACGAGATGAACCAGTGAATTTGTCCGTAACGATTTTAGCCGTCGTTACTTCTCCGTGGCCTTCAAAAAGGCTTTTTAATGAGTTTTCTGTAGCTGAATAAGGAAGATTTCCAACATAAATATTCATAGAGGGTCACTTTTATAAAAAATAAAACAAATACCACAATCATTTACTGGCCACATAAACAATTAAACATCTATAAAGTAACAAAATCAAAAATCATTCGCAAGAAAGTTATGGAAGGTCTGAGCGTAACTTCGACGGCAAAAGCAAAAAGACTTTGAATATTAAAACGTTGCGCCAACTTTTACCCAAACTTTCCATAATTGTAACAATGAATTATGAAAGGGAACATCAACAGACCAGCCTACGCCCAGCAATGTATCACTGATATCACCTTTGTTAATGTATCCGATACTTCCAAATGCACGTTGTGCAAAACCACCATAACTTTCACCAGATTGTGGATCAAGATCATAGGTTGTTATGGGTACAAATTCAAGATCATCAGGGGCTTTAAATGCGATGGTGCTCCGACTTGCTGTTTTTCCTGGTGCGCTACCCGCGATACCAAATACAACAGGCTGATCGGTAACAACAGGTGTGGTGCCATTTTGTCCTACAATTTGAATAGGGGATGGTTGTTTGAGGTTTGTTCTTTCATTACCATGTCCCCAAATGCCATAGCCAATTTCTGCTTCTATTGAGGTAGTATGCAAACGCCAACCAAAAGCAAAATCAACAACGTTAAATGGTTTTGCGGTGATACGTTGCGTCATATAATTCACACCTGGCTGATTTTCATTTGGTTCAGCTCCGATGACATTCATTTGAAGGAATCGGCTCCATGGTTTATCAAAAAGATCATACGTGCGGTATTGTTTGTTTCTGAGCAAAATTACTGATTCGAGATCAATAAATCCGCACCACGCAACACATGTTGTATCTCGGTTCATGGGAACTTGTATATTAATACCACCACCAAATCCAAGGTGATGATTATTACCAAGGACTGGCTCAAACATTGTTTCGCCATTTTGTTTATTGCCGATAGGAGCAGTGATAACGGTATAATAATTAAGTTGGAAAAAATCTTCAGACATGTAGCATGTACCAAGCTTTATAGTCAGTTCGGCAACGCCAGCTCTTCTATGCTGGCAATTAGTGATACGGCTAAAATTCCAGGTAGGTTGATTAAATGCTTCAATAATATTTCGCGGAAATTCGTCATTTTCACCCGTAACATCACATTGAATCAGATTAATATTATTTTTTACCATACCAACGGGCAATAGAAACAGAATATACATATCTTGTAAGAAGCGAACATTGAACCAGTTGCCAAGATCTTGGTTATATTCAAAAACACAGCCTGTTTGTTTTTGTGTGGGGTTGACGGATAAAAAACCACGGAAGCTACTCGGCAAACCAACCCACTCGGCACGAATATCTCGTACTTCTAGATCAGCAGTAATATCGTCACCAGCAACGAGTAATTCTGTTTTACCTTTCATCAAAAAATAACGAGTATTTTTGTCCATAGAAATGGATCTTTGAAAGAAAGGAATGCCTTGTAGGCCTGCTTTACTGATGCCGTGTTTATTAAATTCAATATCGTGCCATAGTGCTTGTTCCATGACAACGTCATAAAATGCTGGTTTGGTGTACATAAAAGAGCGAGAAAAAACCTCGCGTTTAGCATGTATGTTGAAGGTTATGCATAAAACAGACAAAAGCGCGAGACATTTTTTCATTCACGATATCCTTTTTTTGTTCTTATCTTAGGACAGGATTGTCAGAAATTCAAGGATCTCTTTGCAGGGGTCCCCATTGTAGCGACTTGTCCTATGAAGCTTTATGCGAAGTTAGGAAGCGAAGGTGGGGCTTAAGGTTATAACTTTAATAAACTTGTTTTCACATCCACATTATCATAAACAATGCTTGCAATTGCATTGGTAAAAGCGACAGCTTCGCTCAAAGAGCGTTGAAAAATATTTCTTCCTGTTGCAGTTCCTGCTGCATCACCAATATGAATGTGATCATATAATGCTGCAAGAAATTCTGCTGGATTTGCCAATTCTCCTCCCGAGTAAACAACTTTGGTATTTCCTGCTGCAGCACATGCAATTTTAAGAGATTGTGCGCTCGTTAAAGCGTCTGTTGCGGCAGGAGTTTTTATTTTTACAAAATCAGCACCAAGTGATGATGCAGCGCCTGCAGCACCTGCAATAAGATGAGGATTATCTTCTTGGCATATTGCCTTTCCACGGGGATACATCCAAACTATGGTAACCAATCCTTGTTGATGTGCTTGCCATATCATTTGCGCAGCTAGAGAAAGTTGTTCTGCTTCATATTCGCTTCCAAGATACACCGTAATGCCAATTCCGGTAATCATGAGTTTATTTTCATCTCGCAGATGAATAACATCATCAACAGTCCACAAAAGATTGCTTTTGGGATCTTGTTGTTCATGGGAAATTAAATGAGTTTTAGCATTGAGTTTTGCAATATAATTTACGTCTGGATATTGTTTTGCATATCGTGCAAGCAGCCCTAGATGTGTTGCCATAGCACCGATATTTCCTTGTGATGCAATCCGGAAAAAATGTTCTGGATGCAATGTTTGTGGACTAATATCTGGGCCATAACAATCGTTATTAAGATGTTCAATTTTATGATCACAAGAAAATAAAAAAAGGCGTCCGGTATTACGTGTAATGGCGTTATAATTTTTTATAAAAGTATCATGTTTTCTTTCTGGAACATCGGCAGGAACAAAAGTTTGATTTTTATGATGGGTCATTTACTCTCCTAAGATTTTTTCATGTATAAGCATACGCTCTGCAATCGATTCAAATAAAGGGACTGCAACGGTGGAAGCAAAAATATTTTTTTGTTGTGCTTCTTTTACAAAGGTAACAATAACTCGCTGATAGTTATCTTTTTCTACGATGCCGGCGCATGTATACAGATTTTTTTCTGTATTATACTGACCATCGATAAGCATGTTTGCCGTTCCCGTTTTGCTCATGATGCGATACCCTTTGATGCGCGCGCGGCGTGCGGTTCCGTATTGGGTTGTTTTTTCTAATATTTCCTTGATGGTGTTGCGGGCTGCATCGGAGAAGATTTTTTTAACCCCATGCTCTACTTCGTTCTGCACGGAGACCCCGGCACAGAGTAGTGGAGCTGGGGATAGAGGATGTTCTTTAACCAAAGTAGGTATTATTTTATACCCCGTTGCAATCACACACATAGCACACGCAAGTTGCAAAATAGTTGCAGAAACTTCATAACCATATGAAAGAGAAATAATTGATTGCTTCGACCATTTTTCGGGAGGGTTAACAAAGCCTACATTTTCTCCCGGAAACTTAATGCCGGTTTTAGAGCCAAATCCTAATTGTTTGTAATAATCATATAATCTTGGTCCCAATCGTTTAGCGACAATTGCAATACCAATGTTATTCGATAATGCAATAACATCAGTAAATGGAATAATGCCATGTGCCTGAACCGTATTGATAGTGCGTCCATCAATATGAGTTGTCAGTGTGTTTTTACAATCGATTAATTCATCTGGTGTTACCACACCTTCTTCCAGCGCAGCAAGAGCGGCATATACTTTCATTACGGAACCAAGTTCATGGGCATCAGTGATGATCCTGTTTTTAAAATTCTCAGGATTACATTTGCTCGTATTATTGGGATCAAAATAAGGATATGAAAGCATGGCAAGAATTTCACCATTTTCAGGGTTCATAATAATGGCAGCAGCTTCTTGTGCTTTGAATGTGCCTACCGTATGTTGAACTGCTTCATGTACCAAAAATTGTAAATCAGCATCAATGGTCAAGTGTAATGGATCACCACTATTTCCTTGTACGGTAGTTTCTTTTTTAAAATAGTAGTAACCAGAACGAGCATCTTTTTTAAGGCAGCATACCGTCGGTTTGCCTGCCAAAACGTGATTATATAAAAGTTCAGTGCCAAGCAATCCTTTGTTATCAATGTTAGTTAATCCTATAATGGGGCTTGCACAGGTGAGTGGATAATATCTTCCTTGTTCAGAAAGGAGGAAAATATCAGGATTATTTTCTGTTTTGATGATATCTATTTCTTGCGGAGATAATCTTCGTTTAATGAACATAAAATGTTTATCTTTGTTGTTTTCAAAACGTTTAACTGCATGGGGAAAGTGTTTATGTAAAAAGTGCATAGTGCACTTTTTATCCGTTAGTTGATTTGGCAGTAAAAAGGCTGCAATGTAATCTTTATTCATTGCTAAATAATTGCGCCCAGATCTATCAAAAATTGCCCCGCGAGAAGGAGTTTGTGTAATGGTTACATGATACTGCTGCTCAGCAATTTTTTTATAAAAATCATGATTTTTAATCTGAATGGTATAAAGATTAATACCAACGATTGTATATGCTGCAATAAAAATAAAAAAAATAATGGTGGAGCGGAGCCTAAAACTTTGTATCATACATGCAACTTCTTTACTTGGTTAAGTGCGTAAGGGCGCATGTGCAATTTTTCTTGGGCATATTTTTTAATATTGTCTCGATCTTTGAGAGCATATAATTCTTGCGTAAGAGTTTGTTTTTTTTCTGTTAATGCAACGAGTTTTTTTTCACATTGCTGGTGTTTGTAGCTGTTTTTTATAAAGAGTGTGTGTTTGTGGATTTGAAGCACAATGAGAAGAATGTGCGCTGAGATGAAGATGGTGAGAAAAGAATTTTTTTTCATGGTTGAGCTCCTTAAGAATTTGATTTCAGCTTAATCGGAGCAGAACATAAGAATCAAATGTTTTGACAAATAAAAGAGCCAGCGGTTACGTTTGCGGTAACTTCTGGCTCTTTTTTATAAAAAATGTTGTCAGTTATTTTTATGCAGTCCATTTACCAAAAGCAGCAGCGTGTATTGGAGCTTTGGGTTGACCTTCACTTAATTGTAATTGATTACAAACGGGAGAAGCTGCTGGTATAACTGGATCTATGCTCGGGGTATAAAATAATTTTCTTGGTGATTTTGGGGCTTCAAATGGAGTATTAGGTGTTTCGCGGAAAAGTGACTTTTCTGCTTTGTTAAAGAAAAATAAAGGATGGTCAGTATTAACTTTTTCTGATGATTGAGCTGGAAGAAGATTTTGCTCTTTGTTTGTTCCAGTAAACACATGCATAACTTTTTTTAGATCTTGTACTGTTTCATCTTCTTTCATTTTGGGTACTAACATTTCTGCAACGAGGCTTTTTTCAGCTGGGGCCATGTTGGCAACATTTTTTAGTGGGCGTTGAAATTTTTGGTCTAACAAATCTCTCACTTCAGCAAATTGTTCCATTTCTTCAATGTTTGCTTTTTGTTGAGGGGTGAGCGGACGCTGAATTTGTATTTCAGGATTTTGTTGGCGAAGTTTTTCTATTATTTGTGGATTACTATAAAAACTACCTAGCTGAGACTGATATTGTGGATGCATTTGTTGTCGGGCATAAGGATTTGGATATTGGGGTTGTTGTTGGTAATGTGGAGCGTTTCCGGTTTGAAAGTAAGCATTCTGAGCATTAACTACTAGGCCATTATTACGGAAGGGTCCATGATGAACGAATGTGCCTTGATTGAGTATGGCCCCATTATTAGAAAAAGTAGCTTGATTGCTACGATTCTGTTTGGGCTGCTGGCTGGCAACTGCTGGTCCTACAGCAAGAATAATTGAAAGGAGAGAAATCTGTTTTATAGTCATGATTTTCCTATCTGTTAAATGATTTATTTGTATATAATACCTTTATTTGGCCGATTGTTTACTATAATATCACAAATAGAAACAATGGCAACTGGGATTCATGGCAAAAAAAAGCCAGATGTATGCTTTTTTTTGCCATGAATCTGACTTTTTTATAAAATGTTGTTCTTATTTTTTTGCTTCTAGCAATGGGGTTTTTTCTTGAGGTGAATTACTTGGATTGGTTGGTCGACGTTGTGATGGGTTTTTTTGTATAAATTCAATAAATGCTCGTTTATCTGGTGCCAAAGTAAACAATTCAGGAGGTGCTATAAAAATTGAGTTTTTATCACCTGAAAAATTTTTATACACAACTTCACCGATATGATCCAATGAATGACATTTATTAGTATTGAACATTGCTTGGATCTGTACATACTGCGAGATAAAAAAAAGTAATGAGGAAAATAAAATGGTTTTCATTTTCATATCATGATTTTCTTTGCGTTATTATTACCAATCATATGACATACCAAAATGTACTTCCGAAGCAGATTCGCCACGGTTAGGGAACAATCTATTTTTGCGAGGATCTATTTTAAAACCCCAATCAATATTCATAGGCATTGGTTGCAATATTCTGATACCAATACCAACAGCATGGCGATAATCAAAGTTATTTGCGGTAACAAATGGCTTATCTGCATTGGTTACATACGGGTTATCAAATCCAGTACCGCCATCATAAAATATTACTGCTTTCATATTCATATCGGCAGTGATCGGAGCAACCAATTCAGCATTCCAGAAGAATGCTTTTGATCCACCAATGGTATCGCCCAAAAATTGTGGACCAATTTGTCCATACAGAAAACCACGAACGCTTGATTGACCACCAATATGGAATAAATCTCCAAACGGAATAGATCTATTTTTAAATGGTGCAGAAACACCAAAATATGCATGAATTCTTAATATGAGATCATATTCTGCAATGAGTGGTGTAAACCAGCTTGCATCAAGTTCCACTTTGTAATAACCAATATTATTGCCGAAAGTAGGGATTGCAAATTTGGTTGCAAATCTCCATTTGTGTCCCCACATGGTGTGAACAGGATGATTGCGCGTATCTTGTTCCATTTTTGTTGAAACAAATGCAAAAGTTCCTGGCTGAAATTCCTGACTTAAAATTGCTTGATATTGCATTCTTTCAAGTGGATTTGATAGTTGGGCAATTGCTGGGGCATTGTATTTAATATCTTCAACACCGGTACTAAAGAGAATATTTACATCATGAAAGAGCTGATTTTTAGATTGTGTAATACAACCTAAAGTGACCGATCCACCGGTAAGTTTTTGATGTACGGTTCTGACGTGACGTAATTCATCGTATACAGGTCGTCGGTGATATATATCAAATGCGCCCAAAATTGGTTTATCAAAAAGCCATGGTTGTGCAACATGAACCATTGCTGTTTGTTCATCTTTGGAGTAAGTAGTACTCAAGTTCATATGAACGCCGCTACCAAAAAGATTTGTATCAGATAATTCTCCTTTGATAGACATACCTGAAATAGGTGATTGCCAATCTGCTCCTGATCCACCAAAACCCAGCTGTGCGCCAAGATGGCCAGTTTTTGTTTCTTTTACGATAAGATCAAGATCAGCCTCTTCTTTGCTGATACGGCGAATTTTCCAATTGACGCCTTCTCGTGGATCGAAATAACCAAGAGATGCCACATTACGTTTAGAAGCATTCATTCTGTTTTGTGTCAGCAATTCACCTTCATCCAAAAGAATTTTGCGTCTAATAATTTTATCTCGTGTTTTTGTGTTACCACGAATATTGATCTTATTAAGATATACTTGATCACCAAGTTCAGAAAAGAATGAAAGAGAAACTGTTTTCTCATCTTCATTCGGCTGTATGGATGGTTCTATGTGAGCAAAGATATATCCATAATCGCCCCAAATTAATTCAAGTTTTTTTATTGCATTGGTAATGCCTTCACGAGAATAATACATGCCAGGACGAAGAGGCAGCATTGCAAGGAGATATTTTTCAGGAACAAGATCAGTGCCAGGTGCACTGATTTTATCAATAATATAACGATCGCCTTCTTCTATTTCAAAAGTAAGAATAATGTTTTGTGTTTCTGGATCAATGTTGATATCGATATCCACAACCTTAGCATGAAGGAAACCACTATTTTGATAGAATTGTTCTATAAAGTGTTTATCGCCCTCAAGACGATCTGGATGATAATTACCTGATTTATCTAAAAAGCCCAAAAGCCAATCTTCTTTGGTGAGAGCAACAGCTCGTAATTCTTTGCTACTTATTGAATTATTTCCTCTGAAGTGTATTTGTTTAACCGTAGCAGCTTTTCCTTCATGAACAGTCAGGATCGCTGTTGCTACATTGTTATCATCGAGCTCTAAAGCTGTTTCAATATCTGTTTGATGGTATCCCTTTTCAAGATAAACATCTTTTATTTTGTTAGCGATTATTTTAAGTTCTTCAGGATCAACCGTTGTTATATTTTCGAGCTCAATTTTTTTGGCTATTTCTTTTTCAGATACTTTTTTATTGCCAATCGTTTTTAATTCTTTGAGCGGATATTTTTCTTCAACAAAAACATGCAGATTCATATAAGAATCGCCAATCACCTCGCCCATTACTTTTATGTTGCGGAATTTTTTGAGTGTAAAATAAAGATTATTAATGAGGGTTTTTGTTTTACGTGCATCAAATATTTCACCAATTTTATAAGGAATGTGGTTTAAGATAGCGTCTTTTGATGTTGCTACATTGCCATGTATTTTGATGGCGTTAATACGTCGTGGTTTGTTGGATGAAGAGGAACTGGATCCACCAGTATCATTTTGTTCTTCATCATAAGAATCTACCTCCTCTTGGTTGTTCATAGAGGATGGGGTTGTTACGTGCTGAGATAGAGTAATACCGGTTACAAGAAGCAGAAGGAGTGCAGTAACACAGTAAATACGAGTTCCTTTTTTTGCTTTTTCAGTCATAGTAATCTCGCTGCCCGAGGGTGCTTACGAAGGTTTGTCTTATTCAACCCAAGCAGAGTTTTAGTATTCAGTTGGGCTACGCTTATACTACTTGATTTTTAATTTTTTACTAGCGTACTTCACGCCTTCCATGCAGCATAAACAAGAGCATTACCATTAAAAAAGTTAAAAAAATGTGTTAGAGTAAGAAAAAGGGATATAAAATACCTCTAATATACAAGGCAGTACTCAATGCAATTTATGAATACTCTCACCGGAAAAAAAGAAGAGTTAGGCACAACTCAACCTATAAAGATGTATGTCTGCGGCGTTACGCCGTATGATGATACTCACGTGGGCCATGGTCGTTGTTATGTTTCTTTTGATCTTCTTAAAAGATTTTTATCTTTTTCTGGTCGTGAGGTTATATATTGCAGAAACTTTACTGATATTGATGATAAAACAATGAACCGCGCCGAAAAAGAATTGGGTGATCGATTACGATTCAAAGAAATTGCTGATCGGTACATCAATCATTTTCATGATGATATTGTCAAACTCAATTGCTTAGCTCCTAATTATGAGCCACGTGTTACTGATAATATTCCAGCCATCATTACTTTTATTCAAGAGCTCATAGATAAAGGTTGCGCGTATCAAGCAGGAAACGATGTGTATTTCCGCATCGAAACGTTTCCAGACTATGGTAAACTTTCAAAACAAAAAATAGAAGATTTGCACGCGGGTGCCCGCGTGGATGTGAACAATCACAAAGAAAATCCATTGGATTTTGCCTTGTGGAAGGGTGAGCCTGAGGGAGAGTTTTGGCGCAGTCCTTGGGGATATGGACGTCCTGGTTGGCATATTGAATGTTCCGTGTTAGCACGCATTAATTTAGGTGAACATATTGATATTCATGGTGGTGGACTTGATCTTATTTTTCCTCATCATGAAAATGAAATTGCTCAATCAGAGAGTTTGTTTGGAGAACCATTTTCGCGCATGTGGATGCACAATGGTATGATTACCATTAATAAAGAAAAAATGTCAAAATCGCTTGGTAATTTTTTCTTTTTACGTGATCTTTATAAGCAGTTTGATCCAATGGTTATCCGTTACTTCTTTTTAACACATCATTATCGCATGCCGGTTGAATTTAATTTTGAAGTTTTAACGAGCGCGCAAAAGAGTTATGAACGATTAATTAATGTATTCAGTGGTAAGCACACTGCTACTGATAGTGATTATAAATCAGATATTGTTAATCGTATGATCAGTTATCTAGAAGACGATTTAAACACTCCAGCATTATTGGGCGTCTTATTCGAAAACATTTCTTTGATTACAGAAAATAAAAATGAATTGGCTGCGGTCAAAAATATTTTGATTAATGTTCTAGGGTTAACATTGCAACCATTGCCAGTGCATGAAGTTGAAATAACCACGGAAATACAGGCATTAATCGATGAGCGCAATAAGGCCCGTCTTGAAAAAAATTGGGCGCGCTCTGATGAGTTACGTGATCAATTGAAATTGATGGGCATTGATGTGAAAGATGAGAAGTTATAAAAAAAATGGGTTCGTGAAAACGAACCCTATTTCTTATTGCTCTAATGCAGCGGTCATTTTATTCTGAAATGTTTCTTTACTCATGTATCCTGTTTCTTTTCCTTTTACCACACCATCTTTAATAAAAACAAAAGTTGGAACAGAAGTTACGCCATAATCTTTAATTGATATTTCACGTGCTTCATCAACATTCAGTTTTGCAAAAATATATTCGCTGCCAAACTCTTTTTCAAGTTCTTCTAGTATCGGCTCCATCTGTTGGCAAGGCCCACACCACGTGGCGTAAATATCTAGAACAACGGGCTTGCTAGCATTTTTCACTTCAGCTTCATGATTTTCTGGGGTAATTGATAGTGCCATATGAAATCCTTTATAAATAATAAAAATATAGTAATAAAAAATATAATAACGTGTAATTAATGTGTTAACAAGTGATAAAAAATTGAAGAAAGATTAAATTCTGTTAACCTTGCAATACGAAACAATAGTTATAATAGTAGTTTTTTATTAAATCTTTTTTTATAGGAATAGTATGCAAAAAAAATTATTGTCGATAGTAATGATAATCGGATTTGGAGTAATTCATTGTGGTGAAATAAATATTGAGAACAATGAGCAAGCAGAAAAAGATCTTAAGTCTACAATCAAAGAATTGTGTGACGATCATTTTGGGAAAAATGAAGATATTTTGACTGCTTATGAAACGAAACTCATTACAGACTACACAAGCGCATTAATTAAAGCAGTTTCTGATAATGGTGATGTCGGTGCCATTGAGGGTAGATTTAAAGATAATCAAACAAATAATAAGAAGAACTTTGAAAATAAAAACTCTCTTCTTGATGATGGTAAAGAAGGTTGGTTTAATTGGGGTCCTACACCAGCTACTGATAAATCTGTAAAAGGGCTTTTGTATAATCAATGGCAAGATTTACAAACAAAACAGGATGAAAAAAATAAAACATATCAAAATAATTATGCTCAACACCAAAAGAATTATAACGAACATGTTAAAGGTGCAGTACAAAACAGATTGAGAGAGCGTCATTACAATCTATTTCATCGTTATGCAAATGGATTGGATCAGTGTGGTAATAATGTTGCATGTTTGAAAAAACGTGATATTTCATGGGGAAGAATTCAAAATCCAGATTTTTTGAATGCTCAAGACGAACAAATATTTGATGATCTATATACGTTGATAACAAAAAATAATATTCCACTTTCTAGAGCAGAACTTATTAAGATTGCTGGTGCTATTACACATGATTCTCAAGATCCACATTTAAAAGGCAAGCTGCTCATAGAACAAATTGCTCTTGGTAAAACATTGATCAATGAAAAAGTTCACCGCATTTTAAATCCAGAATCGGAAGATAAGCCAAATATTGATTTGACAGGAGAAGACCATCAAAAAAAAGATAAACCATTGGTTTTAGATCCTCAAGATGATCAAAATAATCAGGGTGCTTTATCTGAGTAATTAAAACTATTTTAAGATAATTAAAAACCTCCGGAATCACCACCGGAGGTTTTTTTGTTACTTATTCTGTTTTTTCAGCACTACATGGTGGACATCCATTAGGTTTGCATTTCTTTTTCTTATCTGCGCTGGTATCGCGATACGTGTATCCATCAATGATCAAGGTTTTTACGGCAGGTAAAGGAACTGTTTTTTCTTGTGGACCAGCGCTATCAATTGCATCGCAATAAATAGGTGTTTTTACTTCTAAAAGATATGATGTTTTTGTATCGCTTTTCGTGGTGACTTCTATTTCTATAAATTCTAATTTTTGATGGCGTTCTTTTTTCTGGTAGATCCAAATGGTGTTGGGAGATGGTACACCGATTTCTTTAATTTCATTCAGATCTAAGCTTGTTTTTGAGTAGTCTACGTTAGGATTGGCATCCAGTTTAATTTCACGTTGTTTAGTTTCAGTATTGATAACTGGCTCAGCATGATTTATTGGTTTATCAATTACCGGTATTTTTTCATATTTGCCATAAACAGAAATATTATCAACAACAAATTCTTGTCCTTGATGCGTGGTAATAGTGCCAGAAAAATTAACTGGTTGCTTGAGATCTTTTGCTGCTGTTGAGCTCCATTGCGTATGTGTTATGGTCACGGGAAGCAATGTAATTAAAATCATACAAACATATATCATTACATTTCCTTTTTTATCATTTAGCATGCGTATTTAAGTTTTTTTTACTACAAGTAGGCACCAACATGCAAGTGTATTATGAGCTGGATCAAAATCGTTGCATAATCACTTATAAATTACGTAACGTAATAGCAAAAACTAATTAAAAGGAATTGAGTATGTATTCACGTAGTTATGAAGATGATAGAAGCATTCCATCATTTATGTCAGGAGTATATGGGTGGATGAGTTGTGCGCTCGCAATTACTGCTGGTACTGCTTATTATGTGGCAAGCACGCCAGCTGTTTTTACCTATATTTATACTCATTCAGGCATGCTATTGGGATTGCTTTTTGCACAGTTTGCTCTTGTTATTGGCATAGCATTTTTTATTAATCGCATATCTTTTGCTACAGCATTAGTACTCTTCTTGGTATATGCTGCAACTCTGGGCATCACGTTATCGTCCATTTTTTATGTGTATACTGAAATTTCTATTATTACCACGTTTGTAACGACTGCAGGAATGTTTGGCGTTATGTCTTTGTATGGATATGTAACCAAAGCAGATTTAACTTCTGTTGGTAACATGGCCTTTATGGCTCTCATTGGTTTAGTGATTGGCATGCTGGTGAATATGTTTTTAAAGAGTGAGCAGTTTGATTATATTCTTTCAGGCATTGGTGTGGTAATTTTTGTATTGCTGACTGCATCTGATACGCAAAAAATAAAACAGTTGGGCAGATCTATGCTGGTGAATCAAGAGATGGTAGGTAAAGTTACGCTGATTGGAGCATTAACATTATATCTTGATTTTATTAATCTTTTTCTCTTTCTTTTGCGTTTCATGGGAAATCGGCGAGATCAATAAAATAGTAGTATGAGGAGTATCGAAAATGAAAAAATCTACGATGAAATGGTTATCCGGGACATTATTACTGGCAATAAGTTTTGTGTGGGGTGATGGATGGTTACAAGCACAAAATAACGAACGTAGAAAATCAAAAGCAACCGTGGCAGAATTGGAAAATGTGATAATGAGTGAAAGTGAAGATCAAGCAGAAGAGATAGCGGTAGATGAGTTTGATCTTCAACAAAAGCAAAAAGAAATTCGTAATTTAATTGCACGTGCGGTTGATTTTTCTGCACGTAATCCATTAGCAAAAGTGTGTCATGCTTTTAGTCATACAAAAAGCTTTGTGGAAGGAGAATTATATCTTTTCTTGTTAGATACAAAAGGTGTGGTATACGCGCATGGTGATCGAGAAGATTTATTGTGGAAAAATATGTGGGAGTATCGCGATACTCGTGGAGCTTTGGCAATACAATCGATTATTAAAACAGCTGAAACTGGTGCTGGTTGGCTGACGTATGAATGGGCAGGATCTACTAAAGTTTCTTTTGTGCAAAAAATAACCATTGAAGGTAAAGATTATGTTTTAGGATGTGGTTATTATCCTCATTCTAAAAAATATGCTGCAATTGGTTTGGTAAAAGGTGCAGTAAGTTTATTTAATCAAGATCGTAAATCGGGCTATCCAATAGGGGATTCTTTTGGTGCAATTGGGTACTCAAAGAGTGAACGATTTGTTTTTGGAGATCTTTATTTATATGCACTCGATTTTAATGGCATGATTCGTGCTCAGGGAGAAGATCCAGAATTAATTGGTAGCATGGTATTGAATCGTAAAGATGCAAAAGGCAAAGAAATAAACAAAGAAATTATTGAAAAGCTTAAAACAAAACCAGAAGGTGAAGGTATCTGGATAGAGTATGTTTCAAAAAATGCAGTCAAATACACGTATGCTGAAAAAGTAAAAGATGAGAAAGATAATTATTATTTTATAGCGTGTGGTTATTATCCTGAAACAGATCGCGACCAAGTGGTGAATTTAGTTCGTCGTGGATATCAATACATGAAGGCAAGCGGTACCACAGTTGCGGCAAAAGATTTTACTGATAAAGCGGTTAATACTTATCGATTGGGCGACATTGACTTATTTGTATATGATATGAAGGGTAAATGTATAGCCCATGGTGGCAATAGTTCATATGTTGGTCAAAATCAATTTGATCTTAAAGATCAAGATGGAATGTATTACATTCGTGAGTATATTGATCAAGCACGTGTTGGTGGCGGTTGGGTTGATGCGAAATTGCAAAATTCTTTTCAATCTACCTATGTAGAAAAAATTGATATGGGTGTTGATAGTTATGTAATTGGTGCGGGTTTCTTTCCGGTTGCAAAGCCTGAAACAATGACATTGTTAGTTAAAAGTGCCGTAGGTTATTTACAAACGCACGCAGATGATGAATCTTTTGAAAAATTTGTTGCACGTACTGGTGAATTTATACGTGGAGATCTTTCTATTCTTGCGCTTGATATGGATGGTTATTGCTATGCATGGGGTGATGAACATGAATTGATTTGGAAAAATATTATTGATTGGAAAGATGATGACGGCAAACCATTCATTAAGCAGATGATAGAAAAATCAGTGCAAGGTTCTGCACATTTTGTGTATAAGTTTAATAAAAAGCTTCGTGTAAATTATTTTGAACAGGTGGAAAAAGGGGATAAACAATACCTTCTCTGTTCTGGTTTTTATAAGTAAGATGTACCGATTGCTCGCAAAGGGGATGCTTACGCATTCCCTTGTGCTGAACGATCTCACTTTAAGTAAAGTTCATCGAGCAATTCTTGATTTATTTCGGCAAGATATTTGTATTTTGGACTAGTATCTATAAGATTGCGAATTAGGACTGTTCTTCAGCATTTCAAGTACAAAGGGATGATCGCCACCATCTTCGGAATATTTTCTTGAATGGACAGCACTTTCCGCCGATGTCCTAAAAAGAGGGTTGAACCGGGTTCCTGATGGAAAATCACGATGGGGTACAAAAGCCTTATCCTCATCATGCATGTGGAAATAAGGGTTCTCAGGATTTCTCTGTGTTTGATCTTTTCTGTTTTGCCAGAAATTGGCAGCACTTTTCACTGCTGTTTTAGCTTCAGAACTGAAAGGTTTTTCAGAGCACATAGAAGCTTGAGTTAAAGATAATCCAATAATTGTAACTAAAAATTTATTCATGGGATCCTCTAAGATTATTTTGTTATTTATTGGCAGATAGATTTTTTCTGGCGACCAATGCTTTACTTATATAGATTTTCAAAGAAAATTATTTTGTCAATATTAAAGGCCTATGGTATTCTGAATAAAAATATGAAGTTTTAGCAGCGCAGATTCAACATCGAAGTGCATAAGCAGCATCAACGCCAGTTAATTGATAAAAAGACCTGGTACGGAGATTTAAAATTTAAAGATTTTCAAGGTCGAGTGTTAAGAAGGTATTCAACATTGCGAATCTCTTCGTCAGTTAGCTTACTCAAATTACATTTTTTTGGAAAATTGGCTTGTGTTGGAGAATAAGGAGTATCAGGAGACCTTTAAAACATTTGATCTATCGCATCAACCGGTTTTGAAAGAAAAATTATATCTTGAATTGCCGCAAGCGAGTTAAAAAACAGGGATGCGAAAGCATCCCTTATTTTTTACACATATACAGTAGCAAGTATTTTATCAAAAGATTGGTTATGATTTTTCCTGTGTATGTTGCCGCATTAACGCTTCAAGTCGTTCTGTTTTTTTCAATTCTTCTTGGGCATCGTATTTTTTTCGCAATCTTTCAGCATAAGCATTTAATTTTATCAATTCTTCATATTGTGTGTCATCAGAAAGATTGGGTAACATTTTTTTTATATATTTTTCATGTTCTTTTTCTTGAGTCTGAAATGTTGTTGTATGAAGAAAACCAAACTCAATATGTCCTTCAGTAGCTGTTTTGTTGAAACGATCTTCAAAAGTATCACAGATTTTTTCAGTAGAGCCTCTCATCAGTAATCCAGGTTTACAATCCAAGCATGTTTGCTTTAGATGGCCATCAAACATGGTGCTGATATGAGGATATCTGGAGGTTAGGGGTTGCGTGAGGTCTTTATTCTGTTTTTCTTTTTCATCCATTCTCTGTTCTTCTACTTTCAATTGTTCCAAAATTTTTAATTTGTGTTCCTTTTTGGCAGCTTGACGTAGATCATAATCATCAGCAAGTTGATATGCAAGTGTATTAAGCTTGACCTCTTCTTCTTTTCTTACTGTTTCAGATTCATCCGCAAGAATAGTGTGTACAGCTCGATTAGTTCTTTTTTGTGATGGGCCTTGTGCGGCGGCTTCTATCCATGCCCAATAGCCATTGCCAGTAACTCGATTGCCGCCAGTTGTTGCGATATCTTCCAATTTTTTTTCTAAAAAATCGCATTCTTTTTTGATGTTTCGATGAGACCATAACATCCATCTAAACCACTGTGTCTCACACAATAAACATTTACGTGTGATTGGTGAATTGTGGAGCAAGCTAAGACGTTTATATCGTGTATAAAGATTCATGGCAGATAATTGAGTTGTTGATAATATGAAAAAAATTATCATTAATTGCTTCATGGGAATTCCTTTTTTAGTAAAACTTTTGACGCATGATACAGAATATAAAGGTTTATTTTTATTGTCTATTTGATGGGTGGGTAAAATATGTCATCCCTCTTCTTGATTTATCTGCAGGATATCTGCATAATAAAAATAAAATCTATGCAGATAAGGTGCAGATAAAATGCAGATAAAATTTGATCCTCGTTATACAATTACTCCGATTATAGCTCATTATTTAATGCGGATAGAGGCTCTAAAAGAGCATATTGTTCATCTTCCCATTAATATAACTGTTCTTGCATCTCTGCGGGAAACAGCGCGGTTATATACCACCCATTATTCGACTATGATTGAAGGTAATCGTCTTAATACTGCCCAAATAGAAGAAATTATTAAGCATAAGGGACATTTTCCCGGAAAAGAGCGCGATGAGCGCGAGGTCAAAGGGTATTATGCGGGATTGCAATATGTTGAGCAATGTTCAGCAAAAGGGAATCCTGTTTCTGAAGATATTATTCAAAAAATACATGCTTTGGTTATGGGTGAGGGCAAAAAAAGTCCTGGTGAAAATCGATATCGAGATGGCCAAAATGTTATACGCGATGGTCGCAGTGGGGCAATAGTATATCTTCCACCCGAAGCTAAAGATGTTCCTTCTTTGATGAAAGAAATGGTTGATTGGATTAATGAGCGAAAAGAAATACCTAATCCTATTATTGCGGCAATTTCACATTATCAATTTGCCACCATCCATCCCTATTATGATGGAAACGGAAGAACTGCGCGTTTATTAACAACGCTTATTTTGCACTTAGGTGGATATGATTTAAAAGGATTATATTCTCTTGAAGAATATTATGCGCGTAACTTAAGTGCGTATTATGAAGCAATTAGCGTTGGTGCCTCACATAATTATTATAAAGGTAGAGCTGAGGCTGATATTACGCAATGGGTAGAATATTTCATCAGTGGAATGGCGTATTCATTTGAAAAAGTTGTAAAACAGATGAATCGTTCAGCGCTCAGCGGTGATGAAAATCATGAAGCACTATTGCGTACACTCGATCCAAAAAAACGTAAAACTCTTGAATTGTTTCAGCAATTTGCAACAGTAACATCAGCACAAATTGGGCAGATATTTGGTTTTAAACCTCGTACGAGTGCACAATTGTGCCAAGATTGGGTTGAGGAAGGTTTTTTAGTTATAAAGGATGCTTCAAACAAAAAGCGGAGCTACGCTTTGTCTTCTCGATATGAGATTTTGGTGATGAAGAAATAAAAACTGATCAGCAAAAAAGGAGGTGAATCATTTCATCTCCTTTTAAATGCAATAGTAGTTTCTAGTTTAAGCGAGATTTGATTTTAGTGCAGCAACCCCCGCGCGGGCTTACTTTTTATTTGCAATCTCATTATTACTATTCTTGTAAGGATTTGGCCAAAATGGGTAAAGATCAGGATTGCGCAGTATTTCACTATAGACTTCGTGTGGGTGTTTGAAGTAAGGATTGAAAGGGGTTCCTGATGGAGATGGTTTTAGTTCAGTATTCACCACAGGAAGTTTAGGTTTACCAAAATCACGATTTCAGGGTGGGATTTTACTAAAAGAATAGCTTAGTGTATTCTTGATAAGTATATATAGCGAGTTTTGCATCGCTTTAATTGTCATAGTGAATACATGAAAAAATTACATCTTCGTCTGTTAATCATTCTTTTTGCTTTCTCTCAACTTAATCCCATGGATAGGCAAGAAAGCATTTTTTCTTTTCAAGATATTAAAGGTTTTGTAAGAGAAAATCCTGTTTCTGCATTCATTGCGGCTATGATAATTCCAACTTTTCTACTGATTTACTATAAAAAATATATACAATCAACTTCGCATCAAGAACCTAAATCTGGCATGCATACTCAATCGTTAGAGTTGAAAACTTGTGATGACAAAATCATTTCCAATAGTAAATCGTCCCCTTTATCAATTGGTGATAAGGAAGGTTTAAAGTTGCTACTTTCTCAAGATATGGGAAATTTCTTAGATAAAATGTCATTATATTATATAAATATTGACCTTGTATTAAATAAATTTTTACCAAAAAATCTCAATATTAAGATTGCCAATTTTTTGCAACGATTACATCCAGACCCAACATTTTTGTTGTCGCACATAGTTCATCACGCTCGAATTTCATTAAAATCTTATCCTATAGAGAAACATTTTTTTGCTGATAAAAAATTTTATTGGGAACAAAGAAATGCCTATGATCAGTGCTTTTATAATGCATCTGGCAAGCCTCTTTTAACGCTAGTACCTGATAAGTATAATTTCATAGAGAATGAGAATCTTTCTATTATTGCTTATAATGGGAATTTAGTTGTTACCATTATGCAAGAAAATGGCAATGCTGAAATTCATAATCTTGAAACAGGAGCACGAATAGTAGTCGAAGGGAATTTTACTGATGGTAGAGAGCGTTCTGATAGTAAATACGTTAGCATTAGCTCTAATGGTAAATATGTTGGGTTACGCTCCATCAATACAGATACCATTTGCATCTATGATACAGCTGATTTGAAAGTCATAATAGCTAAAGTGCGACATAATGATTTAAAAGATTTTGTTTTTAGTTCTGATGGATCAAGGCTTATTTCTTGTAGTCGTCAGGCGGATGAGGGGGTTATGTTATGGGATGTGCAGAATGAACATGCTATAAAATTATGTGATGGCGTGTATAATCGAATAATTTTTAATAAAGATAATGAACATATTTGTTTGATTTCTGGAACTGATGGTACAGAACCGTCAGTTGATCGAATAAGTGGTCTATTACTATCTGATATTGGTAAGATAAGGATAATCAATACTAAAAATGCGGTACAATCAGATGTTTGTACTGGTTTGTCCCAAGCTGTTATTTTTCCTGATCAAAGTGATTTAATTTTATTCAAGCAAAGCCAAGAGTTAGAAAATAGTCAACACAAATATATCACTACTATCATTGATAAAGAAGGAAAAAGAGTATACGCGTCAGAAAGAAATAGCTATAGACATTCTCAAATGAATGGTGATTATATTGCTTTGGAAGATGAAAATGGAACAAATATTTTAGATCATCAAATGAATCCAGTATTCAGACTAGATGGTTCAAAGTCTTTAACACTGGCATCAAGCTATGAAAATATTATCAGAGGCAAGAAGGTCCAAGGTAGCAATATAATAGGTTGTTTTGTTTATAATCTTCCTGATAAAAAAACCAAAACTATAGTTGCAGCTATAAATGATACATTGACAGTTTCCCAATATTTCTTGTTTGCGGCTATATGTGCGCAAGAAAGACAGCCAGGAGAGCTTCTTGTATTGAAGAATAAGAACATTCAGGATGTTTTTAAAGCTTTTGATACATTACATCAACCATTTTTAAAAGAAAAATTGTATCTTGAGTTTTCCCCATAATCCAGGATAACGAATTTCTCGGAGTAATTGTGCATCATCGGTTTCCGATAAAATGCCTAGATTAACAAAATCTTGTGCTAATTGTTGCGCATTTTTAAACACTATACCAATCCGCTCGGCAGAGTTTTGATTTTGTAATGCTTCAAAGCTAGCAACATTTGTAGCTTTATCATCAATAAAAACCATATTTTTAGTTGCATCAAGATGTTGTTTTACATACTCATAATATTTTTGATCAGGTTTTTTCCCGGGAGCATGTAAGATTTTTTCATTCGGCTGAATAGTGAGAGTTTTTTTGAGTAAATTTTTATAGCTTTGTGCGGTAGTGGCACGATCGGCAAAAGCTTGTAATTGTGCAATGAATTCTGGGCTGTTACCAGGATGTGCTACAAATACTTTGCTTGCTAAGCTGGTGAATGGATTGCCAAGAACTCGTGCGGTAAAATCATACGCAATGCGATCTTTATTGGTTGCAAAAATAATGGTGTATCCTTTTGTTTTAAGATAGCGGTAGATTTTTTCAGTGCCATCAATAAATCTGCGAGAAGTTTCCAAGTGTTCTACCATCCACGCAGTATAAGGTGTTAAATACGATTTACGCATTCCGTGATACAAAAAGTGAAAAGTTATGCCATTTATTGCGTGACCTTTTTTATCAACAAGAGCTTCTTTGATGCCATCGGCATCTTTTTTATAATCACCAACAAAGTTTTTGAGTTGCGCAACGCTCGTTAAAAAAAATGATTTTTGTATCAGAACATCATCAATATCGGAAATGATAATGGTATTATCGGGAGAGAGAGGCAGCGTTGCACTGAGTATTTCAGAAAAAAGAATTACGATCAGGCTTAAAGATCTGAAAATATTCATCATTGTTTTCCTTCCTTTCCTATTTAGGGTAACATTTTTATGATACTAGAAAAAAGATTTAATCTGTTCGTTGAAAAATGCTAAGGAACATCTATGCAATTTCAAGTAGTGCTTACATTTATCAGAATGGTTATAAGGCCTTTTAGAAAATATATCGTCAGCATGATCATTATTGCTTTAGTGTGGGCACTTATACTCAATGTTCAGGCTTATATTGTTAAGCTTATTTTAAATACGGCAATGAGTGGTGATGAGACAAATATATATAATAAGCTTTTATATTTTATGGGTTTCTATTTATTTTCAGACTTTATCTATCTTTCTATTTTTCGTTGGTATGATTGGATTATCATACAATTTAGGCCGAACATAAAAAAACATATAGTTCTTATTCTCATGGATAAGATGATGGACCATTCTCATAGTTTTTATCAACGTCAGTTTGCAGGTGATTTAACTACACGTATCAGTGATATTGCTATATCTGTTCCCGATATTTTACGTATTGTGATAGATCGATTATTGGCATGCTTATTGATGTTAGTATTTGTATTATATAACATTTCACGTATTCATATGAAATTTACTATAGCTCTGGGGTTATGGGTTATTGTATTTTTAGGTATTTCTATTGTGTTAGTTTTTAGAAACAAAAACTTAGCATATGAGGTAGCCGATGCACGGGCAAAGGTTGTGGGATCGATTGTTGATATTTTAACTAATATGGCAAGTGTTCGTCTTTTTGCTCGAAAAGGATTTGAAACGAAGTATCTATCTCATTATCTTGATAATTCTGTCGCAAAAGATCAAAGGCGAGACTGGTTTTTTTTGAAATTGCATGCTTTTCAAGGAGCATCTTTTTGGATCTTTCAAATAGTATGTTTTTGGTGGTTGCTGCAAGGATTAGTTAGCAAGACAATGCGTCCAGGTGATTTTGTTTTAATATTGACCCTGAATTTACATATCATTGAAAATTTTTGGAATATAGCAAAAGATATGCGCGAGTTTTGGGAAAAAGTAGGTAACATTATTCAGGGCCTTGCCATTATTGAAAGTCCTGTTGATATTAAAGATGTGCCTGGTGCTCATGATTTGGTGGTTACCAACGGAGAAATTGTTTTTGATAATGTGCAGTTTCAGTATCACAATGCAGAATCATTATTTGAACACGAATCAGTCATAATTAAACCGGGACAAAAAGTTGGATTGGTGGGGTATTCTGGGAGTGGAAAATCAACCTTTGTTAACTTAATTTTACGCCTTTTTGATGTTACGCAAGGCAAAATTTTAATTGACGGACAGGATATTACTCAAGTGACTCAAGATAGTTTACACGAAGCTATCACTATGATTCCTCAAGATCCATCGTTATTTCATCGGACATTGATTGAAAATATTGCATATGGTAAAAAAAATGCAACGAGTAAAGAAATTATTGCTGCCGCAAAGCGTGCGCATGCGCATGAATTTATCATAGCACTTTCACAGGATTATGATACGCAAGTTGGCGAACGTGGTATACGTCTTTCTGGTGGTCAACGCCAACGTATTTCAATTGCGCGTGCAATATTAAAAAATTCTCCTATTTTAATCCTTGATGAAGCAACAAGTCAGCTTGATTCTGTAACAGAAAACCAAATTCAAGATAGCTTATGGGATTTAATGCAACACAAAACAACGTTAGTGATAGCACATCGCCTTTCTACGTTGCTGCAAATGGATCGCATTTTAGTTTTTGATAAAGGAAGTATTGTAGAAGATGGATCTCATGAAGAATTACTTGCCAAAGATGGGCTTTATAAAAAATTATGGGAAGCCCAAATTGGTGGATTCTTACTTGATAGCAGTGAGGATGTGACGCATTGAATGTTAATAAACTGAATAATTATTGATCAAAGAGAGATGATAATTGTATAGTCCATACAAATGATTTTCCAGAATATATGAGGAACATATCATGGAAAACAGCAGATATGGACTATTACTTTTTTTGATTATCTCGTTACATCTGAGCATAATGGGTGTTACGGTACAAGAAAAGCAAGTAATGTATGAGCAGCTTGCTGATTTAGAAAATCAAAGAAAATTACTACGTGCAGAGTATGAAAAAGCCACGGAAAATGAATTGAGCGATGATGCGCGAAATATGGTAGAACAAAGATATACCCAAAAAATAAAAGATATATCTGAACAGATAGAAAAACAAAAAAGAATACTTGAAGCTACCACTCAGCAAGAATTATTGTGGAGTGGGGCCAAAATTTTTGGTGCAACTGCCTTATTGGGATTATTAGCATATAATCTTTTTGTGGTTGCGCGTATGCCCCATAAAGAACAACCAATAGCACCTCAAATACCTCAATCAATTCTTAAACCAACTCAGGAAACAAAACCAATTATACCACCAGTTTCATTGCCAACAAAGATAATGGGGGATGCACGATCAGAAAATTCAAAATTAGAAACTCAGCAGCTCTCTTGGCAAGATTCTGTTGTATTTGATGATCAAAAAGACATTCAAAAAATTCCTCACGAATCACCATATGTTTTACCACCACAATTTCAGCAACCGATGCAACAACCGATCGATCCAAAAGAAGTACCAATTACATTGCAAACAACCAAAATGCCCTTAACTCCGCAAGAAAAAGCTTTATATGAATTGCGATATCAAAACCTGAGAGACGCTTCTGCGTTTTATTTTTTTGTATTTGCCGCTACCCAAATAGCTGGACCTGTTACTTGGCCCATAGACCTTATTTTATTTGGTATTCCAGCTTTATCAGGGGTTGGTGCTGCATACTATAAAGCAAAATTACAGCCATAAATATGCGCTAGTCTTCTGATGATTTAGACACAAGAGGATCTTGGTCATTTATTGGTTGTGAGATTGTATCAGGATCTTTTTTTAACTCTGGTTTTTTTTCTATTACAATGTGTTCTAATTTAATTATTCCATCCAATATTAATCGAGAATATTGATAATCTTCAGCCAGAGTTGCCAAAAGTTGTTCTATTTTTGCTTTATTTTGAAGATCTTCCTCATTTTTAGGAGAGGATGTCGTTTTTATCGCTTCCATTTTTCTTTTTAATATTTTATGTATAAATTTATTCGTTGCATATGATGGAAATGCTGTTTCTTGTGGCAAATCAGAATCACCTTGTTTTTGTGCGGTTTCCCTGAAATCCTTTTCGATAAATTCTTTTGCTTTTATAACATTAGGATTGATTATAGTTTTTACATTAACGGTAGGATCTAGTTCATCTTCTATTTGGTCATAAAGGGTAAATTGAGATATACCCGGATAAATAAATATTCTTAGCTCGTGAGCTTGTTTCTCCGCCAAAAGTTCTAAACTATCTCGAGTAAATAATAAAGTACGTAGGCCTTTTAAATAGTGTATTTTTTGGGTGATTTCTGGGGTAAGATGTTTGGTTTTAATGTTATTGGATGCAGGAATTAATTGTACTGCAATGCGGTTTTCTTTATTTCTAAGAGTGCTGTTTACATAAGGATTAGACGCGAGTTGTTTAAGTAATGGTTCATCAAGAGTAATAGCTGCATAATGCCACATGGTGTTGCCGAGTGTATCTTGATAATTAATGTTATCTTTGGCTTTTTTACAAAATTCTTGTAGTAACGATAATGTATGGATTTTTCGATGGCGGATTGCGTCAAAAAAGAAAGGACCATCAGCATAGTTTGGCAGAGTTCCGGGCAATGTTTTTTTAAGAAAAGAAATTATTGTCTTACGTATAAAGTCTTTTGGACAGTAAGAATTTTGCATTTCTTCATTAGTTATTATCAATGCATTAATAATTAAATCAACAAATTCTCGTGCTTTAAGTGCACGAAACAATTTTTCATATGTAGTTATTTCATCTTTAATGAAATCCAATGCTTTGCGTGAATTATAATCTTGTGTATCAATTTTTGTTTTTGGACAAGAAAGTATGATTTCAGTAGTTTTTTCATCATGCTTAAGTACAGTTCGATGAAGTATGGTGAGTCCTGTATTCTTATCTTGTTGATTAGGGTCGTTGTCTTCGTTTTGAAGAAACGCTTTTACCGTTTTTGTAATTTTTGATTTTTGGGTATGAGTAAAAGCCGCCATAACATCATCATAGGTTACCGATTCTCGTGGAGAACTATGGGAAGATTTGGTATCGCGTGGAGAGCCATAAGGAGATGATGTAGTAAGTTTTTTATGCGAATGTTGAGATAGAGATGATTTTTTACGAGGCGATGTAGTCGGAGATTCACTCAAAGAGAGACTTTTTAATCCTATGTTTGGGACAATTTTTTTATTGGAATTTTTTTCCGTCTGCAATAGAGGTTTTTTGAGGTTGTTTTCGGGTTCAAAGTACCTTTCCCGAGAAAGAGATTGAGGTTCTTCATAGCATGAAGAACTTTTGAGCAATGAAGAGATTGTTCTTTGTAATTGAATGAGATCGCTTGAGGATTGTTGAGGAGTGATACATATTGCAGGATTTGGTAGGGTAACTTGAGAATTATCTTGAGGGTTATTATACACAAGCTTAGCAGAAGAAGGAGTTCTATGCAGACTGCTCAATCGCCGCAGCCTACTTCCTTTAGAGCGTTTTCTTGGGGCAGACTCGGGATCCATGGTATACGTTGCATGAACTGTTAATAACAAGAAGTTTATAAATAATACAACATTGCGCATAATACGTTTTTCCTATAAAAATTACAAAATGTATCGTAGAAAACGATGATAATTATGCGATAGTGTAAATGATAAGTAAGAAAAGTAAATTAATTTGTGATAAAAAAGCTTATTCATAGAAAACCCCCCTCAAAGTTTTACCTAAGTATGACAGTTGTGGGGGGGGGTATGGCAATGAAAAACAACGTTGATTAGTTATCGTTAGTAATATAGTTCAATTGTGCTAAAAGCATTTGTTCTATGAAATAAATTGTAGCATACGCGGGAAATCGCGATTCGCTTGGTAAAGCTCTATCTTCTTGTTGTGATGCTTCAATACCTTTTAATTCACCAATAATTTGTTGTATCGCTCCTTCAATGACCTCGGGAGAGATAGAGCCGCATGAATAAGCATTCTTTAATTTTTTTGCATATTTATTTACGAAAGTATTTAAAGAGCATCGTGAAAAACATATCATTCGCAGTATCGTGTCCTGCTTGGAACTAAGTAATTCACGAGGAGTACTACCAGCATTATTTTTTATAGAAAAATCAGTTCGAAAATCTTTTAAAAAAAGATCTATAATTGCATTTGCTGTTTTAAATTTTTCTTCAACATTTTCTTCAGTTGACGAGTCGAGTTGGTTTTTTTGTGCCGCAATGATGTGGAATGCTGTATTGCCAAGTCGATCTTTTGGTTTATTTGGATTAAAAGAGCTGCCCGATAGATAAAATTTTATCAAATCAATATTGAGATTGCGTGTTGCAGTTAATAATCCGTGTTCGAGTTTTTCCGCAATAGGAGCAAGAGTTGTTGGAGATGTTTTTTTTTTACTACGTATATTAAGTGGCGAATAACCATGTTTCTTTTTGTTACTTGGATTAACACTGCTATCTGAAAGTGATTTTGTAGGAAAATTTTCGGTAACGATGGGACTACTGTGTATTGGAGCAGAGCGGCTTTGTTTGCTCTGTAGGGGGTTTTCTGAAACAGGAGATACGTTATAAGAGGTTGATAAAGCTCTTCTTTTTTTACTTTCATCATTATTAATGTCTGTGGGTTGACTTTTTGGTTTTATACAAAAATCATCTTTAGAATCGCTTCGTTGGTGAGCATAAGCTGTTCTTTGATGAGCATGTACTCTTTTTTGTTCAGGTTTAGTACCACTGGATAGTTGCTGTTGTGCACTATTAAGAAAAGAATTACAAGAAAGGATAAAAGAAAATAAGGCGATTGCATAAAACATTGATGTGTTCCTTGGTATAAAAATTGTGATAAAAGTTATTAATTATGTGCAAAATTAAACAAAAAAAGCAATCCTGAAAAAGGATTGCTTCTATAAATATACAAAATATATACCACTCTGATTTTTTTAGAAAAGATTGATTTTTTATTTGATAGTCCGGCCTATGCAATCCACCTTCGCTAAAGCTATGGCGGACAGCTTTTGCTTTTGTTCAGCGAAAATTTTCTTGCAATCTATATCAATCATTTGAAAAACTGGCGTGCCAGACGTAGCTTTACGCGTAGTCTGGAGGAGAGAGTGGGATTCGAACCCACGATCCCGATCCCTCGGGATAACGGTTTTCAAGACCGCCGCATTCGGCCGCTCTGCCATCTCTCCAAACCCCATTTTCCGCTACGCTTCAAATGGGGACCCCATCTGAAGATAAGAAGAAAAAAACTGTAAAAGAACTATTTATATGCCATCATAAAAAAAGATGGCCGTGCCAGCTGAGCTTTATGCGAAAGCTGGCGCGCCCAGAAGGAGTCGAACCTACAACCTTCAGATCCGTAGTCTGACGCTCTATCCAATTGAGCTATGGGCGCATTATTTCAAAATTTTATTCAAAGGATTTTTTATTTTTATCGTCCAGCCTTCGCCGAGGCTTCGGCGGACAGCCTACGCTCTTGCTATCGAGCTTTCTTGAAATTTTTATTGCGATACTTTTAAAAAAGCTGGCGTGCCAGCCGTAGCTTTACGCGTAGGCTGGTGGAGAGAGAGGGATTCGAACCCTCGTGCCCGGTTTCCCAGACTCTTGCTTAGCAGGCAAGCGCTTTAAGCCGCTCAGCCATCTCTCCTATACCCCACCCATACTTTGTTTAGGGTGGGGACCCCTATAAAGAGGTCTGAATTTGTCATAATTTCAATAACATATTCAAAAGGATACTGTCATTTATTATTTTTTCAAGTAACTTTGTGAATATTTCTGTTTAAATATAACATTTTTTAAAGTATTGTATATTTTTTTAAAGCTAAGCTAAGCTTTTTTTACTCGTGATGAAGTATAGGAGATTACAATGGCATTTATTTTTGAGGTTAAAGTTACTCCCAACTCTAGTAAAAAAGGCTGGTCACTGGATAAATCCGGACGTTTGAAGTGTCACGTAAAAAGCCCTGCAGAAAACGGTAAGGCAAATGCTGAGCTCATCAAAAGCCTTTCAAAAGCACTTGATATTTCCCAGCATATGATATCAATCGTTTCTGGAGAACAGGCACGAGACAAGCGTATTAAGATAGATATTGAAATGACGTTTAATGAATTATTAGAAAAATTGGGTATTGATTGGCAGATGGACATGTTTTGAGCCCCATCGTCACTTTGTTCTCGATGGGGACCCCGTACTAAGAATGAAGAAGTAGGCGCCCCATTAAAGAAAGAAAAATAAGTATGCCCTATTTTAAGTGGGTTGGAGTGGATATCACCGGCGCAACAAAAAGAGGCAAAAAAGCAGCTCAAACTCATCAAGATTTATCAGCACAGCTTATACGCCAAGGGGTTGCATTATTATATGCTAAATCAACTTATGCGCCATCTTTTTTATGGCCGATTACTGCAAAAACTAAAAGTAACTTGTTTAAACAAAAAGCTAAATTATTAAAAGCCGGTATATTATTGCCGCATGTTCTTGAGGTTGTTGCACAGCAAGTAAACAATCCCATGATCTATGATATTTTTTTGGATATCAAACATGATATTCAGCACGGAATTTCTTTTGATAAAGCGCTGGAAAAGCATTCTGAGCTTTGTGATCCTATTATAGTTATAATGCTTGCAGCAGGGCATGAATCGGGAAACCTAATCACTGCAATGGAGAATGTAGCGCTTTATTTTCATAATCAATATATCTTTAATAAAAATCTTCGAACAGCGCTTGCCATGCCACTTTTAACATTATTATTTTTCGTGGGAATTAGTGGCTTTATTTTTGTATGTATTATTCCACGTTTTGCAGACATGTTAAGCTCGTTGCAGCAAGAACTTCCAGCTTTAACACGATCAATGATTTCCATCAGTGAATTCATTTCAAGTTATGCAATGATTTATCTGATAGCTATTATGGCGATAACGATTTTTTGTGCTTATCGTTATGTTATTACCGCACAGGGTAAAAAGCGATGGGGTTCAATGCTCAATCATATTCCATTTCTTGGTACTATTATTTGGCAACATCACATGTGCCAAGTATTGCAAGCGTTATCATTGCTTATTACGAGCGGCGTTCCACTTGTTGCAGCATTAAAAATAGTAAGCGAATCTGTTGATAATGAAGAAATTGCTACGCAATTAAAAAGCTTACATCATGACGTTGCATCAGGACAATTACTGAGCTATGCAATGGGAGCGGCATCGTTATTTTTGCCAGAAATTATTGCGCTTATTCATGTCGGCGAAGAATCGGGTACATTGGGGCATTCGCTTGAAGCAGCTGCTTTAGTGTATAATGATAAAGTTGAAGAAAGCTTGCGCAGATTTGTTTTTTTCTTGCAGCCGTGCGTTATTATTGTACTGGGTTTATTAGTGGTAACACTTATTTTTGCCGTGTATTCGCCAATTATGCAGCTTTCGAATGTAATATAAAAACCGGTTTTTCAGACCGGTTTTTATGGTGTTTAATAATAACTTATTATAATCCTCCTGCTACCAGTCGTGCTGCAATTTGGTCAAGAGCTTCTTGGCAATTAGTTGGAACCGGTGTCCAATCAAGAGGATTGCTTGGTGTGTATGCTAATCCAAAAACATCGTTTACCCGAGATATTTGTGCTGATGTTGCACCGCCTGCGTAGCTAATCAGGGGGTTAAACGGCAGACCTATTGCTGAAGCAACTATGGAAGCCATAGTACCATTGATGGTTAGCGTTGAATTTGGCCATACATTGCCTTCAAGTTGTACAAAGAATGGTTGAGTAACGGCATTAACTTCGGTGTTGTATCGCAGTCCTCCAATTTGTAAAAAAGCAGGCGATTGACCTGATTGTTCATTTAATACAATTGTTGGGGCAACTCCACTGTTAATTTGCATAATCACATTGTACAAGTAACCAATCATTCCTGTTTGGGTATAGACTCCTAAAATTTCTCCGCCAAACATCAAAAATTGGTTAATGATTGCATTGTCCCCGATAAAGGTGACATCTCCACCAAACCGCGTGTTCCAAGCATATATTTTGCCTTCAAGTGATCCGATGGAAAGAAAATCAAAGGTTGCTGTACCAAAAATACCAATATCAGCAAATCCTGATCGCCAATCTCCTGAGGGAGAAAAAGTATTATCGATAGTCCAATTACCAACAACGCGCGTGTGATTAAAGCCAACGCCTCGGACAATAATATTTGCTTTTAAAACGCAATTTTCAGTGTAAGTACCTGCCATTACGTATACACAAGGCCGAGTTGTTACTGGTAATCGGGACCGATTACTTCCTCTTTCTATCATCATATTATCGGGACTTGGTTCCTCTGGTAATACTGCTGTAGTCATTCCTGTTGCAAATGCAACATCAATTCCGTGTTGTATTGTTAAAAATGGGTTACATACTGAACCATCACCCGTTATATCATCACCATTTTTAGCTACAAAAATAGTATTTGCTAGTGGGGTGCACGAGCCTTCTCCTGATCCGGTAGCACCAGTAGCGCCTGTTATTCCTGTAGAACCAGTAGTGCCTGTTGCGCCTGTGGAGCCAGTGACACCTGTAGTTCCAGTAGCACCGGTTGCACCAGTGGGACCGGTAGTGCCTGTTCTTCCTCTATGACCACGATGACCTTTTTTTCCACGAGGTCCTGGTGGACATTTTTCAAAACAACAATCGAAGGATTCATTACAGGTATCTTTTTTTGGAAAAAGAATGATTTCTGTAAAAAGTAAGGGTAAAATTAATAGTATAGATATTGGTTTCATTGGTATCTCTTTTTTTTGTGATGGTTTTTTTATATTGTTTAACTAACACATTTCAAAATGTGTGACAACTTTTTTTAAGAATGATTTTTTCCTAGGGGGAATTGCCGTATGTTTTTAATTATATTATTGGGATTTCTTTCTTTTTCCCAAACCGTGCTTACTGAACAAAAGTTAAGCGAGCATGCTGAACAAGTTTTGAATCTTATTAAGTACGAATTACCAGCACCTTCTATTATTGGTGAACGTGAATGGAAAGAATTACAACTCGATAGATTAGTTACGATTCTTGATCGGAGCACTACCTCTTTTGGCAGATGGGGACTTGTGCAATTATTGCATCCGATTGCAGATGAAAAAGAATTATCTCGACGTAAAGAAATCATTACTTTTTTAGTTGAACACGAGCAAGAAATGCGTATTTTTCAAGAGCAACTTGAGCGTGTAAAAAATGTTGAAAAATCGTTGCTTGCCTACTGGGATAAACATGATCAATTGAATCAAAGCGCGCAGCAGTTTTATTACACGGTCTTTGGCTTAAAAGATTTAAACAAAAGTAGTCTAGCATTAAACGCAAGTACTATCATGGAAATGTTTAATTCGTGGAAATATCTTGTGAGCGCATTAGCACTTGGTGGGCTTTCAGCTGAATTTCAGAAATGGATTTATAGTGAACAGGCTAGTTTAGATATTGTAGGAGGAATAAAGGCAGGTCTTGAATTACCATTCAGACAGCATTCACCGACTCCCATAGAATTGACTAAGCCAAAGGAAAAGTATGGTTATAAAGATTATATAAAAGCATTTACGTATGGATCATGGGGTGATAGATATAAGGTATTGTTCCAAGGATATACAGCTCGAACGAAAGAATTAGGGTTGCCTGGTTTTATAGATGGTACTGTTCCTGGGGCGGGCAAGTTCGGAGCATTTGTACTGGCAACTATTCCCACATTATTTTTTGATTATCAATGGGGTAATGCGGTAATTTCTACCGGGCAGCGAATTATTTCGATGTATCGTACGCTTAATGAATTACAAAAGCGAGTTGCTGATGTTGCGCATTGTGTTGATGCAATACAAAAATTACAAAAAATGGTTGATAAACAAGCTCCGCAATTACGTTCGTATCTTGATAGTAGTGATGATTATGATACTGATAGAAAAGATCTTGTTGATAATTTATTAACAAAACGTTTTTTGCAAAAATCAGATTATCTCTATTCTCGCGGACATGTATTAACGATGCATTTAGATATTACACAAAAGAAAAAAACTCTGATTCCATTGTTGCACTCCGTAGCATTGCTCGATGCGTATTGCTCTATTGCGCAGTTATATAAAGAAAGTCAAAATGAACAAGTGATATTTAGTTTTCCTGAATTTGTTAATACACAAAAGCCATTTTTAAATTGCCGTGATGCATGGCTGCCACTATTATCCTCTTCACAAGCAATTACCAACGATCTTATTCTTGGAGCTCATAATTATCCCGGAAAAATAATTATCACCGGGCCTAATGGGAGTGGCAAATCTACTGTCTTAAAAACATTCGGAATTTTACCAGTTTTAGCACAATCCTGGGGTGTTGTTCCGGCTAAAAACGCAGAGCAAACATTATTTTCTATTATCAGAACAAATCTTGCTGCAGATGAAGATCTTCAAAAAGAGTTGTCAAAGGGAATGGCAGGCATCAAGGCTATGAACGAACTTCGTAACGATATTCGGAGATTCGATCAGCAGCCCATGCTGGTGCTTATTGATGAACCTTATGGGGGAATGGTTGATGCAGAGGCTGCAAAGCGTATTTATGATTTTGGTATGGATATTGCTGGTTGTTCCCAGGCTTTAGTGGCGATAGCCACGCATACCAAAAAACCAATACAATTAGCACAATCTCTGCCAAATATTTTTGCTAATTATCAGGTTAAAATCGAAGAGACTGAGCTCGGAACCTTTAAGCGCCTCTTTAAGCTTGAACCAGGAGCAGCTATGTGGTGGTTTAATGATGAAGGCAGGCGAAGCAGATTTGTTGATTGGTTGAGTGGATTGGCCTCTGGCTACTAAAAGATGCGATTTTTACCCCCCCCCCTTTTGACAACAGCCCCTTATGGCAATATAATTACTATTAGTACATATAATAGTTTGCTCAAGGGGGATTTTATGATGAAAAAAATGATTCTTTTGATAGGGGTTTTAGCATCTTGTGCTACACCTTTCATCAAATCGGTGGATTATTGGGATTGGAGTAATAAAGATCTCCAGAATATGTCTTTTCCAAAAAGTTTCACTTTTGGCGTTTCCATTTTTGAGGGCGAAGTAAAAGCATATGATCATGCAAAGCGCTACAAGGATGATATTGCACTTGCAAAAGAAGCCGGATTAACTGAATTATGTATTGCACTGGATTGGAAAGAAATAGAACCAAGTCCAGGAGTGTTTGATGAAGAGAAGCTGCACTATTACGCGGATAAATGTGTTGCGTGCCTTCGTTGTGGTATTGAACCGGTCATCCTTTTTAAAGATTATAACGATCCTGTGTGGTTTTTAGAAATGGGTGGCTTTGAAAAACAAAAAAACAGTGCAATTTTTGAGCGCTATTGCTTGAGAGTGTTTAAGGCTTTAAAAGGTAAGGCATATCGCTTTATTACCTTCTGGAACCCAGAATCGTATGCAATGCTTGCATACTGGAATAAGTCTCATGCGCCATATAAGAAAGATATGCCATTGGCAATGGAAGTCTTCAAGAATGAGCTTGATGCCCATGTCAGAGTGTATCATGCTCTTAAAAAAGCTGATGATGAAAATAAGATACAAATTGGTATCTCAAAGCACGTTATTCAACTTGAGCCAAAGCACGCGTGGGATAAATGGGCTGCCGGCATGGCTAGCAGGCTTACTAACGATCCATTCTATGAATTTTTCACGACAGGTAAGTTCAAAGTTTCTGTATGGTTGCCTAAAAAATGGGGCGGAGTTTCCATAAAATATAAAAATGCATTGGCTCCGGGTTCAATTGATTTTATTGGTATTAATTATCATTGCCATAATAGAATGAAGAATTTTAAACGTATTCCGTTTGAAAAAGAATTAAAAACAGATATTGAAAGTATCACGGTATATCCAGAAGGTTTATACTATGCTATTAAAGAAGTATCTGACAAAATGGCGCATCAGTTGAATATTCCGATAATTATTACACAAAACGGTATTGCGACAACTGATGATAATCTTCGTATGCTGCATAATGAGCGTAATTTGTATGCGGTATCTCAGGCTATTAAGCATGGTTACAACGTACAAGGTTATTATCACTATAGTTTAATAGATGGATTTGCATGGGGTAGCTATGCGTATAAATTCGGTCTTTTCTCTGTTGATCCAAAAACAATGGAAAGAACGATAAAGCCTGGCGCATCTCGTTTTATTGAAATAGCACAAAAGCATAAAAAGCTTGTGCATAGTACTGTTTAATAACAGGCGATTGTATGAGAGCCCCGCATTTTGCGGGGCTCTTTTTATTTTGGGGTATATAAAATTTTTTTTAACTGGATTTTTTGATAAAGTATTTTTTTAAGTGGAATGCTTTGGATATTTATGCTAAAAAGTATATAATATATCACGTAATGAATAAAATTGAGGCCAAATTGAAGGTTGTGCATTTGAAAAGAGTAGTATTTTGAGGTTAATTTTTTTAAATTTGGGATGCCATGGCTTGGAAAATAGAGTTTTATGATGAAATAGTTGAGGCTAGTATAAAAAAATGGCCTGAGGATATGGTGCCAAAATTTCTTTGGATATTAAATCTGATAGAAAAAGTTGGACCCGATAAAATAGATACACCATCAATCAAGACGTTGGGAAATGGGCTGTTTAAGATTAATGCAAAAAGTCATAAAGATATCGGATGCGCATTGTTTTGTGTTTCAGCAGAAGACAATACTGTTATCATTCTTGATGGGTTTACTAAAATAACGCCAAAAAAAATGTTAGATAGGATCATGCTAGCCCAAAATCGCATGCATGAAATACATTTAAAAGAAATATAACAATATGCTTTAAAAATATTATTTGTTGAAAAACAAATTAAATATTTTATTTATTTTTTAAAATTAAAAAATCATTGATTCTGTAAATTATTTTCGATAGACTTGATTGCGTAATATTGCTCAATATTAAATTGGGATTGCTGCGATTCAAAACTATTGAAATAAATGGCCTAAATTTGTAAAGATTTAGGTACCTCCTGAAAGAGGTAAAAATGAGTAAACGATTAAATCTTAAGGATTTTAAAGAAGAAGCCTTAAAGAATGCACGAGTAAGAGAAGAGTATGAGTCGTTACGTCCTGAGTTTGAGCTTTTAATGGAATTTATTAATGCACGGAAAACAGTAAAGCTTTCTCAGGAAGATTTGGCAAAAAAATTAAAAGTACAACAACCATCTATTGCTCGTTTAGAGAATGGTGGCTATTCTACAACTTCCGTGGCTAAGCTTGCTAAAATTGCCAAAGCCCTTGGTTGTGAGCTTAAAATTTCTTTGCGGTTTAAAAATCGCGTAGAATAAACTTTTTTTTCAACATTTCTCTTTGTTTTAATATATTTTATATTGCCCTTAATTTTAATAGAATGTATCAAGGTAGGTTTGATACATTTTTATAAAAACAGCACCGCTGGTTAGATTTTTTTTGATCTAACCAGCGGTGTTCAAGTAGGATAGAACTTGCTATTAAAGTCTATTCTTCATCGCAACATTCCATGCCGCAACAATCGACTTCAATACAAGGTATGTCGCATGATTCGGGCATACAAGGAATAGACTGACATGGTATGCATGGCAAATCTGTGCAATCAGATGATAAGTAATGGATCTTAAATATAGTTCCTTGCGCTTCCGTTCCAGTACCTAAAATTTGTACTGTTCCTGCGTATGGAGAGAATCCAGATGCATCAGTCATTACATAAACATTATAACGTGCAGATACTTCATCGCCAGTCTTTAAGCTAAGCAACACTGATACGGTTGATTTTTGTTCATTATGGAATGACAAAAAGGGAACAAAATTTTCTCTATAAGTAGCTCCATTGACCAATATTTCTAGATTACCTATAGGAATACCAAGAATAGGGTCAACACCTGTAAGGTTATTTTGATCAAGTTGTACCATTACCATATAGTAGCCTGAAAGAGGAGCGGTATATACTGCTGGAGCAAAGGAAAGATCGCCATTAGGATCATCAAGTGACAGATTAAAGTTAACGTTTGTTCCTAACATATATGGTGTATTTCCAGTAAAGGTCATGGTTGCTCTATATAAACCACATTGTTGAAATGCATTTACTGTAGTAAGGCCATTTGAACAAATATTTGTAACTGTTAATTGTTCTGCGCATATAGCAGGGCTAGAAAAAAAAGGTGAACATATATTTTCTGAAGCGGTTATTGATCGTGCGCAAATAACATCGGAATTCACTGCATTAACACACATGCTATCAGTTTTGATAGTCTCAGATTCAATGTGTTCTGCTTTGAGTTGTTTTGCTTTAAGGCATTTAGTCAGTACTTTGCCAATACATATTTTATCACAAGAATTACGGCTCCTTGATATTTCCGCTATTTCTGCATAATCGTTATCCTGAGAAAATTTCCATTGAGTTGCATTAACTATAAGACTTGATATCGCTGCAAAACATAATACTATATGTTTTGTTTTAGAAAATAGTGAGTTGATCATCATTCGACTCTCCTTCGAAAATAAGGTTAATAATATTCATTATTTGGAATAATATTCATGATTATGAATATTATTCCTTATTTGTTATAATTGATTTTTTTCAATAATAGTAACACTTCACGATCCTATTAAGTTGAATTTTAAAAGTCAACAAAAAAAAAGTTATTGATTATTTTCTGTAAGGTCGTAGGGCTTTTTATTTGACTGGTTGAGTCTTTTGCAGTATTCTAATGAAGTATTTGAAATGACAGATAATGCCGGGGTGGCGAAATGGCAGACGCACGAGACTCAAAATCTCGCGATGGTAACATCATGTCGGTTCGAGTCCGACCCTCGGCACCAGCTTTCGCCAAGGCTTCAGCTGGCGCGGCCAGTTTTTTAAATGAAGCGATAATAAAAATTTTAGATATGTTTGATAGCAAAGGCGAAAGCTGCCCGCCGTAGCTTTATGCGTAGGCTTGGCTATAAAATCAAAAGTCGATCCCTTTCTTGTCCACTAAAAAAAATAGGTAGAAATGGAATCTAATTGCATTTTTTGCAAAATCATTAACCGTCAGCTATCTTCTAAAATAATTGCAGAAACTAACGATATTATTGTTATAGATAATATTGCTCCAAAAACTCCTATTCATTATCTTATTATCCCTAAAAAACATGTTGCTGATATTAATGCTTTAACGCAAGAAGATACAACTCTTGTGGGTGAAATGGTATTAATGGCCAAAGCATTGTCTGAAAAATTATCCGGTTCGCAATCGTTCCGTCTTTCGGTCAATAATGGAATTGATGCGGGGCAAAGTGTTTTTCATCTTCATTTCCATTTTCTTTCAGGTAAGAAATTTCTCGAAGATGTTCATGTATAATAATTTGCCTATAAATTTCTATTATAAAATATTGACATTATTCTTCTCTCTTTGATATGGTTATACTAGTTTATAAAAATAAAGAATGGGAGAGTAGAATGAAGAAAATATTGTTAACAGCTGTGTTGATGGGTTTTTCCCTCAATGTCTCGGCAGAAGTGATTCTCAAGGAGAATATTTCTCCAGCTCAGCTTAAAGAAGGACTACTGAAAAAATATCAGGGAAAAATCAATGGTATTGAGCAATTATCACGAGCTATCAATGATTCACAGGGGCTTATGGGTGCAACGGTTGTTAAGCAAAAAATAGATACTGCAGCAAATAAGCTCATAGGTATGGGAAGTATTGATATCACTCAGGTTGAAAGCGATATTGAAAATACCTTGTTCTCAACGCTCACAAATATTTTTAAACAATCCATTAGCGTTGCTCTTAAAACATATGTCCATGAGGCTTCAGATCATTTATTTGCTATTTCACCATGGAATAAAAAAATAGTGTGGAATGATGCGCAAACCCATGTGTTGATGTTAACATGGATTCCAGCTGCCTACAAAAAAACCTATGAAGATAAGCTTAATAGTGGTGAAGATATGAAAATTGCTTGGGATGCTTGGGTTACAGCAGTTCCTGAGATAAAAGAATTTGCTCAAAATTATGTGCGTACAAATAAAAATGGTTTTAATCTTACCGATAGAATAGAGCAGTTTTTAGGATTAATTCCAAGTAAGCCACCATATGCAGTATCTCAAAATAAACTATTTGTTGAGATGTGGGTGCGTCCCGAAGATTTATTCAGACCATGTCTTGATGCTGAAATTGGTGATACAGAATGTATGATAGATCCACATGAATCTGATTTAAACAAATTACCTGTTGGGTATCGTGATATGTCAAAATTGGTACCTATGACCCCACAGCATAAAGCATGGTTTGAAAAAGAGAAAAAAGGTAAATATGAAGGTCAATGGGCAATGCCTTGGACTCGCTTTGGTTATACCTATGATTGGGGTTCAATAAAAAAAGCTACTGGCAAACGTGCGGCACAAGGAGCTTCTGAATATCTTATTAAAAATGGTAGCATTGTGACGATACAGAGCATAATTCCTACGGATGAATATCCTAATGCACCAACTCCGCGTAGCGGCTACACGTATAGAGAATAACATTTTTTAGATGCGTATGTTTTAACAAGAGAGAGAATTATGAAAATAATTTTCTCTCTTGTGTTTTTATACTTCTATTTTCTTTTCTTCAAAATTGTTTTTTTGTTTCAATTCATCTTGGTAGAAGACATAAAGCCCTACCAATACAATCACAATTGATGTGTAAAAATGCCAGGATATTTTTTCTTGGAAAAATGCCCAGCCATAGAGCGCCGCAAAAATTGGGCTTAAAAAACTGGTGAATGACATAAATGTTGCAGAATATTTTTTAAGCAGTCCGGCATAAATATTATGGCAAAGGATGTTGCTGACAAATATCATAATAACGAGTCCTTTGCAGAATGCAGCCGGATCGGAAACATTTGGTATTCCTTCCAGAGCGAATGAGTTCAGAAGTGAAATGAATCCGCCGCTTGCCATACAAATACCGGTTACAATTGATGTTCTATAATTTTTATAACGAACTAATTTTTGTATGAGTACCCAGCTATAACAATGCAGCGATACAGATACGATCAAAAATATCTCATAGAATGAAATAAATGATTCACCCAGAGATGCTTCTGCCGGGCTTGAAGAGATGAGTATAGGAATCATGCCAATAAATCCAATTGAAACACCTATCCATTGTTTCATGGATAACTTTTGATTAAAAAGTAAATAGGCAAATAAGGCGGTTAAAAAAGGAGAAAAATTATAAAAAAAAGAAACTTTCCATACGGGTAATATGCGCAATGCATAGAGCCGTAATGCATATGTTGCATACATTCCAAGAAAGGTTATTTGAAAAAAAGTCCATAAATGTTTCTTCTGAAGATGAAAAGCTTCTGGTGATCGAAAATACTCGTAGACTAAAAGAATGCTTCCAGCCATGAGCATGCGAGTTCCTGATAAAAATAAAGGCGAAGCAAAATTCATGAGATATTTTCCCATGGGAAATGAAGTGGCAAAAAGTGCCTGTAAAAGAATAATAAATGTCATTGTCGCAATACCTATCGAAAACAGGAAGGTTTGTATTATGTTGTGTATACGTAAATTCTTATAAATATAATAAAGAATAGTATACAATGCAAAATAAAAAAAGGGGGAAGTATGGAAAATATTTTGCATAGTGTTCGTAAGTCAATAATATTGTATTTTATCGCATGCTGGACGTTTATTGCTGAACCAATGGATCCTCCTGTTCGATCAAGATCTGGTTCTGCTGTTCATAGCCAAACACTTTCTCTGCAACCGCAAAAAAAAATCTCGCTTTGGAAGAACAAAGACTTAAAAGAAGCGGGTATTCAGCCATCCAGCGTTACTCCGGCTTCTATAGTTATTGCTCCTCATGAAGATGGAATATTATTTACTCAACCTGGTAAAGTTTTTTATTGCAGTAGAAAAGTTATGACAGAGCACTCTCCATATGAAATTGTTCATCATTCTCATACCAAGTTTTTTCCATTGATTGCAGTTGCTAGCCGAAAAGATGAGGCATCAGAGAAAGAGATGTTAATTGTTGCATCCGCTCTCAATAATAGATCTCGAAAAAGTAAAATTCCTAAAATTGAAGTAATACTAACTCGGCTTTTATCTAAGAATTCTCCCCATTTATCTCATAATGTGTTTGATAAACATATGATTGAATATATCGATGTTAACATGCCAAATGAAGGGATAGGGCACCAACAAGAATATTTTCTTTCAAATATACAAGCTATGAAGCTTCATAATGCGGGAAAATTGCTCGTTTTAGCATTTAAAGATCATATTCGCGCAATTGATTTAGAATCAAAAACAGTAAATAAAAGCTATTTTATACCTCGTATAGTGTTAAATAATTCTCGTGTAGTAGATGTGTCCACGCCAGTTGATGTTTCTTCATCTAATGATTGTGAGCAATATGTCGCTGCAGTAAATAGCGAAGGTATAGTTGATCTCAAGAGGTATTCTAAGGAATATGATTATCCCCTGTTTTCGAGCATAAAGAGTGTAGATACGTGTAGTCCAGTCGAAAAAATTGAAATGACTCCAACGCATGATTTATTATGTGTAGTTGCTCAAGGAGAAGTCAAAATCATTAATATTCGTGACTGGCTGGAACATTCTGATGGTTGTGTAAAAAATCGTGTTATTTCTCATGGTAAAGGCAATATGGTTGCCATCGATGAAGATGCGCAATACTCAAGTGTGCATTGGGGTGATAATAGGGAATTGCCTTATACGAATCATTCAATTATGAGTGTTTATCGCGAAAATGGCACATCGATGAATGAAATAAGTGTTGCCGTGCCAGATTTACCAAAAACGTACGTATTTATTAATGAAAAGGGACAAGAAGCAGAAGCTGCAAGTCGCATATTATTGGCAGCTTTACGTGGGAATTGTGTTGCAGCAGTCACAACAGAGGGATATTTGTATTTTTGGCAATTACCAGAGAAATATAAGTTTCCAACAGAAGAAAACATCAGGAGTGATTCAAGGCCACTACTTTCAAGAAGGCGATCTCTTTCTTCTCCGGCGGAAGATCTCTCTAAAAAATATGCACAATATGTACAAACGGTTCCCGTAAAGTCATCTGAGAAAGTATCTGACGAAAAGCGAAAAAGTGGAAAAAGACATGAAAATGTTCCCAAGCTTAATTTTTTCAAAAATAGCAGCAAGGAATCTCTTCGAGATGCAAAGGGTACCGCTTCACCGGTAGAATCGCCACGTAAAACAAGCAACAGAAATAAATCAACTCCTAGATTAAGAAAATCAATGCCATCAGGTAATGAAGCACGACTTTCTTTGGAAACTATAATTTCATCAGATGAATTGAGAAAAAAATGTGATCCTCAGCAAGCAGACTTTGTTAATGATTACAATCGAAAAAAAGATGAAAAGAAAGAAAATAGCTGAAAATAAATCTATAAAATTTTAGCTGATGTGTTTACATCGCCTTCATTGATAACACTATCAATGAAGGCGATTAATTTTTCTTTATATAGTTCTTTATGTATAAGATGGTGACATGTATGATAAGATTTTTTGAGCAACCAGCATTTTTTGAATGGGGTAAGTTTTGATAATTTAATAACGTTATATATATCAGCATGTTGATCATCATATGAATGAATGAAAAATACGGCTGTATTAAGATAATTTATTTTATTAAATAAACTGGTTCTTGATTTATATTGTTTGATCCAAGGTTGAATAAATAAAAAATGAGATAAGTTGCACAGATAATGAGCGCATTTATTAGATAGCTTAAAAATAAAAGATTTTTTAACAATTTCTTTATTTCCATAGATATACTTAAAAACAGCAATGAGGCACTCTTGTATATTTGCAAATGTTGCTGATGCTGTCACGTCTGAAACAGATCCCCATCCACTATCAAATACGAGTCCCTTAACGTGAGATGTTATATATCGATTTTGCAAGTGGATAAGCGCGTGAACAGCATTGAATGCACCAGAGCAGAAGCCAATCAGAATAATGGGAAGGGTATTATTTTTATTTGTCCATGATATTGCTGCTGCAATATCTCTGTATTCATTGATGCCATATTGCCATATTTTTCCAAGAAATGAACCCTCACTCTCTCCACGACCTCTGGCATCAAAAAGTAAAATATTACAATATGTTGGGAGTAAATCGTAAAAAGTTGCTAAACCTTCTTTTCTTCCAGGCCGCCATCCTGCGCAAATAATAACAGTGCATGTTGCATCTGGACGAGCCAAAAAAAGTCCTGAAAGTTTAAAATTATCAGAAGTTTTAAACGTTATTTTTTGAAATCCAGCGTGCCGTAAAGATGTTCGCACTGCTTTATAATTTCTTAGAAAAGAAGTCGAGTAAAAATCCTCTATTTCCTGGTTGCCATGGCAGTAGAAAGATGCAAAAACTATAAAGAAAAAAGGAAATTTTATTTTCATGACGTTAATTCTTGTTTTTTATGATATGTTTGGATGCAATGTATGATTATTAAGTCAAAGTGAAAAAGTATGCAGTTGATAGCTATTATTATTAGTATATTATTATCAGTTTTTTCTACAATCGTTATGAGTTATATTGCATTGGCAACGCCAATTGGTCCGTGGATTGCACCGACGCTTGTTTTTATTGTTTTATTGTTTTCACAAATATTTTCAAGAATTACTACTTCATCTATGGCATATGCAGTCTCTGCTGGTTCAATTGGTGGTATTATGGCAACTGCGTGTGCATTTTCATTTCCTACTATTTACTTTCTTGATCCTGCATTATTTGGTGTGTGGATGGAGTCGCCTTTGTTTTTCAGTGGAATGCTGGGGATTTTTTCTTTTTTAGCAGGAGCATTTGGTTTATTTATCGCGGATGTATTTGAAAAAACATTAATTGTTGAGCAGAATTTATCATTTCCGGTGGGGCAATTGACATATAAAATGATTACAGCTCAAGAACAGATGCGTAAGGCATATGAATTGATGGTAGGATTTTGTGCGTCAGCATTTTTTTCATTTTTACAAGGTGGTATTGTATTAGCGCATTCAATTATTCCAAAAACAATTACGCTATTGCCGGCAACTCATTTTTTAATTTTTTCTATCCCTCGTATAGTGGTTAATCTTGATATAGCTCCTATGATTTGGGCTATTGGTTTTGTAACAGGACATGTTATTGCGCTTCCTCTAGCTGTTGGTGCATGCGCACATATTTTTCTTGCACAGCCAATTCATACAATGTTTTTTTCTCATGTATCTTCTATAGAATTCACGCTCGCTTTTTGCAGCGGCATCGTTTTATTTATTACTGCAATGAGCATTGTTGGCATGCCTCAACAAATTATGGGTGGGATAAAAAAGGGTATAAAAAAGTTAGAAAATAAAACTAATATGCAACATTATTTTGTGGGTATGCCAACAATTGTATGTGGTGTGCTCATGATACTCATGCTTACATTATTTTTGTTTTATTTGGAATTTCCGTGGTATGCGCAGCTCTATTTAATTGTATGTAGTGCAATTACAACATATCAAATTGCAGCAATTGCAGGGCGAATTGGATTGGCATTATTGGGAAGATTTGCAACATTTGTTATGGTTCCGGCAATGCTGATGTTTAATCTTAATTATATTCACTTAATTTTTATTGCTACATTTGTTGAAATGAGTGGAGGAGTTGCTGCGGATGTTCTTTTTGGGCGTAAATTAGCACAATTAGCTGATATTTCACCTACAAAGATGCGCCAATATCAGATGCTCGGATTGATAGTATCTTCGGTGAGCATAGGGATCGTATTTTGGTTATTAATTGATCATTTTGGATTAGGCTCTCCAGAATTATTTGCATATCGTGCACAGTCACGTCAACTTCTTATTCAAGCACAACAATTTAATTATGTAGTTCTTATCATAGGTGGTTTATTTGGTATGCTTTTGCAATGCTTTAAGCTTAATCCAATGTTAGTTTTGGGTGGTTTACTTATGCCTTTTGATATGACGTTTGGTCTTGCTTTAGGTGGATTTTTGGCATATCTTGCACCAAACAAAGAAGAATTATATCCATTTTGGTCAGGAGTTTTTGCGGGAAACTCAATTTGTATGTTGTTGAAAGCGATATTTTAACCCTTTCTATAGAGAGCATTAGATAAAATATTTGGAATTATTGTATAATTCTTTTTTCTTTGTTATTATCCACGAAGTAATACAATTCAACATTATTAAAGGAGGATTCCATGCAAAAAAAAGAATGGAATAAGTTTGTTTTGGTGGCCATATTTGTTTTCTCACTATGCTCTATGCATACAAATTATGGTGTTGTAGCTTATATGCCGGTTGAGTTAAGAGATTGTCTCTCGAATATATATGAAATTAATGGAAAGGATAAAAGTTCTTACTTGGATGAACTCTATTCAATAATCAAACAAAATAGAATTATCGTTTCGGATCAAGTAATTCGTCGTGTTGTTGTTGAAGCTCTGGATATATTAAGAAATAATGATAATTTTAATCATAATTGGCGAGATGGTGCAGCTGTATATTTGCAAAATTATCTTGATGCTCTCAATAATAAATCTATCCTTTGCTCTTTGCAAGGCGAAGGTCAAGCTTCAATAAGTATACCAAATGCGCTCCTTGCTCGATCTTTAGAAATCGATTCAATGAGCAAAGACATTATGTATTTGAGTGGCCAACTTACCAATGTACAAAGCATAGCGTTGTGTGGAAATGATTTTATTAATGCTGATTTTTCCCATTTTATGCCGACACACTCTACCGATATGCAATGTGCTCGTGCCTCTTTGATTTTTAATGCGGACATGATGAGCAGTTCTGGTTCTTCTTCTCCCAATATAGTTTTTGGAACAGGCATGAATACTCCGGTTGTTACTGCTTGGGCTATGCCATCAAATGTTGTTAGACAGGTAGCAACCAGAGCGCCGATGACACCTCCAGTTACTTTGCAATTTTCGATTCCAACAGATTTTCAAAAAAATGAATCGGTATCGTTAAAAGTGCATTTTTTAGTAGAAAAACAAGGGTTTCCAACAGGAAAAGCTCGTATTCAAATCGATGCTTTATATGTAGGCAATAATGATCAGTTTGAGTTAACAGATACAACTCATACTGATCGTTCAGAAAGTTTTACCGTAAGAGAGCCAAATAATGATGACGAATTCAGACATGTATATGTGTCAGTACCTCTTCAAAAATCACACATCGAAAAAGATAAATTTGCTATGATTTCAATAAGCCGTATTATGCCGCATGGAATGGAGTACGCGGGAGATATCTACTTGGTAGCTGCTGAATTCAAATATTCTGAAAAAGAAGATGAATGCAGAAAATAAAAATGGATATTGTTGCTAAATACTCTTTAGTATACGAAAAAGAAAGAAGAATGCGACTATTGTAGAGACTAAAGAAAAGTCACCGAGCCGAGAATGTCGCAGACATGTATTGATGAGCAATTATATTTAGATATACACAAGATCAGTAATATAGCCCCAATCTTTATGATTGGGGACTTCTCATTAATAGAGTTTTGGCCATTATGTATTAGGTTGACTTAATCGAATGTGCTATAGCGGCTGAATGTGATAAGGCCGTATCCATTTTTTGTGACGAGGCTTTTTTTAATACGCTCAATAATTGTAGTTGTTGAAATTCCTGGGGTATATGGTGCAATACGCATGATATTCATGGCCATTGGTTCTGCAAAATAAGTATCTAGTTTATTCTGATTGAAGTCGTCTCCATGAAATACAAAATCGATGTTGTGAGATTCAATGAAATCTTTAGTTACTACAAGTGGGACATTTTGAATAATCTCATCAACATATTTGCATCCTTCTATTACTTGAGCACGTTCTTCTTGGCGTAAAATAGGTTTTCTTTTATACGCTGTTGCCACGTCATCTGTGATAATTCCGACGATCACATATGTTCCTAGAGCACGAGCTTGTTTAAGGAATAAAACATGTCCATAATGAAATAAATCTCCAACCATACTTGCATAAATTCGAATAGGGCGTGCTGAGTTGCAAAATACTTGTTCAACGAGAGGTCCGGTTGGTTGGGCGGGAGTCATATCTTTTTGGGTAAGTTCTCTTTCTTCATATGTATCGAAAAAATGATTCCATATTTTGGCAAAATATGGCCAATTAGAAGAAAACGAAGCGTCGAGATAGGGAACAGGATTGTTGGGTCCCAATGCAAAACTTTCTCCAAGCGGGTAAAGTTTTAAAGGATAGAGTTCTTCTTTAGTTATATAAATAGGTTCATTATCTCGTTCCATCCAATGTTTATCGTAATAAATTTTATTGTCTTTTTCTACTGTGAAAAAAATATCTATACAGGGGGCTCCTTTTTTTTCACCAAATTCAAATACTTCGTTATGTGCAATTTTATATCCAAACCATACTTCTGATATTTCATAGCCAAGTTCTTCTAAGATGGGGATGAGTGAAATAAAAAGATCTTTATCTTTCAATTGTATATTGATATCAATATCATCATCCCAAGGAATAATTCCTTTGTGTCGAACTGCTCCGAGCAATGTCCCTCCTTGGATCCAATATTCAAGTTTGTGTAGCATAAAGAGTTCATGCACATTTTTCATGAGCTGATACAAATGAAGATACCACGCATCAGGCATAATATTTTTTTTAAGAGATTGGCTGGCCGATAGATCTCTATTTTTAAAACGCCAAGGTTCTCTAGCAGAAGATATAGTTTGATGTGTCATGATCATATGAATGGAGGATGCTATTACTAATATGTATTTAAATATATACTTATTCATTTATTTTTCCCTTGTTTTTCATTATATCCTTGTAGAGTTTGTTATATTTTGAGCAGTCAGCAGTAATATATTTTACGTCTCCCGGTCTTACGGGCATAAATACAGGATCTTTTTGATAGCAAGGGTACTGTTTTTTGAGAATTTCAATGAGCTCCAGCAAGGTGATGCTTTTTCCTGTTCCTATATTGAAAATTTCCCCATGAGTGTGTGATTTATCACATATGCCGAGAAATAGATTTGCCATAACAACATTACTTACAGGGACATAATCACGAGTTTGCTTTCCATCTCCAAAAATAATAATCGGAAGATCATGTTCCATATTATAGGTAAATTTTGCAATTACTCCTGCATAGCAACCATGTGGATTTTGTCGAGAACCATAGACGTTAAAGTAACGCATAATTACGGTTTCCATATCAAATATTTGGGCATATTCTTTACAGTAAATCTCTCCTATTAACTTTGAAAATCCATAAACAGATGCGGGTGCTGGCTTATCATCCTCTCTGCATTCATATTCAGATTCACCATATATAGCGCATGTAGATGAGAAAACAAATCGCTTAACATTATTTATCCGTGCAGCTTCAAGAATATTTTGTGTTCCTATTACGTTAATGTTATGGCAATCAAAAGGGTTTTCCATAGAGCCTGGTACCGATAAGAATGCAGCAAGATGAAAAATGATATATTGGTTTTTTGTTGCTTGCAAGCATGTTTCAAAATCAGTAATATCACCAGGCATAAATAGTACCTTGTCTTTAACTGCTTCAATATTTTCTTTTCTTCCCGAACTTAAATTATCTAGAATAGTGACGTGGGCACCAGATTCAACCAATTTTTCCACAAGATGTGATCCTATAAAACCACAGCCACCGGTAACAAGCACAGGTATATCTTTATACTGAGAAAATAAAGTAGTATTAAAGAAATCATGTGCTTGTAGGCAAATCATTTGTAGTGTGATAAAGATTGCTAGAATGAAATTATTCATTATACATCCTCCCTTTTTCCATAGTATAGGAAGATTAAATTATGTTATACAAGAATAGATCCCATTTTTGTATGTTTTTCGTGATTTCTTTTTTTTCTATTGATTGTTACGCACATTTTTTTTCAAAAGTTATCATATGGGGACATCCATTGCATTCTCATACACATTCTTACATTCACTGGGGGTTTTTTCGAACATTTCAACATTTGGGATATGAAGTGTATTGGGTAAGTGGTGTGAATGAAATCCAAAACCTTGATATTGGTAATGCTTTATTTATCACCGAAGGGCAAGCCGATGGATCAATGCCCAAGAGAAAAGATTGCTATTACATTTTGCATAATTGCAAAGGAGATGAATACAAGGATTTATTGAATGCTAATAGATGTATTGTGTTGCAAGTATATACGCATGATTGCATTCCTTATGCTCCTGAAAAATTAGGTGAATGCATGTATAGTAATGTAGCAGAAAAGATAATTTTCTTGCCCTGGGCTACGGATCTTTTACCGTATGAAATTGAAGAAATGAAAAAGTCTGTTAAGTTGGAAAAAGATCGTAAAACTACGTGGATTGGTACTATTGGGGAAGGAATTTTTGGTAATAAAAACGAAATTGATGGATTTGCAAAAGCATGCCAAGAGAATGATATTATTTTCCAAGGATATACTAATGTATCTGCGGATAAAAATATCGAATTAATCCAGAAATCCTATCTGGCACCAGCATTGCAAGGTGCATGGCAATGTGAAAAAGGCTATATTCCCTGTAGGATATTTAAAAATATAAGTTATGGCCAATGGGGTATCACGAATAATAAAACTGTATACGATTTGTTTGAAGGGAAAATTATTTATAATTCGGATACGTATCAATTATTTTATGATGCCAAAGCTTATATAGAAAATACTTCCATAAATGAATTATATGAATTGATGGATTTTGTAAAAAATAATCATACGTATATTAATCGTATTGAAACATTATTGAGCTTTATGCAAAAAGCTCTCAAAATAAAGGATGATAATGAAAGTGAATAGTAAAATTATATTTATTTGTTTGGTGAGTTTTTTGAGCGTCAAGGCGGATATGTTTATTGAAAGCATATTAGATCAATATAAAAATTATCTGATAGAAGGTACGTATGTTGGTTTTGATTGGTCTCATTTTAAGGTTAAGCCTCTCTCTCGTTATGATACATTCAAAATGTCTTTTAATCACTTTAAAAAGAATAACGGACAAGTTGTTGTTGAATTGGGTACATCACGTAGTTTTGTGCATGGGGGCCTTGTTGGATGTAACAGTGATGATTCCATATATTGGACTCCAGCGCACCCAGAAAACTGGGATTGGGGGGCAGGTTTTTTTACACGTATGGCAGCTGAGAGTTTAGCTCACCTTAATCCCATCATCCATACCATTGATATTATTCCATCTCATATCGAACGCTGTAAAATAATGACATCTGATTTAAATCGTTATATTCAGTATCATGTTGCTTCTTCAGTTGATTTTCTTAAGACCTGTTTGCCAGAAAGTATTGATTTATTATACGTAGATACTGGTGATATGACCCCAATTGAGCCGACAGCATTATTACAATTGCAAGAAGCAGTAGTGATTGTTGAGCATAATCTATTGTCGGCTCATGGGATTATTTTAATTGATGATGTTCGTAATCAAACACCGAAGCAATTTGGAGAAACATCCGAGCTTGGTAAAGCTAAATATTCAATTCCTTATTTTTTAAATCATGGATTTGAAATAGTTGCAGATGAGTACCAAGTTATTTTAAAGAAAATACATTAAAGTTTGGTATTAATGAATAAAACATTTCCATGCCAATCTGGTACGATATATTGCCATATTTCTACAAATCCTTGTTCTTCAAGCCATGTTTTAAGTTCTTCATACATAACGCAATCGTGCCAGAATCGTTGCAAATTTACTTCGGTGTAAATGAGTTTTACTTTTTTTAATAAAGAAAGAGATCCTTTGAGGGCATTAAGTTCGTTTCCTTCCATATCAAGCCACATAAAATCAATTTTTTCTACATTGTTTTGCTGAGCCCATTCATCGAGTGTAATGGTATCAACAATGATTGGCTTATTCAAATCGGCATGAAAATAATCGGTATTAAAAGAGTCTTGTGGTTTTAGCAAGGAGCTTGCGCCTCCCGCTAAATAGAATGCAAAAGATCCTTTTTTATCCGAGAGAGCTAATGGTATAGCGGTAACATTATGTGCGTGAGATGCAACTTTTTCTAATTCCATAAAAGATATAGGAGAAGGTTCAAAAGCATAAATAATTCCCTGGGGCCAGAACTGACTCATCCAGGCTGTGTCTTCTCCAAATTGTGCACCAGCCTCGAGGATAATTGGATTTTCAGGTAATATTTTTTGTAATAAAACAAATGGTACCGGTTCTCCTAAGCCAAAAACATGCAGTGGTAGCATAATCAGTAATGATATTTTTATTGCATATGTATTTCGAGACATTATGAACTCCTTATATTATTAATGATAGATCGCCATTGCTCCAATGTTTTTGTTGTATGTATTTGAGCAAATGATTGTATTTTATTTTTTAAAAGATAAAAATCAGTTGACGTAAGTTTATGGTTAAGATCGTCCCAAGAATCAAAATAGGTAATGATAGAACTATTTTCTTTATTGTACCATTCTGAAAGCATATAGTTTTTTGCGAAAAAATGTGCGTCCATCCACCATATAGCTCCCGATGCCAACATTTCCATCATAAAGTTATAAGAAGGTATAAAGTATGGTATACCATTACATAGGTTCTCAAAAAAAGCTACGTTAGACCAAGCATACGGAATATGAATAATTCCTTTGAAATCTTTTATATCATTGGGTCCATTATATCTTCCTTTGTACGTGGGAATAGCAAGTTGCGCTCGGGGTATTACGATATCGTTAAGATATGCAGGGATGAAAAGTGTTTCTTGTTTATTGATATCTTGAGGTATAGCCGATGTAAAAGATGCTTGCTGAGACATGCCACTGGGCTTGATTACCGCGTGCTTGAGAAATACATTTTTTTGTTGAGCGTAAAAAGATTCAAAAGGAGTATAAGGAATAATATACACATTTTTTTGTTCAATAGCATATCGGAATAACTCATAAAATTCTTCATCAGGAAAATCACAATCTAACGTTGCATTATCCGCATAATCAAAACGATTACAAATCCAAATAATAAGCGGTTTTTCATAATTGTTTTGTAAAAAAATGCGTGCAAGTGGTGCCGTATCGGAAGTTATAATGCCATCAAATTGATTGAAATAATCTTTATGTTTATTCCATATATTCAATGCACGATCATGTCCGATATTATATAACGCATTACCCGCAGTTTTTCCATCAAATTCTTGAGGAGGAATATCCGGAATAAAAAGGGAGGTTACTCGAAAATCTAATTCATCAGCAATTAGTTGAATATCATTGATACAACCTTTATGAAAACTCACATGAAGGATGTGTAAAGGTTGTTGAGATAGGCTTATGCCCATAGTTGATGCAATGATGAGACAAGGTAATAAAAAATATTTTTTAATGATGGATCTTTTTTTATCTTGTCTCATGTTCTATTCCTTGAAATTGTTCATATTTTTGATAGCGATTCATTTTTTCTTGTAGTTCTCTTTTTGATATCTCTTTGATCAGTCCGAGATCTTTAAATATTATTTCCCATTCAGCAACATCATTCCATATAGCTGTTTGTTTTACCACATAGGTTTTAATATTATCCTCGCTCCATTGTTCTATAGATTCATTTTCACTTAATACAATAACAAGCGTAAAATCCAATTTCGGATATCTTTTTTTTATTATATTACGTAATGTACAGGCTTGCTCGCGAGATTGTATTCCTTGATGACGAATAAAATATACCTTTACATTGCTTGAGCAAACATCACGTAATCGTTGTATGCGACGGGCATATTTTTCTTGAATTTCTGGAAGCGTGTCTCTCCAATCTTGACGTAAAATATCTTCATTGAGAGGAGCATCAATGTCAAGGTCTCCGGTATAGTCAGTTGTGGGAAAATCATGTACAAATACTATTCCATATTTATTAATTACTCCATGGTTATCGGGACGAAGAGAAAGAAAATCAGGATGTAAAAATTTATCAAAATTGTCTTCAAGTGCCGCACATACTGAGTCGTATTCAGAAATGGTCCAATCGAAAGGATAAGCAGCATTTCTTAAATTGAATACCTCTAGAGCTGCTGCTACGGTACATGTTTCACCTAATCCGATGCATTCATATGCGCTATGGATAGAACCACAAAAGAAAAAAATCATGAGCATAAATACATCCGCGGCCTTCATTGCGTGCTCCTTTTTTTATTCTCTGATTTCATTATGATTTTTATCGAGGGCTAATAATTTTGGAGAACATGGAGGATATCCTTTAGCGATACCATTTTCAGGATAACAGTAAGAACGATCGAGGATCATGGTAGGTTCATGATCAATAAAATATCGATTGAGGTGGCTTTCATCATGCCATAGTGCAATGTAATTATATTTTTCAAGATCCGTGAAAATATTTTTGGTAACGAGATCGATCATAGAAATAAATTCAATTGTTGACCCACCATAAAAACCACCCGCAAAATAATACGTACCTTCATTATAAGGTATGTATGCAGTAGAGAATGCATTACGATCATAAGGAGGTTCGCTTCCCCACAACGGTATATTTTTTTCAAATCCAGGATGTTGAGTTGCAACACGGTCATGTAATATTTCATCTCCCTCAAGTCCCACAAAAAGCATGTCAGCATCGGTAGCGAACATATAATCAGTTTCTGAAAAGAGATGTTTGTGTTGGTTATAAATTGAAAATCTCATTAATGTATCATAAGGCCAGCCGAGTCTTTTTTGAGGAACAATAACAATATTTTCTTTATAGAGTGTTGCGAATAAATCATGCTCAGTACTATCGGTAAAAATAAAATATGTTTTTTTGTGTTGTGGGCAAAAATATTTTTCAGCCGAATCGAGCAAGGGTTTAACGAATTCGATGTATTTTCCCGTTGCTACTACACATAGGCCAATATGTAATGGAGATGTTTTGTTATTTCGGAGTATAAACGTAGGCGCGTATTCTGTATGTACTGCTTTATTCTCCATGCCAAATAATGGATCAATATCCATTTTGTATCCGGATTCAAATTTTTCAAGGAGTTCTTGCGGAGTATAGAGTTCCATATCTCTATTGAGTATAAATTCTGTTTGGACCTTGTTGAGAGGAATGTTGAGAATTTTAGATTTTTCATAAAAGAGACCAAAATTACTTGGTGCGCCATGTTTAACCCACCAAGAAGCCCAGTTGCCTTCCAAAAGATTTGGATTAGAGTATGGTAGTGAATGAAAAATATCGATGATATCTTTTTTTCGATAGAGCGTCATATCAACAGTATTGGGATAATTCCAATCTTTTTCACCATCTTTAAATTCCCAGGAGCAAATAGTGTTATGAATGTGATGATAGGAAGGAACTGCTTGAGGTTTATTTTCTGTATAACAATAATTAAGATGTGTTCCAAGTTTAAGATAAAAACCATAAGCACTTGTTTTTTCAAGCCACTCGATACATTCAGCTAAACAAACAGTATCTTTGACAATATTATCATCAACTGCAAATACAATGTAATCTGACGTTGAATTTTCAATCGCATTAACTGTTAATGTTTTAAAATCATTGATAGATTGTTGATGAAGAAATGTTACTTCTGGAAAATCTATCGCGACAGCATTAAATGCTTGTGCAAAACGATTATTACTGGTTCGGTAGACGACTGCTACGGAATTAATATCTGTAGTATATTTATATAATGATTCAAGTATTGCATATAGTTGTAATGGGCGATCATATGAAAAGATGATAACATCTGCTTTAGGTTGTTCAGTTTGATATGTCTGAATAAAAAAGAAATTGCATAATGATAATATTAAAACAATAAGCTTTTTCATGTGTTCTCCTTTTATATAGCGGCAATTTTAGTTTCTTGAAAACATAGTCCTAAGCGATCAAGATTTCCTTCATTACTCCATGTATGTTCTAATCCATTCGGAGTTAGATCATAGTAATTTTGTAATGCTAAGGCGAATGAATCTCTTTTTTTATGTAATACCATATCGAGTGAATTTGCGGAAGACCATTTATCTCGTGCAAGAGAAAAATTCCACGTAATAATTTCATTTATGCATTCTACTTGTGACATATATGGATACTCCTTTATTCCATCTTGTGCATTAAGGTTGAAATAAAAAGCATAAGCAGATGTTTTTTCTAGATTAGTAATGCATTCACTCAAAGATAATGGCTTATAAAAATAGGAATCTCCTTTTGAAAAGAGAATGTAATCCTTATCCGATTGGTGATAGATTGTGTTGAGGGTTTCTTTAAAATTAGTTTTATATTCATTGATACGATAAAAAGTTGCGTCGGAATTTTTTTCAATGATGGCAGTGTAATGATTCATTTCATCAAGAGAAATTGGTTGATATATAACGAAAATATGATCAAATCCTTCCACGTATTTTTTAAGAGATATAAGAAGTTGTTCTAATTGTTGGGGTGTTTGAGAAAAAATAACCATATCTGCTTGTGATTGAACAGAAGAATTTTTCATAGGTTTTTTCGGAAGTCTTTTGTATCGTGATTTTTTCTTAACCACTTGAGCAAGATGTGCTTGCAGTTGCCTACTGACGTAATGATCGCTAATGTCATTCTCTTCATTATAAACATACATAACATCAGAAATAAATCGATGACGCTCTCCAGCCATTTCTATCATAGGAAACATCATAACCATATCCCATGTCATAGGATAAAATTGTCCCATATATAAAAGATCTTCCAGCTTAATTTGCTTAAACAACCAGCTATAAAAAGTTCGCAAATGTGTTGGTAAATGTTGAAAATCTCTAAACGCATTATTTTCTATAATGTAATCAGGCATAGGTGATGCCCAGCCAAGGTTTCCTGATGGATGTAATTTAAACTGACCATAGGTTAACCATATATCATCAGAAGAATAAATAGCATTAAGGCGCGTTAATACTTCATCATCAGGAAACCAATCATCGCCATCTAAAGTGACAATAATTGCTTCATCATCGGACATAGTAATCATGCGATACAAATTATATAATGCGCCATGACGGATACTATTTTTAATAAGAGTGACTTTTTTTTTCGTATCATAGTGCTCAAGATATTCCTCCACTAATTCTGCTGTATTATCAGAAGAGCAATCATCAGTATATAGCACATGAAATCGTTCATAATCTTGGTTTATAACTGATGCTAAATTCCGTTCATACCATCGTTGATTGTTATATGAAGGAATAACAATCACAAAATATTTTTCATTAATGGGGGTGCTGTAAATGTGCGTATAAAACATACTCAGAATAGTGACAATTACTAACTTTGTGAAAAAAAAATTGTTCATATAAAAATCCTTTTTTTAATTTCAATTGGCAGCTGAATGATTAAAAGCTGATATTGTTGACTTTTTGTTGTGCTTATTACTTAGCTACGATTATAGTCATGTTATAAAAATGTTAGCAAGTTTCTGAGAAGGGTTTTTTATGATGTATCCAAAGATTCTTTTGTGGACGTTATCAAGTATGTTTTTCTGCAGTTCAAGTTTTATATTTTCCATAATGGAAAAAGATGTAAAAATTTACGTTGCGGGACATAAAGGATTGGTTGGATCTGCCTTGGTGCGTTGTTTAATTGAGCAAGGGTATACCAATATTGTAGTGCGTACTTCATCCGAATTGGATTTGCGTGATCAAGCAGCAGTACATGCTTTTTTTGATCAAGAAAATCCCGACTATGTTTTCCTTGCTGCAGCAAAAGTGGGAGGAATCCATGCGAATAATACATATCCTGCGGAGTTTATTTACGATAATTTGGCAATTCAAACAAATGTTATTCATGAAGCATATAGGCATGGGGTCAAAAAATTAGTTTTCCTTGGATCTTCTTGTATTTATCCTCGTAATTGTCCGCAGCCCATCAAAGAAGAATATTTGTTGACTTCTTCCCTTGAAAAAACAAATGAAGCGTATGCCATTGCAAAAATTGCAGGATTAAAATTGTGCGAATATTACAATAAACAATATGGTACTCGTTTTATTGCGGTAATGCCTACCAATTTATATGGGCCAAATGACAATTTTGATTTAGAATCATCGCATGTTATTCCAGCACTATTGGTCAAAATGTATAATGCCTATAAAACCAAAAGTCCATCCTGTCAAGTGTGGGGAACGGGCAATCCTTTGCGTGAATTTTTACATGTCGATGATCTTGCACAAGCCGTAATTTTACTTATGAATGAGTATGAAGGGAATAGTATTATTAATATTGGATCAGGAATTGATCTCACCATTCGTGAACTTGTTATGCTTATCAAGAATCTCATCGGTTACGAAGGAGAGATTGTATGGAACAGTTCCCAACCTGATGGTACACCGCGCAAATTGCTGAATATCGATACTCTTAGTTCAATGGGATGGACTCCTGGGATTTCTCTTGAAGATGGTTTGAGAACAACTATTGAATGGTGTCGTGAAAATGGAATTTTTAATTAATTTTGTTTGCTTATTCCGTGAAAAAACAAGGAGAAAGCAATGTCATATATCAAAATAATTCTCTTATCAATGTTGATACTGAGTGTGGGAGAGTCTTTAATTGCAAAAGTAGCTTTGATTACCGGAATAAATGGTCAAGATGGGGCATATCTTTCTGAATTTTTATTGAAAAAAGGGTATATTGTACATGGTATTAAACGACGCACTTCAACGATAAACACATACCGTATTGATCATTTGTATGATAACCCTATTTATCAAGATCGATTTTTTTTACATTATGGTGATATGACCGATGCTTGCTATATTTTTCATCTTATTTCATTAATTGAGCCAGATGAGATTTATAATTTAGCCGCACAAAGTCATGTTAAGGTGTCATTTGAAATGCCATTGTATACGGCCGAGGTAGATGCATTGGGAACGTTGTGCATTCTTGAGGCAATACGTCATTTTAATAAAAAAGAAATAAAATTTTACCAAGCTTCCACTAGTGAAATGTTTGGTAAAGTGCAAGAAATACCACAAAAAGAGACAACACCTTTTTATCCTCGCTCTCCCTATGCTGTTGCAAAGTTATATGCCCATTGGATTACCAAAAATTATAGAGAAGCCTATGGGATTTTTGCATGTTCCGGTATTTTATTTAATCATGAATCTCCTTTTCGTGGAGAAACATTCGTAACTCGTAAAATAACAAGAGCTGTCGCCAGAATAGCAGCGGGCCGGCAGGATGTTTTACGTCTAGGGAATTTAAATGCATATCGTGATTGGGGACACGCGCGAGATTATGTTGAAGCTATGTGGCTTATGTTGCAACATAACCAAGCAGATGATTTTGTTATAGCAACGGGTCAGACACATTCGGTAAGAGAGTTTGTTGAACTTGCTTTTGCGTATGTTGGTATTCAAATTGGGTGGCAAGGAGAAGGAGTTAATGAAGTTGGATATGATATAAGCACGGGAAAAAAATTGGTGCTTGTTGATCCAAAATATTTCCGGCCAGCTGAAGTTGACTTTCTCATTGGGGATGCTTCAAAGGCACATGAAATACTGGGATGGTATCCAAAAATTACTTTTTCAGAATTAGTCTCAGAAATGATGTTGAGTGAACTAGAAAATATAAAATAAGTATTATCTCTTTTTTGCATTGACCTTGCGTTATCTAATTGCTATCCTCTGACCAAAAATATTTTAACAAGAGAGGATGTAATGAAGAGCAAGTTTTCTTTTTTCTTTGGATTTCTTTTTTTTATGCACAGCATTTGTTTGAGCGCATCTAGTGCGTATGATCCATTACTCGTTATTGTTTTGATGGTGAAAAATGAAGAGACTGTCATGAGGGCAACATTGCAGCCATATATAGATGCGGGTATTAATTCTTATCTTATTTTTGATACAGGATCTACTGATGAAACGATAAAGGTAACGCAAGAATTTTTTGATGAATATAACGTGACGGATGGATATATTCTCCAAGAACCCTTTATTGATTTTGCAACCTCTCGTAATCGGGCGTTGGATTTAGCGCAAGAGCAATTTCCAAATGCAGCATTTATGCTCATGCTTGATGCAGAATGGTATCTTAATGATGCAAAGTCTTTGCTTGAATTTTGTCAAAGATGTTTAGATGAAAGTGATATGTATTCTTCTTACTTAGTGCATATTGTTAATGAAGCTTTGGATAATTATACCTGTCGATTGCTGCGCTGTAATCGCGGATTACGTTTTGGTGGCGTGGTGCATGAAACTATTACGCAACCATCTTTAGTAAAAGTTCCTGATACTATTTTTTTTGAATATTTACCAGAAGCTATCGGCATGGAAAAAACAGCCGCGCGATTTGTTAGAGATCGTGAACTTTTATTGAAAGAATATCAAAGAAATCCTTATTGTACTCGTACCTTGTTTTATCTTGCGCGTACCTGTGAAGATCTTGGTGATTGGACAAGCGCGTATGATTTTTATAAACAACGCGTTGAGATGGTTGGTTGGGATGAAGAAGATTTCATTGTGCGATACCGTCTTGCAGAAACTATTAAAAAATTAGTTTTTCGTGCAAAACATCCTGATTATCAATGGTCAGAAGCATTGATGTATTTTTTAGAGGCGTATGAAATGCGTCCTCATCGGATCGAGCCACTCGTTGCAATTGCAGATTATTATGTTCAAATAGGTCAAATGCCTACAGCGTTTTTATTTGCACGAAAAGCAGCTGAAATGCCGTATCCAGAAAGAGATATTTTATTTGTTGAAAAGTATCTTTACAACTATTATCGTTATGAGGTTCTTGCCAGATGTGCATGGTATACAGGTGAGTTTGAAATTGGTGAATGGGCTGCGCGCGAAGCATATGAAGCATATCCTGATTATAAATACGCACGGATTAATATGGAATGTTATGCAAGGCGACATGAGGTTTGTGCTTAACAATACATAAATAATAAAAAAGCGAAGGACTTTGAGCAAAGTCCTTCGCTTTTTTATTACTTATTTTTTATGGCACCAAACATGTTCTGGTGTATCTTACTGCAATGGAAGATAGGTAAATATCACTATCATATTCATTTTCACTATCTGGGTTAACACGAGTGATTAAGAAAAAGCCCCAATCATTATCAAGCATCAGTACATTATTAAGTGGTACCGTGACAACAATATGTCGTAAGTTGTCTTCATCGATAGGTTCTATAATAGGAAAATCTCCAGAAAGTATAGTTTGAGCAAATCCACTTGCAGGAGCATTATTTCCTAATTCTGCACCATTTGTTTTGTAATCTGCTTGCAGTTGAAGTTGTGCATCTCCGGTTTCATCAAATTGTTCAATTAATAAATGGAAATCAAGAAAAACTGGTTGTGTTGTATCAAGATCATCAGGAATAATAAACTGTGTTCCAATGAAATGTTGTGTTAAGAAATCAATACCTGTTGGTGATGGTGGTAATATCCATGCTGAAAAACGTGGCGCATTATATGATCCACCATACACACCACCAAATTCTCGATCAGGTACAGTAGTTGTGCTAACTGAACCAGGGAAGTTTCCTTCTTGTTCAAGCATAGTGTATGGATTTAAAAAGAAGGATCCGTTGCCGCAACCGCCATCAGCGCCAGTGGCACCTGTTGCGCCAGTTGCACCGCTGCCGCCGGGAAGACCTTGAGGTCCAGGGATGCCCTGCGATCCTGTAGGACCTTGTGGTCCTGTAGCGCCAGTATTACCTTGAGTTCCTTGAGGTCCAGGAATGCCTTGTGCTCCAGTGGCTCCCTGTGCGCCAGTTGTACCAACTCCAGTTGCCCCTGTTGCTCCCGTATTTCCCGTTGCACCAGTGGCTCCAGTAGCTCCAGAAGATCCTGTTGCACCCGTAGCGCCAGTGGCGCCAGTTGCTCCAGTGATACCAATTAATCCTGCAGGTCCTGTGGCACCTGTAGCTCCAGTGGCTCCGGTAGCACCGGTTGCACCAGTATTACCTGTGGCGCCGCCTGTAGGGCCTGTTGCTCCAGTTATACCAGTTGGTCCAGTAGCACCGGTAAGACCCGTTGCGCCAGTAGTACCCGTGTCGCCACCAGCAGGTCCAGTAGCACCTGTTGCGCCAGTTGATCCAGTTGCACCGGTAGCACCAGTATTACCTTTACGTCCGCGTTTTCCTCGAGCTCCTTTTTGGCAACACACCTGACAACATTGCGAAAGCATGTTTCTATATTTTTCATCAGACATAACGGATCTTATAGCATCAATGCTGTTATTATGATTTAAAGAATTAAGATAATTAATGAGATAATCACGAATGTTTTCAAAATGAGATTGGTTTGGAAATTTACTCTGTGCATTTTTTAAGAGTACGAGAGCATCTTTTGTTGCGGTTTTTAAAATGCTTAATGAAGGAAGTGGACCGTTTTTTTCAAGAATACCAGAAAGAACTTCTAGGGAGGGAGTTATTTCATCAGGATGAGCAATATCATGAATGAGTTCTAAAGTAGCAATATAATTTTCTGGTAAACGTATGATGGATATTTCATCTATATCTGCATAGGTATTAGTATGTAACGTAATAATACCCAAAAATAAAAACATAAGTGGTATTTTTTTTATCATTACTCTCTCCAGTAATATGAAAATATTCATTATGTTTAAGGTTTAATAAAAAAGCTGTTCAAAAAGCAACTAATTTTAGAGTTGGTAAAAATCGGGTAGTGGGAGGCGAAATAATCGCCTTCCATTACCCGATTTTTATTGATAGTTATTATCCAATTGCAATAATGTCTACAATTACGTCATCTCCTGTAGGAGTGTCGGTAATGGTTGTTGATGTTCCATCATCAAATATCTTCAGTACCCTAATGGTAACGCTGTTGATAGTACTGTTTATGATTATTGGGGTATAAGTAGTGTTAGGAAGAAGTGTTCCCGCAGATAAATCAACGGAAACGTTGACTGTTGGAATATTTTCAAAAGTAATGGGATAGACGACGGTTATGTCTCCAACGGTGTAAGCTACGCTCTCCTTTACAAATTGTATTCTATACCGTTGAATATCGTTAGTTTGAATCGCCTCTCCAATGAGTGATCCATGTTGAGATGCGTTGCTGGAGAAATGCATCAACATACTCATAATAAGAAGTGAAATAAATCGTTTCATAGTAGTTCCTTTATGAATTAGCTACCTACTTTTGTGTATTGAATTGATAATTCCGTTAAGAATACAGCTTCACCATATTCAGGTCCTGTTATAACGTTTCGATTGATGGCAACGAAGCCCCAGGTTTTACCGACCATTAGTGAAGGGTCTAATGCAACAGAGAGGGTAAAATAACGCAAGTTACTTGCTCCTATAGGATCAACAACAACGTGCTCCGCAGTCAGAAGATCTTGCGCATATCCTGTTTCAGGAGCAACATCACCAAGTTCTTCTCCATCTGCTTTGTAATCAGCACGTACCTCAAATTGGACATTTCCTGTGCCTATGGTGATTTGATTAAAACAATGAAGAGTGAGTATGACTGGTTGAGTTGTATCAAGCGTAGTTGGAATAATGAATTGAGCGCCTACTACATTAGGAGTCCCGCCATCTCCTCCTGTGACCATTTGCCATGCATCTACAGTTGTTTGTAGGCCATACGTAGTAGTGAAAATAATGTCAGGAGTTTCGCCAAATTCGTTGGTCATCATGGGAGCGTTAATAAAGAGTTCATCGAGGAGGTTGGTTACACCAGTGGCTCCAGTAGCTCCCGTTGCTCCGGTACTACCAGTTGCTCCTGTAGGTCCTGTAGCGCCCGTACTTCCAGTGCTTCCGGTTGCGCCAGTAGCACCGGTACTTCCCGTGCTACCTGTTGCTCCAGTAGGCCCAGTTGCTCCAGTACTTCCGGTTACACCTGTCGAACCAGTAGATCCAGTGCTTCCAGTAGCTCCAGTGGGACCAGTTGCTCCGGTACTTCCCGTGCTTCCTGTTGCTCCTGTTAGTCCAGTTGCTCCGGTAACGCCGGTTGTTCCTATTCCCGTTGCGCCCGTAGAGCCAGTCGCTCCAGTTGATCCTGTTGCGCCCGTGGCACCAGTGTTACCAGTTGCTCCTGTAGGACCAGTAGCTCCGCCACCAGGACCAGTTGCTCCAGTGGCTCCCGTTGTTCCTGCGCCGGTTGCACCAGTAGCTCCAGTAGGGCCGGTTGTTCCTCTTCTACCTCTATGGCCGCGTTTTCCGCGAGGACCTCTTTTTTCGCAAGGATTGCAGCAATCATCGCTTATTTTTCTATATTTTTCTTCAGCAAGAGCAAGGCTTTTTTTTACGGTATCGATAAAGTTTTTATCGCCTGATGTTGTGTGTGTGTATAGTTCGTTATGCTGTGCAGTGATGCACAAAAGTGATAATATAGCAGGTATTTTTTTAATCATTACTGTTTCCGTTTGGTAAAAAACCGCTCAATAAGCGAGCGGTTTTTTACTAGTTAATGTTCTTGTGCCTATTATGGTAATAAGCATTCTCTGCTGTATCGCAATGCGAGAGCAGTGAGATAAATATCATCATCATATTCTTGTTCATCATCTGGATCAACACGAGTGATTGAGAGATATCCCCATCCATTATTAGCCATTAAGGTGTTATCGAGTTGAATAGTAACAACTTGATGTCTGAGGTTATCATCGTCACCGGTTGGCTCTACGCATGAAAAGTCTCCTGAGAGAACCGTCTCAGAGAAGCTTCCTCCACCAGTTCCCGTACCAAATTGACCGCCATTAGCTCTGTAATCAGCTTGCACTTGTAATTGGGCGCTGATAGGATCACCGCTATCGTGGCCAAATTGAGCAATAAACAAATGAACATCAAGAAATACGTTATCAGTTAAGTCAACATCATTTGGTACGATAAACTGTGTTTGAATGCGATGGATTATAGCAGGATCAATTGGTCCAACAGGGGTTTTAGGCAATATCCATGCTTCAACAATTGGTGCGTTGATTCCGAATGGTGTACTATCTTCGTAGACATCATCAAATTGTTCATCAGGGATGTAATTAAGCTCTAAACCACCAATATCAGAATGCTGTTCCATCATTGCATATGCATTCAAAAAGAATCCACCATTTCCACATTGTCCTGGGATGCCTGGGATACCTGGAATACCTTGTGCACCAGTGCTTCCGGTTGCGCCAGTAGCGCCGGTACTTCCCGTGCTACCTGTTGCTCCTGTAGGTCCAGTAGCTCCTGTGTTTCCGGTATTACCGGTTATTCCATTTAATCCTGCTGCGCCCGTTGCTCCAGTAGGGCCGGTTGCGCCAGTAGCTCCAGTTGCGCCGGTATTTCCCGTGTTTCCAGTCGCGCCGCCAGTAGGGCCAGTAGCTCCTGTTGCACCAGTAGGACCAGTAGGGCCCGTGCTGCCAGTTGCTCCGGTACTTCCGGTGGCACCGGTTGCTCCTGTAGCTCCGGTAAATCCTGTGCGGCCACGTCTTCCTCTGCGACCACGAGGGCCTCGGGGTCCACAACTCGGATCACAAGGATCATCGCAAGAAGAGCAACTTCTCATTATTTCATCATCATAATCGTCTTCGATAAGAGCAGAAAGTGTTGCTGATATATCAGCGGGATCGCTGAAATCACAAATGAGACGAATCGCTGTTTGGCGTTTTTCTGCCAAATGCGCATGAGTTTCTGAGGCATGTGCAGTATGGTGCGATATAAGTGTGCACGATAATAGCAACGCCAATGACATTTTTTTTATCATCGAGGGGCTTCTCCTTTTGTTAAAATATTAATCATGATTAAGAGCTAATAAAAATTTTAAAAAAAAAGCAATCAGTTTTTATCAGCCATCCTGATTGAAATTCATTAATAGATGTTTTCAATAGCAAGCATGCTCACCTTTACTTCTCCTGATGAGGCTTCAACTACGGTTCCACCATTTGAAATTCTATATACCAAGACGGTTGTGCTTGCAGCGGAATTAGAACTAACAACAGCAACATACGTATCTGTTGGTGATGGAGGGCTAACAAGTTCCACCGTGACCCATACGCGTGGAATGGTAGACCAAAGAGTGTTGTAGGTAAAGGTTAGTCCGCCATTAACATAATCTTGTCTATCTTCCTGAAATATAAGAGGAATATTGGAATAAGTTGTCGATGAGATTTGAGGAACCTGTGCCGTAAATATTCCATTGGTGGGAAATTCAGAGCTGAATAAAAAGGCATAAGGTGAAAGTAACAGTACGCAAAAAGTCGTCATGTGTTTCATGGATATTCCTATGATTAAATTCTATGAATACTATTAACTGGTGATTTTTGTGTATTGAATGGAAACAGCACTCAGAAATATGGGGCCTTGATAGTTATCGCCACTTATTGTGGGTGTGCGAGTAATTACCAATTCAGACCACGTTTTTCCTGCAATTAAAGTTCCGTTTAAAGGAATTGTTGTAGTAAAGTATTTACTATTTGGGGATGACAATGCGTCAACAACTGTGTAATCTCCGGACAATAGAGTTTCAGAGTAGCCGTTTGCAGGAGGATTTGCTCCAAAATCTTCACCATTTGCTTTGTAATCAATTTGTACTTGAAATCTGACATCACCAAAAGCTTCTAATGGAATGCTAAAGCAATGAATGGTAAGTGTAACAGGCTGTGTTGCATCAAGTGTACTGGGAATAATAAATTGAGTGCCGACAGGAGTTATTCCATCAAAGGGATTAATAAGTGCCCATGCTGCAAGTACTGTAGGTGTGCCATAGGTAGCAGTAAAAAAAGTGTCGGGAGTTTGAGCGATAGTATTTGTCATCATAAATGCGTTGATGAAAAGTTCATCTATCAAATTACCTGGTCCTGTTGCGCCGGTTGATCCAGTACTTCCTGTTGGTCCTGTAGTACCAGTTGGGCCAGTATTTCCGGTCGCTCCAGTAGGGCCAGTTGCTCCGCCACCAGGTCCAGTGGCGCCGGTCGCTCCAGTTGGGTCGATTCCGGTTGCACCTGTTCCGCCAGTAGGGCCGGTTGGCCCTGTTCTACCCCTTCGTCCGCGTTTTCCGCGAGGGCCTTGACAACCCCAAGATGAATAGCAAGAATTGTTTTGGCATTGTTTTGTAAATGCATTGTTATCCGGATTCATTTTTTCAGTAATCTCTGGGAGTACTCCGTGAGCAATGCTTGTAGCAAATAGTAAGAATGGCATCAGTTGTTTCATCGACACAACTCCTTTTATAAAGATAAAGTTACTCAGACAATACCATGTTGTTTTTCTATCGAGCAATCATAATTATAAAAGTGTATTTCATAGATCCTTATACTTTGCTTCTCCATACCAAAAATGCTTCAATAAAATCAGTTAACTCGCCATCAAGAATTTTATCGGGTTGTGGAGATTCAAAATCAGTTCGGTGATCTTTAACCATCTTATAGGGATGTAGTACATATGAGCGTATTTGCGATCCCCATTCAATTTTTCTTTTTTCAATACCTGCGCTGAGTTTTGCATCTTGTTCTTCTTGCATTTTTTGTGCGAGTTTTGCATAAAGCATTTTCATAGCAAAGGCTTTATTTTGTTGCTGTGAACGTTCGTTTTGACATTGTACTACAATATTGGTTGGCAAATGGGTGATGCGTACTGCAGAATCAGTTTTATTTACGTGTTGACCCCCTGCACCACTTGCGCGGTATGTATCGATACGTAAATCTTTGGGATCAATGTTTACTTCAATATCAGGAACTTCTGGTGTTATCATAACGCTGGTGAATGAAGTATGGCGCCTTTTATTGGAATCAAAGGGAGATATTCTGACGAGACGATGTACTCCATGTTCGCTTTTAAAATACCCGTAAGGATTTTTCCCTCGAATAAAAAGCGTTGCTGATTTTATACCAGCTTCTTCGCCTGGTTGATAATCAATAGTATCGGCGTGAAAATTGTTTCGTTCGCAGAATCGGTAATACATACGCAACAGCATATTTGCCCAGTCCTGTGATTCGGTGCCGCCAGCACCAGCGTGAATATGCACAAAGCAGGATGATGAATCATTGGGGTCATTGAGTAGTAGATGTATTTTAAAAGCAGCTACCTTTTTTCGTAATTCATTAACATCGGGGGATACTTTGATAAGTTCCGATTCATTGTCTGCAAAAAGATTAATAAGTTCGGTTAAATCTTTGTGAGAACTTACTATATGTACGTATTGGTCTCGGAGTATTCGAACATGCTGTAACTCTTTTAAAATCTCTGTTTGTTTGGGGTGTTGCCAAAAGTTCTCTTGCTGAGAAAGAGTCTCCAGCTCTTGGAATTTGTTTTCCAATTGAGCATTGGTCCAGAATGAGGTAATAGTTTGGATATCTGGTTCCATGTTTTTTAATTGTTCATAAAGATCATCGATGAGCATGTATGTCCTCATACTTTACAGTGTTGTTATTTGTTATAAGCATATCAATTTACTAGCTTTTTTTGTATTTATATATATTTATACATATAATAGTAAAAACATGCCTTGTATCCGAATCGGTAGACCCTTGAATAAAGGATGCCTTTTCGGTTGTTTTTTGACTAATCTGAACATATAAAGCATCTTGGTCTTTGATCTTGATAAACCATCTCTATTTTTTCGAGATGATTGCCTGAAGTAATTGCTCAAAAATTGATTTTTTTACCTAAAAAATTAAAACAAAAGGGTTTCTTGAGTTTTGAGGCGGTAATTTTTGAAGTTTTTTGAGGTTATTTCGATTATGTCTTCTGGGTCCGCCAAAAGGGGGCTAAAATGCTTGAAATTGTCGATCAGATGAGGATATTCATGGGGGTCGAAACTGGTAAAAGTTTCGTATTATTCATTAAAAACCGGTACGTTCGACAGGGCTTACACATTTTTTTTTAAAAAAGTTTAAAAAAAGTGTTGACTTAGTCTGAAATGTGTTTATAATTTTCATTAACAATTGATTAAAACGTTTTCAACAAACCGCGAATCAATCGCAAGTTTAAGAAAAAATTAGCAATTAAAAAGTTCTTTGAAATACACAAGAAAGTTTCGTACCTATCAGTTTTGGTAGGACCCAAAATTCAAATCAGTGATGAAGAGTTTGATCTTGGCTCAGAATGAACGTTGGCGGCGTGCCTAACACATGCAAGTCGAGCGAGAAAGTTCCTTCGGGAATGAGTACAGCGGCGGACGGGTGAGTAACACGTAAGAATCTGCCCTATAGTGAGGAATACCCTCGAGAAATTGAGGTTAATACTGCATAAGTCCCTGCGGGGAGAAAAGCGTCTTTTATGTCGCTGCTATAGGATGAGCTTGCGGACTATCAGCTTGTTGGTGAGGTAAAGGCTCACCAAGGCTATGACGGTTAACCGGCCTGAGAGGGTGTACGGTCACATAGGCACTGAGATACGGGCCTGACTCCTACGGGAGGCAGCAGTGGGGAATATTGCGCAATGGGCGAAAGCCTGACGCAGCGACGCCGCGTGGAGGATGAAGGTCTTCGGATTGTAAACTCCTGTCAGATGGGAAGAAAATATCATATTTAATAGATATGAGGAATGACGGTACCATCAGAGGAAGCACCGGCTAACTTCGTGCCAGCAGCCGCGGTAATACGAAGGGTGCAAACGTTATTCGGAATCACTGGGCGTAAAGGGTGCGTAGACGGTATGTTAAGTTCGTCGTTAAAGGCTTCGGCCTAACCGGAGTACCGCGATGAAAACTGGCGTACTAGAGGGTGAGAGAGAGAAGTGGAATTCCTGGAGTAGCGGTAAAATGCGTGGATCTCAGGAGGAACACCAATGGCGAAGGCAGCTTCTTGGCTCATTCCTGACGTTGAGGCACGAAAGCGTGGGGAGCAAACAGGATTAGATACCCTGGTAGTCCACGCCGTAAACGATAATCACTAGATGTTGGTTCGGCTTAGCTGGATCAGTGTCGTAGCTAACGCGTTAAGTGATTCGCCTGGGGAGTATGGTCGCAAGGCTAAAACTTAAAAGAATTGACGGGGGTCCGCACAAGCGGTGGAACATGTGGTTTAATTCGACACTACGCGAGGAACCTTACCTGGGCTTGACATGTACCTGACACCCATAGAAACATGGTCTTTTAGGCTTCGGTCTAAACAGGTACACAGGTGCTGCATGGCTGTCGTCAGCTCGTGTCGTGAGATGTTTGGTTAAGTCCTCTAACGAGCGCAACCCCTGCTATCAGTTGCAATTAATCTTCGGATTAAGCACTTTGATGGGACTGCCCGGGAAACCGGGAGGAAGGTGGGGATGACGTCAAGTCATCATGGTCCTTATGTCCAGGGCTACACACGTGTTACAATGGCTAATACAAAGGGAAGCAAAACCGTAAGGTCAAGCAAACCCCATAAAGTTAGTCTAAGTTCGGATTGAGGTCTGCAATTCGACCTCATGAAGTTGAAATCGCTAGTAATCGCGTATCATAACGACGCGGTGAATACGTTCTCGGACCTTGTACACACCGCCCGTCACACCATGAGAGCTGTTTGTACCCAAAGTCATCTTAGCCAACCTGAAAAGGGGGCGGGTGCCTAAGGTATGTATGGTGATTGGGGTGAAGTCGTAACAAGGTAGCCGTAGGAGAACCTGCGGCTGGATCACCTCCTTTCGAGGGAGATTCTTGAACAACATTTTTATGTTTGTTCTATATTAAGGTGTTATTAAAATGGGTCTTATTCGAAATTGATAGGTACGGCTTATGGGCCTATAGCTCAGCTGGTTAGAGCACTCCGCTGATAACGGAGAGGTCAGTCGTTCGAATCGACTTAGGCCCACCATAAGGTTTTAATTTTTAAAAAGTTTTCCAAACATGAAAGTGTTTGGTGGTTAAAAATTTAACCATGCGTGGGCTATAGGCAATATTGCATATAATATTGATGGTCATAGGCAGATTAATGAGATGCTCAGTGATATCTATGTGATTGTGCGCATAAGCAGGTGGCCGACGTGATTTTATGGGGGTGTAGCTCAGTTGGCAGAGCGACCGTTTTGCACGCGGTAGGTCAGCGGTTCGAATCCGCTCATCTCCACCAAAAAGCCATCAAAATTCTCTTTTTTAACTTTTCTTGTGTGTGATTTATAAATAAAAATGTTACGTAGTAATAACAAAAATTTGTGATCTTTGAAATATATGTATTAATGAGTGCTCAATGTTTGAGTAACCAGTAAATTTATGGTTAATTGAAAAGGGCATTTGGTGGATGCCTGTGGCATCAAGAGGCGATGAAGGAGGCGGAAGACTGCCATAAGCTTCGGGGAGCTGTCAATCAAGCTTTGATCCGAAGATTTCCGAA